>SPLK01000003.1_pt1 | contig 423163 bp, 392 predicted proteins | sample 2456111 | NCBI WGS metagenome assembly SPLK01 (sample SAMN11156906, study PRJNA527647) | hot springs metagenome | biome: Geothermal region; feature: Hot spring; material: tree branch in hot spring; isolation source: hot spring sediment rich in lignocellulosic material ... | reverse complement strand
GTCATCCAGATGGGCAGGTTGCGGTTGTAAACTTCGGGAGGGTATTCGCGGTACCGGTCGGGTTCGTAGGTCGGCCGGGCGGACATGGCCAGAATTTCGCCCGTATTCGGATCCATGGCGATGGCGATGGCGTGATCGGGGTTATATTGCAACATCGCCTGGTCCAGTTCCCGCTCGACGATCGCCTGAATCGTCTTGTCGATGGTCAACTGCAGCGTCAGCCCGTCCTTCGGCGGCCGGAACCTCTCCCCGCCGCCCGGCATCTGCCGGCCCGCCGCGTCCGACAGGTAGGATACGCTGCCGTTAAACCCGCGCAGCAGTTCGTCGTACTGCAGTTCCACGCCGGCCAGCCCCTGGTTGTCGATGCCGGTAAATCCGAGCACGTGGGCCGCCAGGCTCCCGTAAGGATAATAGCGCTTGTTGTCCTCGGTGACGACGATGCCGGGGATGCCCATCTCCCGAATTTGCCGCGCCTTTTCCAACGAAATTTTCCGACCCCCGGGCTGCAGCTTGACGCTGCTTTCCCGCTTCGTCAGCAGTTCGCGCAGCCGCTCCTCCGTCATGCCCAACACGGGCGCCAGCTTGCGGGCCGCTTCCGCGGGATCCTTCACCTGGGCCGGAATCGCCAATATGGTGGGCGAACTGACGTTATAAGCCAGCCGGATGCCGTTGCGATCCGTGATTTCCCCCCGTTTGGCGGCGAACGGCACCTGCCGGCGCCACGATTCTTCCGCCAGGCGGCTCAATTCGTCGCCTTTCCAAAGCTGGACGTACGCCAGGCGCACGAGCAACGCCGCGAACGCAAGCGCGATCGCCACCAGGGCGACGTACAGCCGCCTGCGCGACGTGATGCGGGACACCTGCAAGCGGATTCCCCCTCTTCGCATATTCGCGCCGGATGCGGCCTGTATCTGTTACAGCCTATTCCCGGTTCCCGGGGGATAGAACAAGCCGGTGGTCGTCCCGCCGGCCAAAACCAAACGGGGGCGGCCCCTTCCCGTATCGGGGCCGCCCCCTTCTGTCCCGCCGTTGTCGCACCAAAGGCCGGATCGCCCGCCGAAATTCCGGTCTACCCGCCGGAACCCGCTTCGGTTCCGGATGCATCCGGCTCCCGCTGCGCGTTGTCCGGCGCTGCTTCCGTCCGGCCCGGCGGCGCCAGGGTCAGTTCGATGCGCTTCCGGCCCTCCGCATCCGTCACGCGCTGGGCGGTGACATAGCCTTCTCCCTGCACCGTACATTCCGCACCGAGGAGCCCGCACAGCTCCAGCGCATCGCGCAGCGACAGCCCGGTCAGATCCGGCACGCCGCTCCCCTTGCCTTCGGTGAGCAAAAACACCCGCTGCGTCGTCGGAAACGCGACGCCCGCCGCGGGAAGCTGCCGCACGACGACACTGCCCTTACCGATCACCTCGGCGCGGAACGCGTGCCGCCCGAGCTCCTCCTTGGCTTCCGAGACCCGTTTGCCGGTCACGTCCGGCGCTTCGGCGGTCACCGGCCCGGCGGCCGCCTGCTCCCTCGTCTCCTCTCCGGCTTGCTCCGGCAGGATACCCAGGTACTGCAACGACTGCTCCATGATCTGCCGGAACACCGGCGCCGCCACCGATCCGCCGGCGGCCATTTCGTCCTGCGGTTCGTCGATGACGACGTACAGCACGATGCGCGGATCTTCCACCGGCGCGTATCCGATGAACGAAACGACGTATTTCCCTTCGGCATACTGGCCGTCCACCACTTTTTGCGCGGTGCCCGTCTTGCCCGCCACCCGGTAGCCGGGAATGTAGGCGTTCCGGCCGGTGCCGATCTCCCGGTCGCTGACGACCTGCTCCAAATATTCGCTGACCTTCCGGGACGTTTCTTCCGAGATGACCTGCGCCACCACCTGGGGTTCCGTATACGTTGTCTCGCCGGTTTGCGGATCGGTAACCGACTTGACGATGTACGGCTTCATCAGCTTGCCGCCGTTGGCGACGGCCGCCACCGCGGCGACCTGCTGGAGCGCCGTCACCTGAAGGCGGCCCTGACCGAACGTGGCGGTGGCCACTTCGGTCGCGTATTGCTTGCGGATCGACACCCGGCCGGCTTCCTCACCCGGCAATTCAATGCCGGTGCGGCGGCCGAAACCGAACGCCTGGATGTATTCGAGCAGCTTGTCGGCCCCGAGCCGTTCGTAGCCGAGTTTGACGAACGCCACGTTGCTGGAACGTTTCAACCCTTCCAGGAACGTGATTTCCCCCCAGCCGCTGCGGTTGTGGTCGCGGATCCAGCGGTCGGCGACGCGGATGCTGCCGGACCGGTACGTTTCATCGGGGTTGAACACCCCCTCCTCGACCGCTCCCGCCAGCGTTACGATCTTGAACGTCGAGCCGGGTTCGAACAGCGACTGGATGGCGTGGTTGCGGAACGCCTCCGGGCCGTATTCCCAGTATCGGTTCGGATCGAAGGCCGGGAGGCTGGCCATGCCGAGAATCTCCATGGTGCGCGGATCGGCGGCGATGGCCGCCGCGCTCACCGGCCGGTATTTTTCATAGACTTCCCGCAGCGCTTCCTCGATGAAGAACTGGATGTCGCGGTCGATGGTGAGCGTCAGGTTTTTGCCGTCCACTTCCCGCTGAACCTCGACTTCGCCGCCAGGCAGCTTGGTCCGCTTGCCGTCCTTCTGGTAGACGATTTTCCCGGGCCGGCCCTCCAGCTCTTCGGCAAATTGCTGCAGCAGGCCGCCGATTTGCCGCCCTTCCTTGTTTTCGTAACCCAGCACGTGCGCGGCGAGCGAGCCGCTGGGGAAAAACCGTTTCCGTTCCTCCAGAAAATACAAACCGACATTGGTCTCGCCCGTCTCTGCACGCAGCTTTTCGCGAAACGCGGCCAGCCGGTCGTAAACCTCCTTGTCCACCTTCCATCCTTCGTTGCGGACTTCCACTTGCTGATAGTACTCGCCCTTCGCGTTTTTCTTGGCGATCAACTGGCGCAGTTCCGGCACCGGTTTACCGAGCGCTTCGTGCAGCTCCGCCACGATCCGTTCGCCGATGTCGAGCTCGGGAAAAGCTTCCGCGAGCTGGGCCAGGCGCGCCGGCCCGACCGCCACCGTGTAGGCGACCGTGTCGTCCATCAGCACCCGGCCGTTGCGGTCCTTGATCACGCCGCGATCCTGGCGGATCGTTTCGCTGGCAATCCACGTTTTTCTCGCCTGCTCGGCCCAGAAATCGGCCTTCACCACCTGCACCCAATACACGCGAAGGAGCAAACCGACAAAAAGGAGGGTCATCAGCCCCCCCAATACCAGCGATCTTCGTTTGACCCTTCGGATCATTGCGCATCTACCTCTTTGCCGTCAGCGGTTGCCGGCAGCGACGGCCTTGGCCGCCGTTCTCGCCGGAGCCCGTTCAGGGCCGCATCGCCGTGGCGACGCGGTCGGTCCGTTCGGCACTGGGCACGATGGCAATGCCGCGCGAGTCGATCCGGATAAACCCCTGCTTGGTCGCCTCTTCCGCGATGCGGCTCGGATCCTTCAGCCGCTCCACTTCGCGCTGCAGCTCTTTCATTTGCAGCAGCGTCTGCTCGTATTGCTGGCGCAGCTCCTGAATGTTGCGGTTCACCTGGTAAATTTCCGCGTACCGGTAGATCACCACACCGGACACCGCGACGAGCACCCCGATGGTCAATAGGTACAAAAGCTTCTCGCCGACCGGCAACGTCCGCCGGCGCGGCCGCCGCGCCGAACCCGGCTGGTGCGGCGCGGATACGGATTGCCGCTCGGGCTGCAGCGCCAGATTGCCGTAATACTTCATTCCTTCCTCATCCCCTTTTGGTCGTGCCCTGCAGGCCGCCCCAGTCTTCTTCCGGTTTCCTCCCGTTTCATCCGGTTTCATTCCGAATTCGAGGCCAAAGGCAAGGGAGCCGCTTCAAGCTGATCCTTGCGGAGCCCGTTTCTCCGCCACGCGCAGCTTCGCCGAGCGGGCCCGCGGATTGGCGGCCAGCTCCTGCGCGGACGGAACGACGGGTTTGCGGGTCACCAGCCGCAACCTTCCCTGTTCCCCGCCGCACACGCAGACCGGAAAGTCGGGCGGGCAACGGCACGCGGCCGCTTCCTTGGCGAACGTTTCCTTGACGATCCGGTCCTCCAGCGAATGGAACGTGATGACCGCCACCCGGCCGCCGGGCGCCAGGCAGTCAATGGCCTGCGCCAGCGCGTCTTGCAGCGCGCCGAGCTCGTCGTTGACGGCGATCCGGATCGCCTGAAAGGTACGCTTGGCCGGATGCGGTCCGGATCGGCGAGCGGCCGCGGGAATCGCCTCCTTGACGAGCTCCGCCAGTTGGCCGGTCGTTTCGATCGGCGCCCGCTGCCGGGCCTGGACAATTCGCCGCGCGATCTGCCGGGCGAACCGCTCCTCGCCGTAGTCCCGGATCACCCGGGCCAACTCCCGCTCGTCCCATTGGTTGACGATTTCGCGGGCGGTCAACGGTTGCGTTCGGTCCATGCGCATGTCCAGCGCCGCGTCGTGATTGTAGCTGAATCCGCGTTCCGCCTCATGCAACTGCATGCTGGAAACGCCCAGATCGAACAGGATCCCGTCCACTTGGGGAACGCCGGCCCGGCGCAACGCGTCGGTCAGGCGGCGAAAATCGCTTTTGACCAGCGTCACGACGGAATCGAAACGGGCCAGCCGTTCCCGCGCCAGGGCGAGGGCCGTGTCGTCCCTGTCGATCCCGATCAGTCTCCCCTGCGGCCCGAGGCGGGCGGCAATCCCTTCGCTGTGTCCACCCGCCCCCAGCGTACAATCGACATACACGCCGTCCGGCCGGACGTTCAAACCGTCGACCGCTTCTTCCTTGAGCACCGTCACATGATGCGTCATCCTGGCCTCCGCCTGGCATCAGAATCAAAAATTGAAATCGAAGTCCACGAGTTTTTCCGCAATCTCGTTGAAGGACGCCTGCGCGCCCGCCGTATAGGCTTCCCACGTGGCCTTGTCCCAGATTTCCACGCGGTTGGACACGCCGATGACGACGCAGTCCTTCTCCAACCGGGCGTATTCGCGCAGGTGCGCCGGCACGTTTACCCTTCCCTGCTTGTCCCACTCGCATACCGAAGCGCCGGAGAAGAAGAAGCGGGCAAACGCGCGGGCGTCGGATTTCATCATCGGCAGCGTCTTCAGGCGTTGTTCGAGGACGCGCCACTCCTCCATGGGGTACACGAACAGGCAGTTGTCCAGCCCGCGGGTAATGATGAATTCGGCGCCGAGGGCTTCGCGAAATTTGGCGGGAATAATGATTCGGCCCTTGTCGTCGATCGTGTGCTGGTATTCCCCCAAAAACATCGGCCCTCGTCACCCCCATCTTCCACCACTATCCCCCACTTTGAACCACGATGTAAATAATTCGCCCAATAAAACAAAAATCCTGCTTGTCAAGCAGGATTTTGAGAAATATTTTATGCAATTAACAAAAACCGTCCAGTTCCGCCATCCATCGGACTTCCGCTACATGCTCAAGTGACGCGCCAACTGTCCAGGTACTGTTTCTGTTCGGCGCTCAGCGCGTCGATGGCGATTCCCATCGAAGCCAACTTCATGCGCGCCACCTGTTCGTCCAGCTCGTAGGGCATGTTCACGACGCGCCGGCCGAGCGAAGCGTGGTGCTCGTTCACGTAGCGCAACGCGAGCGCCTGCAGGGCGAAGGACAGGTCCATGATCTCGGCCGGATGCCCGTCGCCGGCGGCCAGGTTCACCAGGCGCCCTTCGGCGAGAAGGTACAGCGTGCGTCCGTCGGGCATCGTGAACGCCTCAATGTTCCGGCGCACCGTCCGCCTGGACACCGCCAGTTCGGCCAGTTCCCGCACATTGATCTCGACGTCGAAATGGCCGGCGTTGGCCAGGATGGCCCCGTCCTTCATCCGCCGGAAATGTTCGCCGCGCACGATGTCCCTGTTGCCGGTGACGGTGATGAAATAGTCCCCGATCGCGGCGGCTTCCAGCATCGGCATGACGGTGAAGCCGTCCATGTGGGCTTCCACGGCGCGAATGGCGTCGACTTCGGTGACGACAACCTTGGCGCCGAGCCCCCTGGCCCGCATCGCCACGCCCTTGCCGCACCAGCCGTAACCGGTGACGACCACCGTTTTGCCGGCCACGACCAGGTTGGTCGTGCGGTTGATGCCGTCCCACACCGACTGGCCGGTGCCGTACCGGTTGTCAAAAAGATGTTTGCAATACGCGTCGTTGACGGCCACCATCGGAAATTGCAGCGTGCCGTCGCGCTCCATGGCCTTCAGCCGGTGAATGCCGGTTGTCGTCTCCTCCGCGCCGCCGCGCACGTTCGCCAGCAGATCGCGCCGCTCGGTGTGCAGGATCGTCACCAGATCCCCGCCGTCGTCGATGATCAGATCCGGCTTCATTTCCAGCGTGCGGACGAGCATTTCCTTGTATTCCGCCGGATCCAGACCGTATTTGGCGTAAACCGTGATTCCCGCTTCCGCCAGCGCCGCGCTAACATCGTCCTGGGTGGACAGCGGGTTGCAACCGGCGATCGCCACCTCGGCGCCGCCGGCTTGCAACGTTTCCACCAGACAGGCCGTTTTGGCCTCCACGTGGAGCGCCATGGCCACCCGCAGGCCCCTGAACGGTTGCTCCGCCGCAAACTGCTCGCGAATTCGGGCCAGCACCGGCATGTGCGCCCGCGCCCACTCCATTTTCAGCCGTCCCTCCGGCGCCAGCGAAGGGTCCCGGATGATGCTGTCACGCTTTGCACTCAAGTCGGCAAGCCTCCCGTACCGTTTGTTCATACCAGGCCAAGCGGTGCCCCCCGTCCGCGTCGATGTCCGTATCCAGCCAGGCGCGCAGCCAGGACGGTCCGAGGCCGTTGAGATAGTGCACCGGTCCGAGCACCCGTTCCTGCGGGCGCCCGAGCGGCTGCAACGCGGCACGGATCCGGTCCCACTGGCGCAACGCGGCGTCGTGACGGCTCAGGAACAGCGCCTTGGCCTTGCGCTCCAAATAGTCGATTTCCCCAAGAATGCGCTCGCGATTGGTGCGGCCCAGGTCGCGCAGTCCCGGCTCCTCGGCGACCAGCGCCTCCAGCAGCGGGTCGTACAGGGCGGCGACCCCTTCGCGCACGCGGCGGAACCGTTCCTCCCAGCGCCATGCGCCAAGGCCGGCCAGCCAGGCGTTGCGGCGCTCTTCCCAATGCCAGATCGCCTCTTCCGGCGCAAGGGAATAGCGCTCCAGCAAAGAAGCGGTCTGCGGATCGAGAAACGTGAACGAGGGGCGCGGCACGATGACCGGCATGGCCATGCCGAACCGCTCGAAGGCCGGACCCAGCAGTCCCCAGTATGCAATTTCCGCCGGCCCGAGCACCGTCGCCAGCACCGGCAGCACGTACTCCTGCATGAGCGGGCGGGACAGCACCCCGTTGCTCAGCCGTTCCGGTTCGTCCTCGGCCAACCGGACCAAATCCTCCCGGTCCGCCCGGAACAGCCCCCTGCGGTCGGTAAACCGTCCGTCGCGCCGATAAAGCAACAGGCGCCCCAACTCGTGGTGGACGAACAGGTTGGCGCCATCCGGCGTCACGTCGACCTGCGGTTCGAAACCGAGCGCGCGCACGCGCGCTTCTCCCGCCGCCAGCGCCACCGACAATTCCTCGTTGCGCTCGATGAGCTCGCGGAAAAAGGGCCCTTCCACCCGACGAACGCCGGGATCGTCGGCGTCCATGAGCAGCAGCCCCTCGTCGCCGAACCACCTGGCCAGCAACCGGGCAAACGCGACGGTCAGCGTCGGAGCGTCGGCCACCGTTTCGCGCAGGCCGCGGAGCAGTTCCGGCTTATGCGTGGAATCGGGCAGCGCGCGGGCGAGGCGCTCAATCGCTTCGTTCCACGCCGCTTCCGGCACCGGCGTCCGGCTGACCGCATGCCTGCCGGCGGCGATCCCCTCCAGCCGGATCTTGCGCACCTCGCCGTCCGGCGCCAGCACGTGCGTTTCGTTCGCCTCCGCGAAATCGTGGTCTTCCCCGGCAATCCAGAACACCGGCACCACCGGCCGGTTCAACAACCGCTCGGCGCGAGCCGCGGTGCGCACCACCGCCAGTGCCTTGTACAGCACAAGCAGGGGACCGCCGAACAGACCGGCCTGCTGACCGCCGACCACCACCAGGCTGTCCGGACGCTCCAGTTTGCGCAGCGCGGCTTCCGCCGCCGGTCCTGCGGCAAGCCGGGCGTATCCGGCCCGGATGGCCGCCGCCAGCCGTTTGCGGTCAGCGCGCCGCGCCGCGGTGTCATCCAGGAAGGCGGCCCGCCGCCACCAGTCTTCCTCCCGGGAAGGATGAAACCCGAATAAGGCGCAAACGTCCGGATCCCCGTTGCGAAAACGTTCCGCCAACGTCGCCTGCACGGGTCCGGCGAGCGATATGAGCTTCATGGGCAGGTGGTTCCCCCGATCTTTTGCCATTCGTTCATGAACCGATTGTACCAACGGGGATGGCTCCCGTCAAAACCAAAAGGCCGCGTTCACGCGCCTGAAGCGAGAAACGCGACCAGATAGGCGATCATCAGGATGATATAAAGCACCCCCAGAACGAAAAACGATAACCGCCAGATGGTGCGAACCAGACGGTGTCCGTCGACCTTGCCGCGCATTCGGTTCTGGGCGCCGCCGAGCAGCCCGGCGCCCACCAGCATGACCAGCAGGATCAGGTACAGCCCGAACCTGGAACCCGACAACTGGTTGATGAGCACGGCCACGCTGCCGATCAGGAAAGCGGTCGTCACGTCCATCGCCGCCCGGAAGGCGCGTTTCGGATCGCGCGTTCCGAGGCGAACCGCCCCGTAAACCAGGACAAACGGAAAAGGCGGAATAACGGCGAAAAAGGCGTATGCGTGTATCAGGGCATCCCGCACACCCGCCACGCGAACCTCTCCTTTCCGAACCGTTTCCGGCGCCGCTTCCGCTCCCCTTCTGCCGGCAAAAAGACACCTGAGGATTCAGGTAAATCTTCGACATCTCCGGCAAAATTCCTGCTTATCCCGGAATTTTCGATCCCGTTCCCCCAAAAACACAAAAGCGCCCCGCGGCCATCGCGCGGGGCGGGATCCGGAGGGGCGGACCGGTGCGCGGCGGCGCGGCCGGACGCATGCGCGGAACGGCCGTCACGCGGCCGATCGGCGTTTCACCGGCGCTTCCGCGCTCATTCGACCCGCTCCAGGTTGTCGTTGGCTTCCACTTTATAGGTGGTTTTTTCTCCGTTTTCGCCTTCGGTCTCGTCGCTCAGAACGGCCAGTTTCCTGGCGCGGTCCATCAGCCGGAGCAGCGCCTTGTAGTCGTCGACGCGGTAGTCCGTTTCCGCCTCGTGGATCTGGCGCTTCAGCTTTTCGTTTTCTTCCTGCAACTTCGCGATCTGCTCCTCTTTTTCTTTGAGCTGCTTTTCGTACTGGCGATTTTGCCGGCCGAGTTCCTGCAACGTCTGCTTCCAATGCCTCAGGTGACGGATGATCGCATCCAGCGACAGCGCATCCGCCGCGTTGATGGCGTTTCGGCCGGCCTCGCCGGCGTCGCCCTCCAGTTCCGGCAACGGAGGGAGCCCCTGTTTTTTCAAATAATTGCGCTTTTGGCGCTGTTGCTTGGCAAGCGCGATCGCTTCCTCGTAACGTTTGCGGACACAACTGTTCCACCGGAAACCGCAGGCCGCGCTCGTTCGTCCGATGCGTCGCCCGACTTCCTCAAAGGCGGCGAGCTGCGTGCTGCCTTCCCGAATATGCCGAAGGGTCACTTCCGCCAAAATCAGATCGTCGTCCGGACTCCAAGCGTCCTGTCTCACTGCAGCCATGCTGCCAAACCTCCCTGGTCACCAAAATCCGAATCCTGCTTCATGTCTATGCGCATGATAGAGTTCATAGAATCTATCGGATATTTCTATGTATAACCAATTTTGGCCCGGCTATACCTGTCCCGACGGCGGCGGTCGTGTATCGGACGGGAGGAGACAGGGCATCCTGAAGGAAGGATGAAAAGTTTGCGATTTCGTCACTTCTTCCGGTTTACAGGCTCGACAAGCAAGCGGTATAATAACACATGTTACGTTACGAAAGAGTGACAAAGACGGGCGGAAGCGAGAGAGGGGATCAATCATGGCACGCATGTTCCGGGTGCTCGGATTTTTCGCGCTGGTCATCGCCCTCATGGCGTTCGCGGGCAACATGTACGAATTTTCGCTGCTGTTTTTCTTCCAGGCGGCGGCCTTTTTCCTGCTCGGTTACCTGAACTTTACCGAACGGGCGTACCTGCTCATGTTTTGGGCCTACATGATCGTCACGTTCCTCGGGTTCACGTACTGGACCGTGTTCGAAATGGACTTGCCCGTGTGAGCACAAACGCTTGAACCAGACGCCGTGCCAAAAAGGAAAGGGCTGTCGTTCGGCCGGGCCGAACGGCAGCCTTTTTGTCTGTATGCGGGATGCGGACACCCCGGGTTATGACCGGCGCAGGGCGTACACATGCACCTTGAACAGCTCGCTCATTCCGTCGCTGAGCAGGAGCTGGCGCACCGCCCGGTTCCGCCGCGCCAGCGGATGGAACGGATCGGCGATCGCGTGACCGGTCAAAAGGTCGAGCACGCCCTGTTCCACGAGAAAGCGCTTTTGCGTCCCCTGCCAGAGCGGCTCCCATCCCGCCTGCGTCAACGTTTGGCGGATGCGGGTAAAGTTGACGTGCGCCGTCATATCCTGCTCGCCCGGCGCCGCGAACGGATCGTCGTGCGCCACGTGCCGGCGGTAACAGACGAACGTGCCGTTCATCCGGTGGGGTCCCAGCAGTTCCTCCGTTTCGTCCCCGTAATCGATCAGGACGAGCGAGGCGTCCCCCAGCCGGCCCGTCAGCCATCGCAGCCAATCTTCCGCATCGGGGCAAAATTCCGCCCATTGTCCTTCCCGCAACAGGGCCCCGGCATCGTCCAGCCACGCCCGCACGAGCGGATCGGCGTCATCCGGGTCCAGCAAACAGGGCGCCGGTTTCTCCTCCCGTTCGTCCCAGCAGACGCCCCATTCCATAACCGTCCCCTTGCGGCGCACGAACCGCCGCACCGGGAACGCGTCCAGCAGTTCATTGGCGACAAGGACGACGGGACGCGAACGCCAGTCGGCCGCCTCGGCCGCCTCCCCGTCCATGATCCGCGCCGTTCCGTTCCGCAGCCGTTCCCCCAGCGTCTCTTCCGCCAGCCGGCGATGGGCCGGATGGCCGTCCACAATCGTGACCTTGAAGCGGGTGACCCCCGTTTCCTCCCAGGCGTCCAACATGGCGGCGCTCAGTCGCCCCGTGCCGCCGCCCCAGTCGATCACGTCCACGTCGCCGGCCGGACCGAACCGTTCGCGCGCCAAACGTTCCACAAACCGGGCCAGCACCCGGCCCATGACATCGCCGACGTTCGCGCTCGTGTAAAAATCCCCTTCCCGTCCGACGCGCGCCGGACCGCTCCGATAGTACCCGTACCGGGGATGGTACAGGCACAGCGCCATGTAATCGCGGAACGCGATGCCGCGGCACGGCGTCCCGTCCGCCGTGACCCCGGTGCGCTCCCCGGAGCGCACCTCGTCCCGGATGACGGCGGCGAGCGGCGTCAGCGGGCGCGCGGACGGGGGGTCACCAAACTTCGAATCTTTCACCATGATCGGTCTCCTTGCGGCATATTCATTATGATATGATGGAGAGGAGAAAAGGGAGGTCGCGAAACCCGGTGCAGCGGAACCTGGATGCGCAAATACGGCGATTTCGGGATATGACGGCCGGCGGGCGCAAGCGAATGCGCCGAATGCGCCAAGGCGCCCTTTTCCTGATTGGCCTCGCGATGACGCTCACCCTGCTCGTCCGCACCGGTGCGACGATGCCGGTTCATGCGGAACCGCTCGAGGAGGACGTGCGTCAGTTGCTGGAAAAAAGCCTGACCCTCGCCGAACTGGATCGCGAGCTGGAACGGATCGGCGCGTTGCGGAAAGCGGCGATCGCCGACCTGCGCGAAACGGAGAAACGCATCGCCGAGCGGGAAAAAGCCATCGAAAAGCAACGGGAAAAAGCCGGTCGCGTGCTCCGCGCCTACTATATGGGCGACAAGCTCATCATCTGGCAGGCCGTGCTTTCCGCCCGTTCGATTTCCGAGCTGATGCGACTGTGGGAGATGGCGGACCTTATTTTCCGTTCGGACAAGGCCATCCTGCTGGCCCACGCGGAAGCCTACCGGCTTCTCCAGGAAGAACGAGCCCGTCTGGAAGAGCGCGGCAAGGAGCTCGAGCGCGTGGAACTGGCCCTCCAACTGCAGCGAAACCGGCTCATCCGCCTCCAGCAGGAAGTGGACGAAGCGCTGGCGGCCCGCGACGACGCCGCGGAGGTCAGCGCGCTCATGGAGGAGATCCAGACCTACTGGCGTACCGAAGGATTGCCCGAAGTCCGGGAATATTTCAGCGCGCTGGCCGGGGCCATGAACGATCTTCCCGACTGGTTGGATCAACATCCCGAAGCCGTGGTCGTCAAAGGTCTTCGCGTCGTCGTGACCATAACCGACCAACAGATGAACGAATTCCTCCGCAGCCGGGATCCGCGTTTCGAGCAAGTGGAATTTCGCTTTGACGAAGGCAAATTGTTCCTGAAAGGTTCAAACGGCTCCATCACCCTCGAAGTCGAAGGCGGGTATGCGCTGGAACAGGAACCGGTGAACGCCATCCGCTTCTACCTCGATCGTCTGGTGTTCAACGGTTTCGTCCTGCCCGATACGACAAGAGCGGATCTGGAACGCGAATTCGACCTTCGCTTCTATCCGCAGCAACTGTTCCCGCTGGTCGTTGCGGAAAGCGTCCAACTGCAGGAGGGACAATTGACGGTACAAATGCGGTTGTCCCTATGAATCCGGCCATTCGTCCGGCGTCCACCGGCCCCCCGCCACGCTTTGCCATCGGTTCGCCAGCCTTTCCAGACGCTCCGGCACGTCGGGGCCGGTCACCAGCGGCGGCGCTTGCGGGAATGCGTCGGCGGGCGCCTGCCCGGCCTGAAATTCGCCGAGCGTCAGCGACTCGAACAGCAAACGGTGGGCGGGCAGCTTGCGGTGCCGCTCGAAATGGCGCCACTGGGCGTCGCGCTCGGTGAACGCCGCAATCCAGGCACGGGCGGCTTCCGGGTACCGGGTGTCCGCCCGCACGACAAAACTGCGGCCGCGCGGCCAGGCGAACGGGCGGTGCCAGCCCGACCGGTCGAGGACCAGCTTGCCGTCCTTGTCCGCCTCCCGCGCGCGCAGCGCCACCGAATGGGGAACGACGGCCACGGCCGCCCGGCCGGCGCGAACCGCCGCCGGCAAGGCGTCACCGCTGGCCTTCAGCAACCGTTCGCCCCAGGCGGCGAGCCAATCCTCCGCTTCCCGCGTTAACGCCGACGCGCGGGAGTCCGCCAGCGGCAAATCGGCCCGCGCCCCTGAAGCCGAAGCGAACCAGGCCAGCCATGCCGAAGGATCCGCCGGATCGAGCGCCAATACGGCCATGTCCGGCTCCGTCTCGGCGAGCAGCGCCGGGAACCGCCGCCACAGATCCCAGGTCATGGAGGGCGACGCCTCGACGCCTTCCGGCGGCAAAATCCGCTTCCCCCCCTCCAGCGATGCCGCAAGCGTTTCCAGAACGTCACGATTCCACACCAGCACGTGCGGGTCCATGTCATAGGGAACGCCCCACGACAGCCCGTTCCACTTCACGCTGTCCATCACCGCCGCAAACGGTTGCGAACCGGCGCCGACGAACACGTCGTCGACGGGAAGCAGCCACCCGTTCACCGCCATGGCCAACACCGTTTCATTCGGCACGAGCCACACATCGCCGTCTTGCGCCAGCCGGTGCGCATGGGCGGGATCCGCCGCCGCTTTGGCCTCTTCCTCGCTGAGGCGGACGAGCTCGGCGCGAATCTGCGGATGCCGGCTCCGGAACAGCCGGTTTTGCTCTTCGAACGCCGCGAATTCGTCCGGCGACGCCAGCACCGCCACCCGGATCGTTTCCCGTTTTTCCGGCGCGGCCGGACGAACGTCGGGGCGTTCCGCCGTTGGTGCCGGCGCCGGCGGCGAGGCGACGGGATCCGTCATCGCGATGGGTTCGCCGATCCATATGGACAAAAAAAGCGCCAGCAGGCCGAGCGAAACCAGCCCCCAGACCAACCTGCGTCGCGCCATGGCCATCCCCTCGCTCGCATGTCGCATTGGTTGTTTGTTACCATCATACCCCATTCCGCCCGGGGGTCAAGGGAACGGTCGGTCAGGCATGGAAATGCGGACGCGCGGCAACACTAACGGTGCAAAAAACGGAAAGAGGAGGATGCCGCCAATCATGACCGTCATCACCAGACTGCTGCCAGCCGCCGCCCTGTTGGTCGCATGGGCCGCCCTGGCGGGCGGATGCGCCCGCAACGAACCGGCTCCCAGCCCACAGGCGCAATACATGGACCATCCGGCAGCGACACCGCAGGCTGACCCGGGCGCAACCGACCGGCAGGCGGTTGCCGACAGGCTGGAAATGCTCGCCCGCAGCGTGGCCGGCGTCCGCGACGCCAACTGCGTCGTGTTCGGCAACATCGCCATCGTCGGCATCGACGTGGACGGAAACCTTGACCGTTCACGCGTCGGCACGATCAAGTACGCGGTGGCGGAAGCCTTCCGCAAGGATCCCGTCGGCATCAACGCCGTCGTCACGGCCGATCTCGACATAGCGCAACGGCTGCGCGAAATCCGCGATGACATCCGTCGCGGCCGGCCGGTGGCGGGGTTCGCCGAAGAACTGGCCGACATGGTGGGCCGGCTGGTGCCGCAATGGCCCGGCGACGTCGTACCGCGGGAAGCGCCGGACCGGGCGCAACGGGATGACGCCGGAGAAGGCGGCAACGCATCGAACGCCGGACCGTCCCGGTCGTGATCACGGATCGATCGTCGCCGCCAGATCAAAAGCCCAGTGCGTTCACTGGGCTTTTCGCATGGCCTCGAACACCTGTTGGTCAAGCCGGTCCGCCGCTCGCTTGTCGTACGTTTTTTCATATTCCGGCAGCGACGTGAGCCTGGAACCGTAAAACATGGCATCCCGCACCGTCTCGATCTCCACGTCGGCGCAGACCAGCGGGAACGGCACCCCTTCCAGGCGTTCGGTCAGAATGCGGGCTTTGCCGTAGACCGCATACACGCTGTTGTCGCCAAACAGCGTCACGCAAACCGCGGGGTGCGCTTTCAAATTTTCCACCAAACGCGAACGGGCGTCCAGGGAGAACCGAAGCCTGCGCGGATCCACGGCGTAAATCCAGGAAACGGCGTTGGACGTCGGATGCCCGCTTTCCGCATCGCTGGTGTGCAAAAGGGCGAACGATTCCTTTTGCAACGATTGAAACAGGGATTCGGGCAGCTCGGTAAACGATTTGTTCATGCTGTCCCTCCTGTGCCTTTCGAGCTTGAACAAAATGGGACTTCAGAAAGTCCCGGGAGACATATTGCCTTTGATTATACCACAAAACCGGTTGGCCTCGTCACCCGCCGCTGGCGGACTCGCCGGTAACAGACGCACCGGACGCGTCGGGCTCCCCGACGGGCCGTCCTTCCGGGCGCATCTCCTCGGCCAACGCCTCCTTGGCCTTCGCCAGACTGTCCTCGTCGATGTACACGTACGGACTTCTCCAGACGCCTTCCAGCGGAATGTGGCGAATCCGGGAACCGTCGATGTCGTAGTAGGCTTTCACCAAATTCTGAATTTGCTCGCGCGGGATGTCGGTGTACAAATTGTCGCCGACGGCCCGGATGAGGTCGTCCAGCTTGGTGAGGGTGCCGAACGATTTCAATTTGTCGACAACCGCCCGCAGCACACGGGCCTGCCGGGCATTCCGCTCGAAGTCGTTGGATTCCGGCGTTCCGGCGTTGGACTTGCGGTAACGGACGAAGTCGAGCGCCTGTTTGCCGTTCAGCACCTGTTCGCCCTTCCGCAGATCGATGTTCGTATTATCCGCGCGGTCCACGTACCGCATGTCCTGGTCGACGTACACCCGCACGCCGCCCAACGCGTCGATGACGTCGATGAATCCCTGAAAATCAATGATGGCGGTATGGCGAATGTCGATGCCAAAATAGGACGACATGAACGTCCTCATCTGCTCCATGGCATCCAGCCGCGCCGCTTCGTCCTCCAGTCCTTTGTCCCGGCGCGCGCTCCGGAGGAATCGGGCGTACTTCTCGTTCACCTTCGTGTCGGCATAACCCGGCACCTTCAGCAGGGAGTCGCGCGGAACGGTGACCAGGGTCGCCGTGTCCGAATGCGGGTTGAGCGCGGCCAGAATGATCACGTCGGTGTTCATCGATCCGGTTGCTTTGCGGTGGTCGAGACCCAACAGAAGAATCGCCATCGGCTTGACCTGGGCCCGGTCTTCCTTGGCGACGACCACCTTGTCCTCGTTTCCGGGCAATTCCGGCAAGGCGACCTTGTCCAGCGCCCTGTCGGCTTCATGGATCACCTGATAGGCGATGTACAGAATGCAAATGAGCGCCGTAACGCAGATCGTGGCCAGCGACCAGCGGAAAAACCGCGCCACCTTTCCCGGACGTTTCCGTTTAATGGCCTGTTTTTTCGACCGCGATGCCCTCGGCGGCAAAGGGGATTCGTTGCTCATGCCTTCACCTCAATTGTCATCATCGTCCGTCCTGCAGATCGCGCATTAGTTGCTCGGCCGCTTCACGATCGAACCAGACGGTGCGGGGTTCCTCATCCCGTACGGTGTACGTCACGTAAACTTTGCTTTCCTCCATCGCGGAGACGTCAAACGCCGTCAAGCGATGATCTTCGGTCAGGATCTGCGCAAACCACGCAAGGGAGTCCCGCGCCGCCTGGTCTCCCGGGCGCGCATCGGCCAGCAGACGCAACTGCAGCCAGTAAAACAGGGCGTCCGTCAGACGCATGGCCGCCCCTCCTCCCGTCTTTTTCCTGCGGCAAACGCGGGCCGGAACGCCCGGTTATTCCGCGCCTCCCCGGTCATTCGCCGCGGCGTTCCCCGCCCCCGCGGGATGGGCCGCGGCCGGCCCGTTTGAACCAGCGTTGCCGGATCCGGACGATGGCCACCAGAATCGAGGCGGCGCCCATGCACGCGATAATCGGCAAACGGTCGTGCTGCAGCAGCCAGAGCAGCCAGGCGCCGCCGGCCATGAACAGGTGCAGCACCACTTCTTTCCAGATCGGCAGCCGTCCGGGCCGAAACACGGTGTTGAAAATGTATATCGTCAGGACGAGAATGACCACGTACGATATGACCGGATGGTCATGGAACCATTGCTGCATGTCGTTTCCCTCACGATCCCGCGTGCGACTCCGCCATGCGCCGCCGCTTTTCCATCTTTTCGCGCTCGCTTTTGTTCAGCACTTTCTTGCGGAGGCGAACCGCTTTCGGCGTCACCTCGCAATATTCGTCTTCGTCCAGAAACTCGAGCGCCTCCTCCAGTGAAAGCCGGCGCGTGGCCTTCAGCTTCACCGTCTCCTCCTTGGTGGAGGAGCGGATGTTGGTCAGCGCCTTTTCCTTGCAGACGTTGACCACGATATCGTTATCCCGGGTATGCTCGCCGACGATCATCCCTTCGTACACTTCCGTCCCCGGCTCGATAAACAACGTGCCGCGGTCTTCGACGGACAGCATGCCGTAAACCGTGGCGACCCCGGTTTCACTGGCGATCAGGACTCCCTGGCGCCGGCCGCCGGCCTGGCCCGGCATCGCGGGGGCGTAGCGCTCGAACGCGTGGTTCATGACGCCGTAGCCGTGCGTCAACGTCAGAAATTGCGTTCGATACCCGATGAGGCCGCGGGACGGGACGAGAAATTCAAGCCGCACCTGCCCGCCGCTTTGCGTCATGTCGGTCATTTCGGCCTTCCGCGCGCCGAGGCTCTCCATCACCGCGCCGACGCAGGCTTCCGGGACGTCGATCAGCAGCCGCTCGTACGGTTCGCACAGGACGCCGTCAATTTCCTTCAGAATGACTTCCGGCTTGGACACCTGAAGCTCATAGCCTTCCCGGCGCATGGTCTCGATGAGGATGCCCAGATGCAGCTCGCCCCGGCCGCAGACGACAAACGCGTCCGGATTGTCCGTCTCCTCGACGCGCAGGCTGACGTCGCGCTCCGTCTCCTGCAGCAACCGTTCGCGCAGCTTGCGGGATGTCACCCATTTCCCCTCGCGTCCGGCGAACGGGCTGTCGTTCACGAGAAAGGTCATTTTCAGCGTCGGTTCGTCGATGCGGGGCGCCGGCAGCCCTTCGGGGCAAGCGGCGTCGGCAATCGTCTCACCCAGGTTGATGTCCTTGATGCCGGCGACGGCCACGATGTCCCCGGCCGCCGCTTCCTCCAGTTCCATCCGTTTGAGGCCGCGGAAACCGTACAGCTTCTCGATCCGGGCGGGTCTCGCGCCGCCTTCGCGGCTGACCACCGCGACGTGCTGCCCTTGACGGATCCGGCCCCGGTTGATCCGTCCGATCGCGATCCGGCCCACGTATTCGTTGTGGTCCAGCGTCGTCACCAAAAGTTGCAGCGGTCCGTCCGGATCGTTGTCCGGCGCCGGAATGTGACGAATGATCGTCTCAAACAACGGCTCCATGTCGGTTCCGGGCTTCGCCGGATCGAGGCTGGCCGTACCCTGCAGCGCGGAGGCGTACACAATCGGAAAATCCAACTGTTCGTCCGTCGCCTCCAGATCCATGAACAATTCCAGCACTTCGTCGGCCACTTCCGCCGGCCGGGCATTGGGGCGGTCGATCTTGTTCAGCACGACCACCGGCGTGAGCCCGCTTTCCAGCGCCTTGCGGAGCACGAATTTGGTTTGCGGCATGCAGCCTTCAAACGCGTCCACGACCAGCAGCACACCGTCGACCATTTGCAGGATGCGTTCGACCTCGCCGCCGAAATCGGCGTGACCGGGAGTATCCACAATGTTGATCCGATAATCGCGATAGCGGATGGCGGTGTTCTTGGCCAGGATGGTAATTCCCCGCTCCCGCTCGAGATCGGTGGAGTCCATGACGCGTTCCTGCACCTGTTCGTTGTCCCGGAACGTCCCGGACTGCTTGAGCAACTGGTCGACCAGCGTCGTTTTGCCATGATCCACGTGGGCGATAATGGCGACGTTCCGAATGAGTTCTCTTGGTTGCACTTGTTCCACTCCCCGGCCGCCTGCGCCCGCGCCTTCCGTTTTTGGCCGCACGGGGCAAGCCGGCCCATCACGCGCAAAACGTCGACCGCATGTCGACGTTTGTCCGCATCCATTTTATTATAAAAGATCTGTCAACCGGCATCAAACGCGGGTCGCCGCCGATCCGCCAACTTCGACATAAACCCGGCGAGCCGGTCGCATCCTAGGTATCATGCCGCAAACGAAAGTCACCACATGCGGGGCCGACGGATGACGAGCCAGCTCCCGACCGCGATCAGGATGGCGGCCAGGACATACGCGCCCCACGTCCACAGCAGCGTCAGGCCGAACAGCCCCACGGACAGGACGGCCAGGGAAACCGACGCCAGCCACAGGCCGCGCGACCGCACGTTGCCAAACAGATGGTATTCATACAACCCGACCGCGACGGCCAACAGAAAAAAAGGCCACAGGTATTTCATCAGCTTCCAGTCGAACCAATTGCCGATCAACAGCACGACGGACACCACCGTCAGGATGCCGGCGGGGACGAGCGCAACGGCGGGAATCATGCGGCCGAACACGAGCACGTGAAGCAGGATTCCCGGCACCAGGATGAAAAGCGGCCAGAACAAGGCCCCCAGAACGGCGAATACGCCCAGTTTTCCGAGGAGAATGACAAGACCCGCCACAAGGATCAGGATGCCGACGGTAGATGACTGCTTGTTCATGACGATGCGACTCCCCCAATGGATTTGTTATTAGTGTAATGGATGTTGGGGGAAAAAACCAGTTGTTCGGCGCGGTTCAGGCGCGTTCGGGCACAGCTCAGGCGCGGCGGCTCCACCACAGCGCGCCGCCGACAAGCAAGGCCACCACAAGGAACGGAAAGGCCGCCGCCAGACGTTCGGGTTGCGCCAGCAGCCACGGCCGCCAGGCGGGGTCGCTCATCAGCATTTCGCCCGCCGTGTAGCCCAGAAGTCCGCCTCCCGCGTACATCAGCCAGGGGGCGCGGTCGAGCAGCGTCATGAGGGCGGCGCTTCCCCAGATCATGATCGGCACGCTCATGGCCACGCCGGCAAACAGCAGCCAGGCGTCTCCCCTGGCGATGGCGGCCACCGCCAGCACGTTGTCGAAGCCCATCACCAGGTCGGCGACCACAATGGCCCAGACGGCCCCCGCCAGCGTGGCCGAGGAACGGGAAGGGGCGCCGCCCCGCTCGCCCCGCAAAAGCTGCAACGCGACGACGCACAGCAGCGCCGCGCCGATGCTTTGCATATAGGGGACGCGCAACACGACGGCGGCTCCGAGCGTCAAGCCGATCCGCAGCATCACCGCGGCGGCGGTTCCCCACCAGACCGCCAACCGGCGCTGGCGGGTGGGAAGCCGCTTCGCCGCCATGGCGATCACCACCGCATTGTCACCGCTCAACAGGAGATTGACCAGTGTGATTTCCGCCAAGGCGATGAGATGACCGGATTCCGCCATCCGTCGCACCCCCCCACCGCCGATGTGTATGTACAAGCCGTTGGGATTATGCAACATCCCGGATCAATTATTTTTGAATCCTCTTTTTCTTTGTCCCGTATTACTGATAGAATGAACCCTTGGGGGGGACAACGTTGGACTTTTTCTCACTGGACTTCTGGTCAAAACTGTTTGGCATCGTCTTCATCGATCTGCTCCTCGCGGGGGATAACGCCATCGTCATCGCCCTGGCGGCCCGCAACCTGCCGAAGGAAACGCAAAAAAAGGCGATCTTCTGGGGAATGGCGGGAGCCATTGCGATCCGCGCGGCGGCCGCGATCATCGTCATGCAGTTGCTGAAGGTTCCCTATTTGCTGGCGGCCGGCGGCGTCGTCCTGCTGTGGATCGCGTTCAAGCTCCTGGTCGAGGAGAAAAAACACGAGGAAGTGAAAGCCGGCTCGTCCCTGTGGGCGGCCGTCCGCACGATCGTCATCGCGGACGCGGCCATGGGACTGGACAATATTTTGGCGATTGGCGGCATGGCGCACGGGAATGCGCTGCTTGTCATCCTCGGTCTGCTGATCAGCATCCCCATCATCATCTGGGGCAGCACGCTGTTCATCCGTCTGATCCACCGGTTTCCATGGATCGTCTATCTGGGGTCCGGCATTCTGGCGTATACCGCCGCCAAAATGATTACGGAAGAACAAAAACTGGAGTTCCTGTTCAAAGATAACCCGACGGTAACCTGGACGCTCATCGTCACCCTGATTGCCGTCGTCATCGTGGGCGGCCTGTGGGTCAACACGATCCGGGCGCGCAAAAACGCGAAGGCCGACCCGGCCTACGCGGGCGAAAAAAGCCGCGAGTGAAGCGCAACGCTTCCCGCGGCTTTTTCCTTTTGATTTTTTGCCCGTTCAGAACCAGCGTTCTTCGCCGGCCGCGGCGGCGTTCACCGGACCCGCCTCGGTCAGTTCCAAGGTTTCGGTCCCTTCGACGGCTTCCCCGATCAGACGCTCCAGATCGTCGCCGAGGGATCGCTCCGCCCTTTCCACAATCCGCAGGTTCGGATTGGTGGCGGGGGATTTGGGGACAAACAGCGTGCAACAGTCTTCGTAAGGCAGAATCGACGTTTCGTACGTGCCGATCCGTTCGGCCATGCGGATGATGTCGATTTTGTCCATGGTGACCAGAGGACGCAGGAGGGGCAATGTCGTTACCCGGCCGATCACGTTCATGCTGGCCAGCGTCTGGCTGGCCACCTGTCCGAGGCTGTCGCCGGTGACGATCGCCAGCGCCCCGCGCCGTTCGGCCAGCCGTTCCGCGATGCGCAGCATGGATCGGCGCATCAGGGTGATCATCAGATGTTCGTATCCGGTCTGGGCGAGCCGCGTCTGCAGCTCGGTGAACGGCACCAGGTGCAGCTTGAGGTTGCCGCCGTAATAGGCGAGGCGCTGCGCCAGGGCGATCACCTTTTCCTTGGACTGTTCGCTGGTGTACGGATAGCTGTGGAAATGGACGGCCTCCAGTTCCAGCCCCTTGCGCATCGCCATCCACCCGGCGACGGGACTGTCGATGCCGCCCGACAGCAGCAGCAACGCCTTGCCGTTCATGCCGAGCGGAAAACCTCCGGCCGCCGGCACCGTGCGGCAATGGACGAACGTCCCCTCGGGCCGGATGTCGACCTTCAGCTCGACGTCGGGATGGTGCACGTCCACCCGCAAATCCGGCGTGTTTCGCAGCACGTGGGCGCCGACGAGATGGTTCATTTCCCGGGAAGGGTGAGGGAACGTCTTGAGCGCCCGTTTGACCGATACCTTGAACGTGCGCGGCGGCGGATCGAGCTCGCGCATGACGTGCAGCGCCGCCTCGCGGATGGCGGCCAGGTCGTTCGCCGTGCGGACGGCGGGACTGAAGGAGACGATGCCGAACACGTCCTTCAGCCGCTCCGCCACCCGCTCGAACGATTCCCCGTTCAGTTTGATGTACAGGCGGCCATAGGTCTTGTCGTACGTCAAGCCCTGAAACGAAGCGAGCGCCTGTTTGATCCGCGTCAGCATCAATTCCTCAAAGCGATTGCGATTCCGTCCCTTTACAGTAATTTCACCGAACCGAACGAGGATCCAATCCTCCATCGTGTCAAGCTCCTTTCCGGGGCGGAGCTGGCGGCGGCGTCCCGGGGACGCCGCCGCCGTTGCCGCATTCGCCGCGCGGCCCTTTCACCTCGGCTTCGCGCGTTTCTCCAACGGTTTCAGCTCCGCCACCGCCTTTTTCAACCGTTCCAGCAGCAGTTCCACCGCCGCTTCGTCATGCTCGTCCCCCATGCTGATGCGAATGCTGCCGGACGCGCGCGCGTCGTCGAAGCCCATTGCCTTCAGCACCCGGCTCGGTTTCAGGCTGCGGGACGAGCAGGCCGATTGGGTCGAGACGAGGATGCCGTGCTTCTCCAGCATGTGCACCAGCACTTCCGGCCGCATCCCCGGATACGAGAAATTGACGATGTGCGGCGCCTGCCAGTCTTCGCGTTCGGCGCCGTTGTACACGAGCTCCGGAATTTGGCGGATGCCCTCCAGAATGCGGCGGCGCAGCGCCGACCAGCGCGCTCGCCGGGCTTCCGCGCCTTCCATGGCGAGACGAAGCGCCTGGGCGGTGGCGACGATGCCGGGCAGATTGGGCGTGCCGCTGCGCAGCCCGTGCTCCTGGCCGCCGCCGGCGTTCAACGGGGCGATCCGGACCCCCTCGCGCACGAGGAGGAAACCGACGCCCCGGGGGCCGCGGAATTTGTGCGCCGATCCGGTGTACAGGTCGACCCCCCACTCCTTCCAGGCCACGGGAACCTTGCCGATCGCCTGCACGCCGTCGACGTGGAAACGCACGTGCGGACAATCGGCCAGCGCCGCTCCGATCTCCCGAATTGGCTGGATGGCGCCCGTCTCGTTGTTGACGTGCATGACGCTGACCAGCACCGTGTCGTCGCGGACGGCGGCGCGCACCTGTTCGGGGGAAACGCGGCCGTCGCCGTCGACCGGCAGGATCGTCACCGCCACCCCCATCTCCTCCAGTTGCCGCACGCACTGGTAAACGGAGGCGTGCTCCACCGCCGTGGTGATGACGTGCTTGCTCCGCCTTCCCGCATTCCAGACGGTGCCTTTGATGGCCAGATTGTTGCTTTCCGTGCCGCCGGAGGTAAACACCACCTCCTGCGGTTTGGCGCCCAGCCGTTCGGCCACCGCCGCGCGCGCTTTTTCCACCAGCTTCTGCGCTTCGCCGCCCGCCCGGTGCAGCGCCCCGGGATTGGCATAATGTGCCGCCATCACTTCGGCGACGGTGCGGACCACCTGTTCGTACGGCGGGGTGGAGGCGCTGTGGTCAAAATACAGGATATCGGCCGTCCGGTCGCTCATTTCATCATTCGCCTCCTCTCGCCACATCGGCGCGAATTCATGCCAAAACGTGCAAAAAGGATCTTTGGAACATGCGGGAAAAGAAAAAGATCAACGCGGATACGTTCGCCCGCAGGCGGCCATCCGCTTGATCCTTCCGGCCGTCCGTCGTTGCGCGCGATCCGGAAGCGGCATGCCCGGCCTCCTCCGCCGTCAGACGGCGACCGCGTAACGCAACACCTTGCCGATGTAATTCCGGGTTTCCGCCGGCAATTCGGACCAGCGGGCGGCCACTTCGTCGTCGGTCGTCAAGCCCAGCCGGTCGACCAGTCCCGGACCGGCATTGTACGCAGCCAGGGCGGACATGACGTTGCCGTCGTATTTGCGCAACAGCCAGGACAGGTAACGGGTTCCCCCGTCGATGTTCTGCCCGGGATCAAACGGATCGCGCACTCCCAGCCATTTTGCCGTCTCGTCCATCAGTTGCATCAAGCCTTTTGCGCCCGCCGGCGACACGGCGTCGGGGCGGAACGACGATTCCGCCCGGATGACCGCCTTGATCAGACCAGGCGCCACGCCATGGCGGGCGGCGGCCTCCAGGATGAGCCCGTCAAAGGCGGACGGGTCTTCCCCGCCCGAAGGGGTCGGGATCAGGCCGTTTCCGGGCGCCGTGTCGGACGCCGTCTTCTTTCCGGCACCGGAAGGCGCCGCAGACGACATATACGCATAGGCTCCCAACAAGTCCGGTCCGCCCCGGTACAGCCAGGTTTCCGTGTTCGTCAAAGCGCCGGCGGCGGATTCCGCCTGCAGGCGCGCAAGGAGCAGCGCGAACGGCTCAAGGCCTGCGGTTTCGGATATGTAGGAGGTCCACCCGGCGGCCAGACGCCCGGCGGCGCTCGAAGCCGTGTCCGTTCCGCTCAGCCAGCGGTTCAGCAATTGTTGTTTCACCCATCGGGGATCCCAGGTGACGTTCATCCGAATCCCTCCAGCGGGATCAAACGGTTGTCCATCACACATCCTACCATAAACTGAACGGGATTCGGAAGTGCGTCACGGAACGGACCCGCATATTTTGACCGCCTTTCTTCCACGCTATAAGCATCCGGCCCAGGCCGCCCTACGGAAGGGAGAGAATGTTCATGCGTCGCCGCACCGCGACCTTCATCGCCATTTTGGCCGCCGCCTTCCTGTTTGCGATTCCTTTATGGATGTTGTTGCAGCCCGAGAAAACGCCGGACGGAGCCGGAAGCCCTCCGCCCGGGAACGGTCTTTCCGGCGCCGGCCGGAACGGACGGTTTCCGGCCCCGTACGCGCTTGACGAGACCAACTACAAATTGCAGGCGGTCCGGCGCGACGTGCAAATGACGGAACGCCTGTGCCGCCTTCAGTGCGAAAGGGACGCCCTCCGCTGGCTGAAGGAAACCGCGCGGATGACGGACAAACAGAAGACGGAACATTTGCGGCGCACCCGCCAGCACAACCCCAAATGGCGGCTGGCCGCCTGGCTGTCCGCGGATCGCGCGCATCCGGCGGGAGCGGATCCCGCCAAGCTGGCCGCGCCGGCCCGCAAGCACTGGGAACAGACCGTGCGGTCGGTGAGGCAGGGGAAGGCCGCGCAATCCCCCGTCTTCCGTCTGAACGGGCAGCCCCATTTCGTCCTCGGCGTGCCCGATCCGCAAAAGCGCTCCGGCGGTCTTGTCGTTCTCGTCGCCGCGGACGTCCTGCTGGAGGTGGAGCGGCACCAGCGCCGCAACATGCGCCTTGTGCCCTATCCGGAAGAAGGCCGCTACCGGATCGAGTCCGTCCGCCCGGACGACCTGAAGGACACCACCGTGCGCAGCGGCGAGGACAACGGCAACGCCAGCCATTACACCGTGGACGAGGTCGTGGTCCGGTTCCGGGAACCGCTGGACGCCAGGCAATTGCTTGCCCTGCGCCGGGAACTGGATTTGATCGTCGTGCGGCGCCTCGGTCCCGTCTACGTGTTCCGCTCGCGCAGCCGGACCGCCGACGAGCTGACCGCCTATTTCCGCAAGCAAAACGTGGTCTACGTCGAACCGCACTATTTGTATCTGACCAACGGGCTGACCTCCGCCGACGATTCGGCGACCTTCAGACGGGCACTCCCGACGCCCGCCGCCGCAACAGGCGTCGAAAGCGGGAACGCGATTGTCCCCAACGACACCTACTACGCCAGTTACCAATGGAACTTGCCGGCCATCGCCACCGAGGAGGGATGGAACGTCACCCGGGGCAACGATGACATCGTCGTCGCCGTCATCGACACCGGCGTCCAGACCGACCATCCCGATCTGACCGGCCGGCTGGTGGAAGGATTCAACGCCATCAACCCCGGTTCGCCGCCGAAGGACGACGTCGGGCACGGCACCCACGTGGCCGGCATCATCGCCGCCACTGTCAACAACGCCGAAGGAGTCGCGGGCATGACCTGGCACACGAAAATCATGCCGGTCAAGGTGCTGGACAGCAGCGGCGTCGGCTCGGCCTATTCCGTGGCCGAGGGCATCATCTGGGCGACCGACCACGGCGCCGACGTCATCAACCTGAGTCTCGGCAACTACGCCCAGGCCGAATTTCTGCACGATGCCGTCCGTTACGCCTATGAACGCGGCGTCGTGCTCGTCGCCGCCAGCGGCAACGACAACACGAGCCAGCCCGGTTACCCGGCGGCCTATCCGGAAGTGCTGGCCGTCGCCGCCACCGACTCGTTCTCGAACCGGGCTTCCTATTCCAATTACGGCGACTACATCGACGTCGCGGCGCCGGGAACGAACATTCCCAGCACCTTTACCGGCAGCCAGTATACGTCGCTCTCCGGCACGTCCATGGCTTCGCCGCACGTCGCGGCGCTGGCCGCGCTCGTCCGCTCGGTGAATCCCGGCCTGACCCCGGCGGAAGTGATGGACCTGCTCCGGCAAACGGCCAACGACAAGGGGACACCGGGGCGGGATCCGGAGTACGGTTACGGCCTGATCCATGTAAGACGGGCGCTGGAGCAGGCCAGCGGCACCACCGTCGCCAGCCGGGAGGAACCGCTCGTGCTGGATCGCTTGCTGCGGGCGATCCGCTCCCTGCTTGCGCCGCTCCGCTGAAGGGACGGCCGCGCCAGGCGCGCGCAGACGCGAGTCACGACCGACAACGGTCGTGGCTCTTTTTTTCCGCCTCTTGCCGCACACGAAAAAAGGCAGTATAGTTTATATAAATATTAATTATACAAATGTTAAAATTTAATGACAGAATAAAACTGGAGGTCCGACATGCAGATCGACGCCACGGAAAAATCCCTTCCCGTATACGAAGCGCTGGCCAGCAAGGTGCGGCTTCAGATCATCCAACTGCTGTCCAAGCAGGACATGAACGTCAGCGAACTGGCGCAGGCGCTCGGCCTGAGCAGCGCGATCATGACCATGCACGTCAAGAAACTGGAGAAATCGGGAATCATTAAGACCGAAATGCTGCCGGGCAAAGGGGGCGTGCAGAAAGTGTGTTCCCTCGTGCTCGACCGGATCGAAATCGTGTTGCCTTCCAAAGCCAACCCGCCGCGCATGTCGCACCAGATGGTGGTATCGGTCGGCCATTTTACCGATTTCTCCATCGAGCCGACGTGCGGCATCGCCACCGTGGAAAAAATCATCGGCCAGTTCGACGATCCCCGCTGCTTCCTCGATCCCGAACGGGTCAACGCCAAAATTTTGTGGTTCAGCCAGGGGTACATCGAGTACAAGGTGCCCAATTACCTGCTGAAAAGCCAGATCCCGCTCGAACTCGAAGTGTCGTTTGAAATTTCGTCGGAGGCGCCGCTCATCAACGACGACTATCCGTCCGACATCCATTTTTACCTCAATGGCGTCCATCTCGGGTATTGGACGAGTCCGGGCGACTTCGGGGACAAAAAGGGCAATTACACCCCGTCGTGGTGGCCCAGCGTCATCAACCAGTACGGGCTGCTCAAAACGTTGCGCATTAACGCGGAAGGCACATTCATGGACGGCACCCGCATTTCTGACGTGACGCTGGACCAGGTGGACATCACCCGCCCGCAGTGGACGTTCCGCTTCGAGGTGCCGCCGGACGCGGAGCACGTGGGCGGCCTGACGCTGTTCGGCTCCGGATTCGGCAACTACAAGCAGGACATCATTTTCAAGCTGTATTACAAAAAAGGGAACGCCGGCGGCGAGTGAATCGCCGAACGTTCCCCCTCGACGGCGCGATTACCGGTTCGGAGCCACATGGCTGCCCCACACCGCCTCCCCTCGCGAAGACAGGGCCGTGAACGTCATGACGTCGCGGAAGGTGCCCGGGTCCCATTGCCGCACAAACACGCCCTTGAACGTCTCGCCGCCGAGGGTCAGCTCCAGCCGATGATCTCCGTCGAGTTTCCACGAACCGTTTTCCGCCCCGTCCACGGACCCGTCCCGGTTCAAGCTGAGGAGCTCCGACTTTTTGATGTCCGCGGAAATGTCCTTGCCGTGCCGGATGAACTTGTACGCGCCCGCGACCTCGTCCGCCGTGTAGGCGCCAATCGTTTCCCCGGTATACCGGTGCGGCGCCACCACCGGCCAGCCGTCCGCGTTCATCCACATCTGGTGGACGCGCACCTCGTGGGCCTCGCCGCGGGACGGGAACCGGGTGTGGAAGATGAGGAAATACCGCCCCGTCTCCGCGTCATGCCAGGCCGAATTGTGCCCCGGCGATACGTAGCCCGGTCCGACGTTGGCGATTTCCCCCTCCGCATTTTGAAACTGGAAATTGCCCATCAGCTTGACTCCGTACGGCTCGATGGCGCGATCATCGAAAAACGACCCCGGACCGCCCCCGACTTTCGTCATGTCGTTCCCTTCCGCATCCACGAACGGCCCGTCCGGCCGGCGCGAACGCACCACCCGGATGTTGTAGCCGCCCTTTGCGTCCAGGCCGCCGAATGACAGGAACAGGTAATAATAGTCGGTTTCCGGACTGTAGAGCATGTACGGCCCTTCGATCCGGCTGTGGTTGGCGCCCAGCAGCTTTTTGCCGTAGCCTTGGCCCGGCAACGGACGGCCGGTGGCGGGATCCATTTTCAGAATGTAAATGCCGCCAGAATAGGACCCGTACACCATCCACAATTGGCCCTCTTTGTCAAAAAACACATGGGGATCGACCGTGTTCGGATGCCGGGCGGCGTCGTACACGGTGCCATCCTCGCTCGGCTGACCCCACATGCCCGATTTCAGGAGGATGCCCGCGTTCCGGTACGGCCCCTCGATGTGGTCCGCCACCGCCAGCCCGAGCGCCGACCGCGGCGAATCGCCCTTGCAGGCGCTGTAATACATGTAATACTTCCCGTCCGGCAATTGCACGACGTCACCGGCCCAGAACGTCCTCGTCTGCGCCCACTCGAACGTTTCCGCCATTTCCTCGAACACGTTCGGAATCACCGGATTGCCTTCGTAGACGCCGGAATTGACTTGCGTCCAGTGGATCAGGTCGTCCGACTTGGCGACCGCCAGATGGGAACCGAACACGTAAAACGTTCCGTCCTCCGTCCGGATGATCGACGGATCGTGGACGGAGGCGTTCTTGAACATCAACGGCCGCATTTCGGAAGCCACGGGCGATTCCCCTCCTTCCGCGTCCGGGCGGGCGCCCGCGGACGCCGGTCGTTCCGTCCCGGCGGTTTCCGTCGCCCCCGTCGGGGTCCCGGGCCCGTCCCCGCCGCACCCGGCGAGAGCCAGCGCGAGGCAAAGCCACGGCAGGGCGATCCGCATTCGCACCGATCTTCGCATTCCGCATCCCTCCCCATCCTGTTTGACCGAAGGACGCCTTCTCCGGGCCGGGCCCCGCGGCGCTCATTCGCCGGCGATCCCCGTCCGTTCGACACTTTCCACGAAATAACGTTGCAACACCAGATAGACGAGCAGAATCGGCAGCACCGTCAGCACCATGGCCGCCATCATCTGGTTCATCGTCGTCGGCGCCACCCCGATCACGTCGGCCGATGTTTGCATCGCCATCTGCTGCATGGCCAGGTTGGCGTCCCCGAAAAACACGGCCATCCGCTGCGCCAGATTGTAATACGTCGGCACCCGCAAATAGAGGCTGGGCTCGAAGATGTCGTTCCAGTGCCAGACGAACGAAAACAGGAACACGACCAGCATCGCCGGCCGCGCCAGCGGAAACATGATCGCCCAAAACGTGCGCAGCGCCCCGGCGCCGTCGATGCGCGCCGCCTCTTCCAGCACTCCCGGCATGCGCCGGAAAAACTGGATGAAGATGAGGACGAACAGCGCCCCCTTCAGGCCGTGCCCAAAGAGGGACGGCACCATGAACGGCAGATGGGTGTCGATCCAGCCCAGATCGCTGAAGAAAATGAACAGCGGCACGACGATCGATTGCGGCGGCACGAGGAACGTGAACACGACAAGCGACAGGAACAGGCCGTGGCCGGGAAACCGGTACCGCGCGAACCCGTAGCCGACGATGGCGCAGCTCACCATTTGCAACAGCCCGCTGCCCACCGCCTCGATGACGCTGTTCGCAAAGCCCTGCCAGTAGTTGAGCGCCCGGAACGCGGCGGCGTAATTGGCGAAGTCCAGTTTTTTCGGAATCCATTGCACGGTGGCGTCGGCCACGTCCCACGTCTGCATCATCGATTTGGACAACATGTAAAACAGCGGAAACAGGAACACATACGACAGGCTGAGCAGCACCAGATAATGGAACGCGGCGCTCGCCAGCCGTTTTGCCCGTTTCACGACGGCATGCCTGCCCGTCGTCTTCGCCGCCTCCGCCGCCCGCCGGCCGGTGGTCTGCGCCATCCGCACCGCCCGCCGGCCCGTCTTCTGCGCCGTTTCCAACGCCTGGCGCCATGCCGTTTGCAGCGCGTTCATGCTCCGCCCCTCCCCTCGACGTTGGCCAGACTTTTGCGGAACAACGCGAACACAAGGCCCAGCACGACGGCGATCAACAGAAAGTACATCCAGCCGATGGCGGAGCCGTAACCGAAATCGTTGTTGCGAAACACCACGTTGAGGATGTGATCCATCACGCGGTTGTCGGTCTTGGTAAACGAATTGACGAGGCTGTACAGGACATTGACGAACACCATCGGCAGGATCATCGGAAACGTGATTTTCCAGAAACTTTCCCACGCCGTCGCCCCGTCGCACCGGGCCGCCTCGTACAATTGCGGCGAAATCGTCTGCAGCCCCGCCAGGAAGATGAGCGTCTGCACCCCCGCGTCCCACATGACCAGCGTCAGCGAATCCGCAAATTCCAACAGCGGCAGGAGCACCTGGCCCGGAATGAAGCGGCGCAGCAGGTTAAACAGGTCGTAATCCCGGAAAATCGGCAACTGCCCCGCTCCCAGTTCGAGCAGTTTGCGCAGCACCGCGCCGGAGGCGATGATGACCGGCAGAAAAAAGATGCCGCGGAACAGAATCCGTCCCACCGCCCGCCGGTTGAGCAGAAGCGCGCTGAACATGGAGAAAACGAGAATCAGCGGCACGTTCGTGAGCATGGTCACCATCGTGTCCCGCAACAGCGGCAGAAAGTGGACATCCGTCACGAACGCCGCCCGGTAATGATCGCCGCCGACGTAAGTGGCGACCAGACCGTGCTGGCTCATGGTCAGTTTGTGGAACGAAAAGTACAGGGAGCGCCCGAGCGGAACGGCCATGAACAGGAAAAAGCCGATGATCCACAGGGACACGAATCCGTATCCTTCCAGATAGTGCCTGACGCGCATCGACAACCGGAACCGTCTCATGCCGACTGTCCCTCCCCGATGACGTAACCGCGCGCGGGCACGGTGGTTTCGCCGACGGATGCTTCCCGGTCCGTATAATTGACCGTCACCTGAACCCCGTTGCCGAACGTGGTCCGGTACACGCCTTCCCCCAACTGCTCGTGATTCACGATCGGTTCGTTGGCAATGCGGACATAGTGGTCCCGGAGCGCCGCGTACTCGGCCGCGGCGGCATCGAGCCAGTCCGCGTACCGCGTGCTGAACAGCCGCTCCGCCAGCGTCCGCCGGAGATCGCTCGTCGGCGCGTACGTCAGCTCGAAGCTCGGCAGCGCCCCGTATTCGAGCATCCGCAAAAATTCCGCCCGCGCATCGTCGCGCAAATTGACCGGAGGAGCCGTATACGGCACCAGGCCGCGCACGACGATTTGCCAGAACGGCACCGTTTCGTCCATGACGACAAAGTGGCTGGAGTCCATCGGCGCGTTGTCGATCCGGTCCACATGGCCGAGCGCGTAGGCGAAGCCGTAGTCGACGCCCGTTTTGCCCACGGCGCGGCGGAAGTCGTCCATCGCCCGCACCCAGACGCCGGCCGTATCCCGGCGGTCCGCGAGATGGCGGCGATCCTGGTCCGAATAAAGCGTATGGCCCATGTATTGCAGATGGACGCCGGCGACGCCGAGCCGGGCGAACGCTTCCCGTTCCGGCGCGATGCGCCGGTCGTAGACGCGCTCCGGTTTCATGTGGTAGAACTTCGCCTGGTCGCGATTCACCCGGGTGGACACGTAATAGTCATAGCTGGGGACCGCCTCGCGGTCCAGGCCGTGGATGCTGTCCCGGCGCCGGCTGATGCCGCCGCTTTCCGCGTAGGCGCGAACGTAATTGACCTGCACGTACAGGTCGATGCCCCGCTCCCGCGCATAGCGGACCAGCTCCCGCAATTCCGCGGCGCCGCCGAGCTTTTTTTCCACCGGAAAATGATCGGGCTGATTGCCGTAATAACCGCCTTTGGACCATCCCTCGAAGGTGATGTCCAGGTCGTGAATGCCGCGCGCCGCAAAGGCGTCGATGATTTCCCGCGCCTGGCGGAACGTCGTCATGTCGACGAACGTCTGGCCGATGATTTCGTCGCGCAGCACGCCGCCGAACAGGCGCAAGTGCAGCCGCGGTTCCGCCTCCACCGGCATTACCTGTTTCTCGCGCACCAGATAATCCCGGTAGACGCGGGCCATGCCGACGTAATCGGACGCCTCACCCTGCAGCAGAACGAATCGCACGTTGCGGTCGCCTTCGATCAGACGCCCCTGGTAATAGGGAATCTGCCCGGACGAACCGACGAAAATCACGTCGTCCTTGCGATACACAAACTCCACGGAAGCCCGGTACAGCGCAATGTTCCGCACGCCGGGCGGGGTGGCGTTGATTTTGGCGTCGAACTGGCCGTCCTCGACGATGGCGAGCACGCCGGCGCCGTTGCGGCTGATTCCGAACACCGGCAGCGTCGCGTATTCTTTCGGCGGCACGGCCCGCAGCCATTCTTCCTCGACCATGTCGTGATGTTGCACCTTGAACGCGTAATCCGGACCGTAAATGGGCTCGGAATATCCTTTGAGATAGGCCGGATGCTGCGCTTTGAACCGCATCAGCGCGCCGGCGCCGTCCGGCACGAGAATGAAGCCCTCGTCCGTCTCCCGCGCCGCAAACAGGAACGGCAGCGGTTCCAGGCTGATGAGCCGGGCCTGCCCCTCCTCGCGGATCGCGTCGAACGGCAGCCTGACGTCCAGGCCGTCCTCCCGCAACCGGTACTCGACGGCGAAGGAAATTTGTTCTTCCGCCAGCCGGAACTCGACGCGGACGGCGTCGTCCAGCTTGCGGATCTCGAGGGTGTTTTCCTTGTTGTTCAGCGTATGGGTCTGGGAGACGCCAGCTCCGGTCGTGTAGCGGACGTGCACGGGCGCGTCCATGAACCGCTTGTTGTTCGGCATCGTGGTGCGTTCCACCTGCGGCGCGCCGAGCCATTCCCGCCCCGACCGTTTGTCGGTGATCCGGACGTTGCCGGTTTTTTCGTCCAAGTACAGCGCAAAACGTTCGTTTTCCAGCATGAGGGTCGTGGCGGTGACGGGATACAACGCGGGAGCCGGCTGCGCGCCGGACGCCGCGTTTGCGGCCGGTGCGCCTTCTCCTTGATTCGCCGCTTCGCCGGCCGCCGGATGCGCCCCGCTCGCCGCCGTCTCCATCGCCGAGCCGGACGCCATGCTTTCCGTCGCGGCATCCCCCGTTTCTCCGCCGTCTGCCGCCGCAGCCGCGCGATCCGCCTCCGCGGCCTCCATGGACGGCCCGCCTTCCGCCGCCGACACGTCCGCCGGCTCCGCCCGGCCGCGCCCCGCCAAGACGCTTACGGACGCCGCCAGCACGATGACGGCCAGCGCCAACGGCCATTTCATCCATCGCTTCACGTCCGCCGCCTCCTCATCCGCGCAGCCTGATTTCCTTGATCAAATCCAGCACGAAATACACAAACTGGCTCATGAACCCGAACAGCAGAATGAAAATGAACCAGATGACGCCCATGCCAATCAGCGTCAGCAGGACGATGAACAGCATTTTGCCGGTCTCGAAATCGTGCACGATCCGGACCATGAGCAGCAGCAGCCAGGCGCACCAGCCCAGCACAAGCGTCATCAGAAACTCGTACAAGCCGGACTCGTCGAGCGAAAGCCAGTTGGTCAGCAACGTCACCGGGACGGCGAACAGAATATAGGGAACGAGCGCGAACGCGCTGCCGTGCACCACTTCCCCGAACCGGCCCTCGCCGTCGAGAATGCTGCTGACGCCCCAGTTCGCCACGCACCACGTCGCCCAGGGAACGACAATCCACACCAGCTCGAACAGCGAAGAGATTTCATACGCTTCCCGCGTCTGGAACGCAAAGCCGGTCACCATAATCGACGCCATCTTGGCCGCGAACGCCAGCAGCACCAAGAGCGGCGCCCGGTACCACCGGATGCGTCCGGGATCGCGCAGCTCTTGAAAAAAGTCAATCGGATGGGTCAGGACCTGTCCCATCATGCGCAGCGTGCTCATGGCGCTTCCCCCTTTTCCGGGCCGATGGCGATCCCGGCCGCCTGCCGCCGGCTCACGCCCTTGCGGATTCGCCGCCACAGCCGCGGCACCCCGAACCGCAATAGGAGGAAACCGGCCACCACAGCCACGAAAAAGACGTCGAAGTGCTCGCGGATGTAGGCCTTGCGGTATTCCTTGAACGCCAGCGAATAATCGCCGCGGGCCCGGGCGAGCTTGAAGTAGGCCATCGCCTCTTCGTACCGTTCGGCGTTGTACAGCGCCTTGCCGATGGCGACGTACGCCATCTCGTAATTGGCGTTCTGCCGGAGCACCTCGTGCCACAGCGCTTCCGCCTCCCGATACCGCCCGTCCACGTACAGGCGGGACGCCTCGTGGACCAGGTCGGCGAACGGGGTCGTCCGGAACACGTCGACTCGATGGCGCCCCTTGTCGACGACATACAGTTCGCCCCGCGGGCTTTGATCCAGATCCGCGGGCGTGACGAACAGGCCGTTCTGCTCGCCGATGCCGCCGAAGGCGAACAGGAAGTTGCCCAGCTTGTCGTACTGGAACACCTTGCCTGTTTGCAGGTCGAGCGCGGACATGATCCCGTCGGGACCGACCGAGATCGCCATGAAGGCGGCCATCGCGTACGGCCCGACGTCGAACCGGTCGCCGTACGCCCGTTTGGCGCCTCCGTTCAGGGTGTCGACGCCGACCGGCGACAGCCGCTTCAGTTGATTGTACGGCTCGCCCAGCGTCGTCGTGTAAATGAACCCTTCCGCATCGATGTCCACGTCGGAAAATTCCGCGGGCCGCACCGTGGCGAGCCGGGATCGCTGCTCCTCGGTGGCCAGCAGCCGGATGAGCAGGCGCCGCCAACTGAACCCGACATGGTTGGCGCCGTAAAACCCCTTGAACGCGCCGCCCGGGTCGATCTGCAGCAGCCCCTGCGTGTTGCCGTCGCTGACGACATACAGGTAATCGCGTTTGTCCAGCACGAGCCGGGACGGCGAATAGTTGAACCCCCTGCCGAGCAGCGGACTTTCCGGCGCCGGATATTCCCGGACGAACCGGCCCTCCCGGTCGAACACCGCGATGCGCCGGTTTTTCGTATCCGCCACGTACAGCGTGCCGTCCTCCTTGACAAAAACGCCCTTGGGCCCGTTCAGTTGGCCGGCGCCTTCCGCGTCCCCGATCGTCCGGACGAAGCGGTGTTCGGCGTCCAGTTGCACGATGCGGTTGTTTCCCGTGTCGACCACGTAAATGTCCCCGCTGCCGGCGATGAACACCGATTCGGGCGACTTGAACGGGCCGGAGGGCAGATAGGCGCCGTCAATCGACCGGGAATACACGTACCCGTTCACGGAATGGACGTCCTGGCCGTTGACCGCCCAGGCGTACCCTTCATACGGCGTCACGGCCGCGGCGCCGGAAGGCGACGACAGCATGAGCGCCAGGACCGCCGGGACAAGCCAGAACCTGTACCGCCTGCGCAAACGCGCTCCCTCCTCCCATCAGTCTTTCAACCCCGAATGCGCCATCGTCTGCAACACCATGCGCTGGGTGACGACAAACACCAGCATCGTCGGGATCACCATCAGGAAGCTGGCCGCCGCGTACGTGCCCACGCGGGCGACCACTCCGGCGCCGCCGCTGATCGTCTGGATGGCGACCGGCAGCGACTTCATGTCTTCCTCCGTGGCGTACACCATCGCCGGATACGGATCGTTCCACGCCTGAACGAAGCTGAGCAGCGCGAAGGTGGCGATCGCCGGCTTCAGCATCGGCAGCACGATGGAGCGGAACACCCGCCATTCCCCCGCCCCGTCGATGCGCGCCGCCTCCAGCAGCGCGTCGGGAATCTGTTTCAGGAACTGGGTCATCAAAAACATCCCGACCGGCGCGGCCAAAAACGGCAAAATCTGGGCGAAATAGGTGTTCATCAGCCCGCTCTTGCTGATCAGCAAATATTGCGGAATTTGCAGCACCATCGGCGAAAACATGAGCGCGGCCACGATCAGGGAAAAGATGTGCTGCCGGAACGGCATGTTGTGTTTCGCCAGCGGATAGGCGGCCATCGCCGAGATGAACACGCCGCCGGCGACGATGGAGCCGGTCACCACGACGCTGTTGAAGATGTACCGGGAAAAGGGAACGACCGACGTGCCGGTGATGAGCAGGAGGTCCCGGAAATTGAGCAGGGTCGGATTCATGACGAAAAAGCGCGGCGGGAACAAAAACAGCTCGTGGATCGGCTTGAACGCGGTCGAGGCGAGATACACGAGCGGCATCAGCATCAGCAGCGCCAGCACGGTCAGGCCCGTGTAGATGGCGATGCCGCCAAAATCGATCCGCCTGCGCATCGGTCAGTCCCTCCCGAACAGATGGAAGATAAGACGATTGAGGCCGAACATCATCAAAAACAGCACGACCGCGATCGCCGCCGCATACCCCATCTCAAAGCGAATGAAGGCGTAGTCGTACAGATGCGCCAAAATCGTATGTCCCGCGTAAAGCGGGCTGGGCAGCCCGACCAGTTGCACGCTGACGTCGAACACCTGCAGCGAGGACACCACCTGCATGACGGCCCCGAACAACAGTTGCGGCCGGACCGCCGGGATCGTGATGTAGAACAGTTCCTGCCAACGGTGCTTGACGCCGTCGATGGCGCCGGCTTCATACAGCTCCTTCGGCACGTTTTGCAAACCGGCCAGAAACGCGAGAAAGCCGACGCCCATGCTCATCCACAGCGACACCGCAATGATGACCGGCACGATCGAGCGAATGTCCTGCAAAAAGAGGAACGGCTCGTCGAGAATGCCGAGGCGGATCAACCACCAGTTGAGCAGCCCTTTCCGGTCCCCCGCGAATAGGTACAGCCAGACGACGGACATGGCCGTCGCGCTCGTGATGGACGGCGTGTAGAAACATAGCGTGTATAAAAACCGGTATTTGTGCGGAATCGGGCTGATCAGCCAGGCCAGCAGGAATGCCAGCATATAGCCGAGCGGCCCGGTAATGATCGCGAAACGCAGCGTGATGCCGACCGCCTGCAGGAAAATGTCGTCGTCGACAAACAGCAGCCGGTAATTGGACGCGCCGATGAACCGCGGCGGCTCCAGGATGTTGTAATAGGTGAAGCTCAGCCCGATCGACACGAGGATGGGCGCGACGATGAACACGGTAAACAGCAACAGGAACGGCGCCAAAAAGTAATAGGACACCCGGTGCTTCTTGATGTCCGTCCACAGCAGGGCCAGCTTCCCGGGCGCAGGCGCCGGCCGCAGGGATGCGCCGGCCGCGCTTTCCCCCGACCGGATCGCGGTCGCGGGGCCGCCCCGCTCCAGGGAGGCGAGCGCCGCCCGGTCCGCCGGCCGCGGGCCGTCATGTACCGTCGCCATCGATGCTCACGTCCTCTCTCCCGGACGTCCCCGGCGGAACGTCCAGGCCGAATTCTTCCCGTTTCTTGCGGAGCTCCTTGTTGATTTCCCGGACGCCGGCCTCGATCGCCTCGCGCGGCAGCTTGCCGTTCAGGACGATTTCGTTCCACATGTTGGCGATGTGGCGGGTGGTGTAGTATCCGCCGAGCACCACCTGGCGCTCCCGGAACCATTCCCACTGCTCCAGCACGGCCGCGATGTCTTCTTCCGCCCAGGGCAGGCGCTTGAGCGCTTCCACGTTGGCGGTGTTCCACCGGGCCTCCACGCCGAGCAGCGCCTCCAGCTCCGCGCCGAACCGTTCCTGCGTGTCGGCGCTGGTCCACCATTTCAGGAACGTCCACGCTTCCTCTTTCATGTCGGTGTTTTTGAAAATGACCGCCGTCTGCCCCAGTCCCCCGGTTAAGCGGTTGATCCGCCCGTCCGGCTGCCGGATGCCGGGCATCGGCTTCATGCCCCACCAGCCCGTCAGCTCGGGCGCGGCCGTGGACAGCAGGATGTACGTCGAGTAATCGGCCACGCCGATCGGCATTTCGCCCGAACGAAAGCGGTTGTAAAAATCGGCCTGCTTTTCGATCTTGTAGTTCGTGAACAGCCCGGTCCACATTTTCATGGCCGCCAGCGCCTCCGGCGAGTCGAGCGCCGAGCGGGTGCCGTCCGGGGTGTAGAAATCCCCGCCGTGCTGGAACAGGAACGGTGCGAATTCGTTGATCGCCAGTTGCGGATTGTTCGGAGCGTGGGGATAGTAGAAATCCATCCCGTTCTGATGCAGAATCGGGATCAGTTCCATCACTTCTTCCCACGTCTCCGGAATGTCTTCCTCGCCGTACCCGAGTTGTTGCATGATATCCTTCCGGTAGAACAGCATCGTGAAATTCTGGTTTTCGGGCAGCGCGTAATCGCCGCCGTTGTACTTGTACGGGATGAGCGCGCCGGGACGGAACCGTTTCGCCACTTCCTCGTAGTCGGGAAATTCGTTCAGGTTCACCAGGCCGCCGCGCACTGCGAAATCGATCGGCACCTCGCCCTCGACCCCGAGCGCCACATCCGGTTCGAGTCCGGCGGTGGCGGCAAGAAGCAGCACCTGCATCTGCTGCGCGGGCACAATGTTGACGTTGACCTTGATGCCCGTTTCCGGCGTGAAGTCCTCGTCGATCATCTGCTTGATGATCTCCGCCCAGTCCCGGCCGCGGGCGATCCAGACCTCCAGCGACTTTTCGCCTTCGTACACGTTGCCGATGCCGTTGTAGTCCCGGGTGAACGAGGTGAAGAAATCGTACAGGCTCGTCTTCAGCCGCACGTACCAGGGAGCGGCCGGCTTCGGCCACGGCATGTCGGGCGACTTCACGATCAGGTAGTCGAGCACCAGGCTTTGCGCGGTCAAGCCGTTCACCCAGAGGCCGAGCGAGGACTGCAGGTCCGTGAACTGCTGCAGCCGTCCCGGAATCGACCGCGGATCTTCCGCCATGCTGAGCATGACGTCGCGCGCCTCGTACAGCGTGCTGACCTCGGAACTGCCCTTGCGGACGCCGAAGTCGTACAGAGCGTGAATGCTGTCCTGCAAATCCCAGGCCATCATCTGGAGCCGCGGCACCAGGTTCGGGATGTGCCGTTCAAGCTCCCACTCCGCGTTCGGATCCGGATTCGTACCGGTAACGCGCGTCACCTCGCGGGTGAGCAGGGACATCTTCCGGGTCACGCCGACGACCTTCTCCAGCACCTCGCCGAGCCCGCCGATCTGCACTTCCAGCCGGATCGTGTGCCTGCCCTTTTCGAGATAATAAAGAAAATCTTCCTCCCCTTCGCTGAACCGGCTGATCTGCCATTCGGCCTTGTAGGGAAACTTGATGCCGTTCATTTCCCGAAACATCATCTTGCCGTCGATCGTCACGATACGCTGCGTCGGAATCCCGTTCAGGTACCACTGGCCGAACCGGGCGCCGATGTTGTAAAGGCCGCTCTCCGGCACCTCGAACTCCCATTCCGCCCACTGTCCGGCCGTGCGCCAGCCGGCGCCGCCGAAGCTGTTCAGGGTGATCGCGTCGGGATTGAACGGTTCGGTGATCGGTTCGCGGTCCTCGATGCGCTTCAGCGTCGGGGACGAGCGCAACACGGCGTCTTCCGCCTGGATTTTCAGGAAAACCCCGCTCGTCGGGCGGTAGCCCGCTTCCTTGTACTGCGCCTTGACCTCCTCGTAAGACGGCAGCTTCACGGGCGAAAACACGTGGATTTCCCCGATGGCCGCCGGCTCGCGCACCATGTTGATCCGGATCGTGTGCGTCCCCTTCGTCAGGTAGAAACGAAGCGGCTCGGCCACCTTGGCCTCCGCGTCCCGGAAATCGCGGTACTGCCAGCCGAACACTTCTTCCCGGCGCGGATTGAACTCGTTGCCCCGGTTGTCGTGCCATGTTTCGCCGGCTTCCCGCCACATGCGCTGGAATTCCAGTTTTTTCGCCTGAAAAAACGGAAACGCCCCGTCCACCTGCACGTTGCGGATGACGGAAGACCGTTTGCCCGGCAGCGCGTAGTAGGTCATCCCCATCTGATAGAATCCGTCCGCGGGAACGGTGAACGTGTATTCGACCCAACTGTCCTCCTCGACGAGCGCCAGCGCCTTTCCGGGCCTGCCGCCGAGATGTTCCTCGACGCGCGTGCCGGCGGGACTGACGGACGAATAGTCCGTCGCCGGAATTTCCAGCCGGAACCCTTCGCTGTCTTTGGCGCCTTCCGCGGTCAACCGGCGTATGTAGGCAAAGTATGAATCCTCCAGCAGGCTGCCCGCCTGTTCCGTCTCCAGGGCGGATACCAGTTCCTCCTCCGGCGTCCGCGGCACGCCCGCCATGGCGTTGTCGTCAAATCCGCGCCGCTCGTTCCATAGCCAAAGACCGGCGGCCAGCAGGACGAGCGCCGCGAGGGTGACCCTGTGCCTGGACAAAAACCGGATAACCGGCCGCACGGCCCGGATGCGCGTAACCCCGCTCATGCGTGAGATCCTCCCCTCCGTGTCGGATGCGTCCGCCGGAACGCGCTCCGCCGAAGCCCGGATCGCCCGGCGGCGGGGGCGATCCGGGAGCGGAAAGCGCCGGAACCGTCACGAAACGGCGGCCAGATCTGCGCGCAGTTTTTCGAGATCCGCCTTCAGCATCTTGTCGACGTCTTCCTTGATGAGCTGGAGCGTCGTCCGGGCATCGATGTTTTTGTCCAGCGCATCGAGCACGCGCGGCACCCAGATTTCGCTCCACGCCCGGCCGTCCACCGGCGTCAGGTGCTTGACGGGAATTTCCTTCGCCAGTTTTTCGTACAACTGAAATTCTTTTTGGCCGCCGAGGTACTCGTTCTCGCGGTTCAGGTACCAATCGCGTTCCGCGATGTCCTTCCACGCCGTCTGGATGTTGTACTTCGTCCAGATTTTCCAGGCGTTTTCCGACCGCATGCACCATTGGACGAAAATCCAGGCCGCTTCCTTGTTCTTGCTCTGTTTCGGGATGACGAAGCTGGAGCCGCCCATCGGGACGTGGATGTCAAAGGGCAGGTTGGTCACCCGCCACTTGCCCGCCAGTTCGGGGAAGTTGGCCGCAAGCTCCCGAGCCGCAAAGGAGCCGAGCGCCATGGCGACGAGATCGCCCTTTTTGACCAATTGTTTTCCCGTGTCGGACAGGTAGCCCTCGTGCGGGGCCCATCCGAGCTGGTTGCCGCGTTTGGTGTATTCGAGAATTTCGATGTAGCGTTCGCCTTCACGCACCCAGTTGAGATCGGTGTCGAAGTAGCCGTACATGTCGCCCAGCCAGTGAATCGGGCCGTCCCGCCACTCCATGGCGTACTTGCCGTTCGCTTCCAGCACCTGGACCAGGGCAAGATAGTTCTCCGCGTCCTTGATGTACTCGCCCAACTCCTCCGGATCGCTGGGCAGGCCGAGTTCCTCGAAGATGTCGGCCCGGTAGTAATAGACGCCCGGCGTGGAGTCCCAGGGCATGCCAAGCTGCCGCTTGCCGTCGGGGGACTCCCAGCGCTCCCAGTTGTATTCGGCCACCAGGTCGCGGAATTGCTGCACGTTGTACGGTGGCTGGTTCAGATCCTCCAGCACGTCGGCCACGTTGTAGCGGCTGAACTGGTACATTTCCACCTCGGCCACGTCGGGGGCCCCGGAGCCGGCGGTCAGCGTCGTCTGCAAGTTGTCGTGCAGCTCCCCGAACGGCAGGAACACCGCGTTGACTTTGATGTTCGGGAACTCCTGCATGAACGCTTCGGCAATTTCCTGGAACACGTTCTCGTTAAAGCCCCACATGGTGACTTCGCCGGTCACCTTGCTCCATTCTTCGCGGTACGGCGCAATCGGATCGAACGTGTCCTCCGCGGGCGGACTTCCGCCGGCCGTGCCGTGGGAAGGCGCCGCAGACGAAGCGGACGGGGCGCTGGCGGAAGGCGCGGAACTCCCCGGCCCGGACGAATTGTCCCCTCCCGAGCACGCGGCTAGAACGAACGACAGGCACAACAGGACACTGAGAATGACGTGAATCGACCGTTTCACCTTGGCTGGCCTCCTTGGAATTAAAATGAATTTGACCGCTTGCGTCTGGCAGATGGGTTCAAGCCCGGCAGGAATCCCTCCCTTTCAGGCCCGTTATGGCGCCGTCGTTTCGCGGCCGCCTCGCGGTTTCCTGATGCGTCTGACCTTGCCCGTTGCGTTCCCCCAAACTTCTGGCTGCCGCCCGACGCTTTCCCGGATGCTTTCCGTGCTGCCGCCTTGCCCCTTCCCGGATGCTCACCCGGCTGTTTCCCTGCTTCTTCCTTGCTGCTTCCCGAAAGCATCTGGCCGGACCGTGGCGATCGAAACCTTGCCCGGCATGCGCCTGCCGGCCGGAAACCGTTCCCGCGGCCCGCGGTGACCAAACCTCCGGGCAAGGCCGGTCATGCCGGAACCGGTTCCCGGTTCCGGCGGATCAGGCGAAACCGATGGACAGCACCGTGACCGACATGGGCGCCAATTCCGCGCGAATCCGGCTCCCCTCCGTCCGAAAGCGGTCGAACGGGGCGGGAACGACCGCGTCCGGTTGCTCGAAGGTGTTGTGCCGCCGCATGTCGTCCGCGGTCAGTTCCGTCCCCGCGATCTCCATCCGAACCGGCGCGATCCCGCGCAGTTCGATTTCGATCGCGGCGGATGCCGTGGGATCAAGGTTGCAAAGGCTGATGTGCAGACGGCCGCCGTCGTCCCGGGAAGCGCTCGCCGAAAGACGCGGCACCGATTTGCCGTCCAGCTTGTAGGGTTCCGTCTCCAGGAACGTCTCCAGCAGCCTGGCGTCCTGGTGCACCTTGTACATGTCGAAGACGTGATAGGTCGGCGTCAGAACCATCCGCTCGCCCTCGGTCAGAATCACCGATTGCAGTACGTTGACGGTCTGCGCCAGGTTGGCCATATGAACGCGTTTGCAATGTTGGTGGAAGATGTTGAGCGTCACGCCCGCGATCAACGCATCCCGGATCGTGTTTTGCTGGTACAGGAAGGCGGGATTGGTACCGGGTTCGGCATCGTACCAGGCGCCCCATTCGTCCACGATCAGGCCGACCCGCCCGGCCGGATCGTACCGGTCCATGATCGCCGTGTGCCGCGTGATCAACTCGTCCATCCGGAGCGCCTTTTGCATGGTCACGTGCCATTCGCGCTCGTCGAATTGGGTGGCGGAACCTTTTCCTTTCCAGAAATCCCCCGGTACCGTGTAATAATGCAGACTGATGCCGTCCATCAGCCCGTGGGCCTCGCGCATGAGCGTCTCCATCCAGCGGTAGTCGTCGGTGTTGGGCCCGCAGGCGATCCGGTAAACGCGATTGCCGTTGAAATTCCGCACATAGGTCTGGTAGTGCCGGTACAGATCGGCATAATACTCCGGACGCATGTTGCCGCCGCATCCCCAGTTTTCGTTGCCGATGCCGAAAAACTTCAGCTTCCAGGGCTTCTCCCGGCCGTTCGCCCGGCGCAGTTCGGCCAGCGCGGACTCTCCGTCCGCGGTGATGTATTCCACCCATTCCGCCATTTCGCGCACGGTTCCGCTGCCCACGTTGCCGGCTATGTAAGCGTCGCACCCGATCATCTCGCACAGGTCCAGAAATTCGTGCGTGCCGAAATGGTTCGTTTCCACGACGCCGCCCCAGTGCGTATTGATCCGCTTCTTTCGCGTCTCACGCGGCCCGATGCCGTCTTGCCAGTGGTATTCGTCGGCGAAACAGCCGCCCGGCCAGCGGAGCACCGGCACGCGGATGCGCTTCAGCGCCTCCACCACGTCGTTGCGGATGCCGCGGGTGTTGGGGATGGGCGAGTCCTCGCCGACCCAGATTCCTTCGTAAATGCAGCGTCCCAGGTGTTCGGCAAAATGCCCGTAAATGTATTTGCTGATTTTGCCCTTGACGATGTCCGTCTGCACGATGAGCCGATTGGCCATGCTCTCATCTCCGTTTCCTGTTAGAATGGAAGCGTATGAACGCGCGTCCCGGCTCCGTCCGGTGCATTCCTCCGCTTACGGCTTTCCCCGCTGCGGCTTCCCCCGCTCACGGCCCGCCATCGGGCCGGACCGGAATCCGCAGGACGTTCACCGAATAGCGGGGGAAGGTATGGCGAAACGTGGCCGCGACGCCCGTCAGCGGCCGGGTGACCGGGACGATCTTGTCCGGCCGTTGAAACGAGTTTTCGTCGGTCAAATGTTCCGACGTCAGGATCGTCCACTCCCCTTCCGCCGCCACCCCGCTTGCCCCTTCCAGTACGATTTCCGCCGTCTGGTCCGATTCCGACACGTTGACGACCTTGACCATCAGGAGGCCTTTTTCGCGATCATGGCTGGAGGTGGCGAACAGCGGCCCGCTGGCGGCGTCGTCGGTCACGTCATGGATCAGTTCACCGTCCAGATAACAGCGGATCCGGTTGCCTTCCACGACGACTTTGATGTCGTACCAGCGGCCCGTCTCGATGCGGCCGGGCACGGCCTGGCCGAGGATGGACTTGACGCCGCCGGTCGCCTTTTCGATGGCGTGCCGGGTATTGTTCCACCCGCCCAGGTTCCACCAGTAGAAGTTGTTGGCGTCCCGAACGCCGAACAGGATCAGCATGCCTTCGGCCCCGCCGGTCTTTCGCGCCCTGAGCGTGACGGTGTAGTTCTTCCAGGCGGAATCTCCGGCGACGGAGCGGATATCCACGCCGGTTTCGGTCTGCCTGTAAACGCCGTCTTCCACTTTCCACCGGCCGCCGGACGGCTTCCAGTCCGCGGCGGGCCCCGAAAAGTCCACCGACAGCAGCGTCTTCCCGTCCGACGACGTCACGTTCACATCGTCAAACTCCGCCTGGGTGGCCCACGTGCCCACACCAATGGCGCCCGTGACGGGCGGCGCCGCCGCGCCGTTCAGCGGGTTCACCGCCGTCGGCAGCACGACGTCGCCGGCATTTTCGGCGAACAGTTTCTGCACGTAGTAGGACGGGGTGCCGTAACTTTTCTCGTTGTTGAACACGATGGCGTCCGGGTTCCATCTACGGTCGCGGTCATGGACGAAAAGAGGAGCGTAGGAGGCCATCCGCACAATGTCGGAATTTCGCTCCATGCCGGTGATGAACGCCGCCTCCGCCAGCGCCGCGTGCAGGTTCCCCCTGCCGGCTCCGCTCGTCACCGCGTATTCGCCCACATAGATCCTGGGACCGTTCCGGTCATAGCGGTCGTATTTGTTCGCATTCTGGATGAACCACTCCGGCGAGCTGTAATAATGCTCGTCGACCATGTCCACCGGAACGCCCGGTACCGGCATGTTGGCGATCAGCGTGATATCCGGATACCGGGCCTTGATCGCGTGGTAGAACAGCGGATAACGGGCGAGATATTCCGAATATTGGAAATTGTTCTCGTTGCCGATTTCCACGTATTTTAGCCCGAAAGGTTCCGGATGGCCGTTCGCCGCCCGGACCGCCCCCCATTTGCTGGTCACCGGCCCGTTCGCGTATTCGATCGCGTCCAGCACATCCTGAATGAGCGGATCCAGTTCGTCCAGGGGAACGGCGGTGTATTGGTTGGCCGGATCCGGAAAACCGTGGGAGATGCCGATGTTCGCCACATAGACCGGCTCCGCGCCAAGATCTTCCGCCCATTGCAGAAATTCGTGGAACCCGAGCCCGTTCGTCGTGTAATACCCCCACAAATTCCAGTGACCGGGCCGTTCCGCGATGTCCCCGATCGTCCGCTTCCAGTCCCAGGCGTTTTCCGGCGTGTCGCCTTCCACGAAGCAGCCCCCCGGAAACCGCAGGAATTTCGGCCGCATCTCCGCCACCATTTGCGCCAGGTCGGTCCGCATGATCCCCCTGGACTTCCAGGTCTCCGTCGGAAACAGCGAGACGACATCCAGATACACCGTGCCGACCCCTTCGGCGTATATCGTCAGCCTCGCTTGGAAAACGGTTTCATTCGCCTGGAGCGTCAGTTCGTAACGCCGCCAATGTTCCGTCAGCGCCTCCACCCGGCCCGACGCGCAGGTCTTCGTACCGTTGGCGTTTTCGATGGCGATCTCCAACCCGCCTCTGTAATCGGCGCTGCGTTTGGCGTAAAAGGAAAGGCGGTACGTTTTTCCAGCTTCCGTCCGAATGCCCCAGTAGCCGACGTTCGACGCCCCGACCCGGCCGCCGTCGCCCAGGCGGTCCACCTGCAGGGCAAGCGCCCGCTTTTGCTTGTCGTTCAGCAGATCCCCGGTATGCAGGGCAATTTCGCCTTCGGCGTCGCCGCTCCGGACCACCGACCAGTAATCCGGGTACGCGTCGCTGGCCTCAAAGGAACGGTTCGCAACGAGTTCCGCGTACAGGCCGCCGTCGCCCGCATGGTTGATCTCCTCAAAAAACGCGCCGTGCCACATCGAAGGAATGCCGTCCGCCGCTCCGCCCACATCGATCGCGATGCGGAAATCCGGCCCGTCGTCAGGTCCCTTCGTTTTCGCCTCCGCACCGGCTCCGCTTGCGCCCGTTTCCCGCGCGCGCTCGGCCGGCGGCTCCCCCCGGCCGGAGAGCAGCGCGACCCCCAGCGCCACGAACAGAACCGCGGCCGCGGCTCCCCCCGCGATCATCGTCCGTCTGGACATGCTCACCTCCGCTGTAACCCCTTTCAAAAGCAATGGCCTTTCAGGCTTTTATCCCGGCAATCATTAACGTTTCGCCGTTTGTTTTCGCACATTTATTAATAATTTTATGCATTTATCATAATTTGATTATAACAATTTTGTCAATATATTAACATCTATATTTATAAAAAGATCGGGCAAGACAAAAAAGCGCCCTTCACCTTGCCGAAAGATCAAGATGAAGGGCCGCTGCGGAGCGCCCGGGGATGCTGCGGCGAATCGTACGCCCCCCTAGTCAGCCCTTGATGCCGGTAAAGGGGAGCGACGACACAAAAGGGCGCTGATATACGAGGAACATCGCGAACGTCGGAATCACGGACACGAAACTGGCCGCCTCCCGCTGGTCCTCAGCAGGACGATTCCGCCTTCATGACGTTGGTCAAAGTTCCCAGTTTTTCGATTTCAATGGTGACGACATCGCCGTCTTTCAGATAGACTTGCCGTTCCGGCGGATAACCCATGATCACGCCTTCCGGCGTGCCCGTCAGGATGACGTCCCCCGGTTCCAGCGTCATGTATTGCGAAAGGTGGCTGACGATTTCGTCGCAGGGAAAAATCATGTCCGATGTATGCGAATGTTGGCGGAGTTCGCCGTTCACATAACAACGAATTTCCAGATCGTTCGGATGGCCCACTTCGTCCGCCGTCACCAGGTATGGACCGAGCGGGGCGAAACCGTCGCAGCTTTTGCCGAGCCCCCACTGGGAAGTGCGCTTTTGCACGTCGCGGGCCGAAACGTCGTTGGCGTTGCAATACCCGAACACATAATCCAGCGCCTGCTCCCGCGGAACGTATTTGGCCTTGCGTCCGATCACCATCGCCAGCTCGGCCTCGTAGTCGACCTTCGAACTGGCCGGAGGCAGCATGACGGGATTCCCGTGACCGTTTAGGGCGTTGTTGAACTTGAAAAACACCACCGGATACTCGGGAACCGGCGTGTTGGTCTCTTCCGCGTGCCGCCGGTAGTTCAGCCCGATACAGATGATTTTGCCGGGGTTCGTGACGCAAGGCGCAAATTTCAGATCCTTTTCCGGCAAGAACAACCCGTCTTCCCGGACGTCCTCGGCCATCTGCACCAGCCGGCGAAGGGTGGCGAGTGCCGCCGTCCCTCCCCTGATGACGTCCCGGGTGTCTCCCGGAACGTCCGCCGCCTGGAACCGGGCGGCGACCGCCGCAACGTCGAGTACGCCGAAGTCGGTGGCGATCCCCAGGCGGATTTGGCCTTCCGAGACGAAATTTAACAACTTCACGATACCGTCCTCCTTCATCGTTTTCAGTTGGGCGTGTCCGTCGCACGGATCTCATCCTCCGCCCGACTTGCGCGTTTTCGCGGGCCGCCTCGCCGTGAATGGCCTGCCGGACCCGGAACCGGGAGATGACGGGCTTGACCCGCGCCAGGGAAAGCGGAAAAAAATCAACCCCCTTCAGCCTCTGTGGGCGAAAGGGGTTCACAGCGTATCGCTTTACGCTTTGACTTTTCCTTTCAGGATCACGGTGCCGTGTTTGGCCAATCCATGGGCGGGCTTGTCTGATTTGACGGAACGGACAATCCGGATCGGCTTGTTTTTAGCCGCTTTGGACTCCGTATATATCCGTTTCAACCAGAACATCCCGATCACCCTCCCTGTTTATAGTTTAGGACAAAATCCACGAGCTTGTCCATATGCCCCAACATGGTAAAGGGGTACACCAATTTGGCGTATTCGGCCATGAGAGGTTTCATTTCCACCCTTCGCGAAATGGCGATAAGCAACCCCAGGCGCAAATTGCCCCGGTTCCGGATGAGCAGCAGGGTATCCGAATCCCCGTTGGGAAACTGTTCCTTCACGTCTTCCCAAACCGGATAAGTCAACCCTTGATCGAACAAAATTTCGATCGCCTTCAAATCAATCCGATCCTGCTCCGGCGTCGTGTTCCTTCCCCATCTCCACGATTCCAGCTTTTTTAAATTGCCGTCGTAGTGAATCAATACGGCCCGGATTTCCCGCCGGGGCACTTTGAACAACAAACCGATTTGATCCAACAAGGCATCATACAACCGTTCGATCCGATCTCTTATGACATCATGGGAAATGTCGGGATCGGACAAGCTTTCGAGCATTTCGTCAAATTGCTGTTCAAAAGGGATGGCTGCGGCTTTGCTCTTTGGTCCCAGCCATTCGGCCAAGATCGACCATACGGCCATCAGCGCGCTTATGTAAATAAAACCTAATAATATCAGGTCAATCCAACTTTGCAACGGATTTTTCGGCTGCCATTCCGCCAACCGTTGCAGGGGATAGGCAAGATATGGAGAAAACCTGTAAAATTCGTTTATCATGCAGCCCAAAATGGCAAGGGCGACCCATTTAACCCACTTGGCGGCCCATATTTTCCGGACAATCAGTCGAATGGCAATCACTCCTCCCTGTATCGTCTCGGAAAATCATGCCACCTTTTACTGTAAATTTTTATGAATCATTTGGCAACCAAAAACGCTTTTAAGCGCTGCTATTTCAGTCGGCCTTTCAGGATGATGGTCCCGTGTTTGGCCGGCCGGATCGGGCGATTGAGTTTTAAATCCATTTTCACGAATTGCCCGTATTTGCTCGTTTCAAGGACCCGTCGATTCACAATTTCCAGCATCGCTTTTTTCTTTTGGCGTTTACGGGACATCAAGATCCCCCCAATCTTTTACATCCTATGCCACAAACCGCATCGTATTCCTGCTGCGCTTATCCGATTGGCGACCTTCCCGTCAAAAGTTCCTGTCAAAAGTCCCTGTCAAAAAGTCAGGTCAAAAAGCCGGTCAAAAGGTCCCGTCAAGAGGTCCTGACAAGAAGCACAGGGTTCCTGCTGTGCCCGCCCAAATACACGCCTAATGCACTCCCGGGCACGAGTTAGACGGTTTTTCCGTCGATCTCCTCGCCAAAAGCCGCTCCCGAGCGCCAGTTAGGCGGTTTTTCCGACGATCTCTCGGCCTAAAGCCGTTCCCGGGCACCAGTTAGGCGGTTTTTCCGTCGATCTCTCCGCCAAAAGCCACTCCCGGGCACCAGTTAGGCGGTTTTTCCGACGATCTATCCGACAAAAGCCGCTCCAAGGCGCGAGTCAGGCGGTTTTTCCGACGATCTATCCGCCCAAAGCCACTCCCGGGCACCAGTTAGGCGGGTTTTCCGACGATCTATCCGCCAAAAGCCGCTCCAAGGCGCGAGTCAGGCGGTCTCCTTAATCGGCCCCGAAAAAATCAAAACCCGCAAGCCGCAGAGGCTTGCGGGTTTATGTACGCCAGCCGGAAAGTTTGCCATAAGCCGGGTTCTGTACTTCCGGTGGTATCGCGGACGGCGAACCGTCCTCCCACGTGTGGAAGCGACAATCATCTTTCTAGGCCGTCCATTACTGAACGGCTCAAGCGACCAACCCGAACGCACCCCGGGCCAGGGTTGCAGTCATCCGACTGCCGCGTTCCTTTTGGTCTTGCTCCGGATGGGGTTTACCAGGAACAAAGTCGCCAGTGTTCCTCGTGGTCTCTTACACCACGGTTCCACCCTTGCCTGTGCCGCATAGCGGCCATCGGCGGTCCGTTTCTGTGGCACTATCCTTCGGCTCGCGCCGACTGGACGTTATCCAGCATCCTGCCCTGTGGAGCCCGGACTTTCCTCTGACAGCCCGAAGCCGCCAGCGATTGTCTGTCAAACTTTCCGGCATTGCATCGTTTAGTATAGCGCGATTTTGCCGGTGAATCAACGGAAATGGCTGGGGACGTTACCGCACGCGGAACGGATCCGATTCCGCCGTGGCGGCAAACACTTCCGTCGCGTATCCCGCGGCGGCAAGCTGTTCCCGAAGCCAGATCGTCAGGTGCCGCTTCAGGATTTTCTCCGCATGATGACCGGGATCAACGATGGCGAGGCCGGCCGCCTGGGCGTCCATCGCCGTGTGATAATCGATGTCACCGGTCACAAATACGTCCGCGCCGGCTCGCAGGGCGTACCGGACATAGCGCGAACCGGAACCGCCCAGCACCGCCACCTTGCGCACCGGACGCGCTCCGTCGCCGACCACGCGCACGAACGGAACGTCGAGCCCGCGCTTCACCCGTTCGGCAAAGGCATCCAGCGTTTCGGGCTCCGTCAGCTCGCCCACCCGGCCGAGCCCGACGGCGCGGCCCTTCACCTCGATCGGATACAGGTCATAGGCCACTTCTTCGTACGGATGGGCCTTGAGCATCGCTTCGATGACCTGGCGGCGGACGCCATCGGGCACCACGGTCTCGATTCGGACTTCTTCCGCCCGCTCCAGCCGGCCCGTTTGCCCGAGGAACGGATCGGCGCCTTCCCGCGGCAAAAACGTGCCGATGCCATCCACGTTGAAGCTGCAATGGCTGTAATTTCCGATCCATCCTGCACCAGCCGCAAAAAGGGCATCCCGCACCTGGTCCTGGTGCGTGCGCGGCACGAACACCACCAGTTTGAACAACCGCTCGTGGTGAAGTTCCTCCAGCACCGTGCACCGTTGCAAACCGAGCGCTTCCGCCATCCAGTCGTTGATGCCGCCCTCCGCTGCGTCCAGATTGGTATGCGCAATGTAGACGGCAATGTCGCGGCGCAACAGCTCGGCTGCCAGCGCCCCCGCCGGCGTGTCGGTGCGCAGATGGGCCAACGGCCGGTAAATGAACGCGTGATGCGCGACGATCATCTCCGCCCCCAGCTTCGCCGCTTCGTCCACGACGGCGGAGGTGACGTCCAAGGCGACCAACACACGGCGGATTTCCCGTTCCGCTGAACCGACCTGCAGCCCGATCTTGTCATCGGGTACGGCGTAATGTTTGGGGGCCAGTTGTTCTAACATCCGGATGATCGCGTCTCCGCGGGCAAACATGCCAGCACCTCCCGAATGATCTCCGTTTCGCGCGCCCAGCGTTCCGCCTTCGCCCGGGCTTCCGCAGAGTCGGAATCGCGGATCTGACGGACGATGCGCTCACGCTTGGCGATTTCCAGCTCCCATTTGCGCCGGAACGTTTCGTCCGGATGGCGGAGCAGGAGCGGCCCCATTTCATACAACAGCTCCAGGGGCAACGACGGAAGCCGGGGAGCCAGCAGCGCGGGATCGTACAAGGCGGCGTTGCGCCGCTCGGCTTCCGACTCGTCGTCCGGCTTATCCGCCCGAAGCAGCGTATAGATGACGCCGTCTTCCTGTACCAGCCGTTCGCCGGACAGCACGAAGCGGTGCCCGACCAACCAGCGGCGCACCGCATCTTCCGCTCCTTGCGGGGACAAAATGAGGGTGCGGACCCCCCGCAACCGCTCGCCGGCGGCATCCAGCAACCGGGCGATCAATGCGCCCCCCATGCCGGCGAGGCATACGGTGTCCGCTTCCCCGGGCCGAAGCACCGACAGCCCGTCGCCCTGCCGGACGGAGATGACGTCCGCCAGTCCGGCGGCCGTCACCTGGCGGCGAGCCGCTTGCACCGGACCGGTACGAAGATCGCCCGCCACAGCGGAGACGATACGTCCGGTCGCGGCCAGGTGGACGGGCAACAGCGCATGGTCGGTCCCGATATCCGCAAACCGGGCGCCTTCCGGAACCCATTCGGCCAAAGCCGCCAGGCGGCGGGAAAGTTTGATGCCCGTCACGCGTCGGGCCCGCATCTCATCCGCAGCCCGGTTCAGGGGGCCGTTCCCGACGCATGTTTTGTCATCCGGTACCCTTCCGTTTCGTTCTTCTTGCATTCCGTCTTCCGCCTCCGGGCCATCCGTTCGTCCGGACGGCCATTCTGCCTAAGCCACCCATTGGATCCAGTGCCGGCGAAACCGGAACAGGCCGAAACCGATCAGCGCCGTCTTCACCAGAAATTGCAACGGGATCCATGGCCTGTCCACATCTGCCAGCGCCGAAAAAATTTCCGGCATGTACCACAGCACCAGCGCCGTGACGAGCAAGGCCGCCCCGGCCCGGGGAATCCGCCCGTGCAGAAACCAGCTCAACCAGCCGAACAGCACGGCCAGCGGCAACCAGCACAACTGCACGTCCAGCCAGCCCGGGTGTTCCAGCCGTTCGGCCAGCAACAGGGCGTAGCCCGTCGCCGCCAGCAGCCAGCCGCCCGCGTGCAGCACGGGGTGGCGGAACGCGAGGCCGCAGACGACCCACGCGACGGCACAGACCGCCAGCAGGGCCGGCCATCCGCCGGCGGACAGCCAGCCGTGCTGCGCCAGCATGGCCAAACCGGCACCCAACAGAAACAGCATGCCGGTGCCGAGTATCAATTGCGCGTGAACGGGCGCCCGGGTCCGCCACCGCGCCGCGAATGCGACGCATCCTCCCGTCGCTCCCGCGATGACCGTCATTTGCAATGCCGGCGGAAAAGCGTTAAAATACAAGAGAGGCAAACAGATCAAGGAAAATATGGAAAGTGAAAGAAACCATTGTCGAGGGGTGGCACGCCCGATGCGCCGGACAACCGCCTCCAAACGCGTTTTCGGACGTTCTTCCAGATCGTCCAGGTACAGATTCAGCAAAAAGTCGCAGTACGGTTCCGGCAGCAATTTGCTGCGGCGCCACCATTCAATTTCCTTGACCAGCACGTTCCGCCTGGCTTCTTCCGGGGTCATCGCGAACCGGCCTCCTTCCGGAACAAAAAGACCTTCCGGCCGCCCGGGCAAGAAGGTCGCATGTCATGAACCGTCCGAACCGCGCTTGTACCGGTTGGGAGCGGGTTCACCGGTTTATTCGAGAAAATCTTTCAGCCGCTTGCTGCGGCTCGGGTGCCGGAGCTTGCGCAACGCCTTGGCCTCGATCTGGCGAATCCGCTCGCGCGTGACGCCGAACACCTTGCCGACTTCCTCCAGCGTCCGGGTACGGCCGTCGTCCAGGCCAAAGCGAAGACGCAGCACGTTCTCTTCCCGTTCCGTCAACGTGTCCAGCACGTCTTCCAGTTGCTCTTTCAGCAACTCGTAAGCCGCCGCGTCAGCGGGGGCAAGGGCTTCCTGATCCTCGATAAAGTCGCCCAGGTGCGAGTCGTCTTCCTCACCGATCGGCGTTTCCAGCGACACCGGTTCCTGCGCGATTTTCATGATTTCACGAACTTTTTCGACGCTCATGTCCATATGCTCGGCGATCTCTTCCGGTGTCGGTTCGCGTCCGAGCTCCTGCAGCAGTTGCCGGGAGACCCGGATCAGCTTGTTGATCGTTTCCACCATGTGCACCGGGATGCGAATGGTCCGCGCCTGGTCGGCGATGGCGCGGGTGATGGCCTGACGGATCCACCACGTCGCGTAGGTGCTGAACTTGAACCCCTTGTTGTGGTCGAACTTTTCGACGGCTTTCAAAAGCCCCATGTTGCCCTCCTGGATCAGGTCCAGGAAGAGCATCCCGCGGCCGACGTACCGCTTGGCGATGCTGACGACCAGCCGGAGGTTCGCCTCGGCCAGCCGTTTCTTGGCTTCCTCGCCTTCCGGGCCGCCTTTCTTGATCTTTTTGGCCAGTTCGATTTCGTCATCCGCGCTGAGCAGAGGCACACGGCCAATCTCCTTCAGATACATGCGCACCGGGTCGTTGATCTTGATGCCTGGCGGCAGAGACAGGTCGTCGTCGAATAGATAATCGTCTTGCGCGTCCGTATCCGGGTTTTCCAGTTCGTCCTGCTCGTTGACGACTTCGATGCCCTGGTCGGCAAGCTGTTCGAAGAAGTCGTCGATCTGTTCCGGATCCTGATCGAACGGGGACAACTTCTCCATGATCTCCTTATACGTCAGGGCCCCCTTTTTTTTGCCCTGCTCCAGCAATTGCGCCTTGACCTGCTCCAGCGACATTTCCGAATGCTGTTCGTTCGTCATGGCCGACTCCCTCCTCCCTGGAACCGCGGTGTTCAGATTTCTTTCCGCCGTTTTTCCAGGGCAATGATCTCTTCACCTATTTGTGCGGCTCGCCAAATGTCCCCGATTTTTTCCGCCCTCAACATTTCCTCTTTTTTCCGTTCGATCTCCCGGGACAGGAACGCCCGGTTGATGGTGCGCAGGCAATCTTCCAGCGCCTGTTCGTCGAACGGGAGCTCTTCCAGCGCAATGGCGCCGGCCAACCGTTCCAGTCTTTCGTCTTCGAGGGAAGCGAGAAACCGGCCGACATCCGGATCGTTGCCTTGTGCGTAATACGCGTATAGATAAGCGGCAAGCGCCGCGTGATCCGCTACATGGAACTCCGAACCCAACCGCTTCTCCACCGTCGCCGCGACCTCCCGGTCGGCGAGCATCCAGGCGATCAGCCGGCGTTCCGCCTGCACATGGGCGGGCAACAGCGGCGGATGCCGGGGAGAAGCGCGCGTTCCATTCCCTTCAGTATTCCACTTTTTGCGGGGAATATCCCTGAATTCGGAAGATGAAGCCAGATTTTGCCGATGTTGCAAGCATTCCTGCTGCAACGATTCCAAGGACACATCGAATTCGCGGGACAGTTCCTTGAGGAGCATCTCCCGTTCCGTCGGGGAATCACGCTTCGCCACGATGCGAACCGCATCGCGCAGATAGCGGATTTTCCCATCTTCTTCTAGGAGTATATGGGATTTCCTCAAATATATTAGCTGAAATTTCACGGCCGAAACGGCGGCGTCCAGGACGTTTCGCCGGAACGATTCCGCGCCGTGCGCGGCGATGTACTCGTCCGGATCGTTGCGGTTGGGCAACATGGCGACAAGGACACGGAATCCGGCGTTTTCCAGCAGCGGGATGCTTTTGTGGGCGGCGGCCTGTCCCGCGTCATCGCCGTCGTAGCAAATCACCGCTTCCTCCGCGTATCGCCGGAGCAGTGTCGCATGTTCCGCCGTCAACGCCGTCCCCATGGTGGCCACTCCGTTTTCCACGCCGGCCGACCACGCCTTGATGCAGTCCACGTACCCTTCAAACAGCACGACCCGTTTCGTCTTGCGGATCGCCGCCCGCGCCTCGTGCAACCGGTACAGCACGCGGCTTTTGTTGAACAGCGGCGTCTCCGGCGAGTTCAGGTACTTCGGCTGGCCGTCTCCCAGGAGACGCCCGGCAAACGCGATCACGCGTCCGTCGCCATCGGTGATCGGAAACATGATCCGGTCGCGAAACCGGTCCACATAGCCGTCATCCTGACGCCGGGAAAGCAGTCCGCCTTTCTCCATCAAATCCAGCGGGAATCCCTGCCGCTCCAGCGAGCGGACGAGCGTGTCCCAGCGGTCCGGCGCGTAACCGATGCCGAACGCTTCAATCATCCGGTCGGTGAATCCGCGCGACCGCAAATACGCCATGGCCGGCTTGCCGGCCTCGGTGTTCAGGAGGAGGTAGCGGTACAGCTTCTGCGCGTGTTCATGCGCCCGGTACAGCCATTCGCGCTCCTGGCTGCGCGGTGAAAGCTCGTCCGTACGGGACGGTTCCCAGGTGACCGGAAGGCCCGCTTCCTCGGCCAATTTCCGCACGGCCTCCGGGAACGACAGTCCTTCCATTTCCATCACGAAACGAATGACGTGGCCGCCTTTCCCGCAACCGTAACAGTAGAAAATCTGTTTCTCGGGCGTCACCGTAAACGACGGCGTTTTTTCCGAGTGGAACGGACAAAGCCCTTTCAGGTATTTGCCGTGCCTGGACAGATGCACGTGGCGTCCGACGACCTCGGCAATATCCGTGCGTCGCAGCACCTCGTCGATCACCGGTTGCGGAATCAGGCCCTGTCTCATTTCCGTGTCCACCCTGTCCCTTTGGCGCGCGTTATACTACAATTCGCTGGCGTTTGCCAATCTCCTGCATCCCCCCGGACGGGCAAGCCCGACTTGCACGCCGCACCCCGTCCGGTAACACGGACGTGTCCGCCGCGTTTCAGTCGGCCAAAGATTACCGTATTATTATATACGATAACGGTCATAAAAATCCTGCCTGTTCCCCGTTAAATTTAAAAATATAGCGTGAAAGAGCCGGTCTGTCAAGGGATTCGGCCGATACACCGGGTAATTTTGCAGGTTGTTTGCCGGGGATGTGTCTGAGACGTATCGTTTTCGCCGCTTTACGGTTCGATTTACGGTTCGCGGAAAAGCTCCGCAATGACGCTGGCCGATTCCTCCACCGCCCGGTTGGAAACGTCGATGACCACACAGCCGATCCGCTCCATGATCTCGCGCGCGTATTGCAGTTCCCGTTCGATGCGCTCCGGCTTGGCGTACGTAGCGTTGTCCGGCAAACCGAGCGCTTTCAGCCGTTCCTTGCGAATGGCGTTCAACGCCTCCGGCTGGATCGTCAGTCCGACGACCTTGCGGGGAGGCACGGCAAACAGTTCCGGCGGCGGAGCCAGCTCGGGTACGAGCGGCACGTTGGCCACCTTGAACATCTTGTTGGCCAGCACCATGGACAGCGGCGTCTTGGACGTGCGGGACACGCCGATGAGCACGATATCGGCCTTCAGAATGCCGGCCGGATCGCGGGCGTCGTCATAGCGGACGGCAAACTCGATGGCCTCGACCTTGCGGAAGTATTCGGCATTGAGGGCATGCAGCAGTCCCGGCTCATGGCGGGATTTGCCCAGCAACTGCTCCAGCGTGCCGAGCAACGGTCCGATGAGATCGATGGCCGGAATGCCCATCTTGCGGGCCTGACGCACGAGGTAGTTGCGCAAATCGGGGATGACCAGGGTGTAAAGAATCACCGAGCGCCTGGTCTGCGCCGCCGCCAGTACGTTGTCGATCGACGCCCGATCCTGGATGAACACCGCCCGGCGAATCGTCACCGAGCCCGGGGGAAACTGGGCCGCCGCGGCGCGCACCGCATGCTCGCCCGTTTCCCCGGCGGCGTCGGATACGACGTAAACCGTCACCGCGTTCGTTTCCATCCGGCGGTCACCTTCCCTCGGGTCAGATCGCCAACCGGGCAAAATCCGCGAAGGACCGGATGTCGTCCGCCACGTTCGCCAGCAGCGCCAGACGGTTGCGGCGGATCGCTTCGTCGTCGACCATCACCATGACGGCGTCGAAAAAGCCGTTAATGGCGTCGCGCATGGTGCCGAGGGCTTCCAGCGCGTCAGCCAGCCGCGCCTCGCGCACCGCCGCCGCGTACGCGCCGTGGGCGCTTTGCCACGCCTCCAGCAGCGCCCGTTCCGCCGCCTCGGCGAACAGGCTTTCATCGATCTGGCGCGAGTCGGCCTTGACCGCCAGGTTGCACACGCGGTTAAACGCGTCGACGGCCAGCCGGAACGCATCCCGGCGCTCCTCCGCCACCGCATCCTGCAACGCCCGGGCCCGCAGCACCGTGCGCCGCACGTCGCCTGCTCCGGCGGCCAGCACGGCGTCGATCACGTCGTGGCGAACGGCCGCTTCGGCCAGCACGTTTTTCACCCGGAGTTCGAAAAACTCCCGCAAATCCCGTACGATCTCCTCCTCGCCGCGTTTCAGCCCGCGTGCCCGGTGGACATCCAGCGCCAGGCGGAACAGCTCGTCCAACGGGAGCTCCAGCTCATGGGCCAACACGGTCGCCACAATGCCGGCGGCCTGGCGCCGCAGCGCGTACGGGTCCTGCGAACCGGTCGGCACAATGCCGATGGAGAAGCAGCCGACGATCGTGTCAATCTTGTCGGCGATGCCCACCACCGCGCCGACAAGCGAGGCCGGGGGCCGGTCGCCAGCGTGGCGCGGCGCGTAGTGCTCGTTCACCGCCCGCGCGACCGCTTCCCGTTCGCCGGCGTGGCGCGCGTAATCCTCGCCCATGATGCCCTGCAGTTCCGGAAACTCGTACACCATCTGGGTGACGAGATCGAACTTGCAGATGTCCGCCGCGCGCGCCACGTCGGCGGATGCGACTTCGTCGAGCCCGAGCCGGGCCGCCAGCGCGTCGGCGATCGCCCGGATGCGCCGCACCTTGTCGCCCATCGTGCCGAGTTCCTCATGATAGACAATGTGCTCCAGCCGGGCCAGCGCATCGGCGATGTTCAGCTTCAGATCTTCCTCATAGAAAAACTTCGCGTCGGACAGCCGGGCGCGCAGCACCTTCTCGTTGCCCCGGATCACCACGTCCAGCGACGCGGCGTCGCCGTTGCGCACGGTGACGAAATGGGGCAACAGCTTGCCGGCTTCGTCCAGCACGGGGAAATAGCGCTGGTGTTCGCGCATCGAGGTGATCAGCACTTCCTGCGGAATGCGCAGGAACGCGCGGTCGAACGAACCGGCCAGCACCGTCGGCGTTTCCACCAGAAACAGCACTTCCTCCAGCAGATCGTCCTGCACGGCGATCCGCCAGCCCCGCTCCCGGGCCAGCTTCTCGATGCCGGCGACAATGGCGGCCTTGCGTTCCTCCACGTCGGCCAGCACGTGCTGGGCACGCAGCTTCTCCAGGTAGGCCGCCGGCTCGGGAATGATCGCGTCGGCGCCGAGGAAGCGGTGGCCTTTCGTCACGTTGCCGGCGCGCACCCCGGCGATTTCCAGCGGCACGACGTCACGGCCGTGCAGGGCCACCAGCCAGCGAATCGGGCGAACGTAGCGCAGATCATGCGTTCCCCAGCGCATGTTTTTCGGGAACGACAGCGACGTCACCAGCTCGCGCAGCGCGTCCGGCAACAGCGCCGCCGTATCGGCGCCGGCCGTGTTTTTGCGCGCGAACACGTATTCCGCGCCGTTCACTTCCCGGATATACAGCGACGACGGCTCGACTCCCTGGCTGCGGGCAAAGCCGAGCGCCGCCTTCGTCCAGGCGCCCTTTTCATCCTGGGCGATCTTGCGGGCCGGTCCGCGCACTTCTTCGCTGGCGTCGGCCTGCCGGTCGGCCAGTTCCCGGACAAGCACGGCAAGCCGGCGCGGCGTCGCGTACGCCGCAACTCCCGCGTGGGACAGCCGGTTTTCTCCCAGCCAGCGCTCCGTGTTTTCCTTCAACTGCTCCATGGCGCCGCGCACGAAACGGGCGGGCATTTCTTCCAAACCGATCTCGAGCAGCAAATCCTTAGGCACGGGTCGCCCCCCCTTTCCGGAGCAACGGGAAGCCGAGCCGCTCCCGCTCCTGCAAATACGCGGCGGCGCATTTCCGGGCCAGGTTACGCACACGGGCGATGTATCCGGTCCGTTCCGTCACGCTGATCGCCCCCCGCGCGTCAAGCAGGTTGAACGTGTGCGAACACTTCAGCGTGTAGTCGTACGCCGGATAGACAAGCCGTTCGTCCAGCGCCCGGACGGCTTCCTGTTCGTAGGCGTTGAACATCTGGAACAGCATGGGCACGTCGGACACTTCAAACGTGTATTTGGAATGCTCGTACTCCTGCTGGCGGAATACGTCGCCATACGTGACGCCGTCCACCCACTCCAGGTCGAACACGTTTTCCTTGTCCTGCAAATAGGAGGCCAGCCGCTCCATGCCGTAGGTGATCTCGACCGATACCGGATGGCAGTCGATGCCGCCCACCTGCTGGAAGTAGGTGAACTGGGTGATCTCCATGCCGTCCAGCCATACTTCCCAGCCGAGCCCCCACGCGCCGAGACCGGGATGTTCCCAGTTGTCCTCGACGAAGCGGATGTCGTGGTGACGCGGATCGAGGCCGAGCCGCTTCAGGCTTTCCAGGTAAATCTCCTGGATGTTATCCGGCGAAGGCTTCATGATCACCTGAAACTGGTGATGCTGGTACAGCCGGTTGGGATTTTCCCCGTAACGGCCGTCGGCGGGACGACGGGACGGCTCGACGTAGGCGACGTTCCACGGTTCCGGTCCGATCGCCCGGAGAAACGTCATCGGATTGAGTGTGCCCGCCCCCTTTTCCACGTCGTAGGGCTGCACGACGATGCAATTCTGTTCAGCCCAGAATTGCTGCAACGTCAGCGTCATCTGCTGAAAATTCATCGTTTTCTCCCCTTGATTACGAATGCCGTCTTGCGTTTATGTCCGTGCCCCGGACGCGGACCAGCGCCAGCTCCGGAAAACGGCACGTCAAAAAGCTCCCGCCCCAATATCCATCTTTCGGACATAGGGACGGGAGCATGATTCGTTCCCGCGGTTCCACCCTACTTGGTCTTTCCGCCGCACCCGGCCGATCCGCCTTTCCGCGCCTGAAACGATCCGTTCGCGATCGGTCCGCGCGGGGAAACACCCGCTCTTTCCGTCTTGTTCCTCCGGAGTGCCTTTCGCCCGGCGCGTCGTACCGGGCTCCCACCGCCCCCGGATCGCTGGGAACGACTGCCCGCCGGCTACTCTCTCCTTCGTCGGAACCTGTCCAATTGTCATTCCTCATTCTAGCGCAACGGACCGGGGCTGTCAAATGAATCGGCGTCCCGCTCCCACTGATCGAGGAAATGCAGCGATTTCAGCCGCAACGCCAGGTGCTCGTCCATCCACCGCCGGAGCGCCAGCCGCAATTGCCGTTTCGTTTCCTCCCCGACTTCGGTGCGCCCGACGCGGCGCAGGTCCAGCCGCTCGAACAGCCGCAGCAGCTTCCACACCGGCTCCGCCAACTCGAGCGCCGCCGGGTCCCGACGCCGGCAGGCGCCGCACAGCGCGCCGCCCCCGGTGGCGCTGAACCAGCGGAGGTCGCCGGTACCGCCGCACGAGGCGCATTCGTGCAGGATGGGCGCATAGCCGGCCGCGCGAAAAATGATCATTTCAAACAAACGAAGAATGACGCCGGGATCCTTCCCTTCCGCCAGCGCGCGCAGGCACGCCAGCAACTGGTGAAACAAAAACGCCCCGGCCTCCTCGTCGGGAATGGCACGGTTGGCCAGTTCCGCGGCATAGGAAGCGTAGGCGGCCAGTTCGAGCCGCTCGCGAAGGTCGCGGAACGGCTCGATGATTTCCCCGCTGCTGAGCGTGCCGAGCCGCCCGCTCCGGTAAATGGAAAAGTCGCCGTAAACAAAAGGCTGGGCCAAAGAACCGAAACGGCTTTTCGGCTTCTTGGCCCCCCGAACGACGACCCCGAACTTGCCATGGGTCGGAGTCAGCAGCGTCGCGATTTTGTGTCCTTCCCCGTAATCGGTTGTGCGTATGACAAGGCCTTCGACCCGTATCAACAACCGCTTCCCCTCCGTCAGCTCCCCGCCGTCAGGCGCCCGCACGGATCCGGCGATCCGCTGCGCTTCCGCCGGTTCAACCGCGCTCGCGCCGGTTTCGCCCGGCTTGCGCCCGTGGCGGACCGGCTCATTGCGGCACCGGCTCCAGCCCGTCGTCCGTCTCCTCGTCCGGCGGCGAATCGTCTGTCGACTCGTCCGCCGCCCGGAGCCTGTCCATTTCCTTGATGAACAAATAAGCCTCGATGTTGCCGGTTTGTTTGAACACGTTCCAACCGAAATCCCGCATCGCGTTTCATCCTCCCGGTCGGAAATTGACGGGCTCGCGTTCCCCCGTTAGGATGTCACGCGGACGGGACCCGTATCCGCTCCGCCCGTGCGGTCAATCCAGTCGGTAACCGAGCGATTTCAGGATCGCTTCGCGGTTTCGCCAGTCTTTTTTCACCTTAACCCACAGCTCCAGGAAAATTTTCGAACCGAGCAGACGCTCCATCTCCTCGCGGGCCTGCCGACCGATTTCCTTCAGCATCGAGCCGTTTTTGCCGATCAGGATGCCCTTCTGCGAATCCCGCTCCACGTAAATGATCGCTCCGATCCGCACAACCCCGTTGTCCCCCCGGGACATGCTTTCGATTTCCACCGCCACCGAATGGGGCACTTCCTCACGGGTCAGCCACAGGATTTTCTCCCGGATCAGCTCCGCGCACACGAACTGCTCGGGATGATCGGTCACCTGGTCGGCGGGATAGTACATGGGCCCTTCGGGCAAATAACGGATCACCTGCTCCAGCAGCGTGGAAACGTTGTTGCCCAAAAGCGCCGACACCGGCACGATCTCCGCAAAATGATGCAACGCCTTGTAGGTGTCGATGACCGGCAGCAGATCGTCCGGATGCACCTTGTCGATTTTGTTCAGCACGAGAAACACCGGCGTCTCCGTCCGCCGGAGGCGCTCGATGATGTAACGGTCGCCGCCGCCGAGCTTCTCCGACGCATCCGTCATGAACAGCACGACGTCGACCTCGTCCAGGGCGCTTTCGGCGGCCTTCACCATGTAATCGCCCAGCTTCGAAAACGGCTTGTGAATGCCCGGCGTGTCCAGAAACACGATCTGGGCGTCCTCGGTCGTGTACACGCCGTGAATTTTGTTCCGCGTCGTCTGCGGCTTGTCGGACATGATCGCGATTTTCTGGCCGATCGCCTGGTTGAGCAGCGTCGACTTGCCGACGTTCGGCCGTCCGACGATGGCGACAAATCCGGATTTGAACGGTTTGTTCATGTCGGTTCTTCCTTCCTCCGTTCCGGCGTCAGCGAAAAGGCGTCCGGCAGCAATTCGGCCACCGTCGCCACCCGGTATTCTCCCCGCAGATTTCCCATGACGACCGGCATGTCCGGCGCGCACAGTTCGGCCATGACCTGCCGGCAGACACCGCAGGGCGCAACCGGCCCCGGCGCATCGCCGACCACGGCCAGCGCCCGGAACGACCGGGGCTTGCAGCCGTCGGCGATCGCGCGGAACAGCGCCGTCCGCTCGGCGCAATTGGTCGGGCCGTAGGCCGCGTTTTCCACATTGCAACCCGCGTGCAGCCGCCCCTCCCCGTCGACGAGCACCGCGCCGACGCGAAACGAGGAATACGGCGCATAGGCGTTGTCCCGCGCCTTCACCGCTTCCCGGAGCAACCGTTCGGGCGACACGCCCTCCTTCATCGCGTCAGCCTCCTTCCCGGCAGAGGATGCGGGAACTTATCCCGTGACCAGCGCCCACAGGCGCGGCCCGAACACACACAGACCGACGACCGCCGCAAACGCGGCCAGCACCAGCACCGCGCCGGCGGCCGTATCCTTGGCGGCCTTGGCCAGCGGATGCCGGTCCGGACTGACGAGATCGACCAGCCGTTCCACCGCCGTGTTCACCAGTTCGGCCGCCCAGACGAGTGCCACCGCAACCCCGATCCAGAGCCATTCGTCGCGCGACAGGCGCAACCGTAAGCCCGTGAGCACCACCGCCAGCGCCGCCAGCGCATGAAACCGCATGTGCGTCTCCGTGCGGAGCGCGTTCAGGATCCCTTCCGCGGCGTACCGAAACGACTCCGGCCGGGGAACGATCCGACGGCGCCGTTTCAACGCGTGAGCCCCGCTTTCGCCAGCACCCGCTCCTGGCGGTCGAACATCTCCCGTTCCCGTTCCGCCGTATCGTGATCGTATCCGAGCAGATGCAGAAAGCCGTGCACGAACAAAAAGCCGATCTCGCGCTCGGGGCTGTGGCCGTACTCCTCGGCTTGCGCCATCGCCCGCGGCAGCGAAATGACGATGTCGCCGAGCGGTTCGCCGCCTTCCAAAGCGTCCGGACCATCGCCGTCCCACACGATGGCCGGCTCGTCCGCTCCCGTCTCCCGCAGCGGAAAGGACAGCACGTCGGTCGGCTTGTCCACGCCGCGGAACTGCCGGTTCAGTTCGCGGATGCCTTCATCGTCCGTAAACGTGAGGGACACAACGCCGTCCCCGATGCCCTCCTCTTCGGCGGCCAATTGCAGCAGCCGCTCCAGCAACGGAACCCACCGTTCCGCGGGCGGTTCCGCTCCGGAACCCCGCTCATCCAGCCATTCCAACACCATCGTCATGTTTTTCGCTCCTTCGATCGCTCCTGTGCCGGACCGGCCGCCGACGCCTGTTCCGCCCGTTCGTTCCCGGCCGCCTCCCGCTCCTTCGGGGTCTTGTCCACCGGGTAGTCAATGCGCGAATGGAACATGCCGATCACCGTTTCCTTCATGGCGCGGGCGATCGTGTCCAGTTCCCTGAGCGTCAGGTCGCATTCGCTGAGCTGGCCGTCGTCGAGCCGATCCTTGATGATCTTGCCGATGATCCCTTCAATCTGCTCCACCGTCGGATGGTGCAGCGAGCGCACGGCCGCTTCCACGCTGTCGGCGATGCCGACGATCGCCGCCTCCTTCGTCTGGGCTTTCGGTCCGGGATAACGGAAATCGCGCTCGCTCCACGGCGGATCGATCCCCTGGGCCTCGGCTTCTTTCAACATCTTGTGATAAAAGTACTTGAGCAACGACGTCCCGTGATGCTGCTCCGCGATGTCGCGGATCGGCTTCGGCAGCTTGTACGTTTTGAGCATGTCGGCCCCGTCGCGCGCGTGGGCGATGATGATGGAGGCGCTCACCTTCGGATCAAGCTGGTCGTGCGGATTGGGTCCGCCGTTCTGATTTTCGATAAAATACAGCGGCCGCTTGGTTTTCCCGACGTCGTGATAGAACGAGCCCACGCGGCAGAGCAGCCCGCTCGCGCCGATCGCCTCCGCCGCGGCTTCCGCCAGATTGCCGACCATCAGGCTGTGATGATAGGTGCCGGGCGTCTCGGTCAGCAGCTTGCGCAACAGCGGATGGTTCGGGTTGGACAGCTCCACCAGCTTGAGCGCCGACAGAATGCCGAACGCCGATTCGAAAAACGGCATCAGCCCGATCACCAGCACCGCGGTCACAAGACCGCCGACCATCATGAACCCAATGGCCGTCAGCAACTGTGCGGTGTCCGGCTCCGGCTCCACGAGCGTCAGCGCCAGAACGGCCAGGGAGCCGAACAGACTGACCATGATGCCCGCCTTCAAGATGGTGGAACGCTGGCTGGCGCGGTGAATGGCCAGCACCGCCGTAAAGCCGACAACCGCCCCCACCAGGCCGAAGCGGAAGTCGAACAGCGTCTCCTGTTCCACGTTGAGGATGGCGGCGGCCAGCAGGGCGAACACGAACGAACTGGCCAGCCCCCATTGAGTGCCGAGCAGCAGCGTGACGAGCATGCTCCCGGTGGCGACCGGCGCCGCATACACGATGAGCGGCCAATCGCTGCTGTGCGTAAGCGCCACGAGATGCATGAGCAGCATGTTGATCGCAAAAATGAACCACAGCATGAACCACTCGACGTTGGTCCACGGACGGGTGTGGCGGTTGCCGAAAGCGGCCGCCAGCTCCCCGTACCCGTACAACGCGAACGTCAGCAACAGCGCCAGCAGCAGAACGCCAAGCTGCGGCAGGTACGTTTTCTTTTCCTTGAGCAGGTTGAATTTCTCAAGGAGAGCGTACACGTCCTCGGTAATGACCTGCCCTTTGCGCACGATCACTTCGCCCTGCTTGATGATAACCGGCGGCGTGTTTTCCATCGCTTCCTTGCGGGCGGCCTCCGTCGCCGCCTCGTCCAGAAAGCGGTTCGGCGTGATGGCGAAACGCGCCAGCTCCTGCACGATCTCGCGCTCGGTCTTGAGCGTGAGCGGGCTGGCGTTCACCAGTTCGGCCACCTGCGTGCGGGCCGACTCCGCGTCCGAGATCGGTTCGGCCATGATGCGGCGCACCACGTCGCGGCCGACCTGGCGCATCTCGGCGATCTGGGCCGGCGTGAGCCGGGGCAGTTTGTAAAACGTCTCCTCCGGAATCGTGTATTTCTGCTCCAGCACGGAGCGGCGCATTTCTTCCAGCAGTTGCGGGGAATAGCTGTCGGTTCCCTTTTGCGCCTGGATGAACGCGTTCACATGTTGTTCGAGCCGTTGCGGAATTTCACGCCGGTAAATATCCACCTTGTCGTCCGAGGTCAAATCGTCCTGATTCAGTTGGTCGATCCGCTGAAAAATCTCGTCAATCAGCGATTCGTTGCGGATGGACACGATGGTATAGACCGGCCCGACCCGTTCCGCGGCGGCCTCCCGGGCACGGTAGGTCGCCTCCTCGTTCACTTCCTGGCGGGGTGCCTTGATGTCCCGATCGCTGACGGCGTTGAGCCGAATGTCATACGTCTCGGGCACGAACCGGGGCGCGAGGGAAACGTAAAACAGGCCGGCAAACAGCAAAAGCAAAAACCAGCGCGCGGCAACGCTATTCTTCCAGCCGGCGTTGCCGGACGCCAGGCGAGATGCTCCGCCCGCCGGTCCGTTTCGTTTCCGTTGCATTCGGGCGTCCCTCCTAACCGTCCGACTCTCGATCTTCCTGATAGGCCTGGATGATTTTCTGCACCAGATTGTGGCGCACGACATCCTGTTCGGTAAAATAGACGAATCCGATCTCGTCGAGGTGATGCAAAATGCGTTCCGCTTCGATCAATCCCGAACGTTTGCCCTTGGGAAGGTCGATCTGCGTGACGTCACCCGTGATGACCATGCGCGAACCGAACCCGAGACGGGTCAGAAACATCTTCATTTGTTCCGGTGTCGTATTTTGCGCCTCGTCCAGAATGATGAACGAGTCGTCCAAGGTGCGCCCCCGCATGAACGCGAGCGGCGCGATCTCGATCAGCCCACGTTCCAGCGCCTTGGCCACGCCGTCCGCGCCCATGACGTCGTTGAGCGCGTCGTACAGCGGGCGCAGATAGGGATCGACTTTCTCCTGCATGTCGCCCGGCAAAAAGCCGAGGTTCTCCCCCGCCTCCACCGCCGGGCGGGTCAGCACGATCCGCTTGACCGCCCCCTCCTTGAGAGCGGCCACGGCCGACACGACGGCCAGGTACGTCTTGCCGGTTCCGGCCGGCCCGATGCCGAAGACGATTTCCTTCTTGCGAATCGTCGACACATAGTGGCGCTGGCCGAGCGTCTTCGGACGGATCGGTTTCCCGCGAAACGTAACGGTGATTTCCCCCGAAAAGAGGGAGAGCAGCTGGTCCGCTTTGCGTTCCCGGGCCAGCTGCCAGGCGTACCGGATATCCTGTTCGGCCGGCTGCAGGCCGCTGCGGATCAGTTGAAGCAACGTCTCGAACAGTTGACGGAGGCTTTCGACTTCCTCCTCCGGACCCTCGATGAGAATGTCCGCGTCGCGGGAATGAATGGTGGCGGCGGTCTCCTTTTGGATCATGCGCAGGAACTTGTCTTGCGGACCGAACAGCGCCATTCCTTCACTCGCGTTGGCCAGCGGAATCGCGACCGTTTGCTTCATTTTTGCCAATAATCCTCGTTCCCCCTGTCAGGTGGACGGCCAGACGATCGGTTGCTCCATCGCGATCGACTGGTCGACTTCGAAGAGCACTTTTAACACCACTTTACCACTGTCTGTCTGTTCATGCAAAATGTTTTCGGCCACGATGCGGGCGTCGGCGCCGTTTTTCGCCAGCAATTCGCTGCGCGCCTGAGCCAGGCCGGCCTCTTTGGCCTCGGCCGGCGTCAGCCGCACTTCCTCGACGATCACTTCCAGTTCCCGCTCCTGCAAAGTCCCCAGCGGCAATTGCCAGCGGCCCAGCCGCCACGGGCGGTACATGGAGCGGACGTCGGACCGGTCGAAGGATTCGCCGCCGTATCCGGAAATTTGCAGGGCGCGATGGCCGATGACCAGGTACTTGCGATCTTTGCGGTTGCCGGTGTACGATTGCGTCTTGCGCACGAGGGGCGAGACGATGTCCACCTCGTGCCAGACAAGGCCCCGCACTTCCCCTCTGGCCACGACCGGCTGCTGCCGTTCCTCGGTGCCGATGATGCCGGAAATGAGCACGTCTCCCTTGCGCACGCGGTCGTTTCGCCGGACGACGGGGCGGCCGCTTTCGGCCACGATGCGGGTGACGACGGCGTCGGTCTTGGCCACCAGGTGGCGGGGGCCCTCCAGCGCGCGGGGGTCCGGTTTTTTCGCCTCGACGACCTTGATGGTGACCGTCGTTCCCTGGCGTTCGACGCCGACCCAGGCGGCCTCCGGCAGCCGGGCGGCCAGCCGGCCGGCGAGCTCCGCGGGATCGTCCAGCCGGTGAATCCATTGAAATTTGCGGATGCCTTCGGCCGCGGCCGCGCTGCGAATGGCGGCTTCCGTAACGTGTTCGGACGCCTCAACCTTCACTTCCCACACCACGGACGAACCTGCGGCCAGCACCGCCACAAACAGCAACGCGCCCAGCGCAAACGCCTTGCGCCGGTCCAGCCGCTTCCAGAGGAACGGCCATCCGCCCCGCTCCAAAATGCGCGTGCGGCAGCGGTGCCGGCGCAACAGCGGCCGCAGGCGAAAAAAATCCGGCACTGCCAGCCTGAACGTCAATTGCTTGTCCGATTCGGCGCGAATGTCGAACAGCGCCAGTCCCTGGGCGGCCGCTTCCCGCAGGACGGACTGGCCTTCCGCCCCGACAAGGCGCACCCGGACATAGCCGCGCAATCGCAGCCACCAAGATCCGCTCATCCGGTTCTCCTCCCGTCACTCGGGCTTGTCCCGCGCCAGACGGACATGCGCCGCCGGCCGCCGCGCGGGGATGCCGCCGCCGCGAACCGCCGTCCGGCGCCGTCTTCACGAGCCTGTCCATGGCCGCCGTCATGAATCGCCATCCGACGCCGGATCACCGGTCGTCGGCATCGCCTTCCCGAGCCGTCATCGTCGTTCGCCCCCGCTCTTCCCGCATCCGCGGATCACGCCTGCGGGTCGGGTGAACCGGCCGATTCCGGCGACCCGGGCGGCTTCGGCCGCTGTCCCTCCGCCGGCAGCGTCGGTCCCTGGAACCGCACGCCATCGATCTCGCCTTCCACGATCACTTCCGCGGCGCCGATCGTCCGGATCACCAGGTCCCGTCCGTCGATTTCCAGCGCCCCGCGCACGGTGGCAAGGCGAAGCTGCCGGGACGAAAAATGAAGAACGCCCGTGTGATTTTCCACCATCAGCCGCATCCGGCCGATCAGCGTCACCCGCGGAAGATCAAGCACGACGTCCTCGGGCAGCTCGAGGAGGCGTGCGGTCCATCTGCGCAGTTTGCGGCCGACTTGCGGCATGGCGCGGTCCTCCTCCCGTTTCGTAGAACATGATATGCGCCAGACAGGCGGTTTATGAAACCGGGGGGAGGCGGTGGCGGCGGCCTCCGGGCCGGGCATGCAAAAAAATACGCCCCAACGCGTCACGTCGGGGCGGGAAAGAACGTCCGTTCATCCCGGGACGCCATCCCCGGTCACCGGAAGCGGAACGGACGGCGCGCGCGCGGCGGCCCCAAAATCTCCGCCCAGAGGAAGGCGCGGCGCAAATCCTCGGCGCTGCCGAACGCTTCCGGCCGTTCGCCGGAGGTTCCGCCCGCGCCGGGCGGGCGGGTGTTCCGGGCGGCGACCGCGGACGCGGCGGGAGCCGGCGGCAAAGGCGGCGCTTCCGGCACGCGAAGCGGGGCGTCGTATTCCGGCGCCGGCGCTGCCTTGGCGGACGGCGCTTGCCGCTGCGCCGCGGCGGACGTGCGCGGAACGTAAACCGGCCGTTCCGGCGGGGCGGCTACCGGACGCGCGGGCTCCGGATGCGGCCGCGGCATCTCCCGGGGCGGGCGGGGCGTCTCGGCCCGGGGCGCCGGACCGGGTTCCCGGCGGCCTGCGGGACGCGGTTCCCGCCGGCGTTCGGGATGGCCCGGCAACGGGAACCCGCCCCCGCCGAAATCGGGCATGCGGTTGGGCGGACGTTCAATCGGCGATCGGCGGAAAAAGAGGGCGTACAACAGCCCGACCGCAACCGCCAATAACAACAGGTTATCCAGCAGAAAGCCGATGATCCCCACGGGTCTTTCGACCTCCTTTCCGGCGCGGCGGCCTTCCGTCCGTCAACCCCCGGCCATGCGCGGACCGCATCACGATTCCGTCTTGCCGTCCTGGGCCTGACGGCCGATCGAGCCGCGCATCTGCGTGTCCGCCTCGATGTTCCGCATATTCATGTAATCCAGCACGCCCAGCTTGCCGCCGCGCAGCGCTTCCGCCATCGCCAATGGCACCTCGGCTTCCGCTTCCACCACCTTCGCGCGCATTTCCACCACGCGCGCCTTCATTTCCTGTTCCTGCGCCACGGCCATGGCGCGGCGTTCCTCCGCCTTCGCCTGGGCGATCCGTTTGTCCGCTTCCGCCTGTTCCGTTTGCAGTTGGGCGCCAATGTTCTTGCCGATGTCCACGTCCGCGATGTCGATCGACAAAATCTCGAACGCCGTTCCGGCGTCCAGCCCTTTTTCCAGCACGGTGCGGGAAATGCGGTCCGGATTCTCCAGCACGTCCTTGTGCGAGATGGACGAACCGACCGTCGTGACGATTCCCTCGCCGACGCGGGCGATAATCGTCTCCTCGCCCGCACCGCCGACCAGCCGGTCGATGTTGGCGCGCACCGTGACGCGGGCCTTGACCTTGACTTCAATGCCGTCCTTGGCCACGGCCGCCACCACGGGGGTTTCGATGACCCGCGGGTTGACGCTCATTTGCACCGCCTGCAACACGTCGCGTCCGGCCAGGTCGATGGCCGCGGCGCGTTCGAATCCAAGCGGGATGTTGGCGCGTTGCGCGGCGATGAGCGCGTTGACGACGCGATCGACGTTCCCTCCGGCCAGATAATGGCTTTCCAGTTGGTTGATGTTCAGGCCGAGCCCGGCCTTGGTCGCCTTGATCAGCGGATTGACGATCCGGTGCGGAATGACGCGCCGGATCCGCATAGCCACCAGCGTGATCATGCCCACCTGCACGCCCGATGCGAGCGCCGAAATCCAGAGCATGAACGGGAAAAAGCTGAAAAACACCGTCAGCACAATGATCACTACGCCGAGCAAAAGCAAGATTTCCCATGGAAGCATGTTCATCCTCCCTTTCCGCTTTTATCAGGATGTGTTTTTCAGACCCCGAGGGTATGCTCCGAAACGCGCAAAACATGCAGCCCTAATCGTTGACCGGCCGGACGACGACCCGGATGCCCTCCACGGTCACCACGCGAATCCGCCTGCCGCTTTCCACGAATTCCCCCGAGGTGACGACGTCCACCCGTTCGCCGCCAATATCGGCCACGCCCGCCGGACGAAGCGGCGTCAGCGCGACGCCTTCCCGGCCGATCAGATCCGTTCTCGTCTCGTTCGGCACAAATCCCTTGTCCTCCGTCAATTGTTCGCGCAGAATGAAGCGGTTCCAAACGCCGCGCTTGCGGAACACCCAGGCGACGATCACCGTGATGACGAGCGCGAAGCCGAGGGCGACAACCAGCGAGGAAATCCCCTGTTCCCCCGCGCTCAGCCAGACGCCAGCCACGATGCCCGCGGCGCCCAGCACGCCCAGTATGCCGAAGCTGGACACAAACAGTTCCAGCACAAGCAGGACGACGCCGAGCAAAAACAGCGCAATCGCCTCCATGCCCGCCAGACCGGCGATGGAGTGGCCGAAAAAGAAAAGCGCAAAGGCGGCCAGTCCCGCGATGCCCGGCGCGCCGAAGCCCGGCACGAGCATCTCGATGGCGATGCCGGCGATGCCGATCACGAGCAGCAACGTGGTCACGCCGGGCTGCGTGACGAAAGCGGCGATCCGCTCGGCGAGGGTGGGCTTGACCTCGACCACGGAGCGGTCATCCACTCCTTTCCAGCGAAGCACGTCGTCCAGCGTGGCGGCAAGTTGATCGGCGTACCCGACGCGGTGCGCCTCGTCGGCCGTCAGGGACAAAATCCGGCCCTTTTCCTTCACCCGGCCGATTTCCGCCAGCTCGACAACCCGTTCGGGATCGACCATGCCCGCCGCAATGTCGGGATTGCGCCCGTTCATCGCCGCCGCGGCCGCCATGTCGCTGGTGAACGCCGAAATGAGCTTCGGATTGTCCACCGCCTTTCCCGTCTGGTCCACAATCATCGCGGCGCCGATCATCGAGCCGGGCGCCATGGCGATCGCATCCGCGTTCAGGGCGATGTAGGCGCCGGCCGAAGCGGCCCTTCCGCGGACGAACGCGACGGTCGGCACCTTGGCGTCGCGAATGCGCAGGCCGATCGCCTGGGCGCTGTCCAGCCGGCCTCCCGGCGTGTCCATGTCAAAGACGATCAACGCGGCCTTCGCGTCCTCCGCTTCTCCGATGGCGCGATCGAGAAACGCTTCCAGTCCCGGATCCACCGTACGCCGGACCGGAATGACGTAGACCGCGCCTTCGCCGGGCTCCGCCGACTCCACCGCATGTGCCGTCCCTGCGCCGATCGGCGTCCCCGGAATCGGAACGGCCGCCAGCACCATCAGGACGGCGATGGCGATGAACCGGGCGGGAGCCTTGCGCGCGGATGCGAAAATCCCCGTTTTCACCGGGAGCCATCCTCCTTTCGGTTCCTGTAAAAAAAGACACTCCGGAGACGGAGTGTCATTTCTGCCTCATTCCAAGATCTGCCGTGCGAGTTGATTGACCAGTTTCCCGTCGGCCCGGCCTTTGACCTTGGGCATCAGGGCGGCCATCAGCTTCCCCATGTCAGCCTTGGAAGTTGCACCGACTTCCTGCGCGGTCTGTTTCACGAGCGCTTCCAGTTCCTCGGGTGTCAGCGGACGGGGCAGATATTCGCTGATGATCTCGATTTCAGCGGATACCGTCCGGACCAGATCGTCCCGTCCGGCCTTTTCATACTCCTGGAGGGAATCCCTGCGCTGCTTCACTTCGCGGCTGAGGACGTCGATCACTTCGTCATCGTTCAGCGTGCGGCGCAGTTCGATTTCGCGATTTTTGATGGCCGCACGAATCATGCGGATCGTGGAGAGGCGAAACTTGTCCTGGGCTTTCATCGCACCCTTCATGTCTTCGTTCAAACGTTCCGCGAGGGACACGTTGCCGATTCCTCCTAGTACTTGCGCTTGCGGGCGGCTTCGGATTTCTTTTTCCGCCTGACGCTCGGTTTCTCGTAATGCCGGCGCTTTTTCAGCTCCGCGAGCACGCCGTCCTTGGCGATGGAACGTTTAAAGCGGCGCAGCGCGGCATCGATGGATTCGTTTTTGCGAACTTTCGTTTCGGACACCCGTTTTCCCTCCCTCCGGAACAGACCGCAACGAACGGTGACATGGCTGCCTGACTTGCTTCATTCCATTATAGGGGATGGGAAAACGGGGTGTCAACTTGCGGCCGTGCGGAGTTCCGACGCCCAGCGCCGTTGCCGCCGCACGATCAAGCGGGACATCTCCGGGAGCGCCGAGCCGTTACGACGATTTCGCCCGAAGCGGACCGAGCGGCTCGCCGCCGAGCACATGCACGTGCAGGTGAAACACGACCTGTCCGGCATCGCGGCCGCAATTGTTAATCAGGCGGTATCCCTTGTCGGCGATCCCCGCCTCCTCGGCCACCTTGCGGGCCACGAGCAGCACGTGGCCGAGCAGCGCGGCGTCCTCGGCGTCGGCGTCGTTGAGAGAGGCGATATGTTTTTTCGGGATGACCAGCACATGAACCGGCGCCTGGGGCTCGATATCGTGAAACGCCACCACCCGGTCGTCTTCGTATACTTTGCGGGACGGAATTTCCCCTGCGACGATTTTGCAGAAAATGCAGTCCAACCTTGCCACCTCCGACACGATGGAATACGGTTATTTTCCATCATACCCCAAACCGCACCGCTTCGTCCAATGGGCGGGACGCCGGACCCTTCCGGGTGGTGCGCAGGGTTTCCGTGCATTATACTGGAGGCGGAGTTCGCTGTGATTTGGTTAACAGGCAGGATGACAAAACGGTGTCCAAATTTCCGTCCTCGCCGCAACGAAGCGGTGAAGGGCATCCGATCAGGGGGGAACCGCCATGCAGGTGGCCGTTGTCGGCGGCGGACTGGCCGGTTTGACCGTGGCCGCTTATCTGGGCAAAGCTCCGGGCATCTCCGGCGTGCTGTTCGAACGCAGCCCGCAATGGGGAGGCCGCGCGTTCACTTACGAAAAATCCGGATTTACGATGAACTACGGAGCGCACGCCATATACGGAATCGACCGGCACACGATCGGCCGGCTGATACGGGAACTGAACCTGGACTTCAGCAGCCGCGAGGTTGACAAACGAAAGGTCATGTACGAAAAAAACGGCCGGGTGTCACCCGCCCCGCTCGATTTCATCAATCTGGTGAAAACCGGCGTGTTGCCGCCCGGACAAAAAGTCCGGTTTGTGGCGGAAATCGCCGCGATCATCGCCAACATTCACCACATGAAAAAATTCCGCACCCTGGGCGAGTACCTGGATCAGTCGGGCGAGGGGCAGGATCTGAAGGAATTGTGGGAGCATCTCGTCTGTTCCAACTTCTTCATCCCCCCGGAAGACGCGCGCAAGGTGCCGGGCGCCACGATCAGCGAATATTACCAGAACCTGTTCGTCTCGCAGCGGCCGGTGAACTACATTCTCGGCAGTTGGGCTGTCATCACCCGGCAATTGATCGCGCGCGCCGAAGCCTCCGGCCGTTGGGAAATGGCGCTGAAGGAAGGGGTGGACGCCGTTCGCGAACAGGACGGGCGTTTCGTGCTGACGACAAAAAACCGCGAGTTGGCGTTCGACCGGGTCGTGTTCGCCATGCCCGTGCAGCAGGTGGCCCGCCTGTTGGCGGACACGCCGTGGGGGCCGGCGCTCGCGCCGTTCGCATCCAACACGCCGACCGAGGTGCTCGTGTACGATGTCGGCTTGAACCGCGTGGTGGCCCGGCCGTTCCACTACATCAGCGACATGGATCACAAGCTGTTCATCACCGACGTGTCGGCCACCGACGACACACTGACGCCGCCCGGCGGACAGCTCTTGCAGGGCGTCGCCTACCTGTCGGACGACACCCGCTTTGCCGACGAGCAGACGCGCCGCGCGTATTTGGACGAGCGCCAGGCGCGCATGGAGGCGATGTTCGACCGGCATTACCCGGGATGGCGCGAAGCGACCGTGGTCAAACGCGTCAGCAAAAAGGCGATGGTGCAAAGCGTCAAGCACGTCGCAGGAAACCGGATGTTGCCGAACCGGCTGGACGGCGTGCCGTTCTATTTTTGCGGCGACGGCTGCGAAGGGCGGGGTGAATTGGCGGAGCGGGCGTTCTCCAGCGCCCGCAAGGTTGCCCGGCTGCTGCTGAACGAAAAGGCGGCGGTGCCCGTCTGACCGGAGATGCTTCCTTCGGTTCCCCGCCGTTTTTGCGGCCGCGGCCTTTACGGCCCCCGCAACTGATCCGCCAGGGCCAGCAGGGCCGCGGCCGCCCGCCCCGCCACTTCGATCCACGGACCGCCGCCGGCCATGATCCGGTAGTTCTGCTCGCTGTCCGGCACGCGGTAAACGCGGAGCGCCTCCGTCCACGCCGCCCCCGCTTCGGCGGCGACGGCCGCCAGGCGCGCCTCGTCTTCCGTCAGCGGCCCCTCATGGTCGCCGGCGGGCAGCAGCCGCTCTTCAACCGTCCGAAACGCCTCGCGGATGCCGGCTGCCGCCTGTTCCCGGTCTTCTCCCGTCCGCCCGGCGGCTTCCGCAAGCAGTTCGGCGCACGGCTGCGCAAGCGGCATCAGCGCCCCCAGCCTGGCCTTGACGGGAAGCCTGTCCACCGGCGAATCCGCCGCGGCCAGCGCTTCCGCCTCCCGGTTCAGCCCCTCCCCGAACGCCAGACAGGCCGCATATTGCTCCGCCAGTCGGCGTCCTTCCTCCGTGCGGATTTTCTGCTCCGCCACCAGGAGACGCGTCAGCAGCGTGACGATGATGATCCCCAGGATCACCATCAGCGCAAGCAGTACCGGAACCGTGTACGATCGTTTCGCTTCCATGCTCTCCCCCGTTTCCTCCCCGTCGATGCCGGAAAGCCCGGGCCGTCCGGAAATGGCGGAAGCGCGCCGCCATTATTCGGATCGCCCGGCCGGTCAGAGTGTTTCGTACGTGATGCGGCTGCCGCGGCCGCCGGGTTCGGCCGGCGTGACGACCAGCCGGCGCGGAAGCCGCGCCTGCAACTCCGGCACATGGCTGATGACGCCCACCGCCAGGCGCTCGCTGTGCAGCCGTTCCAGCGACGTGACGACCAGATCGAGCAGTTCGGCGTCCAGCGTGCCGAAACCCTCGTCCAGAAAGAAAAACTCGAGCGGATAGCGTCCGCGCAACTGGATTTGCGCGGAAAGGGCCAGGGCCAGCGCCAGGGAAGCCAGGAACGTTTCCCCGCCGGAAAGCGACGAGACGGGGCGGCGCAAGCCGCCGTTGGCGTCGTCGCGGATGACGAATCCGCCGCCGGCGTCGACTTCCAGCGCATACCGGCGGCGGGTCAGAAAGCCGAGCCGCTCGGACGCCGTGCGGCAAACCTGCACCAGTTGTTCCTCCGCCATGAATTCGACAAAGGCGTTGCCCCGAAGCACCGATTGCAGCCGGACGATCCGGGAAAGATCGGCCGCCAGCTTCGTCCGCCGCTCCTCCAACTGCTCCCAGCGTTCACGCCGTGCGGACAGGTCTTCCAGATCCCGCTCCGCCCGGGCCGCTTCGGCGAGCGCGGCCTCATATCCCCGGCGCAGCTCGTCCAACCGGTCCAGGCTGGCCTGCCAGACCTCGTCGCCGACGGGTTCGTCCGGCCCCTGCGCCCGGATCGCGTCCAGACGGGACCGCAACGCGGCTTCCCGTTCGCGGAACCGGCGGATGTCCTCCCGAAGCGTCCGGACTTCCGCCGCGCGCGCAAGCAGCGGACGCAGCTCGCCTTCGTCCGCGAACCCGTGTTCCGCCATCGCCCGGGCGAGCCGCTCCGCCGCGCGTTCGCGCAAGCGAACGGCGGCCGCCAGGCGTTCCCGGGCCGCGGCCAGCGCCGTCTCGGCCTCCTTCCATTGCCGCTCCGCCAGCGCGTGCCGTTCCTGCGCCTCGACCAGCACCCGGCCCAGATGCTCGCGCTCCGCTTCCGCCTGCCGCAGCCATTCGGCAGCCGACGCGCCGCCCGTAATTTCCCGCAACCGTTCGGCCAGCGAGTCCCGATGTTGCACGGCCGCCTCCCATTGCGTTCGCAGCTCGGTCAGGCGCAGCAGCAGCTCGTTCCGCTCCCGCTCGGCGGCACGGACTCGGCTTTCCGTCTCCGCCAACCGGGAGGCGCCTTTGTCCAGCCGTTCCCGCAGTTGCCGCGCGGTCGCCGCCGCTTCCCGCGCCGCTTCCGCCCCGGCTTCAGCCGTCTCGTAGTCGAAGCCGGCAAACTCGCGCTCCCAGGCTTCCCGCAGCCGGGCCGCCTGTTGCCGGGCGCGATCCCGTTTGCGGGCGGTTTCGGCGCGCCGTTCCGCCAGCAAAAGGGCGGCATCCGCAGCCTGGACCGCTTCGCGCAGCGCGGCGGACGCCTCCGCGTGCCAACAGTCGCCCGCCGCGGCAAGACGCTGCAACCGGTCGGTGAACGCCTGCCACGCCGCTTCCGCCGCGGCCGGATCGGCGCCGTCCTCCGTTACGTCCGCAGCCGACGTTTCCGCGGCAACCGGCGCCGCGCCGGTCTCCGCCGCGGCGGCCGCTTCCCGGGCGGCGGTTTCCCCGGCCCGTCCGGCCAGTCCGCCCGCTTCCGTACCGGCGGCCGCTTCCGTTCCGGTGGCCGCTTCCGTCCGGCCCGGTTCCGCGCCGGCCTCCGCCGCGGTCCGGACCAGTTCGCGGATGCGTTCATCCAGGCGCTGCCGCTGCCACTCGGCGCGATCCGTCCATCCCGCCGCTTCCCGGCCGATCCGCTCCGCCGTTCGCAGGCGCGCCGCCCAATCATCGTCCGCCCCGTCCGCCTCCGGCACGGCGGCCGCCGGATGCGGATGATGCGTCGAACCGCAAACGGGACAAGGCTCCCCGTCGATCAGGGCGGCGGCCAGCGTCCGGACGGCCCGGTTCCGCTCCCGGACCGCCAGCGCCTGCTGGGCCTCCTCCGCCGCCCGCCGCATGCGGTGTTGCCAGCGGGCCAGATCGTCCTGCGCCCGGCGCCATTCCTCCGCCAGCATCCGGCCTTCCGCCGTCCGTTCGGCCAGCCGTCTTGCGGCTTCTTGCCGGCGGGCCGCGTTTTGCCGTTCCTTTTCCGCCGCGTCCGCATGCTCCTTTTCGGCCTCTTCCGCCAACCCGCGAGCGTCCTCCACCTGCCGCTTGCGCAACGCGGCTTCCTGACGCCGTTCGCTGGCGTCGGCAAGCGGCAGAAGCGCCTCCAGTCCGGCGCGCCATTCGGCGTGTCGGGCCTGCTCGCGTTCCAACTGGTCCCGCTCCGCCGCCAGCGCCGTTTCCAGGCGGCCAAGCCGCGTTTCCGCTTCCCGCATGTCCGACGCCAAATCCCGCGCCTTCCGGTCCCATTCCGCCCGCTCGGTTTCCCAGGCCCGCGCCTGCTCCGCCCGTTCCCGCTTCACCAGCCAGTCGGCTTCGCCGCGCGCGGCTTCGGCCCGGGCCCGCTCCAAACTTTCGTTCGCCCGGGCCGCTTCCTCCTGACGTTGCCGCCATTCCGCCTCGGTCGCCAGCGCCTCCCGCTCGCGCAACGCCGCCTCGGCGGAGGCCTCGTCGGCGTCCCGCAGCGCCGGAGCGACTTGCGCCGCCTGTTCCAGCCGCGCCGCCAGCCGTTCCTTTTCCCGGATGGCGGGCTCCTGTTCCGCGATTTCGTCCAGTTCCCGCTCCAGCCGGCGGCGTTCTTCATCCCGTTCGCGGCGCCGGGCCAGCCGTTCGTGTTCGCGCTCCGCCCCGGCCAACTCGTCCTTCAGACGCTCGGCCTCCCGCCGCGCCGCTTCCAGCCGTTCACCGGCGGCGGCGACCGCCTCCGGCGACGCTTCCCCGAGGCCGAGCTGTTCCGCCTCCGTTTCCCGGAGCGCCAGCCGGACTTCGTCATGCCGCGCCGCGAGCCGCGCCGCCAGGGCGTCGCCGTAACGTTCCAGGCCGAACAGCCGCTGCAGCATCTGCCGCCTTTCTTTGCCCGTCAGCGTCAGAAATTCGGCAAACTTTCCCTGGGGCAACACGACGGCGCGGGTAAAATCCTGCATGTTCAGCCCGATCAGCTTTTCGACGGCCGCATCGACGTCGCTTTGCCTGTCCGCCAGAACCCGTTCGCCTTCGGGGGCCAGTTCGACGAGCCGGCAGAGGGAAATGTGCACGCTCGTGTCCCCGGCCCGCCGGTATTGGCGCTCCACCCGGTAGCGGACCCGCCCGTCGGGACCGGCCAGTTCGAACGTGAACGCCACCGCCAGCCGGTCCTCCGCGCTGTTCATGATCGCCTGCGTCCCCTTGGGCGCCCGTTCCACCTTCCCGTAAAGCGCCAGCGTCATCGCGTCCAGGATCGTCGACTTGCCGCTGCCGGTCGGCCCGAAAATGCCGAACACCCCGCCCCGGCATAGCGATTCGAAATCGACCGTCTGGCGTTCCCGGTAACTTTGCAGGCCCGCCAGTTCCAGACGGATCGGTTTCACGGGACGACCGCCTCCTCCCGTCCGTCATCCGCCACCAGTTCGAGAAACAGCGCCACCAGCTCGTCCTCCGGCTCCGCGCCGCCGGTCTGTTTCCGGAAAAAGCGCCGGAACAGTTCGTCCGGCGCCAGATCGCTCCGCCGCCAACCGGCCGTCTCCGGTTCCGCGCCGGCGTCCGTATACACCGGACGGATCTGCACAATGCCCTCCCGGCTGGCGCGCAGCCGTCCGACCTGTTCGTGCGTCAGCGCTTCGGTCAGCCAGATGTTCAGCTCGATCCAGGCGTCGGGATCGCGGTTTTCTTCCAGCCAGCGGTGCACTTCGGCCAGGCCGCCGCGCGCTTCCCACCGCACAAGCGGGCGGCCGCTGGACAGCAGGATGTTCCGCACCGTCGCCGGCCGGGCCGGCGCCGCCTCAACCAGCGTCACCGACTTGGCCTGACCCGCTTCGGAAAAACTGTACGCAAGCGGCGACCCGCTGTAACGGACGGTGTCGTCATCCCCGACGCGCTGCGGACGGTGCAGATGGCCAAGCGCGGTGTAATGCTGGCCGACGGCGAGCGCCTCCGGGTGCACCGTGTAGGCGCCGCCGACCTGGATCGGCCGTTCGGAATCGGATTCGGCGCCGCCCAGCACATACAGGTGGCTCATCACCAGATTGACGGTATCCGGCCGGAAATCTGCGGCCATTTCGCGCAGCAACCGCCCGACCCGGTCGGAATAGGCCGCCCGCAGCGCCTCCTCGTCCATCTCGCCGTGCAGCAGCTCGTTGAGCCGCGCTTCGGACGGATAGGGGAGCGCGGCGATCACGGCCTCCTCCCCGGTGCGCGGCACGGCGACGCGCACCGGGGTCCTGCGCGGCAGCCCCACCAGTTGCACCGCGTGCCGCATGGCCAGCGGCGCCGCGGCGGCCATTCGCTCGGGATGGTCGTGGTTGCCGGCAATGGCGACAACCGCGCGGCGGCCTCCCTCGGAAAGCCGGAACAGCGCGTCGTAATACAGCTCTTCCGCCGCCGCCGGCGGGTTGACGGAATCGTACACGTCACCGGCGATGAGCACGAGATCGACGTTTTCTTCCCTTGCCAGCGCGACCAGTTCGTCCACAAACGCTTCCTGCTCCGGCAGGCGGCTTCGTCCCTCGAGCGTTCGCCCCAGGTGCCAGTCGCCCGTATGTAAAATGCGCATCGCCATCCCCCTTTGCGATTTTTTTGGCGGGCTTGCCGCTCTGAACGCGGATGCCGGTCTGCCGCCCGGTTTGCCGCTCCGGCCATCCGGTTCGCCGCCGGACCGGTTTTCCGCTCCCGTCATCCGCTCACACGAGCCGGACGGCCACCCCGCCTTCCAGAAAGTAGACGTATCCTTCCTTCACCGGACGCCGCAGAATGCGGGCGATCGCTTCGCCGTACGTGCGAATCTGGAACCGGTGGGCCTCCGCCGCTTCCGGCCAGGAACGCCCCTTGTCCGCGTCCGTCTTGTAGTCGATCAGCACCAGACCGTCGTCCTCTTCGAACAGGCAGTCGATCACGCCCTGCACCAGGACGGTGTCCCCTTCCACCTCGCGGCCGTGCGGCACCGCCGCGTACACCTCGGCGGCCGGAAGTCCGAAGCTGAAGGGCATCTCCCGCCACAGCCGGCGAGCCGACCGCATGCGGGCATACAGCTCGCTCGCGCAAAAGGCCGCCACCTTGGCCGCCTCAATGGCCCGCCCCTGTTCATCGTTCAGCATGCGGGCGTCCACCAGGCGCCGGATCAGGCGCTCCACGTCTTCCTCCCGAACCGTTTCCTGCAAGGGCAAGTGTTGCATGACGAGGTGGTAGGCGATCCCCCGCTCGGCGGGCGTCAGCCGCCGCGCCGACAAAAACCTCGGCCGGCGCAGCCGGAACGACCCTTCCGGCGCCGCGCCCCCGTCGGGTTCATCCGGTTGCGCCCGCGCCTCTTCCGCTTCCGCCATCTCCGCGTCCGCTTCCGCCGCCGCAAGCCGGTCCGCTTCCGCCGCCTCGTCCCGCATCCGCTTCATGGCCGTCACCGACGTTTTGGCCGCCAGCCGGGTTGCCGCCGCACGGGGATACGTCCAGGACAGCGCCTCGTACGCCCGCCGCCCGGCTTCGCTCTCTTCCACCGGCGCCGGCTCCAGCCGCTCCAAAGCCCGCCACAGCGCATCCTCGTCCTGGCGCTCGGCGGCGGCCGGGGATTCGCGAACGGCGTAGGCGTTCGCCGGCACCGAACGAAGCGCAATCGGCGACGCCTCCGACCGCTCGCCCGCGAGCACCGCCGGTCCGATCCAGTCCAGGTAACGGCCGGCGGCGGCGATGGCCGCATCCGGCAGCCGGCCGTCTCCCCTGTCCAGCGCTTCGCGCCACCGCGCCAGATCCTGTTCCCCGTTCCTGCTGGTGCCGACCATCACCAGTTTTTCTTTTGCCCGGGTCATCGCCACGTACAGCACCCGCATCTCCTCGGCAACCATCTCCGCGGCCAGGCGGCGGCGAATGGCCAGATGGGGCAACGTCGGATACGCCTGGCGCGTGTCGGGCTCCACCATCTTCGGGCCGAACCCGAGCCGCTTGTGAAAGAGAAACAAACCGTTCAAGTCCTGCCGGTTGAACGCCCGGCCCAGTCCCGCCACGAACACGACGGGAAACTCCAGCCCCTTGCTCTTGTGGATGGACATGATGCGCACCACGTCCTCCTGTTCTCCGAGCGCCCGGGCCGCCCCGAGATCGGCGCCCGTCTCCCGCATCCGTCCGAGAAACCGCAGAAACCGGTACAAACCGCGGGAACCGCCCGAACGTTCAAACTGGCGCGCGCGGTCGACCAGCGCCCGCAGGTTGGCCTGCCGCTGCGCCCCGCCCGGCAGGCCGCCGACGAAGTTGTAGTACTCCGTCTCGCGATACAGCTTCAAAATCAGATCGCCGATCGGCTCCCGGCGCGCGAACGAGCGCCACGATTCGAGCCGCGCCAGAAAATCGGCGAGCCGCCGCTTCAGTTCCGGATTCGTGCGCTCGCTCTCCGCCGCCTTGCGAACGGCGCGCCAAAACGACGCGCGGCGGTCGTGCAGGCGGATTTGCGCCAGTTGCTCCGCGGACAGGCCGACGATCGGCGAGCGGAGCACGCCGGCCAGCGGGATGTCCTGGTCCGGATTGTCGATGATCTGCAACAGCGACATCATCGTGTCGACCTCGGTCGCGGCAAAATAGCCGGTCGCCAGGTCGGCGTAGGCGGGAATGCCCGCGGCCTTCAGCTCGTCCAGCACCACCGGCGCCAGCTCGGCGGTCGAACGGAGCAGGATGACGATGTCGCGGAACATGAGCGGGCGGTGCAACTTCCGGCTGCCGTCCCAGACGGCGAATCGCGGCAGACCGTCGTCGCCGACGCCCGTCATCCGGCGAATTTCCGCGGCGATGCAGCGCGCTTCCAGTTGCACCGCCTCCAGCTCCTCTTCAGCCGCCGTTTCGTCCGCCGGGGCATCCCGGCGAATCAGAATCAGCTCCGCCGCCGGATCCCGCCGATCGCCCGTCGCTCCCCCGCCGAAAGGCGTCTCCGATTCCGGATACCCTTCGCCGTACACCAGCTCCGCACTCCGGTCGTAATTCAGTTCCCCGACCGGCTCCCGCATGATCAGCCGAAACACGTGGTTGACCGCATCGAGCACGGGCCGGCGGCTGCGGAAATTGCGCGCAAGATCGATGCGCACCCCGTCCGCCCCCGCCGCCGCGCGCAGCCCGTCCTCCCGCGACCAGACGCCGAACGTCCGGAACTTGTGGAGAAACAGCCCGGGCTCGGCGAGACGGAAGCGGTAGATGCTCTGTTTCACGTCGCCGACCATAAACACGTTGCCGGGGTTCTCCCGGGCGATCAGCGACACGATCGCCTCCTGCACCTCGTTCGTATCCTGATATTCGTCGAGCAGAATTTCCGCAAACCGCTCCCTGTACGCCAGCGCCACCGCGGACGGCACGGGACGTTCCGGCGTCGACTCGGGCGCCCGCAGGATGCGCAGCGCCTCGTGCTCCAGATCGCTGAAATCCAGCATGCCCCGATCCCGCTTGGCGCGCGTGTACCGCTCGCCGAAGGCGATGACCAGTTCCGCCAGGGCGGCCATGTCCGGCGCCAGTTCCCGCAATTCCGCCGCGTACGTTTCCGGATCGCGGGTCATCCATTCCTCCGCAAGGCGGGTGACGGCCTGCTTCGCTTCGTCCCGCATCCGCTTCACCCGCTCCTGGAGCGCCGGATCGATGCCTTCGCCCCGGCAGGATTTCAGCCGCCCGAACGACACCGCCGCGAACGCCTCCGGCCAACGCGCCCAGGGCGCGGCCGTCACCGTGTCGCGCAGCGTCCGCAGCATGTCCAGATCGTCCGCCAGCGTCTGCGCATACGGTTGCGGGCCGTCCGGACGGAGGGCCAGTTCGCGGGCGGCCGCCAGCGTTCCGATCGCCCCGTCGAGCGTAAGCAGCGCTTCCTCCTTCAGCTCGTCCGCCCACGGGGTGGTGGCGAGATCGTCCGCGCCCGCCGCCGCGAACCGGCTGGCGCATTCCCGAAGCCAGTGCTCCGGCCACGGATGGCTGCGCGAGAAATCGTACAATTCGAGCACCAGCCGGTGCAGCGGCCCGTCGCCGCGTTCGTCGCCGAAACGCTCGACAAGCCGCGTCAGCGGCCCCGGTTCGTTCCGTCCGCCGCCTCCGTTTTCCCGGCCGTTTCCGTCTCCCCTCCCGCCGCTCTCCGCGGCGTACCGTTCCTCCAGCAGTTCGTCCAGCACGTCCATTTTCAGCAGTTCCGCTTCCGTTTCCCCGGCGATGCGAAAATCGGGATCGAGTCCGATCAGCGCCGCGTGCTGCCGTACGATCTCGAGGCAAAAGGCGTGCAGCGTCGTGATCATCGCCCGGGGCAACAGCGCCAGTTGCCGCCGCAGGTGGCGGGAATCGGGGCGCCGCTCCAACGCGTCTTCCAGCGCGCTTCGGATGCGCGCCTTCATTTCCGCCGCGGCGGCCTTCGTAAAGGTGGCCACGAGCAACGCGTCCACATCGATCGGCTGAGACTCGTCCGCGATGCGCGACAAGATCCGCTCCACCAGCACGGCGGTCTTGCCCGACCCGGCCGCCGCCGACACGAGCACATGGCGGCCGCCGGCCGCGATGGCCGCCCACTGCTCGTCCGTCCAGCGGCTGTCCGCCGGCTTATGTATCGTTCGGTCGACTTCGTTCATGGCGTTTCACCACCTTCCCTTGCGGCCTCGTCCTCTTCGCCGGCCGCTTCCGCCAGTTGCCGCCACAGCGCGTCCTGATTTTCCGCCGTTCGGAGCACCTGGTAACGATTCCCCTCCAGCGCGGGATCGAACTGGCAAACCGGACGGAATTCGCAGCGCGCGCACGGGCTTTGCCGGTTCATCCGGTACGGCGCGATGGACACGTCGCCCGACGCGATGCGCCGGCCGATCCGCCGGATATGGGCCCGCACCGCCCGCCGGAGCACGTCCCACCGTTCCGCCTCCGCCACCTGTGAACGGGCCGAAAAGCTGCCGTCCTTTTTGATTTCCACCGGCACGATCGCCGATTTGCCGCCTTCCGCCAGCGAGGCGTCCATCCGCAGCACCGCGTCCCCGTCGGCCAGCACCAGACCGCGCATGCGGAATTCCCGCGCCAGCGCCGCGGCCGCTTCCTTCGGCGACAGCCGGTTGGAGACCTGGAGCAGCGGATTGTGCACGTGAAAGTACAGCACGCCCGCCGGTTTTGCCGGACGGCCGAGCCATGCGGGCGCATGGCTGACGATGACGTCGAGATAGGTCAGCATCTGCAGCGACAGCCCGTGCGCCACCTCGTCCAGCCGGAGATTCGCGTCGCCCGACTTGTAATCGATCACGCGCAACAGCATGCCCTGCGGCGTCTCGGCGGCATCGACGCGGTCGATGCGGCCCACGACATCCAGCGTCCGGCCGTCACCCAGATCGATCGTCAACGGCGGAATCGGCGCGGCGGGCCCGAAAGGAATTTCCAGCCCGACCGGGCGGAACGCCGCCTTGCGGGCGTGCTCGCCCAACACGGCGCCGGCGCGGGCCACGGTCTCGGTCAGTTTGCGCGCGATCGCCCGGTGGCGGTGGGAAGAAAGCAGAATTTCCGACTGCAGGCGCGGCAACAACCGCTCCGCCGCGGCGGCCGCTTCCCGCCGCCAATCCGCGCCGAAGGGTTCGTCCGGGCCCGCCAGCATCCGCTCCAGCGTCGCGCGCAACGCCGCGTGAAACAGCCGCCCGATGTCCGGCGCGTCCACCCGGTACAGCCGGCGCGGCGCCAGCCGAAGCCCGTACGCGGCGAAATGGCGGAACGGACAGGCGACGAAACGCTCCATGCGGGACACGCTCGCCAGCAGGCGGTCGCCGTACAGGAGGCGGCTCGTCTCCGGCGCCAGCGGCGGTTCCTCGTTGGTGTACCGCAACGAAACGATCAGCCGTTCCAGCCGTTCGCGCCAGTCCGGACGCTCCACCAGCCAGCGGTGCACCGACCACCAGCCCGTCGCCAGCGGGGCGCCCTGCCGCCAATGGCGAATCCGCGTGATCCAATGGGTCAGGGCGCGTCCGGGATGCGCGGCGTGCGCGAGCTGGCGCTCTTCCGGTTCGTCCCCCGCCGGCTCCTGCGCTTCCGTCTGTATCGGCAGGCCCGGGAACCAGGTGCGCAGACGGCGGATCATTTCCGACGGCAACAGCCCCTCGCCCTCTTCGTTGGCCAGCGGGTAGCCGATCCACAAATGCCGGGACGGCGCCGTGAAAGCCAGATAGATGAGGAACCGCTCGTCCAGCAGCCGGCGTCGGGCGCCGGGGGCCATCTTCAGTCCCGCGGCGGCCAGCCGTTCCCGCTCCGGCTCCGAAAGCAGCCCGTCTTCGCGGACCGTCATCGGCATGACGCCGTCGTTCACGCCGAGCAAATACACGACCTGGAGGCGGTCCGAGCGGGTGCGCTCCGGGCTGCCGATCAGCACCCCGTCGAGGGCGGGCGGCACGACGCCGAGCTGCAATTGCTCGAGTCCGGCATCCACCATTTCCGCAAACAGCGGCACATCGGCCGGATCGTCGCCCGCCAGCTCGACAAGCTGGTCAAGCAGGCCGACGACGCTGTCCCACACCTGCCGGTGCAGCCTGGCGCGGCCCGGTTCCCCCGCGGCCAGATCCGCCTCGCTCCACCGTTCCAGCCGGTCCGCCGCCCGCGTATCTTCCAGCAGTTCGAACAGCGCCTCGGACAGATCGCGGAACGTCCGCGCTTTCCGGAAACGGCGTTCCATCCGGCGCAGCGGTTCCAGCAGCGCGTCCCGCGTGCGCCGGAACCGCGCGGCGGCATCCGGCCGTTCGTCCGCATCCGGCTGCCGCTCCGCATCCGGCTGCCGCTCCGCATCCGGAAGCGCCGCCGCTTCGGGCTTCCCGGAAGCGGCCGGTCGCCCGTCCGTCCCCGCCGGCACGTCCGTTCCCGCCCGCGCCGCTTCCGCCGCCTCGTCCGCCTCTTCCTCCAGCCGGTCGTCGTCCAGCGGCCGCCAGAACCGGTCATCCTGCCACTTCCAACCGTCGATGCCGGCGGCAAGCACATAATTTTCCAGTTCGTCCACGTCGTCCCGCGTCAGGGAACCGTCAGCCGGCTGGAGCAAATCGGTTTTGGCGCAGCGCAGAATCGCCTCCGTGCGCCAACCGGACGCGACCGCTTCCAGCGAGGAACGGACCAGTTCCACCAGCGGATGGTGGGCGGCCTGCGCCTTGCCGTCCAGAAAATACGGAATGCCGTATTCCTCCAGCACCGCCCGCAACAAATCCGCATAATCCTCAAGTTTTCGCACGTACACCGCCATGTCCCGCCAGCGCAGCCCTTCTTCCCGCGCCCGCCGCAGCATGTCGCGCGCGGCCGCCTCCGCCTCGGCGCGGGGATTGGCCGCCGCGTGCAGGGAAATGCCGCATGCGGGATGGTCCGGCTGCAACATGGCGTCTTCGCCGCGCCAACGGCCCCCGCCCCGCAGCGCGGCTTCGAGGTGCGCGAGCATCGGGCTGCCCGCAAAACGGGGACAGGTTTCCGGTTCCAGCCGCACCGGCGGCTCGACGGGCACGCCCGCCGCTTCCGCCAACTCGCACAACGTGCGCGACGTGTCCGCCGTGCGATGGAACAGCTCCAGCTCGTCCGGCGCTTCTCCGGCGCCATACGGCCGGTCCAGGCAAAGGGAAACCGTCACCCTGGCGCACCGTCTCAGGAGCGCCTCGATGACGGCGTATTCGTTCGGCGTAAAGCCGTGGAACCCGTCCAGCCACACCTCGGCGCCGTCCAGCGCGGCGGAATGCGGAATGCCGGCGGCCAGCCGGCCCAGCATGTCTTCCCCGTCCTGCCAGCGCCCGGCCAATTGGCATTCCGTTTCCCCGTACACGAGCGCGAGGTCACGCAGCTTGTCCGCGAGCACCGCGTCGCCGGACCGCTCCTGCGCCGCGAACGCCTCCGCCGTCGTCTCCAACTGCCGGGGAGAGACGCCGTAACGTTTCCATTCCGTCAGCAACTCGTTCAGTTTGCCGGCCAATCCGGGCGTGTCGCCGCGAAACAGGCGCAACCTGTCGCGATGGGCGACGAGGGCGCGGCGCACCAGCATCGCCTTGCCGTTCTCGCCGATGGCCACCACCGCGCAGCCGCCCGTCTCCTGCATGACCCGGTAGGCCAGCCGGCGAAAGCTCAGCACCTGTGCGCGCATCCAACCGCCAAGCCCCGGCGTGTCGGCAAGCGCCTGTTCCATTTGAAACGTCGCCTGCTCCGGCACGATGAGCAAAAGCGGCGACCCGCCCGGATCTTCCTCCAGGCGCGCCCGGATTTCGTCCAGGATGTACCGGGTCTTTCCGCTTCCGGAACGACCCGTAAGAAGCCGAAGCGACATGTACGCCATCCTCCCGAACGTCGCTCGTCTGAAACGGCTTGTCCCGTTTGAGATGCTATCATTTTACCATAGCCGCCGACGCGGGCGGTACGCCCGGTCCCGCCGGGTCGCCGCGTTTCGGAAGGAAGGGCGGCAGGGACCCGCAAGGTCAAAAAAATCGGCCGGCGAATGCCGGGCCCCCGCCCTGTTTCCGCCGGCCGCCGATTCCAACTCGGTCTCACACTTCCCGCTTCGACCGCACCTCGAAAATGCCGAACTTCAAATAATCCCCTTCCTCCGCTCCGAGCAGACGCGGATGATCCTTGCCCGCGCCCCGCCATTCGATCCGGCGCAGCACTTTGCCGGCGTCGCGGGCCGCGTCGAGCACGATTTCCAGAAACAGATCGGGACGCACATGGTACGAACAGCTCGCCGTCACCAGAAAACCGCCTTCGTTGATCAGCTTCAGCGCATGCAGGTTGATGTCCTTGTACCCCCGGATCGCGCCGGGCACCGCCCGCTTCGTCTTGGCGAACGCCGGCGGATCGAGGATGATGACGTCCCATGTCCGCCCCTCCGCCGGCAACGGCTTGGACGTGTCGATCTTGCCGCCGCCCTGTCCCGCCTCGGCCCGTCTCGCCCGTTCTTCCCGGCCCCGCACCTGACGGCGCAAGTACTCAAAGGCGTCGTCCACCACGAACTCCACCCGGTCGGCGAAGCCGTTCAGTTCCACGTTGCGGCGGGCCGTTTCAATGGCATGCTGGGAAACGTCCAGGCAGGTGACCTTTTTCGCGCCGTACTTGCAGGCGTGCAGCGTGAAACTGCCCGTGTGGGCGAAGGCGTCCAGCACCGTGGCCCCGTCCCAGTAAGGAAAGGTCACTTCCTTGCCGTTGCGGTTCACGGGAACGAGCCGGCCGTCGCGTTCCTGCAGTTCGATGCCGCTGCGCGCGCCCCAGCCGGTCATGAGGGGGGCGATGGCGGCGCGGTTTTCCCGCTGGTCGAAAAAATACCCGGTTTTCTGTCCCGACACGATGTCCACTTCAAGGCGCAACCCGTTCTCCTCGATTTCCACCCGTTCCGGACATTCGCCGTAAAGCGGCCCTTTCCGCTCGCCGAGCCCTTCGAGGGTGCGCACGCCGACGTCGCTGCGCTCGTAAACGCCGCGCGGCCGGAACGTCTCCACGAGCGCGGGCAGCCACCGGTCGCGGGCCTTTTCCATGCCGAGGGTGAGCACCTGCACGACCAGCACGTCGGCGAAGCGGTCGACGATCAGCCCCGGCACGAAATCGGCCTCGCCGTTCACCAGCCGGCCCGACGTTTCGCCATCGGCAAACCGTTGCCGGTACACCTTGCACCATTCAAAACGCCGGCGAAACCATTCGACGTCCATCTCCTCCAGTTCCCCGTACGACACGACGCGCACGGCGATCTGCGACTGCGGGTTCCAGTAGCCGGTGCCCAGCCGCTTGCCGCGATGATCCAAGATGGCCACCAGATCGCCGGGCTCCGCTTCTCCCCCGACGGTCTCGATCTCTCCGGCATAAATCCACGGATGACCCGACTCCAGACGGGGGCGACGGTCGCGCCGCAGTTTGACGTACCCTTGTGCCATGTTCCTTCACGCCTTTTAAATTTCCTTTACACCGTTTAAGTTCCTTTACGCCTTCCCAAACCGACACCCGTTTTTGCCATTCATGCCCTGTCCCCGTGGCTCATATCCATACAAATACAGCACCAACAAGTCCAACGTCCGGCCAAAGGCCGGATCGACGGTTAAACGCAAAAAAAGGGGGATCCCCGTGACCGCCGTCCCGTTCGTCCTTCCGTCCCTGTGGGGGCTCGCCCTGCTGCTCGCCGGCATGAAAATCATGGAAACCGCCCTCCGCAACTGGGCGGGCAGCCGGCTGGCCGATGCGCTGGAGCGGCTGACCCGCACGCCGTTCCGGGGATTTGTGACGGGAACCGTCACCTCCGCGCTCATGCAGAGCAGCACGGCGGTGACGGTGCTGACGATCGGGCTGGTGAACGCCCGGCTGATGACGTTTTCGCGCAGTCTGGGCATCATCCTCGGCACCAACGTCGGCACCTGTCTGACCACCGAACTGATGAGCCTGCATCTGCACCGCTACGGCACCGCGCTGTTGGCGGCGGCGTCCTCCCTGTGGCTGTGGACGGCGCTCTCCGCGGAAATGGCGCTGCTGCCTCCGCTGCGGCGGCGGACGTTCATACCGCTTCGCTACGGCGCGGCGGCGCTGGCCGGTTTTTCGCTGCTGCTCGTCGGTTTCCGCGTCCTGCAGTCGATCGGCCCGCATCTGAAAGACAACGGCACGATGAGCGCCGTCATGGCGCAAGCCGCGGCCCATCCCCTATGGGGCGTCGCCGGGGGCGCCGCTCTGGCGGCCCTGGTCCATTCCAGCGCCGCCGTGATCGGCATGGCCATGGGGTTGGCCGCGGCGGGCGCGATGCCCGTCGAAACCGGCATCGCCGTCGTGCTCGGCGCCAATGTCGGCACCTGCTTCACCGGGCTGGTGGCCGCGCTCGGCGGCAGCCGCGGCGGGCGTTTCGTGGCGCTGGCCCAACTGGCGCTGAACGCCGGCGGCGTCCTGCTGTTTTACCCGTTCATCGGGGCGCTCCTGGACGTCTCCGCGCTGCTCGCCCCGAACCGCCCGTACGGGCAGATTGCGCATGCGCAGACGATCTTCAACGTCGTCTGTTCCTTGCTGGCGCTGCCGCTCGCCTCACTTCCCGCGTGGCGGCGGTTGGACGCGGCGCGCCCCCCCGGAGCAGACCGGCCCCCGGGCGGGTGACGTCCGGCCGGATCCCGCCAGCGACCGTCAACTGCGTTTCCACGGGGTGCCCAGGTAGGGAAGCGCCCAGCGGTCAAGGCCGTACCAGCCCGCCACTTTCCACGCCAGCACAATCCAGGTGGCCAAGATAAACATCAGCGGATTCGAGCTCACGGTGCCCGCAAACAGGAAACTGGCGTTCATCAGACCGCCGAAAAAGGCGGCGATCCCCGTGAGCAACCCCAGAATCAGCCCCAGACCCACCAGCACCTCGCCAAAGGCCACCAGATAGGCGAACAGGCCGGCGTTCGGCAGCACGACGTTCTCCAGGAAATGGGCGTACCACCCGGTCACGTCCTTGCCTTCCTCCGCTTTCAGCAACGCGTTCTGGACGAACCCCCGGATCGCCGCGCCGCTGTTGGCGCCGGTCCAAGCATCGGAGGTGATTTTGTGCCAGCCCGCATTCAGCCAGATGTATCCCAGGTACAGGCGGATGATCAGCCAGATCCACGCGGACCGGGTGTCGCTGAACAAAAAGCGGGACACGGGATTTTCCGGGACGACGATCCTGCTGCCCTCGAGCTTCACATTTCGCGATTCCATCCTTCGTCCTCCTTAATAGGGGCAAGATATATGTACTTCCCGTACGGAGCGAACGCCGCACCTGGCCGCGATGACGCCCCCGTTCATCAGGAGGGCGCCGCCGCGCCCGCCACAATGGCGACGCCGGCGCTCGTGCCGATCCGGTTGGCCCCCGCCTGCAACAGACGCATCGCGGTCGCGGCGTCCCGCACCCCGCCCGACGCCTTCACGCCGACGTGCGGCGACACCGCTTCCCGCAGGAGCCGGACGTCCGCTTCGGTGGCCCCGCCAGGTCCGAATCCCGTCGACGTTTTCACGAAGTCGACGCCGGCCGCCTCCGCGATCCGGCACGCTTCGACCTTCAGCGCATCCGGCAGCAGGGACGTTTCCAGAATCGCCTTGACCAGCGCGCCGCCTTGCACCGCTTGCACGACCGCCGCGATATCCCGTTCCACCGTTTCGCGGTCCCCGTCGAGCAGCCGACCCACGGCGACGACCATGTCGATCTCCGACGCGCCGTCCTCGACCGCGGCGGCCGCTTCATACGCCTTGGCCCGCGTCGCTCCCGCCCCCAGCGGAAACCCGACGACGGCGCATACTTTCACGGGCGTTCCCGTCAGCCAGTCCCGGCATCGACGCACCCAGCCGCCGTTGACGCAGACGCTGAAAAACCGGTGTTCGACCGCCTCTTCGCACAGCCGGGCGATGTCGGCGGCGCGCGCATCCGCCTTCAGCAGCGTGTGGTCGATGAACGGCGCCAGCGGATCGCCGGGCCGCCAAACCGGAAAGCGGCTTTCTTCCCCGGGATCGGCGCCGAGCCGCGCCAGCGCCTGCCGCAACACCCCGTCATTGTTGGCGTAACCTTCGCTCCGCTGCAGCTTCCACGCCGCCGCAGGCGCATACCAGGCGGCGCCGGCGATCTCCTCTTCCTGGACCCGAAGCGCGCCTCCCTCCGCGCGCACGAGGAAATAACGCACTTCCTTGTGCACCATTTCACCCTGTTCCGTTTTGTAGCAATAGGAGACGTCCGCCAGCGGCCCTTCCAGCCGCCCCGCGAGACCCGTCTCCTCCCGAATTTCCCGCAATGCCGTTTGTTCCGGCGTTTCCCCCGGTTCCATCTTACCTTTGGCGAACGTCACCTTGCCGAACCGGTCGCGGATGAGCAGCACTTCCGTTTGGTCCCCGTTTCTCCGGTACACGACGCCGCCCGCCGACACCTCTTTCATCGCCATCCCTCCGCTGCCTTGCCATTTCCCGCGCGGCCCGTCGCCGCCGGTTCCGCTCCGTCAACCGGCCCCGCGAACCCGGGGCAGCGAACCGTCTTCCGAACAGCCTGAGGCCCTGACGGCAGCCGGCGAAAGGACGCCAACGCGCTCGCCCCGACATTCGTCGGCGCCGCTGGCGGTGATCCGCACGCGGCAAAGGCTGCCGATGAGCGACGGATCGCCGTCAAAGACCACTTGCAGGTAATTGTCGGAATAGCCGGAGAGAAGCCCTTGCCCTTCGCGGCCCTTCGCTTCCCGTTCCGGTATGACGTCGACCTCCCGCCCGACCCAGCGCGCCGCGTACGCCGCCTGCATCCGCTCGGACAGGTCGATCAGCCGGTGCACGCGTTCGTGCTTCACCTCTTCGGGCACCTGGCCGTCCATGCGGGCGGCCGGCGTGCCGGACCGTTTCGAATACGGAAACACGTGCATTTCGGCGAAACCGATTTGTTCCATGAAGCGGTATCCGTTCTCGAACTGTTCGTCCGTTTCGCCGGGGAACCCGACGATGACGTCCGTGGTGATGGCCACTTCGGGCATCGCTTCGCGGATGTACGCAATCTTTTCGGCGTATTCCTCGGTGGTGTACTTGCGGCGCATCCGCTTCAGTATGTCATTGTCGCCCGCCTGCAACGGGATATGCAAATGGCGGCACATTTTCCGCGAACGGTTCAGCACTTCCAGCATCCTGTCGTCGATCTGGCTGGCCTCGATCGAACTGATCCGGATCCGTTCCAGCCCGTCGATGGCGTCCAGGTCCCGCAGCAAATCGGACAACCGGTAATTTTCCAGATCCTCGCCGTACCCGCCGGTGTGGATACCGGTCAGGACGATTTCCTTGTACCCGGCCTCGACCAGTTGGCGCGCCTGGCGCAACACGTTCTCCGGCTTGCGGCTGCGGGACAGGCCGCGGGCCCACGGAATGATGCAAAACGTGCAAAAGTTGTTGCACCCGTCCTGGATTTTCAGAAACGCCCGCGTCCGGTCGGCGAAGTCCGGCACGTCCATCTCCTCGAATTCCCGCGTCTTCATGATGTTGCGCACCGCGTTCACCGGCTGGCGCTGCCGCTGAATGTTGCGGATGTGCGTCATCAACTGGTCGCGGTCCTGCGTGCCGATGACGAGATCGACGCCGGGGATGGCCAGAATTTCCGCCGGCGCGGTTTGCGCGTAGCAGCCCGTCACCGCGATGACGGCGTCCGGGTTGCGGCGAATGGCCCGGCGGATGATTTGCCGGCTTTTCTTGTCCCCGGTGTTGGTCACGGAACAGGTGTTGATCAGATAGACGTCGGCCTTTTCCTCAAAATCGACCTGCTCGTAGCCTTCCTTTTTGAACAGTTGCCAGATCGCCTCGGTATCGTAAAAGTTGACCTTGCAGCCCAACGTATAAAAAGCGACGGTTGGCATCGCCGTCATTCCCCCATTTCTCCCGATTCGTAGGCCAGACAGGCAAGCGCGACCAACGCCGCCGTCTCGGTTCGCAACACGCGCCGGCCGAGCCCCGTCCACACCGCCCCGGCTTGCGCCGCTTCGGCGGCTTCCTCCGCGTCGAATCCGCCTTCCGGACCGACAACGAGCAAAATGCGCGGCCGGTTGCCCAGGCCGTCCCGCCGTTCGGCGAGCAGCGTCTTCAATCCCGCGCCCCGCCGTCCTTCTTCCTCGTAACAAAACAGCACGAGATCGAAGGACGCGAAACGGGCGAGCAACTCCGGCCAGGAGCAAATGGCCGACACTTCGGGCACGATGCTGCGATGGGCCTGCTCCGCGGCTTCCTTGGCGATTTTCCGCCATCGTTCCACGCGCCGGGCCGCCTTCGCCCCGTCGTAGGAGACGACCGTGCGGCGCGACACGAACGGCCAGAACGCGACCGCGCCGGCTTCCGTCCCTTTCTGGATCACCGTCTCCAGTTTGTCTCCCTTGGGCAGGCTCTGCGCGACGGTGACCTGCCAGGCGGGCTCGGCGTGCGCGGCCAGCGGCGCCTCGACGACCGCCACCACCGCTCCCGCCTCGATCCGCACCGCCCGGGCCAGCACATCCCGGCCGGTGCCGTCGCAGGCGACGAAGCGGTCGCCGGGCCTGGCGCGCAGCACCGTCGCGAAATGACGGGCGTCCTCGCCCGCCAGCGTGACGGTCGTGTCGGTCATTTGCTCCGGCCGGACAAAGTACCGCTGCATCCGTCGTCATTCCTCCTCTGCGCCGTCCGCCGGGGGCTTCGAATCCATCATACCGTTTCCGCCGCCCGTTCGCCACCGTGAACCGCTTCCTGCGCCGGCCGTCGGAACGGCGTCCGCCCGGGTCGCCCGCTTGCTCATCCGGCGCCGCCAGTCGCGGACGGCCGGCGGCCGCGGTCAAGCCAACACGATGCCGCCTCCGCCTCCGGCCGCAAACAGCGCGTTCAGCAACTGCAGCATCCCCCGGACCAGCGGCGTCCGCAGTTCGAACAACGGCCCGATCGTGATGTCGCGAAGCGGCCGGATCACGACGAGCAAAAGAAAAATGAACACGCCCCACGCCTCGTACTGCTGCATGCGGAGCCGCCAGCGCAGGGGCGCGAACTCTTCCGCGATGCGGTAGCCGTCCAGAGGCGGCAACGGAAGAAGGTTGAACAGAAACAGCATGAGATTGATGTTCAGCCAATAATTCAGCATCATCAACAGGGTGTCCGCGGTTCCGGGCGGGATGCCGCGAAGCCATCCCCCGTGCGCCAGGGCAAACCAGACGAGCAGTCCGAGAAACGCCAGCAGCAAATTGCTGAACGGTCCGGCGGCCGTCACCACGATGCTCATCAGACGGGGGCGGCGAAAATGGCTGCGCCGCACGGGCACCGGTTTCGCCCAGCCAAAGCCGGCCAGCAGCAAGAACAGCACGCCGATCCAGTCGAGGTGCGCCAACGGATTCAGCGTGATGCGGCCTTCCCGGTACGCGGTCGGATCGCCGAATTTCCAGGCGGTCCAGGCGTGCGCGAATTCGTGGACGGTGAACGCGACCAGCATCGTCGCCACGATGACCGGCAAATGCTCGAGCGGAAACCAGAAAAAGCTCATTTTCGCGCCTCCTCCGGCTTGCGGAACGTCAAGGCCACCCACCGCTCCTCGTGCAGCCGTCCGACCGGTTCGAATCCCGCCGCCCGCAGGCCTTGCAAGACGCCTTCCTCCCGATTTTCGTAAATGCCGGATGCGATGTAAACGCCGCCCGGCCGAAGCGCTTCGTACACGTCCTGCGGGAAGCGGAGAATGATCTCGGCGAGCAGGTTGGCCACCACAAGGTCGACCGGCGGCGTCACGCCGACACCGGCCCCGCCGCCTTCGGCTTTCAGCACGCCCAGCAGGTCGCTCTGCCGCACGTCGATCCGGTCCTGCAAGCCGTTCAGCGCGATGTTCGCCGTCGCGCTCGCCACGGCAACCGGGTCCAGATCAAGCGCCAGCACCCGCGCGGCGCCCAGCTTCGCCGCTCCGATCGCCAGAATGCCGGAGCCGGTGCCGACGTCGATCACCGTCTCGCCGCCGGTCACGGTTTCCTCCAAAGCCCGCAGACACAGCTTCGTCGTCGGGTGCGTGCCCGTGCCGAACGCCATGCCGGGATCGAGTTCCAGAACGATTTCGTCCGGGGCGGGCGCGTAATCTTCCCAGACGGGCTTCACCGTCAGCCGCTCCGTCACCCGCAGCGGCTTGAAATACTGCTTCCAGGCGTTCGCCCAGTCCTCCTCCTGCACATAACCGGCGTCCACGGTAAACGCCCCGGGGTCGTAGCCGTAAGCGGGAAGTCCCGCCAGCAGCTCCCGCAGGCGCGCCGTCAGGGCGGCGGCGTCCGTGTGCTCGGGATAGTACCCCCTGATCAGCGCGTAGCCGGCGGGAATGTCGTTCACCGGAGGATCAAACCATTCCCCGAACGACCCATTCCGCGGCTTGCCGGGCGACCACGACTCCTCGATGGAGACGCCGCCGGCGCCCAGTTCCTGCATGTAATGGGCCACCATCTCCTGCGCCTCTTCCCTGGCCAGCACCGTCACTTCCACCCAGCGCACGCCATCGCCCCCTTGTCCGTCTCATGCTTCGAAATGCCTGCCTGCAAATCCGCAAAGCCCGTTCAACCGGGCCGAATTGACTATTAACTTCTCTATTATACACAACTTGATCCTTTTGGCGGCAAAAAAGTTGTGCACGCTTCGCGCTTCATCGGCGCCCGGGGTGCAAGCGCCGCTGGGGGTGGCGGCATATAGAAACCCCCCGCGCCTGCGGGGCGCGGGGGTTTTTCATCCCGCCGTCTGATCCTGCCCGTTTGCCGGCCCGCCCGGACCGTCCCTTTGCTCGGCCTGCACTTTCCGCCGGTATTCCAGCGCGGTGATGCCTTCCATCTCCCGGAATACCCGGTTGAACTGCTTCGGGTTCGCGAAGCCGACCTTGCGGCCGATCTCGTGCACCTTGTCGTCCGTCCGGGCAAGCAGTTCTTTCGCCTTCTCCACACGCACCTTTTTCAGGTAACTGACGAAGTTTTCCCCCGTCCACGCCTTGAACCGTTCGCTGAAATAGGAGTAGTTCAGGGACACGTGGTTGGCGACCATCGCCATGTTCAGGTCTTTGGCGTAATGCTCGTGGATGTAAGCGACGGCGCGGGCCATTTCGTGATGGTCGACGTGCACCGACCGGATCCGGCGGACGTATTCGTTCAGCCCCGTCAGCAACCCTTCCACGCAGCGCAAATAATCGGCGATGCTGTCGAACAGGTGGGGATTGGCGGCTTTCCGGTACAAACGGATGATCTCCACTGACGCTTCCCCGTACGTGCGGAACACCTGGTCGAACACCATTTCGTTCAACAACCGCACCGCTTCCTCGACGTAGCCGATGTCCGCCCGCTCCAGCACCTCCGGCGCAAACAGGGCGTGAAGCGCCGCCTTCATCTCCTGCTCCCGCTCCGTGCCCATCATGTTGGCGAGCTTGCGGATGGTCTCCACCGGGACCGGCACGTCGAGCCGCCGGTTGGCGATGTCCTCCTGGCGGATGAGCGCCGCCGACGGACCGATCAGCAACGCATGCCGGACGGCGCGCTTGGCCTCCTCGTATTTGAGGCGGATGTCGCCGAGCGTTTCGCCCCGGCCGCTGACGCCGATGGCGAACGGACCGGCGCCGGCGGCCTGCAGCCAGTCGTGCCAGTCGCGGAAAAGGACGGCGTCGCCGGTCACGACGGCCAGATGCCCCTCCTTGTCCTCCAAAAACACGGTGATCGCACCGTCCGCGACGGCCCGCTTGCGCATCCATTCCTTGCTGATCGCAACGGCGCGATGATCGGACCGCCCGTTCAGCACCCCGACGTAATACGCCGGCTCCAGCGCGCCCAGCCCCGCTTCCCGGCAGCGGCGTGCCGTCTCCTCCGGTCCGATGTCGCCGCCGGCGAACAGATAGCCGAGCGTGCTCTCCTTCGCCGTGGCCATGTACCGGTCGGTCGCCGCCAGCCGTTCCGTCAGCCGGCGCCGTTCCTCCAGTTCGTGCTCGGCACGGCGCAGGGCGGCAAACAGTTCGTCCCGCACGATCGGCTTGAGCAAATATTCCTTAACGCGGTACTTGATCGCTTCCCGGGCGTACCGGAAGTCGTCGTACCCGCTCAGAATGATGATCACCGGCCCAGAGTCGTGCGCCGGCGACTCTTCCCGCACCCCGGCCAGCGCCCGGATGAGGGCGAGACCGTCCATGTTCGGCATGCGGATGTCGGTGATGACGATGTCGGCCGGTGTTTCGGCCTGCCGCGCCAGCGCTTCCGCTCCGTCCGCCGCCAGCGCGATCCGGTACACCCCCGGGAAGGCGCGGTCGATCATCGCCTTCAACCCTTCGCGTATGTTTCGCTCGTCATCCACGATCAACAGCGCGCGCATGCTCGTTCTCTCCTTCGCTGCGAATCACATAAGGAATCCGGAGCTCCACCCGGGTGATTCCCTGGTCGCGTTCGACGCGAATTCCGTATTCCTTGCCGTAATGCATCCGGATGCGCCGGTGCACATTGACAAGCCCGATGCCGCCCGTCCGGGCCCCGCCGGCCCCGTCAGGGTCAGCGGCGCTCAACGGTTCCGACGCCGGGTCCCACGGCGCCGCATCGGCCTGCGCCAATTTGCGGTTCAGGGTTTCCGCCTTTTCCGGACTCATCCCGGCACCGTCGTCGCTCACGATGAGGCGAATCATCCCGTCCTCCGCCTTCGCACGGATCTCCACCCGGAGCGGCGCGCCGCAAAACCCGTGCTTGACAGCGTTTTCCACAAGCGGCTGCAGCGACATTTTGAGCAGTTCCACGCCGCCCAGCGCCTCGGGGACGTCCAGCGCCAAGCTTACCTGGCCGTCGAAGCGAAGATTTACGATGTTGACGTAATGGATGATATGGTTGAGCTCGTCGCGCAGCCGGACGAACTCGCTCGTCCAGCGCATGCTGTAACGCATCATGCCGCCCAGCGAGGTGAGCGCGTCCGAAATGGCCGGTTGCCCGTTGATTTCCGCCATCATCTTGATGTTTTCCAGCGTGTTGTACAGGAAGTGGGAATCGATCTGGTTTTTCAGGGTGGTCAGTTCGGCTTCCTTGGCGTACGCCTTCTTTCGGACCGCATCGGCGATCAGTTCGTTGATTTGCCGCACCAGCTTGCGGAAATGGTGCGCCAGTTCACCCACTTCCCCGCCGCCGCGAATGTCGGGCTCGAACCGGAAATCACCGCTGCGCATTCGTTTCATGGATTGGGTCAGCAGGCGCAGTTTTTTCAAAATGATCTTGTTGATCAGATACGTGGCGGCGGTCAGCAGCACAAACAGCACGACATGGGCGCCGATGAGCCGGTTGCGGGTGCGGTTGATGCCTTCGTAAACGCTTTCCAGAGATTCGATGTACAAAATGTACGCGTCGAGCGGCTCCAAACGGGCATAGGCGAGCAAATACGGCGTCCGCCCGGAGCGGAATTCGATGCTGCCGTCGCTCCCGCCGGCGGAACGCGCGGCCTGAAACGCCTCGCGTATGGCCGGCTCCGTCAGTCCGGAGCGGTGCAAAAACGGATGGTCCGGATTGACGAACAGCCGTTCCTCCCCGTCCAGCACGATCATCTGCGAGCGATCGCCCGCCAGCGAAAAGTACGTGGTCGGAAAAAACGCGGACAGGCGCATGTCCACCTGGATGATGCCGAGATGGCGCCCCTGCGGGGACCGGATTTCCTGAAGAAGGGAAATTTTCGGCACGGGCGGATCGTCCTCGCTGAGGCGCCGGCGGATCAGCTCGGGATCCGAACGGCTGAACACCCACATCTGCTCTCCGCCCGCCTCCCGGACGCGGCCATACCAGGGCTCCCCGGCGACCCGGGATTCGTGGAAGATAATCGGCCACAGTTCGTACAGCACGGGATTGTCCGTGAAGATCCGGATATGTTCGATGCCCGGATTGTGAAAATGGACGCGGACGATGGACTGCACCGTCGTCTTGTCAAACGCGATCAGCTCGGCCGCCGACGGTTCCGAACGGCGCATCAGATAGTCAAGCACTTCGGGAAAGCTGGTGAACAATTGGGCGGCCCGCCGCATCGTCTCCATGTTGTTCAGCGCGTGCACCCGTTCGATAGCCAGGGCGTTTTCCGCGTTTTTCCGGATGTCGTCGATCGTCGCCCCGGTCAGTCCGCGAAAAATGTAAAACGACAGGAGCACGCTCGGCAGCAGGATGATCAGAATGTAGGACAGCACCAGCCGCTGCTGAAGGGACATTTGTTCAAACGTATAGACGATCCGGTCCAGACGGTGTTTCCAAAATGCGCGCATGGTCCCCATCCGTTTCCGTGTGATGATGGTATTGTAACACGACCGGGAACGCCGTTGCGCTCCGAATGCGCAAATGCCCGGAGACCCTGCCGTTGCAGGGCTCCGGGGACGGGAACCGCGTCTTACTTCAGAAATTCTTCCAGCTTTTTCACGTTTTCCTCGTACTTTTTCTGCTTGTACTCCTGCAGTTTCGCAAAACCGTAGCTTTCACGTTTCTCGAGGAACTCGGCGAACACGCGGTCGAATTCTTCCTCCGACTTCGCCAGCAGCAGCTTCGGCAGCGTCTTGCCCCACTCCTGCCCGATTTTGGTGTTGGCGATGCCTTCCTCCGAGGTGCTCGGCGGATCCAGCAGATCGAACTGCGAGTAGCTGACCGTCTTGCCGCGCGTCCAATCTTCCATCTGCTTGAACGGCTCCACCGCGGGCGGCGCCCATTGCAGGTTCATGTTCGTGTCCATCAGCATCCAGAAGGTGTAGGAGGCGCCGTATTTCTTGTCGAACTCGGAACGGTCCTTGTTGAGCAGCTCGAGCACCTCCGGCTTGAACTGGTCCTTGCCGTCGATCGTGTCCCAGGTGACGCCCTTTTCACCGAGGTACAGGTCCTTTTGCCCTTCCTCGCTGATCAGGTAGGTCAGGAACCGGATGGCCCGCGCCTTGTCCTTCACGTTCTTGGAAATGAGCGTGACCGTCCAGCCCGAAATCCCGGGTCCCGACAGTTTCGGCGGATCGAGGTTGGTGTTGGCCGGCCCGTCGATGGCGATGTACACGGAGTTCGGATCGTTTGCGTACAGCACGTTCTGCTGCGCGGCGAAATCGGTCCGCTGATACAGCATGGCGAAATAGCGGCCTTGAGCGATCTTTTCCTCCATCTGCGCCCGTTTGTCAATGAACACGTCCTTGGCGATGAGCCCTTCCTCGTTGGCCTGGCGGAACACCTTGAGCCAGCGGATGTATTCCGGATCGGTCAGCCGGTCATACAGCTTCCCGTCCTTTTCCATCGGAATGGCCAGGAAATTTTGCAGATAGCTTTCGAACGAATAGTTGCCGGTGTCGGTGAATTCGTGGAAGCCGATCGGGATGAGCGGCAGGCCGTTCACCGTCGGGAATTTCTCCTTCGCCGCGCGCAGCGCGTTCAGGAACCCTTCCGGCGTGCGCATGTCCGGCTTGCCAAGCGCCTCGTACATGTCTTTGCGCACGACGAACGTCTGGTTTGATGTAAAATGCGTTCCGTATTTCTCGTAGTCCTTCGGCGAGGAGGAAGCGTTCGGATAGACGTAGGTGTGGCCGTCCGGCTGCTGGTACCAGGCCAGTTTGGCCGGGTCGGCGACCTTGAAGAAGTACGGGTCGTACTCCTCGGCCAGCTCATCCAGCGCATAGACGAGGCCGCCTTCGACCATTTTGCGAACGCCTTCTTCCCACCAGCCGAGCGTGATGAAATCGGGCAGTTCGCCGGAAGCGATCATGGCGTTCAGCTTTTCGTTCTCGTTGCCGGCCGGCACGATAAAGTTGATGTTCACGCCGGTTTTCCGGGTCACATACTGCGACGTCGGATCGACGCCCCACTTGTTCGGGAACCAGGCGAAGTTGAGGTACCAGTCAAACGTGATCGGCGACGTGTCGCTTTTCCAGCCCGGCTCATCACCGCCCGGACCGGCGCCGGCCGACACCGAAGCGGACGGTGAGGCGGGGCTTTCGGAAGGCGTCGCCTTCTGCCCCGATTTGGAACCGCCGGAACAGGCGGCCGTCGACACCGCGAGCGCGATCGCCAAAAACAACGTCAACCAGGACTTGATACGCATGTGCATCCCCTTTCAATTCCATGCTTTCATATGGTGAAAACTTCCCCGCGGAGGAAGATGGTGAACGCTTGTTGGCGGTCTGCCCCGGTTTCAGCCCTTGATAGAACCGATGAGCAGCCCTTTGACGAAATATTTCTGCAAAAACGGGTAGGCGAACACGATCGGCGCGGTGGTCACCACCATCGTCGCCATTTTGATCGACTGGGAGGTAACGGTCCGGGTAATGGCGCCGCCGGTGGCGGCCACGATCTGGTTGGAGCTGGATTGCGCCACGACCCGGTACAAAAACGTCTGGATCGGTTGCAAATCGTTGTTGTTCACGTACAGCACGCCGGTGAAGTAATCGTTCCATTGGTACACCCCGTGGAACAGCGCAATCGTGGCCACAACGGGCAGCGAAACCGGCAAAATCACCTGCACGAAAATGCGGAAATCATTGGCGCCGTCCATTTTGGCCGCTTCCTCCAGCCCTTCGGGAATTTCCCGGAAAAAGGCGAGGAAGATGATCAAATCGAAAAAACTGAACATGACCGGCAGGATATAGACGAGAAAATGGTCCAGCAGCCCGAGCTCACGAATCCACAGGTACGTCGGAATCAGGCCCCCGTTGAAAAACAGCGTCACGGTGCCGAGCAGCATGTAGAACTGCCGCCCGATGAGTTCCTTTCGGGAGAAGGCATAGGCGACCATCGCCGTGAAAAACACGTGGAGCACCACACCGACCAGCGTCTTGGCCACCGTTACCCCCATGGCGGTCATAATGCCGGGATGGGCGAATACCGCTCTGTAGTTGTCGAGGCTGAACACGCGCGGCCACCAGTAGATGCCGCCGCGCATGGCGTCCTGTCCTTCGTTCAGGGAGTTCACGAGCACAAACCAGACCGGGTACAGGGTGACAAAACAGAGCAGCAGCATGCCGATGATGTTGCAGGTTTCAAACACGACGTCACCGGCTGATCGTTGGTTTCTCGGCAGCAACGTTCTCACCGTCCGGTTTTCGGGTCAGCAAGACGCCGTCAGAACAACGACGTCTGATTCAGCTTCCGGGTCACGTAGTTGGCGGCCAGCAGCAGGATAAGGGCAACTTCCGATTTCAACAGCCCGACCGCCGTCGCGTAAGAAAAGCGGCTTTCGGCAATGCCGGTCACATACACGTAAACATCGATCACCATGCTGGCGCTTTCGTTCAGCGAATTGCGCAGCACCATGATCTGGTCGAAATTGGAATTGAGCACGCCGCTGACCGCCAGGATGAGCAAAATGGCGATCGTGCCGCTGATGCCGGGCAGCGTCACGTAGCGCATCCGCTGAAACCGGTTCGCCCCGTCCATGATGGCCGCTTCGTACAATTCCGGCGACACGCCGGCCATGGCGGCAATGTAGATGATGGCCGACCAGCCGAGCTCTTTCCAGATGTCAGTCGTGATGACGATCGCCCAGAAATACTTCGGTTCGGCGAGAAACCAGATCGGTTCCCGGATGATCCCGAGCTTCATCAAGAGGTCGTTCACCAAACCGATATCCGCCAGGAACGTCGCCACGATGCCGCCGAGAATGACCCAGGACAAAAAGTGCGGCAAATAGGAAATCGTCTGAACGGCCCGTTTGAACTTCAGCGACCGCAGCTCATTGAGCAGCAGGGCGAACAAAATCGGCAGCGGAAAGCCGATGACCAGGCGGATGAGGCTGATGCCGAGGGTGTTGCGCAACACCCTCGGCAGTTCTTCGTCCTCGAGAAACGCCCGGAAATGTTCCCAACCGACCCACGGCGCTTCGGCGATCGTCTGAATGACGCTGTACTCTTTGAAAGCGATAACAATCCCGTACATCGGAATGTAGTGAAAGACGATCATCCAGATGACGCCAAGCAGCGCCATCACTTGCAGGTAACGTTGGCTCCACCATTTCGCCGCCAGCTTCCCTGCTCGTCCACGGCCGGGCATGGGCGGGCCGGCGGACAGGGAAACGGCGTCGCCTTCGCGGCTGACGTCCATGCAGTCGTTCCTCCTTGGCGTCCGTAGAAAGCGTTTGCCGCTCGCAATTCCATTTTATCCCTCGCGCCTGGTTGCGGTAAGGTTGCAAATTTCGCAAACGGTATCCGTTTTTCGGGTCCGAGAAACGGGAAACGCCCATCCCTTTGTCCGGACAAAGGGATGGGCGTGACCAACGCCTCGTTCTCGTTCCGCGGCGCGCCAGGCGCCGTTCGGTTCGTACGTCTCCGGTCGGATCGGTCCAGCGCCGCGCGTGAGCGTTTCACGCCGTGCGTCCCGTCGTTTCAGCCCGTGCCGCCGGCTTCGCGGCAAATGCGCAACGCCTGTTCGTAGACGGCTTCGTCCACGACGGCGGTCAGCAGGATGTCCCGGCCGGTCACCCCTCCGCCGCCGCCGTCGCTCAGTCCGCTCGCGCTCACACCGGCGGCGGCCAGGATACCGGCGTCCCGGCTCGCGAAGTCGCCGCTCAGCGTCAGCTCGTCCAAACCCGATACGTTGCCGGTGAGCGGGTTTCGGATCCGCTCCCCGCCGGACCCGGCGAACCCGTCGATCCGCTCCACCGCCAGGTCCGCTACGCGAAGCGCCTCCAGTTTCCGACGCGCCGCCTCGGCGTCCTCCGGCCGCCGAAAATAGGACAGGATCGTTCGCTCGCCCATGACGCTCACGTCCGCTCCTTCTGGCGCGCATCCGCCGCGTCCGCGCGGGCCTGTGCCTTCCGGTCTTCCTCGTCGGCCAGTTGCCGGCTGAACTCCACGTCTTCCGCGGACGCCACGGGCAGGCGGCGCCGGGAGGAACGATCGCTCGGCTGTTTCCGCTTCATGTTTTTTTCCTCCTTGAACTTGGGCTATCGGGTAGGTTCCGCCGGAAAAAAAGCGGTTATGCAAATAAAAAAGCGACCCGGACGAGCGTTCACTCGCCCAGAATCGCTTTTCGCATCCGCTCGAACAGCGACCGTTGCTTGTCGTGCGTTTCCTCGCCATAAGTCTTGGCAAATTCGCGCAACAGTTCTTTCTGCTGCTCGTTCAGATTTGTCGGCGTCACGACGACCACGCGTACGTGCTGGTCGCCCTGGCCGTATCCGCGCAACCTCGGCACGCCTTTGCCCTTCAGCCGGAAATACGTGCCGGTCTGCGTGCCCGGGGGAATTTTCAGCTTCACTTTTCCGGTCAGCGTCGGAATTTCGATCTCGTCGCCCAACGCCGCCTGGACAAAGGTGAGCGGCACCTCGCAATAGATGTCGTCGCCTTCCCGTTCGAAAAACTCGTGGGGTTTCACCCGGATGACGATATACAGGTCGCCGGGAGGCCCGCCGCGCAAGCCGGCTTCGCCCTCGCCGCTGATGCGCAATTGGGAACCGTTGTCGACGCCGGCCGGAATCTTGACGTGAATTTTGCGCTGACGCCGGACGCGTCCGTTCCCGCCGCACGCGCCGCAACGTTCCCGGATCAGCCGTCCGCGTCCGCCGCAGGCCGGGCAGGTGCGGCGGTTGACGATGCGACCGAAGGGCGTGTTTTGCACCAGTTCTTGTTGTCCGGTGCCGCGGCAAACATGGCAGGTTTCCGGCCGGGTGCCCGGTTTGGCGCCGCTGCCGTGGCAGACGTCGCACGTTTCCGTGCGGGGAATTTGGATCTCCTTCTCCGCGCCGAAAACGGCTTCCTTGAATTCGATCGTCAGCGTGTACTGCAAGTCGTCGCCGCGCTGCGGAGCGTTCGGGTCCCGCCGGGAACCACCGCCGAAAAACATGTCGAAAATGTCGCCGAAGCCGCCGAAATCGGCGCCGGTGAATCCCCCCGCGTCGCCGAACCCCGCCGTCGGATCTTCGTGTCCGTAACGGTCGTAACGGGCGCGCTTATCAGGATCGCTGAGGACGTCGTACGCCTCCTTGACTTCCTTGAACTTCTGCTCGGCGTCCGGCGACTTGTTCACGTCGGGATGGTACTGGCGGGCCAGTTTCCGGTACGCTTTCTTGATCTCTTCCGGGGAGGCGTCCCTCGATACGCCCAGCACTTCGTAATAGTCCCGTTTGTTTTCCGCCACTCCTCCACCTCCTCACAAAGAAAGCCAAAGCCGCGCCGGACGCCCAAACCGCGCCGGCCCTGCCGCTTTGGCTTCCGCCGCCATCATCCGTGTTATGACGATTTGTTGTTGTTGTCGTCGACCACTTCGTAATCGGCGTCCACGACATTGTCCTTCTTGGACGCGTTGCCGCCTTCCGATCCGCCGGATTCGCCGGCCCCCGGGGAAGACTGGGCTGCCTGCTGATACAGCTTCACGGAAAGCTGCTGAACGATCTGCGTCAGTTCCTCGGTCGCTTTCTGGATTTCGTCCTTGTTGTCGGTTTCCAGCGCCTTTTTCACTTTTTCCTTGGCCTCGTTCGCCCGCTGGACTTCCGCGGCGTCCACCTTGTCCCCCAGTTCGCGCAACGTCTTCTCGACGGTGTAAACCAACTGGTCGGCCGCATTCTTGGCCTCCGCCAGTTCGCGGCGCTTCCGGTCCTCTTCCGCGTACATCTCGGCTTCCTTTTTCATCCGTTCGATTTCTTCCTTCGAGAGGCCGCTGGAAGAGGTGATCGTGATGCTCTGGCTCTTGCCGGTGCCCTTGTCCTTCGCGGAAACGTGCACGATGCCGTTGGCGTCGATGTCGAAGGTCACCTCGATTTGCGGCACGCCGCGCGGCGCGGGCGGAATGTCGGTCAGGAGGAACCGGCCGAGCGTCTTGTTGTCCTTCGCCATCGCCCGTTCGCCTTGCAGGACGTGAATTTCGACCTGCGTCTGGTTATCCGCGTAGGTGGAGAAAATTTGCGTCTTGCTCGTCGGAATGGTCGTGTTCCGCTCGATCATCTTCGTCATGACGCCCCCGGCCGTTTCAATGCCGAGCGACAGCGGGGTGACGTCCAGCAGCACGACGTCCTTGACCTCGCCGGTCAGTACGGCTGCCTGCACCGCGGCGCCGAGCGCCACCACCTCGTCCGGATTGACGCCCTTGTGCGGCTCCTTGCCGATCAGCCGCTTGACAGCTTCCTGCACCGCGGGAATGCGCGTGGAACCGCCGACCAGCACCACCTTGTCAATGTCGGCCGGCGTGAGTCCGGCGTCCGCCAGCGCCTGTTTCGTCGGTCCCATCGTGCGCTCGACCAGATGCGCGGTCAACTCGTCAAATTTGGCGCGGGTCAGCGTCATTTCCAGATGCTGCGGCACGCCGTCCACGACGGTGATGAACGGAAGTGAAATCGTCGTGGACAGTACGCCGGACAGCTCCTTCTTGGCCTTCTCGGCCGCGTCTTTCAGGCGCTGCACCGCCGCGCGGTCCTGCATCAGGTCCACGCCGTGTTCCTTTTTGAACTCTTCGGCGAGCCACTTCATGATCGCTTCGTCGAAGTCATCGCCGCCCAGGTGGTTGTCCCCGCTGGTCGCCTTCACTTCGAAGAAGCCGTCGCCCAGTTCGAGAATGCTCACGTCAAACGTACCGCCGCCCAGGTCGAACACCAGAATCGTCTGGTCCTCTTCCTTGTCGAGACCGTAGGCGAGCGCCGCGGCGGTCGGTTCATTGATGATGCGCAGCACCTCGAGGCCGGCGATCGTCCCGGCGTCTTTGGTCGCCTGACGCTGGCTGTCATTGAAGTAAGCCGGAACGGTGATGACCGCCTTCGTCACGGGCTGGCCGAGATAGGCTTCCGCATCGGCCTTCAGCTTTTGCAGAATCATCGCCGAAATTTCCTGCGGCGTATACGATTTGCCGTCGATGGTCACCTTGTGGTCGGTGCCCATGTGCCGTTTGATCGAAATGATCGTGCGATCCGGGTTGGTGATCGCCTGGCGTTTGGCGGTCTCACCCACCAGCCGTTCGCCGTCTTTCTTGAAGCCGACCACGGAAGGCGTCGTACGGCCGCCTTCGGCGTTGGGAATGACGACGGCTTCGCCGCCTTCCATCACGGCCACACACGAGTTGGTCGTTCCGAGGTCAATCCCGATGACTTTGCTCATGCGCTAGTGTTCCTCCTCACGTATTCAGGGGTTGCGATTCGCCGGGGGCAGGGCGCCTCAGCCGCCGCTGACTTTCACCATGGCGGGACGCAGCACTTTATCCTTCAGCCAGTATCCGGTTTGCAGCACCTCGACGACGACGCCCTCCTCATATTCGCTCGAAGGCACCTGCATGACCGCCTGGTGCAACGCCGGATCGAACGGCTGCCCGACAGGATCCATTGCTTTCAATCCCTCGGCCTCCAGCACCTGCATCAACTGCCGGTAAATCATCTCCACGCCCTTGCGGAAGGCTTCGACACCCGCCTGGGCGGCGGACTGCCGTTCCGGCTGGCCTTCGCCTTCGGCGGCCTGCGGCGTTTGCACGCCCGCTTGCAGCGCCCGCTGGAAGTTGTCCAGCACGGGCAGCAGTTCACCGATCAGCTTCATGGACGCGTATTGGGTCAACTCTTCCTTTTCACGCATCGTGCGGCGGCGATAATTCTCGAAATCCGCCTGAACGCGCAGGAGACGCTGGAAGTTTTCCTCCGCGCGCTGCCGCCATTCCGCCACGAGCGGGTCTTCGGCGTCGGCTTCGCCGGCGGATTCGTCCGCAGGCGCCGGTTCGCCGCCGGCTTGTTCCGCATCCGTGGAGGGAGCCGCGTTGTCGCCCGCCTGCCCGGTTTCGCCGGCCGGTTCAGCCGATGGCCCGGCCTGTTGTTGCTCGTCCGGTCCGGCCGCAGCGGCTGTTTCCGCGTCTTGCGCAGCCTCGTCCGCCGGATCCGGACGGGAACGGGTTTCGGATAGACGATCTTCTGCCATGTCCAAGCTCCTTTGCTTCCATCGTAGACAAAGGCGGACACCTTCATCGGTGTGCCGCCTGGCGCAACGGTCGTTCCGCAACGGTTGTCACTTGTACCAGCGTGCCAATAGGGTGGCCAGATCGCCGGACAAATAGTCCAGCAGGCTGATGACCTTGCTGTAATCCATCCGGGTCGGCCCCAGAATGCCGATCGCGCCGAGCGCTTCGCCGTCCAGTGCAAACGAAACGGAGATGAAGCTGCACTGGTTGATCTCTTCCACGGTGTTCTCGGTGCCGATCCGCACCTGTATGCCCTCTTCATGGGTCGGAAAGAGCTGCATCACCTTGTGGGTCTCCTCCAGAGCCTCGAGAATGGTGCGCAGCTTCGAGACATCCCGAAATTCGGGCTGGGCCAGCATGTGTTTCGTTCCGCTCAGCACCACCTTCGGATCGGAGTCGCTGGTCAGGGAACGCTCCAGCATGGCCACGATCTGTTCGCAACGGTCGATATAACGCCCGAGCTCCTTCGCCACCTCGCTGTGCAGCTCCGCCCGCACCCGATGCAGCGGCAGGCCGGTCAGCCTTTCGTTCAACAGGTTGACGACCCGGCGCACGTCGTTCATGTCGACGCCTTCCGGAACCGAAACGTTGCGGTGCTCCACGTAGCCCATGTTGGTGACGATGATCGCCACGGCGGAATCGTCATTGATCGGCACCAAATCAAAATGCTTGAGCGTCGTGGTGAAGATCTCCGGGCCGAGCATGATCGTCGTGTAACTGGTGAGCTGGGACAGGATGTTCGCCGCCTGGCTCAACACTTCTTCCCAACGGTTCACCTTTTCGGCGAACATGGCTCTGATTTTTTGCATGTCCTGCTCGCCGACCCCGTTCGGTTTGAGAAGGTGGTCGACGTAATAGCGGTATCCTTTTACGGAAGGAATCCGTCCGGCCGAAGTGTGCGGCTGTTCCAGCAAACCCAGTTCTTCCAGGTCCGCCATTTCGTTGCGGATGGTGGCGGGACTGTACGCCACTTCTTTCCGCTTGGAAATGGCGCGGGAGCCGACCGGTTCGGCGTAACGGATGTAATCGTCCACAATGGCGTTCAATATTCTGCGTTGGCGATCGCTCAACATCCGCCGCCCCTCCTTCCGTCAGCGTTAGCACTCATCGCAATAGAGTGCTAATCATCATTACCAACATACCAAAGCGTGCCTGCCATTGTCAAGAATCACAAAAGCAAACCGCCCTTCAAAGGGCGGTCGGAAAAAACGCCGCCGGACGGATTCGTTCCGCCGGCGGCGATGAAGCGTATGCGGCGCCGCTTCGCTTATCCGGTCGCGGCTTCCACGCCGGTTTGCGGTACCGTTCGGACATCCGGCTGCACGTTCGCATCCAGCACGCGCAACATCGCAATTTCGTCGCAACGGTCGCGCTTGCTGCAATGGACGCAGTCCGTCCACACCTTTTCCGGAAAAATTTCCTTGTCCACCACTTCGAATCCGTTTTTCCGGAAAAAATCGACGGCATACGTCAACGCCATCACCTTGGGCACCCGCATGGCGCGCGCCTCCGCAATGAGCAGTTCGAGCAAGCGGGTGCCGACGCCAAGCCCTTTGTACCCTTCGGCCAGACCGAGCGAGCGGATCTCCACCAGGTCGCTGCCGAGCCGAAAAAGAGAGCCGCAACCGATCAAACGGCCATCGACTTCCGCTACGTAGAAATTGTCGATATGGCGCAGGAGCGCCTCTCGCGAACGGGGCAGCATGATGCCCTTTTCGGCGTATTCCTGAATCAGGTTGTGGAGAGCGTCCACGTCTTCCGGCCTTGCTTTGCGGCATTCGATGGCCATCGGTCTTCCCTTCTCTCGCCTGCGCGGCGGGTTTATGATGAATAAATATATATGAAATTGTATAAATGTCAAGAACCCGACCGTACAAAGGCGCCAAAGACCACGTTGCCGAGAAGCAGTCCGCGCTCCGTCAGCCGATAACCGTCCCGTTCCGCCGTCGGTTCCAGCAGCCCCTGCCGGATCAGGCCGGTCAGCGTCTCGCCGAAGACGTCTTCCGGCCGCCGGCCGCCGAACTGCGCGGCAAAATCGGCGGACCGGACCCCGCGAAGCATCCGCAGCCCCACCATCATGAAATCCTCCATCGCTTCCGCGGCGCTCACCCGGTGCGTTTCCAGTCGGGGCAGGCCGCGGGAGACGCCTTCGATGTACGCCTCCACCCCCCGGATGTTGACGTGCCGCCAGCCCTTTACATACCCGTGGGCCCCGGCGCCGATCCCGTAATAGGGCTCATTGCGCCAGTACGTGAGATTGTGGCGGCTTTCATACCCCGGAAGGGCGAAGTTGCTGATTTCGTAATGAACGTACCCCGCCTCGCCAAGCCGCCGCCGCAGGTGGTCGTACATGTCCGCTTCCTCGTCCTCGCCGGGCAGCGGAAGTTCTCCGCGCTCGTACAGACGGTGAAACGGGGTGTTTTCCTCCACCTTCAGACTGTACAGGGAGTAATGGGGCAAATCCAGCTCCAGCGCCCGTTCGACGCTGTCGGCCAACTGCGCGAGCGTCTGGCGCGGCAGTCCGAACATGAGATCAATGGAGACGTTCGTGAACCCCGCCTCCCTGGCGTTTTGCACGCTGGCCACGATGTCCCGCGCCGTGTGATCGCGTCCGATGCCGGACAGCAGCCGGTCATCGAACGTCTGCGCGCCAAAACTGATCCGGTTCACGCCGCCTTCCCGCATGACGGCCAATTTGTCCGGATCGGTCGTTCCCGGATTCGCCTCCACGGTGAACTCCGCCCGCCCGTCCAACGGGAAGTGACGGCGGACCGCGTCCAGGAACCGCTTCAGTTGCGCTGGCGTCAGCACGGTGGGCGTGCCTCCGCCAACGAACACCGAATCGAGCGGTTCGGGCGGATGCTCGCGCACGGTGCGCTCCATCTCCCGCTCCAGCGCGTCCAGATACGCGTCAATCGGCTGGCCCGCGGCGACGTACGAATTGAAGTCGCAATAGGGACACTTGCTGGCGCAAAACGGAATATGAATGTACAGCGCACGGGGCGTCCAGCGATGCAGCGGGATGTCGTCCCCGTCTGCGGGGGGCGGCGCCGGCTTCGTCCCCGCTGCTGGCGCCCTTCGTTTCGGGCCCGGCTCTTCCATCCCGCTTCCCCTTTCCTGCAGCGCTTGCTGCGCCTTATGATTTGTCATCGATTTTCAGCACGGCCATGAACGCTTCCTGCGGCACCTCGACGCTGCCGACCTGCTTCAGCCGTTTTTTGCCTTCTTTCTGTTTCTCCAGCAGCTTCCGTTTCCGCGTCACGTCGCCGCCGTAACATTTGGCCAGCACGTTTTTGCGCAGCGCCTTGATCGTCTCGCGGGCGATGACCTTTTGCCCGATCGCCGCCTGCACCGGCACCTCGAACATTTGCCGCGGAATGAGCTCCTTCAGCTTTTCGCAAATCACCCTGCCGCGGGCGTAAGCACGGTCGCGGTGCACGATGAACGAAAGCGCGTCCACCTTTTCCCCGTTCAGCAGGATGTCCATCTTCACCAGATTGGACCGCCGGTATCCGCTCAGCTCGTAATCGAACGAGGCATAGCCGCGCGTGCTTGATTTCAGTTGGTCAAAAAAGTCGTACACGATCTCCGCCAGCGGCAGTTCGTAGGTCAGCGTCACCCGGTTGACGTCCAGGTACTGCATGTCCTTGAACTCGCCCCGCTTGTTCTGGCACAGCTCCATAATCGCCCCGACGTAGTCGTTGGGCACGATGATGGACGCCTTGACGTAGGGCTCCTCCACGTGGTCGATCTTGCCCGGCTCCGGATACTCGGACGGATTGGACACCTCGATCGTTTCGCCGCTGGTGAGCGTCACCCGGTATTTGACGCTGGGCGCCGTCGTGATGAGCGGAATGCCGAATTCCCGCTCAATCCGTTCCTGGATGATTTCCATATGCAAAAGGCCGAGAAAACCGCATCGAAACCCAAACCCGAGCGCCTGCGACGTCTCCGGTTCGAACTGCAGGGACGCGTCGTTGAGCACCAGTTTCTCCAGCGCTTCCCGCAAATCTTCATAGTCGGACGAATCGATCGGGTACATGCCGCAAAACACCATCGGGTTGACGCGCCGATAACCCGGCAGCGGCTCGTCCGTGGGTCGATGGGCGTCGGTGATCGTATCGCCCACGCGGGTGTCTTTCACGTTCTTGATCGACGCGCACACGTAGCCGACGTCGCCCGGCCCCAGCATTTCAACCGGCACGGGATGCGGCCGGAACGTGCCGATCTCGGTCACATCGAAGGTGGCTCCGGTCGCCATGAAGCGAATGCGCATGCCGGGCCGGAGCGTCCCGTCCATGACCCGGATATAGCAGACGACGCCCTTGTACGAATCATAGTGCGAATCAAAAATGAGCGCCTTCAGCGGCTTGTCCGGATCGCCCTGCGGCGGCGGCACTTTGGCGACCACCTGCTCCAGAATCTCCTTGATGCCGATGCCGTTTTTGGCCGAAGCCAACACCGCCTCGCTGGCGTCCAGACCGATGACGTCCTCGATTTCCCGCTTGACGCGTTCCGGATCGGCGCTCGGCAGGTCGATCTTGTTGATGACGGGCAAAATTTCGAGATTGTTGTCGAGCGCCAGGTACACATTGGCCAGCGTCTGGGCCTCGATTCCCTGCGCGGCGTCCACGACGAGCAGCGCCCCTTCGCACGCCGCCAGGCTGCGTGACACCTCATAGGTAAAGTCGACGTGACCCGGCGTGTCGATCAAATGCAGCGTGTACGTCTCCCCGTCGTCCGCCTTGTATTGGAGCCGCACCGCCTGCAGCTTGATCGTGATGCCCCGCTCCCGTTCCAGTTCCATATTGTCGAGCACCTGTTCATGCATTTCCCGTTCGGTCAGCGCCCCGGTATATTCCAAAATGCGGTCGGCTAGCGTTGATTTGCCGTGATCGATATGCGCAATGATGCAAAAATTCCGAATCCGTTGCTGACATTGTCGCTGATCGGCCATGAGTCCCCTCCGAAACGAGCGTCGAGTCACTATCGATTTATTATAGCAAGGCGGGTCAGGGCCGATCAATGCGAGAAGGCCGGCGGTTCACTCCCCGTAGGCGCGATTCGCCGGCCCGGTTCCCGCCGGTTCGGCTTCCGCCGGGGCGGGCAGCTCGGTGGTGCGGCTGAACGCCGTCACGATCAGCCGGATGCCGCCTTGCGACAACCGGTTCAACGCCCGGGCCGCCTCGCCCGCCAGCCTGTCGACGATGGGCCTTCGTCCGTCCCAGGGCGGAACGTCCCATTTTTCGTCCGGCACACCGGCGGATTCCGGCCCGCCTGTCCATCCGCCGTTCCCCCAACGGGAGGCTTGTCCGTCCGGGGAACTTGCTCCCCCGCCCGGACGAAGCACGCTTTCCGTTTGGCGGAACAATTCGCGGTCGCTCACGGCCATCGGACCGTAGACACCGGCGATTCCGCTCCTCGCCAGTTCCATCCCGTACAACACCGCAAAGGCGATGATCGCCGCGCCAAACAACAGCCTAAACATGTCCCGACCCATCGGGCACCCTCCCCTCATCCGGCAAATTTCGCGTCCTCATTGGCCACCGCGCCGGCTTCCATCGCCTCGCGTTTTTGCCAGTACAGATCGGCGATGATTTCCGCCAGCACATCGGCCGTCCGGTAACATTCTTCCAGCGTGTTGTCCACCCCGCCGATTTCGATGAGGACGCTTTCCGCAGCGACGGACTGGTTGTATTCGCCGTTGCCGTTGGCAGCAGTCTTGCCCCAAATGCCGCGGGATAAACCGGGGTACGATTTCTCGAGCGCCTCGTGAATGGCGTTGGCGAAGGCCTCGTTTTTTCGCCAGTTTTTGTTGCGGTGGCCGATAATAAAGTACACCTGGGCGTAGGTCTTGCCGTCGATGGTCACGGTCGTCTTGTTGCGCCGGGAGGAGTCGCGGTGAATGTCGAAGAAAAATTGCAAATCCCCGTAATCCGCGATCGCCTGTTTGATCGTCTGCAAGGAATATTGATAGGAATGATTCCAGTTGTACCCTTTCACGGCTGTGGCGTAATCCTTGTCCGAATGCACCGCGCCGACCCCGTGACGCTCCAGTTGCTCGGCCAGCCGCCTGCCGACCAGCGTAATGTTGATCTTCTCGTCGTTGGGGTCCTTCGCGCCTTTTTTCAGTTCGGGGAACCAGGATTCCCGGTTATGGGTATGATAAATGAGCACGGCTTTCCGTCCGTAAGTGGTGCGTTCCGTCGTTTTGGCCGCCGCCGTCCTTTTGCGGAGCTCCGCGCCGTCCTCCGGCGGGGGGTTCGCCCCGGGCTCGTCCGACGTCAACGGGCCCGTTTTCTCCCCCGGTTCAGCCGACGGCGCTTCCTCGCCCGCTTCGGCCGGCGGCGACTCCTGCGCCGCCGCGTTTCCGGCTGCGGATTCCGGCAAGATCGGCATGTCATCCGCCGGCGCCTCCCCGGGACGGCCTCCCGACCCCGGACGGAGCAGGATGGCCCGCTCGCGCACCGCACCGGGCATCTCAAGGGAAAGCAGGCTGACCGGGTCATCCGGATCAATTCCGGTCATATAGCGAACCAGAAAGGACGCGAGCGCGGTACCGGAAAACGGGTCCTCCGGCTGCTCCACCGTCATGAGGGGCAATTCCATGCCGAGCATGGCGGTGAAAAAAGAAGACGAGACGGAAGCCGCGAATCCTTTCATCGACTGAACGGGCGAGGCCGCCAACCGGTTTTGCAGCATGCCGCCCAGTCCGAGGGCGACAAACACCAGCGCCGAGAACAGGCTGAGCGCCGCGAATCCGTGCACGGTCACCATCAGACGGCGCCACTTTTCTCTCGTCCGAAACAGACGGGCGTATCCGGCGGTTCGTTTCATCGGTCATCCTCCCCGACCCCCTGACGGGTCTATCTATCTTTTTGCTTCTGTAGAAGCATATGAGAGGATGATAGATCATAGAACCGCCGAAAGCCGAAATTTGCGATCGGCGATGACTAGCGTGCGCCGCGCCTGGTCAATGGGTGTACGCCCCCACGTTGTCGGTGTCGATCGCCTCGTGCAACGCCGCGTTCAGCCCGCTGGCCACCACATGGGCGATGTCCTCCATAAAGTCGTCCACTTCCTTCGGCGTGACCAACAAGTCCTGGCCAAGCGGATCAAGCACTTCCTTGACGAGTTGCAGGCGCTCCGTCTCCCCAAGGGCGCCGAACGAGCCGAAAATGGCCTCGCTCTGGGACGTTTGCCGCCTGATGTGGTCAAACAGCAGATCCAGGGCGTTGTTGACGATGGTCGAGGCAAACACGACGGTGGGAACCCCGATCGCCAGGCAGGGAATGCCCAGAATTTCCCGGGTCAACCCGCGCCGGCGGTTGCCGATGCCGGACCCGGGGTGGATGCCGGTATCCGCGATCTGGATTGTCGTATTGACCCGGTCCAGCGAACGGGCGGCAAGCGCGTCGATGGCGATGACCAGATCCGGCCGGGTGCGCTCCACCACGCCCTGCACGATTTCGCTCGATTCAATACCCGTCGTGCCCAGAACGCCCGGCGCAATGGCGCTGACCGGACGATATCCGGGGCTGACCTGATCTTTCATCAGTTCAAACAGATGGCGGGTGACGAGAACGTTTTCCACCACCATCGGCCCCAGCGCGTCCGGGGTCACGTTCCAGTTGCCCAAGCCGACGATCAGCACGCTGCTGGTCTTGGCAATGCCGAGCCGTTCAAGGAACGCTTCGAATTCCTTGGCAAACCGGGTGGCCACCCGGTCGTGCAATTCGGAGTCGCCGCGCCGCAAACCCGGCACTTCGAGCGTGACATAATGGCCTTGCATTTTTCCCAGTTTTCGGGATGCCTCTTCCGTCTGAATTTCCATTCGGGTAACCCGGATGCCGTCCTGCGACTCCGTTTCCGACCAGACGCCCGGCAACGAGTCCGACGCGGAGACCGCCATGTCCCGCGCTTCCAGCGCCAGGTCGGTGCGGACGGCGTATGCCTGCAGATCGGGATCGGACATCGACTCATGCTCCTTTCCGGATTGCACGTTTTTTCACGGAATGCGCGTTGCGATTTTGCTTGCGTTCGTGCCTCCTCGCATGATAGAATGTTACAAGTTGTGTGAAGAAATACTTGCCGATTTTTGCAGGAGGTGAACACCGGTGCCGAATATCAAGTCCGCCATCAAGCGGGCCAAAAAGAGCGAAAAACGCCGCCTGCGTAACGCATCTCTCAAGTCCGCCCTGCGCACGGCCATCAAACATGCCGATCAGGCGATCGCCAGCGGAGACGTCAACGTGGCGGCGGAAGCGGTCAAGCTGGCTCAGAAGAAACTCGACAAAGCCGTAACCAAAGGAATCATTCACAAAAATGCGGCCGCCCGCAAAAAATCCCGCCTGGCCCAAAAGTTGAACGCCATGACCGCGCAACAACAGGCCGGTGCATGATAAAAGGGGTTGAACCCGTTTCGGTTCAACCCCTTTGTGCTTGTCTGGCGGCGTTCAGCCGTTTGCCGGCCGCGCGGCGCCTTCCGACGCCCCCTCCCACCCGGTCCGGAGCAAGAAAAGCTCGACACCGAGTGCCTTGTCGATCCGGCCGGTCTTCATGTCGTGGTCCAGTTCCGCCAGCCGCTCGAGAATGCGAACCAACCGCTCGGTCGAAAACCGCCGGGCCTGCTCGCCCAACATCCGGACCGCGTAGGGATGCAGCCCCGTCTCGGAAGCGATCCGTTGCGGCGACAGCCCTTGCCGCCCCAGTTCCTTGACATGCAGCATGTTCCGAAACTGGCGCACGAGCAGCGCCGTCAGGGCGATCGGCTCTTCCCGCCGTTTCAGCAGCTCGCGAAAAAGCGCCACGGCGCGATCGATCCGGAGGGCGGCGATCTCCTCCGTCAGCCTGAACACGCTTTGTTCCACGGTCACGGGCACGAGCTGGGACACGGCCTCCGCCGTGATCCGGCCTCCCGCTCCCGCATGCAGGCACAGCTTGTCGACCTCCGCGGCCAGCGTCCCCATGTCGGGGCCGACGCGCCGCAACAGTTCCTCCACCGCTCCCGTGTCCATCGTGCAGCGATGCCGCTCGGCACACCTGGCCAGCCACGCCCGCAACTCCCCGTCCGAAAGCGGGGAAAACGCGCACACCAGACCCTTGGCCTTCACCGCTTTTACGATTTTCTTTCGTTCGTCCAACTTGTCCGACGGCACCAGAAACGCCAGCGTCGTCGATTCCAGCGGTCCGTCGAGATAAGCCAGCAGCCGTTCGGCCCGATGCTCGACTCCCGTCGCCTTTCCGCTTCCGAAGACGACGGCGTCCCGTACAAGCACAACCTTGCGGGACGTGAGAAAAGGCGGCGTCTCCGCTTCATCGATGATGGTGTCCAGCGGCGTTTCCCCGGTGTCGTACCGGATCACGCCCATTTCGAGGCCGTCGGGTTCCACCGCCGCCTCGATCAGACGTTCGGCAAATTCATTCAGCAAATACGTCTCCGCACTGTGGCACACATACACCGGCCGAACGGTTCCGCCCTGCAGTTCGCGAATCAACTGTCGGGAATCCATTGCCGCCTCCGTTCGACGGGACGTTCTTCCGTCTCGTTTATTTATTCGTCGTTCCGTTCCGAACCGTCGGATTTCGTTTCGGGTTCCGAACCGGAATGGGACTCCTCTCCCGTGGCCAAATCGATCACAAACACGGTTGTCTCACCCGCGTCATTGGTCCAGACCACCCGGATTTCCCGGCCGTCGGCTTGCCATTCGACGTCGGCGGGCGCGCCGTTCCGGACGGCGGATTGGTACACCACTTTTCCATCCGCCGCGGCGGCCACCTTCAGCACGCCGTCTTCCGCGTAAACCTTCCACTTCCCGTCCGGTGACACCCATTCCGCCGGCGTGTGCTCCAGACCGAAAATGTCCACCGGAGTCGCTTCCAGGTTCGGCGAAAACTCCCGCCCGTGATCGGTGATCTTCCGGGTTGCCGAAACCTCGTGGCTCACCGGCGTATCGCCGCCGGTCCCTCCGGAATGGTCCGCGTTTCCGGAATGGTTCGTGTTTCCGGAATGGTTCGCGTTTCCGGAACGGTCCGTGTTTCCGGATCCCGCCTGCGGGTTGCCCGTCCGGCCGGACGTGTCCCGCAACGAGTAACCGTTCAAATCGTCCGCCGCACCCGGAGCAACCTTGAGCGTGTCAAATTTCAGTTCGCCCGTGGGCGAAGCGCCATCGGCCACCGGCGGCTCCGCGGAGGCGCCCAACAGCTCCGCCGCTTCGCCCGAAGACGGCGCTCCCGCCATCGGGCCGGCCTCGTGATCCCGGTTCGCGAGACCGGGTCCGGAAAACGGCGTGTTAACGAGCCATACGCCAATCAGCACGCCGAAGGCGGCCACAGAAGCGAGCCGGGGCCACCAATCGCGAGCGAACCGCCTGGACCGTTCCGGCGTGCGGCGCACGGATTCGGAGTCGCCGCTCCGTTCCGCCGTCTCTGCCGATGGATCCGGACCCGCCGAAACCGACGCCCGGTCCGGTATCGCCGGCCCGAACGTTTCCGTCCGCCCGTCCTTTGCCTCCTCCAGCCGCTCCAACTGCGGCAAGATGGCGTCCACCGGGCTGTATCGGGGGACGACGCGCGGCAACTGCTCCAATTCGCTCGATAGTTTCTGCAATCTCGAAAACAGGACGGCGCAATCCGGACACCGGGCCAGGTGCTCCCGCAACCGCTCCTGTTCCAGGCTGTCCAAATCGCCATCCAGCTCTCGCTGCATCAGCTCCACCACCTCTTCGCAATTCATCCCCGGACACCACCTTTCTGATAATCTCGAAGCATGGCCTGCAGTTGCTGTCGGGCGCGAAACAGATAGGATTTCACCGTGTTGAGGGGAAGGTTGAGCGAATCAGCGATTTCGTTGTAGGAAAAATCCTGCAAGTACCGCAGCACCACCACCGTACGGTGATGATCCGGCAGTTTGCCGATCGCCTCGCGAATGTCTTCCGCCGCATAGGAAGAAAGAACTTCCGTTTCCACGTCGTCCCTGGCGCGAAATACCAGGTCGTGTTCTTCAATGGAGACGGCAGGGCGTTTGCGCCGGAACTTGTCGATGCAAATATTGGTCACAATCCGTTGCACCCAGGTGCGAAACTGCGCCTTTTCTTCGTAAGATTTGATATTGGTGTAAATGCGGATGAGCGCTTCCTGAGAAGCGTCCAGCGCATCCTGTTCATCGTTGAGCAAATAGTAGGCCGTTCTGTAAACCTGATGTTCGATTTCTCGCAGCAGCCGCACGAGCGCCTCCTTGTCGCCCGATTGCGCCGCTTTCACGAGATCAGGCTCCACCACGAAAGCTCCTCCTTCCGTGCACTCTCCCAGACGCGACTTGTCGCCAAAATGTTGCACGGCGGCAAGCGCAAGTTCAGTCTAACAGATTTCCGCCGTTTTGTCCGCCGCCGTTTCCGGTCAGGCCAGGGAGGTCTTTCCGGTTTCGGTCCCGCATCCCGGGACCGTCTGCGAGGGGCCGCTTGACACGGCGTTCCAGCCGGCCGTCGGGCGTGACCCGGTACTGAATTTCACCGTGCCGGTCCGTCCGGAAAACGGCGGCCCCCGCCGCGGTCAGGCGCTGGACCGTGTCCGGATGGGGATGGCCGTACAGGTTATGGCGGCCGACGGAAATGACGGCCTCCCGCGGCCGCCAGACGGTTAACCATTCCGGCCCGTTCGACGAGCGGCTGCCGTGATGACCGGCCTTGAGCACGTCCGCACGCGGCGGCGCGGCGTCCAGCGCGGCCAGCACCCGCCGTTCCCCGGACGCGCCCAGATCGCCCGGCAGCAGAAATTGCCGGCCGTACAGGTTGAGCGCCAACACGACGCTCCGGTCGTTCTGGCGTTCCTCCTCCGGCAGCGGAACGCCCCGCGGCGGTGCTTCGAACGGGTGCAACACGTCCAGGACGACGCTGTCGTCAATCGCCCACCGCATTCCCGCGCGCGCCGCGTAAATCGGAACGCCCTTGCGCAACGCCAGGCGAAACAGCCGTTCCGTCCGCTCGTTGCGGCGGTAGGTGCCGTTCATGATCAGCCGTTTGACCCGCACCTCGTTCAACACCGCCTCGGCGCCGCCGATATGATCGGCATCGAGGTGGGTCAGGACGAGGGCTTCCAACGTGCGGACCCCGCGTTTGCGCAGCAACGGGATGAGCACATCCTTGCCGACCTCGAACGGGTCCGTTCGTTCACGCCATTCGTCGCCGGGTTTATGGAACGTCACCGTGCCGCCCGCGTCGATCAGCAGATGCCGGCCGGAGCCGGTTCGAACGAGGACGGCGTCCCCTTGCCCGACGTCAAGAAACATCACCGCGGCTGTCCGGTCCCACGGATTCCGGAAACCGCCCCAGGCGACAAAACCGGTCCACAGCAGCGCCAAGACGGCCGCCGTCGCCACCGACAGCCGCCGGTGCCGCGCACGTTGCCGCCTAGCGGGGAAGCTGAAGCTCGACGGCGCGATGCCGGCCGTTGCGGTGCCGGAGACGCCGCCGGACGCCGCCGGACGGAACGTCTGCCGCCATGGCCGCCCGCGCTCCTTCGCCGCCTTTATCGCCCAACACGTCGCGCCAAGCAGCGCGTAGCCGGACACGACCCACAACGGCGGCGTCTCCGGCCAGATCGTCCGGAAGCGATCGGCCCGGACCAGCCAATCCGCCAGCGCAAACGTCCCCCGGTTGCACCAGGAAGCGAGCGCGGCGGGCACCGTACCCAGCGGAAACCATACCGCCGCCAGAACGAGCGACGCCAGCCCGAGGGGCATGACGACCACGCTGATGAACGAGGCGAGAAGCAAATTGGCGAGCGGGGATAACAGGTGGAACTGGTGAAAATAATGGGCCGTAAGCGGAAACGACACCGCCTGGGCCACCAAGGTCACGGCCAACGCGCCGCGCAGCCACTTCGGCCGCAGCGGCAGCCAATCGTGGACCATCGGCACAAACAGCAGCAGGCCACCGGTCACGATCGCCGACAGCAAAAACGACAAATTCTCCACGATAGCCGGTTGCCAGGCGGTCATGGCCACCGCCGCGGCAGCCAACAGATGCAGGCCGTCCTTCAGACGGTTTTGGCGCGCCAGCCGCAGCGCCAGCATGCCCATGATCCCGGCCCGCACCGCAGACGGCGACGCGCCCGTGAACAGGATGTACGGCGGGATCGCCGCCAGGACAAGGTCGTACGAACGCTCCCGCGTCAGCCGGAGCACCCGGCCGAACTGCAACAGCAACAGGGCGACCACCCCCACATGCATGCCGGAAATGGCCAGCACATGGGTCAGCCCCAACCTGGAAAACGTGTCATAGAGCGCAGGGTCGACGTCGCTCTGGATCCCGGCGACGAGCCCCTTCATGTACCCGGCGTCACCTCCGGGATACAGCCGATCCATCAGCGCGCCGGTAAGCGCCCGGACCCGGTCGGCCCAGGCCAGCGGGACGACGGTCCACGGCGCCCGCCCCGTCCAGGCGCCGACCGCGTCCCGTCCCTTGGCCGTCAACACCCATCGGATCCCTTGCCGTTCCAGGTAGGCGCGATAATCGAACGCGCCGAAATTTCCGGCATCGTCCGGACGCCCCAGCATCCCGCGGATCGTAACGGGATCCCCGCGCTGCATCGCCTGTGCTGCGGGAAGCTCCTCCTCCGCGTTCAGACGGAGGCGCACTTGCACCTTCTCACGGACGGCCAGCGCCATTTCGCCCGGTCCTGATCCTGGCTCCGCCATCGTCACCACTTCGCGCGCCAGCAACACAAACCGGACGGTGTCCCCGTCCACGTTCACGGCGGAATGCACCGTTCCGCCCAAGTATACGTCCATGGCCTCCTCCGGGTTCAGCCGATCGGCGATGTCCGGGGTTTGTCCGGCCTCGCTCCACAGACGTGCCCCCATGCCCGCCAGCAAGGCGGCGGCGCATGCCAGCGCCAGCTTCCCCGGAAGCAGCCGGAACAAGGCCGCGGCCGCGATCAGCAGCCCCCATCCGGCGATGAACAGCATCCCGTGCCGCCACGTCCCCACCGACCCGGCGGAGACGCCGGCCAGCCAGCAGACCGCAAACCAAATCAGCGGCCTGCGCGCCACGGCCGCCACCCCCTCCCGCTTGCCTTTATGCCAAATCGCTTCAAAAAAAGCAAAACCCCCTGCGTGTTGCAGGAGGTGCTTCCTCATCTTGCGCTGACGATCGTTTGCCCGACGCCCATTCCGTACCCGGTTGGCCGGTTTTGCCGACGATCTGCCCGCCGCAACGTGACGCCGGAGGTCCCGCGATTCGCCTTCGACCGGAACAAGCGGCGGGGCTCAGGCATGATCATCCTGGACTTCCGTGTCCGGCGGCGGGACGTAACCCTCCAGACGGCGGAAGCGGATACCGAGCTGGGCCATCAGCGCGGCGACCTTGTCGTGATCTTTCGGGTAGGGACGATGGTACACGATTTCGGTCACGCCGCTGTTGGCCAGCATGTTGGAACAGGTCCAGCAGGGTTCGTCGGTCACGTATACGGTCGCCCCTTCCCGGTCGATGCGGTCGGTAAACAAGAGCAGGTTCTGCTCGGCGTGAATGGTGCGGATGCACCGGCTTTTCTTGACCGGCTTGCCGGCAGCGTCCGCTTCGTACTCTTCCACGATCATGCATCCCGCTTCCGAGCAGTCGGGCGCCCCCATCGGCGCGCCGTTGTAAGCCGAGCCGAGCAATTTCTTCCCTTGCACCAGCACGGCGCCGACATGCCGCCGCGGACAACGCGACCGCGTCGAGGCCATGAACGCGATGTCCATGAAATAAGTATCCCAGTCTTTTCGCGCAGCTTGCGCCATGCGTGTCCTCCTCCTTCACGGCAAGGTCCGGTTCAACGTACCCGCAAAGTTCCGGCGTTTGGGGCGTCACCGGATGCAGACCGTCACCGGGCGCAGACCTCCACCGACGCGGTCCGTCGTCGGACGCCCGTTCCGGGCGGCCTCCGACCGCTTCGTTCGGTGCGGCTCAACGGCCGTTTGATTCCGATTCCGCGGACGGGTCTTCGCCCCCCACGGTGACCAGCGGCCGAAGGCGTTCCAGCAACTTCGGGCCGATCCCTTTGACTTCCAGCAATTGATCCACCGTGCGGAAGGGGCCGTGGCGCTCCCGATGGGCAACGATGGCATTGGCTTTGCTGGGACCGATGCCGGGCAGATTGTCCAGTTCGGCGGCGGATGCGCGATTCAGATCGAGCAAGCCTCCGGAAGCCGGGCGCTGATCCGCCTGCCGCGGCGAATCGCCGGACGCAACGGGGGAGGGAGAGCTTCCGGCGGACAGGTCCGGGTGGCTGGCGGCCGCGGGCGCCGCGTTCGCTTCGGATGAGGCGGGCTGCGGCGAAACGGAGGCGGAAGGCGCCCCGTCGGGCCGTTCGACGGCAAGGCGCGCTTCCTCCGTCACCGGTTCCCACCCGAACGCTTCGTCCGACCCCGCGGGCTCTAGCAGCACGTACCCGATCAGGGCGAGGCCGGCCAGACCGGTCAACCCGGCCGCAAGCAGCCGCAACCGCGGACGGACGCCGATCGGCGTACCGTCTGCCCCGCCGCTCCCGGCGAACGACGGGACGCCGCCCGCGGCGCCCGGCACGACGGGCCGTACCGCCCGCGTCCGAACGATCGCTTCCGGTTCCTGCAAACGATTGAAAGAAGCGGTCATGTCGTCCAACCCCTTCTTCATAAAATGGGAAGCAGGCAGTGCGATCCTGGGAGGGAGCGGCATGAAATTCGGCTTTATCGGCGCCGGCAACATGGGGGGGCTGCTGCTGGGCACCTGGCTTCAAGCAGGCGCTTTCGCGGCAACTGACGCCATCGTCAGCACGCGTACCGCTTCCAAAGCGGAGGCGTTGGCCCGGCGTTTCCCAGGGCTTGAAGTGGCGTCAAGCAACGCCGAGACCGCCGGCCGGTCCGATATCCTGTTTCTGTGTATCAAACCGATGGATTTCCGGGAAGTGCTGAAGGAAATCGCTCCCGTCCTGGGACCCGAGCAGATCGTCGTGTCCATTACCAGCCCGGTTTCGCTCGAACGACTGGAACGGGCGCTGCCGGCCAAGGTGGCCAAAATGATCCCCAGCATCGTGAATGCCGGCCGCCGCGGCGCGACGCTGCTCATGTTCGGATCGCGGCTGACGGCGGAAGATCAGGCGCATCTGACCGGGTTGTGCGCTGCCATCAGCCGGCCCGTCGTGATCGAGGAATCGCTCGTCCGTGTCGCCTCCGATCTTTCCAGTTGCGGGCCGGCCTTTTTTGCCTTCCTGCTGGAGCGCTTCATCGAAGCGGCCGTTCAGACGGGAGGCATGGACCGGGAACTGGCCGGCCAACTGGCCCGCGAGATGCTCGTTGGCACGGCCGCCCTACTGGAAAGCGGCTATTGCGACCTGAAGGAACTGCAGGCCCGCGTCTCCGTCCCGGGCGGCATCACCGCCGCGGCGCTGGAAGAATTGCGCCGCGGGATCGGCGACGCCTTCGACCGGGTGCTGCAAACGACCCAGCGCAAATTTGCCGAAGATCTGGCACGGTTGGAACAGTGGTTCAATTCGCCACAATATTGACCAGTTTGCCCCTGACGGCGATTACCTTGCGAACCGTCTTTCCGGCCGTGAGCGACTTCACCTTTTCGCTTTGCAAGGCCAGCTCGCGCATGGCGTCCTCGTCCGTGTCGGCTGAAATCTTCAGGCGGTCGACGATTTTGCCGTTCACCTGGAGGACGATTTCCACTTCCGCGTCCACCGTCAACGCCGGATCATATGCCGGCCACGGCTCGTAGGTGATCGTGTCCGTATGGCCGAGACGCTCCCACAGCTCTTCGGCGATATGCGGCGCGATCGGCGACAGCATTTGCACGAAGTTTTCCATCGCCTTCTTCGGCAGCACATCAGCCTTGTACGCTTCGTTGATGAAGATCATCAACTGGCTGATCGCCGTGTTGAAGCGCAGCGCCTCGATATCTTCGGTCACCTTTTTGATCGTTTTGTGCCATACGCGCCGGAACGCCTCGTCGCCTTCCGTCTCCTGGATTTTCGGGTTGAGCCGGCCGTCTTCCGTGATATACAGCCGCCAGATGCGGGTAAGGAAACGGTGAATGCCCTCCACGCCGTTCGTGTTCCACGGCTTCGTCGCCTCCAGCGGCCCCATGAACATCTCGTACATCCGCAGCGTGTCCGCGCCGTACTGGTTCACGATGTCGTCCGGATTGATGACGTTGCCGCGCGATTTGGACATTTTTTCCCCGTTGGTTCCGAGGATCATGCCCTGATTGACAAGCTTCTGGAACGGTTCCTTCGTCTCCACGATGCCGAGATCGTACAGCACCTTGTGCCAGAACCGGGCGTAAAGCAGGTGCAGCACGGCGTGCTCGGCGCCGCCGATGTACAAATCCACCGGCAGCCATTTGCGCTGCTTCTCCTTCGAGCACAGTTCCTTGTCGTTATGCGGATCGATGAACCGGAGGTAATACCAGCAACTGCCGGCCCATTGCGGCATCGTGTTCGTTTCGCGGCGCGCCTTGCGCCCCGTCTTCGGGTCGACGACGTTCACCCATTCCGGCACGTTGGCCAGCGGCGATTCGCCGGTGCCCGTCGGACGGATTTCGTCCACTTCGGGCAAAAGCAGCGGCAATTCCTCTTCCGGTACGGTCTCCATCGTGCCGTCCTCGAAATGGAGAATCGGAATCGGCTCGCCCCAATACCTCTGACGGCTGAACAGCCAGTCGCGCAGCCGGTAGGTGACCTTGCGCTGCCCCTTGCCGTTCTCCTCCAGCCAGGCGATCATCCGATTGATCGCGTCCTTCACGTTCAGCCCGTCCAGGAAGCCGGAATTGACGTGCGGACCGTCGCCGGTGTACGCCCCTTTTGTCACGTCGCCGCCCTGCACCACTTCCACGATCGGCAGTCCGAATTTTTGCGCGAACTCCCAGTCGCGTTCGTCGTGGCCGGGCACGGCCATGATCGCGCCGGTGCCGTAGCCGCCCAGCACGTAATCGGCGATCCAGACCGGCACCTTCCGCCCGTTGACCGGGTTGATCGCGTACGCGCCGGTGAAGACGCCGGTTTTATCCTTGGCCAGGTCGGTCCGTTCAAGGTCGCTCTTGCGCGCGGCCTGGTCGATGTAGGCTTCGACGGCTTCCCGTTGCTCGGGGGTCGTGATCTTGCGCACCAGCTCGTGCTCGGGCGCCAGTACGCAGTAAGTGCACCCGAACAGCGTGTCCGGACGCGTCGTGAACACCGTGAAGGACGCGTCATGGCCGTCGACGGCGAACGTCACCTCCGCTCCCTCCGACCGGCCGATCCAGTTGCGCTGCATTTCCTTGATGTTTTCGGGCCAGTCCAGCTCTTCGAGATCTTCCAGCAGCCGGTCGGCATAGGCGGTGATCCGCAGCATCCACTGGCGCATCGGCTTGCGGATGACCGGATGGCCGCCGCGTTCGCTCTTGCCGTCGATCACTTCCTCGTTGGCCAGGACGGTGCCGAGCGCGGGACACCAGTTCACCGGCACTTCCGCCATGTAGGCGAGTCCTTTTTTGTAAAGCTGGATAAAAATCCATTGCGTCCACTTGTAGTAATCGGGATCGGTGGTGCTGAACTCGCGGTCCCAGTCGTAGGAGAACCCGAGCGATTTGATCTGGCGGCGGAAATTTTCAATGTTTTTCGCCGTGATGTCGCGCGGGTGCTGCCCGGTGTCGAGCGCGTGCTGCTCGGCCGGCAGACCGAAGGCGTCCCAGCCCATCGGGTGCAGGACGTCATACCCCCGCATCCGCTTGTAACGGGCGATGATGTCGGTCGCGGTATACCCTTCCGGGTGGCCGACGTGCAGGCCGGCGCCGGACGGATACGGGAACATGTCCAACACGTAGTACTTCGGTTTCGAATCGTCGTCCAGCGTGCGGAACGTTTTGTTCTTTTCCCAGTAGGCCTGCCATTTCGGCTCGATTTCCCGCGGATTGTAACCGTGTTGTTGCGTTTCCTTGGCCATGTGGCGTTGACATCCCCTTTCTTCCTCTAGCGAATTTGCGGCGCCGGAGGCGAGGCCCGAAGGCAACGGCCGGCGCCTGATCTGATGAAAAAATCCTCCCGCCGCTAGCATGCATGCTAGGGACGAGAGGATCCAACTTCCCGTGGTACCACCCTAGTTGGCGGGATCCCTGCCTGGGTCCGCCCACTCTTGCCCCGTAACGAGAGGCCACGCCGCGCTTCCTCCGGAAATCCGGCTTTCGCGCGGAGGCTCCGAGGCGAGTTCGCCTTCCCCGCCAACCGGCTCGCACCGTCCGCCGGCTCTCTGTCTGGCGTACCGAAGACTACTGCTCCTCTTCTTCGCCCGATCGTATCACGTATGAAACGATTATAGCGACCACCAGCAAAAATTGTCAAGCCGCCCGGCTTCCCCGCCGGGGCGATACGCTTCCGCCGGAACGGGCGGCAAGACCGGTCACCCGGGCTTGCGCGCCACGAAGAACAGCCGCTCCGCATCCTCGTCCGGCGCCTCCCACCGGAAATCGGCCAAAACGTGCAACACCTCAAATCCGGTGACCGTCATTTGCGCCGCCAGCCAATCGGCCGCATAGGCGCGTTGCGTATGCGTCTCCGTGAAGCGGCGGTACAGGTCGTCCTCCTCCCGGACGAAAAACGTCAGGTTGTGGCGGATCTCCGACCGCTCCGGATGGTATTCGCACGTCCACAAATAGGCGACGCCCCGCTCGTCGTAGACGAAGGGCTGCTCCTCCGCGTACCGCTCGAGTTGCCGGGGCGCGTGCACGTCGAACAGAAACAGCCCGCCGGGCGCCAGTCCGGCGAACGTGCTGCGGAACGCCGCCACGACATCTTCCGGTTCGGTCAAGTAGTTCAAACAATCGCAAAAGCTGATGGCGGCATCGACGGGTTCCGCCAACGCCCAGCTTCGCATGTCCTGCTGCAGCCAGCGGACGGAGCCGCGTTCCGCCGCCCTGGCGGCGTTTGCGCCCGGGCCGCCGGTTTCCCGGTCCCGCCCGTCCCACTTCGCCCGCGCCACGGTTAGCATGTCCGCCGACAGGTCGATGCCGAAGACGGTAAACCCCGACCGGGCCAACGGAATGGCGAGATTTCCCGTCCCGCATCCCAGATCGGCAACCGTTCGCGGCATCCCGTAGCGGTCCCAGCACGTGCGGGCAAACGCCAGCCATTCCCCGTAGGGCATGTCTTCCATCAGCCGATCATAGACGGCAGCCAATTGCCGGTAGGTGCGCATGGATGTCCTCCGATGTCTTGGATTGTCCGGATGTCGCCGTCGCGATCAACGCGAGGAGCCGTCGTCCTCAGCGCGCAACGTCCCGCCGTTCGGCGGCGCGCCGTCCTTCAGATAGGTCCAGTTCCCCCGCTGTTCCACCAGGCCGTCCTTCATCAGTTTGCCAAGCGCCCGCTTGAACGCCGCCTTGCTGATGCCGAAGCGCTTCCGGATCAGATCGGCCGGCGTCTCGTCCGAATAGGGCATGGCGCCGCCGGGCCGCTCGCGGAGAAACGCCAGCAGACGCGCAGCGTCCTCCAGTCGCCCGATTTCCTTGGGCGGGCGCATCGTCAACGTCACCCGTCCGTCGTCGCGCACCTGTCCCACCCTGGCGCGCACCCGCTGCCCGAGACGCAGCGAATGCGTCATCGCCTCACGCGGCAAATGCCCGAGAATTTCACCGATCGGGCCGGCGTCCAGCATCACGACCGCGCCCCCGCGGGTGACGGCGGCGACCCATCCTTCGCCCGTTTGGCCGCGCAATGCCGCCGTCGCGCGAACGACCCGCCCGGCCAATTCCTCATAGCGGGCCAGCCGGGCCAGCATGCGCCCGGACTTGTCGCAGGTCATCACGACATGCAGTTCGTCGCCCGGCTTGGGCCATTCCGCCTTGACCGGCGGCAATTCCTTGAACGGCAGAAGCAGTTGACGGCCAATGCCCAATTCCAGAAACGCGCCGAAACGCGGGTGCAGATCGGCCACGGCGAGCCGGCCGAGCTGTCCCCGTTCGAGCAACGGCCGGCGCAGGGTGGCGGTCAACCGGTTGTGGCTGTCATGGTAGAGGAACACCTCAATCCGGTCCCCGACACCGGGCCGTTGCCGCCCCGCTTCCGAATAGGGCAAAAGCGCTTCTCCGCCGCCTTTCATTTCCTCGCCGACGATCCATCCGTACGGCGGTATTTCCCGGAGAACACGCAGCATCGACCGCCCGCCGGCTTGCAGGGTCACGCGAATTCCACGGATTTCGCGTCCGACCACAGTCCTTCGAGATGATAAAACTCCCGTTCGTCGCGGTGAAACACGTGCGCCACCACGTCGCCCATGTCCACCAGCACCCACCGGGCCCTGTCCATGCCCTCCACCCGCACCCGGGCGCCCATTTCTTCGGCGCGTTCGCGTATTTCCTGGGCAATCGCCTGGACCTGCGGTTCCGAATTGCCGTGGCAAATGACAAAATAATCCGCCACCAGGGAGATGCCTCTCAGATCCAGCGCCACCACGTCGTACGCTTTTTTCTCTTCCATCGCGCGGACCGTCGTCCGCAGCAGCATGTCCGCTGTCAGCGCCATACACCGGCCTCCTTCAGGAATGTCCTTGCTTTCCGCGCGCTTGCCGCAATAGGTCGTTCCGCGCCAGAACGGTCAGCGGGTAGATCGGCCTGCCTCGTTCGACGAGAAACAGGATGGTCGTATCGAACGCGGCCGCCAGCGCTTCCTCCAGGCTGTGCCGGGACAGTTCGCGAATCCGCTCCACGCCGGGGAAGTTGCGACCGGGTTCAATGTAGTCGGCCAGGCAGACGATCTTCTCCAGCAGCGTCATTCCTTCCCGGCCCGACGTGTGATACCGGATCGCGTCGAGCACTTCTTCGTCGGCGATGCCGTGGGCTTCACGCACCGCCCAGGCGCCGACATGGGCGTGCCACAGCTCCTTGTCGTATTCCAGCAGATCCTGCGGCAGCCCCTGCTCGCGGATAATCCGCTCCATCCGCTCCTCCGGCCACGCCTTGGCATAGTCGTGCAACAATGCCGCCAGTTCGGCCTTTTCCTTGTCGCCGCCGAACCGCTCCGCCAACTCCCGGGCCGCTCCGATCACGCCGAGCGTGTGAATCCACCGTTTTTCCGGCATTTGCCGGCGGGTCTCCTCCGCCAGCGGCGCCAACTCGGGATTGAATCCGGGTATCCTTTCAGGATGCATACAAACCATTCCTTGTCACGTATTCCCGAACCGCTTCGGGGACGAGAAACCGGATGGAGCGGCCTTCCCGCACCCGGCGGCGAATGTCCGACGACGAGATGCCGATCGGCGGCATCGGCGCCCGGAGCAGGCGACCGCGCAAATACCCCGGCAGGTCTTCTTCCCTGATCGTTTCCCCGGGCCGTTCCAGCGCAATGAATCCGATCCGCGCCGCCAGTTGCTCCGCGTGGCGCCAACGGGGCAAATCGTTGGCCATGTCCGACCCGACGATCCAGAAGAACGTCCAATCCGGCCATCGCGCCTGCAAGGCGGTCACCGTGTCGATCGTGTACGACGGTCCCGGTCGTTCCAGTTCCACCGGTTCCACCCGGAAACCGTCCACTCCCCGGACGGCGGCCTCCAGCATGTCCAGCCGCTGGCGCGCGCTTGCGGCGGGCGCCGGCTTGTGCGGCGGCACCGCCGCCGGCACGAACCACACCTCTTCCAGACCGGCCGCCTCGCGGGCCGCTTCCGCCGCGAGAAGATGGCCGACGTGCACCGGATCGAACGTGCCGCCGAAAAGTCCGATTCGCTTCATCCCCGTGCCTTCATCCTCCCGCCGACGCCAGCGACTCCAGCACCGCTTCGCGCATCGCCTGCACGGGCGCCGGCCGCCCCGTCCAATATTCGAACGCGAAGGCCCCCTGATAGACGAACATGCCGATACCGCCGTGAATACGGCAGCCGCGGGCTTCCGCCCCGGCAAGAAACGCGGTCTTCAGCGGATTGTACACGATGTCGCTGGCGACGGCTCCCGGGCGCAACCAGGCCGGATCGACCGGCGTCTCTTCCGTGTGGGGCGCCATTCCCACCGAGGTCGTATTCACCACAATGTCGGCCTCGGCGCAAACGCGGCGCAGCGCTTCCCAGGGGACGGCCTCCACCGCGGCCGGGGCGTCCTTGAATCGTTCCGCCAGCCGCGCCGCCTTCTCGGCCGTCCGGTTCGCCAGCACAACGCGGGCCGGCTGCTCCCTTAAGAGGGCCCACACGATGCCGCGGGCGGCGCCGCCGCTGCCGAGCACGACGATCGTCTTGCCCGTCAGATCCGGCTCCGCCTCTTCCTTCAGCGAACGCACGTATCCGATTCCATCCGTATTATAGCCAATCAGCCGCCCATCCCTGAGGACGATGGTGTTGACGGCGCCGGCCGCCTGCGCGCTCTCGTCGATGTCGTCCAAATGGTCCATGACCGCCACCTTGTGCGGGATGGTCACGTTCAGTCCTCCGAAGCCAAGCGCCCGCATGCCCCGGATGGCTTCGCCGAGCTGATCGGGCTTGACGTGGAACGCCGCGTAGAAGCCGTTGAACCCCGTTTCGGCAAACGCCCGGTTGTGCATGACGGGCGAACGCGAATGGCGCACCGGATCGCCGATGACGCCGAACAGCAACGTGTGACTGTCCACGACAACCGGTCTCCTTCCCCTTCTTCCCTTTCACAGTATGCGCTCCGAACGCGCACGCACGCGCGTCAAAGCATCACTTCCCGCAATCCGACCTTGACGCCCTGCGGCGCGTAGACTTCCACCAGCGCCCCCGAGGTGCTGTTGGCCTTGATCCATCCAAGCCCGGAAACGAACACGTCCCGCCGTTGATCCGAGCCGATCCGCAGTTGGTGCCGCACGAGCGGAGGCAGGCTGTCCAGATCTTCCTCCGCCGGCGGAGACAGCAGTTTCCCCCGCTGTTGCGCGTACAACCCGTCCGCACGCTCCCGCTTCGTCCGGTGCACCTTCATCGCCCGGGACACATAGGCCGTGAACGACTGACGTTCCCCCGCCACGAAATCGAAGCGGACCAGACCGCCGAAAAACAACGTCTGCCCCTCATTCAACTGATACGTCAGCGGATGGAACGGCTTGTCCGGCAACAGCGCGCCGAGCGCGCGCCGGGGCACGATCTCGGTGAGCCGGAACGGATAGACGATGCCCGGCGTGTCAATGATGGCGCGCCCGTCCCGCAGCGGGATGCGCACGGCGTCCAGGGTCGTCCCCGGATAGCGGGAGACGGTGAGGTCCCGCTCCCAGTCGCCGTAGGCGGCGATCAGCCGGTTGATCAGGGCGCTTTTGCCGACGTTGGTCGCCCCCACGACGTGAACGTCACGATTTCCCCCCAGACGGGTGATCGCATCGGCCAGTTCCGCGATTCCCTCGTTGCGGCGTGCGCTGCACAACACCGCGTCGGCGATGTGGAGCCCCAACTCCTTGGCCTGCCGCCGCACCCAGCCGAGCAGCCGTTCGCGATTGGTGACGCGGGGCAGCAGGTCGACCTTGTTGGCCACCAGCAGCACGGGATTGCGTCCGACAAACCGGTGGAGGCCGGAAATGACGCTCCCCTCGAAATCGAACAGATCGGTGATGTGCACCACCAGGCTGTCCGTTCCGGCGATGCCGGCGAGCAGCCGCAAATAGGCGTCCCGGTCGACGGTCACCGTTACGGCGTCGTTATAATGCCTGATCCGGAAGCAACGCCGGCACAGCGCTTCTTCTCCCTTTTCCCGCGCGGATTCCAGCGCGGAGGCCGGCACGTATCCCGGACGGTCTTCGTGTTCCGACTGCAACGCCGCGCCGCAACCGTAGCAGCGGCGAATTTCGGACGTTTCATCCCTGATTCCTTCATCCATCGCGCCAACGCTCCTCATCCGGCCAAAGTCCTTTTTTGAGCAAACGGGAACGGACCCATCGTTCGAACCGGCGGTTGATTTTGGTCGCCCACCCTTCCTCGCGGGGAGCGATCGGAGAAACCAGAATGGTATGAAGACCGAGCCGGCGACCGCCGAGCACGTCGGTCAGCAGTTGGTCGCCGACAACCGCCGCTTCCCGGGCGGACAATTCCATGAGACCCAGCGCCTGCCGGAACGAACGGGTGAGCGGCTTCCGCGCCGAATAAATAAACGGGATGCCGAGCGGCTCGGCGAACGCGGACACGCGCGACCGGCGGTTGTTGGATACGATGACGATGCGAAAACCTCCCTTGCGCACCCGGTTCAGCCACTCCGCCACTTCCGGCGGGGCCGCCGGCGTCCGGGCGCCCGCCAGGGTGTTGTCCAGATCGGTGATGATACCGCGGACCCCGCGGGCGCGCAGCGCCTCAAGGTCGATATCGAACACGCTCCGGACCACCTGCTCCGGCAAAAAGCGTCGAAACATGTACCAACGGCTCCTGTCTCGTCCTGACTGGTTGATGATGAACAAAAATATATCACAACCCGGCGCGGCCATGCAAAAAACGCGACAACGCGCCGGGACGGGCCCCGGCGCGCTCAGATCGCCTTGCGGATTTTGTTGATCAGTTCCATGAATTCGCGGTAGCTCTCCTCGTTCCCATCCGCCGGCCCGTAGCGGGCTTCCTCGAACCGCAGCAGCACCTGCTCCAGTTCCGCGGAAATTTCCCGCGCCGACGAGCTCCAGCGGACGAACGTTTCCCGCATCGTCTCGTGGCGCTCCCGGCGGAACCCTTTGCGGCGAAGCGAACGAATCAGCCGGTGCGTCTCCAACACGATTCGCTCGTTGGGGCCGGCGCCGCGATAGCGCAGCCATTGCCACAGCGACGCCAGACGCCCCCGGTGCCGCCAGCCGAACCATCCGCCCGCGGCGAACAGCAATGCCGCGCCGACGGCGATCGCCGCCACGGCGACCGGGCCGGTATCGGGCGTTTCGCCGCCGGTTGCCGGCGTCTCCGGCAACCCGTCCATTTCCGGCAGCGCGACGTGCTCCGGATTTTCCGCCGTATACCGGAGCGGCATGGCAAATCCGGCCGTCGGTTCGAACGGCACCCAGCCGAATCCCTCAAAATACACTTCCGCCCAGGAATGGGCGTCCGCGTTGCGCACGATGTAGGTGCCGGAGCCGGCCGAATCCGGCCGATACCCGCCCATGCTCAGCCGCATCCGCTCTTCTTCCGCCGGATCATAACCGGCCGCGTAACCTTTGACCCAGCGGGCCGGAAGGCCGAGCGCACGGGCCATGACCACAAAGGCGGTGGAGTAGTAATCGCAGTATCCTTCCCGGATCTCAAACAGAAAGGCGTCCACGACATCGCGGCTCCGTTGCCGGGAAACGTCCGGCGTGTTCGTGTAGGGATACGTGTCCTTCAGGTACTTCTCCAGCAATTTGGCGCGGTCGTAATCATTGTCCGCCTCCGCGACGATCTCCTCCGCAAGATCCCTCACCCGCGCGGGCAGACTGTCCGGAAGTTGAAGATAAGGTTCCAGAAAGGCCGAACCGCCGCCCCCGGGCCGGGCGGATGTCCGCCGCAACGCGGTTTCGTCCAGCACCAGTATCTCCGAAACGATCATGTAAGACGTGACCTGGGCCGGCTTGCGGAACACGAGCTCCCATTCTTCCGGATTCCAGAAAAGCGGCGCCGGTCCCTCGCTCTCCAGCGCCTGCAGCGAAACGATCGGCCCGGCGCCGAACAGGACGGGAATCGGCTCGTCCCGCAACATCACGACCTTCTGCTCCGCCGTTTCCGTTTGGGCGCCGGTCCGCAACGGCGCAACCGGCAACAACCGGTCGTTCCCCGGCCCGTCCAGCGCCATCAGCCCGGACGAAGGCGCGTCCTCCCATCCTTTCCCGGTGTAGACGGCCTTGGTTTCCCCGCGCCAGTAACTGCGATGCGTCGTGGTCACCTGCATAACCGGCGAATAGTCGTACCGGAAACTTCCTCCAATCTCCGCGTCGTTTCGGCTGTATCCCGATTGCGAAGGGGCGGGCGGAAGGGTCAGATTCTGCAGAAAGCCGGCTTCGCCGTTAAAGGTGGGCACTTCCCGTCCCTGCGCCCGCATCAGCAGGGTGTAGGGGTCTTCCAGCAAGGCCGGCGCCCGCGGCATGTTCACGCCGATCAGCACGACCGTCCCGATCACCACGACGGCGGGCAGCACCAGTTCGAAGGGACGCTCGGTGAGCGACGCCCAACTTTCGTAATGGCGATCGCGCAAATACCGGAAATGAAGCAAGACCAGCCAGACCAGGCCGATGACCACCGTCCACGCCACGTTCGACCACAGCCGAAACGGGAAGAAGGAATCCACCGTGGCCAGCAGCACGATCACCATCAGCACGGCGGCCAGCACGTGTCGCTTTCCCGTTGCCCAGAGGACGACGAACCTGGCGGCCAGGAGGACCATCAGCGCAATGGTGAAAAAGGGATGCATCTGCTCGGCGTGCAGGCGCACAAAGGCGATCACTTCTCCCGCGTGTCGCCAGGACGAAGGCCAGCCGTACCATACGAACGGGGTGTACAGAACCGTCGCCGCCGCGATGCCCAGCACCTGGATGCCGAGCCGAAGCAGGGCAAACCTCTGGAACAAAAGTTCCGTCACGCCGGCCACCCACATGGCGGCGTATACGACGCGATACGTTTCCTCCCACCAGTAATCCTCGAAAATCCGGATCGTCTGCAGGGCCAGCAACAGCCCCAGCACGCGCGGCGCCCGATCCAGCAACACGTTCCAGGGGAACGCGTTCCGGCTGTCGTTCGGCCAAGTCCCGGCGAACGGGTCCGCCCGTTTTCCAAAGGCTTTGATCATGCCGTTGCCACCCCCGGCATCCGGGCCAGATCTTCCAGCCGCGAGATGGTAAAGAACGGCCATCCCCGCGCCGCAAACGTGCGCTCCCACAACGTTTCCGCCTGGTGGACGCCGCCTTGCGGCCCGTGTTCGCGAATGTTGATAAAGCAGGGCACCAGGCGTTTGGCGGCGATCGCGTCCAGCGCCTCGCCGCTTCCGGCGGACGCCGCCGGACCGACCATCACGCAAAACACGCCCGGTTCATACCGTTCGGCCGCATCGGCCAGCAGCCGCACGAGCGGCACCGTGCCGTCGGCCTCCACGTCGACCAGATGTTCCATCAGTTCCTCCCGCGATACGGGCGCACGCCCGCTGCCGAACCAGCGGGCGCCGCTCCGCCCGACGGAAACGAGCCCCACCGGCATGCCCCGCTTCAACCCCAGTTCCAGAAGCGAAGCGGCGGCAGAGACGGCCAGTTCGAACCCTTCCGCCGACCGGTACACGTCCGCCCGGCGTTCGAGAATCACCACAAGGCGCGGCAGCGCTTCCCGCTCAAACGCCTTCGATTTCCATTCGCCGGTTCGCGCGGTGGCATTCCAGTGGATGCGGGACAGGCGATCGCCGTGCATGTACTCCCGCACGCCGTCAATCTGCGTCGTTTCCCGGGCCCACAGGGCCGACGTCGTACGCTGGAAGGCGCCGCTGCGGCTCATGCGGACCGGCGACCAGTCGCGCAGGTCGATCGTGCGGGGCATCACCTTGACGGTCATCGGCTGTTCGAACGTGCCGCGATGCTCGAACAGGCCGAACACGTCCCGGGTGGAGCATTCCGTCGCCAGAAACCGGTAGGTGCCCCTGCGCAGCGGGCCCGTTCCGTAGACGATGACGCCGCGCCGGCGGTAGTCCGGTACGCAGGACAGTTCGAATTCCCGCACCTCGCTGCCGCGGGCGATTTTTTCCCGGACGATCAGATAGGGCAGCGGCCAAAATCCGGGAACCTGAATTTGCAACCGAACTTTCAGACGGGAGCCGGCCGTCAGTTGGCCGAGGGCGCCGCCTTCCCCTTCCAGCGTCCGTTCGACGCGCACCTTGCCGACGCCGCTCCAACGGCCGAGAAAAAGATAGACGGCCAAACCGTTCAGCATTGCGAACAGCATCAGCGACGTTTTGCCGCCCTGCAGCAGGACGAAAAAGAGCGAGGCGACGTAGAGGGCGACCCCCAGCCAGATCCGGCGCGGCAGTACGGCCTTCCGCATGTTCACCGCTCCGATCCGACCGGCACCGGCAAGCGCCGCATCAGCTCATCCAGCACGACGTGCGGCGTCAGGCCGTTCATTCTCGCCTCCGGACGCAGGTGCATCCGGTGTCCCAGCACGAGCGGCGCCAGCGCCTTGACATCGTCGGGAATCACATACGACCGGTTGTGGAGCAGCGCACGCGCCCTCACCGCGGCGGAAAGCGCCACCGCGGCGCGCGGGCTGGCGCCGAGCAGAACGGCCGGATGCGCGCGCGATTCGCGGATCAGCGCCAACAGATAATCGGCGACTCCGTCATCCATATGTACCTCGGCCGCCAGTTCCCGCATCCGGATCACGTCATCGACGGTGGCGACCGGCTTCAGCGCGTCCGCGGAACGGCTCGCCGCCGGTTGGAGCACAAGCCGCTTTTCCGACGCCGCGTCGGGATAGCCCAGCGAAATTTTCAGCAAGAACCGGTCCAACTGCGCTTCCGGCAGGGTGTATGTCCCCTCGAATTCAATCGGGTTCTGCGTCGCGAACAGCATGAACGGGCGGGGAAGCGGGTACGTCTCGCTGTCCACCGTCACGTGGAATTCTTCCATCGCCTCGAGCAGAGCGGACTGCGTCTTGGTGGTGGCCCGGTTGATCTCATCCACCAGCACCAGATTGGCCATGATCGGACCGGGACGGAACCGGAACCGCTCCTCCTTCGGATGGTAGATGCTGACGCCCGTAATGTCCGTCGGGAGCAGGTCGGGGTTGCACTGGATGCGGTGATAGGTGCCGCCGATCGACCGGGCGAGCGACTTGACCAGTTGGGTTTTGCCCGTCCCCGGCACGTCCTCGATCAGCACGTGCCCGCCGGCCACGAGCGCCGTCAGCAGCCAGTCGATGGCTTCCCGTTTGCCGTAAATGCACGATTCCATATTGTCGCGAATCCGATTCGCCACTTGCACCGCAGACTGCATGTCCATTTCGCTTCATCCTCTCCCGTCCGCGATCCTTTTCCCTTCACCTGCATCGCGCGTCAAGATTTGTTTCTGCTGACATTATACCTGAACGCGCAAAGACGCGTAAATTTTACAAATCCACAAAAATGAATAGAAAAACAGCCAATGTTGCGCATAAACAAACACAAAAAAACGGACACCCTTGAGGTGTCCCGCGGCGATGGCCGCTTGGCCCATTCGGCCCGCACCGAATCTCCGGCGCACCTTTGCCGGTTCCCGGCGTTTCCGCGCGGGCGGTTCAGCCTTTCGGCCGAACGAAGAGCGCGGCCAGGAACGAAAAGATGATCGCCGAGGAAATGCCCGCGCTCGTTACCTCGAAAATACCGGTGATGACGCCGATCCACCCGTCCCGCTCCAATTCGGTCAACGCGCCGTGCACAAGGGCGTTGCCGAAGCTGGTGATCGGCACGGTCGCCCCGGCGCCGGCGAATTCGATGAGCGGTTCGTACCAGCCGATGCCTTCCACAATCGCGCCGAGCACGACCAACGTCGTCATCGTGTGGGCGGGCGTCAGCTTGCCCACGTCCATCAGCAACTGGCCGAGCACGCAGATGGCGCCGCCAACGAGAAACGCCCATACGTATTGCAGCCACATGTCCATGGAGCCTTCCTCCTCTTTGCGCACAGGTTTGCGAGCGGGTGCCCCGCGCGGTCCCCGCTTGTTGCGCCGGTGCCCCGCCCTACCGAACCATGCCGATCACGCCGTGAACGACGCCGACGGCAAAGGCGGCCGCCACGCCGAACACGACGACCGGTCCGGCCAGCCGAAACATGCGGGCGCCGACGCCAAGCACCAACCCTTCCGCACGATGCTCCAGCGCGGCCGCGCACATCGCGTTGGCAAATCCGGTGACCGGCACCATGAGACCGGCTCCCGCCCACCGGGTCAGCTTGCCGTACAACCCGCAGCTCGTCAACGCGACCGCCAGCAGGATCAACACGGCCAGCGCCGGATGGCCGGCCTGCCGGGGCGGTATCCCCAACCAAGCGGTGAACGCCTGTTGCAGCCCTTGCCCGACCAGACAGACCGTCCCGCCGGAGACAAACGCCCGCAGCACACGCCGCGGCATCGCCAGGGGCGGCTTTCGCATCCCGGCAAGCGCCCTGTACTCCCGGGACGACAACGACAGCGGCCGGCGTGCGGCCTTTTCGCCGCTTTGGCTGCGCGTGGCCACTGGAGGACCTCCTTGTGCGACAACATGTTTCGCTCCTCATTATTTGTCAGCGATGGGGACGTTATGAATGGAAAATGCGCGCTTTTTCCGGCATTTTCGCTTCGGGCCGCATCCGCCGGTACAGGCACGCCTGGGCGTCCGCCCACATACAATGTACCGTTCCATGCGGGGCGGAGCGGTTTCCCTCCGCCCATCCCATTTGGAGGTGCTTGCGCGTGCCCGGATTTTTCGCTTTTGTCGCCCTGTTTCTCAAACAACTGAGCCTGCTTGTTTCCTATGTCAAAAACAACGCGTTTCCGCAGCCGCTTTCCGACGAAGAGGAGGCGCTGCACCTCAGGAAGATGGCCGAAGGCGACATCCAGTCGCGCAACGTGCTGATTGAACACAACTTGCGCCTTGTGGCCCACATCGTCAAAAAATTCGACAATACCGGAGAAGATCTGGAGGACCTCATTTCGATCGGCACCATCGGTCTCATCAAGGCAATCGAAAGTTACTCGCCCAACAAGGGAACCAAGCTCGCCACGTACGCCGCCCGGTGCATCGAAAACGAAATCCTGATGTATTTGCGAACGTTGAAAAAAACCCGCAAGGACGTCTCGCTGCACGATCCCATCGGACAAGACAAGGAAGGCAACGAAATCACCCTGTCGGACATCCTCGGCACGGAACCGGACGAAGTGGTGGACAAAGTGCAGTTGAAAATTGAAAAAAGCAAAATTTACGAAAATCTGGACATTCTGGACGAACGGGAGCAGGAAGTGATCCGCGGGCGGTTCGGTCTCGACGGGGGCGGGGACGAGCGTACCCAGCGGGAAATCGCGCGGGAACTGGGCATCTCCCGCTCCTACGTGTCCCGCATCGAAAAACGGGCGTTGATGAAGTTGTACCACGAGTTTTACAAAGGAAAAAAATAAAGCGTCCGGCCGTTGGAAGCCTGCGCGGTTGCAGCGCGGAACCGAACTCGCAAGGAGCGGTTTGCCCGGCGCAGATCGCTTTCCCCACACGGCAGGATCGCTTCGGTTTTCGATATTCGTTGACCAGTCCCTTGTTGTTGAAGGAACGGGCGCGGTCGGGGCTGATAAGCCACCAGCCGCGACCGGTCTCTGCGCCGGACGAGCTCCGTCAGCTTGACGGACGGGTCGCAGGCTTGCCGGGAGCGCGAGTCGATCCCGTTACGAACCGACCGATGAAAATTGAAAAGTCAGAACGGCCGCATCACGATCCGCGGGCGGTTCGGGCCGGACGGGGCGGAGACGGGCGCACCCGGCGGGAAATCGCGCGGGAACCGGGCGGGCATCCCGCGTTCGCCGGCACGTTCCGGGAGGTCCTTTCTTGTTGCTTCCTGACCGAATGAATCCCTATAATAACTTAGAACAACCAGAGCACCCACCCATTCACCGGGCTAGATATGAGGTGTTGAAGTGAATTGCATCGTATACGACCTGGAAATGACGGTTCGCCGGAAAAAAGAACAAGTGGCCGAAATCATTGAGTTTGGTGCCGTAAAGGTGGTGGTTCGCGATGGCGAACCGCAGATGGCGGATACGTTCCAGACGTTTGTCCGCCCGGTTCTTGCCCCCCGGTTGACCGAAGACACCACCGCGTTTACCGGCATCACGCAGGAACAGGTCGACGATGCGCCGACGTTGGCCGAAGCCATCCGGAAATTTACCGCCTGGATCGGCACCGACGACTACTTCCTGTGTGCCTGGGGCCCGGACGACCGGCGGCAACTCGTGCATGAATGCCGGCTGCACGGCATTCCGCTCGACTGGATGATCAACCATAACGATTTGCAAAACCTGACATCCAAGGTGCTCAAGCTGGAAAAGCACCAGCAGATCGGACTCAAAAACGCGCTGGAACGTTTGGAACTGCCGTTTACAGGTTCGCATCACCGGGCGCTGGACGACGCGGTCAACACGGCCCGCATCCTGATCAAACTGTACGACCGGCTGAAGCTCAAACGGAACCGGCTGTCGGAATACGCCGATCCGGAAAGCGAGATCGTGTATAAAACCGACCCGTTCGAGCATTTGCCGTTTGCCGGGCTGGCCTCCCTGTTCCGCGAGCGGGAGTGACCGGAACTTGACGGGCGGGCAGCCGGCCTGCGGCGGGAAGACTTCCGCCGGGCGCGGGCGGTAGTCAATCGGCTGAACGCTGTGGTACACTTGTTTCAACTGAAATCATCGTACCTTGATCCGAAATGGAGGAACCGCCATGCCTCGCAAGAAAATGCGCTCCGACATGATCAAGCGGGGGTTCGACCGTGCGCCGCACCGCAGTCTGCTGCGCGCGGCCGGCGTCCGCGAGGAAGATTTCGACAAACCGTTCATCGCCGTGGTCAACTCCTATGTCGACATCATTCCCGGTCACGTCCACCTGCAGGAATTCGGCAAGCTGGTGAAAGAGGCGATCCGGGAAGCCGGCGGCGTACCGTTTGAGTTCAACACGATCGGCGTGGACGACGGCATCGCGATGGGACATATCGGAATGCGGTATTCGCTGGCCAGCCGCGAACTGATCGCCGATTCGGTGGAAACGATGATCAACGCCCACTGGTTCGACGGCATGGTGTGCATTCCCAACTGCGACAAGATCACGCCCGGCATGATGATGGCCGCGCTGCGGGTGAATATTCCGACCATCTTCGTCAGCGGCGGACCGATGAAAGCGGGCGTGCTGTCCGACGGGCGCAAGGTGTCTCTCTCCAGCGTGTTCGAAGGCGTCGGCGCCTATCAGGCCGGCAAGATCGACGAGCGGGGGCTGCTCGAGCTGGAACAGTACGGCTGCCCGTCGTGCGGTTCCTGCTCCGGCATGTTCACGGCCAACTCGATGAACTGCCTGGCCGAAGCGCTCGGCCTCGCGCTGCCCGGCAACGGCACGATTCTGGCCGTATCGCCGGAGCGCAAGGAGTTGGTCCGCCGCTCGGCGCAGCAACTGATGAAACTCATCGAAATGGATCTCAAGCCGCGCGACATCGTCACGGAAAAGGCGATCGACAACGCCTTCGCCCTCGACATGGCCATGGGCGGCTCGACGAACACCGTGTTGCATACGCTGGCCATCGCGCATGAAGCCGGCATCGACTACCCGCTGGAACGCATCAACGAAGTCGCCCGGCGGGTGCCGCACCTGGCCAAGATCGCGCCGGCTTCGGACTATCATATTGAAGACGTCCACGAAGCGGGCGGCGTCAGCGCCATTTTGAACGAATTGCTGAAAAAACCCGGCGCGCTGCACGGCGAATGCATAACCGTCACGGGCAAGACGCTGCGCGAGAACGTGGAAGGCTGCGAAATTCGCAACAAGGACGTCATCCGCCCGATCGACAACCCGCACAGCCCGCAAGGCGGTCTGGCCGTCCTGTTCGGCAACCTGGCGCCGGAAGGCGCGATCGTCAAGGTCGGCGCGGTGGATCCTTCCGTCGGCGGCTATCACCGGGGTCCGGCCATCTGCTTCGATTCGCAGGAGGAGGCGCTCGCCGGCATCGCCGGCGGCAAGGTGAAGGAAGGACACGTCGTCGTCATTCGTTATGAAGGGCCGAAAGGCGGACCGGGCATGCCGGAAATGCTCGCCCCGACCTCGCAAATCGTCGGCATGGGACTCGGCGCCAAAGTGGGCCTCATCACCGACGGCCGGTTTTCCGGCGCATCCCGCGGCATCTCGATCGGCCACATTTCGCCGGAAGCGGCGGAAGGCGGCCCCATCGCCTTCGTGGAGGACGGCGACATGATCGAGCTGGACCTGAACAACCGCAAAATCACCCTTGAAGTCAGCGACGAGGAACTGGCGCGGCGGCGCGCGAACTGGAAAGGCTTCGAGCCGAAGGTCAAATCCGGCTATCTCGCCCGCTATTCCGCGCTGGTGACGTCCGCCAGCACGGGCGGCGTGCTGAAAATCTGAACCGCAAACGCCGTTCGCGGAACCCGAAACAAAACAAGCACCTCCACCTCCGCACCACGCGGAATCGTGGAGGTGCTTTCGTCTTTTCTTCCCGCAGGGCGCGCCCCCTAAGCTTCAGCCGCTCCCGAGGAGCCGGTCACCCCCGGCGGTACGCCGGACGCCCCCGTCTGACCGGGGGGACGGGATGCGGCATCCGCTCCGGACACGACAGACCGCCCCGACGCGCCGGACGAGCCGGACACCCCCGGCATTCCCGGCGCGGCCGATACGCCGGACGCACCGGACACTTCCGGTTCCGCCGGCTGGACGCAGCGTTGCCGGACCCGGTCCCTCCCGGAAGCTCTTCCCTTCCACTTCGCCAACTCCTCCCGGGGCATGAACACGATTTTCGGGCTGAGCGGGAACCGGTCTTCGCGCTTGGCGCCCGAGGGACGGATGATGGCGATCAGCAGGTGCAAATACAGGTTGGTCAGGCGCCGGAACCAACCGTCCGGAAGGTCGAACAGCCGGAACCCGAACGGTTCCGCCCCCCGGTTGATCAGCGTGATCCCGTAAATGCCCCGGATCGTTTCCCGATCCGGAAGCCGCTCCACATGTTCGGCCACCTCCGGCAACCATTCCTCCATTTTGCGGATCATGCGCAGCGCCGTATGGATTCCCGATTTCGACGTCAGGCCGATCCGGTACAGCATCCGGTTGTCGAAGTGCAGTTCCATGACCCGGTCGCCCGGTTTCAACGCGTCGCCGTTTCCGAGCGGGAGTTCCTTGCCGGAGTACCGCGTAATCCGATAGTGGAAAAAGGTCCCGTCGCCGATCGGCCGGAGGCGGAACAGCCGATGAAACAATCGCTCCCACAGCATCCAGACGGCCACCAGCAAGCGTTTGCCGAAGCCGATTACGGCACGTCGGGGCGCGGTTCCGTTACCGCCCGTCCCGGCGGCGGCGTCCGCGGCCTCCTGTCCCCCCCTGCGGACGTGTTTGCGCGCTTCCGTCAGCGCAATCATCTCCTTCATGTTCACGAACCGGTAACCGAGCCGCGCGCCATCTTCCAGAATCCGCTCCAATGCGGCCAGCATGTGGGCCGGCGCCTCCGGATCGGCGCCGAACGTATCGCCCCGATCGTGGAGCAAAAACACCTCGCCCGGCCGCAATTTTTTCCGCATCCGCCGGTACAGCCGCTCCGTCCCCACCTTGCGGCGCCAATCCCCGAACATCGACGTCCAGAGCACGATTTGAAAATGGCCCAGATTGGCATAGTCGAACACGTTTACGATGCCCCAAGGCGGGCGGTAATACAGCGGCCGTTCCCCCGTGATCGACCGAATGATGTCACTGGTGCGTTGCACCTGCCGTTTGACGGCGCGCGGACGCATCAGCCAGTTCGGATAATGGACGTAATTATGAATGCCGATATCATGCCCATCCTCATACATCCGGCGAACCAATTCCGGATGCTGCTCCGCGTGCTGGCCGACCACGAAAAACGTCGCCCTCGCTCCGTGCCGTTTCAGCAGATCAAGCAGTTGCGGCGTGTACACCGGGTCGGGACCGTCGTCGAACGTCAGCGCGATTTCCCGTTCCGTCCGGCCGCCCCGGAACACGCGGAAACCGAACATGCGGCTGAAAAAGGCCGGCAAAAACGCATAAAACGTAAAAAAATAAAATCCCCACATCAGGAATTTTTCCATGCCTTCCCCCACCATCAAGATCCGCAAATTCCGCAAATCAAAGGCATGTGCTTCTGTCATTTTACCATAAACGTCTGCAAATTGGGGATCTTGATCCGGCGGTGTCGGTCCGTTCCGGTCCGGCCCCGTCAACTCGATCGGGCCCGTCCGTTCGTGTAAAATAAAAAAAATAATACCGGATGAAGAGGAGACGGTTCATGCTGACCTTGTACAAAAAATACTGGCGCACGGCGTTCGATATCGCCATCATCGTCTTCACCGTCTGGCTGATCATGTACGTGTTCAGTTATCTGTACCGGATCGCCGCGCCGGTATTTTTGTCCTTTGTGATCTTCCTGTGCATCGAGCCGCTGGCCCGGCGGTTGCACCGCCTCGGCTTGCGCAAGTCCATCGCGGCCGGCATCAGCACGCTCGTGTTCATTCTGGTCATCCTGGGCAGCCTGATCGGTCTCGGGTACATCTTTGCGCGCCAGATCATGCAATTGCAACAAAACCTGCCCGTGTACCAGAGCATCCTGCAGGAGAACGTGGCGGCCCTGACGGCGGAACTGGAATCGCGCATGGCGGCGCTCCCTCCGGATCTGACCGCGCGGCTGAACGAGGCGTTCAAAGACGTGACCGGCTTCGTCAGCAAACTGGCGGCCGATTTTTTGAACCGGCTGGTCGGCTTGCTGACCTCGTTCTCCTCGTTCGTGGTCAATTTCCTGATCGCGATCGTGCTGGCATACTTCCTGAGCGTGGAGATTGACATGTGGAAAAAGTTCGCGAAGGAACGGTCACCCCGGACGTTGCGGCTGGCGGTTTCTTTCTTGCGGGAAAACGTGTTTCGCGGCATCTCCGCCTATTTGAAAGCCCAAGCGAAACTGATCAGCGTGACCTTCGTCATCATCTTTCTGGCGCTGCTGGCGCTTCGCGTGAACAACGCTTTTTCCATCGCGCTGCTGGCCGGCTTGTTTGACGTGTTGCCGCTGCTTGGCGTAAGCACGCTGTTCATTCCCTGGATCACCTATCTGTTCATCACCGGCGAGCTGGAACTGGGGCTGTGGCTGACGGGTCTGCTTGTGGTGGTGACCGGTACGCGGCAAGTGCTGGAACCGCGCATTACCGGCCAGACCATCGGCGTGTCCGCCTTTACCATGCTGACGTTCATGATCATCTCGCTGTCGCTTTTCGGCGTGATGGGCCTCATCCTGGCGCCCATCCTCATGATCCTGCTGAAGGCGCTCTACGACCAGGGCTATCTCCACCAATGGATCCGGCTGCCCCAGGAGGAATTTTCCGTCTCTCCGCTCAAACCGGCCGGACAAGATCACGGGATATCGGAAAAGACGGAAAGGACGGAACACGGCCAAGGGTGAGCGCGCCGCCCCCTCCTCCTTCCGCTTGTTCGATCTGCGGACGCAAACGGAAACGGTCTCTTGCGTTTTCGCCCGGACGGCTCCGCTCATCCGTCGCGGCCCCGAGTTTAGCGTGCAGACGAAGGTTCGCCGAGCAGGGCGGCCATCAGATCGCCGAACACGCCGGCGGCCCGGTTGCGCAAGCCGGCCGGCTGGTCCTCGATGAGCACCGCCACCGCGTAACGCGGCCGGTCCAGCGGTCCGTAGCCGACAAACCAGTGGTGATTGCGCGGCGAGCCGGGCCGGCCGGTCTCCGCCGTCCCGGATTTGCCGGCGACCCGTCCCTTCAGACTGGCGAGCGCCTGCGCCGCCGTTCCGTCCTGCACCACCCGGTCCATCGCCCTCAGCAGGAAGCCGGCCGTCTCCCGGTGAATCGCTCCCCGGGGAGAGGCGGCGGATTGTTCCGGCAGGCGGGCCAGGAGCCGACCGTCCGCATACCGGATCTCGGTGACAAGGCGCGGCGCCGTCACCTGCCCGCCGTGGAGCAGGGTGACGACCAGATTGGCGGCCTGCAGCGGCGTCACCCGCACATCGCGCTGGCCGATGCCCGCGCCGGTCCGCACGCCCCCGTCCCGGCCGTCGGCGGGGTCATGAAAAACGCTCCCCGCTTCTTCCTCCGGCAACAGACGCAGCGGCTGGCCGTCGACGAACCTCTGCACGTGCCAGCCAATCCGGCGGGCCATTCCGAGCCGATCGGCCGCGTCCGCCAACGCCCGCGCGTCCAGCCGCTCCGCCAGGGCGGCAAACACCACGTTGCACGACTGCGCGAACGCCTCTTCGAGGGTGAGCACGCCGTGCCCCTCCCTTCGCCAACAGCGGAGACCGTAACGGCCGTACGTGCCGTCGCACCGGAACCGCTCTCCCGGCCGCACCGCGCCTGACTCCAGCGCGGCGGCCAGCGTCACCGCCTTGAATACCGAGCCGGGCGGATATCCGGTCAACGCGTGATTGCGCTCGTCCGTGCCGGGGCGGCCAATGTGGGCGGGATCGAAGGCCGGACGCGATACCATGGCCAGGATGTCGGCGTTTTCCGCGTCCAGCACGACGATCGCTCCCGCGCGGACGCCCGCCCGTTCCAGCGCCAGCTCCGCTTCCCGTTGCACGCTCCGGTCAATGGTCGTGCGCACCTGAATCGGAAAGGCGCCGCCGGCCGGCCCCACCACCCGCACCCCGAGCCCGGCCAGATCGCGCCGGGCCGCGTCGCGATGGCGAACGGCCCATGTGGGCCCGGCGCCGTGCAGAAAACGGTCGAGCGCCCGCTCCAGGCCGGAGCCGCCGATTGGTTCCGAAAGGGCCAGCCGGCGCCGGCCGAGCCGTTCGCCGTACAGGTCGCGCAGCCGCTCCGGATGCTGGGACACGTAGCCGATCGCGTGCAGGGGGGCCAGGTCGGCGGCATACCGCTCCACGCGCGGCAACGGCCAGATGCCGGGCAACCCCAGCCGAAGCACCGCTTCCGCCTGTCCTTCGCCGATCGGAACCGCCCGGCCGTCTTCCCCCGTCCAGAACGCCGGCTCGCGCAACGTTGCCAGCCAGTCCGCCAGTCGCTGCGGATCCGTCCCGAGCACGGCGGCGAGTTGCTCGATCGCTTCGGCCCGCGGCCGGGCGTCCGTTTCGCGGGCGGGGAATGCGGCTAAAGCGGTGACCGGCGCACCGGTCAGGGGCACGCCATGCCGGTCGAGAAACCGGCCGCGCCCGTCGTCCAGCATGAGCATGTCGCCGCGTTGCCGGACCGCCTTCGCCGCCCACGAGGCTTCCGCACGACCCGGCGCCGGTCCGAGCTGCAGCCAAAACAGGCGGGCCAACAGCGTCATAAATCCCGCCGCAATCAGCAACAGCAGCATGAACATCCGCCGCAACACCGTCAACCGGGGCATGGCCATCTCCTCCGCGGGTCAGGTTCTCCTCCCATTTTGGCCCGTTTCGCGACAGGCCAACCCCCGGACCGTCAAATTTTCGGGGCTTTGCCTGCCCGCCCGCCATGCCGCAACCCGCTTTCCTGTCCCTGGGCGCCGTCACCGGACGTTCCCTTGGGGAAACGCCGCGCCAAATCAAAAACGGGAAGCCGCATGGCTTCCCGTTCCCTTTTCCGTTCGCCGCGTCCGGAATCAGTCGACGGTAAAGCGGGTCAGCGATTCGCGCAGTTCCCGGGACACCGATTCCAGCCGGTTGGACAGGCGCACCAGTTCTTCGGAAATGTTCTGTTGCTCGCTGCTGAGCGAAGCGACTTCTTCCGACGTGGCCGACGATTCTTCCGCCACCGCGCTGACGTTGGTCATCGCCAGGTTGAGGGCGGCCTGCGCCTCCTCCAGACGGCCGACCGCTTCCGTCGCCAATTCCAGCCGTTGCACGAAGTCGTTCATATGCGCCTGCACGTCGGCGAAAATCTGGTTGGCGTTGCGGACGGATTCGATCTGCTCCTGGAACAGCGGGTTGGCCGCGGACAACACGGAGACCGTTTCGTCAATTTCCCGCTGGATCGTCTCCACGATTTCACCGACGACGCCGATCGATTGCCGTGACTGATCGGCCAGCTTGCGGATTTCGTCGGCGACCACCATGAACCCTTTGCCCGCCGCACCGGCGCGCGCGGCCTCGATCGTCGCGTTCAGCGACAGGATGTTGGTCTGCTTCATGATGTTGTTGAGCACGTCGAGAATTTTGCGTATCGAACCGGTGCTTTCCTTCAGCTTGTCGACCTTGGCCATCATGGAACGGGTCATTTCTTCGGTCCGGCCCGTTTTTTCCAGCATCGCCGCCATGTAATCGGCCCCGCGGCGTCCGGACTCCTCCACGATGGCCGCCGCCCGGCCCATCTCCTCGTTCTCGCGGATGACGGCCTGCACCTGCTTCCCGATGTGGCTCGTCATTTCGGTACCGCGTTCGGATTCCATCGCCAGGTTGGTCGCGCCCTTGGCAATCTCCTCGGTGGCGACGGCGATTTCCTTGGCGGACGTCGCCGTTTTCCGCGACGCTTCCGTCAGATTGGCGGCGGTGTCCAGCACTTCCTCCGCCGAACGGTTCGTTTGCTGCACCAGCGCCTTGATCTGGTCCATCATCCGGTTGAAGCTTTCCGCGACCTGGCCGATCTCGTCGCGCTGGCGGATATCGGAACGAACCGTCAGGTTGCCCTTTTCCCCTTCATTCATCAGGGTGCGCAGTTTGCCCAGCGGGCGGCCGACGGACCACATCACGAGCAATCCGATCCCCGCCGCGATGACGGCCGACAGGATGGACATGATCACGGTCACATTACGGATGCTGGCCACATCCTTGACCAGTTCGGACACGGGAATGTTGGCCACCACCATCCAGTTGTTGATCGGCACGTTGGCGCCGACGGACAACACGTCCTCGCCGTCCACCTCCACCTCGATGCTGCTTCCCGCGGCGGGCAACGCAAGTCCGTACGTGGTAGCCAATTCGGCGACATCCGTCGAATAGATGATCCGGTTCCCATCCTCCGGAGCGATCAGCCGTACCACGCTGCCGTTGTCGCCGGCGGCGCCCTGGATCGGATCTTCCAGAATGTTCGCGAAAAGCTCCATGATCAGGAGGGACGGGGTGGACGTCAAGTTCAAGACCCGGGCGATGGCGATGGTCGGCCGATCCACCGAACCGGACAGGCCTTTCGGCATCGTGGACACCCAGAGAACCTTGCCCCTCAGTTCGATGGCCTGTTGCGCAAACGGCTGTTCCAGGACGGCCGCCTTGTCCGGCAGGGTGTATCCTCCCGATGAGCCGATGACCGGGGTTTTGTCGTCCGTCGGGATGATGTACAGACCGGCCACGTTGCCGTCGCTCATTTGCACCGTGCCGAACAGTTCGCTGATTTCGCGTTGCCCCTCGTAGCGTTCAAAATCGCTGGAGCTGGACGCCAGGACCACGGTCAGGTTGGTAATAAAGTCCTGGTTGGCGATAAATTCCATTGTTTTCATTTCGTAATTTCGCAGCATCTGATCCAGGCGGGCCGCCGTCTGCTGCATCGTCGCCTCGCTGGACTCGGCCACTTCCCGCTGGATGATGGCGCTGGACTGGGAAAACGAAAACAGGCCGAGCGAAATGACGCAGACCAGAATCCCGCAAAAAATGATCAGGAACAGCTTCATCCCGACGGAACGCACCGGGTTGAAGCCCGTTTCCCGAAACATGGCGCCAATGCCGCGCGATGCGGCCCCCATCCGCTCACCCAACTGGTTCATCGCATTTCCTGATGGGCGTTTCCAATTCTTCATCCGCTGCTCCTCCTGACCAAACTCTAAATCTGAATCTGAAAAAGAAAAAAAGGTTGCCGAATCCACCCAGACATTGCCATTCGTATGGCCACCATGTCTATTATCGGTGATAATTCGACAAACCTTTAATTTTCCCTCTTATCCGTTCAGCAAAATTTCCCAATGTCCGTCATAAAACGATTTTTCGCATGATGTCCAGCGGTCGGACCGGTTGTTCGGTTCGCAATCGGACCCGTTGCAGCGGATGGCGCGCGGCGTCCAGCGGATGGCCCGCCTCGTCGGCGAGTGCGCCGATCGTCTGCCGGAATTTCCGGCCTCCCGGCCCGAAAAACTCCGCCTGCATGCCGGGGCGAAACGGGCTGCGTTGCTCCACGGTGGCGATGCCGGTCGCGGGATCGTAATCCCGGACGATCGCAGCGAAATCGAAGGGCACCGGTTTGTCCTCCGGCGCGAACAGATGGGCTCCGGCGTCCGGCTGGCCGAAGTAAAATCCGGTGGACACCGGCCGGTTGGCCGCCTTGGCGAGCTCTTCCATCCATTCGGGACGCAGCCGGTAACCGGCCGGATCGGCAAGCCAGGCGTCGATCGCCTGCCGGTACACCTGAACGACGGTGGCGACGTAGTGCATGGTTTTCATGCGCCCTTCGATCTTGAAGCTGTCAATGCCCGCTTCCATCAGTTCGGGCAAATGGGCGAGCATCGACAAATCCTTGGCGCTCATGGTGAAGGGCACATCGCCGGAACGCAGCAGGGAGCGTTCCGCTTCGCGCAAATCGTACGCCCAGCGGCACGACTGGCAGCAACCGCCGCGGTTGGAGTCGCGGTCGGTGAAGTGGTTGGACAGCACGCAGCGGCCGGAGACGGCCGAACACATCGCCCCGTGAATGAACGCCTCGATTTCGACGTCGACCTTCGCCTTGATCTCGCGAATTTCGTCCAGCGTCGCTTCACGGGCCAGCACGATGCGGGAAATGCCTTCGCGTTTCCAGAAAGCCGCCGCCTGCCAGTTCAGGGTCGACTGCTGGGTGCTCAAATGAACGGCCAGGCCGGGGGCAACCCGCCGCGCCGTCTCCACCACGGCCGGGTCGGCGGCGATGATGGCGGCGATGCCGATCGCCTCGAGCCGGCGCAAATAGTCGTCCAGGCCGGGCAAGTCGTCTTCGTGGGCGTAAATGTTGGCGGCCACGTAGACCTTCGCCCCGTAACGCGAAGCGAACGCCACGGCTTCTTCCATCTCCGCGAAGGTAAAATTGTCGGCATTGGACCGCAGGCCGTATTTCTCGCCGCCGATGTAAACGGCGTCGGCCCCATAATGAACGGCAAACTTGAGCTTTTCCAGACTGCCGGCGGGCGCGAGCAATTCCGGCCGCGTCCGGTCGCGGCCGGTTCGCGATTGCGCCGCGTTTTCCGGCAATGTCGTCGCGGTCATCGCCCCCGGCCTCCTTTCCCTCGCCATTTTCTCAATACACCTGCTCCTTGTAATAAAACCCGAAGCCAAGCTCGCGGCGCGGATCTTGAAGCGCGAGAACCGGCTCCAGCCACTCCTCGCGGAACGAATAGGCCGCCGGGTCGGCGGCCCAGGTGTCCAGCGCGGTGCGGTAGGCGCGCAGCGCCGCCTCGTTGTACGCCTCGCTTTTCAGCAGCGGTTCGACGTACAGGCTGGTCACGCCGGCGTCGATCAACTCCGGCAACACCTCGATCAGGCAAAGATCTTCGGCGCTCATCACATGGGTGCCGTTTTCATCCTCGAAAACCGGGAACCATTGATCCGGCCGCTCCGTCTCGACCAGGCACAACCCACGCCCGGGCCCGAGATCCTGGAGGCGCGCCTCGCGTCCCGTATAGGTCATGTAATGGTGCAGGAGCTGGCGGTAGGCGTGATAAATGTTCGTCGCCCCGTGCACCTGCACTTGCGTTTCCATGCCGGCGCGTCGCGCGAACTGCCGGATTTCTTCCCCGTTCAGTTCGCGGGCCAGCACGGCGCGAACGGCGCCGTGCCGCTTCCAGAAGGCCGCCGCCTGCGAATTGGTGCCGGTCATTTCCCCGTTCCAGTGCAAGGGCAGGTCGATGCCGTATTCACGCAGGACGTATGGCACCGCCGGATCGCCGAACACTGCGGCGTCCGCGCCGGCCGCCCGCACCAGCCGCAAGTATTCCGGAAGCGCCGCCAATTCCGCATTGCGGAACAGCTTGTTCACCGCCACATACGCGCGCGCCCCGAGCCGGTGCGCGAGGGCCACGGCCTCCGCGAGGCGCTCGGCCGTGATGGCGCCGGGCAAACGCATGGCAAAGCGGGGTTCGCCGATCAGCACCGCGTCCGCTCCGGCGGCAACGTACCGTTCGATCTGTTCCGGCGAACCGGCCGCGATCAACAGTTCGGGCACGGCTTTGTTCTTCATGATTTCCTCCGGATAGGTGGCGGCGGACCGGAAGATCGGTCCGCCGCGCGTCAGGATTGTTGTTTTTTGGCGTTCTGTTCGCTGGTCCGGATATTCTTCTGATGCTGGCTGAAGGTGGTGGCGAACAGATGCTCGTTGGAACCGTCCTTTTTGGTGACATAATACAAATAATCCGTCTCCGCCGGATACAGCGCCGCTTCGATCGATTTCAGGCCCGGAGCGGCGATGGGGCCGGGCGGGAGTCCGGGATTCCGGTACGTGTTGTAGGGACTGTCGATCTGCAGGTCTTCCTCGAGCAGACGTTCCTTGGGCTTGTCCAGCAAATACTGGATCGTCGCGTCGATCTGCAGGGGCATGTTTTTTTTCAGCCGGTTGTAAATAACGCTTGCCACGATCGGCCGTTCCTTGTCCACCACCACTTCCCGCTCGATCAGCGAAGCGATGGTGAGCAACTCGTGCATGGTCAGCCCGCGCTCTTCCATGATCTCCTGCCAGCCGTCGGGCAAATCGTTCAGCTTGCGGTCCAGTTCCGCCAGCATCCGGGCGACGATTTCGTCCGCCGTGCTGTCGTGCCGCATTTCATAAGTCTCGGGAAAGAGGTAGCCTTCCAGCGCGTAACGCAGCCCGGCTTCCGTTGGAATGCCCGACACCCAGGTGGCGTCGGTAAACCGTTCCGGATGACGCACCGCCTCCAGAAACGCCTCCCGGTCGACCGCGCCGGTTTGGGCCAGTTTCTCGGCCATCTGTTCGACGGTGAACCCTTCGGGGATCGTAAAGCGGAACGTGGCCGGCGCCACCGTCTGGCCCCGGTTCAGCTTGTCCACGATCTCTTCCCGGCTCATGCCCGGCACGAATTCGTACACGCCGGCCTGGAAGCGGGTGCCTTCGCCTTTCCATTTCAGCCACGCCGCAAACAGCCAGGCGTCCCGGATGAGCCCGCGCTCCTCCAGCAACTCGGCGACCTGCTGGGCCCGCATGCCCTTGTCCACCGTCACCTGGACCGGCGTTGGGCGGGCCGCCGGCGGACGCAAGCCGTTCCAGACGTAGAGCGCCGCGCCGCCCGCCGTTGCGAGCACCAAGCCGAGCGCGATGAAAAAGGACCACAGCACCGGGTGTCCCTTCGTTTTCCGGCGCACCGCATTCCCGGTTTCCCGCTCCTTCGCCGCCGGCCGCAAACCGGAGCTGTCGGTCCCCGTCGTTTCAAACCGATCGTTACCCACGTTCTCCCCTCCTGCCCACTGACGAACGCCGCATCCGGCCAAACCCATAAAAAGAGCGGTCACCCGCTCTTTTCGTTACGGTCTTTCGTCTCCGCCGAACTGCATGTCGTCGTACGCCTCGGCCACGGCCTCCCATTCTCCGTCGTCTTCCACCGTCTCCAACTGCAGTTCGCCGTCCGGACCGTCCACGATCCGCATCACGTCGATGTCGTCCTCTTTGCGCATCGCTTCCGTCTGCACGATGGCGTATCGGCGGCCGTTCAGGGTCAACTCCGCCAACAGCCGGTAAGTCTCCGTTTCCTTGCCGTTCTCGGTCAGCACCAGTTCGTCGCCGAACCGTTCTCGCAACGTCGTCATGCCGCGACCACCCCGTCAGCGGTCCGGAGCCGCCGCATCGGCTTCGGCGTCGCCAAACTCATCCATCAGCGTGTTGAACGTTTCCTCGACGAGGTCCCACTCTTCCTCGTCCTCGATCGGGTACAGCTTCAGCTCCCCGTTGTCCTCTTCGTAACGGAACGCGAACACTTCCTGTTCCGCGTCCGGTTCAGGCTCCTCATCCGCCGGAACGACCATCAGGTACTTGCGGTCGGTTCCGTCGTCCAGTTCGAAGCGCATGATCACCTCGAACGCTTCCTCGTTGCCTTCATCGTCCGGAATGTAGATGATCTCGGCTTCGTCCTGCGCATGGTGTCCGTCATTCATGGTTTTTCCCCCGTTTCGCTCGGGAATCAAGATAATGTTGCAGCAGCAGCGCCGCCGCCATCCGATCCACCACTTGCCTGCGTTTCCGCCTGCTCACGTCCGCCTCGATGAGCGTTCGTTCCGCCGAGACGGTTGTCAGCCTTTCATCCCAGAGATGGACGGGCACGGATAGTGTTTGCCGCAAACGGTCGGCAAATGCCATGCAGATTTCGGCACGCGGGCCGAGCGTTCCGTTCATGTTGACGGGCAAACCGACCACCACCGCCTCCGCCCCGTAGCGTTCCACCAATTCCGCGATGCGGCGCAGGTCCTCGCCGTCTTCCGTCCGCTCGATCGTCGCGATGCCGCTCGCCGTCCAGCCGAGCTCGTCGCTGACGGCCACGCCGATGCGCCGGTCGCCGTAATCCAGGCCGAGAATGCGCATCTCAGCGCTGCCGCTCCAGATAGAAGCGCACCAGCTCTTCAATCAGCTCGTCGCGCTCTTTTTTGCGGATCAGGCTGCGCGCGTTGTTATGACGGGGAATGTAGGCGGGATCCCCCGACAGCAGGTAACCGACGATCTGGTTGATCGGATGATATTCCTTTTCCACCAACGCATCATAGACCTTCAGCAGGATTTCGCGCGCCGACATTTCCTGCCTGTCGCCCGTTACCCGAAACTGGACGGTCTCATCCATGGCGTTGTGATTCGCGTCCGAAGGGTTCAACGCCGGCACCTCGCTTTCCGCACCTCGATGGTCCATCCTCAAGTACTCCCATCATAACATATTCCGGTTGCCGCGGAAAATCCGCAGGAAATCGCAGGAAATTTCAGGAGCCCAGTTGCGCCGCCAGGAGCCGCTCCGCGGCGGCCAGCGCGTCATCGAGCCGGGACGGATCTTTGCCGCCGGCCTGCGCCAGTTCCGGTTTTCCGCCGCCTCCGCCGCCGCACATCGCGGCCAGTTCCTTGACGAGTTTGCCGGCATGCACGCCCTTTCCGGTCACGTCCGGTGTGGCCGCCACGACCAGGTTCACCTTGTCCTCCAGCGCGGCGCCAAGCACGACGACCACCGAACCGAGCCGGTTCTTCAATTCGTCGGCAATGCCGCGCAGTTGGTCGACGCCGTCCGCTTTCACGCGGGCCGTCACGAGCTGCACGCCGGCGACCGTTTTCGCCCGGGAGGCCAGTTCGGCCGCCTCCAGCCGTCCGAGCTTGCCGCGCAGCGACTCGATCTCGCGCTGCGCCTGCCGCAGCTCGCCATGCAACGCTTCCAGGCGCTTCGGCACGTCCGCCGGCGCGCACTTGAGCGTTCCTGCCGCGGCGCGAAGCGTCCGGATCTGCTCGTCCACATAAGCGTAAGCATGGCGGCCGGTCACCGCCTCGACCCGGCGGACGCCGGAGCCGATGCCGCCTTCGCCGATCAGCCTGAACAGACCGATCTGGGCCGTGTTGCGCACGTGGCAGCCTCCGCACAGTTCAAGGCTGTAATCGCCGACGCGCACGACGCGGACGATGTCGCCGTACTTCTCCCCGAACAGCGCCATGGCGCCCATCGCCTTCGCTTCCGCCAGCGGCATGTGGGAGATCGTGACGTCGACGCCCTTCCAGATCTGTTCGTTGACGCGGCGCTCCACCTCCGCCAGTTCTTCCGGGGTCAGAGCCCCGAAATGCGAAAAGTCAAAACGCAACCGCTCGGCTTCCACGAGCGAACCGGCCTGGTTGACGTGCTCGCCGAGCACTTCTTTCAACGCTTTGTGCAACAGGTGCGTGGCCGTATGGTTCCGGACGATGTCGGCGCGCGCTTCGGCGTCGATCGCAGCGGTGACGGTGTCGCCGACCTTCAGCGTGCCTCGCGTCACCGTGACGTGGTGAACGTGCTGGCCGTGCGGCGCCTTGCTCATCGCCTCGACTTCGGCTTCGGCGCCGTCCGCGCGCAGTACGCCGCGGTCGCTCACCTGCCCGCCGCTTTCCGCGTAAAACGGCGTCCGCTCCAGAATGACGAGCGCCTGCTCGCCCGCGGCGACCGAATCGACGAACCGGTCGCCGGCCACGAGGGCGACGATGCGGGCATCGGCGACCACTTCGTCATAACCGACAAACTCGCTCGCCGCCGTGAAGTCCGACAGCGGACCGCCCTGCACCTGCATGCCGCCCGTTTCCTGACGGGCGGCCCGGGCCCGTTCCCGCTGCTCGGCCATGGCCGCTTCGAACCCTTCCTTGTCCACGGTCATGCCCCGCTCGGCGGCGTAATCGATGGTCAAATCCAGCGGGAACCCGTACGTGTCGTACAGTTTGAACGCGTCCTGGCCGGAAATGCGGTGGATGCCGTCCCGCCGCGCCCGCTCGCACAGATCGGCGAGAATGGCGAGCCCCTCTTCCAGGGTCTCGTGGAAGCGCTCCTCCTCGGTGCGGATCACCCGCTCGATGAATTCCCGCTTTTCCACCAGTTCGGGATAATATTCGCCCATGATCTCCCCGACCGTCGCCACCAGCTCCCACATAAACGGCCGGTTCAGGCCGAGGGTCCGCCCGTAACGGACGGCCCGGCGCAACAGACGGCGGATGACGTACCCGCGCCCCTCGTTGGACGGCAATACCCCGTCGCCTACGGCAAACGCCACCGTGCGGATGTGGTCGGCGATGACCTTGAGCGCCACGTCGCGCTCCTCATTCTCCTTGTACCGCACCCCCGCCATGGCACACGTTTTCTGAATGATCGGCTGGAACAGGTCCGTGTCGAAGTTGGAATCGACGTCCTGCAAAATGGACGCGAAACGCTCGAGCCCCGCGCCGGTGTCGATGTTCTTGCTCGGCAACGGCGTGTAGCTGCCGTCCTTGTTGTGGTTGTATTGCGAAAACACAAGGTTCCACACTTCAAGGAAACGCTCGTTCTCGCCGCCGGGCCGGCATTCCGGGTCGGACAGGTCGCCGTACTTCTCGCCCCGGTCGTAAAAGATTTCCGTGCACGGCCCGCACGGCCCCTCGCCGATGTCCCAGAAGTTGTCCGGTTCCTTGAAGATGTGCGAGGCGGGAAGACCGATCATTTCGTTCCAGTAACGGTACGCTTCCTCGTCATCCGGATGGACGGTGACGTACAACCGTTCCGGTTCGAAACCAATCCACTTCGGATCGGTCAGGAATTCCCACGCCCAGGCGATCGCTTCCTTTTTGAAATAGTCGCCGATGGAGAAGTTGCCGAGCATTTCAAAAAACGTATGATGCCGCCGCGTCTTGCCGACGTTCTCGATGTCGTTGGTGCGGATGCATTTTTGCGAGTTGGCGATCCGCGGATTGGCCGGCTTCACCCGTCCGTCAAAATACGGCTTGAGCGGCGCCATGCCGGCGTTGATCCAGAGCAGCGAAGGGTCGTTGTGCGGCACGAGCGACGCGCTCGGCTCGATGTGGTGGCCCTTGCTGCGGAAAAATTCCAGCCATTTGCTGCGGATTTCGGCTGCGGTCAACGATTTCATCGGTCATCCCCCGTCTTGTCCGCAAAAATAAAACGCCGTACTGGCGTTGAATTCTCGTGGCATGATCCGTTTCGGGTCAATCAAAATCATTATAGACAACCCGTTTTCCCGGTGTCAAACGGTTTTTCGGCGGATGTAGTAGGCGAACAGATGCTGGAAGATGACCTTGAGTGCGGCGTAGGCGGGCACGGCCAGAATGAGGCCGGCGACCCCCGCCAGTTCGCCCCCGACGAGCAACACGAGGATGATGGTGAGGGGATGAATGTGCAGCGTTCGTCCCACCACCTGCGGGCTGATGACATTGCTTTCGAGGTTCTGGCAAATCAGGTTCACGAGGACCACCAGCAGCATCATTTTCCAGGAAATGGTCGACGCCATCACCAGCGCCGGCAACGCGCCCAGAAACGGCCCCAGGTACGGAATGATGTCGAACAGCGCCACGAAACTGGCCATGAGCAGCGGATACGGCATGCCGATGAGCGCGTAACCGATGTAGGCGAGCACGCCCACGCACAACGAGACGATGAACTGCCCGCGGATGTAACTGCCGAGCGCCTGATCGATGTCCTTGAGCAGGCGCACCACCGCCTTGCGGCGCGACCGGGGCACATAGTGAAGGGCGGCCCGCTCGAACACGTCCATGTCCTTCAGCATGTAAAACGACAAGAACGGGATGATGGCCACGACAAACACGGCGTTGACCATGCTGCCGATGTTGCGGATCGCGTCGGCGATCCGCTCCTCAATCTCCCTCTCCAGCGCCGCGATCGAACGGTTGATGCCCTCGCGGATGCCCGGCGGCAGCCAGTCGCTGTTGTTGAACGAGTTCAGCATCTGCTGCGTTTTCATCGACAGTTCCGGTATGTGCTCGTTCAGTTCGCGGATTTGGCCGATCAGTACCGGGACGACGTTGACGAGGAACACGGTGCAGCAAAAAATAAACACCGCGTAGATAAGCAGCACCGCCGCGGTGCGCGGCACCTTCCGTTCATGCAGCAGCGACACGACGGGATGGAGAACATAGGAGATGATCATGGCTACAAGAAAGGGGGCGAGCACGGCTTTCAAAAAGCTGTAAACCGAAACCAGCATCGGCCGGACGAGCGACAGGAGATACAGAAAGACCAGCACGAGAATGCCGTAGGCCAGAAAGACGAACAGGCGACTTTGGGCAAAACGGTGCATCGGTTTCCCCTCCGCATACGCGCGCAGGACATGCACGACGGATTCACCCAAAGTATATGTACTTGTCCCTGCAGGTAAACCGCATGGACCAAAAAAGGCAGGGAGCCTGTCGTCCGCGGGACATGCGGAAACGCGCCCCTCGCGGGACGCGGCCGTTGGCTGTCGGAGTGGCTGGGCGTCAGTTGGCGTGAACCTGAGGTTCGGGCGGGTCGTCGAAAAACAGATCGTCAAGCGAACTGAGCGTACCGTCTTCCTCCACCTGGTACACCGACATTTTGTCGCCGTTTACGGTCAGTTCGATGAAACAACTCCAGCAGTAATACTGGTGGGAACCGATTTTTCCGATATCCCTGGAATTGCAGTTGGGGCATCTCATCATACGGATTCACCTTGCTCTTTCCCGGAAAGGTTTCTCTCCAGCATCCGTTCGCACGATGCGGGAACCAGAATGGCGTCCTCGCCGATGACGACTTCGGCGTCCTCCGGCAATAACAGCCGGCGCCGGCCTTCGTATACATCCGCGAGAAAACCGTCCGTCAATTCATATCCTATCCATGGTTTACCCTCGTTCGGGCGAAAATAAACGTCCGACACACGGCCGAGTTCTTGTCCATCCACGGTGTAAACCGGCATGTCCTTCAATCGGACGACGCCGGTGTGGAACGTGCGCAGCAATTGCCGCTTGTCCAGCCGCTCGACGGCTTCCCCGTCTTCAAGCATCAGAGCGTCCTCGCCCCACGAGGCGATCCGCTCCCGCCGGACGACGCGCACGTCGCGTTGCGGCCAGGGAAGACGTTCCCGGAGCACGACACCGCAAAATCGCCAAAATTCGTCAAACCAGACGTCCAGCACCCGGCCCGCCGCCTTGCCGTTTTTTCTCAACAAGGGCAAGCCGATGACCTGTTGCGCTTGACGGATCACCCGTCACACCCCTGTTTGGGCGCTTCCTCTATTACTTACGCAGACGCGCCATAATGGTTGCAATAATTTTTGCCGTTTGGACGGCTTCTTCGATAGTATTGCCCAAACCGAAGCTGAACCGTACGGCCGATCGCAACCTTTCGTCCGGCAACCCCATGGCGGCGAGCACGTGCGACGGGCGGAGCGAACCGGCGCTGCAGGCGGAACCGGCGGATGCGGCCACCCCCGCCAGATCCAGGTTCATCAGCATCGTTGCCGAAGGAATGCCCGGGAAACTGATATTGACGATGTGGGGCGAGCTTTGCGCCGGATCGCCGTTCACCGCCCAGGCGCCTTCCGGCAGTTCGGCCGCGAGCGCCGCCAGCAGGGCGTCACGCACCGCGGCGACCTGGCGGTTGCGACTCTCCCGTTCGGCAACGGCCAACTCCAGCGCGCGGGCGAAGGCGACGATCGCCGGCACGTTTTCCGTCCCGGCGCGGCGGTGGCGTTCCTGAGCGCCGCCGTACAGCAGCGGCACGAGCGGCGTTCCTTCCCGCACGTACAACAGGCCGACGCCCTGCGGGCCGTTCACCTTGTGCGCGGAAAAACTGGCAAGATCGACGGGCAGTTCCGCGAGACGCAGCGGTTCATGGCCCAGCGCCTGGACGGCGTCGGTATGCATGAGCGCGCCGCGGCTGCGGGCGATGGCGCCGATCCGTTCGATCGGCTGGCGCGTGCCCAGCTCATTGTTGACGGTCATGACGGAGACGAGGGCCGTATCCTCGCCGATGGCCGCCTCCGCGTCCTCTTCCCGCACCCGTCCGGTTTCGTCCACCGGCAGCCTGGTGATCCGAAACCCCTCGGCCTCGAGCCGCCGGCATGCCTCGAGAACGGCGGGATGCTCGATGGCGGTCGTGACGATGCCGGTGCGGCCGCGTTCCTTCTGTATCCTGGCGGCGCCAAACAGCGCGGTGTTGTCGCTTTCCGTGCCGCCGCCGGTGAACACCAGTTCGTGCGGGCGGCAATGGAGCATCGCCGCGATCCGGTCCCGCGCGTCGGTGAGCAGCCCGCGGGCAACACGCCCGAACCCGTGCACGCTGGACGGGTTGCCGGGACCCTTCCGGGCGGCTTCCACATACGCCTCCAGCGCAGCGGAATGCATCGGAGTCGTGGCGGCGTGGTCAAAATAGATCGACACGGTCATGGCTTTCAAACCTTTGTTGCGAAATTTTGCGCGTTTCCGGTCTCAGATTCAGATGTAGAACATGTAGCTTTCCTGTCTTTGCCCTTCATCCTTGTAGCTGATCAGGTCGGCCAATGTGGTGGAATCCAGCACCTGCGCGATGCTGTCGCGAATGCGCAACCACAGGTCCCGCTTGGCCGGATCGTCCTCCTCCGTAAAGTCGACGGGGCTGATGGGACCTTCCAGAATGCGGATCACGTCGCCCGCCGTGATCTGCTCCGGCGCCTTGGACAAGATGTAGCCGCCGTAAGCGCCGCGCACGCTTTTGACCAGCCCGGCGTTGCGCAGCGGCGCGATCAGTTGTTCAAGGTAATGTTCCGAAAGACCGTTTTTTTCGGCGATGCTTTTCAGGGAAATCGGGCCTTCTCCGTACTTGGAAGCAAGCTCCATCATGATGGTCAACCCGTAACGACCCTTTGTGGAAATCTTCACCGGATGAGCACCTCTTTTTTATTTTCTTGCGCGAAAATATTCGATTTTGGGGAGTTTGCGTTCGTGCAAAATCCCGCCAAAATGAATAGTATCCCCATATTATAGGTATGATATCACATCATCAGGGGATGTGGGCAAACAAAAATTGTGTTACAATAAACAGACATGACCTTGCCAGGGTGGTTTCGGGGGGATGAAAGATGAACACATGGCGTCATGCGGATCCAGCATCGGTCCGGATCGTCGTCGGCATGTCCGGCGGCGTCGATTCCTCGGTCGCCGCGCTGTTGCTCAAGCGTCAGGGCTACGACGTGATCGGCCTGTTCATGAAAAACTGGGACGAAACCGACGAAAACGGCGTTTGCACCGCGGACCTGGACGCGGAAGACGTCCGGCGGGTATGCGACCGGATCGGCATCCCCTATTACACGATCAATTTTGAAGCCGAATATCGGGACAAGGTGTTCGCCCACTTCCTGGACGAATACCGCAAGGGCCGCACCCCCAACCCGGACGTGCTGTGCAACCGCGAAATCAAGTTCGGCGAATTTTTGCAGGCCGCGCTCCAGCTCGGCGCCGACGCGATCGCCACCGGCCATTACGCGCGCCTCGGATTCGCGGACGGTGAAGTCCGGCTGCTCCGCTCCGCCGACCCGAACAAGGACCAAACGTATTTTCTGCACCAGCTTGACCAGTCGCAGCTTTCGCGCGCCCTGTTCCCGATCGGGCATCTGACCAAGCCGGAAGTGCGCCGTTTGGCGGAGGAGGCGGGGCTGCCGACCGCACACAAGAAAGACTCGACCGGCATATGCTTCATCGGCGAACGGAATTTCCGCGCGTTTCTCCGGCAGTATTTGCCGGCGCAGCCCGGCGACATGGTCGATCTCGACACGGGAGAGATCAAGGGGCGGCACGAAGGGCTCATGTATTATACGATCGGGCAGCGCCAAGGGCTGGGCATCGGCGGTTCCGGCACCGGCGAACCTTGGTTCGTGGCGGACAAGGATCTGGAACGGAACATCCTGTACGTGGTGCAGGGCGAGCGACATCCCGCCCTGTACGCCACCGGGCTCAAGGCGGGCGGCGTGAACTGGATCAGCCCGCATCGGCCGAGCGGTCCGTTCCGTTGCACCGCCAAATTCCGCTACCGCCAGCCCGACCAGGGCGTGACGGTGACGCCGCACGAAGACGGCCTGTGGGACGTGACCTTCGACACGCCGCAACGAGCGATCACCCCCGGGCAAGCGGTCGTGTTTTACGACGGCGAAACGTGCCTCGGCGGGGGAACCATCGAACGGGTGGTCAAGCCCGAAATCGTCGCCGCCGGCAGATCTTGACGGACGGTGCAGCCGACCGTCCCGTTCTGCCAAACGGAAAGGGCCGCCTTCTCCATGATCCTGCAGGACATGGCCTTTAGGCGGCCCTTTTTTTATGCTCAATCGTAGTTCACCAGGGAGAAGACCTCGACGTCTTTCAGCCGGTCGCGGCCGTGCAAATAGCCGAGTTCAATCAGAAATGCGGCCCCGACAATCTCCGCGCCCAACTGGCGCACCAGCCGGATACACGTTTCGATCGTGCCGCCCGTGGCCAGCAGATCGTCCGCGATCAGCACCCGTTGCCCCGGTTGGACGGCGTCCTTGTGGATGGCCAGCTTGTCGCTGCCGTATTCAAGGTCGTAGGACGCTTCGACCGTCTCCGCCGGCAGCTTGCCGCTCTTCCGGATCGGCACGAAGCCGACGCCGAGGGCCAGGGCGAGCGGAGCGCCGATGACGAACCCCCGCGCCTCGGGACCCGCCACCAGATCGATCTGCTTGCCCTTCACCTGGTCCACGATGGCGCGGATGGCCGCCTGATAGGCTTGACCGTTTTTGAGCAGCGTTGTAATGTCCTTGAACGAGATCCCCGGTTGCGGAAAGTCCGGAATCACCCGTATGTGCGCCTTGAAGTCCATTGTCCCACATTGCCCCTTTCGTTGGCCTGCACGATGCCATTATACACTCCCGCCCGGGCTTTGGCTATGCCGCCCGTTTGGCAACTGTTCAACGGACAATACCCGTTGAGGATGGGATTTCTTTTCAATGTTGAAAGGATCGCAATCCGTCAAGCGTGATAACGGATCGCGATCCTTCGTTCGCCCCACGGGCAATCTTACGGACCGAATTTCCAGTAGTCGACGTTGAACAATTTTCCCTCCGGTTTTCCCCTGAACACAAAATATACGTCGTGAACGCCTTCGGCACCCGTCACCTGTGTGGTCGCCTCAATCCACCGTTCCCAGCCGTTCGTCGATGGCACGGCGAGCGTCCCGATCAGTTGGCCGTCCGGGCCGTCCAGACGCAACTCGATGACGCCGCCTTCGCCGGCGCTCGATACCGAGGCCGTAAATGTAGAGGCTCCCTTGCCAAAATCCACGTTGGCAACCGCCGTCCAATCTCCGTTATGGATGTCGGTCACCGCCATATTCGGAGCGGCATGGCCGGAGTCATCCTCCCTCGCGGCAGGCTCCACACGGATTCCCGCACTCCACGCCATCGTTTCCGCTTCCACGCGAACGAACGGATCAAGATTCCGGACGGGTTCCACCCCTTGCAAATCGGCGGCGATTTCCCGAATGGATCCGCCTTCCCCCAGAAACACCCGGTTCAGATGCGGCGAACGGTACCCTTTCGGGATGCCCATCGCTTTGGACAAGGTCTGGGCGTGATAGGCAATATACCAGTTCCCGCGGAATTCGAACAGGGCATGATGGTTGTTGCCGCCAACGCCGAAGAAATGTCCGGGATTTTTGAGGATGGTCCCTTTGTAAGTCCAGGGCCCCATGGGATGGTCGCTGACCATGTAGGCAATTTCCCCTGGCGGCGGACTCCCGGCCGGACGGACGCCGCCGGCGAAATTCGAGCAATAGGTGTAGTAGTATTTTCCTCCAATCTTGTTGATGCCGGAATCTTCAAACATGTACGGCACGGGGATGGGAACGGCTTCGCCGACCACGCTGATCATGTCGTCGCCGAGTTGCATCACGCGCGCGGTATTCGGCATCTCCGCCATTCCTTCCGGAACTCCCCCGCCGAAATAGATATAGGCTTTGCCGTTGTCGTCAACCAGCACGGCAGGATCGAAGAGCCAGGTGACACCCGCGACGCCGGGCGTGGATCTGGTAATGAGCGGTTTTCCGATCGGATCCGTCCAAGGACCGGTCGGGCTGTCGCTGGTCAACACCCCGATGGAGCTGGCGTTATTGGCAAAATACAGGAAAAACTTATCTTTTCCGTCGATTTTTTTGTGAGCGACGGCGGGCGCCCATGATTGCGTCGCCCACTTTGCCGCACCATTCGGACCGGCGACATGAATGACGCCGTGATCCGTCCAGTTGACCAGATCGCCGGAAGATAGGACCGACAGCTTGTTAATGGTACCGTAACTGTTTTCTTTCACGTTGCCATCCGCGTCGTATTCCAGCACGTCGTTTGTCAGGTACAGGTAGACGCGGTCCTTGTAAACCAAAGCATACGGATCGGCGCCAAATTTATGGGAAATAAGCGGATTCCCATGCGGAGGAACCTTGCCGATCGCTTGGGCAAGCGGTGTGAAATGGACGGTGGCAGAGGCGCCGCTGACGTCATAGGATTCCGTTTTGTTGTCGGCCCGGACCATTTCAAGGTGCTGCACGTTGATTTCGTCTTTCACTTTTGCCGTCAACTCCCGTTTCAATTTTAATCGGATGGACAACAATTCCCTGCTGCCGTCCCGGTTCACGAACGAAAGGGCCGAACCGTCCGGGTTGTCCATCTGCACCTGCAGACCCTCGTCTGTCCATTGCCAGGCGACATTCGTTGCCGTCAAATTGCTTCGATTCGGAACGATTTGCGAAACCTCCAACAGATCCGGAATCCGCACCGTTGCGCGGACTTGAACGACTTCCGTCCCTTTCGGAAACTCGTCCATGAGCAGCCGGACCTCGAAGGCGGCTTCCCTGTCGTTGTGCAGCTCAATGGAGTCCTCTTTCAAATGAGCGGCCGGAACGGCGGGCGTTGTCGTGCCCGTGGCTTCATGGCTGAACCGGAAGTAATCAATGTCCACATATCCGCCGGAAGTCCGGGTCGCGAAGTTGAACAGCGCAAAACGATAACCCATGAAATGGGGAATCGTGTAACGCATGTGCAATTCGCTTCCGAACTCGGTCCAGTCCGTGCCGTTCAGGCTGTAGAAAAACTTCGCCCTGTCCGTCTCAAAGTCGAAATCGATTTTCAATCCGACCTGATCCTGCTTCAGTTCGGTTCTGGCTTTCTCGACCCCTTTTTCCACCATGACGATGTAGCGTTTGCCGTTCTCCCGGGTTACGCCGATGAAGCCGTATTCCTGCTGGAAAGCGGCCAGTCCCGCATAGTCGCCGTCCAGCATATGCCCGGTGTCCATGGAAATCCATCCCGAGCTCCGGGGCCCCTGTCCCCTTTGGGTCAACGTGTTTCTGGCCTGCAAAAGATCGCTGACCACATGGTCGGTCTTCAGCCGCAAAAATCCTCTTCGTTCCGTCAGCGACCATTTCGCGTTGTTGGGATTGTGGTTCCATTGCCAGTGCAACCCGAGCTTGGATCCGTTCGGTCGGATTTCCGCCAGTTCCTCATCCGTGAGCGGACTTGCCCTGACCGATACGTCATCGACATAAAAGTCCATGCAATCGTTCACGGGATCCGGGGTTGCCGTCCACGGCGTTTCGATAAACAATTGCAGTGCATCCGGCTTCCCTTCGATCGTGAACGTTCCGGAGATTTCGGTCCATTCGCCTCGCCTGGCGGTTCCCCGGACCAGATTCACAAAACCGGTTGCGCCGGCGGTCGTGGTTTTGGCGGTCAGGATGAACTCTTTGGTATCCGGTCCTTCCGTATATTGGATCCTGAACCGGGCTTTGTAGCGTTCTCCGGGAACAATCCGCCCCGTGAAGTTTTGCGCGATCCCGGCATACGTTGCGGGGCGCTTCGATACCAGCGCCACCCGATTGTTCGGATCGGAAGGATCGGCGGTTACGGAAACCTGTGCGCCGTCCTTGCCCGCCCAGTTCATTATCCCGTTGAATTCGCCGTTTCGGACCAGTTCCTGTTCCGGATCGGCATCGGACGCAGGCCCCGTTGCCGAACCAACCGTCACCGGGTCGGCTTCAAGGATTTCCTCCTGGTTGAATTCGTCGCTCCTGGTTAGGGCCGTCGTCCAGTCGCTTTGCCCCGGTATTTCGAACTGAAGCGGAACTTTACCTTCCTCATCGCCGTAGACGGGCCAGCCGTCTTCCCACCGAACCGGAACCAATACGGGTACGCGGCCCACGGCGTCACGATCCTGGAACAGCATGGCGTACCATTTTCCGTCGGGCGTATCCACCAAGCCGCCTTGAGCGACGCCGCTTTGCTTGTAACCCATCGTATCGCTCAGCGCCAGCTTCCCTTCGTAGGGACCGTCGATCCGGTCGGCGCGGTAGACATACTGCCGGCGTATCTGTCCTTTCTCCCACCAGATGAAAGTAAGGTAATACTTGCCGTTAATTTTGTAGGCGTGCGTCCCCTCCATCCCCGGCTTTCCGGAAGCCAGGATCACCTTGTTCAAACCTCCGGGTTGGAAGGCCTTGTAATCCGGCGTCAATTCCCTGATCGAGAAATTTTCGGCTCCGTAAATGATATACGCTTTGTCGTCTTCGTCGAAGAGCAGGGCCGGATCGTGCATGTACCCGTCAAATACCGTTCGCTCCCAGCTCCCGCTCGGGTCGTCCGTGCTGAAGAGGTAGGTTTTGCCGGTATTCAGCGACGCCGTCAGCACATAAAACTTGCCCTTGTGATATTTCAGGCTGTTCGCCCAGGTGCCCTTGCCGTAGACGTTCAAGCCGTTGCGAAGATTGTGGGCGTCATTTTCCTCCAGTCTCTCATACGGATAGCCAATGATCTCCCAATTCACCAGATCGGTCGACTTCATGATCGGCGAACCGGGCGTCATGTGCATGCTGGTGGTGACCATATAGTAGGTGTCTCCGACACGGATCACGTCCGGATCGGGCACGTCGGCGTAAATAACAGGATTGGTGGCGATTTGAGCCGGCCCGTCGCGGTTCATACCGGCATCCATCGAATCGAACAAGAAATAGAGAAAATAGAGAGCCACCGTGAGAACAAGAAATGTCGGCCATAACAAGAATCGCCGCTTGCGCATGAACCATCCCCCCGTGGTTGCTTTCCAGTGTACGCCGGCCCGGGGAGGGGAACAACCTGTCAATGGTTTCATGATGACCCGGCGAACTCCAGCTTTTAAACGTCAACCGGCTGCCGGCGAATTTGCGGCCGACTGGCATCGTGGGCACGCTTTCTAGCCTACCGTCAGCCTGTCCCGGTATTCCTGCGGCGTCATGCCCGTGGCCTTTTTGAAAAAGCGGGTAAACGAGTGGGCGGCCTCGTAGCCGACGGATGCGGCCACCTCCCGTATTTTCAGGTCACCGTTTCGAAGCAGCTCCTTGGCTCTCCGGATCCGGCATTTATCGATGTATTCGGACAGATTGATGCCGCGCTCCTGCTTGAAAAACCGGGACAGATAGGACGGGTTGAAATAGTGGATTTCCGCGAGTCGAACCAGGGACAAATCCTCGTGCAAATGATCCTCGATGTATTGGCAAATGCGGTCGATCACCTGGGCGGCCCTGTTTCGTTCATCCGTTTGTCTGAAATGAAAAATGGCGTGGGCGACTTCATGCAAATACTGAAAACCTTCTTTCATGGTGGGATGGTCGTCCAAACGCAGCAGCTTTCCGCCGTCTCCCAATCGGTCGTGCAGCCCGAACCGGTTGATATGGGCGTACAACAGAATCGCCACCGAATAATACGCCTCGATCGCACGCCGGACGTTCGCCTCCATGTGCAACGAGGCGTTTTCCAGTTCCTTTAAGCCTTCGAAAAACGCCTCCGCCCGCCCGGCCTCAAGATGCGCCGCCATCGTTTCAACCTTGCGGCCGGGGTTGAATCCATCCTTGCCCGGGCAACCCGTGTGTGTACCGGCGCAATCCCGCAGGATCATGAACGTCCCGTCGCCAATGGTGAGCTGCTGCAGTTGGCGAAGTCTCTCGTATTGCCGGGTGACGTCTTCCCATTCGCAGCTCGAACCACTGATTGTAAAACCGATTTTCAAGCCCATGGACGCCAGGCAGGCTTCCTGGACCAGTTCCAGCGTCCCTTCCAGGTAACGGATCAGATGGCTGTCGAACTTGTCCGCCGCATGCCGGGACGGCTGAAGAAACCACAACACATCACCGTACTTGTCCACGATACCGATACTGCGCGTTTGTTCCGCCAAGTAAGATTCCCAAACGGTCCGGGCGGAAGCGAGGATCGCGCTTCTTTCGGTGTACGTTTGCCCTTCGGGATACGACAGACGGCCGAGGATCAGCACAACCGGCTTTTCAGGATCCAGATCAATGTTCAATTTGCGGAACTCCCGGGCCAACGCTTCACGATCCGCACCATGCTTGTCGCTTTCCTGCAGCAGATATCGCATGTAATCTCCTTGCGCCATGATTTCAAGTGCGCAGGCTTTTTCCCTGGACTGCTCCAGCAGCCGGTTCTCGAGATGGGCGCGGTGAATATCCTGCATGACTTCCCGCACCATGTCCTGAACCTTGCCGTACCCTTCCGTTTTCAGCAAATAACGGACGTTCTTCATTTGAAATGCCTGGTAAACATAATCAAATTCGCTGTGCCCGGTCAAAAAGATGATGTGGCATCTCGGCCAATAGGTTTGAATTTCCCGGGCCAATTCCAAACCGCTCATGCCGGGCATGGCAATATCGGCCAATACGATATCGATTCTCGTACGCGACAACCAGTCCAGCGCTTCGTTGCCGGAGTAGGCCTTGCAGACATCCAGTTGCTCCGGCATGAACTGGCTGAACACGTCGTACAACCCGTCCGTAATGATTTCCTCGTCATCGACGATTAACAGTCGGTACATCCCTGTTCTCCTCTCCGACCAGGATTCGAATGGTGACTTTCAGGCCGTTCAGTTCGCTTCTGGACAGAAACAACCCGCTGCCTTCCCCGTATGTCAGCACAATTCGCCGGTGGATGTTCATCATGCCCGTCATTTCACGGGATTCGTCCTTTCCGGTCAACCGGTTTTTCAGCGTTTCAATCTCGGCATCGCTGATCCCGTTTCCGTTATCCTCAACGACAATCTCCGCGCAGTTGGATTTCATCTCGAAGGTGACGCGAAGGAATCCTTCGTCCGGTTTCTTTTCGAGACTGTGTTCGTATGCGTTTTCAATAATCGGTTGAACGATCAGACGCGGCACCCGGATGCGTTCCATTTCCGGAGGCAAATCGTCGAATTGCACGCGGATGCGCCGCGAAAACCGGAGCTTCTGAATTTCGGTATACATCCTCGCGTGTTTGATTTCTTCCGACAGCCATACGTTGTCCGCTCCGTTGCGGGTGATGAACCTGAAATATTCGCCCAACATGTTTGTGAACTGTTCGATCCGCTCCGTATCCCCCGTCCTGGCCAGCGAGTTCAGAATAAAAAAGCTGTTGTACAGAAAATGCGGATTGATCTGGGATTGCAACTGTTTCAACTCCGCTTTCTGCATCATCAGCTTTTGCTTGAAATCCGAGTCGATGAGCGCTTGCAGCTTCATTAACATTTGGTTGAACCGGTCGTACAAATACCCGAATTCATCCTTTCGTTCGTGGGCGATTCGAATGTCAAGATTTCCCCCCTCGATTCTTCTGAAACTTTGGACAAGAAGCAGCAAAGGACGATGGACAAAGCGGTACGTGGAAACGGAATACACGACAACCGCTATCAAGGATGAGACCGCAAACAGCCAAGCCCATAAATTGAATTTGTTCAAGGGCCTTTTGACCGCTTCTTCCGGCAGGAACGACACGACGGAAAGTCCCAGCTTGTCGGAATGCGCCTGATCGACGTGAAATTTCCGGCCTTCCATTTCCAGGATCATCGTGTTGCGGGCCGTTTCCTTCGCTGCCGCCAGATATTGCCGCACGATGTTGCCGGTCTGATCGTCGCCGGCCAACATGAACCCCGCTTCTTCGGCAATCAGGAAGGATCCGCTCTCGGGATAAACGTTGACTTGATGCAAGGATTCCCTCAGCTTGTCGGAATCCAACTCGATCTGGACCAGGACAAGCGGCTCCTCCCCCCGTTTTCCGCCAAGCCTGTAGGCGCCGAGGTGAAGCGAGTCGCGCCATTTGATCAGCCGGGTTCCGCCGGTGTCCAACAGGGAGCGAATGTGGTCGTACCGTTCCCGGTCAAAGTCGTAAACGCCCTTCTCGGCCGAGATGGTTTTATCAATGGAGCGGATATACAAATAAATGTCCTTGATGTACGCACTGCTGCTTTGAACGGAAGTAAGCCGGTGCAACATATAATGGATGCTTTCCTTGCGCTCAATGTTATCCATCATGTTCCACATGACCGCAATTTTATGGAGCTGGCTTTCCTGCAAAATATCAAACTGCTGGATTTCCAGCCATTCGATTTCACGGTTCAAGTCTTCCAGATAGGAAGCGAGTTGCGCCAACGTATTTCTGGATATTTCCTGGCTGGCGTTATGGTAGCTCCAGTTGTACAAATAAACGCCGAGTCCAATAATGGGAATGATCACGAGAAGATACAAGATCACGAGTCTTGCGAAAAGGGTGTTGCGCAACGAATTCCCTGGAATTTTCAACAAGGCCAATCCCCCGATGCTGCTTTTCTCCTGCGGCCGGCCCATCGCCCCTTCCCTCGGCATCGGACAGTCAAGGTTTGACGGCAGCATACCAACGGTTCACTTCTTCCGTGATCTTCTCTCCGCCCAGACGATGCCACTCCTCCACAAAACGGTCAAATTCGTCGATCGGACTGCCGAGGATGATATTGACGAACGTATCGTGCTTCAGATCCTCCAGAATCGCCTGTCGCTCGATCATGGTCTCGGTGGGCGCCCCGTAGAATGGTTCATACAATAACTGATTCTTTTTTTCGTATTGATCCAGAATGGCGAAAGCTCCATCCGGTCCGTAGGTTTTCTCCCAGCCCCAACCGGTCATCTCGTTTCTCGTCAGATAGGCTTCGATTTTCTTGTGGATGGACTTGGCTTCGTCCTTCAACACGGACATGTCGCCCGTTCGGCACGCTTGCTCAAGCTGGCGAAACGCCTCGAGATTTTTCCGCGCCGGAAACGGCGTGACGGGGGAAAGCTGCCAGGCGGGATACGGCGTGCTGTAGTAGGTTTCATATTCCGCGGTTTCCCCCCAATTTTTTTCCAGGTGCAGATTGAAAAGCTTCACGATCGCTTCGGGATGCTCATAGCCTTTCCTGACGGCAAAAAACTGATGGGTCGGGAAACGAAGCGGCACCTTGGGCTCTTTTCCCGCGACAAAAACGATCGGAAATGCTTTCCAATCCGCTTCCGGATCGTTGGCGGCACTCGGTTGCACATCGAACGAAGTCCATTGCTGGCCGTAAAGCATGCCGATCTTCCCGGCGGCAATCTGTTCTCTGACTTTCATGCCGTCCTTGAATACGAATTCACTGTCGATTTGGCCGTCACGATACATGTCCTGAAGCACCTTCAGCGCCGTCTTGACCTCAGGTTGCACGGCTCCGTACACGAGTTTTCCCGACTTGTCCTTTATCCACATGTTCGGGAAGGCGTGGAAGCCGGCCATGAATCCCGTTAACCCCTTGGCAGGATCCCACAGATATTGGCTAACCGCCAATCCGTACGTATCCTGTTCGCCGTTCCCGTCCGGATCGTTATCTGTAAACGCTTTCGATATCCGTAGCAAATCTTCCATCGTTTTCGGGGGCTCCAGTCCGAGCCGTTCCAACCAGTCGACGCGTATCCACAGAAATTCGGCGCCTTCGATGGAAGAGAGCGTTTCCGGGATGCCCATCAGTTTGCCGTCAATGGTGGCCGCCTCGAAGGGCCCCGGTCCTTCCTGACCGAGTATTTTTTTGGTAAACGGTGTGGCGTATCGTTCGTACACTTCGGTCAGATCCAGGATCAGACCGGCGTTGCTGAGGTACCGAAGCTGCTGCGCATTGACTTTCACCACATCGGGGATGTCTCCCGAAGCAAGCGCGACGCCGAGTTTCTGGTGATAGAGATCCCCCTTGGCGGTCCAACTGTACCGGATTCGAATACCCAGCACCTGTTCGTACAGACGGGTCCAGCGATTATCTTCCAGCGTTTCGCCCGGAAGATGTCTGAGCAATTCATTCAGGTTGTCGCTGGTTTCCCGCACAAACGACAGCTCAATCGGCGGGCTGTACGGGCTGAGTCCGGGATGCTCATACACCGTTTCTTCCGACCGCAAGGACGGAGGAATTTCCCTTTCTCTCCCATCTCCTTCGCACGCCGTCAGAAACAGGAGGAAACCCAAAACGATCATCGCAAATCCAGCCTTGTTCATGAGCATCCGCAATTCGGATAACCCCATTTCACCGGCTTGGTTGTCAATTGGTGTGCCTTTTATCAGTGCCTTTAATTATCCCGGCAATCCGCGGATCGCACAATGTCCATCTCTTGACTTCCTTACCCGTTTTTTACGCAAATTTCTCAAGTTTGTAGCGCTCGGCAATTTTCCGACCTGTGCCCCGTTCCGGCTGATATTCTTCAGCCTTTTGCCGCCCGTTGCTTCCCTTCATCTTCCGGTTTCAATCTCGTAAGCCTTCGAAGGCAGAGTCAGAAATGCGATACATCCATCCCCTTCTTCCATGATCTCCACATCCGTTCCTTCGCAATAAATGTGGACGGGGCGCGGGACTTTTAGTTTGCACATGCCGCCCAGACGGGACACGATTCGGGCGTTTTCCAGTTGCCCGTTTCGCCACCGGATATCAACGGTGTACCCGCCGCGTGCCCGCAACCCTTTCACTTCGCCGAAAGACCAGGCGGCGGGCAGGGCAGGCAACAGATGGACGAAGCCGTCGTGGCTTTGCAGCAGCATTTCGGCCATGCCTGCAGTCCCCCCAAAATTGCCGTCAATTTGAAAAGGAGGGTGATTGTCGAACAAATTGGGCAATGTCGATTGGCACAGCAACGCGTTCAGATGTTCGTGGGCCCGTTCACCGTCGCCCAATCGGGCCCAGAGATTGATGATCCATGCCCGGCTCCATCCGGTATGACCGCCGCCGTGCGCAATTCGCCTTTCCAGCGTGGCGCGGGCCGCTTTCGCCAGCTCCGGCGTTTTGGCCGGTGAAATTTGATTCCCCGGGTGCAGGGCAAACAAATGCGAAATGTGGCGATGTCCGGGCTCCGTTTCTTCGCATTCATGCGCCCATTCCTGAATCGTGCCGTTTTTCCCGATGCGAGTCTCCGGCAGCCTTGCCAGCACCCGCTTCAGTTCGTTTGCAAAGGCCTCATCCGCTTCCTTTCTCCCGTGATTCGCAAGGATGCGATCCGCCTCGAGACACGCGCCGAACAACGCCCGAATGATTTGCGAATCCATCGTCGGACCCGCGCACAAAATCCCGGTTTCCCCGTTCGGCAAGCAATACGCATTCTCGGGCGATACCGACGGACAGGTCACATATTCGCCGGCTGGACTTTCCACGACGTAGTCCGACAAAAACTGCGCGGCTTCCTTTAAAGTCCCGTAGGCCCGTTCAAGGAACGCCAGATCGCCGGAAAATTGATAATGCTCCCAAAGATGAAGACAAAGCCACGCCGCTCCCATCGGCCAGTAGGAGGCCGGGAGATAAGTATCTTGAGGCGCCGTATCTCCCCAAAGATCCGTATTGTGGTGAGCCGTAAACCCGCGGCACCCATACATGACCCGCGCGGTAACTCTTCCCGGCTCCCGCATTTTCTCGATGAGATCGAACAAGGGAAGGTGGCATTCCGGCAACGCACAGGTTTCCGCAGGCCAGTAGTTCATTTGGGTATTGATATTGATCGTGTATTTGCTGTCCCATGGCGGCAGAAACTGGTCATTCCAGATCCCCTGCAAATTGGCCGGCAGCGAGCCGGGCCGGCTGGAGGAGATCAGCAGGTACCGGCCAAATTGAAAATAGAGCGTTTTAAGATGCAAATCTTCTTCGCCTTCGCGCAGACGCTCCAACCGGACCGGAATGGGCAGGCTTGCCAACGCCGGATCGGCGTCGCCCAGTTTCAGGGAGACACGGCCGAACAGCGCCCCGTAATCTTCGACGTGACGTTCCAGCAAAGATGAATAAGGTTTGGAAATTACGGCTGAAGCACGCGCCATACAGTCCGAAACCGGTTCCTCCACCCGATAGGTGGTGGCGGCCGTCAAGACAAGCGTGACACGGTCAGCTTTTTCCACCAGGAGATGCTCGCCGATGGCGGTCAGGCTTCCTCCTTCCACCCGGGCTTTGACAACCGCCGCGAACGAAACGCCGCCTCCTCCGCAAGTTCCGCTCAGCAGGATGGTATCGTCTCCGCTTCTGCCGGTTTTGTCCGCATATCTCCACCTGGCCCGTTCAAGACGGGCGGTAAATGAAACATGCCCAGGTTCATTTGCCGACAGCCGAATGACGATGGCCTGGTCCGGATAGCTGGCAAAACTTTCCCGCGTATGCAAAACCCCGTTGCTCACAAACGACGTCGTGACAACCGCCCGCTTCAGGTCCAGCTTTCTGCAATATTGCGTCACGTCATCGCCGATACCGTCGAAATTCAGCCAAAGTTGGCCCAACGGCTCATAGTGCCTTTGGGTTTCGGGAAGTCCGGAAAGGCCCAGTATCGCCAGCCGCTCGGCTTCCTTCGGTTTTCCGGCAAAAATCAATCTTCTGATCTCGGGCAGCACCCTGAAGGCGTCGGGATTGTTCCGATCCCGGGGACCGCCGTACCAAACCGAATCTTCGTTTAACTGATAGCGCTCATTTTTCGGTTCCCCATAAATCATGGCCCCCAATCGTCCATTTCCGATCGGAAGCGCTTCGTTCCACGTTTTGGCCGGTTGGTCAAATTGCAGAAAAAGCGGTTCTTCTTCAGGTTGACCGACCATCATATCCGCGGCTCCTCCTCTCCCCCGGTTTATGGCCCGTATCCTGGCCGGCTTCCCTATGGACCAAACAACCGCTCCTCGTGGAAGCGGTTGTTTTCGGAAAAGACTACTGCAGCGTGATCTCGGAAATCGAAGGTTTACGCTTCCGAAAGGCGAGCCGGACAAAATTGTAAGCGCCGTTGAGCCAGACATGAAAATCATGACCGCCATTGCGGACAAGGACTTGATAAAAATCGCCAAGAAACCCGCCGGATGCTTCGGCAAGCCCGTTGATCGCAGATCTGTAACTGTCGAGGGACACGTCGTCGGCATCGCCGCAGGTCATGTACAGCAGGTCAATTTTCCGCGCCGCGGAAGCGAGACGGCTGCCCAGCACCCGGCCTTCGCTCGTGGTCGGCGCGTTCGAGAAGGCCCCTACATAGGCGAACAAGTCGGTCATCCCGGGGGCAAGAACCGTAGTGTCGAGACCGTTCTTCCACGGGCTGTCTCCCCTTCCGGTAAATTTCGCCGAGTCGCACCGGTAACCGCCCAGTGTCAAATTCAACGCCTGCATGCCCCCCATCGAAAGGCCGGCGATCGCCCGGTGCATCCGACCGTACGCCATTCCTTCGGGAGATCTGTCCCGGATATCCGCGAACGTGGGATATACGGATTCAATAAACGGGATCAGGTCGTGTCTCAATTCGTAATCAAAATAATAGAAGCCTAGCAAATGGGCTCCGTCAGGATCAAAGGACCGGTTTGCCCAGTCTTCCGCGCTCCTGCCGTTCGGAAATACGACGATAAGCGGATCGATCTCTCCGTTTGCGATGAGATTGTCGAACAGATTGCACAGAACAGAACGCCCGTCCGTTTCTCCGCTGCCGCGCAGCCATTCCCACTGATCTCCGCCGACGCCATGCAGCAAATACAAAACGTCATACCGGGTGTTCCCGTTGTGACCATCAAAGCCGGCGGGCAGATAAACGTTGCATGTCTTGGTGATCGCATCGCCCGCCACCGTCTCCCGACCCGCCTCGGCCGGTTCGATGGCCCGGTTCGTCACCAGCTTTCGCGCCCGGTTGATATAGTTTCCAACCGGATATGAAACTTCGGTGACCGTTCCCCTGCATTCCTTCCTGACCGGTTGCTTATACTCATCAGGCACCGCCGTTACCAACACCTGATTCATGATTCGGCCTCCTTTCAGCTTTCAGTCCCATTCTACCATCGCCTTGATGACGCCGGACACCGGGTTTTGCCATTCGTTCCATCGTTCCAAAAACTCTTTCCGGGAAGCCCGGTGGGAAATGTAACGGCTGGCGTCCAGGCTGCCGTCGAGCAACGCCCCCCTTACCGTCCAAAAATCCGCAAGGGTGGCATTGCGGCTGGCCAGCAACGTCAGTTCACGCCGGTGAAATTCCGGGTCGGAAAAAACAATGTCGTCCTTCACCACCCCCACGAACACGAGCCTGCCCCCGTGGGCGACATCATTGAAAGCGTCGATCATCGACCGGGCGTTGCCCGTCGCATCAAACACAACGGTCGGGCCTTCCCCGTCGGTAAGCGACACCACCCGCTCCGCCGCCCCTTCGCCGGCGAGCACCGTCTCGTCAGCGCCGGCCCACGTCCGGCAAAATGCGAGCCGCTCCCGGTTCAGGTCCATGGCGATCACTCTGGCGCCCCGCCGCTTGGCGAACGCCATGATCCCCAGGCCGATGGGTCCCGCGCCGATCACCAACACATTCTCCCCGGGGTGCACATCCGCCCGCCTCACCGCATGCGCACCAATTGCCAACGGCTCCATGACCGCCGCCTGGTCAAGCGTTAACCCGTCCGTTCGGATCAAGACAGAAAGCGGTACCGTCATGAGGTCGCGCATGCCGCCATCCGTGTGGACGCCCAACACCCGAAGATGTGCGCAGCAATTCGTTTTGCCGCTGCGACAGGCCACACAGCGCCCGCAGTGCAAATACGGAATGACGACGATCTGATCGCCCGGCCGCAACGGCGCATGTCCCGGCGACTCGCCATCGTACGGGTTGTCCGGTGGCCATTCCGCCTTCTCCGGCGATACGGCTTCAACCGTTCCGGCCAACTCATGTCCGAGAATGCGCGGGTACGTAAAGAACGGCTGACGCCCGGCAAAGGCGTGGTAATCGGTACCGCAAATCCCGACGCGCCGGATGCGGATGAGCGCCTCGCCCGGACCGGGCCGCTCCGGCGCAGGCAGCCGTACCTGCAAAAACCGGCCGGGGCGGTCGCAAACAACGGCGTTCATACGCCCATCCTTCCGGCGTCCGCTCCAATTCATGCCCCCACCCCCGTGTTGTACTCCTCTCTCCCGCTCGGCCACGTCCTGTTGCGAATCGGAGCAAGGATGGCCAACACTTCTTCCAGCAAGTTTTCGTCCATGGGTTCGTCAATCCAGCGGATATTTTTGCGAATGTTGGCCTCGCTTCCCGTGCTGACCAAGGTTGTCGGGATATCCGGGTGGGCGACGGAAAACTGCACCGCCAGCCTGGCCAGATCCGCCCCCCTGCGGGCGCAATGCTCTGCCGCCCGCCGGCAGACCTCGCGCAGTTCCTCCGGCGCCGGGTGCCATGCGGGCAACGGCTTGCCGGTGAGCAACCCCATGGCGAGCGGCGAGGCATTGACCAGGCCGACATTCTTTTGTTTCAGCAAGGGAAACAGGTTCAGCAATGTCGTATCGTTCAACGTGTAATGGCAATAGGACAAAATAACGTCCAGATCCGCGTCCGCCAGCGTTCGCTCGAATATCGTCAATGGCAATCCGGACACGCCGACAAAGCGCGCTTTTCCCTGCTCCTTCAGTTTGAACAGCGCCGGTATGCCCTCGCCGATTACCTGTTCGTAAGGTACAAATTCCATGTCGTGCAGGAACAACAGATCGACATAATCGGTGCACAGCCGCTTCAGGCTTGCTTCCACGCTGCGGATGACGCCCACCTCCGTATAATCGAACACGTTGACATCATGGCGACCCGCCTTGGTCGACAGGTAGAAGGTATCGCGGGGAATGTTCCGGAGGGCTTTGCCCAGCACGGTTTCGGCCTGGGTTAACCCGTAGTACGGCGATACGTCGATCAGGTTGATGCCGCCCTCGAGCGCCGCGTGAACGGCGCGAATCCCTTCGTTTTCCGGCACAAATCGGAATTGCGACCCGATGGACGACGCCCCGAAACCCAACACCGAAACGTTCAGACCCGTTCGTCCCAACGTTCTGTATCTCACAACCAGCGTCTCCCTTGCCATCGCCGGCGCCCCAAAAGTTCGCCGTTCATCAGGGGGCGTCCGACCTGGTATAACGGAAATAATCGAAATCAACATACCCGCCGGTTTGCTTGGTAGCATAATGGAACAATCCCATCCGGCAGCCCATAAAGTGGTCCAGTGTATATTTCAATTGCAACGGACGGCCAATCGCGCGCCACGCCTCACCGTCCGCGGAGTAATAGAAACGGGCCAGATCCGCGCCGTCCCTGAAATCGAAATCGATTTTCAAATAAATCGTTTCGCCTTCATACCGGATCCGCTCAACCGCTTCCTCGGCACCGTCGGATCCCCTGACGCACATCGCCACGTAACGGCCGCCGTCGTCCGCGACCTGAATGCCGACGGTTCCGTAAAAATGCTGCAAGGCCACCAGACCGGCCCGGTCTCCCGGATTCATACGGGAAATTTCCATCAGCGTCGTCCCGCTGCATGCCGGACCTTCCGTCCGCTGGGTCAGCGTATTGCGGGCATATTCGACGCTTTTGGCCAGATAACCCGCAACCAATCGCAGATAACCCGGCCGCGCGGTCACGGACCAAAAGCGGGGATCCGGGTTATGATTCCATTGCCAGTTGAGCGCCAACCGGTTCTCGGTATACTCGAATTCATCGCTGATGACCAACGGTTTGCGCGGCGTCTCCGGCAACTTCACTTCCAGCGTTGCCGGGACTTTGCCATCCACGCCGAAAACGGGCCAGTCTTCCTTCCATTGAACCGGGACGATACAGGGAACGCGGCCGACGGCGTCGTGATCCTGGAACAGCACGGCGTACCATTCCCCCGCCGGCGTATCGACAATGCCGCCTTGCGCGACCCCGTGATTGCGATACCCCAGGTTGTCGTCGAGAACCACCCTGCGTTCATAGGGGCCAAGGAGGTTGCGAGAACGGTAACAGATTTGTCTGCGGCGCCGGTTGCCGACTTTTGGCCATTCAATAAAAAACAAATAATAGTATCCGTTGATCTTGTAGGCATGGCAGCCTTCGCATCGCAGGCCGATTCCTTCCCGTTCCGTCTCGAACAGCAGTTGATCCATGCCGCCCGGTTTGACGGCCGTCGCGTCCTCCGTCAGCTCCGTAATGCGGATGTCGCCGTTGCCATGGATGACAAAGACCCGGCCTTCGTCAAACAGCAGACTCGGATCGTGACGGACGCCGGGGATGACGGAACGTTCCCACGGGCCGTTTTCAATGTCTTTCGTCCGGTAAATATAGAACCGGTTCATGTCCAGACTGGAAAAGCAAACGTAGAACGTTCCGTCATGATAACGCAAGTTTGCGGCCCATGAACCTTTTCCGTAAATGCCTTTTCCGTCCAGCAAATCATGGGCAGGATGGTCCTCGAGGGTGTCGAACACATAGTTCACCGTTTCCCAGTGTTTCAGGTCCTCCGATTTCATGATGGGACATCCCGGCATCATGTGCATGCTCGTGCTGACCATATAGAACGCGGACCCCATCCGGATGACGCTCGGATCGGGAACGTCCGACCAGATGACCGGGTTCTTGATGATCGTTCGGCGCATGGGATCACTCCTTTCCCGCTGCCCAGAGGACAATCGCTTTCCCATTCAGCCGTTATGGCGGCCTTCCGGATCTGAAGGGTTGACGACGGCCCAGAACGCCGGCTTCGCCTGAAGCTGTTGATCGAACAGCAGGGGGGCATCCGTGCGGTTTCGCATCGGAAAATTATGCAGCCACGTATGTTTGTCCGCCATTCCCCAGAAAACGACACCACCGATGATGTCCTTGTTTGCTTTAAAGGCCTCAAACAGCTCGCGATACCGATCGGCCTGTTTCTGCAAAAGTTCCTCCGGAATGTCGGAACCGTAGTCCCGGCGATCGTTCCAGGCATAGATGCTCATGTCCAGTTCGGTCACCAGGTTATCCAGACCGAGCTCGCTGAATTTTTTCATCGAATCGATAATCTGGCTGACGGGAGGCCCGTAAATGCTGATATGCGTCTGATGCCCGACGCCATCAATCGGCACGCCCTTGTCCAGCAATTCTTTCACCAGTTCATAGAGGCGGTCGCGTTTCGCGGGATTTTCCGTGCCATAATCGTTGATGTAAAGCTTGATGTCCGGTCCGCCCGCTTCGCGCGCGGCGCGAAAGGCCGTTTCGATGTACTCGGTTCCCGTAATCTTGTACCACGGGCTTGCCCTCATGCCGTCGGGATCGCCGGGTTCGATGACCTCGTTCACCACGTCCCATGATTTGATCACGTCCTTGTACCGCCCGACGATCGTCCGGACATGCCGATCCAGACGCTCAAGCAACAACTTTTTGTTCGCTTCGCGTTTCGCCGGATCGGTCTCGTCGACCATCGGTTTGCCTTCGGGATCCCGGAAAAACCAATCTCCGGTTTGATTATGCCAGACAAGCGTATGGAAGCGAATTTCCATGCCGTTCGTTTTGGCGAATTCGACGATCCGGTCCGCACGTTCCCATTGAAAGGTGCCTTCGGACGGCTGAAGTGAAGCGGGTTTCATCGCATTCTCCGCAACGATCATGTTCACATGTTTCTTGAGCAAATCCGCCCATTCTCCCGTCGTCTGATGAGGTTCAATGGCTGCCCCGATGGGGAAAAATTCAGCGTACGTTTCGGCGAGCGACGGGATATTCGTCGCTGCGCCCGGCTGCGGGGAATCCCCGGCGGGCGCGTCTTCGCCGGCGGCCGGATTTTGCCTGATCCATTCGGACGGGGTGATGTTCATGTCCTGACCTCCCGATTCATTTTTTAGCCAAAACCAAATCCCAACCGTCACCGTGATCATCGTCGCCGCGATGACGACGGCATGCAAGCGCTTTTGACCCGAACGGAACAAGAACATAACCTCCCGTGCTTAGCCGACAATTCCGGTTCGTTCTATACTTTCCACGAAATACCGCTGCACGAACAGGTATATCACAATCAGCGGCAGGATGGCCAGCAAAATTCCCGTGTCCTGAACCATGCTCAAGTAAAACGGATCCTTGTTGGTCGCGACGCCGCCTTCGAGGAAGATGGCCAGATTGTAAGGCAATGAGGCCAACTGGATCGACATGACCTTGCTGGACGTCAGGTAAGTGGTCGTAAAGAAGCTGTCATTCCATTGCCAAACGAACGAAAAAAGCAACACGGTCACGATGGCCGGCACCGCATTGGGCAGCATGATGCGCATGAACGTCGCACCGACGTTGGCACCGTCGATATAGGCCGCTTCCTCGATTTCCTTGGGAACCCCCCGGAAAAATTGCCGGAATATGAAAATGTAGAGGCCCGCTTTGAGCGAATTCGCCGTCATGGAAGTCAGGATAAACGGCCAGTACGTATTCAGCAAATTGGCCGATTTTCCGGTCAACAGCGGAATCAGTCCCAACAAACTGAAGTTCTTCAGATTCATATAGATCGGAATGAGAATGGTCGTGGGCGGAACCAGAATGGTCAGCACAACGCCCGCAAAGAGCAAGGAACTGCCCTTGAACTTCAGTCGGGCAAACGCATACCCGGCAAGCGCGCTGGAAGCGGCGGTCAGCAAAGTGGTCATTCCGGCCAGCGCGAAGGTGTTCGCGAGCGTTTCCCAATAATCCATGATCCGGATCGCTTGCCTGAAATTGTCCAGCGTGAAATGTTCGGGAATCCATATGACGATCGGTGAATAGAGATCCGTTTTGTCCTTGATCGCCGTTGCAATTTTTCTGAAGATCGGATACAGGATGACATACGACAATCCGACGATCAGGACGAGCCGGACAAGCGACCAAAGCCAACGCTTCCAACTTTCCGGGGACAGCCAGCGAGCCATCGTCACCACAAGCGCCCTCCCTATTCCTGATAGAAGACCCTCTTGGATACGAAATAGGTCGTCAACAGCAAGATGAACATGATGATCGCGAAATAGATCCAGGCCATGGCCGAACTGAGTCCGAAGTTGAAATTGTCAAATCCCGTCGAGATAATCAAATCCGTCATGTCATTGCGGGAGAACGAGTCAATGATCGTGTAGACCACATTGACCAGAATGAGTGGGCTGACCATCGGAAACGTAATCTTCCAAAACGCTTCGTATCCGGTGGCCCCCTCGATTTTGGACGCTTCGTAGAGCTGGGGCGATATGGTTTGGATGCCCGCAAGGAAAATCAGAATTTGTACGCCCGACTCGCTGATGATCTGATAGATGCGGTCCACGGCCCCCGTCAAATAATTGACGATCGTTTCACTCACACCGATCTCCAGCATCATTCGTTCCAGCTCAAAGGCCCTCAGGGCATGAATGGGGCCGCCGGAAGCCGCGTTCTGGTCCATGATGGCCTGAACCAGACTGGAAGATTCCAGATTGGCAATGACACCGGAAGCCAAAATGACCGGCAGGAAAAAGATCGCCCTGGCAATCGACCTTCCGATGAACTTCTGGTTGAGCAAAACGGCCAGGAACAGGCTGAAAATGATAATGAGCGGTACATTCACCACCATATTGATGACCGATTCCGTCAACGTGCGGTTGAAATTCGGATTGACCGTCAGAGCCTCCACATAGTTCGCCATACCGACGAATTGGATGTTCATGCCTTCCGAGGTGGCCTCGATGGAACTCAGGCTGTACCGAAAGGACAGGATCAACGGAACAACGAAGAAAAAGACAAAACCAAGCAGCCACGGAAGAACGTAAAGAACCCCCCAGAGGGATTTTTGCTGCGCATAGGTCAAGCGTTTGGTGCGAAATGCCGGCGGCCGTCTCACGAACGTTCACCACCCGTCACATAGCCTTCGGCTTCGATCGTTCGCCCCTCCACCGTTACCGGTGAACGGTTATAGTTTACGATCACGTACCTGCCGTTCCCGTAGACCGTTTTGAACACGCCCTCGCCCAGTTTTTCGTGGCCGACGATCCGCTCGTTCCGGACGTTCTTCAGCACCTCGTTCACTTCGTGATAGATCCCGGCCGCCTGGTCGATCCACTGTGCGTAATGCACGGCGTACAGGTGATTATGTTCCGTATCCTTCACCTTGTAATTCGGCTCATGGATCCAGGTGAAGGAAACCCCCGACCCGTATTCAAGACATTTGAGGACATACTGCCGGGCGCTGGTATAATTCGAGAGATTGAACGGCGCTCCCGTATAGTCGATATACCCGCGAATCACCATCTGATAGAAAGGAATCGCTTCATCCTCAATCTTGAATCCGCTGTGGGACAAAGGCGCGTTGGTAATGTCCGTGACATAGGGAAGCGCATAGGCGTTGCCGCCGTCGGCCATGACGTTCAGATCCGCTTCGCGAATTTTCTGCAAGGCTTGAACGGATATCCTTTCAGACTCGGCGCGATCGATCGTCTTGCGTTTCCGGTAATCGCTGTTCAGGCGGTCGGCCAAATCCCGCAGCGAGATGCCGCCGGTCTGAAATTGGGAGAAATCTTGCAGCATGGCATCGACGACGGATCCCGCTACCCGCGGGGATACCACATAGGACGGCGACTTGTCCCTGTCCCGCCTGTCCAGGGCCGGATCCAGCGGGTAAATCGCGGCGGGCACGCCTCTCAACGTTCGGGCCGCATCCTTGGTCTCCCTGAATCCTTCACCGGAATGTGCCATCAGGATGGCCACGTCGGGGAAAAACGGGATGTCATGATTCCGGAGAAACGATACGAGCTGGCGCAATCCCCGACTCCCGCCGATTGCCCGGTCAACCGCCATGCGCCTCGGAACCTTGTGGTCAAGTCCGCCGTTGAACCAGCCGGCATACTTGAGTTTGATATGGCCGACCTGTCGTTCCATCAGCATGGCCAAAAGGCTTTGCGCCTGCTCGAAGGTCGTCAGCGGTTCGAGCGCCCGGTACGGAATGCCGGCCACATGTTTTCGTTTGTCAATGCTTCCGATCAACTGCAGATAGAACGGAACGTCCGGTTTGGGATCCGCCTGCCGCCGGGGAAGTCCCCCCGTGCGCTCCAGGTAACGCTGGTAGTACCGGGCCATTCCCGCGTAGGACGCTTCCTGCCCGCTCAAAAACGCGTAACGGATCGTGAAGTCCGTGTTCACCGGTCGTTCCTGGAACTTCGGCAGCGTGCGATGTTGGTCGCCCGCTTGCAGGGTAACCTCATCCTTGTTGATCACATAGAAGCTCGGATAGACGTAGTTGTAACTGTTCAGCCGGCCCCCGACATCCGCGTTGATGGTTGCGACGGAAGCGCCTTTTTCGATAATGGCGAGAAAGGCGCCGCCATCCTCACGAATGATGCCGAATACCGGCAGTCTGACCGCCTGCTCCCGGATCGCCTCCTCCGTTTTCTCCATGGTCAGATCCGTTCCGTATACCGTTTGCCGATACGCCGGATACATCGTTTTCCCGTTGTTGAAATGAATAAGGGCGCCGGAACCGTCCGGAACGAAAATCGCTCCCCTGTCATTCGGCCCGCCCGCGCCAAAGAAACTCAGGACCGAAATCTGGTTGACGGGAAATTCATCAGGGTACCGGAGGCCGGAAACCGGAACGTTCACGACGAGATGGTCTCCGTCCAGGGTGTATTCGATCGTTGCCCAAAAGATGCGCGGCACGGGTTTCTCCTGCTGGAAATGAAGTTCCTCCATGTCCCGTTGCAAATCTTCTTCCGTATAACCGGCATCCGCGAACGCTTTGAGCGCGCGGGCAAGCTGAAGACCGCTCAGTGCGCTGTCGTTTCGCACATAAACCGATTTTTCGGGGTCCTTCGTGTAGGCGATCATCAGCGCCCGCTGACCCGTTCGGTCCAGTTTGCCCGACAGCTCCTCAAAACGGGCTTCGCTCAACATCAGCGGCAAATCGGCAGCCGTTTTTTCGGCGGTGCCAAATTGCCAGGTCGCCCTGACACCGCCCTCAATCGGTTCAAACCTGACTTGCTGATGGACGGCACTGTCCGTAAAGGAGTTGATCGATTGAAGCTGGCCGAAACGATTGTAATAATCGATCTTCAACTGCGCCGACAACAAATCCTTGTTCACCCCCGCAGCGAGCGGATCCGCGTCGCGCTCGGGCGGGTTGCTGTGCCAGATTTCACCGTTCCGCTTGTCCCGAACGGCAATGGCGCCCGTCCGGTCGTCCACGAACAATTGCAGATATTCGCTCTCGGCGATGCCTTTCATGCCGGGCAGGCGAGCATCCGTAAAGGAAGCTTGAAGCGGCGCCCCCGGCGTGAACGCTTCCGGTGTCATGGCGATCTCATCCGTCCGGCCTCCCGCAGGGGAACCGGAACAGCCCGCGAGCGCGATCAGGGCCATGATGCATGCCATGATCAGGGGTGTTCTCACCATGCGCAGTCCGCCCCCCTTCAATACCGCAAAGAAATCTCCTGGTAAATGACAGTGATGAACGAGACAATTTGCTGCAGCAGGCTGAAGAACAGCAGACAGATAAAGGCCAGAAAGCCCATCGCCACAATCGTCAGCAACATGGTCCCGATCGTCTTCGCGGGCGTAAATTGATGCACCGTCATGTTCCCGACAAACAGCAGGTATAAGGACCAGAGAACGGCGACGCTCTCCGAAAAATAATAGAAAGCCGCTTCCTGCAGCGTAATGGCGTTGCTCAGCCAAATCCACGGAAAACGAATGAGAATCATCGGAATGAGCGCAAAACACGTTGACGCGAAGATTTCCGCAAATTTTCCTTCCCCGTCCATCAGAGTCGTGAGCGACCAATTGGCCACGCACCAGAACAACACGGGCACGGCCACGTACAGGATTTCCATCAGGCTGTTCATCTCGTCCGGGTTATACAGATGAACCAGGAAACCGCTGTACTGGCTGCTCAAAATATTTGTGAGGGCCATCAGGGACAAGATGACAAACGAAAGGATCAGGCTGGTTTTCCGGTTTTGCTCGTATTTGAGTTCCCAGTACCCCTTGAAAGGATGCAAGATGAGATAGAACGGGAACCTGAGGTGCGCTTTACTCAAAGGAAACGGCCCCCTTCCTTCTCAGCATCCTTCGGCGTTTTCGACCCAAGAGAACGCAGGCGGCCAGCACCAGGATGACGGACAAAACCGAAGGAAGATATTCCCGCAACACTTCCTTGCGGCGGAGTTGAAACGCTTTCGAGTAGTTGCGCTGGTCCATGCTGAGTTTGAAATACTTCATCGCTTCGGCGTATTGGCCTTGCCGCAGAAGCGCCTTTCCGATGCCGGAATAGGCAAATTCAAGGTTTGCGTTCATCTCCACCGCCTTCCGGAAAAGTTGGACGGCTGTCTCCTCGTCTCCCCGGTAGTAACTTCTGACGGCTTCATTCAGCGTGCGGCCGTATTCGGTCGCCCGGAATACCGTGATTTCTCCAAGCGCCTTGTCCAGGACGAGAAAGTCGTCCCCGAGCCGCTCAATGGCAACCGGCGTGTTGAATTCGCCCCTTTTGTTTCCCAGTCCGCCGAAAACATACATCAGGTGTCCGTCGCCATTGTACGTAAAGATGCGGCCCCGCCTGGAATCAAGCACGGAGTAGATCTCGCTGTCCGCCACGTCGATGTCCACCAGCCGGGAAGGTCCCGTATTCGGCGAATAGCGAATGTCTCCCCGCGGGCTGAAGTACCCTTCCCTTCGCAAAATGTCATTCCCGTGCGCGTTCAGTTTTTTGATCATGTCCCCCCATTGATCGCCGTTCGTCGCGTAAATGAAACCTTCATCGTTTATGTCCAGGTTCGTAAACTCCGTCGGTACGAACAGCACCATCCGGCTTCGTTGCTCGCGCGTTGAAATCCGTTTCCAGAACAGCTCGACCGGATCGACCCGGACGCGATTGGCGCCGATAAAGGACGTAAACGTTCCGTCGGCGTTAAACTCCATAAATCCGTCAAAAACGCCGACCGCCAGAACGTATAACCGCTGCGCCTTGTCGGCGGCAACCCGGAGGGGTTGAAAATCAAATTGGGCCGGCAACAGTTCCGACTGGGGCTTTTCGATGACTTTCACCAGATTCAAGTTCCGATCCAGATGAACGACGCGCTTGCGGCCCGTGTCGGCGACCAGCAGGTGCTGATCTTCCGTCACAAAAATCCCTTGCGGATTCAGGAACGTATCCGTTTGTCCGTCCCGGACAAAAGAGTCGATCACGGCCTTCAACTTGAACTGGCGGTCCAATACGACAATCCGGTGGTTGCCGGAATCCAACACGTAGATATCCCCGTCCGACGAGACGAACAGATCGCCGGGCTCCTTGAACGGTTCAACGCCAAGGTCCCGGCCGTTGAGCAGCGCAACCGGCAAATAGGGCGCAGGCGAACGCACGGTTTCCCCCCAGAAGGAGTAATTGTAGGAAACCGAGCCGTCGTCAGCCCGGACGGGCGTTTCCCCTAGGCCCGTGCCGAACAAGCCGGCCAGCGCCGCGAACAAAACGGCGCGACGGATCCGCATGTTCATCCGCATCGTGCGCCCTCCTTTCTAGTCTTTCAACCCGGATGTGGTCATCGTTTGAATGACGTTGCTCTGGGAGATGACGAAGAGCGTGATCGGAACAATCATCAGGATCAGCGCGACCGCCGCCCCGACGCCCGCCCGGGCGATGCCCCCCAGCGAGATTTGACCCAGCGCATAGTGAAGCGTCTTCAGATTCTCGCTGTAAATGAAGTTCCCGCCGTCGCTCCCCCACAGCATCGGAAATTGCAAAATCATGAGCGTAAGCCATGCGGGCTTCACGTTGGGCATGACGACGTTCCAGAAAATGCGGTATTCGCTCGCCCCGTCGATCTTGGCCGCTTCCAGCAGGGCGTCCGGGATTTGCTCCATAAACTGCTTCATCAGGAACAGCCCGAGCGGAAAGGCGAGCGACGGCACGATAATCGACGCGTGCGTGTTGATCCATCCGAGCCAGGACATGACCATGTAGTTGGGAATGGCGGTGACATGCCCCGAAAACATGAGGGACAACACGACAATGGTAAACAACGTGCGGGAACCCGGGAAACGATATTTTGCCAACGGATAGGCCGCCGCGGAGGCAAACAGAATATGTCCGACCGTTCCGATGACCGTAATGAGCAGTGTATTGGCGATATAACGCGACAGCGGCACCCAGGAGTTTCCCATCAAAGCAAACAGGTCGTAAAAATTGTCCAGCGTCGGATTTCTCACGAAAATCCGCGGCGGGAAAATAAACAATTCGTCCAGCGGCTTGAAGGCGTTGTTCACCGCGTAGATGAGCGGAATGGCCGAAAAACATCCGAAGAGACCGAGAAACGCAAACAGAAGGAAACTGACGGTGAATGAACGATTCAATCTTCGGCGAATCCGAAAGGCAAACCATAACTTTGCGGCCATCGTTCACTCTCCTACTTTCCGCAACAGCTTTTGCGTCATCAGGTTCGTCCCGATCATGATGAGAAACAGAACGGTCGCAATGGCGGACGCATATCCCATCTCAAAGCGTATGGTGCCGTAGTCCATGAGGTGGGTGACCACGGTATGCGCAGCGTAATTGACGCTCGGGAATCCCGCAAGCGCGATGGAGATGTCGGCAACGGCGAAAGAAGCGGTAATTTGCATGACGGCGCCAAAAAGCAGTTGCGGCCGCATGGAAGGAAGCGTGATGAACCACAATTCCTGCCACCGATTTTTAATGCCGTCCACCGCTCCGGCTTCGATCAGCGTCTTGTCGATCGTCTGAAAACCGGCGATAAAGGCGAGGAAACTGGTGCCCAGGCTGAGCCACAGTTGGACGATGATCACGACGGACAAGATATACTTCTCGTCGGTCAGCCACTGTATCGGTTCCAGAATAAAGCCGTATCTCATCAGGAAACCGTTCAGATACCCGTAGCTGTCCCCGGAAAACAGGATCAACCAGATAAAGAACACGTTTCCGGATATGGAGGGCGCGTAAAAGACCAGCGTCATGAACGCGCGGATTCGGGGCGACAGCTCGTTGATGATCCAGGCAAACAGAAAGCAGGCGAGATAGCTGAGCGGACCGGTAATCAGCGCGAAAATAAACGTATTTTTCAGAGCGATGAGGAAAATGTCGTCGTCCAGAAACAGCCGCGTATAATTCTGCCACCCCACGAATCGGGGAAATTCGAGCATATTGAAATAGAAAAAACTGAGTCCCATCGAAACCATGACCGGAATGACCGTGAAAGCGAAGAAAATCAGCATGTACGGACTGATGAGGATGTAGTAATGCCTGTTTCGTTTTATTTCGCGAATGAGATCGGCCATGCGGGACTTCGTTTTCACCCGGACGGGGCCAGGCACGGTTCGTCGGGCCGTTTCGACTTGCATGGGCTGCACCCCCGGTTGTTACGGCAAATTGAATTCTTTCCGCTTGAGGGCGATTTCGTCGTTGATGTACAGCACGTAATCCGACAAGGCTTCGCGAGGATTCTCGTTCGCATTGACTACTCGGCGGAACGCGTTATCCAGATGTCTTCCGGTAAAGTACCCGCCCGGCACTTGCGGAATGCCTTTGACCCATTTCCACTGGTTTTCCAGCTTTTGATAATCCTTGACCGGCCAGGGCAATTCCGCCAGCGCCTCGACATTCGCCGTCGGATAACGCGCCGCCTCGCCCATCAACGCCTCCATCTCGCGGCCATACATCATTTGCGTGTCCTTGTCCGTCCACCATTTCATGAAGGCCCAGGCCGCTTCCCTGTCTTTGGCGTTCCTGAGCATCACAGCGGCGGTGGTGTGACTGGCCACCTCATGATGGACGGTTCCGTCTTCCCGCACCGTGCCGGGAACGAGGGTAAAGTCCCACAATCCCTTGATTTCCGGCGCAAAAACCGAAAGCATGTTATACATCGTGTAGTCCGCAATGCCGATCGGCATCTCGCCCGTCCGGAACCGGTTCGGGAAATCGGCCGTCAACGGGAACTTGTAACTGGTATAGAACTGCGTCCATCGTTTGAACACGTCCATGGCCACTTCCGAGTCCAGTGCGCTTCGCTTCTGATCGTCCTGGTAGAATTGGCCCCCGTTCTGGTAGAGCAGCATGGCAAACGTGGCGTTGGGGACCAGGTTGGCGTTGTTCAGCGTGTTTTCGATCGGCAGGTAAAATTCCATATTCTTCTTTTGCAGCACCGAAATCACATGATAGACATCCTCCCAGGTTTTGGGCGGTGTCAATCCCAATTCCTCCAGAATGTCCTTGCGGTAAAACAACACCGGAAACGTTTGCTGCTCGGGAAGGGCGTACACGCCTCCGTTGTACCGGTAAGGCACCAAAGCGCTCTCGCGGAACCGCGATGCCACTTCCGCAAAATCCGGGAACGTCGACAGGTCGACCGCGGCGCTTCTCATGGCATAGTTAACCGGCACTTCCTCGCTGACCTGCAGGGCGACATCCGGCCCTTCGCCGGCAAGGGTGGCCGGCAGCAAAATATTCGCAGGCACGAGCCTCAGCTTCACGGCAATGTTTGTCTCGGGCGTAAAATAGTCGTCGATCAACCCCTTCAACACTTGCGCCTGATCCCGTCCCGTCGTGATCCAGACCGTGATGGAACGATCTCCTCCGCCGATGTTGCCGATACTGTCATAATCTTCGGTATAGGATGCGATCAGGGAATCCACTTCGTGCCGGATTTTCTCCCAAATCGTTGCTTCCGCGCGCGGGAGTTTCCGATCCGGGGCATAGACGACAAGATAATCCAGCGTCAACGGCTGCTCCCGCACGGTCAGCAACCACGTGCCAAGCGCCCCGACATTGATTTTGAAAGAATTCAGACGCCTTGCGACAGTTTCCGGATGTTCCGCCATCTCTTCCAGTTGACGCACCATCGTGTGCAGAACGGCAACCTTGTCACTCCGTTCCCCCGTCGTTTGTTCCAGGTAATCGGCCACGCGGCGGATCGTCTCGGCCTGCTTTCTGAAGACGTCGACCATGTCGGGGACTCGCTTTTCCAATTGATAATCGCGATAGGGATCCGGCGTATTGGAGGTAATCATCACGATCTTTCGGTACAATTCGTTGAGTTGCAACACGCTGGACTCAATGGTCCGGATGAGCGGCGCAATATCGCCCAGGGTAACCTGCATGCGGATCCGGTGCTTGCCTTTGGTCAAATGGAACAAATAGGGTTCCTCGCCGCCCAGGACGTCCATTTTCCATTTCATGTCGTAATAAAACCGGACCCGTTTCATCTCTCGAAACGGGTATTTCCCGTCGATCATGACGCTGCGGGTGACAAACAGCCCGCGCAGTTGATCCTGTTTGCGTTTGAATGCGATGTGGTACAATCCGTCCTGTTCCACTTCGAATTCCCACTCGATCCATTGCCCGGGGAGCTTCCAGTTCAGTCCGCCGATGGCGTTGATCCGGATCTTCGAGACGTGATAGGGCACGACCGTCGGGCTGGAACGGTCGGCGATCGGGTAAAGGGTTGGCGAGGACTTCAGCACCGCGTCCTCCGCCTGAATGAGCACGTACTGATCGTGGACGGGCGTGATCCCTGCGGCTTCGTATTCGCGTCTGACCTCTTCGTACGGTTTTACTTCCGGCTCCTGGTACAATTCGATGTAATCAATGGCCATCGGCTCCCGCAGGGCCGTGAGGGAAATGCGCTGCACCCCCCGGTCGAAGAAGAAGGCGTAAGGCTCATCAACATAACCTTCACTGTCCCTGAACGGGACGAGTTGCCATGACGGCTTCTCCGTCTGGGCCGGGCGCAAGTCGTTTCCCCGGTCGTCCCTGAGGATCGTTTCGTGGCGATTGCCCCAGGACCGGTCAAACAAAAGGATCTCCGCCCCCTTGAAAGGCACGTTTCCGTTGATGCGGAACTCACGCTCAATGGCGGAACTCTTCCCCTGAACCGGAAAATAGTGAATGCGGATGTTGTACAGACCCGGACGGTCCACATGGACATCCCAACTGATGGATCCCGTTTCCGGCGTCAGAACGGCCGTTCCGTCCAACCCTTCATATTGATCCACAATCGCGAATCCGTCTCCTTCGGTTTCGACAAAGTGCTCCCCTTCAATGCGGACGACTTCGTCCGGCCGTTCCGAGGCGGCGTGGCCGGCCAGGTAACGCTCGTAGCTGTCATCCGGACTTTCGTCCGCAGCGACGACAAAATCGGCCATCGCCCGGACGCGACCGCCGTTGCCCGAACCATCCGAACGGTTGACCAGCCACACCGATAAACACACGGCAAGGACGAGCGCGAAGTACGCATAGTACTTGTGCCGGAAGTTCAACGCTTTTCCTCTCCTGCAACGAAAGATCGAAATCGGACAACAGTCCCCATGTAAAAAGCTTCATGGGGACTGTTTTTCGCCTGATCCGTTGTCACAAGTTTACGAGCCGTACACTTCGTCAATCGCCGCCTGGAACACCGGTTTGTATTTTTCGACAACGGTGGAAACCGACACGCCGCTTTCCAGTTCGGCGGCAAAATCGTAATAACCCAAGTTCGGAAACGTATGATGATCCAACACCAGCATGTTTTGGGCAACCGTTCTGGCGTTGTTGATGTCTTCTTCGTTCGTAAACAGCGTTTCGTACCATCCCTGATCCGGGTAGTCATAGAAAGATTCAATGTCGTTGATTTTTTCCCAGAGATAGAGAAGCTGCTCGGGATTGGGAATTGCTTTGGGAATGGTCAATGCCTGATACAGCGCCTCGAAGGAATGGTATTCGGTGGCGCTGGGTCCTTTCGGGAACGGCACGAAACCGATGTCGGCATCCGGCATGTCCGTCTGGATGCCGCTGAGCTCATAGAGCGGGCCCGCGTACATCAGCGTATTGCCCTGACGGAAGAACTGGCCGGGTTCCGTCCAGTCGCCGCCTTCCGTCGGCCTGGCCACTTGCTCCGTCGCCAGCCGGGAAACGAATTGAAGCGCCTCCAATGTTTTCGGATCGTCCAGATTGTGTTTGTCTTCTTTGGTCAATGCCGTATTGTTGGAAGCGAGGGCAAATTCGAGCAACGAACGGTTGGCGAGCCCCCAGGTATCCAATTTGCCGTCGTTGTTCGTATCGCGGTTGGCCTCCTTGGCCACCTGAATGAAGGTGTCCCAATTCCAATTGTCTTCATTGACATATTCCTGAAGCGGTTTGATGCCGAGCCGGTTCATGAGCGTACGGTTGTAGAAAATGCCCTGAACCAGGTTGGCGTGATTTTCGGAGAATCCGTAACCTCTGCCATTGTACGTGTAGTATTCATAAGTCACTTTCTGGTTGAAGGCGTTTGCGTTTTTCGTATATTCATCGACCGGCCACAGCAGGTCTTGTTTGACCAGCGCCGGTATCGTGTATGTTTTTCCCAACCGGACGATATCGCCGATCGGTTCGCCCGCAAGAAGCGACGCCGTGACTTTTTGCTGGTATTCGCCGTAATCGATCGCGATGTATTCGACTTTGAAGTTGTGTTTGGCCATCAATGCTTCGAGATTTTTCTTTCTTTGGATGTTGTCCGGATTGTCTTCCGGAATCGTCATGTCCCACCACGAAACGACCCTGATCGTTTTGCCACCCAGGTCAAAATCCATTTCCGGCGTCCGGTACACCTCGTCTTCCCCGTTCGTCTCCGTTTCGCCGGCGCTCCCTCCGTCGCCGGATGGGGATTCGGTGGACGCCGGCGGGCTGCTCCCGGCCGAAGCAGGACCGGAGGACTTGCCGCCGCTGCACGCGGCAAGCAACAATACCAGCACGCATAACATCACGGGAATCTTTCGAACTCGCATGTTCATTCCCCCTCGCGGTTTCGCTTTGCCGAAAGTTTAGCGCTTTCAAACGAAGGACAACAACCGGTCGGACAATAGGTGTTTCACCGGTCAAAACATAGGCCGGGTCAGCAAATCGCCCCTTCCGGTTCCCGTACTTCAACGAAAAAGTAAATAACGGCGAGCAATGCAAAGAAAAGCACATTGTTGGCGCCCCGCGCCGTTTCCATAATGGAAATGTAGTCTTTTCCCGGAACGAGGCTGTCCCAGGTACCGAAAATGCGATGGGAGGTTGACATCGTGTATGAGGTGCTGCTTGTGGATCCGGATCACGAATCGAGGGAAAAGATGAAAAAGATGGTCGATTGGAGCCGCTGGGGATTCGCCCTGAGGGGTTACGCCGCGACATCCGCGGACGCCATGGATTTATTCACCAGCCATTCCTTCTCTCTTGTCGTGATCAACATTCGGAGCGGGCGTGCCGACGGGATGCTGCTGTGCGGTCAAATCCGTAAAACAGCCGGCATTCCGATCATCCTGATCGGCGGAAAGGAAAGTTTCCAACTGGCCAGAAAGGCGCTGCACTACAAGGTCAGCGACTATTTGCCCGACCCCGTGTCCCCGGAAGACCTGTTGGCAAGTCTGAGAAGGATCAAAGGGGAACTCGATTTCCCTTTCCCTTGTTCGCCCCAAAAATCGGAAACGCTTTCTTTTCGGGAAGCAACGTCCTGCCCCCCTGCCAACGTGATTGATAAAGTGAAAGAATATGTGAAAGAATCGCTGCATCAGAACATCACGTTGAAAGAAATATCGGAGATCCTGCATTTTAATTGCACTTACCTGGGGCAGAAATTCAAACAACACGAAAACATGACCTTTCATGAGTATCTGCTTCGGCAGCGCATGGAGAAAGCCAAATTTTTGCTCCGGCACACGGACATGAAAGTGTATGAAATCGCAAACGAAGTCGGCTATTCGGATTTGGACTGGTTCTACAAAAAATTCAAGGCGTACACGGGGGTAAGCGCCAACCAATACCGAAAGATGGTGTCCATTACGGCTTAGGCCCGGTTCAAAAGAAAACCGCCTCCATTCCGCCCTTCTGCGGAATGAAGACGGTACGATTTGCCCCAATTCCTTCGTCCGGCTTTACAACCGGAAACCGTCAGGGTTCCGGTTGGATCACGTCCGGCGGCTCCGGCAGGCCCAGGCGCGCCTCGCGCACCCATTCCGCGAGCGCTTCCGCCGACAGGACGGCGAGCCGCTCGCCCGCCCAGCGGATGCGTGCCCTGCGATAGCGAACCGATTGCCACAGATCGCGTTTGGAGGGGGAAGGTTCCATGATCACCTTCCCTCCTTCGATGCGCAAAAAACCGAGTTCCGCGAATACGTCCTGCATGATGCGCACCACCGCCAACGGCCAGCCGGTCCGCTCGGAAACTTCCCGCAGGAAACCGTCCGGAACGTCCGGCCACGATCCCTTGGCCCGAAACAGCGCGTACACCTGCCGGAAGTGGTTCCGGTCCGGGATCGCGCCTGCCGGCATCCGGCGCGGGTGCGCCCCGCCGTACACCTGGATGGTCATCAGGCTGTCCATTCGGCGAAGCAGGCCGGCGAACGCCTCCGCTTCCGCGGCGCCATCGGGGAAACCGGCCAGCACCAGATGGCGCAGCTTCGTCCAATCGGCCGCCCGATGCGGCTCGTGGGACGTTCCGCCGGGGTTGGCGGACAAGCCCGGGGTAGACGCCGTTTCGACAACTTCGGCCGTCGCCGCCGTCTCCTGCCCGAACGTTTCGAGATCCGCCGAAGCGGCCGCCGACACTTCCGATGACCGCAAGGAGGCGTCCGCCATCAACGCTTCCTTTTGATCCGCCCCATCGCGATCGGCCAAACTCGTCAGATCGGCAAAACAAACAACCGGCACCCGGCCGGACAGCCGGTCGCGCCATGCCGCCGCTTCCCGGTCCGTGCTGCAGAGCACGGCGCAGGCATCCGGAGCGGCCTGAAACAGGACGTTCAGCCAATCCGCGTTTTCGCCGCGGCGATCCAGGACCTGCACCCCCGCGTAGCGGAGATCCTGGAGCTGCAACTGCACCCGTTTGATCCCCTGCCACTCGTTGACGGAGGGCGCTCCCAACAAATCCGTGACCAGGCCGGGAACCAGCCAGGGAAACAGATCGCCCATGCCAAAGCCAACCGCTTCCAGCCGGTGCCCGTCCTGTTCGACCGTCAGGCGCAAATGCCTCCCGTCAGAGCCAATGGCCCGCACCTCTTTGATCACGGCGCGGCGAAGCACGACCAGCGGCGCCGGATTGGCCTGCCCGAACGGTTCCAGCAGCGCCAGGCGCTCCACCGCTTCCAGCGTCAGTTCGTCCGCCGTGCAGACGGCGTCCGCCCGCTTGCGCGGCACGCGGTCCTCGGGGCAAAGCCATGCGGCGGCGAGCGCCTCCAGACGCCGGGCGAGTTCCGCCAGATGCTCGCGCCGGACGGTCAAACCGGCCGCCGCGCGATGGCCGCCGAAATGTTCGAGCAGATCGCGGCAGGCGGTCAGCGCCGCGTGCAGATCGAACCCTTCGACGGAGCGGGCTGAACCGCGGCACAACCCGGTAGCTTCCTCTTCCGCCAACACCACCGCCGGCCGGACATACCGCTCCGCAAGCCGCGCCGCAACCAGCCCGACGACCCCCGTGTTCCAGGCGGCGTCGGCCGCCACCAGCACCTCGGGAAGCTGCCCGCCGCGGGCCGACGCCTCGGCCAGCAGCCGGTCCTCCGCTTCCGCCGTCGTCCGGTCCACGAGCTGCTGCCGCTCCCGGTTGAGCCGGTCCAGCTCGCGCGCCAGCGCGGCGGCTTCCTCGTCCCGCTCCGTGACGAGCAGGCGCAGGGCGTCGTCCGCCGTCTCCAGCCGGCCGCCGGCGTTCAGGCGCGGCGCCAGGCCGAAGGCGATGCGGCCGCTGCTCAGCTCCGCCGGAGAGAAGCCGCCGATTTCCGCCAGCGCGCGCACGCCGGGCGATGCCGCCCGGCGCATCCGGTCGAGTCCGATGCGGACGATCGCCCGGTTTTCATCCACGAGCGGCATCAGGTCGGCGACGGTGCCGATGGCGGCCAAATCGGCGTATGCCGTCTCCGGCCGGCCCAGCAGCGCGTGGGCCAATTTGAACGCGACGCCGGCGCCGCACAGCCCTTTGAACGGATACGGGCAGTCCGCCTGTTTCGGATTGACCAGGGCGACCGCTTCCGGCAACACGTCGGGCGGTTCGTGATGATCGGTGACGACGACGTCGATGCCCCGCTCCCGGGCGTAGGCAATTTCCTCCACGGCACTGATGCCGTTGTCCACCGTGACGATCAGGCGAATGCCGTCCTCCGCTGCCCGGTCGACGGCCGCTTTGTTCAACCCGTATCCTTCCCGTGCGCGATTCGGGATATAGGTGTCGAAATCGGCACCCAACCGGCTGAACAGGCGGACCATGAGCGCCGTCGAACAGACGCCGTCGGCGTCGTAGTCGCCGTACACCAGAATGCGCTCCCCGTTCCGCAGCGCCCGGCGAATGCACTCGACCGCCTCCCCCATTCCTTTCATCGTCCACGGATCGTGAAACGACGCTTCCCCCGCTTCCAGAAAGCGCCGCGCCTCGTCGGGGTCGGTCCAGCCCCGCGCCGCGAGCAGCCGGGCGACAAGCCGGGGCACCCCCAGACCGGCGGCCAGCGCCGCTTCGGCTCCGGCGTCCGGCTCAGGCCATTCCCAGCGGTATTTCGGACGATCCAACGCGCGTTCTCCTCCCCCAAACGCACAAACGCAAGCGCCGCCCGCTCCAGCGAGCGGCGGCGCAGCGGCAACGTGGTCATTTCCTTTTTTTATTGCAGCAGCGTGGGCGCTTCCTCATCCTGCAAATTCGTCTTGTACGGATACACCGGCTCGTAAGGCTGGACATGGACGATGGCATCGGCCACGTGCAAAAACCGGCGCGTCAGATGGCGGCGTACCCGCGCGGCGATGTCGTGGGCCTCGAGCACGCTGATGCGGGGATTGACGCGGATCACCAGATCCGCCACGATATAATGGCCGTATTCCCGCACCTTCAGCTCGTCCACCGCCACCACGCCTTCCATCCGTTGCACTGCTTCCAGCAACATGCGGACGTCGAACCCGTCGGTTTGCACGGCGTCTTCCGCGGACCGTACCGCCAAGGTTGCCAGACGCCAGCCGTGCCGCAGCACAAACACGGCGACCACGATGGCCGCGGCAGGATCGAGCGCATACAACACGGGCAGGTTCAACCATTCCCCGGTTTTTGCGCCGAGCGCTCCCGCGAGCGCCGCGAGCGACGCGAACACATCCGCGCGGTTTTCTCCCCCTTGCAAGGGATCCGGACGCAAGCCGAGACGCATGTCCTGCGTCCGCTTGACCCGGGCGACGGATTCGCGCAACGCCATCCCCAGGGCGATGATGAGAATCGCTTCCCAACCGGGTGCTCCATCCACGCCTTCCGCCAGCGCCCGCAAGGCGTACAGCCCCATCTCGAAACCGATGACCAAAAGCATGGCGGCCAGCACGACCGAAGCCGTCGTTTCCCCGGTCGGCCGCCCGTTTTTTGCCGCGCCGGATGCCACGCGCCGCGCGTCGCGCACGCCGGCGTACGCCGTGAACGCATGGGCGAAATCCGCGGCGGAATGGCAGGCGTCGGCCAACAGCGCCTTGCTGCCGGTCGCCAAAGCGGCGCCCCCTTTGGCGGCCGCCAATCCCAGGAGTGCCAGCGCGTGAATCAGGGTATTACGCTGGGCCAAACCGGATCGTTGTTCCGCCTTCAACACGCGGCAGTACCTCCTTGCGCATCGCGGTCAGGACGCTGCCGGCGCCTTCGCCGTTTTTTTCGGTTTCATTCTGCTGCGCAGCGCCAGCCACAGCGGACTGGCGATAAAGATTGACGAATAGGCGCCGGCGATCAACCCGATGATGATGGCCAGCGAAAACGGACGTATTGACTCGCTGCCCAACAGGTACAGGGAGACCGCTCCCACCAGCACCATCAGCACCGTGGTGATGGAACGGGTGAGCGTTTGCTGGATGCTTTCGTTGACCAGACGGGCCAGATCGGCCTTCGTCTTGATTTTCGCGAACCGGAGGTTTTCCCGGATCCGGTCGAAGATGACGACCGTATCGTTGATCGCGTACCCGAGAATCGTGAGAACGGCGACGATAAACGGCAGGTTGACCTCCACCCGGAAAAGGGAAAACAGGCTGACGACGACAAACACCACATGCAGCAGGGAAATGACCGCCGCCACCGCGAAGCGCAATTCAAACCGGACGGTCACGTACAGCAAAATCCCCAGGCTGGCCCAAAAGATGCCCCACAGCGCCTTGCGTTGCTGCTCCCGGGCAATGTCGGCGCCGACGGTGTTGATTTCGAAGGAAGCGCCGTCGTCCAGGTTCGCCTGAAACGCTTCGCGGAAGGCCGTCTGATGCTGGCCGTCCAACACGTCCTTGAACCGTATGGTGACGCGCTGACTGCCGACGGTGACCGTGTAATCGCCCCATTCCCCCCGGTGTTGGTCCAGAAACGCCTCCACGTCGGACACGTTGAGCTGGCGGGTCAAGTTGACGTCCACGGTCGTGCCGGAACTGAAATCGATGCCGTAATTAAGCCCCAGCGCCACCAGGGCGATGACGCCCGCCAGCGTGATCGCCGCCGACACCATGAACGCGTAACGGCTGACACGGACGAAATCGAGCTTCCACAGATTAAAGCGCACGGACCTCACGCTCCTTCACGCCAAAGTGCGAAAGTTTGTTGAGCCGTCCGCTTTCCACGAGCAGTTGCAACAGGAAGCGTGTCAGCGCCACGTTGGTCACCAGATTGACCACAAGGCTGGCGATCAGGACGATGGCGAAGCTCCGCACGGGACCGCCCGCCCCGATCACGTACAGTACGGCGCCGGCGATCACCGTGGTCAGATGGGCGTCGATGATGGTCCGGAAGCTGCGCTTCGAGCCGGCCTTGAAGGCGGAAGGTATGCTTTTGCCGTGCCGAAGCTCGTCCCGGATCCGTTCGGCGGAAATGATGTTGGAATCCACCGCCATGCCCATCCCGAGAATGAACGCGGCGATGCCCGGCAACGTCAGGGTCGCGCCCATCAGGTAGAAGACGGCCAACAGCAGCCACGTAAAGATGATCAGGCAGATGCTGGCCACCATCCCAGGCACCCGGTAAAAGGCCGACATGAACACCAGGATGATCACCGAGGCGACGGCGCCCGCCAGCAGCGTCTGCTGGAGCGATTGCTGGCCGAGCGTGGGCCCGATGCTCTGCGCGTATTTTTCCGTCAGTTTCAGCGGCAAGGCGCCGAGATTGATGATTTCCGCCAGATTCCGCGCTTCCTCGATCGTCTCCTGTCCGGTGATCGTGGCTTTGCCGTCGGTGAGCGGCTGCTGGACGATCGGCGCGGAGATCAGCTCGTCATCCAGATAAATCGCGAGCGGCTTGCCCACAAGCCGGGTGGTGATTTCGGCAAATTTCTCCTTTTTCTTCACCTCGATCTCCACCACCGGCCGGTTCAATTCGTCGAACGCCACTTTCGCCTTGCCTTCGACAAAATCGGAGCCGTCCAGCTCCACCTTGCAGTATCCTTCTTCCGGCTTGCAACCGTCCGCGCTGCGGAATTGCAGTTCCGCCGGACGCTGCATCAGATCGCGCACTTTTTGCTCGTCGGCGACATCGGCAATTTTGACCCGAATCCGGTTGCTGCCTTCCGTGATCACCTCGGGTTCCGCCACCCCGTTCCGGTTGGCCCGCTTCTCCAGGCTGATGGCGGCCTGCTTCAAGGCCTCCCGGGTAACGGTTCCGCCCGGCGTAAGGGGCTCCGCCTCGTACAAGATTTCAAAACCGCCCTTGAGGTCCAGTCCGAGCTTCGTTCCCCGGAGCAGCCCCGGAGTCGTAACCGCGATGACGGCAAACGAAGCGACAACGACGAGCAAAAACGCGAGCAGCCGTTTCATGTCCCAACGCCGACTCCTTTCCGTACCCAATGTTCCTATTATACCGACCCGAAAAAAGCGAAGTCAATTTTACCGCCCGTTCCCGTCCCGGCCTGACCGGCGACAAGGCGGCCGTCCGTTGCCGGGAACGGCCGCCCTGGGCGCACGCCGAAACGCGAAGTCCGCTTGTCCTCGGCTGCAGGGATCGGAGTGACCGAGAAAAAAAAGGTGCGGGCACTGGCGCCGTCACCGGAGCCGTGACTGAAACCGTGACTGGAGAAGAAACTAACGGCGCTCGCCGCGATACAGGTTCAGGGTAATGAAATTCATGTACTGGGTGACTTTCAGGGACAAAATGTCGTTGACAACCGCATACAGCGGCGGCATGCCGGTTTTGCGATAACCGTCGCTTACGCACTCCCAGATGTCCGCGCCGGTTACCTGCTCGTACCCGAGCAGGCGAAACTCCTCGGCCTTGCTTTCACACAACTCCTCGATCATGCGGTTCATGTCGGCTTCGGAAAATGCCGGCGTTTGTCCGTTCCCGTCTCCCGCCGCAACGGCCGACGGCTCGCCGCGGGCCGCTGGCGTTTCCCCGGTGCCGGCGTCCGGACGCCCTTCGCGTTGCGTTTCCTGTTGCGGATGATGCTGTTCCGGCCCTGCCAATGCCAAATCCCTCCCGTCAACAAAACCATTCGCCGCAAACGCGCCGAATTCCTGCCCGCGCCCGGCGCCGAATTCCTGCCCGCGCGCGGCGCAAGCGGCGAAAGTCCGCATGGCCAGTCATGAACCGGGACAACCCGCGCATACACATGATTGAACCATGGAAAGGGGGATGTCCCTTGTCGCTCCGCAGGCAGACGTTTCTCCAGGGCGCCGTCATCCTGCTGGCCGCCGGAATCGTCAACCGCCTTCTGGGCTTTGTGCCGCGCATCGCGCTGCCGCGGATGATCGGGGCCGAGGGAGTCGGCCTGATCCAGCTCGTCTATCCGTTCCTTATCGTGGTGTTGACGATCATCACGGGCGGTCTGCCGCTGGCCGTGGCCAAGCTGGTCGCCGAAGCGGAGGCGCGCGGGGACGAACTGCGGGTGCGACGCGTCTTGCACACGGCGATTACGCTGGCGGGCCTGACCGGCCTGGCCGGGGCGATCGCCTGCTACGCGCTGTCCGACTGGGTATCCGGCACCCTCATGACCGACTCCCGCGTGCATGACGCCTTTGTCACGATGCTTCCGATGCTGCCGATTGTCGCCGTATCGTCCGTCTGGCGCGGGTACTTCCAGGGGCGGCACAACATGATCCCGTCCGCGGTGTCGCAAACGACCGAAACCGTCGTGCGGATCGTGCTCACGCTGGTGTTCGCCTGGCTGTTCTTGCCTTGGGGGCTGGAGCGGGCGGCGGCGGGGGCCATGCTCGGCATGGTGGCGGGGGAAGCCGCGGGTTTTCTGGTGTTGTGGAACTGGATGCGAAAGGAGCGGCTTCAGGAACATCCGGACGGCGACAGCGGTCGCGATGCGCCGGCCGGCGAACCGCCTTCCCCGGAGGGCGCCCGCAGCGGTGAAGCCGCGGCTCCCCCGGTTGCGCGGTTTTCCTTCCGAATCGCCCCTCCGGACATCATCCGCCGCATGCTCGCCATCGCCGCGCCGGTAACCGGCAGCCGCATGATCGGCTCCCTCTCGTATTTGCTGGAATCGATCCTGACGGCGCGCAGCCTCGCCGCCGCCGGCGTGGCCACGGCGCTCGCGACGGCGCAATACGGCGCGTTGCAAGGGATGGTGGTGCCGCTGTTGGCGCTGCCGGGCGCGCTGACGTATTCCCTCGCGGTGTCGCTCGTCCCTTCGCTGGCCGAAGCGGCGACCCGCAACGACGGAGCCACCATCCGCAAACGGTTGCACCAGTCCCTGCGGCTGGCCGTGGCGGCCGGCGCCCCCTTTTCGATGCTGATGGGCGTGCTGGCCGAACCGCTCTGCCAGTTGCTGTACGGCCAGAGCGACATGGCCGGTCTGCTGCGCCTGTTGGCGCCGCTTTCCGTCTTTCTCTACATGCAACCGCCGTTGCAGGCCGCCCTCCAGGCGCTGGACCGTCCCGGCGTCGCCCTGCTCAACTCGTTCGCCGGCGCCGCGGTCAAGCTCACGCTCATCGTGCAACTGGCGTCCAATCCCCGATTCGGCATCGTGGGAGCCGCGATGGCGATCGGAATCAACATGGCGCTCGTCACCGTCCTTCACTGGGTGAGCGTGGCCCGGTTGACAGGGCTTCGTCTGCATCCGCTCGACTTCCTCAAAATTGGCGCGGCGGTCACCGTCACCGGCGCCGCCGCGCTGTGGATCTGGAATCTGGACGCCCTTTCCGCCGACATTTTGAATCTGGCTGCGGCGGGAGGCGCCGCCGCTTCGCTCTATGTCCTGCTGCTCGTTCCCCTCGGCCTGATCGACCGCCACGACGCGGCGCGCCTGCCGCTGATCGGCCGCCTGTTCCGCTAGCCCTGCTGCGGCAGCCCCGGCGGACCGCCCGCGAACGGGCGGGGGCATTCAGTCCTTCCGGTCGACGAACAGCTTGCCGCGATGGTCGATGCTGCAATAGAAGACGTCCTTGAACCGGTCAATGCCGTATTGCTTCAATTCCCTTTTGAGCCAAAGGCGCGTTTTGCCGATCTTGGCCAGATTTTCCTCCTGCACCTGGCCGTCCATGATGAGCGGCAACGGCAGCACCTCGAAACGCACCTTCGGCTGCGCCTTTTCCTCCGCACCGCCGGCTCCGCCCTTTTCCGTCGCGCCGCCGGCTCCGCCCCGTTCCGCCGCCGGACGGGGCGCCGCGGCGGCGGACGGTTCCATCGGAATGACGGACAGCTTGCCCGACGGCTCGAGCACCGCCAGCCGGACCTTTTCCACGTCCGTCACATTATGCTCGCGCAACTGCATGGCCAGGTCATCCAGGGTGTAGCGCTGTTTCCGCATTTCGCGCCAGTTCAGCTTGCCGTCCTGGATGAACACGCTGGGCTTTCCGTCAAACAGCAGGCGAATGCGGCGGTTCTTGAGGGACAGAAACGCCAGCGCCATTTGCGTCAACACGAGCAGCGCGATGGGCGCGACGGAGATCCAGATGGGCTGATCCGCACCTTCAATGGCAAATACCGCAATTTCCGCAATCATGATGGAAATGACGAAGTCAAACACGGAAAGCTGGCCGATTTCCCGCTTGCCCATCAACCGCAAAATAAACAGCACAAAAAAATACATCAGCAGGGTGCGCCACAACACGGTCGTCAATGCCACGGTTCGCCCTCCGACATTCCACCTTTTCCGGACGCCGGCACCCCTGGATGGCCGTGCGCCCAACGGAACGGGTATTCTGGTTCCTAGTTTCACCGGGCCCGAAAAAGTCCATGCGGCAGGGTGAGGAGGAAAAAAAGGCCGCCGCAGCCAACGACCGCCTTTCGGCCCGTTCCCGGACGGCCGGACGAAGCCGGCCCGGACCGGACTCTTTACAGCCAACGTTGTCGGGCCTATAATGAAAAATTGAAATGAATAAGCACTTGTTGGGGGAGCCTGTCACAACGGCTCTTTTCTGTTTTTTTGCCCGCTGGAATCAGCCCCATTCTGCCGCGGAGGTGCCGCCATGTTTTTTTTGTCGTTGCTGATTATTTTGCTTGCGACCAAACTGGCCGGAGATTTGAGCGTACGACTGGGACAGCCCGCGGTTTTGGGGAAGCTAGTCATCGGCGTCGTCATCGGTCCCGCGATGCTCGGATGGGTGGAAAACGACGAAATCGTCCAGGAACTGAGCCAAATCGGCGTTTTGCTCCTCATGTTTCTGGCCGGGCTGGAAACGGATCTGCAGGAATTGAACCGGAATCGCCGGGCATCCGTGGCCGTCGCGCTGGGCGGCATCTTCATGCCGCTGGGGGTCTCCTTTCTCGCCGGATCGGCGCTCGGCATGGACTGGCCTCATGCCGTTTTTATGGGACTCCTGCTTTCGGCCACTTCGGTCAGTATTACGGTGCAAACCCTGAAGGAGCTGCATTTGTTCAAAAGCCGGGAAAGCGCGGCAATTCTGGGCGCGGCGATCCTGGATGACATCGCCGTCGTCATTCTGCTGGCCGTTGCCATGAGCTTCATCGCCGGGGCCGACATCAACCTGGGGCTCGTCATCGGCAAAAAATTGCTGTTCTTCCTGTTCGCCGGCTTGCTCATCTGGCAAGGAACCGGCTGGGTGATTCGCCGGTTCGCCCGGCTGCGCGTATCGGAAACGGTCGTCAGCGCCGGACTGGTCATCTGCTTTTTCTTCGCCTATGTGGCGGAGTCCCTCGGCGTGGCCGGCATCATCGGCGCGTTTTGCGCCGGATTGGCCATCTCCCGGACCGAATTCAGGCACCGGATGGAGGAAAAGGTTAGCGCCATCGCTTACGCGGTATTCGTGCCCATTTTCTTTGCCGGCATCGGGTTTTCGATGAGCTTCGCGGGTCTGGCGCAGCAAGTCGGTTTTATTGCGCTGTTCACCGTCATCGCCGTTTTGACGAAGCTCGCGGGAGCCGGGGCGGGCGCCCTGCTGACAGGGTTTTCCCTTCGCTCGTCGGCGGGCATCGGGGCGGGAATGGTGTCCCGCGGGGAAGTCGCCCTGATCATCGCCGCCCTTGGGCTGGAGACGGGATTGTTGCCGCAGGATTATTTTACGGCGGCCGTGTTTGTGGTCATTTTGACCACCATGATGGCGCCGCCGCTGATCAAGTGGATGTTCCGGCATGTCGTTGCCGCACCCGAAGAGGCGGAACGTCAACCGAAACAAATAAACGAAACCGGATGACAGGCCGGAACCCTCTCGGGGGCCGCCCGTTTGCCCGCGGCGGCCGGCCGTCCCTTCGGGGCCTGCGCGCCGGAGCGGTGCCGGACGGGTACTACCGGGAAAGCGGACGCCATAGAATGGTACAAACCGCAGGCCACGAGGAGGGAGGGTGAAGGATGGACACGGCGAAAACCACCGGAATCCGCGGGGCCGTCCCGTTCCTGTCCGGCCTGCTGTGGGCCGGCATCTGGCTCGGCGCCGGCACGTTGCTCCTGTCGTTGTTGCTCGCGAGCACGGCCTTGCAGGAAACGCAATTGACCCCCTGGGTGTACGGCATTCACGCCTTCGCCGCGTTTTGCGGCGGCTTTGTCGCCGCCAAGCGAACCGGACGCAAGGGTTGGTACTACGGCGCCGTCACCGGCGTGCTCTACACGCTGGCGGTGCTGGTGGCGAGCTTTCTCGCGGTGGATACGGCCTGGTCGCTGCGCGTTGCGGCAATGGCCGGTCTAACCGGCGCGGCCGGTGCCGTCGGCGGCATGCTCGGGGTCAACATCGGCAAATGAGCATTCGCGGTAATGGAAAAAAGCTGCCGGAACCCATGGCAAAGGTTCCGGCAGCTTTTCTTTTGCGGATCCGTCGTCCGCTTGGTTCAGTTATCGCTTTTTTCGCTCTTTTCGCCCTTCTCGCCCTTCTCGCTTTTTTTGCCTTCCGCGCGGGCGATCACGCTGTTCACGGCGCCCCGGTCGAAGGTGAGTTTCGTCACGTCGTTCACCTTGAGCACGACCTTGTCGTCCGTCAGCGACTCGATCGTGCCGTGCAGGCCGCCGATCGTCACCACCCTGTCCCCTTTTTGCAGGGAGCGGAGCATGGCGTTACGCTCCTTCTGCTTTTTTTGCTGGGGACGGATGATGAGAAAATAAAGCAGCGCAAACATCACGATAAACGGCAACACCGCCATCCAGAAGCTGCCCGCGGCGTTCGCCGTCGCGTCCGTTGTCTCCAGCCACATCGATGTCCCCTCCCTTCGTCAAAACCCGCTGGCGTGATGGGCCATGCCGTATTTTTCGAAAAACTCGTCCCGGAAGTCGGCCAGCCGGTCATCCCGGATGGCTTGCCGGATTTGCGCCATCAGGCTGATGAGAAAATGCAGGTTGTGAATCGTCGTCAGTCGCAACCCGAACATCTCGTCGGCCTTGATCAGATGGCGGATGTAGGCCCGGGAATAGTGAGTGCAGGTATAGCAACTGCACTCGGGATCCAGCGGTCCGAAATCCCGTTCAAAGGCGGCGTTGCGCACGACAAGCCGGCCGCGGCTCGTCATCACCGTGCCGTTGCGCGCGATGCGCGTGGGCAGCACGCAGTCGAACATGTCGACGCCCCGGATGCTGCCCTCGATCAACGCATCCGGCGATCCCACGCCCATCAGGTAACGCGGCTTGTCCTCCGGCAACAGCGGGACCGTTGTTTCCAGCATCTCGTACATCAACGGCTTCGGTTCGCCAACGCTCAGTCCTCCAATAGCATACCCCGGAAAATCCAGGGAAGTCAAATCCTCGGCGCTCCGCTTGCGCAGGTCCGCATGCACGCCTCCCTGCACGATGCCGAAGAGGGCCTGGTCGTGCGGACGTTCGTGCGCCTTCAGGCACCGTTCGGCCCAGCGGCTCGTCCGCGCCGTGGATTCACGGACATATTCGTATTCGGCCGGGTAAGGCGGACATTCGTCAAAGCACATGATGATGTCGGCCCCGAGCGCGTTCTGAACCCGCGTGGCGATTTCCGGCGACAGGAACAGCGGGGCCCCGTCCAGATGGGAACGAAACTCCACGCCTTCCTCGCGGATTTTGCGGCGTTCGCTCAGGCTGAACACCTGGAACCCGCCGCTGTCGGTCAGAATGGCCCGGTCCCAGTTCATGAAGCGGTGCAGGCCGCCCGCTTCGCGCACGAGTTCGTGACCCGGCCGCACAAACAGGTGGTACGTGTTGCTCAGCACGATTTGCGCGCCCAGCGCCTTCAGCTCCTCCGGGCTCATCCCCTTGACGGTGGCCTGCGTGCCCACGGGCATGAACGCCGGCGTGTCGATGACGCCGTGCGGCGTATGCAAACGGCCGAGCCGCGCGCCGGTTTGCCGGCACCTTTTGATCAGTTCGTATCGCACAGCCATCGGTTTTGGTCGGCCGCTCCTTTCGCAATGCGTCGCGTACCGCAGGTTCGCGACGCCCATCAGATGATCAACATCGCGTCGCCGAAACTGAAAAAACGGTATTCCAAGCGAATGGCTTCCCGGTAGGCCGCCAGCACGTTTTCCCGTCCCGCCAGCGCGCTAACGAGCATGACCAGCGTGGAACGGGGCAGATGGAAGTTGGTGAGCAGGGCGTCCACCAGACGGAACTGGTGACCGGGATACAGGAAGATGTCCGTCCACCCGCTGCACGCCTCGACCGGCCCGTCCGGAAAACGCTGGGCGAGCGTCTCCAGCGTGCGGGCGCTCGTCGTGCCGACCGCCACGATCCTGCCACCTTCCGCGCGGGTTTCGTTCAGGATCGCCGCGGCCTCCTCGCTGACCAAATACCATTCGGCGTGCATCTTGTGCTGCTCCACTTCCTCGACGGTGACGGGACGGAACGTGCCGAGCCCGACGTGCAGGGTGATCCGGCAAAGCCGGACGCCCCGCTCCTCGAGCTGCTCCAGAAACGCCTGCGTGAAATGCAGTCCCGCGGTGGGGGCGGCGGCGGAGCCGGCTTCGCGGGCGTAGACGGTCTGGTAGCGGTCGGGATCGTCCAGGCGCGTCTTAATGTAAGGTGGAAGCGGCATCTGCCCCAGCCGGTCGAGCAGTTCCTGAAACACGCCTTCGTATTCGAAGCGCACGACCCGCAGCCCCATGTCCCGCTCTTCTTCCACGACGGCGGCGAGCAGCGGCCGGCCGGCTTCGTCCGCACCGAAATGCAGCCGGGTGCCGCGGCGGAGTTTGCGGCCGGGCTTGGCCAGCGCTTCCCACCGGTCGCCTTCCAGCCGGGTGAGCAGCAGCAGCTCCGCCTTCGCGCCGGTGTCCGCCTTAACCCCAAGCAACCGGGCCGGGATCACCCGCGTGTCGTTCAGCACCAGCGTGTCGCCGGGATGCACGTATTCCGCCAGATCGGGAAACGACCGGTGTTCGATGGCCCCGGTCTCCCGGTGCAGCACCAGCAGCCGCGAAGTGCCGCGCTCCGGCGGCGGTGTCTGGGCGATGAGTCGCTCCGGCAGATCGAAATCGAAATCGCTCGTTCGCATAAGGGTTACCAATGCTCCAGTTTCGTGTTGGGATAGTAATGTTGCAGAATGGCCCGATAGTCAAGACCCTGAAGCGCGAGCCCGTGGGCGCCCCACTGCGACAATCCGAGCCCGTGGCCGTATCCTTTCCCGGAAATGACGAAGGACGGGGACATCGTCGCGTCCCGAATCCGGCCGTCGCCGTCCAGGATGAACAGCCGTTCGTGCGTGTGGGACCGGGCGCCGCCCGCGGCGCCGAGCACATATAGCGTGCCCGCTTCCCGGGGAAATTCCCGCTTCGTCTGTCCCCCGCCCAGCACCGTGAAGCGCCCCGTCTCCTCAATGTCGATCAGCGTGCTGCGAATGCCACCGAGAGCGCCGCGCAACTGGTCGGGGTAAGCCAGTTCGACTTTCTGACCGTTGGCCAGCACGTACAGCGCGCGGCCGGAGGGCCCCCGTTCGCCGACCTCCAGTGTCACGAGCGGACCGGCGATTTTCGTTTTGGCCCTGGCGTTGAGGGATGCGAGCAGTCGATCGGCCGACAGCGGCTCGATCCAACGGTAGCTGTTGTTCTCCGGCATCACGCCAAGCACGGTGACCGTCGTTCCCGCGTTCACCCGGGTGAGCGGAACCGCGTCGCTCTGGGTGGTCGGTTTCGGCCGGACGGCGACGCCGTCGCCGGTAACCCGGTATACCGGGGCGCCGGCCGGGTTGACGCGTCCGGTGTCGGCGAGCAGATCACCGCGGATGTAACCCGTCGTGCCGTCCTCCAGCACGACCTTGTACCATGCGGGAACGCTCCGTTCCGCCCCGTCGTCGGGGCTGGACGTTCCGCCGCGAACATACGGCACCTCGGTTCCCCACACTTCGGCGGGATCGGCGGTGACGCCTCCGCTGTTGGCGGAATAGACGGCATTGATCGGTTTTCCCATGTACGTCAGCACCTGGCCGGCGGTCGCCCGCACGGCGGCCACCGCCTGCGGCGTCTCCATCGCCGTTCCGTAATAGGCCTGGGAACTCGTCGTGTCGTCGACGTTGGCAATCTCCCAGGCGTTCCCCACGGACAGCGCGTATGTACGGGCGGCCACCGCCTGCGCCTTGAGCGCTTCTTCGTGGAAGGACGCGGGCATTTCCGCACCGACCACGGCGTACAGATATTCCTCCAGGCCGACGATGTTGACGACGGCCAGTTGGCCGTTGTGCGCGCCGATTTCAAATTCGCCCCGGTAGGTACGGCCGGATCGTTCGTCCACGCGCAGGAAACCGTCTCCCGCCGGCCGGACCTTCCAGGCGGCGGAGGCATGCGCGGGGATGGCGTACGTTTCGGTCGGCGCGGCTCCGTCTCCGGAGACGTCTTCCCGGACAACAGCGTATAATTCCTCCGCCTCCGGAATGCGAACCGGCGCGCTCCCCGCCAGGCCGGCGGCCTTCGCTTCCCGTTCCAGGGCGGCAAGCTGCCCGGCGTCCGCCAGTTGTCCGATGCGCACCGCATAGGTCAACTTGCCGCCGGCCGGTTTCAACGTCACGAAGGCCTCCCAGCCGGCTTCGCCGAACGCCGCGGCCGCGCGTGCGGCTGCCGCCTCGTCGGCGTAAGGCCCGGCCTCGACGGCATGCGGGCCGAGAACGCCGGCCGGCGATTGCGACGGAATGCCCGGGAGGCCGGCCGCTTTCCACCGTTCCAGTGCGGCGGTGGCTTCCGCCGCCGATGCGTAGACGCCCTCCGTCACCTGGTAGACGGTCCGGCCGGACTTGTGCAGGCGGGTGACGGACGCCGCGGACGACGACTCCTTCAGCCGTTTCCAGAGCGACATCGCCGCCGCCGCATCGGTCGTTTCGGCCAGCAGGGCGCGGTAACCGTCGATCGCGAAGCGGACCGGCCGGCCCGCTTCCCGCGTGCCGGCCGGCACGCCGACGAAAGTGAGCGCCATCCCGCCTTCCGAAGACAACGTGACGGCCCCGGTAATCGATTTCCGCGTGCCGATATCGTAAAACAGCGCGACGCGAATCGTTTCCGGCGCGGCGTCCGCCGCCCGCGCGGGCGCCGGAAGCGCGCTTCCGAGGGTCAAAGCCGCGCAGAGCGCCGCGGCGATCTTTTTCCATCGGAACGTCCTCAATCCGTCTCCCCCCGTTTCTTCCCGTCCCCGGGATAGGGCAACTTCAAATGGCGGTACGCCGCTTCCGTTACGACACGACCGCGCGGCGTCCGCTGCAGGAAGCCGATCTGAAGCAAGTAGGGTTCGTACACGTCCTCGATCGTCTGGCTTTCTTCGCCGATCGAAGCGGCGATCGTGTCCAGACCGACCGGTCCGCCGCGGAAATGCTCAATCATCGTCCGCAGCATTTTGTGATCGATCTGGTCCAGTCCCATGGCGTCGACCTGGATCCGATCCAGCGCCTCGCGGGCCGCTTCCGGGGTGATCACGCCGTCTCCCCGCACCTGGACGACGTCGCGCACCCGCTTCAGCAGGCGGTTGGCGATGCGCGGCGTGCCCCGCGCCCGCCGCGCGATCTCGCGCGGCGCATCCCCGACGATATGGACGCCGAGAATGTCGGCGGCGCGCGTCACGATATGCGCCAGCTCCTCTTCCGTATAATATTCCAGCCGGCATACGACACCGAAGCGGTCCCGCAGCGGCGCCGACAGCAGGCCGGCGCGGGTGGTGGCCCCGATGAGCGTGAAGCGCGGCAGATCAAGCCGCACCGAGCGCGCTCCCGGCCCCTTGCCGATGACAAAGTCGAGCGCGAAATCCTCCATGGCCGGATAAAGCACTTCTTCGACCGTCCGGTGCAGCCGGTGGATTTCGTCGATAAACAACACGTCGTTTTCCTGAAGATTGGTCAGGATCGCCGCCAGATCGCCCGGCCGTTCGATGGCCGGACCGCTGGTCGTGCGGATATGTACCCCGAGCTCGTTGGCGATAATGTGGGACAACGTCGTCTTGCCCAACCCGGGCGGACCGTACAGCAAGACGTGGTCGAGCGGTTCACGCCGCAATTTGGCCGCCTCAATGTAGATTTTCAGGTTGTCCTTGACCCGGGACTGGCCGATATACTCCGCCAGAAACCGCGGCCGAAGACTGTATTCCGTCGCCTGATCCTCCATCATCAGATGCGCGGTGACAATCCGTTCCTCCACTCCCGCGTCCCTCCCCCGTCAGGCCGCTTCCGCTCCGGAAACGTCACCCTTTGAACAGCCGTTGCAATGCCAGCCGAATGAGTTGATCCGGCGTCTCCTCCCCGCCCAGCTCCGGACGCAGGGCCATCCAGGCCCGCTCCAGCTCGGCTTCGCGATAGCCAAGGCCCAGCAGCGCTTCCCGTGCGACGGCCCAGGCGTCGCCGGCCGCGTTCGCCGCAACCGAAGGTTCCGCGGCCCACGCGGCCGCCGCTTCGCCGGGCGCGCCGGCCGCACCGCCGGTGAACGCCCCGACCTTGTCCTTCAGGTCGAGGATGAGACGCTGCGCCGTTTTTTTGCCGATGCCCGGCAGCCGGGTCAGAAACGCCACGTTTTCTTCGCGGATCGCCGCGGCGATCGCTTCCGGTCTGCCGTTGGCCAATATTCCGAGCGCCACCTTCGGGCCCACGCCCGGCACGTCCAGAAGCAGGCGAAACAACGCCTGTTCTTCGCGGGTCGGAAACCCGTACAGAAGCATGGCGTCTTCCCGGACGTGATGGTGGACGAACAACTGAACGGGCTCCCCGTTAAGGGCCAGCGCGTAAGGATTGGGCGTAAACACCCGGTAGCCGACGTCGTGCACGTCCAGCACCACGCAATCGGGCTCCCGGTGCACCACGCGCCCGCGCAGAAAATCGATCACGACAACGCCCCCCCGTTCAGCCGCGCGGTCAGCGAGGCGCTGTGGGCGTGGCAGATCGCCACCGCCAGGGCGTCGGCCACGTCGTCCGGCTTCGGAACGTCCGGCAGCTTCAGGAACATCCGGACCATCTCCTGCACTTGCCGTTTTTCCGCGCCGCCGTAACCGGCAACGGCCTGTTTCACCTGCATCGGCGTGTATTCGCCGACCGGAATGCCCCGCTGGGCCACGGCCAGCAGCAGCACGCCGCGGGCTTGTCCGACGCTGAACGCGTTGGTGACATTTTTTTTGAAATACAGTTTTTCCACGGCCACCGCATCCGGGCGATACTTGTCCAGAATCGCGCACACGGCGTCGTAAATTTGCCGCAGGCGCTGTTCCGTCGGCACGTTCGCATCGGTCCGGATGCACCCGTACTGAACGGGAACGAGGCGATGCCCGGCCTGATCGACAAATCCGAATCCCATAATGGCGATGCCCGGATCGATGCCTAGCACTCGCATGCAAGGTTCCTCGCTCTCTTTGGGCTTCCCGTCGATTATACCAAATGTGGGCAGGGAAGAGAACAGAAACGGCCCCGCGGATTCGACATCCGCGAGGCCGGTCGGGTGCCGCATGACGCGAACGGACGGAAAAAACGGCGAAACGGGCGCCGTGTCCGGCGGAAGGAAGCGAACCGCCTCAGGCGAGCCGGTTGCCGCTCCTTTCGGGCCGGCTGATTTCCAGCGCCCGAATGCTCAGTTGGAAAAAGGTGCGCACCGCGTTGCTCCGCAGCCGGGGATCGTCGGTCAACGTCAGCATCCCCCGCTCGTCGATCACCAGGTATTCCGTTTCGCGGTCGGCCGGCATCCGGTTTCCGTTCACCGGCTCCGTCGCGCCCGCATGGACGCCCGCCGCGCCGCGCGCACCGAAGGCCCCGGACGCCTCTGATGCGCCGGGCATGTCGATGGCGTCAATCAAACCCGCTGCACCGACTCCGCCGTTCCCATCCGGCTCAACGCCTGCATACGCGACGCTCCCCGCGCCGGTCAAGGCCATGAACAACACGGGAGCGGCCAGCGCGCCGAGGGACCAGACGGGCCGGCGCCGCCGTTTCAGCTTCTTTTTCCATTCTTTCCATGCGCGAAATGCCAACACCGGAATCCCCTTCTTTTTTTCGTAGTGTTGCCCGGGGATTCCGGCACTATGCGCGCTCAGCGGTTGGTCCAGGGCGTGCTCCGTTTCCGCCGCGACGGCTCTTTCGGCGGAAATGCATGCGACTTCAGTTTGCCCTTGACCGGCTTGCCGTCGTCCTTCTCCGCCTTGCCGGTTCGCTTCGGGCCCCGCTCGTCTTTCGCCGCTTCGCCGTCGCCGCTCCCGGACGCATCGGCCGCGCTCCGGCCGGCTCCCTCTTCCGCTCCCGCCACCGCCGCCGACGGACCGGAAGCCGTTCCCGCATCGGATACGGCGGTTCCGAACGATCCGAGAGCGACATCCGCCGGCTGCAGCTCAAGTCCCGGCCACCACGTCCCCGGATCGGCGATCGTTCCGGAAGGCGAAAACGGCACGGGGGATTGGGGGAGGCGCGGAAACGGCTGGAACGCGTGTCCCGGAAGGAACGGTTGCGGCGCGTAAAGGTGCAGATCCTGCAAGGCGTACGGCTGGACGTGCGTTTGGGCATAAATCGGCGTAAATAGGGGCTGCGGATACGGCTGGACCATCGGCGGCAGGTGCGATAGTTGCGGATCTTGCGCCGTCAGAGGCGACACGTGCCACGGATGGGCCGGAAACGCTTGGGCTTCCGGCAACGCCCCCGGCCAACCGGCTCCCAATCCCGGATGGGGGTCGGTTCCGGCAGCCGGAGCCTGAGCGCCGCTCTTTCCGCCGGTCCCGCCGCAGCCGCAATCGTGTTTTCCGGTTACCGGCAGGGGCATGGGCATCGGGTGCGGCATGCCGTGGACACCGGGCGCGAACGGCATCGCCCCGAGCGGCGGACACGGCGGATAAACGGGAACGTAAGGCGGCTTGTGATCTTGCATGGGCGGCGCCGCCGCTTCCAGCGGCGGAATCGGAATCTTTTTGAACAGATCGGCGTAAGGTTCCTCCTCGCCGGCGGGCTTCGGCGTTTCCGGGGCGGGAAGCTGCGGAACGGCTTGCGGAATTTCGGGCGCCTCCGTCTCCGCAGTCGGCAGGTGCGGCAATTGCGCCGTCGGTTTTACCGACGTGTCGGGCTTGCCGTGTGCGGTCGAAAACCACTGTCCGGGGCCGCTCTGCGACACGCCCGGCATCCCGCCCGTTTCTCCCGCATGCGGCGAAGGACCGGCCGGCTTTACCTTGGGAATGTTGACGATTTCCCCGGTCATCAGCACGTTCGGATTTTTGAGATGCGGGTTGGCCTTGATCATGTCCGCGAGCGGGATGCCCCACGCCTTGGCCAGCTTCCATAACGTATCCCCTTGCTGCACCGTATGTTTGTGCATCAGCTCGTACGGGGGGTGTGCCGCCGCCGGAATCTTGATCTTCATCCCGGGTTGGATCACGTCGGGGTTCTGGATGTCCGGGTTGGCCTTGAGAAGTTCTTCCAGGGAAACGCCGTGCTTGCGGGCGATCGCCCACAACGTTTCCCCTTCCTTGACCACATGGATTTTCACGCCATTCCCTCCTGATTGTCGTTCGTTCCTGGGCTTTCATCACTACATCCTATGCATCGGCTGGGCGTTTGACATCCCGTTGTCAAAAAAACGCGGGACGTCCTGAAGCCAAATAAAAAAAGCCGCCTTCGTCGGTTTCCCGAACCGCGTCCGATAGGACGCAGGCGGGAACCGGACGAAGGCGGGCTTGTCCGACAGGCCGCCAGGCGCAAGCGGGCGAGCGGGCCAACGCGCGTTTCAATCGAACGCCCGCACGCCGTCCACGGTGACCATTTTGCGGAATTCCTGCAGCAGATGCGTGGTGATCGGGCCGGCCTTGCCTTCGCCGATGACGCGTCCGTCCACCTCGCGCACGGCGATCACTTCCGCCGCGGTGCCGGTGAAAAACACCTCGTCGGCGACGTACACATCGTGCAGCGTGAACGGTTCTTCCTTCAGCGGATAGCCCAGCTTGCCGCACAGTTCGATGATCGCCCCGCGGGTAATGCCTTCCAGCGCCCCGACGTAAGCCGGCGGCGTGTACACGACCCCGTTTTTGACGATGAAAATGTTATCGCCGGTTCCTTCCGTCACGTACCCCTGGGCGTTCAGCATGATCGATTCCCCGACGCCCGCCAAATTGGCCTGGATTTTGGCGAGAATGTTGTTCAGATAATTGAGCGACTTGATCTTCGGGTTGAGCGCGTCGGGGAGGTTGCGGCGCGTGCTGACGGACACGGAGCGAAGCCCGTTGCGGTAGGCTTCCTCCGGATAGATGGACAATTCCTCCACGATAATGATGACCCACGGCTTCTCGCAACGGTTCGGGTCCAGTCCGAGGTTGCCTGGACCGCGCGAGACGACGAGACGGATGTAGCCGCTGCGCAATCCGTTTTTGCGCACCGTGGCAATGACGGCGTCCTGCATTTCCTGGTAAGAAAGCGGAATTTTCAGGTCGATCGATTTGGCCGAATCATACAGGCGATCCAGGTGCTGCTTCAGCCGAAACACGTTGCCGTCGTAGATGCGGATGCCTTCGAAAATGCCGTCGCCGTAAAGGAACCCGTGATCATAGACGGAAACTTTCGCGTTTTCCTTGGTCACGAATTCCCCGTTCAGGTAGATCCACTGCTCTGCCATGCCTTCTTTGCACCTCCGGAAGATTTTTGCCCTCTCCGACTCCTGTCCCGGGCGGTTTGCCCTGTTGCTGCCGGAACGGCTATGGTTCGTAGGGCAAGCTGGGGTAGGACCCCAGTATGCGCACCTGACAACCGATCGCCTCGATTTCGGCGATGGCCGCAGGGAGCAGCACGCTGTCCAGCGACATTTCGATGTCAATGTAAAAATAATAACTGCCCAGTTTTTTGCGGGTGGGCCGCGATTCGATGCGGGACAGGTTGATGCGCCGCCAGGCGAACGCGGATAGCACCTGATGCAGCGCCCCGGGGTAATCTTCCGGCAGCGTCACCAGAATGCTGGTCTTGTGCAGTTTCGCCTCCGGACGCTCGAACGGCGTATGGCCGACCAGCAAAAAGCGGGTGAAATTGTTGTCGTGATCCGTTACGCGGGGCTCCAGCACATCAAGTCCCATGTCGCGGGCGGCGGTGAAGGTGCCGATGGCCGCCCAGCCGCGGCCGGGATGATCCTTCACGATCTGGACCGCCTCGGACGTGCTGCTCACCGCTTCCAGCTCGGCATGGGGAAGGCGGGAGCGCAAAAAGGCGTTGCACTGGGCCATCGCCACGGGATGGCTGAACACCTTGACGATCTTCAGCGGATCCCACCCGCCGTCAGGACCGGCCACTTCATCGCGTCGCCCGATCAGGTTCTGCACGGACGGATACACCCATTCCGCCCGCACCGGGAGGTTCACTTCGTGCACGAGCCAGTCCAAATGCAGGCTGACGGAGCCCTCGATGGTGTTTTCGATCGGCACGACGCTCCAGTCCGTCTCGCCGCGGGCGGTCGCCTGGAACACGTCGGCAATCATCTTGCAATAAACGAATTCCACCGGTTCGTGGCGAAACAGATACCGGGCCGCCTCGTCGGATACGGTGCTCCGGGGCAGCAACGCCACCCGCCTGACGCCGCTCATGCGCCCACCCCCGTTTCCCTTGTCTGCAACACCCGTTCCGGAGGCAACGCAAAATCGGGGTGCGAGGCGTCCAGCCCGGCCGTCTCTGCGCCGTACGGGCACGGATGCAGCCAGCGGATCGTCACGTCGACACCGGCTTCGTGCATCGTGTCCCGCAAAAACCGCTCCAGTTCGTCCCGCCGCCGGGTGTTCCGTTCGACCAGCAGCAGCACGGTCGGCCCCGAACCGGACAGCACCGCGGCCAGCGCGCCGTGTTCGGGGGCGTCACGCAGCACGGTTTCCAGCCCCGGCACCAGCCCCGCGCGATACGGCTGGTGAAGCCGGTCGCGCATCGCATGGCGCAGCAGGTCGAGCCGTCCCGTGGCGAGTGCGGCCGTGAGCAGGGCGCCGTGGCTGACGTTGAACACGGCATCGGCGAGGTGGACCCGCTCCGGCAACACGTGCCGCGCCCTGGCGGTGGAAAGCTGATAGTCCGGGATGGCCACCAGCGCCTCCAGCATCTCCGGGGGATCCATCCGCACCGCCTCGGCCCGCGTGCCGTCCCAGGCGGTGGCGACAATGCCGCCGAACAGGCAGGCGCCGACATTGTCGGGGTGCTTTTCGATGCGCGTCGCCATCTGGAACAGCGCATCCCGCGGCAGCGCATCGCCAACGAGCGCGTTGGCCGCCGCCAGCGCCCCGACGATCGCGGCCGCGCTGCTGCCCAGCCCCCGTGTCGGCGGGATGTCGCTGCGGATCGTCACGGCCAGCTCCGGAATGTCGACCCCGACTTCGCGGAACACCGACTGGGCGGTCCGGTATACCAGGTTCGTCTTGTCCGCGGGGACGCCGTGCAACTGCTCGCCCAGCAGGGTGACGGTGGTCGTTTCCGCCGGCCGCAGATCGATCCAGGCATACAGGGAAAGCGCCATGCCGAGCGAATCGAATCCCGGTCCGAGGTTGGCCGTGCTGGCCGGCACTCTCGCGACCGCCCGGTCACGGATGCGCACGGCCATCACCGGTCACCTTCCAGGCGGGCGATGGCGTCCAGCACCGCCGCGACGTTGTCCGGCACGACGACCGGCTCGGTCCGCACGGACTGGATGGCGATGTTCGGATCTTTCAGCCCGTGGCCGGTCAGCACGCAGACAACCTTCTCCCCGCCGCGGAACCGGCCTTCCCGTTGCAGCTTGCGCACGCCCGCCAGCGAGGCGGCGGACGCCGGTTCGGCGAAAATGCCTTCGCAGCGCGCCATCAGCCGGTACGCCTCCAGAATCTCGTCGTCGGTTACGGAGCCGATCTGCCCGCCGGATTCCTCGGCGGCCGCCACCGCCGTCTTCCAGCTCGCCGGATTGCCGATGCGGATCGCCGTTGCCACCGTTTCAGGGTTGGCGACCGGTTCGCCGCGGACGATGGCGGCGGCGCCTTCCGCTTCGAATCCGACCATTTTCGGCAACGTGGCGATGCGGCCGGCGGCGTGATACTCCTTGAATCCTTTCCAGTAGGCCGAGATGTTTCCGGCGTTGCCGACCGGGATGGCCAAATAATCCGGCGCGCCGCCCAATTGGTCGCACACTTCGAAGGCCGCCGTCTTTTGCCCTTCAATGCGGTACGGGTTGACGGAATTGACCAGGGTGATCGGATGGCTGGCGGTGATCTCCCGCACGATGGCCAGCGCACGGTCGAAGTTGCCCTCGATCGCGATCACCTTGGCGCCGTAAATGATCGCCTGCGCCAGCTTGCCCAGGGCGATGTGGTTATTCGGAATCAGCACGATGCAGTTCAGTCCCGCCCGCGCGGCGTAGGCGGCCGCGGAGGCGGACGTGTTGCCCGTGGAGGCGCACATGATCGTGCGGCTGCCTTCCTCCACCGCTTTGGCGACGGCCATCACCATGCCGCGATCCTTGAACGAACCGGTCGGATTCAGGCCTTCGAACTTGAAATACAGGTCGACGCCCAATTCCTCCGACAGCCGTTCGGCGCGGATCAGCGGCGTGTTGCCTTCCTGCAGCGTGAGCGGCGGCGTGCGATCCGTCACGGGCAAATAGGCTTTGTAGGTGGCTAACAATCCGGGATAACGCATGTCATGACTCCTTTGGCCTGAAATATTGAAAAGGGACGAAAAAAGGACATCCGGTTCATTCTTCCACGCGATAGGTGCTTTTGACCTGCTTGACGACCGGCAGATTGCGCAGCAGGCTGAGCACGCGGTTGATCGCCGCTTTGCTGGCGTCGTGCGTGATGATGATCAGTTCCGCGCCCGTCATGACCGCCGCCGAAGGCTGCATCACCGACTCGATGCTGACGGCGCAATCGGCGAACACTTTGGCGATTTGCGCCAGCACGCCCGCCCGGTCTTCCACGTGGAGCAGGAGGAAAAACTTCGACGCGATCTGGTCGTCGGTCTTCAGTTTCTTCTCGCGGTACGGAGTGACCGCCTGCTTGCCGCCAACGGCGAGCAACAGGTTTTTGGCCACGGCAACCAGATCCGCCACAACCGACGTGGCCGTCGGCAACTGGCCCGCCCCCGGTCCGTAAAACATCGTTTCGCCGACCGCTTCCCCGTAAACATAGACGGCGTTGAACACTCCGTTCACCGAGGCAAGGGGATGGCTCGTCTTGATCATCGTCGGTTGCACGCTGACGCTGATCAGATCGTCCTGGCGTTCGGCGATGCCAAGCAATTTCAGCTCATAACCGAGCTGCTTCGCGTACATGATGTCTTCCTGCGTGATGGTGCTGATGCCCCGGACATCGACATCGTCCAGCGCGACGGGGGTGCGGAAGCCAAGGGTGGCCAGGATCGCCATTTTGCGCGCCGCGTCAAGCCCCTCGACGTCCGACGTCGGGTCCGCCTCCGCATAGCCGAGGGCCTGCGCCTCCTGGAGCGCATCGGCGTAAGCAGCGCCTTCCCGGCTCATTTTGGTCAGAATGTAGTTGGTCGTCCCGTTGACAATGCCCATGATCTTGGTGATCCGGTCCGACGAAAACCCGTCGATCAGCGTGCGGATGATCGGGATGCCGCCGGCGACGCTCGCTTCGTACAGCACGTCGCAGCCTTTCTCCCGCGCCTTGGCCAGGATGTCCATGCCGTGCAGGGCCATCAAATCCTTGTTGGCGGTAATGACCGGCTTGCCCCGCTCCAACGCCGCGAGCAAATACTCCTTCGTCGGTTCAACGCCGCCCATCACTTCGACGACGATGTCGACGTCCGGATCGGTCACCACTTCCCACGGGTCTTCCGTCAACTTGGCCGGATCCACGGAAATACCGCGTTCCTTGGCCTTGTTTTTCACCAGAATTTTGTGAATGACGATCGGCGCACCGACCTGCCGTTGCAAATCGTCCTGATGCCCTTCGATGATGCGCACCACGCCGGTGCCGACGGTTCCCAGGCCCAGGAGCCCGACTTTGAGTGGTTTCATCCTTACTCCCCCTATCCGCCTGTCCCTTGCGCACAATCCAGTCGCTTTGCTGCCGCGCCGGCCACTGGCCTCAACCCTGTCCGACGACCGCCACGTTGCGCACCCCGTCCAGCGTGCGCAGCCGTTCGATCAGCACCCCGGGCGCGGTCGCGGCGGACGTCATGTCGAGGGAAACGACGACGTTCGCCATGCCGCGAATCGGAATGGACTGGGAAATGGTCAGCACGTTGCCGCCGCCGTCCGCCAGCGCGCCGAGCACTTTCGACAGCACGCCGGAACGGTGTTCCAGATCCAGCGACAGGGTGATCATCCGCTCCGGGGACGAACGGTCCAGCGCGTAAACTCCGTCCTTGTATTTGTAAAACGCACTGCGGCTCAACCCTACCCGCTCTGCCGCCTCGTGCACCGTGGCCGCTTCCCCGCGGCGCAAAAGCTCCTTCACCATTTCCGTTTTCAGGATGCCTTCTGGCAGCAGATCTTCCCGGACGACGTAGTAACGCGGGGACATCCTTCGTCCTCCCTGGAAAGACGAATGTTTGCGTATAGTGGACATTATACCGAAAAGCGGCGCGCAAAACAACCCGAAAGATGCCGACACGCGATACCCAAAACACGAAAGCCGCGGGCCCCGCCCCGCGGCACTCGTACGGCGTCAACTTCTGCGGTATTTGTCGTCGCTGCCTTCAAAAAATTCAAATTCGAAATCGCCGATGCGAATCAGGCTGCCGTCCCGGGCGCCTTGTTCTCGAAGCGCCTCGTCCACCCCCATGCGGCGCAAAATGCGGGCAAAACGGACGACGGCCTCGTGGGAGACGAACTGGGTGCGCCTGACGAGCGCCTCGATCTCCGGACCTTCGACGATGAAGGTCTCGTTTTCCCGGCGAATGGTGAACGGCTTCTCGTCGGGCTTGTACCGGTAAACCACGCCAGCTTCCCCGTCGCCGGCGGCTTCCGCCGTCTCTCCGGTTTTCGCCGCGCGCTCGGCGGCATCCAAAAGGTCGGCCGTTTTGCGGATCAGCTCGGGGATGCCCTGGCGCGTCACCGCGGAAATCGGGACAATCTCGATGTCCGGCCGCACGGCGGCAAGCTGCTCCCGAAACCGGGCCAGTTGCTCGTCGGCGCCGGGAACGTCCATCTTGCTCGCGGCGACGATTTGCGGACGTTCCGCCAGCCCGGGGTTGTACAGCGCCAGTTCCCGGTTGATCGTCTCCCAATCGCGGAACGGATCGCGGCCTTCCAGACCGGACATGTCGACGACGTGCACGATCACCCGCGTCCGCTCCGCGTGGCGCAAAAATTCGTGGCCGAGTCCGGCGCCGGCGTGGGCGCCCTCGATCAGGCCCGGCAGGTCGGCCATCACGAAGCTGCGGAAGTCTCCGGTCTCGACGACGCCTAGGTTCGGACTGAGCGTGGTGAACGGGTAATCGCCGATTTTCGGACGCGCGCCGGACACGACCGACAGCAGCGTCGATTTGCCGACGCTGGGGAAACCGACGAGCCCGACGTCCGCAAGCAGTTTCAGCTCGAGGATAATCCAGCGCTCCTGCCCGGGTTCGCCGTTCTCGGCGATGCGGGGAGCCGGATTGCTCGGGCTTTTGAACCGGACGTTGCCCCGGCCCCCGCGTCCGCCGCGGGCGACGACGGCTTCCTGGCCGTGGCTCGACAGGTCCGCGATCATTTCACCCGTCTCGGCGTCGTACACGACGGTGCCGGGAGGCACCCGGACAACCAGATCCTGCCCGCTGCGGCCGTTCATCGATTTGTTGCGGCCCTTTTCCCCTTTTTCAGCCTTGAAATGTTTCCGATACCGGAAATCCATCAACGTGCGCAGGCCTTCGTCGGCCCGGAAAATGACATCGCCTCCCTTTCCGCCGTCGCCGCCGGCGGGGCCGCCCTCGGGGACATATTTTTCACGGCGAAAGGCGACGAGCCCGTCGCCTCCGTCGCCGCCCTTGACATAGACTTTCGCTTTGTCCACAAACATGTTGTTCTCACTCCGTCGCGCTGCGGGCGGGAAAGGCGACCACCGCGCACAAACGGTCGTTCGCGTTTCCGTCCGTTTCGTCCGTTAACCGGAATTCCGCCAGCCGGCCGATCCCGCCCAGCACGTTTTGCCATTCCTCGCGAAGCTCTTCAAAGGCGGTCACTTCCCCCGTGAAGCGCAGTCGCAGCTCGACGCCCCGGTCACCGCGCGAAAACGCCAGATGAAGCGTATGGTCGCGTTGCGATCCGCGCACGACGCGGAAACGCACCGCATTGACCAGGCCGATGACCGCCTTCGCCAGCCGGTCCCGCCACAATTCGGGCCCGTCCAGCGCAAAATCGTCGTCCACGTGCACTTCCAGCCGCAACGTCTCGGACAACACGCGAAACGACAGCAGGAAGGAAGCCAGCCGCGCGTTGCCGAGCCGGGCCACCCTGCTTTCGCGCTCCATCCGCTCCCTTATTCTGTCCACGGCCTCGATCGCTTTATGGTATTTTTGCATCCGCAAATAACCGTACAAAATCTGCAAGTCGTTCATCCAGTCGTGGCGGTTCTGGCTGAGCAAGCGAAGGGAAAATTGCTGCTGCTGTTCCAACAGGCGGGCCAGCCGGCGCCGGTTGGCGCGGCGTTCCGCCTCCACCACCACCATGGCGGCCGCCAAAGACCAGAACGCCAACAAAAACGCCGGCCACCGGGCATCCGGCCAGACAATCATCGTCGCGGCGGGAACGACCAGCGATACGGCCGCTGCCACGCTCCAGGGAGTATGTTTTTCCGCCATCATGTCGCATCCGTCACCCATTCGCACGCAATGGCAAAAACCCCCGGCCGCTCAGTCCGGCCGGGGGTTCCCACGCTGCCTTATTAACCTTCAGACGCTGCCGCGACCGGCGCCTCGTTGACGGGATACACGCTGACCCGTTTGCGGTCGCGACCCCAGCGCTCAAAACGGACGACACCTTGCACTTTCGCGTACAGCGTATCGTCCTGGCCTCTGCCGACGTTGCGGCCCGGATGAATCTTGGTGCCGCGCTGCCGCACCAGGATGCTGCCGGCCGTCACCAGTTGGCCGTCGGCGCGCTTAACGCCGAGACGTTTCGACTCGCTGTCCCGGCCGTTTTTCGTCGAACCGACCCCTTTTTTGGACGCGAACAATTGCAGATTCAATTGCAGCATGATGTCAACCTCCTTCCGCCCGATTCCGTGATGGGTGCTGTTTTATTTGAACGTGTTCTCCGTAAGCCTCGGCGATCGACTCCAGCGCCACCAGCATGCCCTCCAGCAGGAGTTGGGCGCGGGCGTGCCGCTCGGCGTCCCCCTCCCGCGGCATGGAGACCGACAGCCAGCCGTCGCGCATCTCCGCGTCCGGCCTAAGCCCGGTCAACCGCTCGACGGCGTTCACCGCACCGATGGCGACCGCCGACACGCCGGCGCAGACGATATCCTTGCCGGGTTCGTCGTACAACGCGTGTCCGGAAACGGTGTAGCGCTCGATGCGCCCATCCGGATCGCGCACAATCGTGACGGTGATCATCGGCTTACGCCTCGATGCGCTCGATCGTCACTTTCGTGTACGGTTGCCGATGGCCCTGTTTGCGGCGCTCGTTCTTTTTCGGCTTGTACTTGAAGACGACGATTTTCGCGCCCTTGACGTGCTTCTCGACCTTGCCCGTCACCTTCGCGCCGGACACCGTCGGCGTGCCCGCCACAAATCCCTTGTCGCCGCTGACGGCCAGGACGCGGTCGAACGTGACGGTTTCGCCTTCGGCGGCCGCCAGTTTCTCGACGTAAATGACGTCGCCTTCCTTCACCTTGTACTGTTTGCCGCCGGTTTCGATGATCGCGTACATGTGTGCACCTCCCCGTGTCGCAGACTCGCCCCGTCGGGTGCCGGACGCCGCTGCCGATCGTTTCCGGCGCCGGGCGAACCGGTCTTGCCGTACCCGAATGAGTGCGGTTGTCGCATGCCACTGCACGCACTTGACGATTGTACCACATCGGATGGGGGAATTCAATGAGAAATGCCGGAAAGTCGGCAACCGGAAAATCGGCAGGAAGAAGCGTCCCCCGCGATGGTTCGCCAGGCTCCGTCAGCCGTCCGTCCAGTCGCGGGCGGGCACGCGGCCCACCCCGCCGCAGGCGGCGCACGACTGAAGGAAACGGCTCATCGCGTTCTCGCGCGCCTTCTTCCGCGTCATTTCCAGAAGGCCGAGCCGGGTCCAGCCGACCACCTGACACTTCGTGCGATCCCTGCGGATCGTCTCCATCAGCCGCGCCTCCACCTGCCGGCGATGTTCTTCCCGCCTCATGTCGATGAAATCGACGATGATGATGCCGCCCACGTCCAGCAGCCGGAGCAGGCGGGCGATTTCCTCCGCCGCCTCCAGATTGGTGCGGAACACCGTTTCCTCCGGATCGTCCGCCCCCGTGAACTTGCCGGTGTTCACGTCGACGACGGTGAGCGCTTCGGTCCGCTCCATGACCAGGTACCCCCCGCTGGGCAGCGGAATGCGCGGTTGAAGCGCGCGGGCCAACTGTTCCGTAATGCCGAACCGTTCGAACATCGGCACGGAATCGCGGTACAGCTTCAGGCGCGGTTCCAGCGCGGGCGCCGTCCGCGACAAATAGGCCCGGATGTCCGCGCAGGCCGTCTCCTCGTCGACCAGCACCTCGGTCGTGTCGGGCGTAACCGTATCGCGCACCATGCGCTGCACCAGCCCCATATCGCGGTGCAATTCGGCGGGCGCCGCGACGTTGGCGGCCCGTTCCCGGATTTGCGCCCACAGACGGCGCAACGCCTCGAGATCGGCGGCAAGCGTCCGGGCGCTTTCCCCGGCCGCGCTCGTGCGGAGAATGAGGCCCTCGCCCGGCCGGCGGATGTCTTCCGCCAGCATTTTGAGGCGATGTCGCTCCGTCTCCTGTTCGATCTTTTTGGAAACGCCGATGTAGTCCGCTTCCGGCATGTACACCAGCCACCGGCCCGGCAGCGAAAAATGGGTGGTGACGCGGGCGCCCTTGCCGTCGAGCGCCTCCTTCATCACTTGCACCACCAGCTCGTCGCCCGGCCGCACCAGCTCGGATATGGACGGCTTGATCTTCGGCTGCCTTTCCAGATGCGGATGCAACAGATCGTCCACATACAGAAACGCATTTTTGGCCTCGCCGATGTCCACAAACGCCGCCTGCATCCCGGGCAGGACGTTGACCACCCTTCCCTTGTACACGGCGCCGACCTGCGGACGCTCCTCCGGACGCTCGGCGAAAAATTCGACCAGACGGCCGTCTTCCACAAGGGCCGCTTGGGTTGTCCGCGACGAACAGTGAATGAATAGCTGCTTCATGCCGATCTCTCCGCTGCCGTTTTCCCCATTGTACATAAAAAGCGGCCGGGCCGCACCAGGCTACTCCGGCCGGATTTGCGCCAAAACCCCCTCAATGACCGCTCCTTCCGGTATGACCCGCTGGATGCGGCCGCCGTTCATGACGTACACGAGATGGTAGCGCTCCTTCATCAGCAGACGGATCACGGCGGAAAGCGGACGGTGATGGGCCAGAACGATCGGATGGGCGAGCGTGCCGGCGTCCATTTTTTCGGCGGAACGGCGGGAACGGTGGACGAGAAAACGGAAAAACACGAAGGGAATGTGGCGCCATTGGTACCAATTGCTCACCGCCAGAAAAAGGCCGATGGCCAGGAGGTTGAGCTGCAAGCGGCCGCCCGCGAGCAGCGGTGCCGCCGCGGTGGCCACCATCAAGGCGCTCCCCGCCAGGCTGAGGCCGACGGACCAGCGGAGGGCGGCGTGATACGGAAGTCGCAGGCTGAGCCACGTCTGCATCAGCTTCCCGCCGTCCAGCGGCAAAATCGGCAACAGATTGAACAGCCCGATCCAGACGTTGGCGGTCACAAAATCGGCGGCCCAGACGGGGTCCGCCCAGCCCGCCCTGCCCATCGCCCAGCCGCAGACGGCCAGCCACACGTTCTGCAACGGACCGGCCAGGGTGACGATCCACTCCTCGCGGGCCGGCAGGGTCCCCGCCTCCTCCACTTCGGCCACGCCGCCGAACGGCAGGAGCCGCACCTCCCGGATCCGCCAGCCGAATCGCCGTGCCGCCGCGACATGGCCCATTTCGTGGATCAGCACGATGCAAAACAGCGTGATCAATTCCACAAACCGCCCCGTCATTGCGGAGACGGCCATGAGCAGCACGAACAACGGATGCAGCCGGAACGCGATACCGCGCCATTTAATCAAGCGGAATCACGGCCGCGGGATCAAGCGTCCTCCCGTTTTGCCGCACGGAAAAATCAAGAAACGCTTCCGCGTCGCCGTCCGTGTCCGGCGCCAGGCGGCCGATGGTCTGGCCCGCCTCGACCCAGTCGTTGGCCCGGACGGTCGGCGCGTCCACCTGACCGTAGACGGTGATGACGTGGTTCGGGTGGCGGATCAGGATGGTCGAGCCGCCATCCCCGTTCCGGACGACCTGCAGCACCTGACCCGCGTAAACCGCCCGCACGGGGCTGGCCGGCGGGGCCGCGAACCGAACGCCGTTGCCGTTTTGTCCGAACGTTTCCACCAACCGTCCTTCCACCGGCGGCACCGTGGCGGAACCGCCCCACACCGCCTCCGCCTCGTCCGGCGCGGTGTTCCGGAACAACGGCAAAAACGCGGGAGAACCGGAAAAGTTCGCTTCATACCAGGCGCGCACCGCTTCGACGTCCATGTCCTCGCGCAGCGCGACGGACAGCCATTTTCGCATCGCTTCGTCGCCTGGCAATTCCAGGCGCAACCAGCCCCAAACCGCCCCGAACAAAACCAGCGCCCACAGCGTCCGCAGCGCCAGACTGCGCATCAGGCGGCCGAACGGGCCTCCTTCCGGAGGCTCTTCCATCTCGTCCCCGCGTTTCATCCGCTGCTTCCACCATTCTTCCGGATCGGCGGGAGGGACGGGCAGAAGATCCCGATCTTCCTGTCGAAAAATAAGCGGCCCCCGGTCGATCGGCGGCAGGCCGGTTTCCCTTCCATCCTGCCATCCGCCGGCGCCGCGGCGGGCCGAATCCGCCGGGCGGCCGCTTCCGTTCCCCCGAAGCGCGTCCGGCTGCTCCCCCGCCGGCGGCTCGGAAAGCGTTTCGTTGCGCCGGCCGAATCCTCCCGCGGCCGGCCCCCGCACGGCTTCGCCGGTGGCGTTGCTTCCCGCGCTGGCGCCACCGGATGCATCCGGGATGAAGAGTTCGTTCCCGAACGCCCCGCGTCCGAATGTCTCGCCGCCGTTTGGGACCGCCTTGCCCGCCGCCTTGCCGCCGGGGACGTCGCCGATTTTGCCGCCATCGGATTCCCCGCCGAAAACGGGCGCGGAAAAGCGCGCCAGCCGCTGCTTCCGCCTCCGCCGGACGTTGCGCCGCACATCCATGCCGGGGCCCTCCCTTCCGGTGCTTGTCTGCTATACACCTTATGGCAGGACCCGTCCGTTTAGACCAGCCGCCGTTCCGGCCGGCTCCCCGTCTTCGCCGCCACTCCGGCCATTCCTTCGGTCCTCACGCCTCGTCCGTTTCGCGTTTCTCCTGGTGGGCGCGGATGCTCATGATGAGCCCGACCGACATCATGTTGATCAGAAGCGACGTGCCGCCGTAGCTGATAAACGGCAGCGTGATCCCCGTGATCGGCATCAGGCCGATCATCATTCCGATGTTTTGGAAAATTTGGAACACCCACATCGAAGCGATGCCGACAATGATGAACGAACCGCGCCAGTCGCCGCACTGGAAGGCGATCATGATCATCCGGTAGATGAACACGAAATACAGCAGGAGCAACAGCGCCGCACCCTGAAAGCCGAACTCCTCCCCGATGACGACGAAAATGGAGTCCGAGTACAGGTACGGCACAAGACCGCGACGGGCGGAGTTGCCCTGCAGGTAGCCTTCTCCGGTGAGACCGCCCGAGCCGATGGCAATCTGCGCCCGTTGGGAGTGGAATTTGTCGTCGGCCGAAACTTCTTCCTGGTTGATGAACGTGTTGATCCGTTCGTACCAGTGGCCTTTGTTGTGTTCCCTGAGAAATTGTTCGATTTCCGCATTGAAAGTGTTGAAAAGCTGAACAAAAAGAACAAGGCTGGCGACGAAGGCCGCCAAACCGACGAGCACGTGCAAATATTTCACGTTTCCGATCCACAGCATGCCGAGCACGATGGTGACGAAAATGATGGCGTTGCCAAGGTCCGGCTGGATCATGACCAGCAGGAACGGCACCAAGGAGATGGCGGCGATCAACAGCACGTCGCGCCGAAACGAAAGAGGATTGCCCTGCTTGCGGCCCAGCACGGCCGCCAGCGCCAGAATGAGGAACACCTTCATCAGTTCCGCGGGCTGAAACAGATAGCCGCCGGGCAACTCAAACCAACTGCGCGCGTTGTTGCGGGTAGGGGCGAACAGATAGACCGCCACCAGCAAGACGACGCCGATGCCGTACCAGATCCACCACCATCGGAGCAGCCAGCGGTAATCAATCAACGTCGCAACCGGAATGATCGCGAATCCGGCCGCGTAAAACACGAGCGTCTTGAGGCTGTAACTTTGCAACGGAGAATTGTAGACGGCGCTGTTTACGGCCAGATAACTGATGCCCATGAACAGGAGCAGAATCGCCAACATGGGCACGTCCATTTTTTTGAGCCGGTTCAGCAAGGGGCATCAACCCATTCCGAAAAACTTTTTCACCCGCTGGAGCATGCCGGTTTTCTCCTCGAAGGGCATCAGGGGCACCGTTTCGCCCAGAATGCGGCGCGCGATGTTCCGGTACGCGATCGAAGCGCGGGCCGACGGGTTCATCACGATGGGCTCGCCCTGCTGCGCGTGTCGGATGACGGAGTCGTCGTCCGGCACGATGCCGAGCAGGTCGATGGCCAGCACCTGGCACACCTCGTCCACGTCCAGAATTTCGCCGCTCTTTAGCAAATTGGGGCGGATGCGGTTGATGACCAGTTTCGGCGCGCCCACGTGGGATTTTTCCAGCAGGCCGATCACCCGGTCCGCGTCCCGCACGGCCGCGTTTTCCGGCGTCGTCACCACGATCGCCCGATCGGCGCCGGCCACGGCGTTGCGGAACCCCTGCTCGATGCCGGCGGGGCAGTCGATGATCACGTAATCGAAATCCGGTTTCAGTTCGTCGACAATCGCCTTGGCCTGTTCGGGCGTAATGTCGTTCTTGTCCTTCGTCTGGGCGGCGGGCAGCATGTACAGCAGCTCGTCGAACCGCTTGTCCTTGACGAGCGCCTGCGCGAGGCGGCAGCGCCCTTCCGCGACGTCGATCAGATCGTAGATAATGCGGTTTTCCAGGCCCATGACCACGTCCAGGTTGCGCAGGCCGATATCGGTGTCGACAAGGCACACCTTTTTCCCCAGCATCGCCAGCGCCGTCCCGAGATTGGCGGTCGTGGTCGTCTTGCCGACCCCGCCTTTGCCGGATGTGATGACGATCGCTTCTCCCATACTCTACACTCCTTTGGACAGCATTGCTTCCTTGCGCAAGCGGTGGAGCTGTGTGATGCGGTCAATTTCCATCACGCCGTCCCGCAAATAGGCGAATTCCATCCACGAATCCGCCGACGCCCATTCCTCCGGCGGTCGGCTCACCACGTCGGCGATGCGCAACTGCATCGGCCGCATGAGGGAGGCGGCGATGACCGCCTCCGCATCACCGTTGCAACCGGCGTGCGCGATGCCGCGGAGCGCGCCCAAAACGAAGATGTCCCCGGTGCAGCGGACCGTTCCGCCCGGGTTGACGTCGCCCAGTAGCAGAAGGTGCCCGTCGTGTTCCACGACCTGGCCCGCCCGAACGATGCCGCAAATCCGGCGCAGCGGCAAGTTCTCCCGCGTCACGGCGACCGTTTTTTCCGCGTCGCTTTCGATCGACTGCACGAGCAGGTTGCCGTTTTGACCGATGATGGCCCGGATTTTCCCTTTTTCTTCCTCGTTCAGCCGTCGTCCGCCGAGCTTGACGTACACGTGCGTCGGAGGTCCGGACAACTGTTGCCCGTGCCGGGTCAGCTTGTCTTCCAGTTCATCCAGCAGTTCAGACCATTCGCAACGATCGTCCAGAATGAAGATCAGTCCGTTTTTGACGCCCTTGATGGTCACCCGCGATTTGCCGCTCACCTGGTTCTGTCCCTCCCCCGCATCCTCATACACGTTCGCCTTCGCGCGCCCATTTCCCTGCTTAGGCGCCGGAAGAACGAGCGTCCGGTTCTTCGGGTTCCATGATGCGCTTCGCCTGGACGAGCCAGCGCCGAAACGGGGCGTAAAGCACCGCCGCCAGGAACGTCTGGGCGATGGTGGTCGGCACGACCTGCCAGACGATGGCGAATGCGAGAGAGTCGTCGGTCAATTGGAACAACCGGTAAATCGCATACACGATCACATCGAGCATCACGCCGCCCAACGCCACCAACAGCACGTACTGCACCGGCGAAGGCGTGCGACGGCCGGGCGCGAAGCCCGCCAAATAGCCCACAAACGCCATGCCGAAGGCGTAGGCACCGATCAGATGTCCGTAAAACAACACATCCTGCAGCAAACCGAAGCCGAGGCCGAAAAAGAAGGCGAGATGCCGGCCCGCCGTCACGGCGACAAACACCGTTACGAGAAACGTCAAATGCGGCAGCAGACGGTCGCTCCAGCCGGGCGGAACGAGCCAGGGAAAAACCGCCGTTTCAACCAGCAACAGCAAAAGCGCGATCAGCACCGTGCGGTTCGCCCGGATCGTCATGGCGAATCCACTTCCAGCGTCACCACGACAAACACTTCCGACAGGTGGTCGAATTCGGCGGCCGGACGGATGTCCGCCGTCAGCGTCAGGCCGAAATCGCCGACCTGCTTGCTGACGACCGTGCCGATCACCACGCCGCGCGGGAACAGGCCGCCCAGACCGGAGGTGATGACCACGTCGCCTACCTCCAGCGGATCGTTCGGATCGATCCGGCTCATGCGGAACAGGCCGGTTTCCTTGTTGTAGGCGTCCACCACGCCGAAGGATTCGCTTTCCTTGCCCAGTACGGTCGCCGAAACGGCTATCGCGTTCGGGGAGGCGGGGTCGATCTCGGTCAGCGGCATCACGGTGGACGTAAACTCGGACACGCGGCTGACGATGCCCACGATGCCGTCCACGGTCTGCACCGTCATTTTTTCGCGAATGCCGTCCCGCGCGCCGAGATCGATCCGGAACGAACGGTTGTACGGGTCGGAACTGAAGCCCATCACGTGGGCGATGAGAAAACGGTACTCATATAATTGCTTCTGCCGCTCGGTGAAGCCGAGCGCCTCTTTCAGGCGCTCGTTTTCCAGCTCGAGCAGATTGTAGCGGATCTGGTCCTGGGCGTACCTCGCCACCGTCTGGCGCAGCAGTTCATTTTCCCGGTACACGTCGGAAATGCGCGACAGTTCGCGAAAGAATCCGGCCACGGCCCCGACCGGACGGTACAGCAAACTTTGCACCAGGCCGAAGGAATCGTGCACGAATTTCTCCGGCCACGTCAGCTTCGTCCGTCCGAGCGTAAACCCCATCAGCGCGAAGAACACCACCAGGCCGAACATCAGGATGAACAGCCGCTTGTTGCGAAACAGTCGTATAGCCGATCACCACCGTTCGCCGCTATCGTGCTCCGTTTAACGGTTCATCGCAGCCCGGCGGATCAGCGGCCGACGCGGGAGGCCGAACCGCCTCTGGAGCGGAGCAGGTCGATGTTTTCCAGTGCCTTGCCTGTTCCGATCGCGACGCAGTCAAGAGGATTTTCGGCGACGAGCACCGGCATGCCGGTCTCGCGCGCCAGCAGTTTGTCGAGATTGCGCAGCAGGGCGCCGCCCCCGGTCAGAACGATGCCGCGGTCCATGATGTCCGCGGCCAGTTCCGGCGGCGTACGTTCAAGGGTCAATTTCACCGCTTCCGCAATCGCGTTCGTCGTGTCGGCCAACGCTTCGGTAATTTCATCGGACGTAATCGCGATCGTCTTCGGCAAACCGGTGACCAGATCGCGTCCGCGGATTTCGACGGACTGCACTTCGTCCAAGGGCAGGGCGGATCCGATGTCCATCTTGAGCTGCTCCGCGGACCGCTCGCCGATGAGCAAATTGTACATCCGTTTGATGTACTGGATGATCGCCTCGTCCATTTCGTCTCCCGCCACGCGGATCGAACGGCTGGTCACGATGCCGCCGAGCGAGATGACGGCCACTTCCGTCGTGCCGCCCCCGATGTCCACCACCATGCTGCCCGTCGGTTCCCAGACCGGCAGGTCAGCGCCGATGGCCGCGGCAAAAGGCTCCTCGATCGTGTACGCTTCCTTGGCGCCCGCCTGCCGGGTGGCGTCCTCCACGGCGCGCTTTTCCACCGACGTGACCCCGGACGGCACGCAGACCATGACGCTGGGATGCCGGGGGAATAACCACCGCTTCTTCTGGGCCTGGGCGATGAAATATTTGATCATCGTCGCCGTCGTCTCGAAATCGGCGATAACGCCGTCCTTCATCGGACGAATGGCCCGGATGCTGCCCGGTGTCCGGCCGATCATCTTCTTGGCAGCTTCCCCGACCGCCTCAATTTTTCGGGTGTCGGTGCGCACAGCGACGACCGACGGTTCCCGAACGACAATTCCTTTTCCCCTGACATACACGAGTGTATTGGCAGTGCCCAGGTCGATGCCCAGGTCACGGGTTCCCCCGAACATATGCTGCACCCTCCTGTTGTTGGACAATCTTTTTTATTATATTACATGCAGCCGGCTTCCTTCAAACTGACATACCGTCCGTCTCCGATCACGAGATGGTCCAGCACCTCGACGCCGATGATCCGACCCGCTTCCACCAGCCGGCGCGTCACTTCCAGATCTTCGCCGCTGGGCGTCGGATCGCCGCTCGGGTGGTTGTGCGCGCACAAAATGGCGGCGCTGCTGCGCCGGATGGCGGCACGGAACACCTCGCGGGGATGAACGACCGAAGCGTCCAGACTGCCGATCGACAATGTCTGCCGGCCGATGACCCGGTTTTTTGTGTTGAGGAAAAGGCAGACGAAATGTTCTTCTTTTAAATGGCGCATGTCCTCCAGCAACAGGTCCGCCGCGTCCTGCGGACGCGTGATGCGGGGCATCTCCGGCAAACGGGAACGGGCAAGACGCCTGCCGAGTTCCACGGATGCCTGCAACTGGATCGCCTTGGCCGGGCCGATCCCGCGGATGTGTGTCAGTTCATCCCAGTTTTTTTCGGCAAGCCGACGCAAACCACCGCATTCGTTCAGGATTCGCTGGGCCACGTGCACCGCCGATTCGTCGCGGGTGCCCGTGCGCAGCAAAATGGCCAGCAATTCGGCGTGGCTGAGGGCTTCCGGGCCGTATTGCTTCAGCCGCTCGCGGGGCCTCTCCTCAGCCGGCAATTGGCGAAGGGTGTACAGTTGTCCGCCCATCGGTTCTCCCTCTTTCCGTGCGGGTGCGCCAAACGCGCACCGTTGTCGGTGCGTCCTGCGGGACGCGGTTACGCGCGCCGCGCGGGGCGCGCACAGATCGCTTGCCGGCTGCTTGTCCGCTGGCGGCCTGAAGCCCTCACGGAAGCTGGACGCCGAACGACTCCAGCATGTCGGACAACAACGACAAAGGAAGTCCGACCACGTTGAAATAACAGCCTTCAATCCCGTCGACCAGCAGCGCGCCGACGCCCTGGATTCCATAGGCGCCCGCCTTGTCCATCGGCTCGCCGGTGGCGACGTATCGTGCGATGCGTGCTTCGGAAAGCGGCCGGAAACGCACCCGCGTCATGCGGTGCGCGGTCAAGGCTTTTCCGTCCGCCTCGCGTATGCACGTCACGCCCGAATACACTTCGTGCGTCCGGCCGGACAGCCGGCGCAACATCTCACGGGCCTCCGCCTCATCGCCCGGTTTGCCCATCACCTCCCCGTCAAGCGCCACCAACGTGTCGCACCCGATAATAATGCGTGTTTCTCCCGGTGCGGGAGGAATTTCCGCGGAAAGTTCCTGCAGGGCTCGCTCCGCCTTGCGGCGGGACAACGTTTCCACCACGCCGGCGGGGGGCTGTCCCTCCGGAACGCGTTCGTCAACGTCGGCCGGCCGGACCAGAACCGGCAGCCCGAACACGGAAATGAGCTGCTGCCTGCGGGGGGAAGCGGAAGCGAGGACCAGCGTGTAACGCAATGGTGCGTCTTCCTTTCTTTACATTTTCCGATAAAGCCAGATGGCGATTGCAGCACCGATAATGCCGAGAAGCGTCAGATTCAAGTGGAACTCGATGTCAAAGCGCAGGAAGACAAGGTCTGCAGCCGGATGCCAGGAAACCGGCATCGGCCGTGTCAGGAAGGAAAGGCCGGGGACGGCATCAAGCCAGCGGGCCAGCAGCGTCCCGGCGAACAGGCCGAGAAGCGTGAACAAGAGGAGCAACCAGCCGTTTTTCTTCATCAACCAACGCCACCCGCCATTTTTTTACACTCTTTCATTATACGAATCGCCATGGGGCGGTACAAGGCCGGACCGGACCGGCGTCGCGGGCCGCTGCCGCCGGGCCGGTTTTTTCGCGCCGCGTCCGGGCCCGCATGCCCGCGGTTTGCGGGATTCTGAGAAAAAATTAAGGCGTGCCGGCACGCCAAAAGAAAAAACCCGCCGGCTTACGCCTGTCCGGCGGGTTCCGTATGCCCTCCGGCGAGGATCGCCGAACCGGCGGGCTGCAGCGCCTCGCGCAACCGGTGAAGAGCCACCAGCGCTTCCATGACGGCCGCTTGCACGTCCCACAACTCCGAACGTTCCGGACGTTCCTGGAACGCTTCCAGCCGTCCGAACGCCGCGTCCAATTGCGCGACCGCGGCGGACACCAGCGTTTGCGCCTCGCCCGCCAACCTGCCGTCCCGGACAAGCGACCCGGCCGTTTGCTTCCAGGCCGCATGCGCCTCCCGCACGGCCCGGATCTCTTCTTCCCCGATCCGGACGGGTTTTTCTTCGCGCAGCGCCGCCACCGACAAGCGCGCCAGTTGACGCGCCAGTTCGCCGCTCCGCTCGAAGAAGGCGGGCAGGTCGTTCGGCACCCGGTCGGCCGGCAAGGAGAGAGGTTCGCCTTCCAGCACCTTGATGTAAACCGCGGCGTCGCCTGCCTGCTTTGCCAGCCGTTCCGCATCGTCCCGCGTCGGCGCCACACCGACGAATACCCGATACCCGTCATCGCGGACGGAAACGGCGGCCAGCCCATGCTCCCGCGCCGCGCGCACCGCGTCCCGCATGCCGTCTTCGGTACTGAACACGCCGAACTGCAACAAATAAAAGAGGTCCGCGGGAATGACCACCGTTTCCGGCGCTCCCGTAACGGCGGACGGATCCGCGCCCGCGGGCGATTCCGGTTCCGCGCGCGCGTCGGCCTCCGCCGGCGACGGTTGCGGCGATGTCGCGCCATTTCCCGCTCCGATGCCATCGGACGCCGCCGGCTCCGCAAGCGTGCCTTCCCCGGCGTTCGCGGACGGGACAGCCGCCGCGTCCCGCTCGGCCGGCCGGCCGGCCGGACCGACGGCTTGTCCGATGAACAGATACAGCATCAGGTAACCGAACGCGGCGCCGGTTGCAATCGCGGCCGCCACGGCCAGGAATACGCGGATCCAGGACGGCGACTCGCCGCCGGCCCGTTGCGATACCCGACGGGTATGGGAAACCGGCGGTGCGTCCGTCACGTGATGGAGCGAATCCGGATCTGCGGCGAACGCTCCGGCATCGACCGTTTCCGCAGCGGCGCCCGAACCTTCCGGCGCCGCTTCGTCGTTGCCTGCGCCGGGTGCATCCGTTTCCAGCCCGCCTTCCCCGGGAAAACCGCGGGGTACGGTACCCCCGATGGGAAAGTCCTCCGGATCATCGGCATGTTCCCGGCGAATGGCGCCGGAGCGGCCAACCCGGGAACCGGCATCGTCGGCCGGAAAAACCGCGGCCCGCTCCGGACGTGCCGGCTTGTCCGCCGGTTCCGGCGGCGAAGCCGGCACGCGTTGCGGCGAAGAAGTCGACCGGGGATCGGCCTCGCGGATGAGGCGTTCCAGCCGCTCGATGTCGTCCGCTTCGCTTCGTGCGCCCGTACCGGATTCCGTCCGCTTCCGGTATGTAAAGTCCGCTTGCACGGAACCGCCGTCCACGCGGTTTGCCGATCTGGCGGCGGTTCCGCTTCCCTCCGCGCGGCGTTTCGCATCGTGGTCGAACCGGAACGTCATTCTCGCTTTCTCTGCCATGGGGTTCTCTCTCCTCGTCTCTCATCTTTGTCATCAACATATGAGAGACATGAGAGAGTTAGACCAACGATCTTGCGCCTTTCGCCGCGCGGAGCTCGTTCAAATTCCTGCCGAACGGGGCCGTTCCGCTCAGCCGTTGCCCCCGGCCCGCTCGCGCAACCGTTCGGCCAGTCGGTGCGCCGTTTTCCAAATGTCCCCCGCCCCCATCGTCAGGACGAGGTCGCCCGGTCGCATCCGGGACCAAAGCCGCTCCAGCATCTCCTCCTGGGTCGGCACGTACGTCACGTTCGGATTGCTGTTGCGGGCGATCAGTCCGGCGAGCCGCTGCGCATCCACTCCCTCGATGCGCTGTTCGCCAACCGGCGAATAGATATCCGTAATCCACACTTCATCGGCTTGCCGGAATGCACGACTAAAGGCTTCCAGCAAAAAATACGTACGGGTATACCGCTGCGGTTGGAACACCGCGATGATCCGTTTTCCGGTGGCCTTGGCCGCTTCAATCGTCGCCTCGATTTCCGTGGGATGATGCGCGTAATCGTCCACGACGATCATCCCGCCGGCTTCCCCGAGCACCTGGAAACGCCGCTTGGCGCCGCGGAATTCGACAATGGCGCCGGCGATGTCCGCAAACGGGATTCCGGCCTCCAGGCAGACCGCCACCGTGGCGAGCGCATTGTACACGTTGTGCCGGCCCGGCACGGACAGCCGCACGGTCCCGAGCACCTTTCCGTTTCGCACGACGCGGAAAGCGGACTGCCGGTCACCCAACTCGATGTTTGTCGCCGTCAGATCCGCCCCCCGCTCGATGCCGTAGGTCAGCACGCGCGGGCCGGACACGCGCGGCAGCACCGACCGGATATGGCTGTCGTCGGCGCACACGATCGCCAGTCCGTCCGCCCGGACGTTGCCGAGAAAACGGGCGTACGCTTCCTTCAGCTTGTCGAAATCGCCATCGTAGTGCTCAAGATGGTCGGCCTCGATGTTCGTCACGACGGCGATCGCCGGCCGGTATTCGAGGAACGAGCCGTCGCTCTCGTCGGCTTCGGCCACCACGTATTTCCCGCGGCCGGCCTTGGCGTTCGTCCCCACGTTCAGGATTTCCCCGCCGATGATGTACGTCGGATCGAGTCCGCACGTTTCCATCACCAGCGCAATCATGGAGGAGGTTGTCGTTTTCCCGTGCGTTCCCGCCACGGCGATGCCGGAACGGGCGTTCAGCAGACGGGCGAGCATCTGCGAGCGGTGCAAAAGCGGAATGTTCCACCGTTCGGCGGCCAGCTTTTCGACGTTGTCCTTCGGCAGCGCCGTGGAATAGACGACCAGGTCCGCCCCCCGGACATGTTCGGGATGATGACCGATGAAGATGCGGGCGCCCTTGCCGGCCAGCTTGTCGGTCAATTCCTGCCGGGCCACGTCGGAACCGGTCACCACGTAGCCCATCTCCAACAGGACACGGGCGATGGCGCTCATGCCGTACCCGCCGATGCCGATAAAGTGAACGCGCTCAACCGATTGCAAGGACGCTTCACCAGCCTTTTTCCGTGATCTTGCCGTGGAGCAGCCACGAGCGGACGTCGGCGACCAGGTACAACGACCCGGTGACCAACGTGAGCGTTTGATCGGGCGCTTCTCCGGCCAACTGCAACACCGTCCGCAACGCCCGCCGCCAATCCGGTTCGACCATCAGGCGCGCAGGACCGCCGACGCGCTCCCGCAAGCCTTCCACCACTTCGGCCAGGGCGGACGCACTCATTTTTCGATGGAAATCCGGTTCGGTAATGACGAGCGTATCCACCATTGGTAGTATATGCCGTAACGAATGTTCATGATTCTTGTCGGCCATCATCGCCAGCAGCACGTTCAGCCGCCCGAACCGGTACAGGTCTCGCAACGCCGCGGCCAACGCCGCCATCCCTTCCGGGTTGTGGGCGCCGTCGACAACGACGCGCGGCTGCTCCGACACCGTCTCCAGGCGGCCGGGCCAGAACGTCCGGGCGAGCCCTTCCCGCAAATCCTCGTCCTCCATGATCAGGGCGTAATACTGGCGGAGCGTCTCCAGCGTCATGACCGCCACCGCCGCGTTTTCCGCCTGATGGACGCCGCTCATGGCGAGGCGCAGGTCCTGCAGTTCGCGGAACGGCCCGCGGAACGTGAACCGGGTTTCCCGTTCTCCGAGCGACAACACGTCGTAACCGAACTGCTCGCCGGCCAAATACAGCGTGGCTTTCCGCTCCGCCGCCGTTTGCCGCAGCACCTCGATCGCTTCCGGTTGCCGAACCGCGGAAACGACGGGCACCCCCGGCTTGATGATGCCCGCCTTTTCCCGCGCCACGTCGACGATCGTCGGCCCGAGCACGTCCATATGGTCGTGGCCGACGTTGGTGATGACGCTCACCACCGGATGCACGATGTTCGTCACGTCGAGGCGGCCGCCCAGTCCGGTTTCCCATACGACGTAATCGGGATAGGTTTCCGTGGCGAAATAGAGCAAGGCCAAAGCGGTGGTCAACTCGAACATGGTGGGCCGTCCCCATTCCGTCCGCTCCAGCTCGTCCGCCAGCGGCTTCAGCCGGTTGGCCAGCCGGAGCAACGACTCATCCGGCATGTTCTCCCCGTTGTACCGGATCCGGTCGTTATAGGCGGTAATATACGGGGACGTGAACATGCCCACGCTGTACCCGCATGTGCGCAGCACCTGATCCAGGAAGGCGCACACCGAACCTTTCCCGTTCGTCCCCGCCACATGAATGAACTTCAGCCGGCGCTCCGGATGGCCGAGCCTTTCCATGAGCCACGCAATGCGCTCCAAACCGGGACGAATGCCGGCGGACTGCATCCGCCCGGTGATCCACGCCACCGCTTCGTCCGCGCTGCGAAAAGCGGGGCCTTCGTGTTGTTCCTCCGTCATCCCGCGATGCCTCCGTCATCCCAAGATGCCTTTCTTGTCATCAACCGCGCAACTCGGCAAGTCTGGCCAGCACTTTGTCGCGTTTTTCGCGATAATCCCGTTCCTTGGCCCGCTCTTCCTCGACGATGTGCGGCGGCGCCTTGGCCACGAACGATTCGTTGGCCAGTTTCTTCTCCACCCGCGCCACTTCGGCGTTCAGATGGGCCAGTTCCTTCTCGAGGCGGGCAATTTCCTGTTCGATGTCAATCAGGCCGGCGAGCGGCAAATAGAGCTCGGCCCCCGTCACGATCGCGGTCATGGCCTTTTCGGGCGGCGTCAGACCGGGATCGATCACCAGTTGCGACGTGTTGCCGAAACGCTGCAAAACCGCCTCATTGCGCCGGAACACGTCCAGTTCCGCCTCGCCGGCGGGCTTGACGAGCAATTCGATTTTCTTGCCGGGCGAAACGCCGACTTCCGCGCGGACGTTCCGTACGGCACGGATCGCCTGCATGAGCAGTTCCATCTCCCGCACCGCTTCCGGAGCGTTCAGCGCCTCGTCGTATCGGGGCCATTCCGCCAGCATGATCGTTTCGGCGTCTCCGGACGCGCGCGGCAAGTGCTGCCATATTTCCTCGGAAATAAACGGCATGAACGGATGCAACAGGCGCATCGTGCGGTCCAGCACCCAGACGAGCACGGCCTGCGTCGACCGTTTGCGTGCCGGATCGTCGCCGTACAGGCTCAGCTTGGCGAACTCGATGTACCAGTCGCACAGGTCGTCCCAGATGAAGTTGTACAGCAGACGTCCCGTTTCCCCGAATTCGTATTGCTCCATCAGGCGGGTAACGTCGCGCGCCGTCTCGTTGAAGCGGTGCAGGATCCAGCGGTCCGCCGCGGACAGCGGACCGGCGGTCAGCGGATCGCCGCCCGCGAAGCCGTCCAGGTTCATGAGCACGAAACGCGAAGCGTTCCAGATTTTGTTGGCGAAATTGCGGGCCTGCTCCACCTTCTCCCAGCGGAAGCGGACGTCCTGGCCGGGCGTGCTGCCGGTGGAAAGCGTGAAGCGCATCGCGTCGGCGCCATACCGTTCGATCACCTCGAGCGGGTCGACGCCATTGCCCAGCGACTTGCTCATCTTGCGGCCTTCCGCATCGCGGACGAGGCCGTGGATCAGCACTTCGCGGAACGGGATTTTGTCCGTGAATTCCAGCGCGGTAAAAATCATCCGGGCGACCCAGAAGTAGATGATGTCGTAGCCGGTCACCAGGACGTCGGTCGGATAGTACCGCTTCATGTCGTCGGTCTCGTCCGGCCAGCCGAGCGTGGAGAACGGCCACAACGCCGAGCTGAACCACGTGTCCAGGACGTCCTCGTCCTGGCGCAGGGCGGTGTGCCCGCACTTCCGGCAGGCCGTCGGCGCCTCGTGGCCCACGTGGATTTCTTCGCACGCCTCGCAGTACCACGCCGGAATCCGGTGTCCCCACCATAATTGGCGGGAAATGCACCAGTCGCGGACGTTCTCGATCCAATGCAGGTAGATTTTCTCAAACCGCTCGGGCACAAAACGGACGCCCCTGCCGGACTTCTGCGCGGCGATCGCCCGCTCGGCGAGCGGCTTCATGGCCACAAACCATTGCGTGGACAGGTACGGTTCCACGATGGCGCCGGAGCGGTCGCTGTGGCCGACCATGTGGACGTGCTCCTCGATTTTCACGCAGACGCCCTGCGCCTGCAAATCTTCCACGATCCGCTTGCGGCACTCGAAGCGGTCCAGCCCCTGGTACGGACCGGCGTTCTCGTTCATCCGGCCGCTTTCGTCCATGACGAGGATTTGCGGCAAGTTGTGGCGCAGGCCGACCTCGAAGTCGTTCGGGTCGTGGGCGGGGGTAATTTTCACCGCGCCGCTGCCGAATTCCTTGTCGACGTACTCGTCGGCGATGACCGGAATTTCGCGGCCGAGAATCGGCAGCCGGAGCATCTTGCCGACCAGATGTTTATACCGCTCGTCTTCCGGATGGACGGCCACGGCCGTGTCGCCGAGCATCGTCTCCGGCCGGGTCGTCGCCACCGTGATGAATCCGGATCCGTCCGCCAGCGGATAGCGGAGATGATACAGGCGGCCGGCCACTTCCTTGTATTCCACCTCAATGTCCGACAAGGCGGTGCGGGCCACCGGGTCCCAGTTGATGATGCGCTTGCCGCGGTAAATGAGCCCTTTCTCATACAGGCGGACGAACACTTCGCGCACCGCGCGCGACAGCCCCTCGTCCAGCGTGAACCGTTCGCGGGAATAGTCGAGGCTGAGGCCCATCTTGGCCCACTGGCTGCGGATCGTGTTCGCGTAATGCTCCTTCCACGCCCAAACGCGCTCCAGGAAAGCTTCGCGGCCGAGATCGTAGCGGCTTTTGCCCTCCTGTTCCCGCAGCATCTGTTCTACCTTCGTCTGCGTGGCGATGCCCGCGTGGTCGGTGCCCGGCAACCACAGGGTGTCGTAGCCCTGCATCCGCCGGAAGCGGACCAGGATATCCTGCAACGAGAAATCGAGCGCGTGCCCGATGTGCAGCATCCCGGTCACGTTGGGCGGCGGAATGACGATCGTGTACTTGGGCGCGTCCGGGCGGCGGCCCGCCGAGAAATAGCCGCCGGCCAGCCAGGCCTCGTACCATTTGCTTTCGGTCTTCGACGGATCGTAGGTGCTGGGTAACTCGACAGCCTTTTTCCTTTGCGTTTCCGACATGCGCTTCCAACCTCCATTTGCCCGAATGGCAGACTTGCAACGGCAGATGACGGCACAAACAACGGAAACAAGCAAAAAACCTCCCGCCCGCAAAGGACGAAAGGTTCATCTTCCGTGGTACCACCTTTGTTCCGCCCGGCCATGCCGAACGGCACTCGACGCGGATAACGGCCGCCGCCGTCCCGCCCTACTCGTCTTTCGGACGGGCGACTCCAGGGCGACACGCCGCAGTCACGACCTGCGAACACCTCCCAGCGCCGATCAACGGCGGTGCCGCTCTCTGAAGGGTGAACTGCGCCGCTTCCCTTTCCTCGTCTTTTTCCGTCAATACCAACATAATACCTGCAGAAGTTGGCGCAGTCAAGGAATAACCAGCACCTGACCCTCCGTGACATACGGCCCGGACAGGCCGTTGGTCTGCTGAAGCTTGTGCACCTGCACGCGGTAACGTTCCGCAATGGCGTCCAGTGTGTCGTCGCGCTGGACGATACAGAGCCGGACCTTGCGGAAGCCGTCCGCTTCGCCGCTTCCGCTGCGGAACAGACGCGCCCAATCCAGTTCGTCGCCGGTCGTGGGCCTTTCCGCGTTCTCCGTCCGGCTTCCGGCGTCTTCGCCGGCGGAGGTTGCCGCGTCGCCCGCAGGCGCTTCGGCAGCGGCGGGTTCTTCGCGCCCGGCGGACGTCCCGGCGCCACCGGCAGCGGGTTCGGCCGAAAGGCTTGCGGAAACGGGCTCCCGGTCGGCAACGGAGGAATCATCCGGCGCGACGCGTTCCTGCTGTTCCGCCTGCGCGCCGATCCGGGACAGCAGCCCCGTTCCCGAGGAGGTGTCGGTCGACGCCGGCTCACGCCTGCCGGTCAGCGTTACTTTCATTTCCGGCGGGACGACGGGCGCCGCGACGGCCTGTACCGCCGGCGATTCGGCCTCCGCCGCTTCCGCCGGTACCGCTTCCGCTTCCTCCGTCGCCTCCCCGTCCCTCGCCGCTTCCGGCCCTTCCGGCGGCGCGTCCGTTCCCGCCGAACCGGCCGATTCCCGGGTCGTCCCGGCGTCTGCGGCGACGTTCGCCTCCGGAAGCGCGTCATCGGTCCCATCGTGCCGCGGCACGCCGGGAGCCTCGAGGGGTTCCGGCCGGCCTTTGCCCGCTTCCGTCCGTTCCGGGTCCCGCTCACCGCCGGCCGCTCCGCCGGATCCCGCCTCGGCCTCCCGGTCGGCCCCGACGGACGCCGCATCCGCATCCCCGCCGCTAACCGCGCTTAAATCCGTCGCCGGCGCAGGCCCGCCGTCCCCGCGATGCGCCGGCACGGGCTCGTCCCCGTCGTCCGCGCCGCCCCGGGGAGCAAAATCCCACACCCCTTCCAGTGACGGCGGCTTCCCGGAACCCGAAACGCCCGGCCACGGTTCCCGCGGGTCGTCCTGCGTCTCCGCCGCGATCGGCGCCTGGTGGACGACCTTCAGGCTGTCATCCTGCCAGACCGGCCCTGCCGAAGCCGGCCATTTCATGCCTCTCAGCACCAGCGTGCCGGTGACGTTCAGCGTTCGGCCGGGCACCAGATCAACATCGAACTGTTCGACATCCACGTGCAAATCGTCCACCCGGTCCACCCGTTGCATCGGCAACGAGATTTCGATCGGAATCCAGTGTTCCAACTGGCGGATCGGGGATCGCTCCGATCGGCTGCGGTACGTGCCCGTCAGCAGCAGGTGGCCGCGGATCTGCACATTGTCTCCTGACGGGATCGTCTGCATGTGGGGAACCAGTTCGATTTCTTCCAAGTCCTCGATGGAGGTAAGATCCTCCGGCAATTGCACCCGCTCGAAAATTTCGAAACGAAGAGGGTTCGACTGTTCCGTCACGGCATATCCTCCTTTCGGATCGGCTTCCGGGGACAAGCGGAAGCCCGGCACCACTCAATAACTATCTATATGCCGGTTCGGACCGGGCATGACTTCGGAAGCTTCACCGCCGGAATTCGTGACGCGCACCGGAAGCGGTTCGCAAGTTCGAAGACCGTCTTCCGAAACGATGCACAAAAAAAGGAGCGGATTCCTCCGCTCCCTGGCGTGGTCACAGGCTGGTCACAACCTCCGCAACGCCTGCCGGTGCGCCTCGATGGTGGCGTCGATATCCTCTTCCGTATGGGCCGTGGACAAAAACCACCCTTCAAACTGCGACGGCGGAATGTAGACGCCCTCATCCAGCAGGGCGGCAAACACCCGGCGGAACGTGTCGAGGTTCGACGCCTTGGCCGTTTCGTAATTGACGACGGGACCTTCCGTGAAAAACGGACAGAGCATCGAACCGGCCATGTTGATCGTCAGCGGGACGCCGTATTCGCGCGCGTTCCGCTCCAGGCCTTCGCGCAGCCGCTCGGCGAGCCGCTCCAGCCGCAGGTACGCTTCCTCCGTCATCAGCCTGAGCGTCGTGTAGCCCGCGACCATCGCCAACGGGTTGCCGGACAGCGTCCCCGCCTGATAGACGGGACCGAGCGGCGCCACCCGCTCCATAATGTCACGCCGGCCACCGTACGCGCCGACGGGCAGACCGCCGCCGATCACCTTGCCCAGGCAGGTGAGGTCGGGCGTCACCCCGTACATCCCCTGGGCGCTGTGGTAATGCACGCGAAAGCCGGTCATCACTTCGTCGAAAATGAGCAGACTGCCCCAGGCGCTCGTCACCTCTCGCAACCCTTGCAAAAATCCGGGAAGCGGCGGCACGACGCCCATGTTGCCGGCCACCGGCTCCACGATGACCGCGGCGATGTCTTCTCCATACCGTTCAAAGGCCGTGCGAACCGCGTCCAAGTCGTTGTACGGCACGGTGATCGTGTGCGACGCCGTCGCCTCCGGCACGCCGGGGCTGTCGGGCAATCCCAGCGTCGCCACGCCCGACCCGGCTTTGATCAGCAGACTGTCCGCGTGGCCGTGATAGGAACCTTCAAATTTGACGATCTTGTTCCGCCCCGTATAGCCCCGTGCCAGCCGCAGCGCGGACATGGTCGCCTCCGTGCCGGAGTTGACCATCCGCACCAGTTCCACGGACGGCACCCGCTCGCATACGAGTTCCGCCAGCATCGTTTCCAGCTCCGTCGGCGCGCCGAAGCTGGTGCCGTTTTCGGCCGTGCGGCGGATCGCTTCCACCACTTCCGGATGGGCGTGACCGACAATGAGCGGACCCCAGGACAGCACATAGTCGATGTAACTCTGCCCGTCGATGTCATAGATGCGGCTCCCTTGTCCGCGCGCAATCACGGGGGGCGTCAGCCCCACCGACTTGAACGCGCGCACGGGGCTGTTCACACCGCCGGGAATGAAACGCTTCGCTTTCTCGAACGCGGCCCGGGAACGTTCGTCCGAGCGGCGCCCGCGAATGTCCGCCATCCGGTTCACCTCCCGGCCGCGCCGGACAGCCAACGCGCGGCGTCCTTGGCGTGATAGGTCAGGATCATGTCGGCACCGGCCCGTTTCATCGCCGTCAGCGTCTCCAGCACGACGGCGCGCTCGTCGATCCAGCCGTTGCGGGCCGCGGCCTTGACCATGGCGTATTCCGCGCTGACGTTGTACACCGCGACCGGCAGGTCGAACCGCTCCTTGAGCCGGTGCACGATGTCCAGATAGGCAAGCCCCGGCTTCACCATCAGGATGTCCGCGCCTTCCCGCACGTCGGATTCCGCTTCGCGCAACGCCTCGCGCGCGTTGGCCGGATCCATTTGGTACGTTTTGCGGTCGCCAAACTGCGGCGCCGAATGCGCCGCCTCGCGGAACGGTCCGTAAAAGGCGGAGGCGTATTTTACCGCATAGGACAGAATCGGGATATGCGCATAGCCGGCCTCATCGAGAGCGCCGCGAATGGCCGCGACGAACCCGTCCATCATGTTGGAAGGCGCAATCACGTCGGCGCCGGCCGCCGCCTGGGACACGGCGGTGCGGGCCAACAGCCGCAGCGATTCGTCATTGTCGATCACCGCCTCGCCGTCCCGCTCGCGCACCACGCCGCAATGGCCGTGATCGGTGTATTGGCACAGGCACGTGTCGGCGATGACCGTCAGCTCCGGCGCCACGGACTTGGTGACGCGAATCGCCTGCTGGACGATGCCTTCCGGATCGTAAGCGCCCGTTCCTTCATCGTCCTTGTGCGCCGGAACGCCAAACAGCAGCACGGCGGGAATGCCCAGATCGCGAATCGCCCTCACTTCTTCCTCCAACCGGTCGAGCGACCAATGGTACACGCCCGGCATGGATGAAATTTCACTTTTGACATTCTCGCCGTGGGTGACAAAGATCGGCGCGATCAGGTCGTGCGGGGTCAGCACCGTTTCCCGCACGAGATTCCGCAATGCTTCGGTCCGGCGCAAACGCCGGTGGCGCACCACGGGATAAAACATGGCGTTCACCCCTTGTTGGCGTAATAATTCACGATCCCTTCCACCAGCCCGTCGATCGTGGACGGTTCGGCGACCACCCCGACATCCAGCCCGCAGGAAATCGCCGTTTCGGCGGTGACCGAACCGATGCAGGCGATGTCCGCTTGGCGAAGCAGGCCGACCGGATCCGCCGCGCCCAGTTGCGCGAGCGCTCCGATCAGATGGAGAACCGTGGAAGGACTGGTGAATGTCACCATATGGATGCGGCCCTGCTCCAGCCACTCGATCAGCCGGTCATCACGGGGCGCGACGGGCACGGTCTCGTAAATGTCCGCTTCCACCGTCTCCACGCCGTGCCGGCGCAACGCCTCCGGCAACCAGTCACGGGCCAGATCGCCGCGCGGCAATAGCGCCCGCTGGCCCGGACGCAAGGCGTCGCCGAATGCCGCAAACAATCCTTCCGCCTGGTATCCCTGGGACCGGTCGGGCAGCACGTCGGGCACGACGCCGCGTGCTTTCAGGGCGTCGGCCGTTTTCGGCCCGACGGCGGCAAACCGCGCGCGGTGAAACCGGCGCACGTCCACGCCGCAGGTCACCAGCCAGCGGAAAAAATAGTCGACGCCGTTCACGCTCGTCAGAATCACCCAATCGTACGCTTCCGCCTGCGACAGAGCGGCGCGAATCTCCTGCTCCGCGGAAACCTTCATGCGCGTCTCGATGACCGGATATTCGTACGGCTCGCCCCCCAGTTCGTCGATGCGCGCGGACAGTTCGGCCGCCTGGGCGCGGGCGCGGGTGATCAGGACACGCCGTCCGAACAGCGGTTTGCGTTCGTACCAGCTCAAGGTCTCCCGCTGGCGGACCACATCGCCGACGATGATGACCGCCGGCGGTTTGAAATCCGAATCGCGCACCTTCTGCGCGATGTCCGCCAGCGTGCCGGCGAGTGTCCGCTGTTCCGCCCGCGTCCCCCAGCGCACGAGGGCCACCGGCGTGTCCGGCGTGCGCCCGTGTTCCATGAGCCGCCGGCAGATGTGGTCGATGTGCGAAACGCCCATCAGCAGAACAAGCGTGCCGGTGGCGTTCGCCACCCGGTCCCAGCGGATCATGCTGTCCAGCTTGTCCGGCCGCTCGTGTCCGGTCAGGACGAGAAACGAGGACGAGAGCTCACGGTGCGTCACCGGAATGCCCGCATAGGCCGGAACCGCGATCGCAGACGTGACGCCGGGCACGATCTCGTACGGAATTCCGTGCCGGCGAAGCGCTTCCGCTTCCTCGCCGCCGCGGCCGAAGACCGTCGGATCCCCGCCCTTCAGGCGGGTCACCGTGTAACCCTCCAGCGCCAGCTCCACGAGCAACCGGTTGATGTCTTCCTGTTTCATCGTATGACGCTCGGGACGCTTCCCCACGTAAAAAACGCGCGCATGCGGCGGCGCGTGCTGCAGAAGTTGCGGGGCGGCCAGCCGGTCGTATACGATGGCGTCCGAACGCTGCAACGCTTCCAGGCCGCGGACGGTTATCAGCTTCGGATCTCCCGGCCCCGCTCCGACCAAATACACTTTGCCTGTCGCCATCCCTCGTCACACTCCCGCTTCCGCCAGGATGCGATCCGCCCCCCGGTCCAGAAGTTCCCGCGCCACAGCCTCGCCGAGCCGCTCCGCGTCGGTCCCGGATGCCGTCGCCCGCAGCACGGTTTCGCCGGTGGGCGACGCGACCAGACCGGTCAGCGTGAGCCGTTCCTTCCCTTCTTCCGCCTCGGCGTAGGCGCCGATCGGCACCTGGCAGCCACCGTTCAGCACGCCAAGCAGGCGGCGCTCCGCGGCCACCGCCCGTGCCGTCGTCTCGTCGTTGATCATCGCCAGCAGTTCCCGCACCGGACCGTCATCGGCGCGGCATTCCACCGCCAACGCGCCCTGTCCCACCGCGGGCACCATGTCATCCACCGGCAAATAGGCCGCGATCCGGTCGCGCCAGCCCATCCGGTGCAGACCCGCGGCGGCCAGCACGATGGCGTCAAATCCTTCCGTTTCCAGCTTGCGCAGCCGGGTGTCGATGTTGCCGCGCACCGGCTCGATGTGCAAATCGGCACGCAACGCCTTCAATTGCGCCGCGCGCCGCAAACTGCTCGTGCCGACCTTCCCGCCCGCAGGCAGGTCGGCGATCCGCGTGGCCGACCGGCTGATCAGGCAATCGCGCGGATCTTCCCGCCGCGGCACGGCGCCAATGACCAGACCCGCCGGCAATTCGTGCGGCACGTCCTTCATGCTGTGCACCGCCAGATCGATGGCTCCGTCCAGCAGCGCCTGTTCGATTTCCTTGACAAACAGCCCCTTGCCGCCCACCTTGGACAGGGTCACGTCCAGGATCCTGTCCCCCCGCGTGACAATCGGCTTGATTTCAAAGGCGTATTGCAAGCCGTGTACGGCGCACAGCCGTTCCAACTCCGCGATCGTCTGCCGCGTTTGCGTCATCGCCAACGCGCTTTGGCGGGAACCGACAACAATGGTGCGCATGGATGCCTCCCGTTGGTTCAATCTTCAATCGAGTCAGCGCGACCGCCGGTCCCCGACGGCGCGGGAACCGGCGGCAACGCCCGGACCGTTGCGAGCAGCGCCTCCCCTTCCGGCAGCGGATCGGCCGCCAATAAGGCGGCCAGACCCGCCTCTCCCGCCGCGGCCGTCAGCAACCGCCGGCGTTCGGCGGGATCCGCGACCCGCTCCTTCACCACCTGACGGACAGCGCGCAACGCCCGGGCCGCACGCTCATATTCGGGGCCGTAACGCTCCGCCAGCTCGTCCGCGATGCGCGCGGCCAACGCCGGCGAGGCGCCGGACGCGCTGACGGCCAGCACCAAGTCCCCCCGACGCACGACGGCCGGCGTCAGGAAGTCGCCTTCCTCCCCTTCGCCGGCCGCATTGACAAGCACGCCGCGCGATTTGGCCGCCGCGATCATCCGCGCGCGAACATTGTCCGAATCCGCGGCCACAAAAGCCAAAAACGCTCCGTCCAAATCCGATTCGCGCGCTTCGCGGACGACGGCCTCCACGTGTCCGTCCTCGGCCCAACGCCGCAAGGCCGGGGTCAACCGCGGGCTGACCACGCGCACACGGGCTTCCGCTTCCAGCAGCGCGGCGGTTTTGCGCTCCGCCACCGCCCCGCCGCCGATGACCACGCAGAGCTTCCCGGCGAGCCGCATCATCATCGGATACCAGCCCATAAGCCTCCCCCGGCCTCGTTACCGGATCGCGCCCGCCAGCCGGGGCAGCGGTTCCGCCTCGCGCGCGGCGGAAGGCGCCGCGCGGTCCGCCTTGATCGGAGCAACGTGCGGGGACGCATCGGCGTTCGGGCGCGCGTCGGACGCGCCGCTGTCGGAGGATGCCTCTTTCCGCCGCGCGCCGTCCGCCGCCGCACGGTCCCAATCGGCGACCGGATCCGCTTCAGCCCGCTCGTCCGCGCCGACGGCGTCCCCCAGCGCAAACAGTTCCGCGAGCAGCCGGGCGGCGCTTTCCCCCCGGCCCTCGGTCGCCATGTCTTTGAGCCGGACGATCGGTTCGCGCAACAATTGACTGATCATGCTTTTGGTCAGCTTGCGAATTTTTTCCTCCTGCCGTTCGTCCAGACCGGGCAATTTCTGCAGCAGGCTTTGCACCGTCGCTTCATGGATGGCGGCGGCCTTTTCCTGCAGCGCCCGAATGACCGGCTGGACGGACAGCGTCGCCGTCCATTGCGCGAACGCCTCCCGCTCTTCGGCGATCATCGCCCCGATGACCTCGCTGTCCTGACGCCGTTTGGCCAGGTTGTCCTCGACGATGCCTTCCAGATCGTCGATATCGTACAAAAACACGCCGGGCACGTCCGCGCAACCGGGATCGATGTCCCGGGGCACGGCGATGTCGATCAGGACCAGCGGGCGCCCGGTGCGGTCCGCCGTGGCGGCGCGCACCATTTCGGCCGTGATCAACTGACCGGGGGCGTTCGTGCTGCTGATGACGATGTCGACGGACTGAAGCAGCGCCGGCAATTCATCCAGCGGTTTCGCCACGCCGCCGAACGTCTCCGCCAGCTCCCGGGCACGGTCCAGCGTCCGGTTGGCCACCACGATGTCCGTGGCCCCGTGGGCCTGCAGATGCCGCGCCGCCAGTGCCCCCATCTTGCCGGCGCCGACCAGCATGACGCGCTTGCCGTCAAACCGGCGGAAAATGCGGCGGCCCAGCTCGACGGCCGCGTAGCTGACCGACACGGCGTTTTCTCCGATCGACGTGGCGTGATGCGCGCGCTTCGCCAACGTGATGGCCTGCTTGAACAGACGGTTGAAGATGGTGCCGGTCGTCCCCTGCCGCTGCGCCAGCAAAAAGGCGTTGCGCACCTGGCCGAGGATTTGCGTTTCCCCGAGCACCATGGAATCCAGGCCGCAGGCCACCCGGAACAGGTGCTCCACGGCTTGCCCGTCTTCGTACATATATAAAAATCGGTTGAACTGCTGGCGAGGCAGTCCGAACCAGCGTTCCATAAACGAACGGATGGAATATCCGCACAACATGGGACGGTCGGCGACGGCGTACAGTTCGGTCCGGTTGCAGGTGGACACGATAACCCCTTCCCGGATGCCTGCGGTTGCCTTGAACGACGCAAGGGCCTGCGGAAGATCCGCTTCGGACAATGCGAACCGTTCTCTCACTTCCACAGGCGCGGTGCGATAGTTCAATCCGACAACGATCACTTGCACGGCGTACACCTCCCGCATACCGACCTGGTCCGAATGTTCCGGTTCATTATATCACAATTTGCAAGACGGCGGGGATGAAGATTTGATGACAACCCCGTGCTGCTTATTTTCGTCAGAGGTACGCTTTTCCATACCGGCCCGCGCCCCGAAGGCGAAAAAACCGTTGCAAAAAAAGCCATGAGGAAGTTCCCCATGGCTTTCAATCCATCCTATGCGCCTTGAGCCGACCCCCGCTACACCGGCTGGGCTTGATTCGCTTCCGATTCGACGATTTTCAGTTCGCCAACGCCGCGGATCAGCTTTTTCGCATACAAGGTTTTCGGTTTCAATACGTTTATCAGATGAACGACTGCCAACTCCGGGTCAACCGTTTCCCCGCACGTGTAGCAGTCAATGGCTGCAAATCCTTTTTCGGGATACGTGTGAATGGACAGATGGCTCTCCGAAAGCAGAACCAGAACCGTTGCGCCTTGCGGCTCGAACTGTTTGGATTGAACCGAAAGTACGGTTGCGCCGCAAGCTTCGGCAGCATCCACCAGATGCGTTTGAAGAGCTTCGGCATTGTTCAAAAGATCGAAATCCACGCCCCAGGCGTCAACCGCCACGTGCCGTCCGAAAGTAGAGTATTCCATCTTTCGGTTCCCCCTTTCCTAGGAACAAAATGGAAAAGCAAATTTCATCCGCTAGGACCTACGTCATTCACTTCTCGAGGGAATCTGCTCTTCAAGCGCATCGTTCCTGAGTGAATCCTGGTTCCTATATTGTGTTGTCAACGATGAATAAAATAACATCTCTACACCCGAAATGCAACCCCTTTTTTCATCCCGGGGCAAAAAGAAAAAAGCCGCCTTTGGCGGCTTGATTTTCGCGGTTGTTCCGGTGCGGCGGACATGGCGCCGGACCGGTGATCCGCCCATTTTTCACGGAGGCCGGCGCCCGACGAGCGGAGGGCCGTCCGTCTGGCGCGCGCCAGGTTCCGTCACGCCCGCGTTCAGGCTTCCAGAACGAAAAGCTGCCGGCTGAGCCCCCGCAAATGTTCGTCGATGGCGGCAATGGCCGCGGCGTCCGTCGTCCGGTTCCGCCGGTCCAGCATTTCGTCCACTTCCTGCCGGATCCGGGCGATCCGTTCTTCCGCCGTCCGCAGGCGGAAGCGCGCTTCCAGCGACTCGGATTGGCCGCGGCGTTCATAAATGACGTGCAGCTTGCCGCCCCGGTTTTCCGCAATTCGGGCCACTTTCCCTCCGTTGTAGTGGTAAATGATGACGAATCCGCGATAAATCCGGTTGACAATGGCGTTTCCACGAAAAGCGGTTACCGCCAGATTCAGCGCCTGTGCCAGCTTGGGTTGCGTCACCCGGCAAGACAGCGTGCAGGCATACCGGCCGTCTTTCCGCTCGAACAGGAGACGGATCGATTCGCCCCCGCCGTCATCCGCCAGCACCAGTTCGTGATTCCCGTTGTCCAGGACACATACCTGAAGCCGCAGCCGCATCGATTCGCACAAGGCGGCCAGGCGCGGCCAATCGGCTTCCGTCAGAATCAGGCTGGCGTAGACATACTCGGTGGCTAACCGTTGCGCCATAAAATTCCCTCAATTCATTTTTTGGCGATGATGCCGGAATCGAACGGCCCATCGGGACCGGGTCCGGCACAATCCCATTATAACTCAAAATCGTTCACAAAGCTTTCCACCGAGGCGCGATTATCCGTGATTTTCGGGAATTATGCGAATTCTCCTGCGATCTGGCCGGCGTATTGCCCGATATCCTCGCTTTCCCGCAGGTCATTCTTGGGCTCGGAGAGGTCGTTTCCACTTATTTGTCACGATCGGCTCTCCCGTTTGTCTTCCAATTGCTCGCGGATTCGCGCCCACAGCTCGTCCCGGCCGACTCCCGTTTCGGCCGAGAACGGCACGAGCGGAACGTCCCCGGGCAAGCCCAGGGTTTCACGGGCCTGACGGACTTGCCGGTCCCACTGCCCCCGCGACAGTTTGTCCGCCTTCGTGCCGACGACGCAAAGCGGAATCCGGTGATAGGCCAGCCAGTCGTACATGGTCCGGTCGTCGGCCGTGGGCGGATGGCGCAGGTCGACGAGCAGCAACACAAGCCGCAACGTCGGCCGCTCCAGCAGGTATCGCTCGATCAGCCGTCCCCAGCGCTGCCGCTCCGCCCGGGACACTTTGGCGTAGCCGTAACCGGGCACATCGACCAGGTAGAAGGCGCGGTTGATGCGATAAAAGTTGAGCTGTCGCGTCTTGCCCGGCTGCGAACTGATGCGGGCCAGATGGCGCTGCCCCGTCAACCGGTTGATCAACGACGATTTGCCGACGTTGGAGCGCCCCGCCAGCGCCACTTCCGGCAGCCGGGGTTCCGGAAACTGCGCCGGGTGGGCTGCGCTGATCACTAGCTCGCTATGCGTGACTCGCACCCGCGTTCCTCCTCAATGGGCGTTCAGCGGCGGAATCCCTTCCGTCTTGTCGCCGCCCGTCGGTTCCATCGGCAGCTCGGCGGCCATCGGACCGTTTTCCGAATAGCTCGGCACCGGACGGCCCGGGAACGGATCGGCCATCGCGTGCCGCAATACATCGTCCATGTGGCCGACGAGCACGAACTCGAGTTCCTCCCGCACGATGTCCGGGATTTCCTCCAGGTCCCGTTCGTTTTCCTTCGGCAACAGCACCTTCCGGATACCGGCGCGATGCGCAGCCAGGGCCTTCTCCTTCAGTCCGCCGATGGGCAGCACCCGGCCGCGCAGGGTAATCTCCCCGGTCATGGCCACCTCGCGGGACACCCTGCAGCCAGACAACGCCGAAATGAGTGCGGTGGCGATGGTAATGCCCGCCGACGGCCCGTCCTTCGGAATGGCACCTTCGGGGATGTGGATATGGATGTCGTTTTTCTCGTGGAATTGCGGGTCGATGCCAAATTCCGCCGCCCGGCTCCGCGTATAGCTGAACGCGGCCTGGGCCGACTCTTTCATCACGTCGCCGAGCTTGCCGGTCAACGTCAGTTTGCCGTTGCCGGGCATGACCGTCACTTCGATGACCAGCGTGTCGCCGCCCGCTTCCGTCCAGGCCAGACCGGTGGCGGCGCCGACCAGGTGTTCGTCCTCCATGACGCCGTAACGGTATTTGGCCGGACCGAGGAAGGCGCGAAGCCGGGCTTCGTCCACCACGACCGGGGCGGCCGCCGGATCGGACACGATCGCCCGGGCCGTCTTGCGGCAAAGGGCCGCAATTTGCTGCTCCATCTGGCGAACGCCCGATTCACGGGTGTACTCCCGGATGAGCGTGCGAAGCGTCGCCTCGGGCACCTCAAGCTGGTCTTCCGTGAGCCCGTGATCGCGCTTTTGCTTGGGCAGCAGATGGCGTCTGGCGATTTCCAGTTTTTCCGGCTCCGTGTAGCCCGGGATGTACAGCACTTCCATCCGGTCCAGCAACGGGCGGGGAATGTTGTGCACCGCGTTGGCCGTGGTGATGAACATGACCGACGAGAGGTCGAAAGGCACCTCGATGTAATGATCGCTGAACGCCGAATTCTGTTCCGGATCAAGCACTTCCAACAGCGCCGCCGCCGGATCGCCGCGAAAATCCATCGCCATTTTGTCGATCTCGTCCAGCAAAAACACCGGATTCAACGTTCCCGCGTTGCGCATGCCCTGGATGATCCGACCGGGCATGGCGCCGACGTACGTCCGCCGGTGGCCGCGGATTTCCGCTTCGTCCCGCACCCCGCCGAGCGAGATGCGCACGAATTCGCGCCCCAGCGATTTGGCAATGGAACGGGCGAGCGACGTCTTGCCGACGCCGGGCGGCCCGACGAAACAGAGAATCGGCCCTTTCAGCTTGCGGACAAGCTGCTGGACGGCCAAATATTCGAGCACGCGCTCTTTCGGTTTCTCCAGGCCGTAATGCTCCTCGTTGAGGATGCGCTCCGCCTCGGCCAGATCGAGGTGATCCTCGGTTTTCCGGTTCCACGGCAAGGCGAGCAGCCATTCGACGTAATGGCGGATGACGGAGCCCTCGGCGGAGTTGATCGGCGTTTTCTCCAGCCGGTCGATTTCCTTCTCGATCCGGGCCGCGATCTTCTCCGGCACATTCGCTTCCGCCAGTTGCGCGCGCAGTTCTTCCGCCTCCCCGGCGCGGCCTTCCTTTTCGCCGAGTTCCTTTTGGATGGCCTTCATCTGCTCGCGCAAATAGTATTCTTTCTGCGTCTTTTCCATCTGCTTCTTGACCCGCTGGCTGATCTTCCGCTCCAGCTCGAGCACTTCGCGCTCGTTGTTCAGCAGGTCCAGCAGCTTTTCGAGCCGCTCCCGCACGTCGATCGTTTCGAGAATTTCCTGCTTGTCCTTGATTTTCAGCGCCAAATGGCTCGTGATCACGTCGGCCAGCCGGCCCGGTTCGGCAATGTCGGACACCGCCACCAGCGTTTCCGGCGACACGCGCTTGGACAAATGGATGTAATGTTCAAACTGGTTCAGCACCGCGCGCATCAGCGCATCCACTTCGGACGAGACCACCCATTCTTCCGGCAATTCCCGGACGACGACCTCGTAAAACCGGTCGTTGGGCAGATACGCTTCGATGCGCGCCCGGACAACCCCCTCCACCAGCACGCGAATGGTGCCGTTCGGCAGCTTGAGCATCTGGCGTACGCGGCTGATGGTGCCGACGCGGTAAATATCATCCTGGGTCGGTTCCTCGATGTTGACTTCGGATTGGGAACAAAGCAAGATCATATGGTCGTCGACCATGCAACGTTCCAGCGCCCTGACGGATTTCTCCCGGCCAACGTCCAGATGAAGCACCATGCTGGGGTAGACGAGCAGCCCGCGCAGGGGCAGCAGCGGAAGTGTTCGCGTTTTCGGTTTGCTCGAACCCAAGTTCAGGGCACCTCCTGATCGCGGATGATCTTCCTCCGGCTTCCGTTCATTGTACCAGATGTGAACGGCTCCCGCAAAACCGGGCGGAAACAGGGGGCTGTCTTCGGTGTGGGGTGATTTATACGACGAACATCCCGCGCGGATGGTCGAATCATCGAAAGCAGGTAGAGGCAACACCCAAGTGCCCTTTCCCCCCGCTCGAATATCCCATCCGTTTCCGTAACGGACATCACGGCCGCTATTGGGGCAAAAAGGGTCAGAGGCGAAATCGAACGGACACAGGGGGCGTTATTTCCGAAAAACAAACCAAAATATGGAATTTGAAGGCCGAATAACGGCTCCTTGGTCCGTTATTTGCCGATCAGGGCTATTGTTCGCAAATTAACGTCTTCTGTGTCCGTCAGACCAGGAGGACATCCGTCTTCAATCTGAAGCGCCGTCTCGAAACCGGTGTCTCTCCGCCCGGCCGGAGCCGTTCGTCCGGCAACCTCGAAACACCGCTGTCACTGAGACGGCGCTTTTTTCGCTCTGACGGAATCGTTTGCCCGGCAAAGTCGTTCACTTGTCGGCCTCGTAACGGCGCGTCACGAAGACGGCGCCCTTTCGCTCAGCCGAAACCGTTCGCCCGCCGGCTTGGGGGGTTCGGCGGACGGCAGGCGGCCGGGATTGGCGTGCAGCACCGAGCCGGCAGGGGAAACCGCAAAGCCTTCCGCGGCCGCAGGGTACAATCCTTTCTCGTTCGGCATGGCGAGGTTCAACCGGTCCCCGAACACGAAGCGAAACACCTCGTCGATCCGTTCCACCGGGACAATGCGCACCCGGTCCAGGCCGTTGAACATGGCCAGCCCGTTTTCCTTCGGGATGAGCACCGTCTCGGCACCGGCCTGAATCGCCGCCTCCACCTTGGCGATGACACCCCCCACCGGACGGATGCGGCCGTGAATGCTCACTTCGCCGGTCATCGCCAGCTTGTTGTCCACCGGCAGCCGCGTCATCGCCGACACGATGGCGACGGCGATCGCCATTCCCGCCGACGGCCCGTCCACCGGCGAACCGCCCGGAAAATTGATGTGCAGGTCATAGCGGTCGGGATGGAATCCGTAACGGCGCAGCAGGGTCAGCACGTTTTCCACGGAGCCCCGGGCCATGCTTTTGCGGCGCAGCGTGCGCTGGCCGCCCCCCAGTTCCTCTTCTTCCACGAGGCCGGTGATCGTGAACGTCCCCTTGCCCCGGGTGAGGGGGATGGCCGTAACCTCGATCTCCAGCAACGCGCCCATGTTGGGCCCATAAACGGCCAGACCGTTGACCAGCCCGATCTGCGGCTCGGGCGGCACCTTCCGCTCCGGACGGGGCGGAATCTGGCTGCTGTTGACCACCCATTCCACATCCGCCGCTTCAATGCGGTCGCGGTTCTCCGACAGCGCCAGTCCGGCCGCCAGTTGAATGATGTTGACGGCTTCCCGACCGTTCGTGGCGTACCGCTTGACCACTTCCACCGCTTCAGGCTGCGGAGGAAACCCGATTTTCTGAATGGCGTTTTCGGCAATCTGGCCGATTTCGTCGGGCAGCAGCGGCCGGAAATAAATCTCCATGCACCGGCTGCGCAGCGCCGGCGGCAGTTCCGACGGCGAACGCGTCGTCGCCCCGACCAGCCGGAAGTCCGCGGGCAGACCGTTCTGAAAGATATCGTGAATGTATGCCGGAATGTTGGGGTCTTCGGCGTGGTAATAGGCGCTTTCCAGGAATACCTTGCGGTCCTCCAGCACCTTGAGCAGCTTGTTCATCTGGATCGGATGAAGCTCCCCGATCTCGTCGATGAACAGGATCCCGCCGTGCGCCTTGGTGACCGCTCCCGGCTTCGGCTGCGGGATGCCGGCCACTCCCATCGCGCCGGCCCCCTGGTAGATCGGATCGTGCACGGAGCCGATGAGCGGATCGGCGATGCCGCGCTCGTCGAAGCGGGCCGTCGTCGCGTCGATTTCCGTGAACTTCGCGTCGCTCCGGAACGGTGAGTTCGGATTTTTCTTCGCTTCTTCCAGCACGACCCGCGCCGCCGCCGTCTTTCCGACGCCGGGCGGGCCATAGATGATCACGTGCTGCGGATTGCCGCTGCAAAGGGCGGCTTTCAGCGCGCGCAGGCCTTCTTTTTGTCCCACGATATCCGCCATCGTCACGGGGCGCGTTTTTTCGGCGAGCGGCTTCGTCAGGGAAATGGAACGCAGCTTGCGCAGTTTTTCCAGTTCCTTGCGCGACTCGCGGTCGACCGCGGTCCGGCTGGATTTCTGGTTGCGCAGCAGGTTCCAGAAATAAACGCCGATGACGACGGCAAAAAAGACTTGGACAAGCATCAAAACCGTCGTGATGGCCATCCTCCTTACCTCCTCGACTTACCTCCCCGCCGGCTGCCGGCACGAATCCCGAAAGAACCGTGCAAAAAAAGGCAACCGGGCTCATACTTGTCAGTATTGCCCGATTGCCCCTGAGTTATAGTCGTTTATTTCGTTGTTTCCTGCGTTTCCGATTCGCCGGGTCAATGCCGCCGCCCCGGGATCACGCCGGTTTCGTGGTAAACGGCGGCGATCTTGTCGATTTCCTTTTTCAGTTCGTTGACCAGCTCGGCTTCCGGCACCTTGCGGATCATCTCCCCATACCGGAACAGCAGCCCTTCCCCGCGCGCCCCGGCGATGCCGATGTCGGCTTCCCGCGCCTCACCAGGACCGTTGACGGCGCAGCCGAGCACGGAAACCTTGATCGGCACCCGCAATTTGGACAAATATTCCTCCACTTCCTCGACGATCTTGAACAGGTCGATGTCCAGACGGCCGCAGGTCGGACACGACACGAGGGTGGGGGCGTCGGAAATCAGGCCGAACGTTTTGAGCAGTTCCCGCCCCACCTTAATTTCCTCGACCGGATCGGCGCTGAGGGAAATCCGCATCGTGTTGCCGATCCCCATGTTGAGCAGCACGCCCAGGCCCGCTGCGCTCCGGATCGTACCGGAAAAAAGGGTGCCGGCCTCGGTAATGCCAAGATGCAGCGGGTAGCGGATTTGCTCGGCGGCTTTGGTGTAGGCGGCTATGGCCATCGGCACGTCCGACGCTTTGAGCGACACGATGATGTCGTGGAAGTCCAGCTCCTCCAGTATGCGGATGTGATACAGCGCGCTTTCCACCATCGCCTCCGGCGTCGGATAGCCGTATTTCTCCAGCAGGTGATGTTCCAGGGAACCGGCGTTAACGCCGATGCGGATCGGAATTCCCCGTTCCTTGCACGCCTTGACCACGGCTTCGACCTTCTCGCGGCGTCCGATGTTGCCCGGATTGATCCGCACCTTGTCAACGCCGTTTTCAATGGCGGCCAGCGCCAGCCGGTAATCGAAATGGATGTCGGCCACGAGCGGAATGGAAATATTCTTCTTGATTTCCCTGATGGCTCGGGCCGCTTCCTGATTGTTCACGGTTACCCGAACAAGCTGGCAACCGGCCTCTTCCAACCGCTTGATCTGGGCGACCGTGGCCTCGACGTCGGCCGTCTTCGTCGTGCACATGCTCTGCAGGATGACCTGGTTGTTCCCGCCGATGGTCAGGTTCCCCACCTTGACGGGAACGGTGTCCGTTCGCAAATACATGATGACCGTCCCCCGTGTTCCCCGTTTCCGGAAAGGCCCTTCATATGACTCCACCCCGCGCCATGCAGGACGGGGGTGGAATCGGACCGAACGCGCGTTACGCGCTTTCCTCTTTTTTCTTGCCTTTTTTCATGACCAGCTCGGGCGCGATCTTCTCGCGCACCACCTTCTCGGTGATCAGGCAGCTCGCCACATCGTCGCGGGAGGGCACCTCGTACATGACATCCAGCATGATGTCCTCGATGATGGCCCGCAGCCCGCGCGCGCCCGTGTTGCGCTTGATCGCCTCCTTGGCGATCGCCTCCAGGGCCGCCGGCTCGAATTCGAGCCGCACGTTGTCCATTTCCAGAAGCTTCTGGTACTGCTTGACGAGCGCGTTCTTCGGCTCGGACAAAATCCGCACCAACGCCTGTTCGTCCAGCGGTTCCAGCGTGCAGACAATCGGCAGGCGGCCGACAAACTCGGGGATCAAACCGTATTTCAGCAAGTCCTCCGGCTGGACCAGCTTCAAGTATTCGCCCGGCTTCAGGTCCTTCTGGCCTTCCGCCGCGGTGTTGAAGCCGATCACCTTCTTGCCGATGCGGCGCTTGATGATCTGTTCGAGCCCGTCGAACGCCCCGCCGCAAATGAACAGGATGTTGGTCGTGTCGATCTGGATAAACTCCTGGTGGGGATGCTTGCGCCCGCCTTGCGGCGGCACGGACGCGACCGTCCCCTCCAAAATTTTCAACAGCGCCTGCTGCACGCCTTCCCCCGACACGTCGCGGGTGATCGACGGATTTTCCGACTTGCGGGCGACCTTGTCGATCTCGTCGATGTAGACGATGCCGCGTTCCGCTTTTTCCACGTCATAATCGGCGGCCTGGATCAGCTTGAGCAAAATGTTCTCCACGTCCTCGCCGACGTAACCGGCTTCGGTCAGCGACGTGGCGTCGGCAATGGCGAACGGAACGTTGAGAATTTTCGCCAGCGTCTGAGCCAGCAGCGTCTTCCCGGAACCGGTCGGGCCGACGAGCAGGATGTTGCTTTTCTGCAGTTCCACATCGTCGGTCTTGCTGTGGGAATTGATCCGCTTGTAGTGGTTATAGACAGCCACCGCAAGGGATTTTTTGGCCTGATCCTGGCCGATGACGTATTGGTCGAGAATGGCACGGATTTCCTTGGGCTTCGGGATGTCCTTCAGCTCCAGCTCTTCTTCGTGGCCCAGTTCTTCCTCGACGATCTCCGTGCACAATTCGATGCACTCGTCACAAATGTACACGCCGGGACCGGCGACCAGCTTGCGGACCTGCTCCTGCGATTTGCCGCAGAAGGAACATTTCAACTGGCCTTTTTCGTCGTTAAATTTGAACATTGGATCACACTCCTATCCCTGGACCGGTGCCGTGATCACCCGATCCACCAGGCCGTATTCCACCGCTTCCGCGGCGCTCATGAAGAAGTCGCGGTCGGTGTCCCGCTCGATTTTTTCATAAGGTTGCCCCGTATGCTTCACATAAATCTCGTTCAGCTTGTGTTTCGTCTTCAAAATCCAGTCGGCGTGAATCTTGATGTCCGCCGCCTGACCGCGCACGCCGCCAAGCGGCTGATGGATCATGATCTCGCTGTTGGGCAGCGCAAACCGTTTGCCCTTGGCGCCCCCTGCGAGCAGCAGGGAGCCCATGCTGGCCGCCATGCCGACGCAAATGGTGGACACGTCGGGCTTGATGTATTGCATGGTGTCGTATATGCCCAACCCGGCCGTCACCGAACCGCCCGGCGAATTGATGTACAGATGGATGTCCTTCTCCGGATCGTCCGCCGCCAAAAACAGCAGTTGGGCGATCACAGAGTTGGCCACGTCATCGTCAATGGCCGTGCCCAGGAAAATGATCCGGTCCTTGAGCAGCCGGGAATAAATATCGTATGAACGCTCGCCGCGATTGGTTTGCTCGACGACGATCGGTACCAGGTTCATACAACCCCTCTTTTCTGATTCATGTTAAACCTATTCTAACATGTCGGGATGGGAATGTCATGTTGCCAAGGCGGAGCGCCGAAGGTTTTGGAAAAAAAGGCACGTCGTCGCGTGCCTCAAGTCCTTCATTGGCCATTCAGGCTGTTTTGCTGTTTTGCACGAGGAATTCGACGGCTTTGCGGATTTTCAGGTCCGCCTTCAGCTCGTCCAGGTAACCGTTTCGGACGAACATGTCGCGCAACTCCTCGACCGGACGGTTGTACAATCCGGCCAGCCGTTCCAGTTCCGCCTGCAATTCGTCTTCCGTCGCTTCCAGCCCCTCCGCTTTGGCGATTTCCTCCAGCACCAACCGGTTGCGCACCATCCGGGTGGCTTCTTCCCGCATTTCTTCACGGGTTTTCGCTTCGTCTTTACCGGTGAGCGAGTAGTAAACCTGCAGGTTCATGCCCTGGAAGCGCAGGCGGCTTTCCAGGTCCTGCAGCATCCGGTCGATCTCGCGTTCGATCATCACACCCGGAATGTCCACTTCGGCGTTTTGGGACGCTTTCTCCACCAGTTCGGCCTCGCGTTTGCGCTCGGCTTCCTTGGTCTTACGCTCCTTCATTTTGTCCGCCAGATCGCGTTTAAATTCGTCCAGCGTTTCAAATTCGCTGACGTCTTTGGCAAACTCGTCGTCCAGTTCGGGCAGATTTTTGCGCTTGATTTCCTTCAGCTTCACCTTGAACACGGCGTCCTTGCCGGCCAGCGAGGCTTCCCGGTAATCTTCCGGGAACTTGACCTGAATGTCCTTTTCCTCGGCGATGTGCATGCCCGCCACCTGTTCCTCGAAACCGGGAATGAACGTCCCGGAGCCGAGTTCGAGCGAACGATGCTCGCCTTTGCCGCCTTCGAAGGGCTTCCCGTCCAGCGTCCCCTCGTATTCAATGGAGACGATGTCGCCCATCTGGGCGGGACCTTCGTCGACGACGACCAGCTCGGCGTGACGGTGTTGCAGACGTTCGAGTTCCTTGGCGATCTCTTCTTCGGTGACCTCGGTATCAAGGGCCGGCGCCTCCAGCTCCTTGTATGCCCCGAGCTTGACCTCCGGCTTGACCGTCACCTTCGCCTTGAATTTGAACGGCTGCCCTTTCGCAAACTGCTCCACATCCACTTCCGGCCGATCCACCGGTTCAATGCCGGTTTGTTCGACCGCGGACCGGTAGGCGTCCGGCAACAGGATGTCGATGGCTTCGGAATACAGACTTTCCACGCCGAAACGGGCCTCAAAAATATGGCGGGGCACTTTCCCCCGGCGGAAGCCCGGCACATTGACCTTCATCACGACTTTGCGAAAGGCCTTGTCCAACGCTTTTGCCACTTGCTCGGCGTCAACCTCGACTTCGAGGACGCCCACGTTATTCTCTATTTTTTCCCAGGTCGCTTTCATGTTTTGCCGTTTTCCCCTCCGCTGACTTCTTGACGAGCCGATTTTGCCTAATCCGCTCCAATAAACCACTCTATTATAAAACAATCTATCAAAGGTTTTCAAGGACCATCACTTGCCGGTCTGCCCGTTGTCCGCATACCGGTTCAGCCATTGGAGCGCCTGCGCGTAACGGGTACGGATGTCGTCCGTGATGCCGTAACGTTCCCGCACTTCGCCGTCGTCGGCGTTGCCGTGCAGCCGTTCCAGCAGCAACCGGTGAAGCGCCGCCGCCCAGATGTCGGCCGTGGCGCCGTCGTCTTCCGTCATGCGCGCGTACGCGCTTGTGCCAAAGGCGGCTTGCACACACTCCTTCCAGAAGTTGTCCGCGAACTCGGCCAGCGACGGGTCGACCGTCTCCGCGCCGAGACGGACCCGCTCTTGAACCTGCCGGATCACCGGCGGGAAATCCTCGAAACGCAACGGCACCTCGTCCACGTTCACCAGCAGATGCCCGCCGTCCCGCCGCACGGCCACGTACCCTTCCTGCCCATGCGCGCGCAGCACCTGCAACGCCCGGAATTGCACGAGCGGATGCTGGACGACGTCGCTCAGCCAGGCCCGCAATTCCGGCGGAACATCCGGATCGCGCACGAACCGCAACTGACTCAACGCGGCCAATTGCCGTTCCGGATCCCGCCCCCTCGTGACCGCGGCGATCAGCTTCTCCGCGTACGCACGGTCCGCGGAGGCGCGCTCGTTGACGGTGTCGCGCAACCATTCCTCTTCGCTCCGTTCGTCGTCTAACGTCTTCGTCACGGGCCATTCGCCGAGCGTGGCCAGCATCTTCTCCAACCCTTCCTTCAGCGCGCGCCACTCTTCGTGCCAGCGGATCGCTTCTCCGCCGCATTGCAGCAGGAAATCGAGCAGGCGCCAAGCCTCGCCGTACCGTTCGCCTTCCAGCAAAGCGGCCAACTGTCGCTGGTACTGGTCCACGGCCTGCGGCAGCAGCATGACGTTGCGCCCATGGACGGAATCCTCCACGTTTCCGGATGCCTCCCCGCGGCAGCCGTTCGCAGCGGCCGCCCGCATTTCGTTGGCATTATAGCATGAACGAAGCAAAAATCCTATCGCTTGCGAATTCGAAAAATGGCGAATCGGCGGTCCCGCGCGGAAATCCTTTTCGACGGACCGATCCGTGGAATTCCTGTTGATTTTGACTTTCAGGTGTGCTATTATTTTATTCGCTTCGCGGATTCTGACGTTTCATTATGCGGGTGTAGTTCAATGGTAGAACGCCAGCTTCCCAAGCTTGAGACGTGGGTTCGATTCCCATCACCCGCTCCATTCACCGCGACTTTACGGAAGCCTTGCTGAAGCGGGCTTTTCTTTGTTTTGCCGGCAAGCGGCATTGCCTTTGTCCCAGTAGCTCAGCTGGATAGAGCATGCGCCTTCTAAGCGTACGGTCGGGGGTTCGAATCCCTCCTGGGACGCCATACTTAAAGCGAAACAAGCCACCATCGAAGGTGGCTTGTTCTTTTTTTGCCGCGCATTCCGCCCGGGCGCCGGGCGTTTCCCGTTCAGCCTTTCAGCGAGCCGGCCGTCATGCCTTCGACGATCTTGTCGCTCATGACCAGATACGCCGCCAAGATCGGGAGAATGCTGATCATAAGGGTGGCCCCGATCGCGCCCCAGTCGGTCATGTACTGGCCGATGAAATTCTGGATGCCGACCGTCAGCGTCTTGTACTTGTCCGAACCGATGAACGTGTTGACGAAAATAAACTCATTCCAATTGTAGATCATGTTGATGATCGCCGACGTCGTCAGCACGGAGCCGGTCATCGGCAGGATGATGCGGAAAAACATCCGGTGGACGGAGCAGCCGTCGATGACCGCCGCCTCCTCCAGCTCACGGGGCAAAGCGTAATAGAAGCCCAGCATGATCATGATCGTGATCGGCAAATTGAAGGCGATGTAAGCCAGCACGACGGATGCGGGATGATCGATCAGATCGAGCCCGAGGAAAAACTGGAACAGCGGGATGAGCGTGGCGTGAACCGGGATCATGATGCCGACCATGAACAGGCCGAGCGTCAGCCCGCTGCCCTTCCACCGCATGCGGGTGATGGCGAAGGTCGCCATGCTCGCCAGAAACACCGTAAAGACGACCGCGACCGCCGTGTACCACACGCTGTTCAGAAAATAGTTGTCGATGTTGCCCTGCGTCCAGACTTTCACGTAGTTCTCAAAGCGAAACGCTTTGGGGAACGCGAACGGATGCAGTTGGAACACTTCCTGGTTGTTTTTGAGCGAAAACAGAAGCAGCCAATACAGCGGCAAAATTTGCAGCACCGCCACCGCCGTCAGGCCGAAGTACAGGATGCCCTGCCGGATCTTCAACCCCATTCGCCCCCCTTCATGCATAGGTGACCGGATCTTTGGACGCGGTGAACCTGCGGATGCCCCAGGTGAGCACGAGACAGAGGATCAGCAGCATGAAGGCGATCGCGCTGGCGTATCCGAAGTCCTTGACGCGGAACGCCGTCCGGTACATGTAGGATGCGATCACTTCGCTGGCCCCGTTCGGTCCGCCGCCGGTCATGACGTAAATCAGGTCAAAATATTTGAGCGATCCGACCACCGCCAGCACGACGGTGACTTTGAACACTTCGGCGATGAGCGGAACCCGGATCCGCCACGCGATCTGCCACGCGTTCGCCCCGTCGATGCGCGCCGCCTCCACAATCTCCGCCGGCACGCCGCGCAGGGCCGCATAGTAGATCAGAATGTAGAAGCCCGCGTATTGCCACAAAATCGGCACAAACACCGCATACAGCACGATGTTCGGATCGGCGAGCCAGTCGGGCGTGTTGCGGACGCCGAGCGTATCCAGCACCCAATTGACGATGCCGATGGTCGGATGGTACATCTTCAGCCACAATTGGGCGATCGCCACCGAGGACAGCAGCATCGGAATCAGGTAAATTTTCCGGTAGACGCCCGCGCCGCGGATGCTGGAGGACAGCACCAGCGCCACCGCCATATAGAGAACCAGGCTGAGCGTGGAGAACACCGCCAGCAGCACAGAATGCAGAACGCTTGACCAGAACATGTCGTCGCGAACCAATCTCGCAAAGTTGTCCAGACCGACAAACGTCTTCGCGCCGATGCCGTCCCACTGCATCAGACCGTAATACCCGGTCAGCACGATGGGAACATAAATGAGCGCCAGCACGAACAGCAGGGCGGGCAACACATACAGCGCGATGACGCGTTTGTCGGACATTACCTTGTTCATGTTGCGCCTCCTTTTTCCGCCCGGAACCGGAACGGCGCAGGACCGCCCGCACGCCGCGAACGGTCCTGTCGCTTCGGTTCATTCGTCACGGGACTCTCTGTCAACCGCCGTAGTCCTTGGCCAATTGTTCTTCCTGCTGCTTGGCGAATTCCTCAGGCGTGATCGCCTTGCCGAACAGCGCCTGGATCAGGTTCAGGTGTTTCTCGGCGGATGCCGGCTTCATTTGCACGTCGTAATACAACGTAATGTTGCTGGCCTGGCCAAGCTCGTTCAGCAATTCGATGTACAGCGGATGCAGGTCGCCCTTGGACGTGTCGACCTTGGTGGCCGGAATGACGCCCGCCCCGGTGACGGCGTATTCGCCCCACCGCTTCACGAAGTATTCCACGAACAGCTTCGCTTCCGCCTTGTACTTCGAATTTTCCGCCACGAACAGCCCGACGCCCGGACCGCCAACCCAACTGTTCAGGTCTCCCTTGCCGTCCCCGACCGCAGGGAACTTGAAGAAACCGATCTTTTGCTTGAATTCGTCCGGCACGTCCGGATTGGTCGTGTAGTTGGGCAGCTCCCACGTGCCCATCAGGTACATGGCGGCCTTCTCGTTCATGAATTCGGCCTTGCCCTCGTCGTTGGACAGCCCGTTGAAGCCTTTGTTGAAGGCGTTCATGTCAACCAGTTCCTGGATGAGGCTGGCCGCCTTGACGAACGTCGGATCTTCGAAGGATCCGGTGCGGTCCAGCGCCTTTTTCAGCGGTTCGGGGCCGCCGATCCGGTCGACGAGGTACACGTACCAGAGGGATCCCGTCCAGCGGTCCTTGTTGCCGAGGGCAATCGGCGTCACCCCGTTGGACGCGAGCGTGGACACGACGTTTTTGAACTCGTCGAACGTTTGCGGCACTTCGAGATTATGGTTGGAAAAAATCTCCTTGTTGTAGTAAATCGGCGCGATGTTCAGCTCAAGGGGCAGGGCGTAGGTCACCCCGTCAATCGCATACGCTTCGGTGGTGCCCGGCACGAACCGGTCTTTCAGTTCCCCTTGCAGCAGATCGTCCAGCGGCGCGAACATGTTGCCCTTGACGAAAGGTTCCATGTACCCGGCCGCCCAGGTCATGCCGATGTCCGGCAACTGGTTGGACGTCGACAAAATCTGCAGCTTGCTCTTGTACTGCTCGTTTTCCAGCACTTCCTGCTTGATCTTGATGTTCGGATGCTCGTTTTGGAATTCCGAGATGATCTGTTCGACGACTTTGTTTTGCGCCGCTGATACGCCGGCCGGCCACAGGTGCATGAAATTCAGGGTGATCTGGTCACCAGACGGAGACGATGCGCCACCGCCGGTCGACGACGGCGACGGCGAAGCGTTGTTATCGCCGCTTTTGCCGCAGGCGGCAAGCATCAACGCCACCAGCAGGACGGCGAGCCCCAATGAAAGCGCTCTTCTTTTCATGAGAAAGAACCCCCCGATCGCGTAAAATGGTCCGGCATGAACCGCCGGTCCAAGCTTATTCTAACCGGCGGGAAACGACAGATATAAGGCCACGCCGTTTGGGAAAAATTCCGACATTTTTGGTGCGTTTTCATAAACCGTTTTCATTCGCCCACTTTCGGTACCGGTGCGGGCTCAGCCCGACCTGTTCCTTGAAGACTTCCACAAAATACCGGGCGGTCTGGTAGCCGACGCGGACGGCGATTTCTTCGACGGACAGGTTCGTCGTGAGCAAAAGTTCCTTGGCCTTGGCCACCCGCTTGCGGGTGAGGAACTCGCTGAACGTCATGCCGCATTGCTCCTTGAACAACGCGCTGAAATAGCTGGCGTTCATGTGCACGAGCGCGGCCGCTTCCTTCAACCCGATCGCCTCGCCGAGATGCGCCTCGACGTACGCGATCGCCTCGCGAACGGCCGGGTTGGCCGGCGCGCGCCGTTCCAGCTCCAGCAGCCTGTCGTCCGCCATCTGCTCGACAAGGCTGATCCTGCGGTTGCGCCTGCGGGCTTCCAGCGCCTTCTCCACCGCTTCGACCAGCTTCTCACGCTCCACCGGCTTGAGCAGATAGTCGGCCACCTCCAATGTGATCGCCTGCCGGGCGTATTCGAATTCCGCATAGCCCGAGACGAGCACCACCGCCGGTTGCCGCCCGCGTTTGCGCAATTCGCCGATCAGTTCCAGGCCGGTGCCGCCCGGAATGCGGATGTCGCAAACCAGAAGCACGACATCCGGTTGCAGGGCGCGGGCGAGCGCTTCCGGCAAGTTCGGCGCGTCCTCGACGCGGTATCGGCCCGCCGCCCACGTCTCCAAAATCCGGTGGAGCCGGGCCAGTGTCCGCGGCTCGTCCTCCACGACCAAAATCGTCTCCTGCTCCCAATTCCCGGGCATCGTCACCGCTCTTCCCCCTTCATTTCCGGTCCGCTCTCCCGTTTTGCCGCCGCCGGGCCGGCGGCTCATCCTTCGCTTCCCCCGTTGGCCGGCTCCCCATCGGACGTCCCCCCGGCGTCCGGCGTCCAGCGTCCGCCATCATCGGGCGCCCCGGGAGACGGCGGCGGTCCCGCCGGCAAGGTGAACCCCGTCACCGTGCCCTCGCCTTGCTTGCTGGACAACACCAGACCACCGTCGGCGCCGTAGTGCAGGCGAATTCGTCGATGGACGTTGACCAAGCCCACCCCGATCCCTTTGCCGGACACAAACCGGCCGTCGTCCAAATGTTGCCGAATTTCCGCCAACCGTTCCTCCGTCATGCCCGCTCCGTTGTCCCGCACCGTGACGTTCAGCCGCGAACCGTCATCGGCATAACCGACGCGGATCTCGATCTCGCCCTGGCCGATTTTCGGCTCAATCCCGTGCTGAATCGCATTTTCGACAAGCGGCTGGACGGTCAACTTCGGGATGCGAACGGCGAGCGACGCCGGATCGGCTTCAATCCGCCAGACGAGCCGGCTGCCGAGACGCGCCTGCATGATGCGCAGGTAGCGCTCCACTTGCTCGAGTTCTTCGCGCATCGTCACCCATTCGTCGTCGCCCGGACGGGATATCGTGTAACGGAACAACCGGGCCATCGCCATCACCAGATCGGCCAGTTCCTCCTCGCCTTTTTCCTCCAGGGACGAATAAAGCGTTTCCAGCGTGTTGAACAAAAAATGGGGGTTGATCTGGGCCTGGAGCGCCCGGATCTCGGTCTGGCTCTGCAGGATCTCCTTTTCGTAGACTTGGCGGATCAGTTCGTTGATGTGATTGACCATCTGGTTGTACGTATGGTTCAGTTCATTGATCTCCCGGTTGGACGACGTCGCGGTGGCCGGCTTCAACACGCCGAACCGCGCGCTGCGCATCGTCCGGATCAGCTTGCGCAGCGGCTGCGTGATCATCGTGGACAGCATGAACGACAACGCCAGAAACAGCACCGCGCCGATGGCGGCGGATACGAGCAGCGCGTTGCGCAGCACCGTCACGCCTTCGGCGAGCTGGGCAATCGGCGTGAGCATGAGCAGCGTCCAGCCGGTGACGGCGGACGGTTTTTTGACCATGACGTACTCCTGGCGTTCGATGACGACGGTCTGCCTTTCGCTTTGCAAAAGCGCCGGCAGATCGGGAATCGATTCCACGTTGGCGGCCACCAGGGAACCCCGCTGATCGGCCAGCGCCATGATGCCGGCCGAAGGATTCATGAACAGCGGCGCAAAATAGTCCTTGCGGATCCTGACCAGCAGATAACCGCCCGGCGAAAACCACCGCCCCATCAGCCGGACGCTGCGAAGGGCAAGCAGGCTGTCCCCGTCCGGCTCGGCGCCGATCCAGACGAGCGCGCCCTTGCGCTCGTCCGCTTGGCGGATCCATTCGGGCGCCACCAGGTGGTCAAGCTGCATCTCCCCCAGCGGATACAGCCGCTCGAACCGCAAGTTAAACAGTTCCACCGACTGCACGCCGGTCATGAAGTCCTGCGCCCGCTGAACGATCGGCATCAGCGCCTGCCGTTCCTCGAAATCGGCCGGGCGGCCGTAGGCTTCCCGGAACATCAGTTGCTGCACCCGCGAGTCGGTCACGATCTGCAGGGTGAACGTGTTCACCTGCTCGATCAGCGCGTCAAGCTGGCCGCTGGCCTGCAACGCCGTTTGCTGGATGTGGGTTTCGGAATTGTTGGTGAGCAGGATGGACACCGAGCCGAACGTCAACCACCCCACGATGGCCAACACGATGGTCATCACGAGCAAAAAGCCGAACAGGATCTGGTTGCGCAACGTATTGAAGGAACGCATTTCCCTTCGCCCCCCGTGTCGGCCACCATGATAACACGCCACGAAGTTTTTGGCTACCAGACCCTGTCAGCCCGTGCACGGCCGGACTCGGTCCGCTAGGCCGCAGATGGATTGGCGATACACGTTTTTTATTGATCAGATCCCCCTTTCAGGGGGCCGGCGGTTCCGTTTCGCGGTCATCGAGCACATGCATGGAGGCGATGTGCCGCTTCGTTTCCTCCGTGCCAAGCTCGTACAACAGACGGTAAATGCCGCGCAGATGGCCGTCGGTCACCGCGTTCATTTCCGCCTCGCCGGCCGAAAGCCAGCCGGGATAGCGATACAGGGAGGCTTCATCGTCGCTGGCAAGTTCCGCGAACATTTTCTGCAGGCGGTTCAATTCGGCCTCGTTGGCCCGGATCTCGAACTCGAATGCGGCCGCTCCCTTGTCTTCCAGCACTTCTCCCGAGCCGACGGCCACGTAATACGTTTTTCTGCCGTCCCCGGGGCCGCCCTTGGCCGTATCGCCCCCCGCCGTTCCGCCGTTCGCATTCACGCCGTTGGCGCCGCGTTCCATCCGCTCACCCCGCTTTCGAACGTATGTAGGGATCCCGCGTGGGATTTCCCCCGGAAACCTTCCCCTATTTTCACCAGAAGGACAGACATTTTATGCCGGGTTTCGCCATAAATTTCTTGTGATCGCCGGGAGTGCAGACCGCCCGGTCGTGCGGCCGTGGCACACAGAAGGAGGAACGATCATGTGCGGAATCGTGGGCTGGATCGACTGGAATCGCAATTTGACCCGGCAGGCAGAAACGCTGGAACGCATGACCGAAACGATGGAGCGGCGGGGGCCGGATGCGGGGGGCACGTGGCTGTCCACCCATTGCGCGCTGGGTCATCGCCGGCTCTCCGTCATCGATCCGGCAAATGGCGCCCAGCCGATGGTGCGGCCATCCAAGGGCAATGAAGACCATCAGCACGTCATCGTCTACAACGGGGAACTGTACAACACGCAGGAGCTGCGCGACGAACTGCGGCGGCGGGGTTACCGGTTCCGCACGTCCTGCGACACGGAAGTGCTGCTGCTGAGTTTCATCGAGTGGGGACCGGCATGCGTGGAGCGGCTGAACGGCATCTTCGCCTTCGCCATCTGGTCGACGGAACGCGAACAGTTGTTCATGGCCCGCGACCGGCTTGGGGTAAAGCCGCTGTTTTACCGGCATGACGGAGACCGGCTCCTGTTCGGGTCGGAACCGAAGGCGATTTTGGCCCATCCGGACGTTCGGGCCGAGGTGGACGCGGAGGGATTGGCCGAAATCTTCGTCATCGGGCCGGCGCGGACCCCGGGGCACGGCGTGTGGAGGGGGATGGCGGAGCTTAAACCGGGGTGCTGTCTGACGTTCGACCGGAGCGGCCTTCGCCTCTCCACCTATTGGCGGCTGGAGGCGAAGCCTTGCACAGACGGCGAAGCGGAGGCGGCCGAGCGGGTGCGCGAACTGCTGAAGGATACGGTCCGGCGCCAGCTTGTCTCCGACGTGCCGGTATGCACGCTGCTGTCCGGCGGTTTGGACTCCAGCGGGCTTACCGCGCTGGCGGCCGGCTATTACCGGGAGACCGGGCGCGGGCCGCTGCACACCTACTCGGTGGACTACGTGGACAACGAACGGCATTTCCGGGCCCACGCCTTCCAGCCGGATGCCGACGGACCGTGGATCGCCCGGATGAGCGACCATCTGGACACCGTCCACCACACCGTCCGCTTCGACACCCCCGAGCTGGTGGAGGCCCTGGAAGCCGCCGTGCTGGCGAGAGACCTGCCGGGCATGGCGGACATCGACGCGTCACTCTACCTGTTCAGCCGGGAAATCAAAAAAGGCGCGACCGTCGCCATTTCCGGAGAGGCCGCGGACGAAATCTTCGGCGGTTACCCGTGGTTTCACCGCGAGGAGCTGCTGCGCGCCGACACGTTCCCCTGGTCGACGGCGACGGAGCTGCGGACCGAGCTGCTCTCGCCCGATCTGGCACGGCTGATCCGGCCCCGCGAATATCTGGCCGAGCGTTACCGTCAAGCCGTCGCGGAAACGCCGGAGCTGGACGGAGAAGACAAGGCGGCGCGGCGCATGCGGCGCATGGCGTACCTGAACATCACCCGCTTCATGCCGACGCTGCTCGACCGCAAGGATCGCATGACGATGGCCTGGGGGCTGGAAGTCCGCGTCCCTTTCTGCGACCACCGTTTGGTGGAATACGTATGGAATTTGCCCTGGTCGGTCAAAACCGCGGGCGGACGCGAGAAAGGCATTTTGCGCCGGGCGCTGGAGGGCGTGTTGCCGGAAGATGTCCTGTACCGCAAAAAGAGCCCCTATCCCAAAACGCACAACCCGAACTATCTGACAGCCGTGCGCGACCGGTTGCTGGCCCGTCTGGACGATCCGTCCTGCCCGCTGCTGCCGCTCGTCAACGCGGCGAAAATCCGGGCGCTGGCGGCCAATCCGGAGGCGGGATCGCACCTGCCCTGGTTCGGCCAGCTCATGTCCGGGCCGCAACTGTTCGCCTATTTGTTGCAGGTGGATTTCTGGCTGCGGCACTACCGGGTCTCCCTGGCGGTCTGACCCGGGCCATTCATCACAAACACCGCTTCGCGCTCCGGCCGCTACGGACGCCCCAGCCGGGCGATCAGCCGGCGGAGCGCGACGCCGCGGTGGCTGATCCGGTTCTTCTCTTCGACCGGCAACTCGGCCATGGTGCAACCGTGCGACGGCAGCCAGAACAGCGGATCGTAACCGAACCCGCCCGACCCGGACGGCTCGGGGATGATTTCGCCTTCCACCGTTCCCTCTTCGACGATCCACGTATCCGTCGCGGGATCGTACAGCGCCAGGCTGCAAACGTACCGGGCCGGACTGCGCGCGTCGGCGACGCCGTCCCGTTCCGCCGCCCGGCGAAGCTCCTGCAGCAGTTTGGCGTTATTTTCGGCATCGGTGGCGTTCGGGCCCGCATAACGTGCGGAATACACGCCGGGCGCACCGCCCAGCCGGTCCACGCACAAGCCCGAATCGTCGGCAAGCGTGAGCAGCCCGGTGGCCGCCGCAACCGCCCGCGCCTTGATCCGCGCATTGTCCGCGAAAGTGGCGCCGTCTTCCACAATGGGTGGAATGGCGGCGCCTTCGTATTCCCTGAGGTCGATGACCCGTACGCCCAGCGTCGCGAACGCTTCGCGGAACTCGCGGGTTTTGCCGCCGTTGCGCGTCGCCACCAGGAGCGTGTCCCCGGCCCGGATCATGCTTGACCGCTCCCGATGCGCGCGCCCGCTTCGCCCAACACCTGTTGCTGCAGCGCGACGAGCTGGCGGATCCCCTCTTCCGCCAACGCCAGCATTTCGTCCAGCTCGGCGCGGCCGAAGGGCGCGTTTTCGCCGGTTCCCTGCACCTCCACGAAGGCGCCCGATCCGGTCATCACCACGTTCATGTCCACTTCGGCCTGGGCATCTTCCTCGTAGTTCAGGTCCAGCAAAACGACCCCGCCCACCGATCCGACGCTGATGGACGCCAGAAAATCGGTAAGCGGGTACCGTTCAAAGGGCGTTTGCGCCGCCAGTTTCTCGATCGCCAGCGCCAGGGCGACGAACCCTCCCGTGATCGACGCCGTGCGCGTCCCGCCGTCCGCCTGCAGCACGTCGCAATCCACCGTGATCGTCCGTTCTCCGAGCGCTTCCAGATCGACCACGGCGCGCAGCGCCCGGCCGATCAGCCGCTGAATTTCCATCGTTCGCCCGGCCGGCCGGCCTTTGGCCGATTCCCGCTGGTTGCGGGTCTGCGTCGCGCGGGGCAGCATGGCGTATTCCGCCGTCACCCACCCTTTTCCCTGTCCCTTCAAAAAGGGCGGCACCTTGTCCTCCACCGTCGCCGTGCATAACACCCGCGTGTCCCCGGCTTCGATCAGCGCGGACCCTTCCGCGTATTTATTCGGGTTCAATGTGATGGCAAACTTCCGCAACTCGCGGGGCAGCCTACCGTCCGATCTCATGCAATGATGCCTCCCACGTTCGAAATCTTTCCCATTGTAGCAAAGTCCGTCGCAAAACGCATCCGTTCGCCCGCCCGTCGAGAAAAACCGGGGTCAAACCTGCGTCGTCGATTCCGGAACCATTTTCGTTCTTCATGTTTTTATAGTAAGATGGAAGCATCCGACAGGGGAACGTTTCGCTTCCGAAACCGCCGTTTCCTGTCCGCGGCCTGAATTGGCCAACGCAAGGTTGAAAACGTCCTGGAAATATTGAATCAAAGAAATATGGAAACAAACGGCAACAGAGGTGACGGAATTGTCCAAATCCGATGCTTACCGACTGAACAGCCGGGAAGTGGCGAAAGCGACCAAAGAGTGGCTTGCCAGACGCGGCGTCACAACGACGCAGATTGCCCAGCTCGTCATGGTGCTGCAAAAAGATTATTTCCCCGATCTGACCCTGGAAGACTGCATCCGGAACGTGGAAGCGGTGCTGGCGAAACGGGAAGTGCAGAACGCCGTGCTGACCGGCATCCAACTGGACATGCTGGCCGAAGAGGGGAAGCTCCTGCCACCGCTTCAGGATATGATCCGGTATGACGAAGGACTGTACGGCTGCGACGAGGTGCTGGCGCTGAGCATCGTCAACGTGTACGGCAGCATCGGCATGACCAATTTCGGCTACATCGACAAAATCAAGCCCGGCGTGCTGAAAAAACTCAACGATAAAAAAGACAACGAGATTCACACGTTTCTTGACGACATCGTCGGCGCCATCGCCGCGGCGGCTTCCAGCCGCATCGCCCACAACATGCACGGCGATCCGGAGGAAGCGCCGCCCCTCGACGATTGATTCAGTCCGCCAGCCGGAAACGGATATGGCCGCGCCCATCCGTCTCGCGGACAAGCGTCCCCGTTCGCTCCAGGCGAACCAGATGGGCGATCGTTTCGGCCATCGCGAAGCGAAGGTGATGCGGGTCGTTCACGATGCCCGTGCCGAACGTGCGCACGCAGCAGTCGAAGGCGTTCAGGGCGCCCGCTTCCCGCACCCGCTCAGCCATGTCCCGCAAACGGCGGGCGTGATGAGTTTTCAGTTGGCCGATTCGCTCGCCAAACGAGGCAAACGGCGCCCGGTGGCCGGGATACGCCATGACGACGTCATACGCCGCCAGCCGGTCCAGACTTTCAAGGAACGAGCCGAGCGGGTCCGGATCGGCGTCCGGCATCCAGCCGATGTTGGGCGTGATGTCCGGCAACACCTGGTCGCCGCACAGCATCACGCGGCGGGACCGGTCGTACAGGCTCACGTGTCCCGGCGCATGCCCTTCGCCGGGGATGAGCTCCCACTCGGTCCCGCCCATGGTCAGCTTCCGCCCGGGCTCCAGCCATTCCACTTGTTCGGGATGCGGCAGCACCTGCGTGTCGCGAACGCGGTGCAAATGGGCGCGCACCCCGGCCTGGTGTTCCGGCGGCAGCCCGTGGGCCGCAAAGGCGGCCGTCAACGCTTCGCTGAACGTTTCTCCGGGTCCCCACAGCCGCAACGCGTAACGCCGGGCAACGACGGACATGCGCACGACGGCGCCGGTGCGCCGCTGCAACCAGCCGGCCATCCCGTAATGATCCGGATGGTGGTGCGTCACCACGATTTGGCCGATCCGTTCCCAGGGCAGGCCGATCGACCGCAATGTCTCCTCCCAGCACGCCTCCGCCTCCGGCGATCGCAATCCCGGATCGACGACGGTCCAGCCGTCATCGCCCGGCAACAGATACGCATTCACCCAGCGCAAGGCGAAGGGAAGCGGCACCGGCAAGCGGATCCACCCGTCTTGCTCCCGGCCGGGCGCCGGAACTTCCCGAACCCGTCGTTTCATATCAACGTTTTCCCCCGATCAGAATGAGTCGCTCCGACGTTTCGGCGTCGTAGGCCGCCCCGTCGTAATCGCCCCGCACCTGTTGGATGGACAACCCCGCTTCACGCGCCATCCGGCGAAAATCGTCCAGCCCGTACAGCCGGACGCTCTCCACGTAGCGCCGCGGTTGTCCCGCCGGCGGCGTCACCGTGATCCGCTTGATGACGCGCCCGTCCCGAATGGCGCGCTCCTCGCGAATCCGGCAACCGGTCGGCTCGTCCAGCCGCTCCGACAGCGGCACCAGATGCCGCCGGACATGGGCGGGATTCAGATAGTCGATGAGAAACCGCCCACCCGGTTTGAGCACGCGGGCGATTTCGCCGAGCACGCGGGCGTTCTCCGCATCCGTGGCGAAATAACCGAAGGTGGTGAACCAGTTGACCACAGCGTCGAACCGGTTCGCAGGGAACGGCATCTCCCGCATGTCCCCGAGATGCCAGTCAATCCCCATCTCCGGCGCCAGCCGGCGGGCATGCGTCAGCAGCGTCTCGGACAGATCGAGGCCGGTTACCCGGTAACCGAGTTTGCCGAGCGCAAGCGCGTGCCGTCCCGTGCCGCATCCGACGTCCAGCACGCGGGCGCCGGCAGGCAGGCCCAACCAGCCGATCATGCGACGGACCTCCCGCTCCGCGGCGGAAAGGGTCCGGTGGCGGTAAACGATCAGGTAATCCTCACCGAAACTTTCCCTGTACCATTCGTCCAGCCGGGGCGTGTCGTCCGGCGGCGCCGTCCGGTTACCGTTGTCTTGTATCCGATTGTCCGATCCCAACCGAATCCCGCTCCTTCCGGCACGCCTGCCCATCCTTAAGACTCCGGACGTTGCGCCTTCTCCAGCAGTTCCTGCCAGGCCTCCCCGATAATCTTCTGTGTATCGGCCCATAGCTGGGCGAGCCGCCGCTCGGCATCCAGCACGCGGCGGATGCCGCCGTGAAGCAGCAGCACTTCGTACAGTTTGTTCAGCTTGTCCTTTTCCTCCTGGGGCAACTCTTTGCCTTCCAACAGGGCGCGTTCCGCGTCCGTTTGCCGTTTCCGGAAGTCGTCCAGCATCCGCTTCGCGTCGGGATCGCCGGCCAGATTGGCGTTGGCTTCCGCCCACTCCTTCGCTTCCGGGCTGTCCTTCAACGCTCTGGCCAGTTCGTAAGCCTTGTCATAGACGTTCATCACGACTCCTCCTTGCGTGGCGGTTCCCCTTGCCGCTCCTTCCGTTCAACGGTTTGGCCGATGATCCGTTCATTCGCATCGCCTTGTTCATCGGTTCGGCGACCGTCCGTGCCCTTCCGCCGTTTGCCGTCCCGGCTGCGCAACACCAGCGCCGGGCGCCCCGGCCGGCGGCGCGCAAGGCGCGTCTTCACGGAGGCGGCGCCTTCACGGACCGGAGATCAGCCAGAAGCCCGTCTGCAGCAGACCGATGACGCTTCCGAGCAGTGCGCCGAGCCAGGTGATGGCGCGAAGCTCGCGGCCGGAGACGCTGACGATGACGGCTTCCAGACGCTCCTCCGGAAATCGCTCCACCTGCTCCCTCACGACGTCCCTCAGCCGGATGCCGGAAAGCAACCGGTCCGCGTGCCGGGCCAGCAAGTCGAGAAGCGCGCCGGCGACCCGGTCGATGACCCGCCCCCAGGCCTCCTCGTCCGGCCCCGCCAGCCGGGCGACGGGCAAGCGGAGCGCTTCCCGGACGAGACCGCTCCAGGGAATCCTTTCGCCCAACCAGCGGCGCAGCGCTTCCGCCGGTTCGTCGTCCCCCGCGAGCGCCCTAACGGCATCCGCCAGCGGGCGCTCGCCCCATTCGCCGATCCGTGCGGCCAAAAGCGCGGCAAAGGCGGCGCGGACGCGGTCGTTTTCCAGCAAGTCGGCCAATAATGGCGTCAGCCGGCTCGCCAGCTTGTCCTCGTCGACGAACAGGCCGGCGAACAAGCCGACCCAGCCGCCCGCCCGTTCGACCAGGGCGCCGGTCAGATGCCGCAGCAACCGCCGGCCTTCCAACGACACGAGGTGATCGCGCAGGGCGGCCAGCGCCCATCCGGCGGCGGCATCGGCCAGCCGCTCCGGCATCCGCTCGTTCCACCCCGGCACCAGATCGCGAAGCGGCCGGCCGCCCCAGCCGTTAGCCTGCCAGGCGGCCGCAACCGCGTCAGCCAACCGCTCCGCCGCCGCCGGAAGTCCATGCGCGAGCCAGGCTTGAACGCGCGCTTCGCCCGCCCAGCGGCAAAGCAGATCATAGACCGTCGGTCCCTCGCCTTCGAAACGTTCCGCGCCGCCCGGCTCCGTCCGCGCCCGCGCCGCGCGGCCGGCTTCGCGCAGCTCCGTAAAAAGCCACTCCCGCACGCGGGCCGCGGTGGCCTCGCGGAAATCGGGGCGGCCCAACAGTTCGCGGACGCCTTCCGGCGTCACCAGATAATCGGCCACCACGTCGCCCAGCGCGGCGGAAATTTCCGCCTTGCGTTTCGGGATAATCCCCGGGGTGAACGGCACGCGCCATCTTCCGATCCGCCAGGCGCGGCGCGGCCGAAACAACATCCGAATCGCCAAATAATTGGTCACGCCGCCAACCGTCGCCGCGACCGTCACGTTGAGCAGAAGGTAGGCTATCGCGTTCATCGCCAACGTCCTTTCCGCGGGCCGGCAGGGCCAATCACCGAAGGATAGATGTCCTCATATGATGAATTACCTCTCGTTGCCTCAATAACCGCACGACGATGGGGACGGTGGAAGGAGACCGATCATGCCCGCGCGGAAATACCACGTCCAGGTCAGTCCGGGATTGCTTGAAGATGACGTGCTGATTGTCGGCGAGTCGGTGCTGAAAAAAAGCAAAATTCCGCTCCGTTCGCAAGCGGTCCTGCAGTTCGGCGCCTTCCGCCAACCGGTTCGCGTGACGCTGACCGCCAAACACGACGGCGTTCGCATCAGCCAAGGGCTGGCCCGGAAGATGGGGTTCGTCCCCGACGGTCCGCTCCGCCTCCGTTACCAGCCGGAAACGGGTACGCTGGCCATCGGTCCGCTGATCGGCGTACTCGTGAGCCGGGATTACCCGCTGCTGCGGGATCGCCCCTTCGGCGCCATCACCGCATTTTGTCGGGAATTGACGGCCGCTTGCCGACAGCAAGGCGCATATGTTTATTTTTTCACTCCGCAAGGCATCGGGTCAAGTCCGGGCTGGGTGGAGGGGTGGCTGTACCGGGGCGAATGGCAGCGTCTGCGACTGCCGGCGCCGGACGTGCTCAACAACCGACTGACCCAGCGCCGGCTGGAAGGCCAGGCCAGCGTCCAGCGGTTCATGCGGGAGCTCAAGCAACGTTACGGCGGACACGTTTTTAATGAGAAGTTTCTCGATAAAACCGAGGTGTTCGAAGCATTGGAAACGGACCTTTCGTTGCGGCACCTCCTGCCTGAATCACGCGCCCTGCGCGGATTGAGCACCCTCCGGCACATGCTTGCCAGGTACCCCGTAGTGTTCCTCAAACCGACGCGGGGCAGTCTGGGCAAAGGCATCATTCGCCTGGCCAGAATCGGACCGGAACGTTGGCAGGCGTCCTTCACGACGGTGAACGGCATCCGCACCGTGACGTATCCGAGTCTGACCAGGCTGTTTCATGCCTTGGCCGGCAAGATCAAATCGGTCCGCTATCTGGCCCAGCAAGGTCTGAACCTGATCGGAATCGGAGGCCGGCCGGTCGACTTCCGGGTGCTGGTGCAGAAAAACACCTCCGGGCAATGGACCGTAACGTCGGTGGTGGCGAGGATCGCCAACGGCCAGCAATATGTTTCCAACGTGGCCCGCGGCGGCACGCTGTCACCGGCCCGCGACGCCATCGCCCGCTCCAACCTGCCCGCGGACCGGAGGCGCAACGCGACCGCGCGTCTGCGCAAAGCCGCTCTCGATATCGCCCGGGGCCTCGACAGCCGTATTCCGGCGCATTTCGGCGAACTGGGCATCGACCTGGGGATGGACACCGACGGCCGCATCTGGCTGCTCGAAGTGAACTCCAAGCCCTCCAAAAATGACAATACCTCGCTAAGAGAAGGGAAAATCCGTCCTTCCGTGCGGATGATGGTGCAATATGCCTGCTATTTGTCCGGATTTTGAACCGAAGCGAATCGGGGATTCGGCCCGGCCGGCGCTCGGCATTCTGGTCTGCGAACGGACGGGAGCGGAACCCTTCGCCGAAGCGGACTTCATCCGGCGTCTGCAGGCGGAAGGGGACCGGCTCGGCCTGGACGTGTTCGCGTTTGCCCCGTGGTCGGCGGATCCGGTCTCCCGCACCGTGCGCGGCTGGCGATGGAACACCGCCGTCGGTGCGTGGCGAAGCCGCCGGGTGCCGCTGCCGGTCCTGGCCTACGATCGCGCCTGGCCATCCGGCGCCAGGGAATGGGCCCGGTTCCGCTCCGCGCTGTACCGGCTCACGCATGACGTGCGGCCGCTCCGGCTTCTGAACGGACGCTTGCCCAACAAGCGCGCCGTTTACGACGCGCTGCGCCGGCATCCCGACATCCGCGCCCATCTGCCGCCGACAGCCCCGTATGCCGGACCGGACGGCCTGCGCGAATGGCTGGACCGGCACGGCGGGGCGGCGTTTCTGAAGCCGGCCGCGGGTTCGCAGGGACGGGGGGTCCTGGCCGTCCGTCGACTGGCGGATGCGGTGTGGGAACTGCGCGGACGCACCCGGCGCAACGCGGCATTTCGCCTTGAGCTGGCGGACGAAGCGGAGGCGCTGCGGCGCGTCGACCGCTGGATCGCCGGGCGCGCCTATCTGATGCAACCGCTGCTCGCGCTGGTGACCCCGGCGGGCGAACCGTTTGACCTTCGCCTTCTGCTCCAAAAAAATGAAACCGGCCGCTGGATCGTCGCCGGGGCGGCCGTTCGCAGAGGCCGATCCGGCACCGTCACGGCCAACCTGCACGGCGGCGGCACCGCCTTCCCCCCCATGCCGGAACTCACCGGCCTGCTGGGGACATCCGCGGCCCGGGACGTCCTGCGCGAAACGCGCCGGCTTGCCGGAGCCGTCGTCCGGCAACTGGAAGCTTGCTTTGGCCGGTTCGCCGAACTTGGACTCGATTTCGGCATCGATCGCACCGGAAAGCTGTGGTTTCTGGAGGCCAATGCCAAACCCGGACGCGCCGCGACACGGTGGGCGGGCCACCGGGCCGTGGCGTTGTCCCACGTGCGACCGCTCGCTTACGCCAGATCCATCCTTCTTCGACTTTCCAGGGAGGGTCATTCATGAGTTTGACCAGTTGCACCGTCCATTTCACCCGCCAGCCGGAGCGAATCGTCTGGTTCTCGGGACCGCTCGCGCGAGCGCTCCATTTGAACGGGCGCAAAACGGTCAATATCAAAGTGGGCAAGGAACTGGTTCCTGCCAGGCTGCGAACGATCAGACGGTCAGGCTATCACGTGTACATGTCGGCGGGATTAAGGCGGGCCGTGCGCGTTCCCCAGTCCGGAACGGTCTACCTCAGCCAGGTGGACGAGGAAGTGCGCTTCGGCCCGCTCGTCGGGGTGCTGACCGACGGCAGCGGAGCGAGCGCGGCGCCGTTCGGGCCTCGCACGTCGTTCGTCAAACAGTTGCTCCAGCTCGGGCGAAACAAGGCTTACATGTTCGCGTTCCGGCCACGCGACATCAACTGGCAACAGGAAACGGTGTACGCCTGGTTCCTCGGCAGCAACGGCCGCTGGGTGCGACGCGTCGTGCCGCTGCCCGACGTGGTGTACAACCGGCTTCCCAGCAGGCGCGCGGAAACGGGATCGACCATCGTCGCCCTGCGGGACCGGTTCGTGCGCAAACGGATTCCGTTTTTTAACTGGAGCTTCTTTAACAAATCGGACATTTACAAGCTGCTGGACAACGATCCGGAGGCGCTTCGCCATCTGCCGGAATCGATACCCGGTCCGACGTCGGAACAGCTCCGGGACATCCTGGAGCGGCATCAATTCGTGTATTTCAAGCCGACTTCCGGCAGTCTCGGCATCGGCATTTACCGGCTGACGTACCATCCCCGCCGCGGCTATTTTGTGCGCTATCGCCGCAACGGGCAAAACGTGCTGCTCCGCTTCACCAACTGGAACAGCCTGTGGCGGATGCTCAAAGCCCGTCACGGAAGCGGCCTGAACCGGTACGTTGCCCAACAGGGCATCCGGCTGATCGAAATTGACAATTGCCCGATCGATTTTCGCTTCCACATGCACAAGGATGGCAACAACCGCTGGGTCGTGGCCGGCATCGGCGCCAAGAAAGCCGGCCGGGGGAGCGTCACGACCCATCTGAAAAACGGCGGAACGCTGATGACCCCCGAACAGGCGCTCGGGAGGGTATTCGGGAGCCGGGCCAATGAGGTGCTGGAGAAGGCCAAGGAAGTCGCCATCAAGCTGTCGGAGGCCGTGGAACGCAATTACCACCATACCCTGGGCGAACTCGGGCTGGACCTTGGCATCGACCGGGACGGCGAAGTCTGGATGTTCGAAGCGAACGCCAAGCCCGGTCGTTCGATCTTCAAGCACCCGGCATTGCGCGAACAGGGCCTCGCCTCGCTGCAGTACATTCTCGATCATTGCCTGTATTTGAGCAGATTCAGCAGGAGGGATGAGCCGTGAACCAACACCCTCCAGCGCCTCCGGATGCGCAACGGAAGCCGGTCGTGGCCATTCTGACGGTCGACGACGAACTGCGGCATTTCCGGGGAAACCGGGAAAACTTCGCGGATCTGATCGCAACCGGGGAAAAGCTCGGATATATTACGTACGTTGTCACGGTCAAGCATCTCAAGCTGAAGGCCGAACGGCTGCTCGGATACACGTATTTGCCGCACGAAAACAAATGGGTGCGGGGATGGTTCCCGCGCCCGGACGTGGTCTACAACCGGATTCCGCTGCGTGAGGACGAACGGTTGCCAACCGTCAAAAAGAAGCTGAACGTGCTGGCCAAACGCCCGGAAATTTTGCTGTTCAACCGCCGGTTTTTTAACAAGTGGACGTTGTTCCGGTGGCTGCACCGAAACAAGGTGACCCGCAAATGGATCCCGGAGACCAGACGGCTTAACCGCGCCGCCGTATTGTCCGCCATGTTGCGCCGGCATTCGCTCGTCTACCTGAAGCCGGTGCGCGGCAAGGCCGGCGTCGGCATCATGCAGGTGCGCACCCAACCGAACCGGCCGTTGCGTTACCGCCTGCAGATCCAGGAGGAGCAGGGCAGCCGGACTTACCAGTGCAACTCGGTGCAGCGGCTATGGAAGCGGGTCCGCAAATATGCCCAGGTCATCGGCGAACCTTACATCGCCCAGCAGGGCATACCGCTCGCCACGGCGGGAAACAAACGCTTCGATTTGCGGGCGCTCGTGCAAAAAAACGGAGAAGGTCAATGGGAAATTACCGGTATCGGGGCGCGCGTCGCGGGTAACGCCTCCATCACGACGCACGTGCCGCGGGGCGGCAGCATCGAGGAACCGGAAAAGCTGCTGACGGCCGTGTTCGGAGCCAGTCAGGCGCGCCAGGTGATGCGGCAGGCGCGCGAAACGGCGATCGTGCTCGCCAAACAAATCGAACGGTCATCGCGCACGCTGCTCGGAGAGATGTCCATGGATCTGGGCGTCGATACCTCCGGACAAATCTGGTTTTTTGAGGCCAATTCCAAGCCGATGAAATTCGACGAGCCCCATATCCGGCAAAAATCGCTGGAACGGATTTTCCAGTTCAGCCAGCACCTTTACCTGAAAAAACGGAGCGCGACGAATGCGCGGAGGTGACCCCGGATGGTGATGCCGGTGCTCGGCATCATGACGCTGTACCTGAACGACCGCCAACAGATCGAGGACAAACACGTGTACGCGAAGATGACCGTGATGGGAAAGCGGCTCGGTCTGAACGTGTACGTCTTCACGCCGGCGGATGTCGACGACCGGAGGCAAATGATTTACGCGCACGTTTACATTCCCGAAAAAAGAAAGTGGATGCGCCGGTGGCTCCGGTTTCCCCATCTCATCTACGACCGGTGCCGCATCCAGCGCGGCAAGCGTTTCGAACAGTTGCTGGCGTTTCGGCGAAAATACGGGCACTTGACGTATTTGAACCGGCCGTTGCGCAACAAATGGACGGTCTACCAGACGCTCGGCAAGTTCGCGGCGTTCCGTCCGCATCTGCCGGCCACCCGCCCGTACCGTTCTGCACAGGACGTCCTGATCATGCTGCGTCGTTATCCGCTGGTGTTTCTCAAGCCCGTCCAGGGAACCGGCGGTCGGGGCATTCTCCGCATCGACCAGTTGCGGGACGGCACCCTGTTGCTGCAGGGGCGCAACCGCTCCCGCCGCATCGTGCCCGTCCGGCGTATCAGCCGCAAGCAGCTTCCCGCCGCCCTGCGGGCTTGGGCCCGCCAGGGCGACCGTTACATCGTCCAGCAGGGCATCCGCACCGAACTCGACAACGGACGGGTGCACGATTACCGGCTGCTCGTGCAAAAAAACGGCCACGGCCAGTGGCAGGTATCGGGCTGCGCCGGCCGAATCGGCCCGCCCCGCAGCGTCACCTCCAATCTCCACGGCGGCGGCAAGGCTGCGCCGATGAACCTCCTGCTTCGCCGCTGGATCGGCCATGAGGGCAAAATCGAGCGCGTGCGGGAAACGGCCGAATGGCTCGGCGTCGCGGTCGCCCGCACCCTGGAAGCGTCATACGGGGCGCTGTGCGAACTGGCGCTCGACCTCGCCGTCGATCGTTCGGGCCGCGTCTGGCTCCTGGAAGTGAATCCGAAGCCGGCACGAGAGGTGTTCATTCGCGCCGGCGATCGCGAAGCGTACAGGAAGGCGATCCTCCGCCCGCTCGAATATGCCCTGTGGGTGTACCGGCAGAAATACAACCCGTGACGCAATTCCGGCCAGCGTTCCTCGGCGTCCGCGCCGGTGCCCTGCAGCTCACCCGCCGTTGCCGTCCAGCACGTCCAACAGCTCCGCGAACCGGCGGATAACCACGTCCGCACCTTCCAGCTCGCCGCCGCGGGCGAATCCCGCGTAATCGCAGCCGACGACGAACAGGCCGTTGCGCCGGCCCGCTTCCACGTCGGAAGAGCGATCGCCGACCATCCACGCGTTGGAAATTCCGTTTTCTTTCATCAGGAGGCGCACCAGCTCGACCTTGCTTGCGGTGCCGCGTTCGCCGGCGCTGTACAGTCCCGCAAACAGGTCACCGATGCCTTTGCGGTCCACCACGTGGCGAACGTAGGGCCCCAGTCCGTTGCTGGCCACAAACAGCCGAATGCCGCGCCGTTTCAACTCCCGCAGCGTTTCCGGCACGCCGTCGTACAACTGCCCTTTCCCGGCGGCCAGATCCTCCAGTTCGTATTGCAACAGCAATTCATTGGCTCTGGCATGCGCGGCCGCCGAACCGTCGGGCATGACCCGTTTCCAGATGTCCTCCAGCAACATGCCGAGCGAGCCGTACATCCGTTCGAGGGGCGGCGTCGGCCGGGTGTACAATCCTTCCCTGCGCAACGTATCGAATACGCGATGGTGGACCGATTCCAGCAGCGTTTCGGTTTTGAACAGCGTACCGTCCAGATCGAACAGGATCGCCTCCGGATACGGCCGTTTTGGTTGGCGGGATTCATTCGTCATCCGTTACTCCCCTCCCTGGTGCTCTTTGACCATCATAGCCGAAAAAGCGGGCAAAGCGCAAAAAGCAACCGCAAAAAACGACACGGATGACGAAGGCGCGCGTTTCCGGATTTGGCCTCTCGCCATAAAACAAACTCCCGCGTTCCGTCGGGGAACAGGGGAGTTCGTTTTCCATTTTATCCGGCGTCAATGCGTGACCGGCAGATACACTTTTTTGTGATCCCGCTCGGCCTTGAGAATCTCCACCGCCTCGCGGAAGCGCAGCGAGTGGACGACTTCGCGCTCCCGGAGAAACTTCAGGCTGTCCTGCAGGTCGACGTCATCGGTCATGTCAATGAGCCACTGGTACGTCGCCCGCGCCTTTTCCTCCGCCGCGATGTCTTCGTACAAATCCGCGATCGGATCGCCTTTCGCCTGAATATAGGTGGCCGTCCAGGGAACGCCAGCCGCATTGTTATAAAACAGCGCGTTGTCGTGATTCACGAAATGGGCGCCGAGCCCGGCCGCTTCCAGTTGCTCCGGCGTCGCATCCTTGGTCAGTTTGTAAACCATGGTGGCGATCATCTCGAGATGGGCGAACTCTTTCGCCCACAATAGATATCTGTTATTTTTGCGACGACACAAAGAAATCCCCCGGGCGGTGCTTCCGCACGCGGGGGACGTCTATATTATACCAAAATTTTGTTTATGTTGAACTATACGTTGCTTGATAAGGTTCGTCAATCTCATTCACTATTTTTTGTAATTCAGAAATTTCTTCGCAAAAATTCATTACTTCTTGAATTTGTTCCAACTCAATTGCGTTAACATCAATATTGAAAATTAGACTGTAATTTAAATTTTTCATCTCGCTAGCCCCCTTCCTGTAATTAATTTCTTTCCAGCTTTCAATTCAACATCGTTACGAATTCTGGAAACATCTATTATAAAATGACACTTTGGGCATTCGAATTGATTATTACCGGGGAAAGGAATTCTTCCTTGTTTTAAAGGAACGTCTGGTTCAAAATTTGCTTGAATCTGAAAGACATTTTTACATTGTGGACATTCTATCTTTATATCCGCACTTTCAATGTTCTGTTGAAATTGCTGTTGTTGGGGATTTCCAATAAGTCTATAAATTTGAGAATTAACAGTTTCAAATATTTTGTATATATTTGATTGGAAAGTCATCTGCATAAGAACATGATATCGACGAATTGCATCAGCCAATTCAGGATTTTGAGAGTAATCATTAATAATTAATTTCATTTTTCGTAGATCTTCTATTTTAATAGATCTTCCATGAGAAAGCCAGTGTTCATGCTTGCAAAGCAAAGAGGCTATCTCGTTTGCTCGCAAACGTTTTTCTTCCTCTGTGACAGGTTCGCCCGATGAAGAATGATGTGTCCATTTTTTAAACTTATATTTAACGAGCCATTCAGAAACAAGAACTTTGGCAAAATCAAGGGCATTTTGCGCTTCTTCGATCTCTCCTGGTGATATCCCTTGTAAAATTGGTATGTATGCCTTACTTAAAATTTGAGTTCGGTCTGCTTCTTCTTTTATTTTTTCAATTCCCTTTATTAACGCTTCAGCTGAATAGCGTTTTCCTTGGGGAGTTACAATTTGAGCATCAATTGGGCCAAGCGATGACATTGGTTCCATAAGGATATCATCGCCTGACATTGCCATAATTGTTCCTGAACTCTTAGCAGTTCCAGGAATAATAAACGCTACATCATCATATTTTTGCCTTATCATTTTAACAATATCCTCAGCAACTTCCGCAACTCCACCAGGTGTTTCAAGAATGATATCAAGTTTTTCTCCTGATAAATTGGAAAGTTGATCGCTAAAAGGGAGGAGATCATCGTAACCAATTGATATGGGTGCTTTCCCTCCCTTATTTAAATCCGCAGCATACACAATGATATCTCGTCCACGAAGTTCTGATATGCGTTGTAATTGACGTTTTCGCTCACGATGTATTTCATTAATATCCATTCTTCTGTCCAAATATTCAGAGTAAATCCCCAAACCCAATGGCCTCCTTGCTTAATGCTTAATGTATGAAATTGTTTCCATAAGGAGACCCGGATTCCTTCCTAAAAATTTTACATCAAACAATAAAATTTGTTTATAACCATTATTGAAAGTACGTTTCACTAATAAAGGTCATTCGTATGGCAACCCCCCGCCAAGCCACACGGCCAGGCGGGGATACCTAAATTGGCACCATGAAATCCGTTGCGGAAGCGATTCCCGCCGGTTTTTCATTCGCGCTCCCGCGTCTGCTTCACAACCTGATGCCCGTACACCGCGAACGCACCGCACAATACCCCTTGGATCACCGACTGCACGGTCAACCCCTGAAGTGCCACCACGGCGACAATTGCGGCCGCCGTGACGATGTACACGATCGTCCAGTCCGGCAACCGGGGCGTGTTTTTGAGGATCGCCCCCAAAGCCCAGCATGCGGCCACGACGACGAACAGCGACGGGTCGATGAGTCCGAAGAGCGTTTCCCAGTCCATTTCACGCTTCCCCTTTCACAATTGCGGTTTTCGTAGTTTGATCCCAACTGACTTGCAAACCGAGCGCTTCACCAATCGCGCGCAGCGGAACATAGGTCCGGCCGTCGATGATGTATCCGATGCCGATGTCCTGGCCATTCACGACGACGCGGGCGGTGCCGCTCACCTTCGGCAACTCACCCCCTGGAGTGATGTTGGCCGGAGCGGGGGAGGTTTCAGCCAGTTTCTTCCGCAGCCCGTACACTTCCACGATCCCGGCCACGATGGCCGCCGCGCATTTCCGGCGGTAGGTGTCCGTTTTCAGGAGCGCAGCCTCTTCCTGGTTCGTCATGAACCCGCATTCCACGAGGATGGCCGTCATGCGGGTTTCCCTGAGAACGTGGAAATCCGCGGGTTTCACCCCGCGGTCCCGGCGGCCGGTAGCAAGGATCAGGTTTCGATGCACCGCCTCAGCGAGTTTCAGAGCGGAGGCCGGCCGCGTCTTGTACACGAACGTTTCGATGCCTTTTGCGTCGTTCCACCCACCGGCGCCGTAGGCGTTCGCATGGATCGAGATGAACACGTCCGCGCCCCAGGCGTTCGCTCGGTCTGTGCGCTCCTGGAGCGGGACGTCGCGGCTGTCGTCGTGGGTCAGCAGGATTTCGACGTCCTCATACCCGTGCAGCAGCTCGTCCGCCACGTAGCGAGCGACAGCGCTATTGAAATGGTACTCTCGCATGCTTCCGTCCGGTGTCCGCTTACCGGGAGTCTCCGGCCCGTGGCCGGCGTCGATGGCGACCTTGAACACTTTCTTTTCTCCTCCCTTCTTCACGATCAGCGCCGATCCGAGCTTCCGCCCCCAGCCGGTGTCATACGGCCATAGATAGGAGCTTCCGCCGCCGTCGCCGTTCAGTGCGTCCACGCAGCCGAGGCGCTGCATGATTTCGGCCAGCTCGGACAGGTACACCTCTCCGAGCGTGCGGACGAGAACCAGACGCCCATCGGCTGTGATTCCTGCAGCGGTGCGGATCGCCCGGCGCTGCCAAATATCCGAACCCGTCTGGTCCCGCGCGATTCCGTCCCCGACAACGATTTTTCCGCCTCGGAGGAGCGGCGGCGACCCCTGCACCGCCCAGACGGCCGTCTCCGGCGCCTTGCCGATGTGGATCGACCGGTCCGGCAGCATATAGAGCTCGTCCCGCGGGGCGGTTTTCGGAATGTCCGGGACGACGACCTGGCCGCCCACGATCAGCCGGCCGATCGGCTGCCCGACGGTGGTGTCCGCGAAATTAAAATTGAGGGCGACATCCGCGCCCTCCGTCTGGGCGATTTCTTTCACCGTTGCGCCCGGACGGTATGCAGCCCTGATCTCATCGGTGCGTGGATCAGCGACGATGTAGAGCGTCTCGACGTAATGGATGAGGCGCCGGATCATGACCCGCCTCCCTCCAGTCGATCAATCCTCCGATGCGCCTGCTTCGCCGACTCCTCCACCCGCGTCACGCGCTCGGCCAACATGTCGTAGCGCTGCCCTTGCGCCCGTAGTTCGTACCTGAGATCGTCCACACCGTCGCGGATGTACTTCACGGCGGCCCTCAGCTCGCCGTCCGCCGCCCCGTCCTGCCGCACGGTCCGGGACCGGCCGAGCCAACCGAGAACGATGCCGCTGATTGCGGCGGCCGCTGAAATGAGAATTGCCCAGTCCAGAGAGACCACCCCCAAATGAAAAGGCTCCGCCTCAAGCGCTCAGCAGGGACAACAGGACCTGTTCCTTTACCTTTTCATCGACAGCCTGCTCGACCATCGCCGAAACATACGCCTCCGCCCGGGCAATCGCCGTCTGCTCATCCATCGGCACGAATCCCGCGCTGTTCGGATCGTGCGGCTGAACGATGCGGAGCGCGCCGTCTACGTAGATGCAGTAGACTTTCCCGCCATCCGGCCAATCTCCGCGGTTACGCCAGTATTCCGGGGGCTGACCGGCAAGGTCCGACACCTCGTCCCAGATCTCGATGCGGTAGCGGGCGCGTTCGGCTTGCTCCAGCGGCGTGCGATCGACGGCAGCAAGTGCCGCCTGAACGTCTGCGAGTGTGCCGGTATAGCCGTACGTGTTTCGAGCTTCCGAGAAAAGCTGCAGTGCGCTGATCATATGAATTCCTCCCGTGAAAAATTTTAAGGCCGCGTGGCGGCCCAGGATTGGATGGTACGGAGTAATTGCAAAATATTGGGATCAATGTCGTCATAGCGTTCGACGGATGATGTTAGCCCTCCCATAACCAGCACCCTATCATCGCTCAGCGGAGCAGCAGCAAAATTGGGGCGGGTATTAAGCATACCGGGTCGTACTGTCCATGTATTTGTCGTGTCGTCATAGCGTTGAGAATATGTTGGAATTCCACTACCACCTATGGCCAACACCCTATCACCGCTCAACGGAGCGGCAGCAAAACTAGATAGAGATACAATCATACCTGCCCGTGATGTCCACGTATTGGTATTGTGATCATAGCGTTCAGTAGAGTTTTGTTGTGAGACACCTGACCCCCCCATAACCAACACCCTATCACCGCTCAATGGGGCGGCGGCAAAATTGGAGCGAGCAGTAAGCATTCCGGCCCGTGATGTCCATGTGTTTGACGCATCGTCGTAACGCGCGACGGTATTAGTTGGCGTGCCACCAGACTGCGCACCTCCCATAACCAACACCCTATCACCACTCAGCGGAGCGGCGGCAAGACTGAAGCGAGCAGTAGGCATGCTGGCCCTCGATGTCCATGTATTGGTGTTGTGATCATAGCGTTCTACGGTGGTCAAATAATCTGAACCAATTGTTGTTCCACCCATAGCCAACACCCGATCACCGCTCAACGGGGCGGCGGCAAGATTGGAGCGAGCAGTAGGCATGCTGGCCCTCGATGTCCATGTATTGGTGTTGTGATCATAACGTTCGACTATGTTGGAACGAGAAGTGGAGACCCGCCCCCCTATTGCCAATACTCTATCTCCACTGAGCGGGGCCGCGGCAAGATCTTCCCGCGCAGTTGGCATATCCGCGCAAGAAAACCAATGTTTTATATCTCTCATCATAGATATAATCTGTCCAACCAGCGCATACGTCACCGCGTCCACGACATCCACCTCCCATCACGAAACGGACCTTGTGATACCCGTCAGGTTCCCGCTGGCGTCATATTGGAGCGTCTGCGTCACCGTGACGCCCCCAGCCACCTCGACGACGCTGACCAGCTTTCCGCCGGAATAGTTGAGCGTGGTCGTTTTGACCGTGTTAGCGCCGTCTTTTTCCGTCACCGTCGAGAGATTTCCGCCACTGTATGTCAGCGTGATCGAGCGCGTGTGCGTGTGGTGTTGGACGGATTTGATCAGCGACACGTCGGAGTTGGCGTCGCCGTCCTGGATTCCGGCGGCGAAGGTGGGGCGGACATCTGTACGGGCGCGATTAGCCACTGCGTTGTCGACGTAGCTTTTATTCGCAGCATCGTTGGCCGCGCTTGGAGTTGCCACCTGTGCCCGGCCGGAGGGATCACGCTGCATCAGCGTGTTCGGTGTGGCGGCGCTGGTGGCACCGTGGATTCCGGTGGTGGCGTCGGTGTGGGCGGCAAGACCCGCTTGTGCGGCATCAGCAGCAGTTTTTGCTTCGTCCGCGGTTTGTTGAATTTGCTGTATATCTGCCTTTTCTGCCGCCTTCTGCTGCAACTCTTCCAGCGCTTTGAACGTCCTGTGCATCTGCCAGTTCCAATATTCGGCCGGCGGCCTCTCCCCGGGTTCCCAACCCGTGTTTCTCTTTGATTCAGGCGGTTCTACACCTTCCGCATGCCAATCCGGCAACTTTTCCTGAAATGGCATATTCGCGTCCCTCCAATTCAAATAGGTAAGTCAGGCACGTTACCAGGCGAGTATGCGGCGCCAAGTGTGCCGCCAAATGTTTGGTTAATGTCGGCGAATCCCATTTCTGGATCAGGCGGATCGCCGATCGACCCGTACTTGAACGTCCCGGTCAATTCGATCACGCCGACACGGACGCCCGCCGCGACAGTGCGCTGCACGATTCGTGCGAACTGCGCGGGGTCCATGCCGACTTCATTGATTCGCTTCAAAGGAAGCTGAATGATCGAGATCGCGGCCGGCTCCGGTGCCACCGGATCGTTGTAGAGCTCAACGATTCGAATTTCGCTCGGGTCCGTATTCAGGGCCGTTGCCAGCACCGTAATGATAGTGTTTATGTCGCCCTTCGAAAGATTGCGGGCGATCTTGGACTTGATGAGGATACGGAAAATTTCGTCCGTCGCCACCCCGCGCGGCTGCCCCACGTTCTCCCCGATCCGGTCCAGCGTGGTGCCCTCGGCCTTATCGATGTCGCGCCATTCCTCCACACGCTGGACGGTTTGCTCCAGCTTCTGCATCTGGGCTGCGAAAATGGCCATTAGCTTGCCGATGTTCGAATCCGGGTCCTTTCGGAAAACATCCGTCAGTCGCCGCAGTATGTCCTGGACGGTGATCATGCCGCATGCACCACCGAGATGATGGAATGCGACGTTTGCGCGACCTGCTGCTGGTCGATTGGGATATTCGTCTGGACCCAATTCAAGCCATCAGTGGACAGTTCGACGATGGCGTCCTCGATGCCGGGAACTTTGTACACGGCGGCGATGATGCGGGAATGAATGACGTCGTCACCCATGTTCAGGCCAACATACAGCTGGCCGTCATAGCCCTCGCCACCGATGTACCGGATGATGGCCGATTCGACCTGCACGTCGCCATCGACCGGGTACTGATTGTTCGTACGGATCGTGACCCGGACGTGGATCGGCACTTCTTCAGCATATGAAAACCGGATCGTGTGCGGGTTCCCCGAAATATCGTAGACCACGACGCTTTCCGAGCCGTAGGATTCGATGCCGGCGGCTTTCGTGCTCAGGATCGTCTGGCCGATGTCCTGGGGTGCGCCGCCGAGCACATACGCTTCGAACGATTTCGGCGGCCGGCCGGCCGCGTCCGTGGTCATGGTGTTGTTCTCGATGACCACCGCCGCCCTGACCCCAGGTGTGCGCAGGAGCGCTGACCGAATGCTGTCGATCGTCGCGGCGCCGCCGCCGGAGACCGAAAGAGCGAAACGCTCGCGGAATTCCTGGTCCGTCTCCTTGTTCTGACCGCCGGAGGTCGGCGCCGGGTTTGTCACGCTCGTGATATTCGCGTTCGGGTTCGAAATGACGGTAATCGTATTCGCCGCCACATTGCCGATCGTCCCGGGCTCCAGCGCCCGAATCTCCCCAGTCCCGACCCCGCTGCTGTCGAGCGTGATGTCCTCGACTGTCTCAAACACCACCCCGGACGGCGTTTCCACGCGGAATCCGGCCGGCTCCGTGTGCCCCGGCGTGCCGGTGAGATGGATCGTCCCCGTCGCCCAAGTGGCGAGCTTCCGCTGAATGCCGACGTAAGGACCGAGGCGGTCAAGCTGCACGCCTTCGGCAGTATTCACGTAGCCGCTGTAATACGTATTCTCAGCCGTCTGCCAGACTTTCGAGAGGAACCACGCGAACAAGCGCAGTAGGATGCCGAGGAACGACCGTTCCGAAGTGTTCACGTTCTCCCCGAAGCGCGCCTTTGCTTCCGCTTCCATTTCCGCGAAGATTTCTGCGTAGGTCGGGCGTTTGAAACCTTTGGCGTCAAGCATTCAGCGTCACCTCCCCTTCGATGGATTCCCCGCTGACCGCCACCGCTCGGAACGAGGCGATCAGTTTCCGGTTTTTCAGGTCGCGCTCGATCCGGATGTCCTCCACGCTCTGGATTCGCTCGTCCTGCATCGCGCCCCGGATGATCTCCGCCCGCATTTCCTCGTCGTTCGGCTTCTTGCCCACGAATGCTGCATGCCTAATTCCGATTTCCGGGTTCAAGAACCATTCCCCCCGGTTCGTCTGCAGGCCGATGTAGACCGTCTGCCGCAGCTCGTCTTTGCCTTCGACGATGGCCAGATCGCCTTTCTCGAAAACGATGTCGCCATCCACGATTTTGATGTCCTTCACGGGATCAGCCTCCCCAGTATGACCGCGTCGTTCAGACTGTGATGCCGGGTGGAATCCGGAAGCACAGGCCGCCCGCCGCCGGCCAGCACGGAATCCAGCGCGCGCTCCGAAAAGGCGACGAACACAATGTCTCCTGGCTCGTAAACAGGCACATACTCCTGCGGTTCGCCGCCGCCAACCTGAAAACGCTGGGCCAACACGGGCACATTCTGGACGACCGGAAGCTCCCGGGCCTGACGCCCGACTTCCTTCGTCATGTGCAGGGGTTGGATCGTCGCCCGGCGCCGCGTCTCGTCGTAGCTGACGATGCGCGCCGGCATGGCCGTGTGCAGGTGCAGCAGATGCTGCCTGATGAAAGTTTTCAGGAACTCCTCAGCGTCCGGCACTCTCGATCACCTCCGCCGTCGTCAAGAACGTGTCCATGTTGCAGACGTGGCGCCCGCGCCGCACCCGGAACCTCCCCCGGACGAATTTCGATTCCAGATCAATGATCGACGCCGTCGTGATGCGGTGCTGCAGCAGACATTCGATGTGGTAGCCCTTCACGCCGTCGCGTTCCTCGAAGCGCTCCGGGCTTCCGACCAGACCGGTGTCGTTTCGGAGCACGAACCGCGCATCGTCACCGTCACTCAGCGCGCGGATGTACAACTTGCCGCGGTTGATGTAGAACGCGGCCCCGCAGTCCTTCGCCACTTCCTCGCAGTGGTCGATGATGGAGCCGCTGACAGTGTAGCCGTCCGTGTACACCTTGTTTTTCGGTAGCCGAAACGCTCCGATCGGTACTTTCAGCAGCGGAATGAGGTCGTTCAGGATCGTCCGGCCGGTCACTCCCGGCGCATATGCTTTTTCCTCGATTTTTACGCCGGTCAGGTCCGGACCGTCTAGCACGTAAATGGACGTCACCTTGTCCGGTCCGTCCTTCCGCGTCGAAACATAAGACACCCGGCCGGAAAGCAACAGGCCGACGTCGCCTTCATATCCGGCGTTGATGGTCAGGATGTCATTCCGCTTGATCCGCGCGATGGTGTCCTGGCTCAGGTTGTAGATGCGCACCACGCTTTCGTTTGGACTGGCGTCGTCATCGAACGGCACGTCGAATTCGATGTAGAGGTCCTTTGAACGGAACGTCTTTCCGCCGATGGAAACCTCCACAACCCTACCAAACTGCTCCATTTACTCCACCACCTGCAGGAACACCGTTTCGCCAAGATTCGAGTACCCGACGCGCTCTTCCAGGCCGGCGTCGTCCTTCGGCACGAGCTGCAGGACTGGGAACCGCTGGTCGAACACATCCACGAAAAGCGGCACGCCGTAGACCAGCTTTTCGCCGTACACCAGGACTTCACCGTCCTTGTACAAGTCGACTGTAAAAAAATCGAAATCCGCATTGTAGCGGACCTCGATTTCGAACGGTTCGGCGCCGAGCAGGATTTCGAACCTGTACGGCGTTTGCTCTTTTTGAATCGGCACGTACATTTCAGGCGACCCTCACCTTCTGGCCGATCTGCAGCTTCTTCGGATCAATGCCAGGATTGAGCGTCAGCAGCGTCTGCCAGTTCGTCCCGTATTTCGGCGCGATGCTGTACAGCGTCTCCCCGCGGCGGATCGTGTGGGTCTGCGGGGTGCCTGATGGAGGCCTGCCAGCGATCTGCTGCCGGCCAGCATTGGTCGTGGATTTCACCTGGGCAAGCAAGATCGGGTCGTTTAGGAAAGGTGCATAGCTGGGCTTCGCTACCCGGACCTGCTGCAAAGTCATGGTGAATCGAAACCCGTTCGCCACCTCATAGTCGTGTTCCGTGCTGATATTGGCGATGAGCGCCCGGCGGAAGGCGTTTCGGCCCACGTAATCGACCCGTTCGCCGCGCGTCATCATCTCGATCAGCTTTGCTCGGATGTTTGCCGCCTCGTGCCCGAGGATTTTCCCGGTGATTGTCATTGTCGTCGGAAGTCGTTCCACATGGTCGGTGAGAGCGATGTCTTCCTCGACCGGATACTGTGTGATATTCACAGCATAGTCCGGTGTCTCCGAAATGACGTGGATCTCATAGCCTGCCAGCATGGCCATGCGCGTCACACCTCCGTGATCGCCGGGTGATTGCGCCGCAGCCTGCGCCAGAACTCTTCGAGACCTTCGCGCGCCCCCTGTCTGGCCGCCTCTTTTACCGCTGCCGAGCCGCCGGCGGCTGCGGCTGCCGAGACATTGACGTTGATCGTTGCGTTGATCAACGGCGCCGCGGCCTGCGCCATTCCCCTCGTATATTCCCGGTTTTCCTGCCTTGTTAACACGCGTTCGCCTTCATGAAGGCGTGCAATGTAGTCGTCCTTCGGGACATACGGGAGTCCGTCGGCGTGACCAGGCAAAAGATTTCTGAACCAGTCCTGAACCTTCTGGCCGAAGCTCTTTTTAGGCACCGGAGCAAGGTATGTGTTTTCCCACCCTGGCAACGGTTGATCTTTGGGCTTGCTTTCGAGCCTCTGATAGAAGTCCACCATGCCGCCGAGACGCTTTTCTTCCCGTTCCTTTCTTCTTTCGTTTTCCCTTTCAATGGCACCACTTAGCGCGGAGGAAGTTCCAATGGTGGCAGCAGAGGCTAGCTTTACAGGGATTGGGCCAGGTGTTGAGATAAAAGCAAGCAAGGCCGATAATTCGGGATTTTGTTGCGCAAAATCCTTTAAACCGGTTAGCATCCCTTGGCCTACTGCAGCACCAACTTTGGCCGCAGCATCAAGGAGAGGCTGCGACGCCTTCAATGCGCCCGCCATGAAGCTGACGAGACCTTCTGCCGCTTCCTCCATTTTCTGTTTCCCGCCGCCGTTGTACCATTCGGTGATTTTCCGTTCGATGTCTGCGAAAACGACCTCGATTTTTTTGTTGAACGGCAATTGCTGGAATTTCTCGTTTTCGAGGTAGTTCCGCTGGATGTATTTGAATACCCGTTCGCCCTGGCGCAACAGGTAGTCGAATCCTTCGTATGCTGCTTTTTCGAGTGCATCGCCCCACCGCCGAATTTTGTCGTCGTTTTCCTCAATCCATCGGTTTATCTGCTGGAAGCGAGGTTTCAAAGCCCGTGCAAGACCATCGCCCCAGCGCTTCACGGCTGCAAGGTTAAATGTTTCGAGAATCTGGTTCTTCAATCCATCAAGCGAATCCGCCTGCTTTTGCAGCATGTTCGGGAACCGCTCGTTCATGCCCTCTATGAGCATGGCGATCGCTTTGTCGGCCGGGATCAGCCCTTTGGACGTCATTTTCATGAGTTCCTGCGTGGATTTTCCCATCTTCTTAGAGAGGATTTCCCACGCCGGAATGCCAGCCTCGGTCAGTTGCAGCATTTCCTCGGCGCTGACCTTCGACTTGGCTTGCATCTGACCGATCGCCCTAGTAATCCGGTCGATCAGTTCCGTGCCGCCGCCCAGGCCGGCCGCAGCGTTCCCAATGGCCGTGAGATATGGGATAACCTGTTCAGAGCGAAAGCCAAACGCCAGCATCTGTTTCGCGGCTTCCTGTACGCCCGCTACGTCGAACGGCGTCGCGACCGCGAAGCGGTTCATCTCTTCGATGAACTTACGTGCCTTTTCCGCGCTCCCGAGCATCGTTGTGAACGCGATCTCCGCCTGCTCGAATTCACTGGCCACTCTGAGGGGATTAGTTAATCCGTACCGGACAGCGCCATATGTCGCCGCACCGCCGATCAGCATTCCAGGCAAAGAGAACGGCGCCCGGAGAATCGAGGTGCTCATGCGCCAGAATCTGTTCGTGATATTGCGACTGAGTCGATCCATGCGTTCGCCAAACCTAATCACTTTGTTTATTTCATGGCCCATGGATCTCCAATATCTGATGTTATCGCGAACACCATTTCCAATACTTTTCAGTGATCTTGTTATAGCGGAGCCGAATACATTCGAATTCCGTGACGCACGCTCAATGGCACTACCTAGACGCTTCACCCCTGCTGTTGTTTCATTGAGGTTTTCTCCGAGTTTTTTTGCATCCTTGGCTGCATCTTCAAGATCTTTTTCAAATTTATCAACTGCTCCGCCAAGCATGGACGCCTTGATTTCGTCCAGCAACTTGTCCAGTTTTCTCAGCGGAACATCATCGATCTTCCATCCGACCTCGGCATACAGACTTCTCAGGGCTTCGCCGGCCACGGGAATCCACCTCCTCTCCGCGGGAACATATCAAGTGCGGCGTTGGCTTCGAGCAGCTCGTCCCAGTCCATCCGGTCGACCTCGGATGGCGGGATACCACCTTCATACACCAGGCGCCAATACAAAAAGCGCTTGCGCGCTTCGTTTTCGTAGAATCCTGGCGGCCTATTGGGGATTGTTAAGAAATCGAAAGGCCGCCTCGAACACCTCTTCCATGATGTCGAGGTGATCGTCCCAGAAATCCCAGTCGGTTTTCGGGTTCACGATCACGTGCTCCATAATCTGGCCGTAATACTTCTCGGTCAGCAGGTTGCCGTACCGGTCCTTGCTTTCGTCGGCCATCTGCAGAGCTTTGCGAACGCCCGGGAACTGGAACGTGAATTCGATTCCGCCGATCGTGACGGTCTTCTGCTTCGGTTTCTTGATTTCGCTCATGATTCACCCTCCCATGAAAAGAGGGGCCGGATTCGGCCCCTCATTCCTGCGTATAGTCGAACACTTGGATTTGATATACCCTCGACTCGACATTGTTCGAGTACGACCTTGCGGCAGGCCGCAATACGCGAGCCTGTGTCCCGCCGGTCTTCTCCCGCGGCTCGTTCTGCGAAATCACCCAAACCGATACCGTCTGTTTCGAGGCGGCCAGACGGTCCAGATAGGGTACGGACGGAGAGGTCTGCTGAAGCGTTATCGTGACGGAGCCCAGCGGATTGTTGACCTCTGCCACAGCTACATCCCCCTGGGCGCCGACGGACGTCTGGAAAGTATCCTCCGCCTTCTCGCACTCAACAAAAGACCCTTCGGCGAATCCGGTGATGTACACGCCGCCGACAGTCACCGTGACGTTTTTGGCGTCATACGACCTGATTTCAGGCATGATCGTCTACCCCTCCTTACACCGTGATCGTGCCGCGGATGGTCGCCTCATGCACAGCGCCAGCCAGCTCGAAGCTGAACGTCGCGCCGGTGTACTTCCGCTGCGCACGGTCGGCCGGGTTCGTTTCCTCCCGCGTCGGGAAGTTGGTGCTGTACAGCGGCAGGCCGTCCGCATCCTCGGCGATGATCCCCTGATTGAATGCTTGCCGCAACACGTTGATTGTGGCGGCTTCGAGCTGTGCGATTCCGGCGTTCGTGAACGGGATCTTCGGCGACTGGTTGAGCAGTTTCTGCAGGCTGTGCTCGATGTTCACCTGCACCCAGTCTTTGGCCATGATGACGTCGATGTACTCGCCGGACACAACCTTGCCCTCGCTCGTCACGTCGTCCCCGGCCTTCGTGACGTAGGCGTTCCCTCCGGCGGCGTGGATGTTGTTCAGTTCTGTCGCGGTCAGGTTGTCCGGCGTGATCCCGACCAAACGCTGGAATTTCCACGTCACGCCGCCGACCGGCTGCGCGCCAGCGGCCCCAACCCAGGCGGCCTCAGGGTATTTCTCCACCTCCGCCGGATCGCTGTGGTACAGGACGAAGGTGCGGTCGTATTTCTTCGCGAAAATGGCCGCCAGATCGGCCAGGTCTGCCGTCCGCGCCGCAAACAGCTTGCCGCCGCGTTGCTCGATGAGATCGGCGACGGCGATGATGTCGGACACGTCTGCGCTGGTGATGATGGCGAAGTACCAGTCGAACTCGTAGACGGCGCCGAGAACATCCGTGAAGGTCTCGGCCGCGTCAGAATCGTATGCGGCGATGGCAACCTTCGCCGGCCGATTGTCACCCTGGGCGAAGATGGCGGCGGCCGCCTTGTATGCCTCGGTCGTTTCCGGGAAATCCGCTTTCACGGAGTCAAGGTCAAGGTACTCCCTGAACGACGAGCCGCCCGATTTCCCGGTCAGGATCAGCGGCGTGCCGAAACCGATAAGGCCGGGCGGCTTGACAAGGTCGATGGTTACCGTCACATCCTTCAAAGGCACTTCGATCAGCTCCTTTCCTCGATTTCAGCAATCTCGATGAACTGCTCGTCTATTTCGGACCGGGCAACAACCCGGAACCGCACGTCACAGCCGACACGGCGCTCGTATTCGATCGTCAGGAATACGTCCCGATTCTGGGCGTTGGTGATTTCGACGACCGTGATCCCGGAGCCGCGCAGCGTATCCCGCCCCGTGAAGTCGAAAAATTCGATGAGCGCATAGCATCGCTGGTAGGCATCATCCGCATCCCGGGAATGCACCGTGAACGAAAACACGATCTCGACATGCTTTTCCTGCGTCCGCCGTATGCCGCCTTCCACGTTTACGACGCCCTCGACGCCGTGCACGGACGTTTCCAGGTACGGGGACGTCATCTTGTACGTGACGAACGGATACGGCGGCATTTTCCCCGTCTGGTCACCCATGATGACCGGAATTCCGAGAACCACAGACAGCGGGCGGACGATGGCAGAGCGAATCGCTGCATAATCAATCACCGGCTTCCACCCCGCTTTCACCGCCGGTGTCCACCAGCTTGGCGAGGTACTGGTGGAAGTCCGCATATTCGGAGAAGTCCGTTTCTTCCTCGATCCGGTACTTCTTTCCGCGGTAAAAGATGTGCGACTGTAGCGGGAACGCTTCGAGGGCGATGATCAGCCGATCCGCCGTCGTGTACCGTCCGCCAGACTCATACAGCGTGCGCTCCGGAACCGGAAGGATTGCCGCCTTGGTGTCGACCGTGACATCCTGTGGCTCATGCCAAATGCCGTCGTCGTCATAATATCCGGGCTGGCTGGCGATGTGTTGGCACGGGACGCTGTACTTTTGAACCAGCCGGATGAAGTTGTACAGTTTCGCCATGCTCACACCACCTCGTACACGATCGCCCGGAGCAGGTGCCCGGTGTGAACCAGCGGATTGCTTCGCCCGGTCATTTCAACGGTCATCCGGGACAACGGCGGTTCGCTCAAGTTCCGCAGGTACTCCTGCATCATGCCCTGCAGCTGAAGGCCGAGCGCTTCCAGTACCTTATCCGTCGGCGTACCCTTCCGGAACGCCTCGATCAACCACTTTCTCGCTTCTTCCAGAAACGCTTTTTCGTTTTCGTCGAAACCGGCGCGGATGAACGACCGCTCCGGGATGACGATGTGCGTCGTCTCTTTCCGCATCGGATACCCTTGCGCGGCGAACCATTTCCGCATCTTCGGCGTCACCGGAATCCGGGCGCCGAACTCGTGAACCGCGCCGATCATGGCCATGTCGCCGCCCATGATGCCGACCCGGATCTTCCGCTTGCCCAGGTTGTCCAGCTCCTTCAGGAGCCGGGGAATGCGGTTTTCATCGTGCACCTTTACGGGCATGGCAGCTCATCCCACTTCGGCGTCGAGGCCGGGACAAACCGGAACCGGGTGTATGGTTTGAGCAGCGCGAACCATGGCGCGGTGCTTCCGCCGGAAGCGCCGTTGATGCCGCCGCCGGTCGTCCAGATTTCCGCCGGATTCCGGAACGTCTGCTGCATCTGACCGACGCGCTCGGATTCGACCAGCCCGGCGTTCGCCGCCTCTGTTCCAACGCCGGCAGCCAGCACCGCTTGGATCATCATGCTGATCGCCAGCTTCACGGCAGACGGCAGAACGATGTCACCATTCTCATCCCGCGAAAACGGGTTCCGCGTCCACTCGACGACGAAATCGATGGCGGCCGGCAGGAGGATTTTCAACAGGTCATCTTTGGAAGTGTCATCCGGAGCGATGCCAAGCAGGGTTTTCAGTTCATCCAGCGTCATTTTTCTTGCCGCCCTTCGGCTTCTTCGGCGGAGCAGTCAGTTCCGGATCGGCTTCCTGGACCGGTCGGGCGATCCCGTGCTTTTCCCAGCGAGCCGCGACGGCCTCGGTCACATCGATGACATCCCCGGGTTTCAGCGGCCGCCCGTAGAAGGTCTGCACCAGCATTTCCACTTGCACCACGATCACCCTTTCATCGAAAAATACCCTGCGGAAGCACGTCTTCCGCAGGGTTGAATCATTACGGCGATGCCGGCGGCTTCAGGACGGAGAACATGAACCGGGTGTTTTCGTTCCGGTCGAGCTGGTTGACCGGGTTCGGAATCTGCCAGGCCAACCGCATGACGCAGCGCAGGGCCACCATGTCCTGCTGGGCCAGGTTGTAGACGATCTCGCCCGTGGCCGGGTCCTGAATGACCGCTTCCGTCAGGATCTTGTACGTGATGTCCTGCCGGATCGCGTACACCAGCTGGCTCCAGTCGCCGGAAATCATCAGCGATTTCGTCGGATCCACCGCGCCATTCAGCGGGAAGATCATCCGTTCACCGTCAAGCTGGTACCGGGTGCCTTCCTGCATGGTCGCCTTGAAGATCGGCTGACCATCGGCGTCCCTCAGCCCGCGCAACTTCGCGCGCATGCTCACGGCGGCCACGTGTCCGTTCACGAAAAAGCCGCTGCGCTCGACCAGGTCGATCACGCCGCCCTCGGCCATGATGTCGTCGTACAGATCGTTTCCGGTGCCGAGCGTCACGACCTTGCCTTTTTGCTCAGCCTGCGTCACGATACCATCCGGCCAGGTGGACGGCTTGTTCGTGCCGTACAGAACGGCTGCGTCGAACACTTCGCCGAATGCCGCCTCAATCCGCGGGCGGATTTGGCCCCAGATGTCGTATTCGGCGTCATCCAGCACAGCCTCCGGGATCGGCACGATGACCGCAATTTCCTCGGCTTCGAGGTACTTGTTCTTCCAGTCCACCTTCGTGGTTTGCTTCGTGCCGGTGTCGCCGTTGACGAAATATGCCATGGGCAACGAGTTGAGCACAGGCAGACGCTTTTGCTTCGCCGTCATGTTGGGCAACTTCGTCGCGAGTTGCATGACGGCCGAATACTGCGGCACGCCCTGGATGATTTCCCGAGCCACTTCCTCGGGAATCAAGGCTTCCGCGTCGGTGCGAAGGATCGCATTCGTAGCCATCTTCTTTTCACTCTCCCGCAAATGAAATTAGCGCCTTGCGGCGCTGCGAATGAGGTCGTTCATGCTGAAGCCGGCTCTTCCTCCGGCTCCGTCGCTGGGCGGCGTCCGACCGCCAGCGGCCATGCGCTTCGTGACTTCTTCGGACACAGCAGCGTCCCAAAGCTTTTTGAAGTCCTCGATGCGCTGCTTGGTCTGCTCGACATCGTCGCCGAGCACGAACGGTTTGAATTGGATCGGCAGTTGCGCGGCCGCCAGGAGATTCGTCGCCTCCAGCTCGACCGTCTGCCGTTTCAGCGCCGCCTCCTTCTCCAGCAGTTCGCGGCGCTTTTTCTCCAGCTCGTATTGAATCTTTTCCTCTTCGGTCATTTTGGCTTGCAGTTGCTGCTCAAGCTGCTTGAGCTGCTTCGAATAGGCCGTCCGGACCCGATCCTCGGCGGACTGGATTTGCTTCTGCAGCCATGTTTCCAGTTCGGGCGTCAGTTGATGCCCGCTCTGACCGCCAGAATCGCCTCCAGAGCCGCTTTGGCTGTCGCCGGCACCTGCACCATTCCCCTGGCCTCCTTGTTGGCCCTGCGCGCCTCCTGCGGCGTCAGTTCCCCCACCTTGGCCAGCGTCCGCCGCAAAGAATTGCAGATCCATTCTGAGCGGCGTCAATTTGAGCATGTCTTGCATTCGCTGATTCCTCCATTTCTCGAGTTCGGCCATGCCGACGCCCTACGCAGAGTTCGCCGACACCCGCCCTCAGGTTTTTAAATAGAAAAACAGCCGCGTTACGGCTGCTTTAACCGCGTTTTCTTCCATTCCTCGAACGTGATGTCTGCCAGCTCTTTGTGTGTCTTGCGCTGGATCTCAGCGATTCTGTACGTCGTGAAGCACCGGCAGTTGATGTCGTGGGCGGCGACACCGGTATTTCCCGGTGCTTTCCCGTACCCGCCGCCCGGGCGCAGTTCGAAGTCCTCATCCACCCGGACTTCCTGCCCGTCCATCAGCCGGTGGTTTGCGGCTGCCGTGTGCCGAACCTTCTCGTCGTGCAGCGAATTCCACTTCTTCATCATCACGACGCCCTGCGCATCCGCATGCTGCGCGCTGGCCAACGTCGCCGCCTCCTGGATCCGGTGCGCCTCCGTACGGACGATCCGGACAGTGTCCGCATGGCTGGTATTCAGCACATCACGGACGTTCGCGGTCATCTTCTTCAGCGTGCTGCCCTCGACCAAGTCTGCTGTGATCCTCCGGAAAAGCTCGTCGACGGTCTGCCGGCGGAGCCGGGAAAGCCGCCCTTTCAGCGTTCGCCCGCCTACCGGCTCTTCAATGATGCGGTCGATTTTCTCAAGCGGAATCGCGGCATACGACAGACGCGCCCGGCTCTCCCGCTCAATCGCCCAAGCCATCCACTCATACGAATGCGAATACGCCTGCCGAAGCAGCCGCCGCAGCGCCCGCTGGTTCTTCGCACTCATCTTGTCCACCTGGGCCATGATCTGCTTTTCCAGGCGACGCAGGCGGTTGTACTTGGCCATTTCCTCGTAGGTGAGCTTCCCATCGGTTTCCAGCTTGGCGTACAGCAGACCGATCTCGGCGATGATGCTGTGAAGCGCGATTTCGAAGTTCCGGCGGATCTGCGCCTCGACGGCCGCTGTCTGCTTCTCGTTGGCTTTGCGCAGCTCGTCCTCGTACTTGTCCAGGCTCATACAGCATCATCGCCCTCGTCGTCTGGCAGATCCAGTTCCGGGATTTCGTCCCGTTCCCGCTGCATCAGCTCGATCTCGTACTGCGCATCGTCTACGAACGACAGCTGGCTGAGCCGCGTTTGCTCGCTGACCATGCCTTTGAGTTGCCGAGTCGCCTGAGCTTCGTAAAGCAGATCGCGCGGGAAGTTCCGCTTAAACTCGTACCAGACGTTCAGCGGGTCGAACCGGAGCGAAGGAGTTTTCATTTTCCACGGCGCGGCAAGCAGCTCGAACATGCGTTTTGACGCGGATCGGAACTTGTTTTCGAAGAAGCCAGTCTTCATCTCCAACCCGAGAAGCCGGTATTTCCGGGCCTCCCCGGACTGCGCCCCGCCGCCGAATGCCTCGTCCGACAGGTCGGGTGTCTTCGAAAACCGATAGATGTTGTCGTGCAGGCGGTCCAGATGATGCTCCACGATGGCGTCATCCAGTTGCTTCGTGATGAACTTGATGTCGCCGCCATCTGGGACACTGAACGCTCCTGTCCTGCGCGCCTCGTTGAGCGTTTCCTCGTCGATCTGGCCGCCAACAAACGCCATGTATGCCAGGCGGAACGCTTCGATCTCGCTGTTCACGTCGGACATGGTCCGGTCGTAAGCGTCGATGAGACTGAGTACCTTCTCGGCGTCGCCCTGCAGCTCGGCATTGTTTGGGAACCCGACGACCGGGCACATACCGAACGGGTGCGGCTCCGGCGGCTTTTCGACCTGGTACGTCCCGCTGTTCGACCGCGTTTCGATGAAAAAGTGCGTATAGGCGGAGTCGTAAAACTCCACTTTCCGGATCGGGCTGTCTCGCTCGTCCAGCACCGTGTACACGTACAGGGCGTAATCCGGCTCCGTGATGTCGCCGGTGGTTGTCAGGAACACCGTCCCGAATGCCGGCAGGTTCTTTGCTCGCTCGCGGGCTTGTTTGTCAATGTAAAGGAGCCTGGCGCCGTATCCGCAGATCGCGGCCATCTTCGTCGTCTCGACATCCAGGTCGGGAAGATTGTTGAGGGCCGCGAATCGCGTGATGAGGCCCTGGGCTTCCTCGTAATTCGGATCGTCCTTCGAATAGTTGTAGCTGATCGGATTCCCGGCGAAGTAGCCGACTTTCATATCGACGATTTCGCCCATGAAGTCATTGGCAACCCTGTTGTTGATTTTCCTCTCATCGGCGAGTTGTCGATGGAAGATAGGCACTCCCTGCGGATCACCCAAATACCGCAGGTACAACCGCATCATTTCCATCTGCCGCGGCTCGAACTTTTTCAGGATGCGCTGCACCAGCTCCGGCGTAATGCCGCCCTTCTGGATTTGCTCGATTTCGTAGCTGAAATCCGGGAGCAAGCTATGTCACCTCCTATCTGGCGATGGTCCGCGCAGCCCGCACCGTCCGCATGATGATTTCGTCCTCCAACGCGTACCGCACCGCGTCGATGCTGTGGTTGTTCCGGTCGGGGAATCCGGCCTTCCAGTTCCCATTCGCGTCCTTCTCCAACTCGTACTGCGTGAATTCGCGCAGCGTGTTCGGACAGCGGACCGGGTCGATGATGATCTCCTCCAGGTCCTGAAGGAACTTGATGCCGTGCTCCACGCTGTCCGGCCCCTTCTTCGCGCCAACGACGTTCAGCCCAAGCTCACGGAATTCAGAAATGGTCCGAGGCTCGGCGGAATCAGCAGTCACCTGGCGATTGTTCTTGTTCTGCCGCTTGATTTGCTCAACGGCATGCCGGTTTTTCAGTCCCACCTTGTGGATTTCGAAAAATATAAAAAGACGCCTGCGCGTCTTGTCGTAATAGCATTCCGTGTAATGCAACGGATCGGAGGCGAAACCGAAGTCAAGGCCGCGATAGATCCGATCGAACCGTGCGATTTCCTCATCCGTAATGACGCGCGCCTTCACGTTCGTGAAGACCTCGCCTCCCGTGCCGTTGGGCACGCCCAGATACTCATGCTCGTAGGCGGCCTCATTCACGGCTTTGAGGTGCTCCGCTTCGATCAGGAACTGCTCACCGAGCCATTCCCGGGGCACATCCAAGTAGGTGCTGTGGTGCACGTATGTGTCCGGCCGCTTTTCCAGGACGACGGTATTCACCCAGCTGCTGACCGATCGTGGCGGGTTGAACGAATAGAACACGTCGAACTTCTGCCCGCCCCGCATCAGCGACTGGTTGATGATCCGGATCTCGTCAGGCCCGTTGAACTCGTCGACTTCCTCATACCAGATCCAACGGATGTACCCTCTCTTGACCTTGATTGACTTGATTTTCCTGGGCTTGTCCGCGCCGCGGAAGATGATCCGCTGGCCGGTGGGCTGGTAGATGAGTTCCAGCGGGCTGAGCTTCGCTTTCCACAGGTGGCTGACACCGAGCACGTCGATCGCCCATAAGAGCTGCTCGTAGACGCTGTCCTTCAGATTCGCGGCGACCTTCCGCAGCACAACGGCGTGCGTGTCCGGGTGCCGCATGATCCCGAGGATGATGACCAAGCTGATGAATGACGACTTCGTGCTACCCCGGCCGCCCTTGAGCCACCAGTGCGTGTATGCCTCCTGCTTGATCAAGTGGTACAGGGCGTAGAACGAAGCTGCGATGAGGCGTGACAACCTGACTGCCAGATTAACCGCTGGTGCCGGACTGGCCATCGGTTCCACCTCCCGCCGGCGGCGGCTGCGGCGGAATGTCGTCGATGATGTTTACGATTCCGCCACGGTCTGGATCTTCCAGCTCTTTCGTCTCCGCCTTCACCTTCGCAATCTGCGCCTGCATCAGCTCGATCTTCGCCCGTCGCTCATCTGCCTCTGGAGCAGCAGCCAGGTACTGCTTGATCAGCGAATTGAGTGTGCTAATCGCGGCTGCCTGGGCTTTCAGGAAGTTGGCGTACTTGTCCCACGCGAACTGGATTTCCCATTCACGCTCGGTGAACACGCCGCCTTCCTTCACCTTTTTCAGCTCCTTGGTCACGTCGTCCCGATCCCGGACGAACATGATCTTCTGCGCCCGGATGATGGCGGTGAATTTCATGACGATGCTGTGCCAGAGCATGTCGAGCGGATCGGCCTCGGCAGCCAGGTCGAAGACTTCCAAGAACTCCTCGTCCTGCGGCATGTATTTGCGATAAAGGCCGTGCTTGACCGCCCGATCGTTTCCCGGCGGGGCGCCCGGGCCGCCACGGTTGCCCTTTGCGTTCTTGTTGCCCTTCGGGGCGCCGCGGCGCGGATCTTCCCGGTTCTCCCAATCGTAGTAGTGCTTCCATTTCCGCACCATTTCGGGGCTGACGCCGAGCTCGTCGGCGATCCATTTCAGCTTCCGCGGCCGCCCGGCCTTGCACCACATCTTGAATGCCTTGCGCTCCAAGGGGCTGCGTTTCTGCGGCACTACATTCACCCCACCTCCGGTCAAACCGAACAATTGAGTTTGTTTTCACGTTGAAGCGCTTTCCCGCTGGAAGCGTTCCAAAAGGCGCAAAGAAAAACCGAGGAAAAATCCCTCGGTTATTTTCCAGATACTTGCTCTACACTTTGACTAAATACTGATTCTGTCAAACTGGTACTTTCTCAAAAACCGCATGATTTCAAGGTTTTTGATTTCCCGATTTCCTGGTTTAACCATTATCCGGTTTTTGTAAAACTCAAGCGGAGAACCATGCGGTCGAGCATGTCCTGAGTGAGGCCCAAATACCGCAAAGTAACCTCCTGGGATTCGTGTCCGAACGCCTCCATGAGTAACGCTATGACATAGCCCCATTGCTCCCTCGGGGCATTCATGAGCATGTGGTATCCCCATGTTTTCCGGAGCGAATGGGTTCCTATGTCTTCGAGGCCGAACCGTTTGGCGACGTCGTTCATGATTCGCCAAGCCATCTGCCGGCTGATCGGCTGTCCCTTCACCCCGTTCGACTTTCTTTGCCTGGAAGCGAATAAATATTCATCGTCGTCCATGTCCTGGATGTACATCATGAGGTCGTCATAGTACGACGGGTGAATGATGAACCGCCTTTCCTTCCTGCGCTTCCGGCGGTTCCTAGTTTTCCTGGCGACGTAGTTGATGTGCAGCTGGTCGCGGACGTCGCCAACCTTCAAGTTAAGCAGATCGGAAATCCGCAGGCCGCAATGGATCCCCATCGTGAAAAGCAGATAGTTCCTGAAGTTACGGACCTTCAGGTAATTCTGAATCTCCACGATCACATTAGGGTCGCGGATCGGCTGAACCTCCCTCATATCACCACCTCGCAGGAAAATGGCAAAAGAAATAGCGCCCGAAGGCGCTTATTTCTGGGGATTCATGTTATTTTTTATGAAGTTTGATAAAAACTCATTGGCTTCTGACCATTTTTCGCTTAACCTATTGCGGGCCGTGTACAACCATGAAATATTATTGTCTTTATCCTTAATGAATTTTCTCAATTGAAATCTGAAATCTTCGTAAGCATTGATGAACGAATCCAGTTCAATGTGATACAATTCTTTAGCATGTAAGAGCCTTTTAAAATCAATATAATACTGCTGTGAAAGAGTTAAGAATTGCAGCGACAAGACATATTGTTCCTCGCCATTAAAATTGTCATTGCCGAGCACCTCATATGCATCCTCGGCATATGACTTTGCCTCTCTCATTGTTTCCTGCAAATAATATGCATCGTTCAAAATATCATCTTTGTCCCTGATTTTCATGTTTATCTTCCCTCCTTGTCATCATATTTCGACACAAGGAGGAATTTTCCTGTAACACAAAAAAACGACGAAGGCCGGCACTTCCAAATAGTTTGCGCGGCCGGCAAGCGCCCGGGTCCTGCCCAATAACCGTTCCGGTCACGGCTAAGGAGGCGCGCAGCTCCCGCGCAATTTCCCCCTTACGCGGGCACCATGTCCACGCTGCGCTTTGGGGTTGAGCAGGCGTTTGGATTATTCGCGAACACACGTCGGGCGGGAACAATACTGCTTCGTTCCCGCCCAAGTTCCCCAAACGCACCCGACGCATTTGGCCGGCTGCCTGGGGCCTCGCTCTTCGCGACGAATGATGGCGTCGATCTGTTTTATCAGTTCGATTCCCCTTACTTTTCTGGCCGTCCTCATGAAATCACCCCAAAACAAAAAGAGCCGCATTTCTGCGACTCTACCCTGCATGTCTGATTTTCCACGCTACCATCATAACACTTTCTGCTCCAAATAACCTGCCATTTTCCTGCCAAAAGTCTGCCTTTTTTCTGCCACTTTTCTGCCACGTTTTCAGGCCGGCCGTTCCTCTTTTGGTTCAACGAATGCTTCCAGCCGCAACATGAAAGCCAGCTTATAAATCGCCTTTGATTTCAGCCGGTAGTATTTCCGCTCGCTCATGTGCAGCTCGGTGTACACGTGGTAGTCGTACACGTCCTCGGCTTCCAGGTAGCGTTTTTCGATGATCATACGCTCTATCTTCCCCAACCGGCTAACAGCTCGCTCCACTCTTTCAGCGATCTCCTTCATCCTTTCCTCGGTGTCCACGTTCCACGCGGCCACTTCTTCGGCCGGCTTCCCGACGACGTGTGTCGGTCCATGATACCTCGGCTCAGGCGACGCAGTGACCTTCATTTCCCGCCGAACGAAACCGATTTGGCGGTATATCCGCGCCGTCTCCAGGTGCTCCTCAACGCGCTGCCGTGTCGTTTCTCTATCTATCTCCCAAGGGAAAACCATCTGCTCGATGCTTTTCATTTCCCCACACCCGCCCCTCACTTGTGGTATAATGGGCATGGGAACACGTGTTTTTGTGCCCCGGCGGGCCGCCATCCTGCGCCGGGGCGATTTTTTTTCAACCCTTCCGATTCCCGTACATGTCCGGTGGACGCAACACATACTCATGACCACCGACGCGGATCACTGTCGGGACGCCTCGCCGGACTTTCAGCACGGTCACCAGTTGGCGAAATGATTCGCCAGGTTTGGGCTGTTTAATGCCGATCATTTCGGCCACCCCGGTCCATCAATTTATCGCCTTGTTTGAGCGCCTTGTTGTTCGCAGCGGTCAGTTCGCGAAGCTGCGTCATCACCGACCGCATAGCGTCAGCGATGGACATTTTATTGCTCATTGGCGTTTCTCAATACCTGTAATGTCCGCCCGTGTGCTGTATCTCTCCTTCGTCCTCGTCAAGGCGGTTTTTCTTTCGCTGCTTCTCAATAAACTTTTTCAGCATGTCGCGCATTTCCCGTTCTTGTTCGCACGACATGGCGATGTTTTGCTTATAGAGTTCGATCAGCTTGTCGAAGGTAACAAATTCAATTTGCACGTAAGGGTCCCACTCATTGGCTTTCCCGATGAATTCATAGGTACTTTGTCCGTCAAATTTCATAGTCCCTTCCATGCATTGCAGGTTCAGGTAGTGGATGCCACCCGTTTCTTCATCGATGTATAGGGAATCGTGTCTGTCCGTGCCAACGATATGTTCATGTTCGGTGTCGTTATCGCGGACTTTTATGATTGGAAACAGCATTCCCGTTCGCTCCTTCTATCTCTGCTTTTTCACCTTTCGATTTCCTCATTTCCTCAACAAACTTTTCCACCCACACCGGAATGGCCCGGCGTCGAATGAGTCTATTTCCTTTCCAAAACAACTCATAATGGTTAAGCCAATCCACCTTTGTTCGCTCCTTTCACATCTGTACCAATATGAGTTCTCGCTAGATTTGCGGATGATGATGTGCATGGGTATCACCCTCAAAACAGTGTCAGTTGCCGTCCGCAATGTTCCGCCGCAACCGGGTTGATCCAGAGGACTTCTGTCCGGATCCGGCCGGCTTCCGCCAACACTTGCCGCTCTTCACGGTGCCAATGTTTCAGCCGTTCGTCGTACATAGGGTTCGCGTACCCGCTCAGCAGCACCGGCCCAGGATGATCGTCCAGCACGTCGAGCAGTTCAGCGTGGTCGGCGTCGGTCATTTCGTGCCGGTACATTCTGCCGCTGCGGGTCGCCAATGGGTAGGGCGGATCGCAATAGATCAACACGTCTTCCTGCCTATGCCTCCGTATCAGTTCGATTGCCGGCTGTTGCTCGAGCTGTACTCCTTTCAACCTCTCGGCCACTTCCAAAATCTTCTCGGGCAATTCATTCCATTGCTTAACTGGTCGCGGCCCATTGTGATCGATGATATGACGCCATCCCGTCCTGTCGCTCATCTTCGCGCCCCTCGCCATCCAACACCGCACCAGGAACCTCCGCGCTCTCTCCAGCTCGTCCAACTCCCCCCCCGTTTGGTAGGAGTTGTAATACTCTTGTCTGCTGTACGGCGTCCAATACACCAGTCGCGCCAGATCGTCGGGCCGGTCGCGGATCACGCGGAAAAGGTTCACCACGTCGCCGTCGATGTCGTTGATTGTCTCCAGCGGGCTCGGATCCTTCGTGAAGAACACCGCCCCGCTGCCGAAAAACGGTTCCAGGTACGTCTGATGCGGCGGCATGTGCGAGATGATCCAGTCGGCGAGTGACCACTTTGATCCTGGGTAATGAAGGATGCGTGGTGCTGTCATTTTGGACCTCCTATCTCGGATACACCCTCTTCTCCCGGTAGTTCACCCGCGCATGCCGCTTCTTCGCCTGGAGCCTCCGCCGGATCTCTTCCAGCGCCTGGTGCCGGTCGGCTGGTGTGGCCATGTCGTCCGCGTAGGCGATGCAGTACAATTCGGACCAGCTCGCGTTTTTCCAGTTCATGACACTTCCTCCCTCGCCAATTGGGCAAATTCCCGCAGCGGAATCGGCACTTCCCGCCCGCTGATGCTGCGGACGATGGCAGCGCCGTTTTCGAGTTTCAGCACTTCGGCGACGATCACCGTTCGCGGGATGGAGAACCGGAAGGAGAGGCGATATTTCTTGCCTGGCTGGATTTGGTCGTGTGTCATGATCCAACCACCTCCGTCGCATCCGTGGTCACTTCGTATATGCCGTCCCATTCCGTCCGAATCTTTTCCGCACGAGCCACCACGGCGGCTTTCTGCTTCGGTGTCAGCTCGATGTCCATGGCCTCCTGGTAGTGCTGCTCAGCCAAGCGGTAGGCCCGGGAGTGGAATTCGTCCATGATTCGCCAAAACTCCCGGTATCCGGCTTTGCGCACCCGCTGGTAGAAAGCGCGTTTATCCTCGCGGCTCATCTTTGCCGCCGTCCTTTCCGATCAGCCGAAGGAAGGTTTTCGCCGGCATGCACACAAGCCACCCTTTACGATCCGCGCGGAACGCCACCATATCAGGTCGTTCGCGGTCGTCTTCGAGCCATCCGTACAACATCGAGAACCCGCCCTTCCGCCGTTTCACCTCGGCGCGAAGCTCCCCCGCCGGCGTCGGCACCAGAACATCGTTCTCAAACCCCAGCTGGGCGCCGCTGAGGGGGACCCGCCGACCGCCGACCAGTTCGGCGAATTCGCGTTCCCCGCGGAGGCCCTTGTCACGGCTTGTCCTACCGGGCATACTCGCTCAACACCTTTTTCAGCTCTTCGATCGCATGTTCAAGCGCTGTGCACTCCGCGTCGATGGTAGGAATGTCACGATAATGCTCATACTTCTTCACATGAGCCTCGAAATCGCCGATGACCTTTTCGATCGCTTCAACCGGTATCACGCCCATCGCCTCCTCGGATCAGGCTCCCGCCGCTGGACCGTCTCTTCGTGTCCGCGATCCAGCAAAACAAACTTGTTGTAATTCTTCAGAAACACCAGTTCGACCGTCCCGACCGGGCCGTTGCGCTGCTTAGCGATGATGACCTCGATGATGTTCTTTCGCTCGCTTTCCCGGTCGTAGTAATCGTCCCTGTACAGGAAGGCGACGACATCGGCGTCCTGCTCGATCGAGCCGGATTCGCGCAGGTCAGACAGCATCGGCCGTTTGTCCTGGCGCTGCTCAACGCCGCGGGATAGCTGCGACAGGGCGATGACGGGGACGTCGAGCTCCCGGGCCATCTGCTTGAGCGCCCGGGTGATCTCGCTGACCTCCTGCGTCCGGTTGATTCCCGGCCGCCGCGGCGCCGCGATGAGCTGCAGGTAATCGATGATGACGAGCGAGAGACCGCGACGCTCTTTCAGGCGCCTGCATTTCGACCGGATCTCGTTGACCATGAGGCCCGGAGTGTCGTCGATGAAGATCGGTGCCTCCGACAGCGCGCCGATCGCCATCGTGACTTTCTCCCAGTCGGTCGCCTCCAAGTACCCGGTCCGAATCCGCCCAGCGTCCACCCCGGATTCCGCTGTCAGCATCCGTTCACCGAGTTGTGACGCTGACATTTCGAGGCTAAAGATCGCCACCGGCTCGCCGCGCTTGCCTATGTTCTGCGCGATGTTGAGCGCGAAGGCCGTCTTCCCCATGCTGGGACGGCCGGCCAGGATGATGAGATCGCTCCGCTGGAACCCGGCTGTCATCCGGTCAAGGTCCGGGTATCCCGATGCGATCCCGGTGACGCCGCGGAAAGTCTCCCGATGCTGGAATCTTGTCTCAACGGTGTCGTACACGTTCAGCAGGACGTCTTTCAGTGGCACGACTTCCTTCGGCGGCGCCGCCAGATCGGACAGCTTCGCCGCAGCCTCCTGCATCGCGCTGATGACCTTCGCCGGCTCGCCGCTCTGCGCCGCGTTCTTCATCAGCGCCATGCCCTCTTCGATGCTCCTGCGCAGAACATATTTTTCACGGACGCTTCGGGCGTAATTTTCAGCGTTGGCCGTCGTCGGCACGGATCCAGCAAGCCGGCTCAGATAGGTCACACCGCCGGCGTCTTCGAGCTCTTCATGCTGTCTCAGGCGGCCGGTCAGCGTAATGATGTCGATCGGCTCTCCATCGTCGTCCAGGTCGCACATCCGGCGGAATATCTTCTCGTGCGCCCGGTCGTAAAACATGTCCGGTGTCACAATCTCGCGGATCGATCTGATCAGGCCGGACTCCAGCAGGATCGAGCCCAAGACCGCCTGCTCCGCCTCGACGTCGCGCGGAATGCTGGCGCCAAGGAACTCGTCAACTGAGATCATGAGTCTTCACCCCGCGCCTGTAGCATGGACATTATCCGTTCACGCGCTCCAGCTGGAGGCGGAGCAGCCCGCCTCTTCCACTCCTCCAGCCGGGAAAAGTACGATTCGGCCTCTTCCTTCTGTCGGCGGGCGGACTCCAGATCCTCGATGCGGGAGCGAAAGTCCGCGATCGTGGGCGGATAGCGCTCGGTCGCAACATGCTCGTCCAGAATCCGGAGAGCCGTTTCAAACGGCATTTCCTTCAGATGGCGATGCCAAAGTTCGATCTGCTCCCTCGCCATGTCTTCCGGAAGCCGGAAGGTTGGGTATGCAAGGACGATCTGGCGAAACAGACGAACGATTTCAGCCTGTGTCATAAGCCTCGAACTCCTTTTCGAGACGATTCAGCAGTTCAAATTGGCTCGACTGCCGCGATTTCCGTGGCCCGTCCCGCTGTTTTCGAGCCTCATATTCTGCGTCGAAGGCGATTGCCCCGGCAAGCGTTTTGGCTCCAGCGGCGGCGTAGTCGTTCAAGATGTGCATCACCAGACGGATACCGCCACCGGCCCGCCCGGCCCGTTCAATCGCACGAACCACGACAGCTTCCTCGAAACCTTCCTGGTCGATGTAGGCGCCCAATTCCTCGGCCTGAAAGGGCGTCAGGTCCCGCCGGAACACACGCCTGTAGGCGGCCGCAAACGGTTCGGTTTGCGGTTCTGATTCTTCTTCGCGCGCGTGCGCGTTAGCAGCAGCAGTTATGTTCTCTTCTCTTCTGTTCCCTTCTTCTTCTCTTTCTATTTCTATTGGAAGAACCTCGTCAGACCGTCGTAAGAAAGCTGTAAGAACATCCTCAGAAACGATGTACTTACCGGCCCTGCTGTTACTTTCGTATGGCTCCCATCGAATCCAGGGAGGTAGCGGGACGTCCGGCTTTTCCGGGTTTTTCAGCGACTGGTGTTTGTGGAAGTTGGTCAGGTACAGATAATCCTTCTTTCCGACCCTGTACCGAACCAACTTTCCTTCCTCGACCAACTCGTCCCGCCATTTGGCGAGCAGCTCGACGGTAATGTCTGCATCAACCGGAGACGGAAACAGGTTGAGCTTGAATGCAAACGGGGAATCTTCCAGGCAGCCAGAGTCGTCTGCCAGCTGGATCAATCCCTCGTAGAACCAGCGCTTGTCGCGAGGCCACTGGAGGAGATCCGTATCGTTCCAAAATGTCGCTTTGATCTGCCGATTGTGCAGACGCATGCCTCGTTTCCTCCCGTCGCATCAAACCGTTATAACCTTCCTCGTTCCCGTGTGCCGATGAATCAGATGCAGCTCCCCGGGCGGCGCCTTTTCCACGAGCCAGTTCGCCGGGTTCAGGCGGTATGCGGAAATCGCCTTTTTCTGCCGGAGGGTTGGCTTCTTACCCTTCACCGGACCACCACCGGGAGCTCGTCCCACGTCCGACCGTCCAGCAAGCGGCCGGCGGCTTTTTTGCCGACGCGCATCCATTGATATTCACCGGCCATCCAGGACAATTTCCATTCTCCCCACTGCTTGAAGAAGAATGGCACCTCAGCCGCTTTGCACTGGTCCCGGATAGACCGCACCCAATCCGGGTGCATCGGCCGAGCACCGGGGCCGCTCTCGCCGCCAACGATGATCCAATCAATGCGCTCCGGAAAGCAATATTTACAGGGGTTACCATTTAACAAGATTCCGTGATGTCCGCAGCGCGCGCCTGGTGCTTTCATGGCATCCGTAATCTCCGGTCCGAGCCATTCAGTCAAATCCACCGGCCCCAACAGCGGTTCGCAGGACAGAAACCGTACCGCCGCCGGCGTCTGCAGGAGCAGCGGGATCCGCTCGTCCGCGGCCTGCTGGTTCTCGACGCTGACGCCCAGCCAGACATTAGACAGCGGCCATTTCCGGTCGATCACCGGCGTGCCCGGGCCCAGGGCCGCGCGCAGGAACTCGCATATTCTTCCGTCCTCGTAGGGAACATTGCGGTCGGGCAGCGCCGGTGTATTCTCCGCCCGCTTTGGCAGGTTGGTGAGGTAAGCAATCATCCGTTCTGGCCGCTTCGTCAGGACCTGGAACGTGTGCTGCGGGCACAGCGCCATGACCGCGAAAACCTGGTCGATGAAATCATCCGGCACGTCCGGATGGAACAGGTCGCTCATGGAGTTCACAAAGACGCGCCGCGGCTTCCGCCAGCGAAGGGGCAGACCAAGCGTTTCCGGCCGCAGTACAATCTTCCCCGTCCACCGTGGGCCGTGCTCCGTCATGCGGCTGACGCCTCCGAAACGTTCATGGAATCGGGCGGCAAACCGCTCCGCATAGCAATTCATGCACCCCTCGGAAACCCGCGTGCAGCCGACGATGGGGTTCCAAGTAGCGTCTGTCCATTCAATCTTGGTATTGGTGCTCATTTTCCATCGCCTCGAAGCCCAGAATCGTCTGGTCCAAATCGTCAGACTTGCTTTCGGCAGGCTCGTCAGAGAAAGTCGTTTCCGATTCGGCGGTGACGTCGATAATGTTGGGATCGGCTTCCGGTTCCTCGCCGTATTCCAGCTTCGTGTCGATGTCCTGGGAGTAAGCCATGCGCATTTCGATGGAGAGAATACCCCACTTGGAAAGCATGCTTCGGATGACAGTTTTCAGCGCCATGGCGTCATAGTCGTTTTTCCAACCGAAGTCGCTCTTGGAGAAACGTTTACGGTGCGCCTCGACCTGATCTTTTGTCCAGTAAACTGCTTTGCGGAAACCGTTGACCAGCTCGAAGTACCCGGCGTATCCGATGATGGCATCCGACTTCTTCTTTTCGAAGTCGAGCACCAGTTCTTCCGTCAGCGGGTTCCACTTCACGAGCTCGCCTTCATGGACCGGCAAGGCGTTGAGTGCCTTGTAAAGCCCTGTGCGGAGTGCCAGTTGGATGTATCCCTTGTATCCAAGCTGGAACGTAGCCTTGTTCCCGTAGGGAACCACCCAGGCATATCCCAGGTTTTTGTCTACCGGCAAATCCAACGTTGCAGCCACCATGCAGGAGCTGATCACGCTCATTTGGTCGCACTTCTGCAAGTTGGCGTCGGAGTTGACCAGATTCACGATGCTGGTCATGAACTGCGGAGCACGCTTTCCAAGGACTTCCTCGAACCGCTTTTTGATGGCTGGTGAATTGAGCAGCTGCTTAACCCCAGCGATTGCCACAGGTTGTTTGTTTTCTCCGTTTGCGCGAGCGCTAATAGCAGCGCTAAGGTTCTTGCCTTGAGCCATGTTTGATCAAGCCTCCATTCGTTTGATTTCAAAACGCCGTGACGACGTTTGTTGAACGTATTTGCTGTAGACATCCGGCAGTTCAGTCTTCAGCCGTTTCGTATCGAGTCTGGAAGAAGTGATCGTGCGCCAGGTGATCATCCAATCCCTGAACCGACCAACTTCGCACTCGCCAAGCAGCATCTTGATGTTGTTTGCGGCCTCTTCCTTGCGCTCGGCCGCAGCTTTTTCTTCCTTCGCGGCCTGCTCGTACTGCTCGATCCAACGCTCAACCGCAGATGGCAAGTAAACTTCAAGGCCGTTCGATTCCGGATAAAGCCGCTTCACCAGTTCAGAAGAGGCCGGGGAACCATCCGGATCCGGCGGAATCTGCTTCAGGACGTGGTTTTGCCAGAAGTCCGCCTCGATTTTGATCAGATTGGCAATGATCTCCTCATCGCGATCGATCCGCTTGTACACGAACCGATTCCCGCCAATCAAAACCGCGATCCACCAGGCGGAATACCCCGTGACGGCCATGTAGTGATAGCATTGGATCGCGTATTCCCAGGGGATTTCGTCGCCTTCCCATTCGCCGGCCTTGTATGCGCCGGCGGTCTTGCATTCCAAGCCCTCGTCTCTTCCGACGATGAGCCTGTCCACGTTCGCCAGCATCCACGGATATTTCGGGTGCTTCAGGATCGCGTTCTTTCGGCGGACTTTGAGTCCGGTTCTGACCGAAAACTCTTCAGCGACCAAATCCTCCAGCTTCTTCCCCCAGTACATGGCCTCATTTTCCTCGGGTGGATCCACCAACCCGAGCTTTTCCATATAGACTTGGATGGGAGTGCGATACCGAGAGAGGCCGGCGACAGCCGCTGCGTCGCTGCCGCCGATGCCCTTCCGGCGTTCCTCTATCCACTGTTCGCTGGACATGTCTTTTGTTGTGGCTGCGATGACCACTGCCACGATCACATCGCCTCCGCACAGCGCCACTTGGCGCCGTGGTATTTCAAGAAACAGGTGGTGTCGGAAAACCATTCGCCGTCGGCTTCGATGTATTCATATCCGGCCCTGATCTCCTCACCGCACCCGCAAGCGCAAGTAGCGATGACTCCCGGTTCGCGCTCCTGCGGGTCAGAAAGGCCGACGGCGAACCGATCGAGCGAAGGGGCCAGTTGGCTCACACTTTCATACCCCCTGCCGCCACCAGATCGGCGCTGATGTTGGCGTCGATGATCTGGCTCGTGCAGTTGCGGCAGATGATTTTGCCGCGGATACCGACAATCTTGATCTTCTGCGGGTCTGCTTCCCCGCAGAATATGCAGCCAGGGCGGTATTTCCTGAAGACGACATTTTCGCCATCCACGAAGATTTCCAGCGGGTCACCAACGGAAAGACCCATCGTCCGACGAAGCTCGATGGGCAATACGATTCTCCCGAGGTTGTCCACTGAACGCACAATCCCAGTGCTTTTCATTTTCTTCCTTCCTCCTTGGCGCCCCATGTGGTAAAATGGGGCTGGGTAGTGTTCATTCCACCGTGCCAGCGGTGGATTTTTCTTTTTTTCTTTCCCAGCGTTTACGGTTTTCCCAGACCGCGTAACGAAGAACGACCAGCCTTTCTTCCCTCGTCAACCCCAGCCATTCGCGCGGCGTGATTTTCACCCTTACACCTCCTTCCTGGCTTGTCCATTATGCGGCCCCGATTACGCCTAGGATGTTCTGCATGATCGTGATACCGTCGAGGCCGTACAGATAGGCGACAGCGACTTCCATCGCGTTCGTCTCCCGAAACCATCGGAGAAACACCGACGCTGTCGGCTCCTTCGCGCCCGTCTCGAACTTGCTAATATCCGACTGGTTGTAGTTGAGCCTTTCCGCCAGTTCCTCCTGGCTGAGTCCAGCTCGAACACGCGCAGCTCGCAGTAGTGCTCCAAAATCTGCTTTCACCTCCACCCCCCCCTCTCATTCCGGATTGGAATAGCGAAGAGGTATGTGACGTTGTTATTCTGATGCTGTACCCCCTACACCACCCCCATCACCCGTCGGCTGCGGATCCCGGTCGGCGGGATTCTTCCTTCCCCACCTCCTCAAATGGCTTCTTCCAACTGTCCGGGCTTGTCCGGCCAGCGTCCTGCAGCAGCCGCTTCAGCGTCACGGAGAAGCTGGCGCCGTTCGTGCTCGCTGACCTGGACGCCGGCCTTCTCCAGTGCCGCGGTGAGTGCCTCGTCCACCTGCATGCCGCGCAGGATGACACGGATAGCGGCGCAGGCGATGAGGGCTTTTCTGCGATCCGCATTCATACGTCCTCCCCACGCTCCCGGCAGGACTGGACGATCTTCCATGCCGCCCGGTGCATTTCGTCCAGGATCCGCTCGATTTCCACCGGATCGGTCCGGACGAAATCGTCGGCGATCTCAATGGTGGAGCCACCGATCTTGTATGACTGCACGATGTTCGGCCTTTCCATGACCCGCGCCCCCTTCTCTATAGGGGTATGCGCGGGGGCGAGATGGACAGCCATGGGAATCGCTCCTTTCAGGCCGTTTCTGCTGTTCAGGCGGACCTGGATCGATTCGTTTCGAATCGTTCATCAGGAAAAAAAAGTTTCCAATCAAAGTTCAGGGCATTGCCGATCTTCTTCGCCAGCTTCACACTCAAACCGCGCCCGTTCTCAATATTCGAATATGCGCTCCGGCTGATACCGATTTGACGGGCTACTTCCTCTTGAGTTCGGTCGCCACGAATCTCAATCAGCCAAGTACGCTTTCGCAATTTACCCACCTCCAGTCGATTCGTTATGAATCATTCCACCAATACTATAAATGATTCACAACGAATCTGTCAACACCTATTTATTCAATTTGAATCATTATGTAAACGATTCGTATTGAAACGTTATAATAAGGAATGATTCGGAGGGGTGAAAAATGCGAAGCGATCGGCTTCGTTCTTTAAGGGAGAAAAAAGGAATATCGCAGACGGAAGCAGCTAAAAGATTGGGGATGGCTCGGACAACGTATTCGAATTATGAAGCCGGAAACCGAGAACCAGACAACGAGTCTCTGAAGAAACTTGCTGAGTTTTATGAAGTCAGCGCCGACTACCTTCTTGGTCGCACCAATGATCCAACCCCCATAGAAGTAAAAAATGAAAATTTTGACCCGGAAGAGCATCAGTTTATCAAGGAACTCCGCGAAATCGCAAAAGAAAAGGGGTTCGAATTAACGGACCCCGAGTTTATCAATATAGTCAAGGCAGCTTTTGACTTCGCTAAGCGGATATCGGAGGATCAACGCAACTAGAGCAATTAACATCTCCTCATCGACGACAACCTCTTTAACCTCGGTTACGACACGATGATCTTGCATACTGATCCTCCATTCCTCATGGTGATTAGATAAAAAAATGCGGTTGCCCGCGTATTTATTGTAAGCGCCTTATTTCTGAATTTTTAATACTACCATATGCACTATTCTTTTGTCCCCATTTTAATGCGAACGTATGTTCGTATCAAGGAAAAATATAGTAACCTTTAACCATGGAGGACGGTAATGAAATGACTCGTAACGCTATTGTCGGAATTGCATTTTTGCTTTTTCTTATGGGTTGCTCGGATGAAAGTCAACCAGAACAGACGCCAATCCAAACAGCCGAACAACATTCTATTGTGCAGGAAACTCAACCTCCGGCTGAAAATTTAGAAGCTAAACCAGATGAAACCAAAGAAGAAGAAGAAAATAGAATGGAATTAAAGCTAACTGAGGAATTAAAAACTTACCTCTATGAAAATTTCGGTGGAGCAGGAAATCCCGAATTTGCTACATCATGGTATAAATATATTGAGGATGTAAAAGTAAATGTTCATGAAGACGAACTTGAAGTCACGGTTTATACATCAATTTACCCTGATGATGAAGGTAAAGAATTTGCACAAAAATTCTTCCCGCCAATTTGGGGCTGGGCTAACAGTGATATCGACCCCAAAAATGTCGTATTTGCAGAAGTTTTAGGTAAAAATAACAGAGTATTGGCCATCCAAAGAAACCCTTTATATTGATGCATTCATTACCCCTTCAGTGGGTTTTTCTTTTTTGAGAACAAGGGTGAAAACTATGATGCTCCCAGAAGGCGAATACGCGGTTTATTTGCGGAAATCCAGGAAAGATATCGAGGAAGAATCCCGGACAGGTGTGGACACGCTCCAGGCGCACAGAAGGACGCTGTATGAGCTGGCTCGCCGGCTCAATATTTCCATCACTGAGGAATACGCGGAGGTCGTCAGCGGCGAAAGAATCAGCGCCAGGCCGCAGATGCAGAGGTTGTTGGCGGATGTGGATGCCGGCCGGTGGAAAGGCGTGCTGGTGATGGAAGTCGAGCGCTTGGCGCGCGGTGACACGATGGATCAAGGCATCGTGGCCCAGGCTTTCAAATATTCCAACACGCTCATCATCACGCCGACGAAAATATATGATCCCAGCGACCCGAACGACGAGGAATATTTCGAGTTCGGGCTTTTCATGAGCAGGCGCGAGTTTAAAACCATCACCCGCCGGCTCCAATGGGGACGGAATGATGCGGTCAGGCAAGGGCGTTTCGCCGGAAACGTGGCCCCGTATGGGTATGTCCGGAAGAAACTTTCCGGCAAAGGGTACACGTTGGAACCCCACTCTGACGAGGCGCCGATCGTGAAACTCATTTTCGAGCTGTACGTGGAAAAGAAGATGGGCACGACGTCCATCGCCGACTATTTGAACAACCTCGGAATTCCGTCCCGGAAGGGCTCCGGATGGTCGACGCCCACGGTCCGTGACATCCTCCGGAACCCGGTTTATGCCGGTTATGTGCGCTGGGGATGGCGCCGGACGATCAAGAAACGGGACGGGACGATCTCCAGGCCGAAGCAGCGGGAATACACCATTACAAAAGGGATGCACCAGCCTCTCATTGATGAGGCGATGTTTCAGCGGGCTCAGGAGATCATGGACGACAACGCCAGGCCGCCGGTAAAGGTCGCGGAAATCACCAATCCTTTGGCCGGACTGATTCGCTGTGGGCTTTGTGGTGGCCCCATCACCTATAGGCCTTATAATCGCTCAAATATTGCACCGCAGCTCATGTGCCCGAACAAAAAATGCGCCTGTAAAGGCTCAAGTTTTCCTCTTGTCGAGGAGCGGTTGCTGCAGGCCCTGCGGGAATGGCTGAAAAATTACAAAGCCGAATGGCGCCGTGGAAAGCCGAAAGAGGAGCCGATGATCGAGGCCAAGCAGGCGGTGGTGGAATCCATACAGAAAGAACTGGAGGCGCTACAAAAACAGAAGGGGAACCTCCACGACCTGGTGGAGCGCGGGGTGTACACCGTCGAAACGTTCCTAGAACGGATGCAGGCGCTATCGCAGCGAATCGCGGAGACGACGGAAGCGCTGAACCGCGCGATCGAGGATCTGGAGAAGGAAAAGGCCCGGAACAAGGCAATGGTTGATGTGATCCCGAACGTAGAGCATGTGCTGAAGGTTTACCCGAAGTCGAAGGACCCGGCGGAGAAAAACGAGCTGCTTCGGTCCGTCCTGGAGAAGGTGGAATACGAGAAGACACGGGGCGGAAGATGGTCCGGCGCTGAGGATGCTTTTACTTTGCGGCTGTATCCGAAGCTGCCGAAGTAACGTCTATCTACTGTGTGCTGATTCTTCCGTGCCGATATCGGTAAGCAGCCCGATCACCTTGTCGGGAATCGAATACCGCTGGTTCAGGTAGCGCAGTGCAGCCGACAGTTCCCCGTCAGCGCCGCCGTATTGCTCGATGAGATATTTCGCCATCCGCGGATCGCACTTGCTCACCCGGACCGGATATTGCAGTTTTTTCTCATAAATCCACATGGTTGCCCCTCCTCAAACCTGCCACGGCCACGGCGTGTCCGGCCATTGCCACGGGAATCGGGAATAGCTGTGGCCAAACTGCATCAGCGGTCCGTATTTGGTTTCAAACGCGTAGGCGATCTGCGCGCGGCGCTGCGCCAGTTGGTTGAATTGCCGAACGGCCTGCAAATCGTTCGGATGTGTATCCAAATACAGGGAAAGCTCCACCAGCGCAAAATCCACCTTTTGCAGTTCTTCCAGTTCGCGCCGGTACGCGTCGCCGTCACGAACCGACGCGCCGCCCGTTTCTTCCCGTCCGGATTGCTGTTCCGTCACGTCCGCTCACCCTCCCTGCCCCCGCCTGGACGGATACGGACTGTACAACGCCGGCCAAAGGGTTCCTTTGTACAGCGCCTCGTCCAGGGAAAATTGCGGCAAATTCATCGGTTGAAACGTGATAAACAGATTTGGCGGCACGACGTAGCGTTTGACGCGAATGGGCGGACAGGGGTCGCATGGACTGACATAAGGTTCGTATTCCCGCCACTGGTTGTCATGCACGGACGCATTCCTCCCTTTCGGGCGTTTCCCGACCGATGTTCAGCACTATTCTATGCCGAAAATTGGGCGAATTGACCTTGTCTTGACGAAAAAAATTCCCCCGCCCGGCATGGGCGGGGGAATTCGTCGCGTCCGGAATCCCGGAGGTCAGTCCAGTTTGATCTGGAACCGGAACAGTCCGGCCTTGCGGGCCGCCAGGTAGATGATGACCGCGATCGGACCGAGGAACATCCCGATGACGCCGATCAATTTGTAGCCGACGTACAGGCTGATGAGCGTCGCCAACGCGCTGATGCCGATGGCGTCGCCCAGAATTTTCGGTTCGACGCTGCGCCGGACGACGGTAATAAACAGATAGAGAACGATGAGGCCGATCGCCGTGAACAGGTCGCCGGCGACCAATTCGTAGCACGCCCACGGGACGAGCACGGATCCGGTGCCAAGCACGGGCAAAATGTCGACGATGGTCACAAGCAGGGCGATGGCCAGCGGATAGCCCGTGCCGAGGATGAGCAATCCGACGAACGTGATCACGTAGGTCAGGGCGCTCAACACCAGTTGTGCCCGCAGAAATCCGAACACCGACTTGCGCAGGCTGAGCAGCACGGCGTCAACCTGGTCCCGGGACGACTCGTGAAAGAGGGACAGGAACGACGATTTCATCGTCGGCAGGCTGAAAGCGAACAAATAGACGGCCACCAGATAGACGATAAAAAAGATGAACAAGTCCGGCACGCCCTTGGCGAAATGGAACAGCGCTGACGAAATGTTGCCGGCGAGTTTTTCGAGGGCGCCGGTCAGACTGGACACCCAGCTTTCCAGTTCGATCCCTTCGTCGCCGATATGCGCCGAAAGCTGGTCGATCCATTGCCGGGCATACCCGTTCATTTCCCGCAAATAACCGGGAACCGCCCGCCAGAAGGCGAGCAATTCGCCCACCAGCTTCATGCCGATCAGGCCGAGCAGCCCGATGAGCGCGCCGGAAAACAACGTGCTGGAAATGATCGATGCGGCCACCCGGTTCAGCCGAAGCCGTTTCATGAAAAATACGGTCAGCGGTTCGAACAACAGAACCGACACCAGTGCCAGCAAAAACGGGGCTCCCACGGTGAACAGCAGATACAGAAACAAAAGCCCGAGCCCCATCATCACGAACATGCGCAGCGGCATCCTCGTCCTCCTCTACAGCCCGGTTCTCCCTGAAACCATTTGCGAACTAGCTTGGTTTTGTTCCTTCTTCGGTCATGCCGGTTTCTTCCCTCGACACCTCATCCGTCCGGGTCGGGACCCCGTTCCCGTCCGCCCCGGGCGCATGGCCGTTTTTGGCTTTGTACACGTGAATGCGCTGGATCCGCAACCGCTCGGCCTGCGCGATCTCGAACGTATAACCGCCAAAGGTGACGCTCCGCCCGACTTCAATGTTGCCTTCCATCAGCCGGAACAGCCAGCCGCCGATGGTATCGACCTCGTCATCCTCGATGTCGATGCCGAACAGATCGTTCACATCCTCAATCAGCATCCGGCCGCCGATCGAGGTCACCTCGCCCTTGACAATGACGCTTGGCAGGTCGTCGTCAAATTCGTCGTGAATTTCCCCGACAATTTCCTCCAGAATCATTTCGGTGGTGAGCATGCCGGCGGTGCCGCCGTACTCGTCGATGACGATGGCGAGCTGCGACTTGCGGCGCTGCATCAGTTTGAGCACCTTGCTGATTTCCATCGATTCCGGCACGGTGAGAATCGGCCGGAGCCATTCCCGCAAATCGTGCTCTTCGTCGGGATCCGCCGTCAAGAGATCGGTGATGTGAACGAAACCGACGATCTGGTCCTTGTCCGCCAACGCGACCGGATAGCGGGTGTGCTTGGTCGCGTACACTTGTTTCATGGACTCCTCAAAGGGACGGTTCAGGTACAGGACTTCCATGTCGGTCCGCGGCAGCATGACCTCCCGCGCGACCCGGTCGGAAAATTCGAACACGTTGTCAAACAGTTTCAGTTCATCCTTGTCGATGATGCCGCTTTTGGCGCTCTGGTTCATCAGAATGCGGATTTCTTCCTCGGTGTGGACCGACTCCGTTTCACCCGCCGGTTCGATCCCGATCAGCTTGAGAAACAGGTTGGCCGCTCCGTTCAGCAACCAGATGGCGGGAAGGAACAGGCGGTAAAACAGGTGCAGCGGCCAGGCCAGCCAGAGCGAGACGCCTTCGGCCCGGCGGATGGCCAGCGATTTGGGCGCCAGTTCCCCGAACACGATGTGCAAAAAGGTGATGGCCGAAAAGGCGAGAACGAAGGAAATGCTGTGGATCAGCGTCGGATCCGACAGGCCCAACCGGAAAAGCAGCGGCATGACGATCAGTTCCGCCACCGCCGGCTCGCCGAGCCAGCCAAGGCCGAGCGAAGTCAGCGTAATGCCCAGTTGCGTGGCGGACAGATAGGCGTCCAGCTTCCGATTGACCCTGAGGGCGTATTGGGCCCGCGTGCTGCCTTCATTCGCCAGTTGGACCAGGCGGGTTTGCCGCACCTTGACCAACGCGAACTCGGCCGCCACAAAGAAGCCGTTGAGAAACACCAGCAGCGCCACCAGCCCGGCGTTCCACAGCATCGGGCCCCAATGAAACTCCGCGTGCTCCAATTCGAGAAAATTCCTCCTTGTTACCGCGGCTTTCGGTCAGGCCATGACCGCGCTTCGTTTTGTGAAATCCACACCCCGGTAATACATATCCTTCACCAGCAAATTGGGGCCGCAGCAACGGGCGGCCGGGCAGTGGCAACTGACGGCCCGTTGCAGCGGGTGATCCTGCCAGCGGGCAAACACGTCGTCGAGTTTTTCCTCCACAATGTTGCCGAAGGGCGGGATTTTCGCAAAGTCGGTCACATACACGTTGCCCGTAAACAGATTCACGTTGACCCGGTTGCGTCCGTCCGGATCGTTGCGCACCGTCACGTTGGGAGCCGCTTTGAGCCGCGCGACCAGTTCCCGGTCCGCCGGGTCGTCGTTGCAGGCGAAAAACGGCAACGTGCCAAAGAGCATCCACACGCCGGGGTCCCGCGTTTCCAAAAGCCCGCGGATGGCGCGCCGCATGTCGTCCTTGGGCAACATCGGCAAATCGGACGCGAACGCGCTCGGGTACATCGGATGCACCTCGTGACGGCGGCATCCCATTTCCACGACCAGCCGGTGGATCCGGTCCATGTTAAGGTGCGTGCGGTAATTGATCATCGATTCGGCGGAAACGAACAGACCGCCTTCCGCCAGCCGGCGGGCGTTCTCCATCATCCGTTCGTACAGTTTTCCGGCCGTCTTCATCCCGATGTCGTGCTCGGCACGGCCGAAACAGATATGATAAAAGTCCTCGGCGCCGGTGTAATTGAACGAGATGTGCATCACGTCCAGATAAGGTCCGATCGCTTCATAGCGGCCGTATTCGAGCGTCAGGTTCGAATTGAGCTGGGTGCGGATGCCCCGCTCGCGGGCGTATTTCAGCACCGGAAGGATGATGCGGTTCACCGTTTCTTCCGCAAACGTCGGCTCCCCGCCCGTGATGCTGATCGTTTCCAGGTGCTCCACCTCGTCCAGCCGGCGCAACACCAAGTCGATCGGCAGGTGCGGCGCTTCGCGCGTCACCAGGGTATCGCCGACCGCGCAATGTTCGCATCGCATGTTGCACAGGTGGGTGACGGTCAACTCCACGCTCGTCAACACGTGCCGGCCGTACTTCTGCAACGACCGAATCGGATCCCACGGGTCATATTCGGGCGACAGCGGCCTGAAACCCGCAGGGGGAGCGAACGGCGCTTGTGGATTTAAAGATGATACAGCTTGCATGCAGGTCGTCGCTCCTTCTGTCAAGGGGGTATAGTGTCATTGTACCGGGCCGTCTCCGATAAAGCAAACACACGCCTGTTCCAACGGTACAGGCGTGTGTCAAATGACGGTCAGCGATGGCGTCGGTTCGGCCCGTTCCGCCAGCACTTCGCGGATGACGATGGAAAGATGCTTGGACAGGTCCAGCTCGTAGGGCTGGCGCAATTCGTTGCCGGCTTCGTCGGTCAGCACCCGGACCACCGGCCGTTGCATGCAGGTCGCGTTCAGATCGACGACCACGGCCTCCTGACCGGTGCTCAACCGCACCCCGATGCCGATCGGATAGATGGCCACCTTGTCGCGGAACAGTTTGAGCATCTCCGTGTCGTAAAGCGTTCCGCTTCCCGCGTACAGCGCCTCGACCGCCTCGTGCGGCAACAGCGGCTCGCGATACGATCGCTGGCACGTCATGGCGTCGTAGGAGTCGACGATGGCGATCCACTTGGCGAATTCGTGAATGTCTTTCCCTTCCAGGCCGCGGGGATAGCCGCTGCCGTCGATTCGCTCGTGGTGCTGGTACGCGCAGTGTGCCGCCACGAGCGGGATGTTCGCCTCGTCTTTCAGCAGCATATACCCCAGTTCCGCGTGGCGCTTGATTTCCGCAAGTTCTTCCCGGCTCAGCTTGCCGGTTTTCGCCAGCACCCGCGGGGAGATTTGCGTCTTTCCGATATCGTGCAGCATGGCGCCCATGCCAAGCGCAAGCAAATCTTCGCCCTGATAGCCGTTCGCCATGCCGAGCAGCGTGGCGTAGATGCAAACGTTCAGGGAATGCGTGTACAGGTGGTGATCGATAAGCTGCATGTTCAGCAGCATGGTCATGGCATTCTGGTTGCGCCCCAGATCGTCGACGATCATGCGCATCACGTCCCGCACCTGACGTCCGACGTAAGGGTACGGTCCGCTCCGGGTCTGCCCGGGTCGGTCGATGTAATCCCGGAACGTCCGCCGGATCACCCCGATCGCCTGGCGCATCGTCTGTTCGGTCAGCAGATCGGGAACCTGAAGATCGTCGGTGCGCGAATCGCGGACATACAGATACCGGACCCCGTAATCCCGCAAACGATGCAAGAGGGGAGCGGTCAACTCCATTCCTTCGGCCAACAACACCCGGCCATCGCTGGAATAAATGTTCTTGGCAAGTTTCATGCCCGGCCGGCAAGATGAAATCGGCACCAACCGCATGGCTGCACGCGCCCCCGTTTTGCGTATGGAGTCATGTATATTCTTTTTTGTACGGTCCCGTTTTTTTGGTCTTAATCCTGCGGTTCCTGTTGGATTTCTTTTGTTTGACAGGAACTTACTTGTTAATGTACGGTATTTTTCGGAAAAGAGCAAGACATTCCAGCCCAAGATGTTTCATCATTCGACACCAACCCTCCAGACGGCCCCGGATTCGCTTTTCTCCGCAACCCTGTTCAAGACTCCAGACGCCAACGGGGACGCAAACAGCTTTGCACGGCCTGCGGATCGTTGAGCGCTTCGGCCAGCAAGTCCCGGAGGAAATCCGGCAGCACGAAGCGCAGCACCCGGCCTTCCTTCAACCCCTTGTAACCGGCGCCAAAGGTGAACATATCCAGCGTGCCGACCGTGTATTCCCGCTCCTCGTCGAGCGGTTCCCCCCCGACCAGGATTTCGGTCAGACGCTCGTACGGAGGACGGCGCAAATCCGCCGTGACTTCCATGCCGTCGAAACTCAGGGTGCCGAGGATACGGCCGCGAAACCCGAATCCTTGCAACGGCATTTCCGTAAATTCAGGGAGCAGGCTTTCTTCCAGCGCCCGGCGCAACACATGGCCGCGGATGCGCATCAGGCAGGGATTGATGGGGGACGGGCAAATGGCGTGGAGCATCTCCCGCGTCACCGATCCCGCCGGCAACCCGGCGAGCAACTGGCCGTTGTTGGTCAGGCCGATTTCCGCGCCCGTGCGTTTGCGAAGCGCGACCGCCAGCAGCACGGGGAGCGGGGATTCACGGTGGGGATGCAATTCGAGCGGCATATCCAGCCAGGCGATCGGGCGGCTCATGTTCCGTTTGGCGTCCTCCCGCGCTTCCGCCACAAGCCGGACGATGTCGGGATCCGGCTGCCGGTCGTGCAGCGGGACGCAACCGCCGCGAACGGCGGTCACCCCGCCCCCGGGAAGACAGTCGATTTCCAGATGCCCGATGTGCCGGCCGGATTTCCCCGCCGCGCAAAGGAACGTGCGCCCGATGCGAAGCGGACGTTCCAGAAGATGGTGGGTATGCGCGCCAAGGATCAGGTCGATGCCGGGAATTTCCCGCGCCAACCGTTCGTCGTAAGCCAGGCCGAGATGGGACAGAAGAATGAACACATCGCACTGTGACGCCACCCGCTCCACCGTCTCCCTTGCGGTTTCGAACGGATCCGCGGCATGCCAGCCCAGCGGCCGGTAAAAATCGTTGAACGCCGCGGTCAGACCGACCAGGCCCAAACGAACGCCGTTTTTGCGGATGATGACGAAGGGCTGCATCCAAGCCGGCCGGCCGCCTTCCGATGTCAGCGTCAAATTGGCGCAGACGACCGGAAAGGGCGCATTGGCATACATCGCGTCCAGTTCGCCGTACGTGAACGTCAATCCCTCGTTGTTGCCGGGCAACACCGCCTCATATCCGGTCGCTTTCAAAATGGCGAGATTGACCATGCCGTTTGTCCCTTCCGTTTCCGGCCGGGCCCGATCCGCATGATCCCCGCAGTCCACCAGCAGCAGCCGTTCCCGGGGGATGCGCCGCCGAACGTCCTTCACGTACGCCGCGATTCGGGCGGCGGCTTCCAGATCGCTGTGCAGGTCGTTCGTATGCAGCAAGGTAACGGTGATGGGATTCGACACGCTCATGGGTTCCTCCCGAAACCGGTGATCATTTGTAACGTAACACGAATGAAGAGACCCCGCAACCCGCCCTTCCGTTACCTTGCAGATGACAAAATTCAACATCTTTTGGTATGCTTGTCGTAGAGTAAAAAGTATCCAAGCTGAGGTGTAAAGCGTGCGCGTTCATATTACGGACGTTCGTCAAGGCGACATCCTCGATGAAGACGTGTTCAATCACTACGGGTTGCACGTACTGTCCAAGGGAACCGTGCTGGGCGAAAAGGAGATTACCCGGCTGCTCCAGCACCAGATCGATTATGTAAAAGTGGACCGCAGCCCCCGTTCTCCTGAAATCGCACCGTCGCCCGAGGCCCGGTTGATCGAGCGGATGCAGCCGGTGTTCCAGGATGCGGTGCGGTTGTCCGAATCGCTGTTTCGCGAGGCTAATGCAAACGGTTTCATCAAAGAAAAGGATGTTGACGACAGCTTTCGACCGTTGGCCGCGCAATTTCGCACCGAACAGGATATCGTGCAAATTCTGCTGTCGCTGCACGACCCGGGCGAATACACCTACAAACATTCGGTACAGGTCGGCATGCTGAGCTATTTCATCGCCGAATGGCTCGGTTGGAGCCAAGAGGAAGCGTTCCGCGCCGGCAAGGCGGGGTTCCTGCACGATATCGGGAAATGCCGGATTCCGCCGGAAATTTTAAACAAGCCGGGAAAACTGACGGCCGAAGAATTCGAAGAAATCAAAAAACATCCCGTTTACGGGCATGAAATTATCACCTCGTCGTTTCCGGACGAAGTGATCGCCCTGGGCGCCTTGCAGCACCATGAACGCGTGGACGGCTCCGGCTATCCGTACGGGCTGACCGGCGCCGACATTCATCCGATCGGCAAGATCGTCGCCGTGGCCGATGTGTACAGCGCCATGATTTCGACCCGGATCTATCAGGAGGCCAAAAACCTGTTTGACGTGCTGCAGGAACTGCACCGGCTCAGTTTCACCGGACTGGATCCCAAGGTCACCCAAACGTTCATTCGCCGGATGCTTCCGAATTTCATCGGCAAAAAAGTCGACCTCAGCAACGGGGAAAGCGGCCGGATCGTGGCGACCAACGCCACCGACTTTTTCCGCCCGCTCGTCAAAGTCGGAGACCGGTTTATCGACCTGAGCAAGCAAAATGACCTGTTTATCGTGAAGGTTGATTCCTGAGATGGTTCATCCTACAAAAAGTGACGCGCTTGACCGGTATGCCTCATCCCTTGGCGACATGGCAGGCATATGGCGGACAAGCGCGTCCTCATTTTGGGGTCCCCCGTGTGAAGAGCCCCTTGAAATCCCCGCAAATCCAGGGATTATCCAATCGAGCCCTCCATCTCGAACTTGATTAGACGGTTCATTTCCACCGCGTATTCCATGGGCAGTTCTTTCGTGAACGGCTCAATGAAGCCCATGACGATCATCTGGGTCGCTTCCGCCTCCGTCAGGCCGCGGCTCATCAGGTAGAAGAGCTGGTCTTCGGACACCTTGGAGACGGTCGCTTCGTGTTCGAGCGTGATGTTGTCGTTGTAAATTTCATTGTACGGAATCGTGTCGGACGTCGACTGGTTGTCGAGAATCAGCGTGTCGCACTTGACGTTCGCCTTGGCGCCGGACGCCTGACGGCCGAACGAAGCGAGACCGCGGTAAGTCACCTTGCCGCCGTTGCGGGAAATGGACTTGGACACGATCGTGGACGTCGTTTCGGGTGCCAGGTGAATCATCTTGGCCCCGGCGTCCTGGTGTTGGCCTTTGCCCGCCACCGCGATGGAGAGGACCATGCCTTTGGCGCCCCGGCCCTTCAGGATGACGGCCGGGTACTTCATCGTCAGCTTGGAGCCGATGTTGCCGTCGATCCATTCCATGGTGGCGTTTTCCTCCGCCACGGCGCGTTTGGTCACCAGGTTGTACACGTTGGGCGCCCAGTTCTGGATGGTCGTGTACCGGACGCGCGCGTCCTTTTTGACGATGATCTCCACCACCGCGCTGTGCAGGGAGTTCGTCGTGTAAATCGGCGCGGTGCACCCCTCGACGTAGTGAACGAAGCTGCCTTCGTCGGCGATGATCAGCGTCCGTTCGAACTGGCCCATGTTTTCGGAATTGATCCGGAAGTAAGCCTGCAGCGGAATCTCGCACCGGACACCCTTCGGCACGTAGATGAAGCTTCCGCCGGACCAGACCGCGCTGTTCAACGCCGCAAACTTGTTGTCCGTCGGCGGCACCACGGTGCCGAAATATTGCTTGAACAGGTCCGGATGTTCACGCAGCGCCGAGTCCGTGTCCATAAAGATGACGCCCTGCGCCTCCAGATCCTTTTTGATGTTGTGATACACAACCTCCGACTCGTATTGCGCGGACACGCCGGCCAGGAACTTCTGCTCCGCTTCCGGAATGCCCAGCTTGTCGAACGTCGCCTTGATTTCGGCCGGAACTTCTTCCCACGTGCGCCCTTGCTTTTCCGACGGCTTGACGTAGTACCGGATGTCGTCAAAATCCAGGTCGTCCAGGTTGCCGCCCCATCGCGGGACCGGCATCCGGTTGAAATGTTCCAGCGCCTTGAGGCGGAAATTCAGCATCCATTCCGGTTCGCCCTTCATCTGGGAAATCGTCCGCACGACGTCGGCGGACAGCCCTTTTTCGGACTGGAACACGGCGCGATGCTCGTCGCGAAACCCGTACTTGTATTCTTCCAGCTCGGGCATCTTCTTCGCCATGCCGTTCAACCTCCTTAAAGATCGGATGATGGGATCCGTTCGCCCGCCCGAAGGGGGCCCTGCGTTCCATCTGCCTGCTGAGTGCCGTCAACTCTCCAACCCTTCATGCTTCCCTTTCCCCTGTTCCACGCCCTTGCGAAGCGCATTCCAGGCCAGGGTCGCGCATTTGATGCGTGCGGGAAACTTGCTCACGCCGGACAGCGCCTCGATGTCCTCGTACTCCTCAAAGGACACGTTTTCCCCTCTCATGAGGGCGGAAAACTTGTCGGCCAACGCCAACGCTTCGGATGTGGTTTTCCCTTTGACGGCATCCGTCATCATCGAGGCGGAGGACAGGCTGATGGAACAGCCTTCCCCCGTGAATTTGGCATCCGTTACCCTGCCGTCATCGATGCGCAACTCCAGGGAGATGCGATCGCCGCACGTCGGGTTGTTCAGATGGACGGATACCGTGCCTTCCTCCAGCGTACCGCGGTTGCGGGGATTTTTGTAATGGTCCATGATGACGCGGCGGTACAGTTCATCCAATTGCATAACCGAAAAACTCCTTCGTCTTTACCAGCGCCTCGGCCAGCCGGTCAATGTCGCTTTCCGTATTGTACAGATAAAAGCTGGCGCGGGCGGTCGCGCTGACGTTCAGCCACCGCATCAACGGTTGGCAGCAGTGGTGCCCCGCGCGAATGGCGATCCCCTCGGTGTCGAGCACGGTGGCGACATCGTGGGGATGAATGTCGCCCAGGTTGAACGTCACCAAGCCGACGCGCTCGTCGGCCGGACCGTAAACGACGACGCCGTCGATCGCCGACAGCCGCTCCAGGGCGTAGGCCGCCAGCTTGCGCTCGTGCGCGGCAATGTTGTCCATGCCGATCTGCTCCAGAAAATCGATCGCCGCCGCCAGGCCGACCGCCCCCGCGATGATGGGCGTGCCGCCTTCAAACTTCCAGGGAATTTCCTTCCAGGTGGAATCGTACAGCTCGACGAAGTCGATCATTTCGCCGCCAAACTCCACCGGGTCCATCGCTTCCAGCAGCGACGCCTTGCCATAGAGCACGCCGATGCCGGTCGGCGCGCACATTTTGTGGCCGGAAAAAGCGTAGAAATCGACATCCAGCGCCTGGACGTCCACCTTCATGTGCGGCGTGCTCTGGGCGCCGTCGACCAGAATGACCGCGCCCTTGCGATGCGCAATCTCGGCGATCCGGCCGACCGGGTTGATCGTGCCCAGCACGTTGGAAGCGTAGGTGATCGCCACCAGCTTGGTGCGGTCGGTCACCGTTTGCTCCACATCTTCCAGCCGAAGGGTGCCATCCGGCTGCAGCGGAATATATTTCAGCACGGCTCCCGTCGCCTTGGCCGCCTGTTGCCAAGGAATCAGGTTGCTGTGGTGTTCCATCGGGGTAATGACGATTTCATCGCCCTCCCGCAGGAACTTGCGGGCGTAACCGTGCGCCACGAGGTTGATCGCCGAGGTGGTGCCGCGGGTGAAGACGATCTCCCGGGGCGCCGAAGCGTTCACGAACCGGGCCACCTTCTCCCGCGCGCCTTCGTAGGCTTCCGTCGCACGGGAGCCCAGCGTGTGGACGCCCCGGTGCACGTTTGCGTTGTCCCGTTCGTAGTACCGGCGAACCGCTTCAATCACGGCGCGCGGTTTTTGCGACGAGGCGGCGTTGTCCAGGTAAACGAGCGGATGCCCGTTCACCTGTTGCTGCAAGATCGGGAACTCGGCCTTCAGCCTAAGCGGATCCATCGGTTATCCCAGCTTTCGTTCCAAAATGCGTTGCATCGTTTCGCGCAATCCTTCGTGCGGAATTTCGGCGACCACCGGGTTCAGGAACCCGTGAATGATCAGGCGCTCCGCATCTTTGCGCGAAATGCCGCGGGACATCAGATAATACAATTGTTCCTCGTTCACCTGGCCGACGCTGGCGGCGTGACCAGCCTTGACGTCGTCCTCGTCGATCAACAGGATCGGGTTCGCGTCGCCGCGGGCTTTCGGGCTGAGCATGAGCACGCGTTCCGTCTGTTCGCCGTTCGCCTTGGTCGCGCCTTTCTCAATCTTGGTCACGCCGGTCATGATCGCCGTCGCTTCCTCCGTCATGACGGCCCGGGTGATCATGTTGCTTTCCGACGCCTTGCCGATGTGACGGGCGTTTGTCGTCAGGCTCATGCGCTGGCTGCCCGTGCCGACGGTGATCACCTTCATGTCGGAGTTGGAGCCGTTGCCCTCCAATTCCGAGCGGATGTCGGACAGCAGATCCCCGTCGTGCAAATCGCCGACGATCCATTCGACGACGGCGTCGTTTCCGAGCACCGCGCGGCGGTAGGCGATGTCGACGGCCCGGCTTTCCATATGGTGCACCGAGGCGTAGCGGACATGCGCCCCCGCCTTGGCGAACACCTCCACCGCCCCGTTCACCACCAGCGTCCCGGCGTCGCCCGGCAGCGCCGAAACCATATGTTCCACCACGGTCACGCGGCTGTGCGCGTCGGCAACGACGAGGACGTGCGGCGCCAGCGTCGCTGCGGCGTCATCCGCGTACACGACAATTTGCACGGGCGTTTCGATTTCGACGTTCTTCGGCACGTACAGCAGCACGCCGCCGCTCCAGAGCGCCGCGTGCAGCGCGGCCAGCCGATGCTCGTCCCGCTTGTAGGCGGTCATGAAATGGTCGCGGAAAAGCCGTTCATGCGTGCGCACCGCCTCGTCCAGGCTCGTCAGGACGACGCCTTTGGCCGCCAGTTCCGCCGGAAGACGCGTCAGGACGACGCCGGAATTGTGCTGCACGATGAGCGCCTCCGCTTTCGCGTCGGCCAGAAGGGCGGTCAGCGCGGCGGGCAGCTCGGAAGGATCGTTCACCGGCCGTCCGGGCCGATAGTCGCCGTAGCGATCGAGATTCCAGTTTTTGAGCGGCATTTTCTCCGGCTTCGGCAGCTCGAGCCGGCTCGCCAAATCGCCCGCTTCGGCCCGCCAGGTCACGAGCCAGTCCGGCTCATTTTTGCGGCGGCCGAGGGCTGCAGCGGTTTCACGGTCAACAGAAGTCACCGGTGTGCTCATCGTTCATCCTGCCTCCCTCGCCGGATCAGGCCTGGCCGACCGTCTCGTCGACGATGCCCAGTTCTTCCTTGACCCAGTCGTAACCTTCAGCCTCCAGACGTTCCGCCAGCTCCGGACCGCCCGACTTGACAATGCGCCCCTGCATCATCACGTGCACGTAGTCCGGACGGATGTAATTGAGAATGCGCTGATAGTGGGTGATGATGAGGAACGCCCGTTCCGGCGAACGCATCGAATTGACGCCCGAGGCCACGATCTTCACCGCGTCGATGTCCAGCCCGGAGTCAATCTCGTCCAGGATGACGACCTTCGGTTCGAGCATCATCATTTGCAAGATTTCGTTCCGCTTCTTCTCCCCGCCGGAAAATCCTTCGTTCAAATAACGGTGCATCATTTCCGGGTTCATTTCCAGCTCTTTCATCTTGCTTTCCATCTGGCGCACGAACTTGATCAGGGAGATTTCGTTGCCTTCCCCGCGGCGGGCGTTGATAGCGCTGCGCAGGAAGTCGGCGTTGGTCACGCCGGTGATCTCGCTCGGATATTGCATGGCGAGGAACAGGCCGGCGCGGGCGCGCTCGTCCACTTCCATCTCCAGCACGTTTTCGCCTTCGAGCAGCACTTCGCCTTCCGTCACTTCATATTTGGGATGCCCCATCACGGCGGAAGCGAGCGTGCTTTTGCCGGTGCCGTTCGGCCCCATCACGGCGTGCACTTCCCCGCCTTTCATGGACAGGTTGACGCCTTTCAGAATCTCCTTGCCTTCGACGGACGCTTTCAGCCCGCGAATTTCAAACAACGTCGACATGCGATTCCCTCCATCTGTTGGTGTGTACGGTGCCGGTTAAAACCAACTCGCCTCCTCTGCGGAGGCGATCCCAAAGGAACGGCTGCGGCGCTGTTGTCAGCCCAGCATGAAAAAATCATCAGCCGGTTCAATGAAAAATCGGGGTTGGTTGGATTGGAGCCGCACCTAATTTATAATAATTTTAAAGTGATTCTCAATGATTCTCAAGCCCCATTTTAAGAAATCGCGCCGCGAAAAGCAAACGGACAACAAAAAAGACCGGATTCCGACCCGGTCGTATCGTCAGGATCCGGCCGCTTCCGCCAGCCGCGCGATCGCGTCCCGGCCCGTCATGCCCGGCTCGACGCCGATGGCCCGCGCGGCGTCCGTCACCGACTCCAGCGGCGCCGCCAGCAACTCTTCCAGCGTGCGAACGCCGACCGCCCGTCCGGCGATGACGCCCCGTTCACGCAACCGGTCGTTGAGCAGGGCGACGTCCAGCGCGCCGCACATGATGTACCCGTTCCCGGCCGTAACGGCGAGCAGCGTCGTTTTCGGCAATTGCACTTCCACGCCGACCGCGGTGTGCCGGCCGACCTGTATGGGCACCACCCGCACCATGGCGATCCCTCCGCCCCGCAAGGTATATGCTACAGCATATGCGCCGGCGGGCCGATCTCCCTCCACATCTGTCCCGCCTCCCGTGAAAACAGGCGGGATGCTCCCGGAAAACGGACGGTGACCACGCTCTTTCGTTACGGGTCGATTCCCGATATAATGGTTCTTGTTTTCTCCCTATCCTTTATTATTTATTTTCAATTGATTACCGGAGGCCTTCACCGATGTACCGCATGCCAACCGCATCCGAGAAATCCGAGTCCTATCTGTTCCGCCTGGAGGTGACGGTGCAGGCTCCGAACAAGGATTTCGCGCTGGAGCGGCTGGTTCGCATTCTGGACATGTGCCGTTTCGACGACTACAAGATTCTGTCGGGCGTTCCCCTGAAAGACGAAACCCGCGTCCCGCCCATTCCGCCGGCGCAGCCGGAACCTGTTACGCCGGCGCAGGACGAGCCGGCCATGCCAGCGGAACCGGCCGCAGCGTCAGCCGCCGGGGGAGAACTCGAGGCCCGCATCCAGTCGTATATCGAATCCAACCGGCTGCTGCGCCTGCATGTCAACAAGGGCAGGGGCGTCAAGCTCGACTTCCCTTGCCGCATGCTCCATCTGGATCCGGAAACCCGCAACCTGACCGTCTATCACGTCGACGAGAAAAAGGTATACATCATCCGGATGAACGAAGTCGACGACATTATCGAAACGACTCCGTAAGACCGGCGCCGCTCCCGCCCTCCCGTTCGGCACTCCCGGCGAACGCTGCCGGCCGCGGACCGCGCGACATGGCGATCAAGGCTCCGCCACTTTGCCCTTGCCGGTGTCGGCCGGAACGGACGCCATCCGGGGCCGGCGCCCCGACGCCGGGACGAACCTCCTCCCTTTCGAACAGCTCCCGCCATGCAAGTCCGTCATGAACCACCGTGACCGCGCCGGCCGGTTCCGCTTTTTACTCACCCGCCCATGTTTGCGGCATGCGGAAACCGCTTACCCGCGAATGGTAGAAGGGTAAAAACTCGCCCCATGATCAGTCTCCGGAACGGAGAACGGCGGCCACGAGGCAGGCCCAACCGGCGATGAACAGGACGCCGCCGACGGGTGTTACGGCGCCAAGGGCGGTGTAGCCGGTGATCGCCATTACGTACAGCGAACCGGAGAACAGGACAAGACCGGCAAACAGGCAGTTGACCGCCCGCACCGCCCATCGGCGACCAGGCACGTGCCCCGCCGCCAGGGAAATCGTCAGCGCCCCCAGCGCGTGATACATGTGATAGCGGACGCCGGTTTCGTACGCGCCCAGCATGTCGGCGGTCAGACGTCCCTCCAGCACGTGGGCGCCGAACGCGCCCAGTGCCACGGCAAGCGCGGCGGCAACGGCCGCAATGACGGCATGTGTGCGCAACATGAGCATCCCCCGCGTTTGACTTTTGCTTTTTTCCATCTTACCCTTAACTCGAGGTGAAAACCATGAATGAAAATCAACAATTTTCCCCGCCGGAAAACGATTTCGGCCAACCCCCCGTCCGGCAATCCGGCGCCGGCATTGCGTCGTTCGTGCTGTCCGTCCTCGCCGCGCTTGGCCTGTTGTCCGCCATGGTCATCGCGACGAACAAGGTGATGGAATACATCGATCCGGCGACCGGCACCTTTACCGTGCCCGAAGACCAGCTTCAGCAGGAACTGTTGCCCGCCTTGGGGGGCGTCGTCCTGCTCGTTCCGCTGGTGATGCTGTTCACCGTCATCTCCATCATTCTGGGCATTGTGGCGCTGACCCAGCGTGACCGGAAAAAAGGGTTCGGCATCGCCGGCCTGGTCATCGGCGGCATGTTGGCGCTGTTGTTCTTGTTCATCCTGCTTTCCGGGTTTTCCGCCATCGGCTGATCCGCCGGCGGACCGGACCGGCCGGAACTTCGCCGCGGTTTGCCCCCGGATTCAGGCAGGCCGACCGCGCCCTCCGCACACATGATTTCGCGGCTGTCGAATATACTGGTCAACACAGCGAAATCGTCGGCAAGGGAGGTGACGCGGCGGTGAACGGGACATCCGGGCATGAACCGCTTTTCATTCTGTCCCGCGAAGACTGGTCGCTGCACCGCAAAGGCTACCAGGACCAGGCCCGCCACCGGCAGAAGGTGCTGGAAGCCATCCGTCGAAATTTGCCGGACCTGATCTCCGAAGAAAACATCATTCTGTCGAACGGGCGACAAATCGTAAAAATTCCGATTCGCAGCCTGGACGAATATCACTTCGTGTATAACCGGGAAAAGCGGAAGCATGTCGGCCAGGGCGCGGGCGACAGCCGCGTGGGGGACGTGCTGGGCCGCGATCCGGCGTCGGCGGAGCCCGGCAAAGAAGGCAAAGCCGGCGATCAGCCCGGTTTCGACGTGACCGAAGCGGAAATTTCGGTCGCGGAACTGGAGCGGTTGCTGTTCGAGGAACTGGAATTGCCGTTCATGCTTCCCCGGGAACGGGAGCTCGTCAGTTCGAAGGATATCCGTTTCCACGACATCCGGCGTAAAGGGCTGTCGGGAAACATTGACCGGAAACGGACCCTGCTGGAAAATCTGAAGCGGAACGCACGGGAAGGCCGTCCGGCGATCGGCGGAATTTCGCCGGAGGATTTGCGGTACAAAACGTGGGAGGACGTCCCCAAATCCCAAAACAACGCCGTCATCCTGGCGATGATGGACACGTCCGGCTCGATGGGCTCGTTCGAAAAATATTGCGCCCGAAGCTTCTTTTTCTGGATGACGCGGTTTCTCCGCCACCGGTACGAAAAAGTGGAGATCGTCTTCATCGCCCACCACACCGAAGCGAAGGAAGTGAGCGAAGAGCACTTTTTCACGCGCGGGGAAAGCGGCGGCACGATCTGTTCGTCCGCCTACGCCAAGGCGCTGGAAATTATCGACGAACGTTATCCGCCTTCCCGGTACAACCTGTACCCGATCCATTTTTCCGACGGAGACAACCTGACCAGCGACAACGAGCGCTGCCTGCGCCTGATCGAACAATTGCTGGAACGCGCCAACCTGTTCGGCTATGGGGAAGTGAATCAGTACAACCGCTCGAGCACGCTCATGTCGGCGTTTCGGAATCTGAATCATCCGCGGTTTCTGTACTACATCATTCGCGACAAATCCGACATCTATCACGCGCTCAAGGCGTTTTTCCGGAAACGGCCGGCCGTCGGCACGACGTGACCGAACATCGGACGTCGGCCCTCCCTTCGCCAAAACGCCCCCGTTCGGCTTGCGGCCGGACGGGGGCGCGGCGTTTTAACCGGGAAGAGAGTTGTCAGTCCATGGCGAGGCGCGCCAGCCCGACGCCATCCATCACAACCACGAGGTTGCCGTCGGTCCGTTCGGCGGACGGGGCCGCCCGCCACCGTTCGTCGATCCGTCCGGCCTCCGGCTCGCCAAAGACGGCGGTGGCCAGCCAGGTGACACCCGGTTCAAGGCGCAGCCTGACGGTTGGAATCACCGTGCGGGGATGCAGCACGTTCGTGTTCGCCTGGGCCCACACGGGAGCAAATTCACCCTCGCCCCAGATCACCCGGATTCCGCTGGCCCCCCACGGCGTCCGAACCATGCCCCCGCGCCGGTCGGATGTAACGGAGACGGAGCCGTCCGCTCCGCCGGTTGGCCCGGCGACAGGTCCGTCTTCCGGTGACCGCTCCGGTTCAAGCGCCAGGGCGAACCCGCCGTCGGCGGCATCCAGCGGCCGCGCGGACTCCACGCGGTGCACGCGGACATGCCAGGGCGCCCCCGGGAACAGCCACGTCGTCACCGTCACGTCCGCCCACGGCTTCCACGTCATGCGAATCGCGCGGCCCTCCGCGTCGATCTCGCAGTCTTCGTGGGTGCGCTTCACCCGGTAAAGGTTGTCGCGTTCGCTCAGGGCGAGCGTGCTGTCGTAAGCCCCCTGAACCAGCCCCCAGGACGCCCGGGGCACGCTGAATCCGAACGCCGTCGAGTACACGAATTTTTCGTACTTGGCGAACGTGTGCGTATGCTCGTTGGAATGACGATGCCCGCCGTTGAACGCCAGGACGTGTCCATTGTCCGGGCGCACGATCACCAGCCGGGCGGCGCGCTGGACCGCTCGGGACGGCAGTTCCGGCAGCGGCAGTTCCGGCGCGGTCCAGAACGGGTGATCCGGCGGCAGCGCCAGAGGCAAGAACGCCTTGAGCGCCCAGTAGGGGGATCCGGGCGAGTTGTAGTTTTCCGCCATGACCAGGTTCGGGTAGGCGTACCCGACGGTGAGCGTCCCGTCCGCGGCGAAGATCGGCCGGCGAAACCACCAGCGCAGGTGGCGCAAGACGATCCCCTTCATGACGCCCATCGGCAACGGCTCAATGCCGGCCCAGGCGCAGGCGCCCCAAAACGCGCATTGCGCGAACCGGTACGTCAGGCTGCGGCCGAAGGGCAGCGCGGAGCCGTCCGCGGCAAACCAGTGCGCGAAATCGCGGGCAAACGCCTCGGCCCTGCGCTTGTACAGCCCGGCGCGGGCGGGGTCTTCCGTTTCCATCCATTTGGCGTACAGCAAACAGTAAAAATGGATGGCGAACGGCACGTAGTAATCGCAATGGCCTTCCGGCCCGTCCGCGTACCAGCCGTCACCGCGGTAAAATTCCTCGATGCGGTCCAGGCACCGTTCCATTTTGCCGCGGTCGACGGGTGCGCCGACCCGCCGAAATCCGAGATTGACGAGAACGGCGAACAACAACCAGTTGCAGTCATACAGCTCCCGGAGATTGATCTGGTCCAGCCAGCCGATCAGCCGTCGCCGTTGCGCCTCGTCCAGCGGATCCCAAAACTGGTCGGGCGCCAGCGCCAGGGCGAAACCGATCGCCGCCATTTCCACCAGCCGCTGGTCATAATCGGCCGCTTCGCCCCAGTATTCGGCGTGGGCCGGATCGGTGCCGTTGGCCAGTCCCCGCACATACACGTCCCGCAGCGGGTGTTGCCGCCCGCCCGCCAGGTAGGGCGCCAGGCCCCACAGCACGCGCGAAAAACCTTCCAATTCAGCGACCCCGGACGGAAACGACGCGCCGGCGGCGCCCAGCCGGAGCCGCGCGCCCCCCGGGCTGTACCGCGTCAGCAGCGGCTCGCACAGTTGTTCGAACGCGCGCGCCAGGTCGTCGCGGCCGGCCAGCGGATTGCGGCCAAGTGTTTCCATGCGCGCTCCCTCCGTTGATCAGAACAGACCGGTCTGTCCGCGCAGTTTGGCCAAAGCCTCCAGGAAGAAATAGTCCCCGTAAATGAGCGAAACGTCGACGTTGCGCCGCTCCGGCCAATGCCCGGTGCCGTGCAGCAGCAGTCCCTCTTCCTCCCGCCGGTCCCAGGCGCCGCAGTGTGCGTTCAGCGAGGCCAGCAGTTCGCGGCCCCAACGGCGGTACGCGGGCGCCTCGGCGGCGGGCACCAATTCCGCCAATTCCAGCAGCGCGGAGGCGGCGCAGGCCCCCGCGGACGAATCCTTGAAGCGGATGCTTCCGTCGTCCGGCGGCAAACGGAAATCCCACTCGGGCACTCCGTCCTCCGGCAGGCTGGCGACAAAGAAGTGGGCCACCCGCTTGGCCGCCTGCAACAGTTCACCGCGTCCCGTGTACCGGTACCCGAGCGCCAGCCCGTACATCGCCCATGCGGTGCCGCGGGCCCAGGCGGAATCGGGGTTGTATCCCTGCCCGCCGAGCACGTCCGCAAAGGCGCCGCTTTCCGGATCGAAGCGGACGATGTGGCGGACCGATCCGTCGGCGCGGAGAAAATGCGCCAGCGTCGTTTCGGTATGCGCCAGGGCGACGTGCCGAAAACGCGGGTCGCCCGTCGTTTCCGACGCCCAATACAGCAGCGGAAGATTCATCAGACAATCGATGATGGCCAGGCCGGCGTTATCCTCCCCTTCCCGCCACGGGTTCCAGGCGCGGATGTAACGTCCTTGTACGTTGAACCGCCCGGCCAGATGGCTGGCCGCCGTGAGCGCCCGGCGGCGGGAGGCCGGCGTGCCGAGCAGCTTGAATTGAGTTACGCTGGTCAGCGTCCACATGAAACCCGCGTCGTGATCGAGCCGTTCAAATTGGCTGAGCGGTTCATCCAGCGCCTCCTCGCACGCCCGGGCAAGGTCGCGCCACCTCGCTTCCCCGCTGTCACGCCAGATCAGCCACAGCATGCCGGGCCAAAATCCGGCGGTCCACCAATGGGGCTCTTCGCACCGGTACACCCCTCCCTCGGTCGCGTGCGGAAACCGGGCGCCCACCCGGTCGGCCAGCCGCCGCACCTTGTCAACGGCCCGCGCCCAGATGTTGTCCGGGTCAAGCGCTGTCGTCCGGCCCAGTTCGCCTTCGCCCATCTCGCAACCCCTCCGTTTACATGGATTGGTTATGAATCCGGTTCCAACGATACATAAAAAAAAGCGAGACGGCATCCCACTTTTTTGCCTGTCTCGCATGCGATTTTGATTTTGTCGGGACGACCGTGCTCACACCGCCCCGGAGGATCCGGTCACGCCCGCGCTGGCCGGGACACCGTCCAGAAACGGCGAGGCCTCTCCCACGTGATACACGTGCAGACGGTGCAGCGCCCGCGTGCAGACGGTGTACAGCAGCCGGCGGTCCCGTTCCCGGCCGTAGCGCGCGGCGGAACCGTCCCAGACAAGCACGGCGTCAAACTCGATCCCCTTGGCCAGATACGAGGGCAACACCGAAACGCCGCGCGGCAAGCTGCCGGAAACCCCCGTCAGCAGAGTCACCGGCACGTCGTCTGTCAGCCGCTCCTTGATCAGGGCGACGGCGTTTCCGCTCTCATGCGCCGTTTTGGTGATGACGCCGATCATGCGGTAACCTTCCTCCGCAAGCGCGCGGATGTCCGCGGCAACCCGGTCGGCGAGCTCGGACAGATCGCGGCATCCGACGACCCGCGGCGGTTCCCCGTCCCGGTTGAACGGCTCGATACCTTCCGCGTCTCCGGCGGGGAGGATCCGTTTCGTGAACTCGACGATTTGCCGCGTCGAACGGTAGCTGGTCGTCAGCCGCCAGACCGCCGTTTCGGATTCGGGGAACAGGCGCGTCCAGCCGCCGAATCCGCCGGCTTCCTCCGCCTGGGCGAAGATGGTTTGATTGAAGTCGCCAAGCACGGTCATGCGGGCGCGCGGGAACCGGTGCCGCAGGTACGCCGCCTGGAACGGCGAATAATCCTGCGCCTCGTCCACGAACACATAGCGGACGCCGCCTTCCGCCTGCGGGAATCCTTCCACCGCCTCCAGCAAATAGAGCAGCGGCGTCGCGTCCTCGTGATCGATCTCCTTGCGGGCCAGTTTCTCCTCGGTGCGCCGCGCCATCCAATCGTAGCCGTCGGGCAGCCGCCCGTCCGGCGCGCAGGCCGCAAACAACGTGCGGCTGCGGAACAGCTCGAGATACGTGCCGACCAGATCGAAGAAGCGCATCGCCTTGACGGCCTTGACCAGCGGCGAGACGGCCCTTTCCGCCGCCCGGCGCTTCAACAGCTCGGCCATCCGCTCCTCGTCGTCGAAGCCTTCCGCCGAAGCCCCGCCGGAACGCCGCACTTCCACGTACACGCGCTGGATTTCTTCCGGATCCGCCAGTTGCACCGCTTCCTCGACCCAGGGCCGGTCCAACTGCTCCTCCGTCCAGTCGGCCAATTTCCGCAGCAAATACCGGCGGAGTTTTTTCATTCGTTCTTCCAGCCGCGCGTTCCCCGGTCCGTCGTAAAATACCGCCGCCATCTCCTCCGCGGACACGATCGTCTCCCCGCGGAAACGGACCGGACGAAACTTCAGCCCCTCCCGCTTCAGCCTTTCCAGATAACGGGTGATAACGGCAAAAAAGTGCTCCGACCCTTTGTATCGTACGGCCCGCAGGCGCGCCTCCGCCTCCGGATCGCCGGCCGCGCGGGCCAGCGCCTCCGTCTGCGCGAACAGGTCTTCCACCTGCCAGCGACGGCCGAGCCTGGCCTCAATCAGCTCCTCAAAGGTCATTTGCCGCATGTTGGCTTCACCCAAATCGGGCAACACGCGGGACACGTAGCTCTGGAATACCGGGTTGGGTGAAAACAGCACGATCTGATCCGGGTCGACCGAGCCCCGGAACCGGTACAGCAAATAGGCGATGCGCTGCAGCGCGGCCGACGTCTTCCCGCTGCCGGCCGCTCCCTGCACGACGATCAGACGGTGCGTCTCGTCGCGAATAATCCGGTTTTGCTGTTTTTGAATCGTGGCCACGATGCTTTTCATGGCGGTGTCGGACTTCTCCGAAAGCACCGATTGCAAAATTTCGTCCCCGATCGTGGCGTCGGTGTCGAATACGCGGATCAGGCGGCCTCCCCGGATGACAAACTGGCGTTTGAGCGTCATTTCGCCGTGCACGTCGCCCTCGGGGATCCGGTACGAGGCCGGCCCCGGTTCGTAATCGTAAAACAGGCTGCAGATGGGGGCCCGCCAATCGTAGATGAGGAACGTCTCTCCGTCGTCGGCCACCAGGGACGATTTGCCGATGTACACCTGCTGCGGCCGGTCGCCGCCCGCCTCGCGAAAATCGATGCGCGCGAAATACGGATTGTCGCGTTGCATGAGCAGCCGTCCGACGGCGGTGGAAGCCACCTTGTGGCTCATCTCCCGCTCGGCCAGCACCAGGGCCTGCTGCATGATGCTGGTCCACGTTTCAAACACTTCCGTAGCGTCCGCAAAATTGAAACGAACCTCGTCCCAAAATTCCTGGCGAATGCCGACCACGTCGCCGCGACGCTGGCCGAGCAAGGCCAGCTCGCGCTCCAGTCTTTGTTCGACCAGCGCCAACACTTCCTTGAGCCGCTTCTCTTCCTCTTCCCGGATGGACGTTTCGTTGGTCAACGCTGGACCCTCCCACCTTCGGCTTTATGGTGTCGCTGACTCCCGGCTTGCGGCGGGCCCGGGGTATTCCGGACCTCCAATCTTCGTATCCCTTTTTGTATCATGTTCAAAAGCGCCGCGCAACCCGGCATTTTTGTTTCGCCTCGCATAAACATAGGATGTAACCACCCGATCGCTCAACGGAGGAGGCTCCCGTATGCCATCCAGCGAAGAATTCCGCCGCCTGGAGGAAGCCATCGCCCAGATTACCGAAATCGCACGCGATTTCGGTCTCGATTTTTTTCCGATGCGTTACGAAATTTGCCCGCCTGACATCATTTATACGTTCGGGGCCTATGGGATGCCCACCCGGTTCCATCACTGGAGCTTCGGCAAAGCGTTCCACAAACTGAAACTGCATTACGACCTCGGCCTCAGCAAAATTTACGAACTCGTCATCAATTCGAACCCGTGCTACGCGTTTCTGCTCGAAGGCAACTCCCTCATCCAAAACAAGCTCATCGTGGCCCACGTGCTGGCGCACAGCGACTTTTTCAAAAACAATGTCCGGTTTTCGACCTCCAACCGGAACATGATCGAAAGCATGTCCGCGACCGCGGAACGGATCCGGCAATACGAAATGGAATACGGCACGGATACGGTCGAACAGTTTCTCGACGCCGTGCTGGCCATCCACGAGCACGTCGATCCGTCCCTGATCCGCCCCGGCGGACTGGACAAAAAGCGGTCCATGGAACTGCAGCGCAGGCGCGAACGGGAAAAGGAACGGAAACCCCGTACCCCGGCCGGCCCATACGACGATCTGTGGAAGCTGGACCTCGACGCACGCGGCGAGGAGGAACCCGGCGCACCCCGGAAGGACGGGGAAGGCGCGGCGGGAAGCCCGCCGGAAGGGGACAACGGGCGGACGCCTTTTCCGCCGCAACCGGAGAAGGATCTGGTCTGGTTCATCCAGGAGTATTCGCCGGCGCTGGCCGACTGGCAGCGCGACATCATGTCCATGCTGCGCTCGGAAATGCTGTATTTCTGGCCGCAGTTGGAGACGAAAATCATGAACGAAGGATGGGCCACCTACTGGCACCAGCGCATCATGCGCGAATTGCCGCTGACAAGCGAGGAAACGATCGAATACGCCAAACTGCACGCCTCCGTGGTGCAACCGTCCCGTCACGCCCCGAATCCCTATTTGCTCGGCCTGAAGGTGTTTGAGGACATCGAAAAACGGTACGGCCGCGACATGCTGTTCGAAGTGCGCGAGCTGGATTCCGACGTGTCGTTTCTCCGCAACTACCTGACCAAGGAGCTGGTCGAGGAACTCGATCTGTACGTGTACGAAAAACAAGGCCAGGAATGGCGGATCACGGACAAATCGTGGGAAACGGTGCGCGACCAGTTGGTGTTCGCCCGCATCAACGGCGGATTCCCGTACCTGGTTGTGCTGGACGGCGACTGGAAGCGCAACGGGGAGCTGTACATCCAGCACCGGTACGAAGGCGTGGAGCTCGACGTGAAGTACGTGGAGGGAACGATGCCTTACGTGGTGCGGCTCTGGGGCAAACCCGTCCACCTGGAGACGGTGATCGAGGGGAAAAAGCTGCTGTTCACCTGCGACGGTCAAAAAACGACCCGCAAAGCGATCTGAGGCGGAAATTCCGGCGACCGGAGGAAATGCCTGAGACCGGAGGAAATGCCGGCAGCGGAGGAAATGCCGGCGACTAGAACGGGCGCGGATGTCGCAACCTAAAAGGGCACAGAGGAGGCATACCCGCAAACACAGGAGGGGTTCATCATGACCACCACGCAATCGCCCGCTCCCCAACGCCCGGCTTCGTTTCCTCCGCAACACCAGGACCGCCGGCCCGGCCTGGAAACGGAAATGCATCCGGCGCCCGAATCGGTTTCGCCGGTGTACAAGGCGGCGGGCAAACTGACGGGGAAGACCGCCGTCATCACGGGCGGCGACAGCGGCATCGGCCGCGCCGTCGCGGTCACGTTCGCCAAGGAAGGCGCCGACGTGGCCATCGTCTATCTCAACGAGCAAACCGACGCCGAAGAAACGAAACGCCTCGTCGAGCGGGAAGGCCGCCGGTGTCTTTTGATCAAGGGCGATATCGGCGACCCCGCGTTTTGCCGCGACGCGGTTGAACAGACGGTCCGCGCCTTCCGCAAGCTGGACATCGTGGTCAACAACGCCGCGGAACAGCATCCGGCCGACAGCATCGTCAACATCACGCCCGAACAGTTGGAGCGCACGTTTCGCACCAACGTGTTCGGCATGTTCTACCTGACCCAGGCCGCGATACCGCACCTCAAGGCCGGCGCTTCCATCATCAACACATCGTCGGTCACCGCCTTCCGCGGCAGCCCGACGCTGCTCGACTACTCCTCGACGAAGGGCGCGCAGGTCGCGTTCACCCGTTCGCTGGCGCTGCAACTTGCGGAGAAAGGGATCCGCGTCAACGCCGTGGCGCCCGGACCGGTCTGGACACCGCTCATTCCGTCCACGTTCGGCGCGCAGGATGTGGCCAAGTTCGGCTCCAACACGCCGCTCAAACGGGCCGCCCAGCCGGACGAACTGGCGCCGGCCTACGTGTACCTCGCGTCCGACGATTCTTCGTACGTCACCGGTCAGGTGCTGCACGTCAACGGCGGCGAAATCGTGGGCGGATGACCGCAAAGCCGCAGTCGCAAAACCCAAAAAACGCAGCAAACGGGAGGATCAACCTCCCGTTTGTGATGTTCAATATTCGCCTTTCAACCCAAGCAGCGAACGGGGCCGGACCTTGTAGTTCTCCTTCCGCTCCCGGGCCAAATGGGCCACCTTGCGGACGTTCGCCTCCGACACGGTGGCGAACTTGCTGTCCGGCTGCACCTCATCGTCAAAGTAAACCTTGCGCGCCCTCGGGTCGAACCACTTCACGTGGTTCATGTTGACGAGGTTGGTGCGATCGAGCCGCTCAAATCCGTGGCTGCTGAGCAGGAGCAAAAACTCTTCCAGCGTGGTCGGATAATAGTAGACGGCGTCACGGGTATGAAATTCCGGTCCGTGGGAAGTGGGACGGACCGTCAGGATGTCACACATTCTGACCTCACACGGCTTCCCGTTTGCATCCAGCAGGTGAAACACCGACAATTCCGTCCCCCCCTTTTCCCCACCAAAGTTTTATTTCTCCAGCCCATGAGATCGCAGCCTCGCGGCTTCACTTGCGAAGCTCTTCGGGAATTTCCGGACGATGCATGATGAACACGCACGCGGTGGTGACAAACAGAACGGCAAACACCCCGAGAGCTTTCCCCAGGCCGACCACCAATTTCCGCTTCACCGGACATCCCCTCCTTTCTGTGGAATCATCACCAGCAACGCCTGGAACAGGGACACTACGGCAATATGATCGAGACGCATCAGGAAATTGGAAGACACAATCAGCCCCGACACGATTTTGAGCAACGGAAACCAAGTTTCCGGTATGCGGGCGAACCCCTTGATGTTGGACGGCGCAAACACCAGCATCAGCACGACGTTGAGCGCCGTCAACGCCATCACCCATTCCGGCGGAAGCGGAATGTGCGGCGCCGCGCCGATCAGCGCCACCGACAGCACCGTGCAGAGCGCCGACGAATGCAAATGATAACCGCCGGAAAAAAAGCGCAGCAGCATGAAAAACAGCATGCCGCCGGCCGTCTCTCCACCCTTTCCGGTCGCCCAGCCCACCGTCAGGATGATCAACGCCGTAAACAGCGTATGTAACAGGATGATGAGGGAAAATTTCATCACATCGACGCTCGGCGTCCGCTCCGGGTCGACCTCCTTGATGGCCGAAGCCAGCCGGAGCGCCAGGCGCTCAATCACCGGAATCATCCTTCCGGATGGAAAAATAAATCAAGATCACCATTATAATAACAAAAACGATCGAAAATGTGTACAAGTATGTTGGAACTTTTATTAAGTTTGTCAAAAACACGATATTGGCCAGCATCACGTTGACCAGTCCGAGCATCAGGAAAAAGACGAACCATTTGTTGCCCCGGAACGTGTCCTTGAAAAACCGGCTGTCCGACTGGATGTAGCTGAAACCGCCCTTGCGCAGGTGAATGAGGCCCGCAGCGGCGATCAGCGTGAAGGCGGTCAGCCCCTGGAGAACGAAGCCGCTCCACGTGTAGGGCTCAATGTTTTCGAAGACGCCGTAACGAATCAGCAACATGTACAGCAGCCACTGGACAAGCACGAACGCGATGTACGCAATCACGCTCATGATCAGGGCGTGCAGCAGCCGGATTTTCAGAATGATCGTCAGCAAAAACACAAACAGGAATACGTTGACAAGCGGGGAGATGTCCTGCAGCGACTCGATCTGCAACGTGTTGGATACAAACGACAGGATGACGGACAAGAGCAGAAATTTCAGGCCGTGTTCCCGGACGGAAAATCGGAACAGCACCAGAGCGAAAATAAAGTAGCCCATGAACTCCAACGTCGAAGCCAGAATGAATCCTGCGAATTGCGAAATTTGCATGTACACCTTCACCGCACCATTCGATTTTTTTCGACAATATCTCCCTCCTTATTTTACAAAGGAAAATTCCAACTGTATATAAAAAATATGTCCGATGACGCATAGTCACCGGTACAAAAGCCCTAGAAAGCCGCGGAAGCGTTCGCGCCGCCGCTTCGCCAGCGGAATTGGATTCAACGGGAAGACACGCGCCTTCGTCCCGGGACGGACATTGCGGTTCCCCCTCCCGAGCGGGCGATGCCTTGCAACAGGCGGGGAAGCAACAAAAAATGCACGTTCCGCAGGGAGGCGGAACGCGCGCAACCGGTCAACGGTTCAGCAGACTGCCTACATACCGCAACAGTTCGTTGGCGCACACCGGACAGTAGCCGTGCTCGTCGATCAGCCGTTTGGTCACCTCGTTGATCCGCTTCAGTTGCGTCTCGTCGGGCGTTTTGGTGGAAGTGGTGATTTTGACGATGTCCTTCAGGTCGGCGAACAGCTTCTTTTCAATCGCTTCCCGCAAACGCTCATGGGTGGTGTAGTCGAATTTTTTCCCTTTGCGGGCGTAGCTGGACATGCGGATCAGAATTTCCTCGCGGAACGCTTTCTTGGCGTTGTCGGACACGCCGATCTGCTCCTCGATCGAACTCATCAGCCGTTCGTCGGGATCCATCTCTTCGCCCGTCAGCGGATCCTTGATTTTGGTCCAGTTGCAGTAGGCCTCGATGTTATCCAGATAATTGGCAAACAGCGTGCGCGCCGACTCCTCAAAGGAATAGACAAATGCCTTCTGCACTTCCTTTTTCGCCAGGTTGTCGTATTCCTTGCGCGCCATGGCGATGAAGTTCAAATATTTTTCCCGTTCTTCCCGGGTGATCGAAGGATGCTGATCCAGACCGTCGCGCAGCGCCCGCAACACGTCCAGGGCGTTGATGCAGGGCTGGTCGTGCTTGATGAGCGCGCTGGAAATGCGGTTGATGACGTACCGCGGATCGATGCCGGACATCCCCTCCTCGTCGAACTCGTTTTGCATTTCCTGCAAATCCGCCGGCTTGAAGCCTTCCACCTCTTCGCCGTCGTACAGGCGCATTTTTTTGATCAGGTCCATGCCCTGTTTCTTGGACTCCTTGAGCCGCGTCAGGATGGTGAAAATGGCGGCGGTGCGCAGCGTGTGGGGCGCGATGTGGATATGGGCCATGTCGGACTGGGCGATCAGCTTGCGGTATATCTTCTCTTCCTCCGACACCTTCAGGTTGTAGGGAATCGGCATGACGATCATGCGCGATTGCAGCGCCTCGTTGCGTTTGTTGGCGATGAACGCCTTGTATTCGGCCTCGTTCGTGTGCGCGATGATCAATTCGTCCGCGCTGATGAGGGCGAACCGCCCCGCCTTGAAGTTTCCCTCCTGGGTGAGCGACAGCAGGTGCCACAGAAACTTCTCGTCGCACTTGAGCATTTCCTGGAATTCCATGATGCCCCGGTTCGCCTTGTTCAGCTCGCCGTCGAAGCGGTAGGCGCGCGGGTCCGATTCCGAACCGTATTCCGCGATGGTGGAAAAATCGATGCTTCCCGTCAGATCCGCAATGTCCTGCGATTTGGGATCGGACGGGCTGAACGTGCCGATGCCGACCCGGTTTTCTTCCGAGATGAGCACCCGTTCGACGGGCACGTTTTCGATGTCTCCGTTGAATTCGGTCTTGAGCCGCATTTGGCAGGAAGGACAGAGATTTCCCTCGATGCGCACACCGAGCTCCTTCTCCACTTCCGGCCGCAATTCTTCGGGAATGAGATGCAGCGGTTCCTCGTGCATCGGGCACCCCTTGATGGCGTAAACGGCGCCGCGCGGCGTACGGGAGAAACGTTCTAGGCCGCGCTTGAGCATGGTGACGATGGTCGATTTCCCCCCGCTGACCGGCCCCATGAGCAGCAGAATCCGCTTGCGCACGTCAAGGCGGCGGGCCGCGGAATGAAAGTATTCCTCCACCAGCTTTTCAATCGTCCGGTCCAGCCCGAAAATTTCCTGCTCAAAAAACTTGTAACGCTTGACCCCGTCCACTTCTTCCACACCGTGCGAAATGATCATTTCATAAACGCGGGCATGCGCCGTCATCGCCGGTGACGGATCCTGGCGAAGCAGCTCGATGTAGTCGCGGAACGTACCCGACCAGGCCAGTTTTTCTGTTTCGGCCCGATGGGCCGCAATGCGCTTGAAGATGTCCATGGCCGCTTCCTCCTTTCGCCAGACGTATTAACATCCTATGCCTCGGCACCAGCGAACTTGCCCGAACCGGACGGGCCCTGTGGTATAATCGGGGGCATGACGGGAAAATCGACGGGGAGGAACGCGAATGGCCGTCAGGCGGGAAAGCGAGCTGTATGAACCGGTCAAAACCTTTTTTGCGCGGCGCGGCTATGACGTCCGAGCGGAAGTGCGCGGCTGCGATCTCGTCGCCTTCCACCCGGAACGGTCAAGGCCGGTCGTCGCGGAACTGAAAAAATCGTTCACCCTTGCGCTCCTGCTGCAGGGGCTCGACCGGCAACGCACCGGCGCCGACGTTTGGCTGGCGGTGGAGCGGCCGCGCGCCGGCGGCGGACGCAGCCGGCGGTTGACGGAGCTGGCGTCGCTGTGCCGCAGGCTCGGACTCGGGTTGTTGACCGTGGTCTTCCGCCGGGGCAAGGAGCCGCTGCTGGAAGTGTGGTGCGAACCCGCGGAGGCGGCCGACGGGCTTCCGTTCTTGCGGGAAGGCCGGCGAAAGGCGGGGGTCCGGGCGCTGCGGCGCGAGTTCGAGGCGCGCAGCGGCGACTACAACGTCGGCGGCAGCGCGGGACGCAAGCTGGTGACGGCGTATCGCGAGCGCGCCATCCGGTGCGCCCTGGCCCTTTACTGCCACGGAGCCGCCTCGCCCCGCCAGATCGCGGAATGGACCGGTTGCCCGAACGTCGGCCCGCTGCTCCGGGACAACCATTACGGCTGGTTCCGCCGCCCGTCGCGCGGCCGGTACGAGCTGACCGAACAGGGCGTGCGGGCGCTGGCGGAATTCGCCGCGGCGGCGCGCGCCTGGGCGGCCCGATACCCGTGGACGGCGGGCGTGGCGCTGCCCGGCGCGGCCGGGGACGGGGACGCAAGCGGCGATGCAGGCGTTACGGACGACGGGCATGACGGCGGGGCCGGGGAAGAAGCCGGAGCGTAAGGCGCCGTCTCAAATCCACGCCCATCGGCCAGTCCATTCGGCCACCGCCTCCTCCAGCCGCCTCACCCCTTCCGCCAGACGTTCCTCCGCCGTGTGCACCGGCGTCACCCGGATCGCGTTTCGCTCCGGCACCGACGCGAAAAATCCCGACCCCGGCTGGAACAGCAACCCCTTCCGCCAGGCCGTTCGCAACAGCGCCTCGCCTTCCAGACCGCCGGGCAGGCGAACCCACACGTGCATGCCGCCGTCCGGTTCGATCCAATGGCAACCGCGGATATTCGCTTTGCCCATGGCCTGCAAAAACATCCGCATCCTTGTCCGGCAGCGTTCCCGGAACGCGCCCAGGTGCTCCGCCGACTGCGGATCCTCCAGCCAGCGCAGCGCCACCTCCTGAACGGCCGCTTCCAGCAGAGCCGCCTGCCGTCCCGCCGGCAAACGGTCAAGCGGCAAGGAACCGCGCGTTAAAGCCCGGGCACCGCCCTTTGCGGTCGCCGCGTCCCGCGCGGCGTCCGGCCCGGCGCCGGACGTGACGGAGGCGATCCAGCCGAGCCTCAGACCGGGAAACAGCCCCGGCGGCAACTGACCGATCGAATAGACGGCCGTCCCCCCGTCCCGCCGCGGATCGAGCGCACCGTCGGCGGACGCAAGCATCGCCTGCCGGTCGTCGCGCACGAGCGGAACGCCGGCCCATTCGCACAAATTCACCAGCGCCCTGCGCCTTTCGTCGTCCCAACTGCGTCCGGACGGATCCGGGCAGGACGGCGCCGCGTAGACAAGGGCGGGCTTTTCGCGAAGGAGCGCGAGCAGCAACGCTTCCGGATCCATGCCGCGCTCGTCCCCCGGCACCGCGAACATGCGCACGGCCATCCGCCGGAACAGGTGCAACGCCGGTCTGGCGACCAGGCGATCGACCAGCACCGTATCCCCCGGCTCGGTCAACGCCAGCAGCAGCCGCGAGAGCGCTTCGTCCGCCCCGGACGTCAGCGCCAGCACGCTCACCGATGAGGACGCGCCCAGCACGCGTTCGCCGAGACGCGCCTGCAGGCGGGCGCGGATCTCCGCCTCCCGCCCGGCAACGCCCGGCGGCAGCCGGCCCTGGCGAACGCCGGCGACGACGCCGGACAGCCGTTCCTCCCACACGGTCCCCGACAACAGACTGACTTTGGGCCAGCCCCCCATCCAATTGATCATGCGCACGGTTCTCCCTCCCCGATCGCCGCACCGGCGTCGCCTTCCATACATTGTATGAAGCGCGGACGGTCGCCGAGGACGGTTGGGCCAAGCGGGTTCACAACTTTTTCGTTTTCCTTTTTCGTGAGGGTTGGTTATAATAAAAAGGATTCTGTGGAGGTGTTGGGGATGGAAGAGACCGTTACGCTCACCTTTCTGGGCATGTCCCACCGGTTCTGGATCGTGATCCTGGTCATGGCCATGTTCCTGACCGCCATTCTGACCGCAGCTTACAACGACGACAAGACGAAAGGACTCTGATCCCCGAAAACGAAAAACGCCGGACCGTTCCCCCGGGAACGTCCGGCGTTTTTATTGCGCCGATCAGAGCGCCTTCATTTCCGAAACGCAGTTGGAACAAATGTAACGGTTCTTGTATTCCGTAATGCCCTCCATGGACGAACAAAACACACAGCGCGGGCGATACCGTTCCAGAATGATATGATCGCCCTGCACCAAAATTTCCACGGGATCCCCCTCGTTCATCTGGTACCGTTTCCGCAATGATTTCGGCAGCACGATTCTTCCCAGTTGGTCCACCTTGCGAACGACACCTGCAGGTTTCAAAGCAGCTCCCCCATTCATCGTCCATGATGTTACTGATGATATTTGGATGACTTTATTTACATTTTACATTAACAATTCGCTGTGCGCGTACATTTTCCTTCAGAAACCTAATTTTGCTTAAAAAAATACAAAATTTCGACATGTGATGTCGAACTATGTCGATCAAAAGGGAACGCCGGGCCGTCCGCGCTCCGCGGGATGCCCCGATCCCGGGAGGCGGCGGTTGTCCGCGGCGGGAAACAGCGACCGGAGAGGCCGCCCGTTCACGATCAGGCGAGACCCGGAAACCCGTTCTGGCGAAGCGCCTCGTACACGACGATCGCCGCGGAGTTGGACAGGTTCAGCGATCGCACCTTGTCGGTCATCGGCAGCCGCATGCACGTGTCGGGGTAGGCGTCCAGCAGTTCCTGCGGCAACCCTTTGGTCTCCTTGCCGAACACGAAGAAATCCCCGTCCCGGAAGCGGAAATCGGTGTAACGTTTCTTCGCCCGGGTACTGGTGAGAAAGAAGCGGGCACCCGGATACTTCTCGGTCACTTCCGCAAACGAATCGTAATAGAAGATGGTGACGGCGTACCAGTAATCCAGTCCGGCCCGCTTCAGTTCGCGATCGTCCGTGGAAAAGCCCAGCGGGCGGACCAGATGCAGATGCGTGCCCGTCGCCGCGCAGGTTCTGGCAATGTTGCCCGTGTTGGCGGGGATTTCCGGTTCCACCAGCACGATGTGAAACGGCATGCGCGTTCCACCCCGCGTTCAACCGTTGCGGCGTTGGAAATCGTTCATGAAATCGACGAGGGCGCGTACGTGCTCCACGGGCACGGCGTTGTAAATCGACGCCCGCAAGCCGCCGACGCTGCGGTGTCCCTTCAACCCGACAAAGCCGTTTTCCGCCGCTTCCGCCAAAAACCGCTTTTCCAGTTCCTCGTCGGCCAGGCGGAACGTCACGTTCATGATCGAACGGCTGCCGGGTTGCGCGCATCCGCGGTAAAATCCGCCGCTCGCGTCGATCGCCGCATAGAGCAGGCCGGCTTTCTCCCGGTTTCGGGCTTCCATCGCCGCGGCGCCGCCCCTGCTTTTGATCCATTTGAGCACGAGATTCACCATATAGATGGCGAAGGTCGGCGGCGTATTGTACAGCGAGCGGTTTTTCGCGTGCGTCGCGTAACGGAGCATCGTCGGCACGGGCCAGGCGGGATCGCGAATCAGATCTTCCCGGACGATGACCAGGGTCACGCCGGCGGGCCCGAGATTTTTTTGCGCCCCGGCATAAATGAGTCCGAATCGCGAAACGTCAATCGGCCGGCACAACAGGTCGCTGGACATGTCCGCAACCAGCGGGACCGCACCGGTATCCGGATATTCCGGCCATTGCGTTCCTTCGATCGTCTCGTTGGACGTCAGGTGCACGTACGCGGCATCGGCCGGAATCGACAGCTCGTCCGGCTTCGGCATGCGCGAAAACCGATCCCCTTCGGTGGAAGCGGCGACGCTCGCGCCTCCGAGCAGACGGGCCTCCTGATACGCCTTGTTCGCCCAACTGCCCGTCAGGACGTAGGCGCCGGACTTGTCCGGTCCGGCCAAATTCAGCGGCACCATGGCAAACTGGGTGCTCGCGCCGCCCTGGACGAACAGCACGCTGTACCCTTCCGGAATGCCGAGCAGTTCACGAAGCAGCGCCGCCGCCTCCTCGTGCACACGCTCGTATTCCTTGCTTCGGTGGGACATTTCCAGCAGCGACATCCCCAACCCGTTGAAATCCACAAGTTCGTCCCGCGCCTGTTGCAGCACTTCAAGCGGAAGCGCGGCGGGACCGGCGTTAAAGTTGTACGCGCGTGTGGCCATACCGTTTACCCACCTTGTCAAATCATGATAGGCTTATCATAGCAAAGGGCAACATGCGCGGCAATAATCAGCCGTCACATGTGACCAAACCGGGAACTTTTGGCGACGGACGGATGACCGCCCGATGACGTTCGTCCCGCCGGAACCGGTCTTCACGCGACGAAACGGGAAAAGCCCATGATGGAGGAAACGGAACGATGGAAGAATGGCGATTGTTTGTCGGATTGGCGGTGCCGGCCGACGTGGCCGCATGGCTGGACGGCCGGATGGCCGTACTGGCGGAACGGCTGCCGTTCCGGCGGTGGACGCATCCGGCCGATCTGCACGTGACGCTGCACTTTCTGGGGGAAGCGCCGTCCGCCCGGGTGGAGGCCGTAAGGAAGGCCGTGGCGGAAACCGCCGCCGGCGCGGCGCCTTTCGTCCTGTCCCTGGCCGAACCGGGCACCTTCGGCCCTTCGTCCGCGCCGCGCGTGCTCTGGTGCGGCGTGGCCGATCCGTCCGCCGGCGCTCCCCGCGTCCAACGGAGCCCGCAGGTTCCGGAAGCGCTGGCCCGGCTCCACGCGGACCTCGGCACCCGGCTGGCCGCGGCCGGCTTTTCCCTGGAGGCGCGTCCGTTTCGCCCCCACGTGACGCTGGCGCGCGGCGGAGGGGCCGGCTGCGGCCCATCCGCCGTGGCGGAGGCGTGGCGCGCGGCAACCCGCTCCGGCTCCCGGAACGGCGACGGGCGGCGCGACGCCGGCGAACCGGGCGCCGGGCCCGCCTCCCCGTTTCCGCCGTTGCCCGTCTGGACCGCGGACCGGCTCACCTTGTTTCGCTCCCGCCTCGGGCAACGGCCGAGCTACGAACGGTTGGCGGAATTTCCATTCGGAAGATGATGGCCCGCATCCTCCCCGCGGATACCGGCGGCACCGGCAACATAATGAAGGGAAAGGCAGGCGCGACGCCTGCCTTTCCTCATCCTTGCCTTTACCGGCCGAACCGGAGGCGGCGCCATGGCACCGTCCTTCCGTTACTTTTTCCAGGTCCGGAACGCTTCCGCCGGCGCCTTCTCCGTATCGAACCGCTTGCCGACCAGCGGCGCCAACTTTTCCAAATCCTTGAGCAACGCGGCAAACTGATCGGGGAACAGCGACTGCACCCCGTCGCCGGTCATCGAGTTGTCGGGATCGGTATGCATTTCGATGATGAGACCGTCCGCGCCGGCCGCCACCGCCGCCTTGGACATCGTCTCCACCAGCTCGCGCCGGCCGGTGCCGTGGCTCGGGTCGGCAATGACCGGCAAATGGCTCAATTGGTGAATGACCGGAATGGCCGTCAAGTCCAGCGTGTTGCGGGTGTACGTCTCGAACGTCCGAATGCCCCGTTCGCAAAGCATGACGTTCGGATTGCCGCCCGCCAAAATGTATTCCGCCGCGTTCAGCCATTCGTCATAGGTGGCGCTCATGCCGCGTTTGAGCAGCACGGGATTGCGGACCGTGCCCAGTTTGCGCAACAGGTCGAAGTTTTGCATGTTGCGCGTGCCCACTTGCAAAATATCGGCGTATTCGGCGCAAATGTCCACGTATTCCGGCGTCATGACTTCCGTGATCGTCACCAGGCCGTACTTGTCGCCCGCTTCCCGCATCCATTTCAGGCCCTCGACGCCGATCCCCTGGAAGCTGTACGGTCCCGTCCGCGGCTTGAATGCGCCGCCGCGCAGCACCTGTCCGCCCGCCGCCTTGACGAGACGCGCGATCTCGTCGATCTGTTCCGGCGATTCGACCGCACAGGGCCCGCCCATGACGACCAGGTTGTCGCCGCCGATTTTGACGCCCTTCACTTCGATGATCGTATCGTCCGGATGGAATTCCCGGCTCGCCAATTTGTATGATTTCGAAATTTTGATGACATTTTCGACGCCCTGCATGGATCGCAGATGTTCGGCCAAGACCGGATCCGCCTTGCCGATGATGCCGATGACCGTCCGATCCGTGCCGCGGGACACATGGGCCTGCACGCCGTGTTTTTCGATGAAAGCCACAATTTCCGCGATTCTTTCGTCCGTCACCTGCGGGCTGGTTACCACGATCAAGCCGTTCACGCTCCCGTCTCTTCCTTCTTTTCCAGTGCTTCTCTCTCGCTTCGACGCGTGTTTGCTTCGACGCTTGTACGCTTCGACGCTTATACGCTTTTAAGTGATAAAGAAACTATAAGGGATAAAAAGGATTCTGTCAAGCCCTCGAGCGCCCATCTTTTCGATCGTCGGTGCACGGAGCCGTATCCAAAAACCGCGGCTTTCGCCGCGGTGACGACATCCGGCGCACGGGCCGGAATGCCGGATAGGCCGGTCGGTGGCGAGGGACTCGAATTGGAGGTATTGGCAGTAGACTAAAAAAAGAATGGACCTCTGTCAAGAGGTCGCTGTCATGGCGAATCGCTCCGTTTTCGGGGAACGCCGCTCAGCCGGATCGTTCCCGAATCGTCGGAAGCAGCCGGTCCATATTCACCGTCCGGCGAATTTCCCAGGTGGCCGGATTGTCCGGATCGTACTGCTCGAGGTATTCGATGACTTCCTTGGTCAACGGCGTCGGCGTGGAAGCGCCCGATGTGACCGCCACTTTCCGCACGCCTTCCAGCCACTCCCGCTTGATCTCCGTCACGTCCGCCACCCGGTAGGCGCGAACGCCGGCGATTTCTTCCGCCACCTGAACGAGCCGGTTGGAATTGTTGCTGCGGGCGTCGCCGACCACGATGCACAGATCCGCCCCCCGGGCCTGCTCCGCCACCGCCTGCTGGCGCAACTGGGTGGCGAGACAGATCTCGTTGTAAATTTCCGCCGTGGGGAATACCTCCAGCAGTTTCGCCATCAGGTGCTTGATATCCCATTGGGACATCGTCGTCTGGTTGGTGATGATGATCCGGTCGGTGTTGAGCTTCAGCCGGGCGATGTCTTCCTCGTTTTCAATCAGGTGAACGCGGTCGGGCGCGATGCCGATGGCGCCTTCCGGTTCGGGATGCCCTTTTTTCCCGATGTAAATGACTTCGTAATTTTGGGCCACTTTTTCCCGGATCAGGTCGTGCGTCTTGGTGACGTCCGGGCAGGTGGCGTCCACAATGGTCAATCCCTTTTCCTGGGCTCTGCGGCGTACTTCCGGCGACACGCCGTGCGCGGTGAAAATCACCGTACCCTTGTCGATCTGCTCCAGAATTTCCAGCCGGTTCGGTCCGTCCAGCGTGATGATGCCTTCCTTTTTGAACGATTCGGTCACGTGGCTGTTGTGCACGATCATCCCGAGAATATAGATGGGACGCGGCAATTCCAGGTTGCGCGCCGTTTGCAGGGCCAGCACCATGGCATCGACGACGCCGTAGCAATATCCTCTGGGAGAAATTTTAATGACTTCCATGTTCGTTCTCCCCTTTCCCGAAATCGTGCCGATCCGGACGCTCCTCCGGCGCGCCCGCCGCCTCTTGGTCCGGTGCCGTGCGCGCCGCATCGGGATCGGGGGTGACCGGTTCCGTAACCGGACCCGGCCCGTCGTCCCGGCGTGGCGGCTCATCCGTGCCGTCCGGGCGATGCGCCTCCATTATAACGCAATCGTCCGCCGGGAGAAAGTCGCCCGCCACGACCGGAAGCCACAGTGTAAAGGCGCTGCCCTCGCCCGGTTTCGTGCGGACGTCGAGCGCCCCCTCGTGCATGTCGATGATCCATTTGGCGATCGACAGGCCGAGGCCGGTGCCGGACGTCTTGCCGCGGGATTCGTCCGCCCGGTAAAACCGCTGAAAGATATTCCCCACTTCTTCCTGGTTCATCCCGATGCCGGTGTCGGCGATCGTGATCCCAGCCCAATCGCCCTTGCGGGTCGCTTCCATCCGCACTTCGCCGGAGGGGGTGTATTTGAATCCGTTCTCGATCAAAATGAACAGCAGTTGCAGCAAATAGTCGCGATTGCCGTTTACCCAGACGCCTTCCAGCGCCTCCAGCGACCCGACGCGCCACTCGGCGGTGCGCGGCAGGAACGCGGCGCGTTTGGCGGCTTCTTTCGCCACGGGAAGTAGCGGAATCGGCTCCCGGTCGATGACGAAGCCGGCATCGGCGCGGGCGAGCGCCAGCAAGTCGTTGACGAGCCGGCTCATGCGGCGGGACTCGTCGGCGATGTCGCGGATCGCTTCCCGCGCCATTTCCAGACGTTCCGGCGTCGATTCGCCGGCGTCCCAGATTTTTTCGAGCAGGTCGATGTTGCCGCGGATGGTCGTGAGCGGCGTGCGCAGTTCGTGGGAAGCGTCCGACACGAACCGCCGCTGCGCGGCGTTCGATTCCTCCAGTTCCCGGTACGCCCGCTCCAGGCGCGACAACATGCCGTTCAGCGTATCGGTCAGCCGGCCGATCTCGTCGTTCGCCTTTTCGCGGGGAATGCGCATGCCGAGCTGCGACCCGCTCTGGATCTGCTCCGCCGCCTCGATGACCCGGCCGATCGGACGGAGCGCCTTGCGTGCCAGAAACATGCCGAGGCAGAAGGCGGCGATGAGGCCGGCGCATCCGGTGCTCCACAAAATCGTCCGCAACAGCGCGAACAACCGCTCTTCCTTTCCGGTGTAGGCGGCCACCTGGAGCAGGCCGATCGGTTTCCCCGTTTCCGGCACCGGCCGTTCGTACACGAGAAAGTCGAACCCCTTGACTTTCCGTTTGACGAAGCGGTTTTTCGCCTCGCTCTTGGAGGGATAATCGAACCGGATCCCGCCCCATTGGTCCAGATTTTTCGTCCAGTCGCTGATCACGCCTTTTTCGCTCCGGATGTAGCTGACCAACTGCGCGCCGATCGTTGCGCCGTCAAACGAACGGGGCGGTTCCAGACCGAGATCCGCCCGCAGCGGAAAGGCGCTCCACATGATGCCGACGTACATCCGGTCCCCTTCTTCGCGCAGACGCTGCTTGATCTCCTGCATCGTGTTGTGATGCACGACGCTGTAGACCGCCAGACCAAAGGCGAACAGGAGCACGGTGAGCAAGCCGGAATACCACAGGGTCAGCCTCAGGCGGACGGACATGTCACGGCTCCCCTCTCAGCACGTAGCCGGCTCCCCGCACCGTGTGAATGAGGCGTTTTTCGCCATGTTCCTCCAGCTTTTGGCGAAGCATGGCCACGTACACTTCGAGCACGTTGGATTCGCCGCTGTAATCGTAACCCCAGACTTTTTCCATGATCAGGTCCCGCGACAGCACCCGCTTCGGATTTTGCATGAACAGGTGCAGCAGGTCGAATTCCTTGGCGGTCAGCTCCAGTCGCCGGCCGTTGCGGTACACTTCCCGCGCGTCGACGTCCATTTGCAAATCCTCAAAACGCAGCCGCCCGTCTTCGCTCCGCTCGGGCCTGCGGCGCAGCAGGGCGCGGACGCGGGCGAGCAGCTCTTCCAGGGCGAACGGCTTGACCAGGTAATCGTCCGCACCGAGATCGAGTCCCTTGACCCGGTCCTGCACGTCGTCCTTGGCCGTCAGCATCAGAACGGGCGTGGTGACGCCCGCCTCGCGCAGCCGGCGGATCACTTCCCACCCGTCCAGCTGCGGCATCATCACGTCCAGGATGACCAGATCGGCTTCCCGTTCGGCCAGCAAACGCAGCCCCTCCCGGCCGTTCGGGGCCGTGGCCACCTCGTAGCCTTCAAACGCGAGGCTGCGCCGCAGCAGGGACGTGATTTTTTCGTCGTCGTCGATGACCACCACATACGGTCTCATGCCAACCCTCCAACCCGGCCGCGGAAAGCGGCGGATAAACGCAAACGGCATCCCGCCGCTTCGGGCGGGATGTCGTTCGCGCGTTCGCCGCCGCCGGTTTCAGCCGCATTACGGCCGCTGCATTTGCTCGAACTTGTTCTTGTCGCCGATGACCACCTGGATGTCGATCTTCTTGCCGCCCCGGATGACATGCAGCGTCACCTTGTCGCCCACCTTGCGGCTTTGGATGGCCTTGATCAGTTCCTCTTTTGTCTTGTAATTCTTGCCGTCCATGCCGACGATGACATCGTACTGCCGCAGATCGCCTTCATAGGCGGGCGAACCATAAATCACGCCTTGCACCAGGGAGCCTTCCGTCCCTTTGAGACCGAGACGTTCCGCCAGTTCCGGCGTCAAATCCATCAGCGTCGCCCCGATGAACGGCGCCGGCGGTTGCTCGTTGTTTTTCAACTGTTCCAGCACTTCCAGCACCGTGTTGGACGGAATCGCGAATCCGATGCCCTGGGCCTGCGTGCTGACCGCCGTGTTGATGCCGATGACCTCGCCTTTCAGGTTCAGCAGCGGTCCGCCGGAGTTGCCGGGATTGATGGACGCGTCGGTTTGCAGCAAGTTTTCGTATTGCCGGATTTGCCGGCCGTCATTGATCGGAATCGGCCGTTCCTTCGCGCTGATCACGCCGACCGTCAGCGTATGGTCGAAACCGTACGGATTGCCGATCGCCAGCACCCAGTCGCCGATGTTCATCGCGTCGGAATCGCCGAGCGGAAGGGTCGGGAAATTCCGGCCTTCGATTTTGAGCACCGCCAGATCCAGATCATAACTGTGGCCGAGCAGCTTGGCCTTGAACGGCTCGTTGTAACCGATCACCCTCACCTGGATTTCGGCCGCGTCGTCGATCACGTGCTGGTTCGTCAGAATGTACCCGTCGGCGTCGAAGAAAAAGCCGGAACCTTCCCCGCTCTTTTGCAGTTCGCCTTTCCCCTCCTGCTGGCCCTCGTCACCGAAGAAGAACCAGTACCATGGATTGTCGGAGAACGGGTTGAAGGTGCGTGCGCCGGATTTCGTGTACGTTTCGATCTTGACCACGGCCGGGTTGGCTTGCTCAAAAATTTGCGCGATATTGTTCGGCCGGACCACGTCCGGCTCGCCGCCGGCCGCCGAGTTGGCCGCCTGGCGCACGTTCGCGCCGCCCGGCGGCGCCGCCGTGCCGGCATCCGCCGTTATCCCGCTGAACCAGTTGTAATGGTCCGCCGCGAACATCAGGCTGCCGACCAGCAGCACCCCGGCCAAAAACGAGGCAAACATCGCGCCGAACGAACGGCGCCGGGCCGGTTTCGCTTCCCAGTACCGGACGTTGCCCGAAACGGTGAACGGACGCCGGGGCGCGTGGACCGGTCCGGAAGTTCCGCCGCTCATCCCGGCACCACCCGTCCCCGTCGTTTCCGGGTATGCGTTTCGCGCGTCAGCGCCATAAGCCTCTTGGGTTCCGGTGCCGTACGAAGAATAAGGATACGCGGATGAGGACGGAAGCCGGCTTTCGCCCGCGGCCCATTCGGCCCCGGCGTCCGCCGCGTTCGTCCCGTCTTTCGTCCGCTCGGAATCCGTCCGTTCGGACCGGTAATGGTAACTGTACCATTCTTCCGATTTGCGGTTTTGATCGTCCATTTCAATTCCCCCTATCCCGGACAGGCGTATGATTCAACCGTTCCCTTTCAGGGCGTTCCTGTCTGTGGCGGTTTCATTATCGGACACATTCCTTAAAATCATCTTAAACGGAAATGAAATGAAAGTAAAAGTGCGCAAACCGACGAAGCCCCCCGGACATCCGGAGGGCTCACGTTCAAGGCCTTTCGGAAAGGCGGTCAGACCTGATCCATCGCTTCCACTTCCCGCAGTTTCCGGGTCGCCTGTTCAATCCAGTGCGCTTCAATCGGCGCGTCCGCGTCCACCGGATCCTGAAACTGGTCCGTCAGCGCGCCGAACAGACGGAACCGCGCCTCGGGATCCGCGCCTTCGTTGTACACGTGCTTCAGCACGAACGGCTGCTCGAAGCGGATCCAGGCGTCCCGGTCCGTCGCCTCGCTGTCCACGCTGCCCACCGTCACCCGGAACGGCAACCGCAGCCATACCTGGCGCGCCTCGTCCAGCGGACAGTCGAACGAGCCGTGATCGTAATCCCAGTTCCCGCCCAGCGAAAAACCGCGGGCGGCGAGGGCCTCGCGAACTTCCGCAAAGGAACGTTCTTGCGCGGTCAGGGACGACGGAAGGATGTGCATCGGAATCCTCCTTGCGGTGCGTTTTCCGACTTCCAGTGTTCCCGGCGGCGGGCGATTTTAACCATACGTAAACCGTGGGCGATCTGCCGGTGTGGATGGCACCGCCGGTTTCCCAGGGGCCGTTCGACCGTTGGCTGGTCTGTCCCTGATCTGACCGCCGGCCGGGCTTGCTGCCGGTTACCCGTTGGAGCGGTTGTCCGGCGTCACCCAGCCTTTCCGGTGGGCGTAGATGGCGAGCTGGGTGCGGTCCTCGAGGCCCAGTTTCATGAGCAGGTTGCTGACGTGGGTTTTCACCGTTTTGATGCTGATATGCAGCTCTTCCCCGATTTCCTTGTTCGATTTGCCCTCGGCGATGAGCAGCAGCACTTCCCGTTCCCGCTCCGTCAAGCCCTCGCCCTCGTCTTCCGCGGTGCGGCGCCGCAAGCCGCGCGTCAGCGCCTGGGACACGTCTCCGCTCATCACCGGCATGTTGCGCATCGCGCCCTGCATGGCGTACAGAAGCTCCTCGGCCGAAACCGTCTTGAGCACGTAACTGACCGCGCCGGCCTCGATCGCCTCCACCACTTTTTCGTCTTCGAGAAAACTGGTCAGGATGATGATCCGCACATCGGGATACCGCGCCAAAATGGCCCGCGTTGCCTCGACGCCGTCCATCTCCGGCATCATCAGGTCCATCAGCACAATATCGGGCACGACGCCTCCGAATTCGCCGCGATTCAGCTTGTCCAGCGCTTCCTTTCCCGACCCCGCTTCGCCGATGACCGCAAAGCGCGGATCGAGCATCAGGTACGTGCGCAGACCGGTGCGCACCATTTCGTGATCGTCCACGATCAGCACGTTCCACACCGGCGTTTGTTCACTCATGGGATTCCCCGCTCCTTTTTACCTTCGGTTCAGATGCAGGCGCATCGGCAAACCCGGTTTCCGGATCAAATTTCGGAAACGACACCCGGACGCGGGTGCCCACGCCCGGTTTCGTGACAATTTCCGCTTCCCCGCCCAGTTTGCGGGCGCGCTCCCGCATCGTCGACAGCCCGTGCGATCCGACCCGGATGGTTTCGGCCCGAAACCCTTCGCCGTCGTCCTCGATGAGCAGCGATACCTGACGGTCCGTTTCCCCAAGATAGAGACGAACGGTGCGGGCGTTGGCATGTTTGACGACGTTGGCCATCGCCTCTTGGATGATCAGGAACAACTGGTGTTCCTTCGCCTCTGACAACCGGCCGGACAATTGGACGTCCAGCGTGCCCTGCAAGCCGTTCTGACGACAGTAGTCGGGGAACCAGCGATCCAGCGCTTCGGAAAGGGTGCGCCCTTGCAGTTCAAGGGGCCTCAATTGGGCGATCAGCCCGCGCATCTGGCGTTGCGCGATCGCTGACATGTCGATAAGCTGGCGGATGACCTCCCCGGCTTGTCCCGGGTTTCGCTCCAACAACAACGGCAGGGACGAGGCGGACATGTGCAGCGCAAACAGTTGCTGGCTGACCGTGTCGTGCAAGTCGCGGGCGAGCCGGCGCCGCTCCTCCAGCACCGCTTCCTCCACGGCGTCGGCGCGGTCCAGCACGTCCTTTTCCCCCAGCTCCTGCAGCAGTTTCAGCTTGTCTTCCAGCGAGGCAAGCAGCCGGTTGAAATCCCGGTGCACGCCGGCAAAGGCGTCGCTGCGCAGTTCGGGCAGCCGGACGCTCAGATTGCCGGCGGCCGCCTGCTTGATGGCCAACTGCAATTGGTCCAACTTGCGCTGCGTGCGCAGGCCCACGGCGTAGGCGACGGCCGCGTTAACGACGACCAGGGCGGCGAACCAGCCGAGCCAGCGCTCGGGAATCGGCAAGCCCGCCGCCCACCAGCCCAGATACACCATCAACATGAGGACGGCAGCGGACGTCCCGGCAAAAAACGTCCACTGCCACTTCGTGTTGCGGAACAGCCGCATCATGCCGTCAACCCACCTTCGTCACGCGGACGTCGCCGATGAAGACGCTGACGATAAACACGATGCGTTTGGGCGCGTCGGTGAATGCCGGCGTCTCCACCGTCACCTGGTTGAACAGGCCGCCCTGTCTGCGATCGAGCACCGCCACGGAGCCGATCAGGCAACTGGAATTGACCTGAACGCCCACGCTGAAATCGTTCGGCACAAACACCTTGACGTCACCAATAAAAGAGGAAATGTGAATTTTGGTTTCGCCCAAGGGGATTTGCGCCTTGGTCAGGTCAAGCACCGTATCGCCGATGAAGTGGGAAATGTTCATCGGCCGGAGTTCCCAATGGTCATGGCCGATAAACGTGTCGCCGATGAACCGGCTGTAACCGCCGCCGCAGCTCCAGCCGCCTCTTTCCCAATCCTGCCAGCCGTCCTGTTTCCAAGTTTGTCCGGCGCGGCCCCATCCGTCGCGGGAGGTTTTCGGAAGATGGGCGGAACCCGGTTCGGCCGGCCCCGGCTGTCCCTGGATCGATCCGTGAACCGAAGCGTGCGGACCGGCCGCGTGGGGCGGAGCGCCCGTCCCGGACGGATCATGGCCATGCGGCTCGTGACCGTACGGGTGACGGGCGTGCGGGTCATGACCGGGCGCCGAGGGCGCGTGCGGATCGTGACCGTGCGGCTGGTAAGCGTACGGGTCGTGCGGGTTCGGCGGCTCCCAGGACGGCGGCGGGGGAGGCACCACCGGCCGCCAGCCGTTGCCCGGCTCATCCGGCTCGCTCCGCCTGGGCCGGAACCCGCGCAACACCATACCAAGACCGATCAGGATGATCGCCACCGGACCCATAAAGCGGAAAAATTCCCCCGGACTCAGGCTGACCCAGCCGAGATTCCGCCCGAGAAAATAAGCGCCGATCGCAATCAGGAGCAGGTTCCACCACGAGTGGGAACCGCGCTGGAGGAGCAGTCCCTGCAAACCGAAGAAGATGAGAAACACCGGCCAGAAATCCCCCAGCAGATCACCGATATTCATGCTGATGGCGCCGATCTGGTTGAGCAGAAACACGACGCCGATGGCAATCAGGACAACCCCCCAGAACAGGCGGTGCGCGATATCCTGTCGCATGGCTGAACCCCCATGGAACGGTAAAATGCGAAGATCCGCGGATTCGACCGCTGCTTCCAGTATAAAACAAGGCAAGCCGCTTGGACAGCTACGCGGGATTGATCTTGCCTCGGTCCCGGGACCGACCGCCGCTTGGCCGCCCGTTTTGCAAAAATCCGTTCTTCCAGCAAAAAAAAGACGCAACCGTACGGCTGCGTCCCGTTGATCGGGAAACGATATTGGAGCAGGCGGACTTTGCCAACCGGCGCCGTCGGAACGGTCAGGAAGGCGATCCCTTGTGGGTCGTGCCGCCCTTGCGTTCCGTCTTCAGGCGAGCCTTGCTCCGATGGATCCGGGCTTTCACGGTGCCCACCGGAAGATGCAGGGCGGCGGCAATTTCATCGTCCTTGAATCCGTAATAGAATTTGTACAGGAACAGCGTGCGGGTGACCGGGTCCATGCGCCCGAGCAGCTCGGACAGCTCCAGGAGCACGTCCGGTTCCACGTAGGCTTGTCCGCCGGAGATCGCCGTGCCCGCCTCGCCGAACGTCCGTTCCTTCCGGCGATTGCGATTGGCGTTGGACGCCAGATTGAAGGCGATGGTTTTGGCCCAGGGGATGAGTTTGCCGCGCTCACGCAACGTATCCAAATTTTCCAGAATGCGGACCCAGGCTTCTTGCACAATATCTCCGGCCTCGCTTTTGACATGCAATTTGTGCCGGGCGACACGCAACATTTGCCTGTACAGTTCCGCCAGCAGCTCCTCCTCCATCGGCTGCCGCCCATTGGATTCGTTGAGGGAATTCGACATTTCCCATCCCTCCCGGGCGAAAAATGAAATCGTTTCCATACCGCACTTTCTATTTTATCACATCCCGGGATAAAATAGAAATGTTTCCATTTCAAAAGTTGAAAAACCTTTGGATTCCAAGGCTTTCAAAGGGATTCCCTTTCGCGCGCCAACAGGTCCCGCAGACGCCGAATCGTGTCCTCCGTCACTTTCCCGGTTCCCCGTTTCACGATTTCCACTTCGACCGTTTTTTTGCCCCATTCCCGATAAACCTGTCGAACGGTCGGGAAATATAAATCAATTCTCCGCCCTTTGATTTTGGCGCCCGTGTCGGCGACAATGCCGTATCCGTAACCGGGAATGTACAAAAGGGTGCCAAAGGGAAACACGTCCGGATCCGCGGCGATGGTGGAAATCATGTCGCGCCGGACGCGCACGCCGGATGCGGTGATGCCGTACGCCGGATGTCCAGGCCCCTTGCCGGTCGATTCCGCTCCCGCCGTGTAACCCGTCGCCACGACACGGATCGTTTGCCGACGAACGGCGGCCCCGGCAGGCCGGGCCGGATCCGTCACCGCGGCGGGGCGGGGCGCATCGGCCGGACGGGCGGACTTCGGCGCGATGTTTGCATGGGGGGCGTGAACCGGTTTGGCCTTTTCCGCAGGGGCCGTGACCGCATCCGGGTGCCCCGGCGGATGGACGGTGAACGCCGGGCTGGCGATAAACGAATGGGCAAACCTCGCCGGATCCGGCAGCCACAACAGGACCAGAACCGGCAGCCATATGCCCCGTTTCAAAAGGGTCAGGCCTCGGCCTGAATGCATGAACACCCCTCCCTATCGGGAAGGGTGTCCGGCCCAGGCAAGATTATGCATTTTGGTCCACCCGGCGGGTGGCAATCTCCTCCGTAATGCGGCGCAGGAAGTCGGCGACCGGCTCGGCGCCGAGATCGCCCTGGCCGCGGCGGCGAACCGACACGGTGCCGCTCGATGCTTCCTTGTCGCCGACGACGAGCATGTAGGGCACCTTTTCCATTTGCGCTTCACGGATCTTGTAACCGAGCGTCTCGTTCCGCAGGTCGGTCTCCACGCGCACGCCCGCTTCCTGCAACTGTTCTTCCACTTGCCGCGCGTAATTTTCATAAGCCGCATTGACCGGAATGATCCTGACTTGCACCGGCGCCAGCCAGACCGGCAGCGCACCGGCGAAGTTCTCCAGCAGGAAGGCGGTCATCCGCTCCATCGTGCTGATGATGCCGCGGTGAATGACGACCGGTCGGTGTTTCTGGCCGTCGGCCCCGACGTATTCAAGCTGGAACCGCTCCGGCATCAGGAAATCCAGTTGGGCGGTGGACAGCGTCTCTTCGCGGCCAAGCGCCGTCTTGATCTGCACATCCAGTTTCGGCCCGTAGAACGCCGCTTCCCCTTCCGCCTCGTAGAACGGCAATCCGAGTTCTTCCACCACTTCGCGCAGCATGCGCTGGCTCATGTCCCACATTTGGTCGTCCGGATAGTATTTTTCCTTGTCGTTCGGATCCCGGTACGACAGCCGGAACCGGTATTCCTTGATGCCAAGGTCGGCGTACACGCGCTGGATCAGCTTGATCACCCGCGCGAACTCGTCCTTGATCTGGTCCGGACGGCAGAAAATATGCGCGTCGTTCAGCGTCATCGCCCGCACGCGGTGCAGTCCGGTCAACGCGCCGGACATTTCGTAGCGGTGCATCGTCCCCAGCTCGGCGATGCGCAGCGGCAAATCGCGGTAGCTCCGCATTTCGCTTTTATACACCATGAAATGGTGCGGACAGTTCATCGGGCGCAGCACGAGTTCCTCGTTGTCCACGGTCATGATCGGGAACATGTTGTCCTGGTAGTGCTCCAGGTGGCCCGAAATTTTGTACAGCTCGACATTGGCCAAAACCGGCGTGTAAACGTGCTGATAGCCGAGCTGTTCCTCCAGGTCGATGATGTACCGCTCGAGGGTCCGGCGCAACCGGGCGCCGTTTGGCAGCCAAAGCGGCAACCCCTGGCCCACTTCGCGGGAGAAGGTGAACATTTTCAGCTCCTTGCCCAGCTTGCGGTGGTCGCGCTTCTTGGCCTCTTCCAGCAGGCGCAAGTACTCGTCCAGTTCCGCTTTCTTGGCAAAAGCCGTGCCGTAAATGCGCTGCAACATTTTGTTCTTGCTGTCGCCCCGCCAATAGGCGCCGGCCACGCTGAGCAGTTTGAACACCTTGATCTTGCCGGTGGAAGGGACGTGCGGACCGCGGCACAGGTCGAAAAATTCCCCCTGCTCATAGATGGAGATGACGGCGTCTTCCGGCAGTTCCCGAATCAATTCCCGCTTGTACGGGTCGTCCACGACTTCCGTATAGAGCCGCATCGCCTCTTCCCGGGTCACTTCCCGGCGTACGATCGGCAAGTTCTCCTTGACGATCTTTTCCATTTCCTTCTCGATGTCGGCCAAATCCTCGGGCGTAATCGAGCGGTCCAGGTCGATGTCGTAATAAAAACCGTCCTCAATCACGGGACCAATGCCGAGTTTCACGTTGTTGGCGCCATACAGCCGTTTGAGCGCCTGCGCCATGAGGTGCGCGGTGCTGTGCCGCATCACCTCGAGACCTTCCCGGCTGTCCAGCGTCAAAATTTCCAGCGTGGCGTCCCGCTCAATCGGCGTGGCCAAATCAACCGTTTTCCCGTCCAGCTTGCCGGCCACCGCGTTCTTGTGCAGGCCGGGACCGATCGACGCGGCCACTTCATCCACCGTCGTGCCGGACGCATACTCCCGAACCGAACCGTCCGGCAACGTCACACGTACCGCCATGATGGCAACCTCCTCCTTTTCCCTGGCATCCTTCAAGCGAAAGGCAGACGGAACAGCGCAACCCCGCCGCCTGACCGGAACGGCGCAACAAAAAACGCACCTCGTCCCAAAGGGACGGGTGCGTCGAACCCGTGGTTCCACCCTTCTTCAACCCTGCGCCGCCGCCTCATCCTCTGGCCAGGCGCCGGCCGGGTTCTCGGCATGCGTAACGGGCATGGACCGGCGAAGCATACTGACATCCTGCCCCGGCCTTCCGCCGCCCGTTCCGTTGCGGCAGCCGGCCGTCCGACAGGACGCGTTCCGCTTCGCAGCTCGAAAGGGGTCAACGCCGGCCGGTACCGGGAGGAACTCGCAGCCCGGTTCACCCGGGTTCCTCTCTCTGGGCCGTCCGTTTCCGGCGCTGGTGGCTTTCTCATCGCTGTTCCGCAGTCTGCTGCTGTATGTCCCCGATTATACTTCCGGCGCCGCCGCCCGTCAAGCCGGGAAATCCCGCGGGGCCGCTCCCGGGTCCCGCACCCGCTCCATCGCGGGACGACGGGTCAATGCGGCGTCCGGTCCGGGCAAACCGCCGCGCGATCCCCGAATATGCCCACCAGCGTGCGGATGACCCGGGCATCGGGTTCCCGCGTGTAAATGTAAATCCGGCGCGGCGAAAAGGCCAGCAGACTGCTGACGATCCGGCTTTCGTCGTCTTCGGAACCGAAGGCTTCCGCGGAACAGGCCTCTCCATGCCGAACATCCGTTGTCCCGCGGGCTTCGTCGTTATTTTCGGGAGCGATGAGCAGGGGCCGCATCCGCTCGTCATACAACCGGAAGGCATGTCCACCCGCATGAAGCACATGCACCGCCGGCATTCGCGTCTCCTGGCACCGGACGACCCAGCGCAACCAGGCCACGAACGCCTCGTACTGCCTGTCCGCCAGCCGTTCGTTCCAAACGGATTGCAACGCTTCGCGCATCTGGGTCCTGAACCAATCCAGCCGAAAGCGGATGAACCCTTCCAGATGCACGGCGCGATCCTGCAGCAAATAGGCCGCGAACGCATCGGCCATGATCCCGAGGCGGAGCTCCCATCCGGCGGCAAGCCGTTTTCCCGCTTCGCCGCACAACTCCCCCGCTTCGGATTCATCCGTGATCCCGTACTCCGTGCGCAGCAACTTTCGAATCATTTGGGGTTCCGCCACTTCCCGGACATAATGGGCCAGTCCGTTCCCCGCGCATCGCGCGAACGTCTCCGGCGCCATCCCCCGCGCGGAACCATGCCGGCCGTCGGGCCGGTACGTCAGGACGAATCCGTCGTGGCCGGCCCTTTCCCATCGCTCCATCTGCCATCGGTTTTCCGATCCGGAAAATGGGCCGGGGAAACAATAATGGTTCAACAAGGCCAACAGCCTGCCGGCCGCTTCCCGGTCGTTTTCCGTCATCACGCGCCATATCGTGCCGCTCACCCGCGCACCCCCTTGTCCCTCTCCGCCGCCTTCTTTTCATTTGTATGGTGGCCGGTTCGGGATTATGCGATCAGAGGGTGCGGCTTCCACATTTTTCAGTTTTGCATGACGAAATCCCGCTCGACGGTTTCGTTCTCGTCAAACACCCGCAAAATTTCGTACCGGGTGTTGCGCTGCGCGGGAATTTTCCCGGCTTCCCGGATCAGCCGCAGGATCAGGCCGATGTTCACCTTGTGCGTGGTCCCCGCCGCGGATACGACGTTCTCCTCGATCATGGTGCTGCCGAAATCGTTGCAGCCGTAGGACAGGGACAACTTGCCGATTTCCGGTCCCATCGTCACCCAGGACGACTGGAAGTTGTCGATGTTGTCCAGCGTCAGACGGCTGATGGCTAACGCCTTCAGGTATTCTTCCGGCGGCAGTTTTTCCCGGGGCAGGTTGGTGTTGTCCGGCTGGAACGTCCAGACGATGAACGCCAGGAAACCCTTGGACGGGTACCCGTTGCGGATGCATTCGTCCTGCGCCTCGCGAATCCGCAGCAAATGGAGCGCGCGCTCCTCCATCGTTTCGCCGAACCCGATGACCATGGTCGCCGTCGTGTTCATGCCGATGCGATGGGCCGTGGTCATCACGTTCATCCAGTCCCGCCACGACCCTTTGAGACGGCTGATTCTGCGCCGCGTACGGTCGTCCAGGATTTCCGCGCCGCCGCCCGGCAGCGAATCGAGCCCCGCCTCGCGGAGCTGGCGCAGCACGTCCTCCAGCGGGATGCCGCCGGCCACCTCCTGCATTTTCAAAATTTCCGCCGGGGAGAACGAATGCATCGTAATGTCCGGAAAACGCCGTTTGATCTCGCGCAACAGATCAAGATAATAGGAGAACGGCAAATCCGGATTCGTGCCGCCCTGCATCAGAATTTCCGTGCCGCCGACGTCGATCGTTTCCTGGATTTTCCGGAAGATCTCCTCGTTCGGCAACACGTAGCCGTCCTTTGCGCCGGGAGGCCGGTAAAACGCGCAAAACTTGCAGTACTTGTCGCAAATGTTCGTATAATTCACGTTCCGCCCGATGACGAACGTGGTGATCGGCTCGGGATGCCGGCGCCTCATGATCTCGTCGGCCGCACGTCCCATTTTTTCGATCTGATCCGATTCAAACAGCGTCACCACATCGTCCAATTGCAACCGTTCCCCGCCCAGTGCCTTTTGCAGGATCCGGTCCACATTCCCCATCGCGGTTCCTCCTTCCGCCATCTTTTTTTTTATCGTACCACAAAAACCGGCCGAGTGTTGCGATGCGCACGGGTCCGCAAACAGAAAAAAGCCGGAGCCAGCCTGTCACGCAAGCTCGCTCACGGCTCGCGGTCCGCCGGCACGGGATTCGCCCCGCACCCGGGCCCCGGACCGCCGGGTTCACGCTTCGCCGATTTCCTCCAGGGCGGCCTGAATGGCCTGATCCAGATCGGCGATCAGATCTTCAACATGCTCGATGCCGACCGACAGGCGCAACAGCCGATCGTCGACGCCGACGGCGCGGCGGATCTCCTCCGGGATGTCCGCGTGCGTCTGCACCGCCGGGAAGGTCATGAGCGATTCGACGCCGCCCAGACTTTCGGCGAACGCAATCAGCTTGAGATGGCGCAAGATCGGCTCGATCGTCCGCGCGTCCTTCATGCGGAAGGAGAAAAGGCCGGAATGGCCGGATGATTGACTTTGTTGCACCTCATACCCCGGATGATGGGGCAATCCGGGATGGTACACTTCTTCCACGGCCGGATGTTCCTTCAGCCATTGCGCGATGCGCAAAGCGTTCGTCTGATGCCGTTCCATCCGCAGCGCCAGCGTCTTCATGCCGCGCATGAGCAGCCAAGAGTCCTGCGGTGACAGCACGGCGCCGATGGAATTGTGCAAAAAGGCCACCCGTTCGGTCAGTTCCTGCCCTTTGGTGACGATCAGCCCGGCCAGCACGTCGTTGTGCCCGCCCAAATATTTCGTCGCGCTGTGGATCACGATGTCCGCTCCCAGTTCGAGCGGACGCTGGAAGTAAGGGGTCAGGAGCGTGTTGTCGACGATCGTCAGCAGCCCGTGGCGCTTGGCCCAGGCGGACACCCTGGCCAGGTCGGTGATCATCATCAGCGGATTGGTGGGGGTTTCGACCAGCACCGCCCGGGTGTTCGGCCGGCGGGCGGCCTCCAGCGCGTCGGGATCGTTCGTATCCACATAAGACGCGGTCACGCCAAAGCGGCTCATCACCCGCTCCAGCAACCGGTATGTACCGCCGTACAGATCAAGCGATACGAGCAGGTGATCGCCCTGGGCAAAGAGCGCAAAAACGGTTTGCAGCGCCGCCATGCCCGAGCTGCACGCGAAACCGCCGTCGCCTCCCTCAAGCTCGGCCGCGGCCGCTTCCAGCACCGCACGGGTGGGGCTTTTCGTCCGCGAATAGTCGAACCCGGTGCTTTGGCCCAGACGCGGATGCCGGAACACGGCCGCCTGGTAAATGGGATAACTGATCGCTCCCGTTTCCTCATCTTGACGCGATCCGATTTGCGCCAGCTTGCTTTCCAACCTCATGCCTGTTCCCCCTGTTTGACCGGCTTGTGCGCTTTTCCGAGAACATACGGCGTTTCCTGGTACACATAGTAGTTGAGCCAGTTGGAGAACAACAGGTTGGCGTGCGCGCGCCAATTGGACACCGGCATTTTGTTCGGGTCGTCGTCGGGAAAGTAGTTGACCGGCAAGTCGATGCGCAAACCTTTGGCCCGATCCCGATCGTACTCCCACTTGAGCGTCAACGGATCGTACTCGGAATGCCCGGTCACGAAAATTTGTTTGCCGTCCTTCGAGGCCACGATGTAAAGGCCGGCCTGTTCGGAATCGGCCAAAATTTCCAGCTCATCCCGTTTTTCGACGTCTTCCCTGCGCACTTCCGTGTGCCGGGATTGGGGCACGTAAAACACTTCGTCGAAGCCGCGCAGCAGCTTCGTGTTCGGCTTCACCACGCGGTGGGGGAAGACGCCGAACAGCTTGCGCTCCAGTTGGTATTTCGGAATGCCGTAATGATGGTACAAGCCGGCCTGGGCGCCCCAGCAGATATGGAACGTGGACGTCACGTTGTCGACGGTCCAATCCATGATGTCCTGCAATTCCCGCCAGTAATCGACCTCTTCAAACGGCAATTGTTCCACCGGCGCCCCGGTGATGATCATGCCGTCATACCGTTCGTCCGAGATGTCGTCGAACGTTTTGTAGAACGTGGCCAGATGTTCGGATGGCGTATTTTTGGAAACATGGGACTTCGGATGAAGGAGCACCACTTCCACCTGCAGGGGCGTATTGCCGATCAGGCGCAACAGTTGGGTTTCCGTCGTCTGTTTGGTCGGCATCAGATTCAGGATCACGATGCGGAGCGGCCGAATATCCTGGTGGAAAGCGACGCTCTCATCCATTACGAAAATGTTTTCCTGGGCCAATACTTCCTTGGCCGGCAAATTGTCGGGTACCTTGATCGGCATGACAAATTCCCTCCCGGATGGAATATGGGGCGGGCGATCGTTCAACCTGTTTCGCAGAGCGGCGGCCGGACCGTTTCCGGGCTTGCGGTTCGCTGCGAAGGTATAAAAAACGACGACCCGCTGAGAAAGGGCCGTCGATTGGATCTCGCTCGCGCCTCTCTCATCTCTCAGAAACGGGTTCCGTTTCCGCAAGAATTAGCACCGCTGCGCGCACGGGTACGCGCCGGTTGCCGGGCTTCATCGGGCCAGTCCCTCCGCCTGCTCTTGATAAGATGGCTCTCGCTTTTCAGTTGTGATCGCAATATATGATCCTAATGTAATCGAAAACCTTCGCCCCGTCAAGCGAATATCCAAAACGCCGAAGCGGGGCCGCCGTCCCGCCCGCAGCCGGCGAGAAAAATGTTCTTGAACCGCCGTTCGAGACAGGATTATACTTAACACGAATTGGGCAAGTCTGAATCAGGGTCGCGAAAGGGGGGAGCCGGGCATGAACGGAGACAAGCCCGGGCCGGAGTCACGAAGTAGCATCCCGTTTGCCGCTGGCAGTTGCCGTGTCCGCAACCGTCCGTTCGTCTCCGGCTCCGCCGCGGGACAGGTTTTGCGGACCGGCCTCTGCATGTCCGTTTGAACATCCGACATGCAAAGGAGCGACCTCCCATGAAAATCAGACGCGTCACCCGCGGGGTGTTTCATTTGATCAACAACCCCGCCGAGGCCCTTGTTCCGCCCGCGGAAGGTTTTTACTGGATCGACGCGGACATTGACGATCTAATGACGTTGCAGCCGATGTTCGGCCTTCATGATTTGGCCGTGGAAGACTGCCTTTCGGAGGAAGAGCAACGTCCGAAACTGGAGATCTACAACGATCAGTATTTTTTGGTCATTAACAGCATCCGTTTCGACAACGAGGAAATTTTCCTGCGGGCGCTGAACATCTTCCTCGGCAAACATTACATCATCACCGTCACCCGCCAAAAGCTCAACGAACTGCGGACGATCAAGCCGATTCTTCTGGAACAGGAAGTGGATTCCGCAGACCGTTTCCTGTATCACCTCATCGACCTGGTCGTGGACAATTATTTCCTCGTGGCCGACCGAATCGAAGCCCGCATCGAAAGCCTCGAGGAAGACATTCTGATGCACACGAAAAAATCGCACCTGAACGAAATCATCCGGCTTCGCGGGGAAATTCTGTGGTTACGCAAGGTGCTCGGTCCGCAAAAGGAAGTGATCGCCTTGCTGAACCGGCTGGACCTGCATCTGATCGACGACCAGTTGCAGCAATATTTTGGCGATATTTATGAAAATGCGGTCAAAATTTCGGAAACGTTCGAGACGTTCCGCGATCTGATGAGCAACTTGCGCGAAGCTTACCAATCCAGCGTGGCCAACCGCGCCAACGAAATCATGCGCGTGTTTACGGCCATCACCACCATTTTCATGCCGCTCACCTTCATCACCGGCATTTACGGCATGAACTTTGACTACATTCCCGGCCTGCACGCCCGCTACGGATCCGTGGCCCTGCTCGGCCTGATGACGCTGCTGGGCGTCGCCATGTTCTACCTGTTCCGCAAAAAGGACTGGTTGTAAACGCGGCGGCACCCGTCGGCGCGTCAGGCGGTGATGGCGGGACCGGTTCCGTCCGCGGCGGCGGATGCCGCCGGTGTGGCCGCGGCACCACCGGCACCTGCAGACGCCCCGGCGGCCTTCCGGCGGCGATAGCGGATCCGGGCCAGCCGGAGTTTGCTGTAATGGTTGGCCGCCTCGCCGGCGGGGGACGGCAATCCGTAAACGCGCTCATGCAACGGTTTCAAAAACCGGTCCCCCAGCGCGGCAAACGCCTCTTCGACCCGCTCCAGCTCGCCGGCCGGCAAGGCGGCGAGTTCGCGTTCCACGAACGGCAACACGTCGTATCCTTCCTCGTCCAGTTGCTCGATGCGTTCCACCAGTTCCCGGTGAGAGCATTGCAGTTCCTTTTCCAGCTCAAACAGCGTCCGGCCCTCCCGGATGAGGGCGAGCAGTTTTTGCCTGGCGGCGATGGCCTCAAGTTGCCCCGCGTACTTGCGTTCCTTCTGCAAAATCAGCCATTCGGCCAGCATGTCCCGGTTGACCCGGGCGGCGACCCAATCCAGCGGAAAACCGTGCTGTCTGGGGATCTTGCGCAGCAATTCCAGCAGCTCGCCCCCGTATTTCTCCGTTTTCCACTTGCCAAAACCGGGAATTTGCCGCAATTCCTCCGGGGTGTGCGGCGCATAGACGGCCAGCATGTGCAGTTCGCGGTTGGTCGCGATCAGGTAAGCGGCGCGTTTTTCTTCCGCCGCCTTGTCCCGCCTCCACGCCCGGAGCAGGGAAAGCTCCTGCGGAGCCGGTTGCGCCTCCGCGTAACACCTGACCAGCGTCTGTAACGGCGGCTTTCGTTCCCAAAAAGGGACATCCTCCAGCATGCCGTCGATCATCGGCCGGAATCCTTCGCGCATGATGCGCGCGACGCCGTGGCGGAAGGAGGCGAGCAGCTCCTCCCAGCTCAGGCCTTCATACCAGATCTCGCCGGTTTCCGGCGGTTGGTCTTCCGACTGGGGCCGCCAGCCCGCCGTCCAGACGCCCTGGTCTTCGCCGATGTAGACGTGGCGCTGTTCGGGCGGACCGCCGCGCCACCGTTCCAAACGGTTGATAAACACAATTTGCATGTTGCGTTCCTCCTTCGTTCCTCTGACGTCTGCCGATCGTCCGGACGGCACGGTCCGGCGGTTCGCCGGGCCGCGGAAAACAAAAAGCACCTCCCGCCTGTTTGACGTGAGGTGCTTCCTCTGCCGGACAATCTTCGGTTGATCACAGATTACCATAAATGACCGGATTTGACAACGATTTTTCTTCCCTTTTCTCCATCTGGCAATTTTCCGGGCCGGGCGTATAATGAGGAAGAAAGCGATGCCGCAAAGGAGATTGCCCCATGCATCCCAAAGACTATGATTTTTTGTCGGACAGCACCGAGCAGACGTCGACCCGGTATGTCACGTTCATCACGCCGAGCTTGAACCGGTTTGATTTGGCCATCCTTACCACGGACCGTTTTTACGGGAAAAAGATCGTCATCGACATGCAGACGGGAAGAAGCGGAATTCTCGGGCCGGACGACCTGGAGGAGGAAGGCGTGCTGGAATCGGTCTTTCGCATCACGAAAGCCGAAGCGGACGAGCTGGCCCAGTTCCTCGTGCTCGTGCTCGGCGCGGTCACGTTCACCGACTGATCGGCGTTCTCCGTATAAGATCGCGCTCCTGGGAACAGGCTAAACGCCAACGGCGCCGGCAGCGCGCGCCGATGGACCGGCGGAACGCCGATCGCCAGCCGGCGGTCACGGCAACCGGGACCGCTCCCCTCGGCGGCCGACGGCGGCCGGTTCCCGTCAGCGTTCACCGGCGCGCTTCATCAGGAGGTGTCCGTGTTGTCCAGCCCGTCCACCGATCGCAACCGGGAACCACGACCCGATCTGTCCACCGTGGAATCCATACGCAATGACCTCGCCCCGGAGGAGTTCCCCGAAGGCCCCTACGGATCCCCCTTCGAATCGTCAGGCAAAAGCACGCCCTGGCGGCCCGAGCAACGGTCTCCGAGCGCTTACGCCTACGAGAACCGCCAGCTCCATGCCGGGCTCGCAAGAGACTACCCGGAAGATCATGACTTGCACGACGAGACGGGCTCGCCCTCCGGCGACGGCGAATAGACGCGACGTCCCCTATCCGATCCAGCGCAAACGGTCGCGAAACCCGAGGGCTTCGCACACGTCCGTCACCCGGGCGCGGTCCGCCTGCCAACGGCAATCAGCGAGCTTCAGGCCGATCGGCGCCGCGCAGTCCAGGGTTGCCAGCCGGCGCGACAGGTGCAGCATGTCCAGATCGGCCTCGATTTTCCGGCGGAGGGACGGGGACAATTGATCCAGATTGGCCAGGATGCCGTCAACGGAGCCGTATTCCCGCAACAACCGGACGGCCGTTTTGGCCCCGATGCCGGCGACGCCGGGATAATTGTCGCTCCGGTCGCCCATGAGCCCCTTGAGGTCGGTCAGTTGGTCCGGCCGTATGCCGGTTTCCTCCAGCACCAACGCGGGCGTATAGACCTTGAAGCGGACGGGCCCGTTTTGGAAAAGGACCACCCGCACCCGTTCGTCCACCAGTTGGAGCAAGTCCCGGTCGCCCGTCAGCACATACACCGCCGCCTCTTTCCGAAACCGGCGGGCCAGCGTGCCAAGGCAATCATCCGCTTCGTATCCGGCCGCGCTGACGTTCGGGATGCCGAACCGGTCCAAAACTTCGCGAATCAGGCCAAATTGCGGAACCAGGTCGGGCGGCGTTTCCGGACGATGGGCCTTGTAACCGGGATACTGCGCGGCGCGAAACGTGGCCTCCTCCCGATCCCAGCAGCACGCCACATGCGTCGGCCGAAAGGCGCTTACCGCCGCCCCCAGCAAGCGCAAAAATCCGTGGATGCCGTTCACCGGCACGCCCGTTCGGGTCCGCACGACGTCCCCGCTGCCGGCCGTGGCGTAATACGCGCGAAACAAAGTCGCCATCCCGTCGACAAGGAGCACGGTGGCCGACCGCTCGCCGGTCGTTTCCGGTCCCTTGGGCCCGTTCGCATTCCCGTACGGATATCTGTCCTTCTCTGCGTTCATTTCCATGTCCTTTCCCCATGTCCCGTTGCCGGGTTCTCTCGTCCAAGTTTCTCCCCGCGATCCGGTTCGGCGTTCGATGGCGTTTTTCGGGAAGCCGCCGGACGCATCAAACGACGGCGAGGGGCCGCGGCAGGCCGCTCGCTTCGATGAGCCAAAGCATCGCCAGCAGGCCCGCCAACAGGCCGCCGTACAACAAGCCGTACACGAGACGGGTTCGGGCCCCCACCGCATAATAACGCCCGGATTCGTACCGCACGCCCTCGGCCCGCAAGATCACGTTCATCATGCCGTCCGCGTCCGGCCCCGACAATTTACGGACGTACACCTTGCGGATCAGGCAGGGCGTGCCCGCTTCCAGCCCGCCCCGGAACGAAAGCGCCTCCCAGAAGCATTCGATCACATGGGTGCCGTCCATCCGGCAATAGAACGTGTACGGCAATTCCCGCTGGTGGGTTTCCCCCGCCCAATACCAGTCCGGCAACGTCTCGGGGACGGCCACCCGGTAGCTCCCCTCGACAGCGTAAGGTTCGGCGCCTTCTTCCGCCCGGCCGCGGCGGAAAAACCGCTTGTACATCTCCCACAAAAACCAGAGCCAGATCAGCAGCACCAGCAGGTTTTGGGTCGTCCAGACGACCAACGGCCCCAACACCGCTCCCGCCGCCCACAGCCACCGGCTGACCGCCCCGACGATTCGCCCGCCGTCCAGAGGGGGAATGGGCAACAAATTGAACAGATTGAGGAAGAACCCGACGTAGGCCAGCACCATCCATACCGGATGCCCGGTTCCCCATCCGATCCCGCAACAGACAAGCGCGGCGGCGGAACCGAGGAGCGGCCCGCCGATGGCGACGAATGCTTCGGCGGCCGCATCCTTCGGATGCCGCTTCATGGCGATGAAAGCGCCCAAAAACGGAATGAACAGCGGCGCTGAAACCGGTATTCCCTTTCGTTTGGCCGCGAGCACATGCCCCATCTCATGCGCGAAAATAAGCGCAACCAGACCGACGGCGAACGTCCAGGGATAAATCATCGCGTAGGCGCCAATCGTGACCGCCATGGTGATGAGCGGTTTGCCGAACTTCAGCAGAAACAGCAGCGCCGTTTTGCCCTTTGTCAGCAAAAAAAGCAGCGCGGCCCCGGTCGCTCCCCCCGCCTTTCGCCATGCCGAAGGGCCCCTGCGGCGCCCGCCGCCGGGTTCCGTTCCTTCGGGCCCAATCGGCCGGTGCGGTTCCGGTTCTCCCCATCCGTCGGACCGGTGCGGCCGATCGGATTTCGTTCCGGCATCAAATCCATTCAAGTCGATTCCAGCCCCCAACGCGAAATTCCGTGCCGTTCACGCCCCGGAACGGCGGTCCCACACCCGGGTGAACATGTCTTCCCTGAATCCGACGGTAACCCGCTGACCGTCGGTGACGACGGGACGTTTGATCAGCATGCCGTTTTCGGCCAACAGCGCGATTTGTTCGTCTTCCGGCATCTGGTCCAACTTGTCTTTCAGCCCCATCGCCCTGTAAACCTCTCCCGATGTGTTGAACCACTTGCGAACCGGCTCGCCGCTCTGCCGGATCATCCGCCGCAGTTCCGCCTCCGACGGCGGGTTTTCCTTGATCGATACCAAATCAAGCTCCTTCCCCAGCGCCTGCAGGTGCCGGATCGCTTTCCGGCACGTCCCGCAGGCCGGGTGGTGGTACACTTTCAGTTTCTCCTGGTTAGCGCCTTGTTCCATGACCGATTCCGCTCCCTCCGGGAAATTTGGACGTTTCTTCACATGTCGCGGGACTGCGACAACCGCGTCAACTCGCGTTCCAGACGCCGCATGTCGTCCGGCAGCGGCGCGGTCAGTTCCATCCGTTCGCCCGTGACCGGATGGCGAAAAGCCAGATAAGACGCGTGCAGCGCCTGCCGGTCGATCACGCCGGCCAGTTCTCGCGCCAGCGGGGCGAAAACCGCCGGATCACCAACGTAATCCGGATCGCCGATCAGCGGGCAGCCCAGAAACTGCATATGTACCCGGATCTGGTGGGTTCTCCCCGTGGCAAGCGAAACCGAGAGTTTGCACGCTCCGCAGCCGTACCGGGTCGTCACGGCGTAACGGGTCAGTGAAGGCGCCCCGTCCGGAACGACCGCCCGCAAACGCGGATGGCCCGGCAGCCGTCCGATCGGTGCGTTCACTTCGCCTTCGGGATGCGGCGGGCTTCCGTAGACAAACGCGCAATACCGTTTGGTGACGGTACCGTCCTCCATCTGCCGGGCGATTTGCTGATGGGCGTACGGGTGTTTGGCCACCATCACCAGGCCCGATGTATGAACATCCAGGCGATGAACCGGATGGAAACCGCACCGTTCGCCCCGCTCCCGCCAATAATGAACCACGCCGTTGGCCAGGGTGTTCGCGTAATGGCCTTTCGTGGGATGCACCACCAGACCCGGCGGCTTGTTCAGCACGAGCAAATGACCGTCCTCGTACACGATGTCCAGTTCCATCGGCTGCGGCAACAGATCCTCCGACTCGTCCGATCCCGGCCGCAGCTCGATGACATCGCCGGGAAACACCCGCCTGTCGGTCCGGGCGGGAACCCCGTTTACCGTCAAGCCCCGCTCGACTCCCTTCAGCCGGACCAGCAACCGGCGCGAAACGCCCAGCCGCTGTTTCAGCACTTCCCGCAGCTTGCGGCCGCCGTCTTTTTCGTCGGCGATATAGACAATGGGCTCGTCCACAACCGATCCCCCGCCATGACTGTGCCTGGTTTCATGAAGTTTCCGGATTGCCCCGCTTCTCCGGCGGCGAGGATGACGGACGAAAGACGTCGGCCGACCGCTCGTATTCCTGATCCTCCACGCCCAACCGGGCGTTGACCGCCCTCGCCGCCGCAAAAAAGTAGTCGGACAGCCGGTTCAAGTACCGCCGCACGTCTTCCGGACAAGGTTGATGCCTGCCGAGCGTCACGACCCGGCGTTCCGCCCTTCGGCAAATCGTGCGGCACAGATGCAGGCATGCGGCGATGCGGCTTCCGCCGGGCAGGATGAACCGGCGCAAGGGCGGCGCTTCGTCCGTCAACGCATCGATCCAGCTTTCCAGACGCCGGACCATGTCCGCCCCCACCTTCAGTCGGGACGGATCCGGCGCGGCGTAGGCCAAATCGGAACCGCAATCGAACAGTTCATGCTGAATGCGGACGAGCTGCGCCCGCAAGTCCTCCAGCGAGGCGCCGTTTTCGCCGCCTTGCCCGTCCATCATCGCCACCGTCAACCCGACCGCCGCATTCAGTTCGTCAATCGTTCCGTAAGCCTCGACGCGGGGATCGTCCTTTCGCACGCGTTCCCCGATGACGAACGTCTCCCCGCCGTCGCCGGTCCGGGTGTAAAGGCGCATCGTCTTCCCCTCCCGCACGGCACATGTTGCCCCCAGTATAGCATAACCCGGTGCCGCCGCCGCAACAAAAAACCCGGGTTCACCCTCTGCCGGGGTTGCACCCGAGTTTGGTCCGCACCTTTTGCATGTATTCGTTAATTTTGTGATCCAGTTCGCGGCTGACAGCCATGACCGACTCGGATGTGAAGGAAGCCTCCCGCGAGAACGTGTCCGTCATGATTTCCCGCAACCGATTGATTTCCTCCGACAAGGCGGCACAATCGGACACGCCTTCGGTTGACGGGGGCCGGTCCGCAGGGGAATCCGGAACCGGTTGATTTTCGGCCGTTTCCATGCACCGACTCCCCTTCCGCAGGTCTGCCAAAGGTTTGGTCTCGCTCCGCCGCATTGGCCAAACTGCCGGATGCAGCCGGCTACAGGGTTTGCAGAAATTTCCCGATGCGTTCGAGGGCTTCCTGAAGCTGCGTGACCGAAGTCGCGTAGGAACAGCGCAAGAAACCTTCGCCGCCTTTCCCGAAAACGTTTCCCGGAACGGCCGCCACCTTCGCTTCCCGCAGCAGCCGCTCGGCAAACTCCTCGGAGGTCAGGCCGGTGTTCCGGATGGAAGGGAAGGCGTAAAACGCCCCCTGCGGTTCATGACACGGCAGGCCGATATCCCGGAAGCCTTGCACGACGAGACGCCGCCGCTGATTGAAGGATTCCACCATGCGCTCCATTTCCTCCATGCCGTTCCGCAGCGCCTCCAGCGCCGCCACCTGGCTCATGATCGGAGCGCACATCACCGTATATTGATGGATCTTTAGCATCGTGCCGATAATGTCCGGGTGGCCGCACGCATATCCCATCCGCCAGCCGGTCATGGCAAACGCTTTGGAAAAGCCGCTGACGAGCACTGTCCGGTCGCGCATGCCGGGTAGCGACGCGATGCTGACATGTTTGGCGCCGTAGGTCAATTCCGCGTAGATTTCATCGGCGATGACGATCAGGTCGTGTTCCTCCACCACCCTGGCGATGGGCAGCAGATCTTCGAACGTCATGATGGCCCCCGTTGGGTTGCTCGGATAAGACAGGATGAGAACTTTCGATTTCGGCGTCAGGGCGGCCCGCAGGCTGGCTTCGGTCAGTTTGAACCCGTCTTCCGGGAATGTCTCGATGCCGACCGGTACACCGCCGCCCAACGTCGCAATCGGCGAATAGCAAATGTAGCTCGGTTCCGGGATCAGCACCTCGTCACCCGGTTCGACCAAGGCCCGCAGCGCCAGATCGACCCCTTCGCTGGCCCCGACGGTCACGATGATTTCCTTGGCCGGATCGTAGGTCAACTGAAACCGGTCGTGCAAATACATGGCGATCGCTTCGCGCAGCTCGGGCAACCCCGCGTTGGACGTGTACTGGGTTCTGCCCTTCTCGATCGAGTAGATCGCGGCGTCCCGGAAGCGCCACGGCGTCACAAAATCGGGTTCGCCCACACCAAGCGAAATGACGTCCTTGTTGCCGCTGACCAGATCAAAGAATCGCCGGATGCCCGAAGGCGGAATGGACCTGGCGCTTGCCGCCAGATAGTCTGCCATGCTGGTACGGCGCTTGCGCGAAGCAGACTGAACCTCTTCCTTAATCATAAGGCCATCGTCCTTTGCACCAGTCTAAAACGTCCCACAGGGCATGGTCAGATGCCGGAGAAACGGCACGGATTGCGACATCGTTACGGCGACACCAGCAAGCGGTGGTCGTCGTCCAGCTCCTCAAAGATGATGCCGTCCTGCTTGTATTTTTTCAGGATAAAAAACGTTTTCGTGGATATGACCGATTCGATCGTGGACAGTTTGTTGGAGACGAAGGAGGCGACTTCCTTCAGGTTTTTGCCCTCGACTTCCACCAAAAGGTCGTAGGCGCCGCTCATTAGATACACCGACTTGACCTCGGGATACAGGTAAATCCGCTCGGCGATCGTTTCAAACCCGCGGCCGCGTTCCGGCGTGCATTCCACTTCGATGAGCGCCGTCACTTTCTCGTCATCCACTTTGCTCCAGTTGATGACAGTGGCGTATTTGACAATCACATGGTCCCGTTCCATTTCGGCGATGGCGTCGCGCACTTCCGCCTCGTCCGCGCCCAGCATCGTGGCGATCGTGGCGGGCGACAGGCGGCCGTCTTCCCTGAGCAGGTCCAGGATTTGCAACTTTAAATCGTTCATGGGAGATCCCCTCCTGAATTACTCTCCATATTACATCAAAAACAGGCCGTGTGAAAAGAGAGGACCCGCGTCGGCCATCGCCCGGCGGACCGAACCGGGAGAACCGGCGGACGGTTACCCGGTCAGTCGCCGGATGACTCGTCCTGCCGGTCGTCGCCGATGCTCCTCCGGACCACCGCCATCCGGTCTTCGTCCGACAAGATGAAATGAACGGAGAAACAGGAGGGGCAAAGATACACGGTGGCGGCAAACGGCGCTTCGAGAACGGGATTTCCGCCTTGCGGCGGCACATGCGGACGAAACCGCTCCGGTCCGATCTCCAGTCTGCCGCCTTCCACCATGTATTCCCGGCAGGACGGGCATTCCGGCACCGAAAGCTGGGTTTCCAGCAGCTTGTCGACCACCGAACGGAACCGGAGCATGTCCTCGCCGCCGATGACCCGCAAATCTTCATCGAAGCGCGGCGAACGGTCGGCAGCCTGACCGGGCTTGTCCGTTTGGCCGGCGTCGGCCGGACGGCCGGAAGGGGAAGTCTTGCCGGCGGCTTCCCCCAACGGGCGATCCGTCGCGCGGCCGGCCCCCCCGGATTCCGAACCGGCCGCGTTCCCGGAATCCGACTCCGGTCCGGCCCCGGCCGCCGCTTCGGCATCGGGGTCCAGGTCCAGCGTGATTTCCAGCGTGCGGTAGCTGCCGAGTTCGTTTTCACAAACGGGACAAAACTCCAGCGTTTCCTCCGGCTCCAGCCAGATTTCGTTCTGACACCAGGGACATACGATTTTGCTCACGGTGCCGCCTCCTTTGCGATTTCCTTCAGGATTCCATCACCAGATACAGGATGCCGAAAGCAAAAAAAAGCAAGGCAAGAACAAACAAGGTACCCCATAAATATTTCATGGTTCAGCCCCCGTGCACGTCCACCGCCGCACCGATCAGATAGGACAGCGAAACGGAAATGATGAAGGACAAAAAACCGATGGCGCGATTGTCGCGGGCGATTTCGCTGTCGATGCGGAATATGGGCGTCATGAACTCAAACAGGAAATAGGCCGCCAAGAGCAGGACGAACCCGATGATGCCCCAGATCATGCTTTCGTAGATCGAATCGCCGGCCTGGATCGAAAAGCGGAATATGTTGCAGATGCCGAAAATTTTGCCGCCGGTCGCAAGGGCAACGGACAGGTTGCCTCTGGCGATTTCCTTCCACCCGTCGTACCGGGTCACCCACTCAAAACAAGCCAGAAACAGGATGAGCGCGAGGACGCCGACGGAAAAATACGCCAACACCGCCGCGTACGGATTGGATAAAATACGGTCCGCAAACTCTTCCACCGATCGGATCTCCTTTCATTTCAGTTCGGCAACGGTTACTCCGGCGCCTCCCTCGCCGACTTCGCCGAGCCGGAAACTTTTCACGTGCTTGTGCCGGCGCAGAAATTCCTGGACGCCGTTGCGCAGCGTGCCGGTTCCCTTGCCGTGAATCAGATACACCTTGTGCAGATTGGCCATCAGCGCCTCGTCCAGAAACCGGTCCACCTCGACCAGGGCGTCTTCCAGCGTCCATCCCCTGAGGTCGAGTTCCGTCCGGACATCCTGGTCGCGGGTGCGCTTTACCGTCGTCACCGGGATTTGCGGCTTGTTCGCCTGCTGGCGATCGGCAAGCTCCAGATCCTCCCGTTTCACCTTGATTTTCATGATGCCAACCTGCACCACCGCGTCGTCGCCGTCCAGTTCTACCACATGGCCCCTCTGCCCGCCGATGCTGTACACTTTCACCTCGTCGCCCGGTTCGATTTTTTCCGGCTTGCCGGATGGGCGGCGCGGACGCTCAACGGGGGCGGGAATGGCCTCCTCCAGACGACGTTTCGCCTCGATCAGCTTGTGCTCCTTGATGGAAGCCGCCTCTTCCATGGCCAGCCGGCGCAGATACGCGATGATTTCCTCCGCTTCCCGCTTTGCCTTGGCCACGGCGGCCCGGGCTTCCTCCCGCGCGGACGCCATCAGCTTCTCCTTCTGCTCCGAAAACTGGCGTCGTTCCTCGTCCAGTTGCCGGCGCAGCGCCTCCACTTCCCGGCGGAGCCGTTCCGCCGTTTGCCGCTCGGATTCCGCCGTGCGCCGGTCCCGCTCGAGAGACGCGATCATGCGGTCCACCTTCAGCTCGTCTTCGCGCACCTCGCCCTTCGCCCGACGGATGATCTCCGGCTTCAATCCAAGCCGCTCGGCAATGGCGAACGCGTTGCTTCGCCCGGGAACGCCGACCAGCAACCGGTAAGTCGGGCGCAGCGTCACTTCGTCAAATTCCATGCTGGCGTTGACAATGCCTTCGCGGTTATAAGCGTAGGCCTTCAGCTCGCTGTAGTGGGTCGTCGCCACGATCCGGCAGCCGATGCCGTGCAGGTGCTCAAGAATGGCCACCGCCAGCGCGGAGCCTTCCGCCGGATCCGTGCCGGCGCCCAGTTCGTCGAGCAGCACCAGGCTGCGCGGCGTCACTTGCCCGATAATGGAGACAATATTCTTCATATGGCTGGAGAACGTGCTCAAATTCTGCTCGATGCTCTGCTCGTCCCCGATATCGGCGTAGATGCCGTCGAATACCGCGAGCTGGCTGCCTTCGGCGGCCGGCACGAACAGGCCGGACATGGCCATCAGCGTAAGCAGGCCGATCGTTTTCAGGGATACCGTCTTGCCGCCGGTATTGGGACCGGTGATGATGATCGCCGTAAAATCGCCGCCCAGCTCCACGTCGATGGGCACGACCTGATCGGACGGAATCAGCGGATGGCGGGCCCGCTTGAGCCTGAGGAACCCCCGGCCATTCATGTCCGGCTTCGTCGCCTGGAGCGTTTCGGCAAAGGCCGCCTTCGCAAACCAGAAATCCAGGGTGCCCAGAGTCTCCGTATCGGCGGCGAGCGCTTCCGCCCGCTCTCCGACCTTGGCGCTCAGCTCCCGCAAGATGCGCTCGATTTCCTGCCGCTCCCGCAGCCTGAGCTCACGCAGCCGGTTGTTGAGCGCCACGACCGCTTCCGGTTCGATGAACAACGTGGCCCCGCTGCCGGATTGGTCGTGGACGATGCCGCCAAAATGGGCGCGATACTCCTGCTTGACAGGCAGCACATACCGGTCGCCCCGCAGCGTGATGATCGCATCCTGCAGCATTTTCTGAATGGAGGGGGAGCGAATCATCTGCTCCAGTTTCTCCCGCACCCGGCTTTCTCCGTTGCGGATTTCGCGGCGGATGCCGAACAGTTCGGGGCTGGCCGCGTCCACCACCTCGCCGTGCTCGTCGATGCAGCGGCGAATGTCGTCCTCCACCGTTTTTGCCTCGCTCAGGGGAGCGATCCGGGCCATGAGCAGCGGCAACGCCGCGTTTTCCGCGGCGGCCTGCACATATTTGCGGAACCGTCTGGCGCCGGCGATGAAATTGGCCACATCCAGCAATTCCTGCGGCGACAACACGCCGCCGATTTGCGCCCGGCGGAGCGCCGGCCGAATGTCGGTGATGCCTGCGAACGGCGGCGTTCCTTTGACGGCCACCGCCCTTGCGGCTTCATCCGTTTGCGCCAATCTTTCCCGCACTTCGTCCGGATCGGCCGACGGCCGGAGCTCAAGCGCCGTGTCGCGTCCCATCGAAGTGACGGCATGTTCTGCCAGACGCGCGCAAATTTTATCGAATTCAAGCGTTTGCAACGCTTTGCCGTTCACGCGGGACTTCACTCCTTCCGCCCTTATTATAGCCGAAACCCCGCCGCCGTGCGAAAGGGAGGGCCGCATAGCCATGTCGCGGAAGCGGCATACTAGGCATAATTCCGGACGTGGGTGCCGGACAATGCTGCATTGGAGGGATCGTACCTTGCAATTTCTGGGCCATGTTGTCCGCTTTGTCGTCTCGGCGATCGTGATCATGCTCGTCGGCTGGCTCGTGCCGCAATTCAGCGTGGGCGGATTTTGGAGCGCCCTGCTGCTTGCGCTGGTCATCGCCCTTTTCGGCTGGATCATCGAGGGGATCTTCGGGAAGCGCGTCACCCCGTTCGGCCGGGGGATCGTCGGCTTTCTGACCAGCGCACTGGTGATCTGGCTGGCCCAATTTGTCATCGGCAACGTCAGAGTATCCGTTCTGGGGGCGCTCCTGGCGGCGCTCGTGATCGGGATCGTCGATCTGTTCATCCCGATGGCCAGCCCGTACCGCGCCGGTCGCGAACGCTCTTCCGCTTGATCCCGATCCCGGAGACGCTTTTCCATTCGGTCCAACGCTCCGTTCCCGGCGAACGGAGCGTTTGTCATGAAGTCGTCACATCCGGCGTGATGAATGGCACGGCAAGTATGGTATGATGGCCAGTGAAAGGGGGATCTTGGACCATGAAGATGGGAAGTAACCGGAGCAAAATCGCGCAATGGCTGGCCGCCGGCGCTTTTCTGCTTCTGCTGACCGGTTGCGGCGGCGGTTCCGACCAAGGTTCCGGGGGCAACGCCGCATCGCCCGAAGCCTCGCCGGAGCAGGAAGTGGTCATCCGGGCGACCAACTGGGCGTTCGATCAGGAAGAATACCACATTCCGAAGGATACGCCGGTTATGCTGACGCTGGTCAACGACCAGGGAGCGCACGGGATCAAAATCGACGGCGTCAAGACAGAATTGCGCCCCGGCAAGGAATCCGCCGTGGTTCAGTTGCAGGAAGGCACGTACACCATTCGCTGTTCCATCCTGTGCGGGACCGGCCACAACCAGATGGTGGCCAAACTGGTCGTGTCCTGAACGGAGTTTTGCGACGAAATGATAAAGGGGCTGCCCGGTCGGGCAGCCCTCTTCTTGTTTTTCAAGTCGGCGGTTACAGATCCCGCTTGACCTGCAGCATGGTGTCCCCGTCTTCGTCGACCGTCCGTTCATAGGTTGCGCCGAACAGTTTGAAAAATTCATCGGCCGGCACGTACAGCTTCCCATCGATCGTCAGCGCCGGACGGGTCCAGCGGACGGTCTCCCCGCCAACCCGGACTTCCGTCGAACCCGACCGCAGCGCGAATTCGCGCCCGGTCGGACCGTCATAGAAACGGACCGTCTTATCTTTCTTGCTGTATTGCACCTGGATGTCGAAATCGTCCAACGTTTCCCGAACCGGCACATACAGCACGCCGTTTCTTTCCACGAACGGGCCGTCCCAGGAATCGTACAGCACCGCCTCCTGGTCGTCGATCGCCAGGTCGTCCTTCAGCAAACGGTACAGCGCGGAATCCGGGTTGACGAGGCGAAGGAACCGGTAAGCCTCCAGATTGTCCAGCTCCTCCTCCGTCAACGCGCTGGGCGGTACGGTCACATCCGGGACCTCCACATTCCCGTTGATGTTCCAACGTTCTTCCCCGGCCCGCAGCGTGACACCGCGCACCGGGAACGATTCTCCGGCCAGTTCGCCGATGGCGGCCAGGTCAACGTGGAATTCTTGCTCCAACTTGCGAACCGTGAGCGACGAGTCGACATACAGGTTGAACTTGAAGGAGTGCCCGGCGTTGAACACGGCCTGCCAGGTAACGGGATCGTCCTTCTCCAGCGAGGCAAGCTGTTCCTTGACCAGCTTCAGCATGAGCTGAACATTCGTGACCAGATCCGACAACCGTTCGTCCGAGCTTTCCGTCTCTTCCGAAATGCCCGGGATCACCTTTTCCAGATCCATCGTCGCCCGGACGGCGTCCGTCAACCCCTGCTCATCCTGAACCAGCGCATCGAGATAGGCCGGAAGGAGCCGCCCCAGTTCCTGGCCGTTCCATTCGGCCTGCACTTTCGCCAGCGACTGGGTCGTGCCGTTGATCGGTTCCGACGTCCAGTCAACCCGGATGGACGGCGGATTGGGCAGATTGTGGATCAAATAGGAGGCGACCCGTTTGACCGTTTCGCGCATCGAATTCATCAACTGCTGCGTTTCGACCGAGACGGGCAAGGTTTCGTCGGCCAGCGAAATGGCGAACGGGCGCAGCACGTCATCGAGGCGGATCAGCATCGTTTGCTCGTCCGCATGGATCGAGAACGGAATGGAACCGTCGGCCCATTCCAGGGCGCCCTTGAACAGGAAATCCCCTTCCGCGTCCACTTTCAGCTCGTCGTAAACCAGTTTGAAACTGGAAAACCGGGTCAAATCAAGATCGGACGGGATGCCGTTTTCTTCCCGGAAAACGGGATCGGCCAACGCCTGATCGTCGAAATCGAAGGACAGCTCCAGGTATCCTTTTCCTTCCATCGTGTTGACATCGTACTGATTGAGCAGCACCCGGTTCAGATCCACGGTGCCGACCGCCTGACAGCCCGCTACCGCGACCAGCAAAACGGCCAGGAAGGCCAACAGACTTCCCCGCAACCAATGCTTGTTTGTCAAACGCTTGTTCACCAACAAAGGCTCCTCTCCCAAAAATTTTCTGATGGTGATGGTTCGCAAATGAATTCGACACCGAAAAAAAATTTCCTTCCCCGCGGAAGGAATTTTTGACCAGACGGCCGGGTGGGACGATTCGCCTTTATGTATGCAACAAACCGCGTCACGCGCCGCGCTCCGTCACGTTCCGCGCCGATCGCGCAAACAGGCGGAGGAACGGCGCGAGCAACGCGCGCAGCGGAGCCGGGAAAGCCGCCAGATCGTCCTGACGGACGACGCGGAACCGGACGAGCAGAAGCGGATACAGCAACGCCGTGACCGCTCCTCCGGCGGTCACCGTCAGCAGGTACGGCCATTTTCCCGGCAGGGCCCCCGTCGCCTTCAGCATCGCCCAGGCCACGGCCGCTCCCGCCGCGGCAAGGGCAAGCGCCACGGCGGCAAAACCGGCGGCCCGATCGCCCAGCGGGCGCACGCCGGCGACGCGGCGGATGACCGCGAGGTTCCACGCGGTGACGAACACGAAACAGACCGTCGTCGCCGCGAGCAGGCCGTACACGCCGAACCAGGGCGTGAGCGCGAGACTCAGCGCCAGTTTCAATCCGACGCCGGTCAGCGTGTGCACCGTGGCGGTTTGCACGCGGTCCAGCCCTTGCAGGATCGAATTGGACGTCATCATCGTGATCTGGAACAGCGTGCTGGCGGTCAGCCATCCGATGATCGGACTGCCTTCCGCGTTTTCGAACAGCAGCCCGTTGACGCCGTGCGCCGTCGTCGCCAGCGCGACCACAACCGGCAAGCCCGTGAACAATGCGATGCGCATGGCCAGGGACGCCTGGCGGCGTACCCGTTCCCCGTCGCCGGAAGCGTGCGCCGCGGCGATGACGGGCATCAGCGACTGGCTGAGCGCGATGGCCAGGATGGGCGGAATGCCCGCCAGCGATTGGGCTCGCATCGCCAGCACGTCCAGCCAGGCCTGGGCCGTTTCCCGGCCGAAGGCGCCTTTGGACAACGGAATCAGTACGGTCTGGTCGATCAGGTACAACATCTGCACGGTCATGGCGGTCAGCAGGATGGGCACGGAAATGCTGAACATGGACCGGTAGATGTCCCGCATGCGCACGAGAACCGGCGGTCCGCCGGCCGTCCGGGCGTCGGACGCCCCGCCGGCCCCGCTCCCTTCGCCCGCCTTCCGCAACCGGTACCCGTAACCCAGCATCACGGCGAATGCCGCCAAACTGCCGGCGACGCTGCCGAAGGCGGCCCCCGCGGCGATCTGCTCCTGTCCCATCCCCATGCCGTACAGCGCAAAGGCGAGGGCCAACGCCGTCACGACCCGCGCCACCTGTTCGACGATCTGGGACACTCCGCCCGCCGTCATGTACTGCCGCCCCTGGAAGTAGCCGCGCATGATGGCGATAACCGGAAACAGCAGCAATGACGGGGCAATGGCGCGAATGGCGGCCGTCGCTTCCGGCACATCGGACAGGCGGGCGTACCAGGGCGCGGCGGCGAACAGCCCGGCCGTCATGACGAGGCCCGCGGCAGCCCCGAACGCCAGCGCCGCCCGGTAAATCCGCCGCGCTTCCGCCTCGCGCCCCCATTCCAGCCGTTCCGACACCATCTTGCTGATGGCGGTCGGCACCCCGGCCGTCGCCACCGTCAGCAGCAGCAAATAGACGTTGTTCGCAATCCCGAACGCGTTGCCGCCCACCTTGTCCAACACGTAATCCAGCGGCACCCGTTGGAACAATCCCAGCAACCGCGCCACCAGGGCGGCGGTCGCCAGGACGATCGTTCCCTTGATCAGCGAGTCCTTTTTCACCATTGCGTTTGTCACCATCTTTTTCCATGGTTGCCGCCATCGTCGCCGGTCATGGCCGTTGTCCCCGGCTGTTCCCGTGGCCGTTGTCCGGCCCTTCCGCCGTCAGCCGATCGGTTCCAGCGGCGGATGGTTGCCGCGCACCGGTTTCGCCGCGCCGGAAGGAGCCGCCCAGCGCACGCCGTTGGCGATCACCCGCCGCACCAGCGGATGGTAAAACGTCGGATACGTCTCATGCCCCGGCCGGAAATAAAAAATTTTGCCTTGCCCGCGGCGGAACGTGCAGCCCGACCGGAACACCTCGCCGCCTTCAAACCAACTGACGAAGATCAGTTCGTCCGGCGCCGGGATGTCGAAGTGCTCGCCGTACATTTCCTCCGGCTTCAGTTCAAAATACTCGGGCAGCCCCGCCGCGATCGGATGGGAAGGATCCACCACCCAGATGCGTTCCTTTTCGTTCGCTTCCCGCCATTTCAAATCGCAACTCGTGCCCATCAGCCTACGGAAAATTTTCGAGAAATGGCCGGAATGCAGCACCACCAGCCCCATGCCTTCCAGCACGCGCCGGTACACCCGTTCGACCACCGCGTCCTCCACGTCCCCGTGGGCGATGTGCCCCCACCAGATCAACACGTCGGTGTCATCCAGCACTTCCTGCGTCAACCCGTGTTCCGGCTCCGGCAGCGTCGCCGTGCGCACCCGGAACCCGCCTTCCTGTTCCAGCCCTTCGGCAATGGCCCGGTGAATCCCGTCCGGATACACCTGGCGCACCGCCTCGTGGATCTGCTCATGGCGAAACTCGTTCCATACCGTCACGCGAATCATGTCGCATCCTCCCTTTTGGGGCCGCTTTCTCCGGCCGCCGTTTGGAATGTCGCAAATTTTGCCCTTTCCCTACACATCTTTCAACAAATAATCCCGGATCACCTGCGCCACGCCATCCTCTTCGTTCGTGCCGGTCACCGCGTCCGCCGCCGCCTTGACGGCTTCCTGCGCGTTGCCCATGGCGACGCCGAGCCCGGCCGCCCGGATGGCGGCCAGGTCGTTCAGGCTGTCGCCGACCGCGACCGTCTCGGCCAGCGAGCATCCGACCAGCCGGCACACCTCCATGAGCCCGGCCGCCTTGGAAACTCCCGCCGGGTTGATTTCGAGGTTGTGGGGGGACGAATTGGTGATCTCCAGTCCGCCCCAGCCGGAGATCTCCTTCCATATCGCGTGCCGGAGATCGTCGTCTTCGGTGTGGAAGCCGAATTTCAGCCACATCTTGCCGGCCGCGTCCGACGTCCACCGCTCCTTGTTGTACAGCCCGTCGGTGGCGTATGCCCAAAACCAGACGTCCCCGTAGGCGCGGGCCGTCTCGTACAGCCGCTGCACCGTTTCCGCGGGAAGACAGATCCGGCGGTGCAACTCGTACGGCTTCGACCAGACCTCGCCTCCGTTCACCGTAATCATCGGCGTCTCCAGCCCCAATTGCTCGGCATAGGGCACGGCGCTTTCGAACGAGCGGCCGGTCGACAGGCAGACGATGATCCCCGCCTCGATCGCGCGGCGGATCCACGCCGCGTTGGTATCGCTGATTCGCTGCCGGTCGTCCAGCAGCGTTCCGTCCATGTCCAGGGCCAGCAGCCGATAGGCCGTCCGACTTCGCCGAGCGGCGTCATCCCGCCGCACGTTCTCTCCCATGACCGGCACCCTCCTTGATGCTTCATGATGCTTTCGGAAACAGGCTGAAAGCGGCCGGAATTTTTGCCAAACGAAAGCCGATGCGAGGCGCGAATCGCCTGTCTCTTCGCATCGGCTTGCAAGAGGCATCGGTTCGGCGCCGTTTGCGGCCGCCCGGTTACTCACCGGCCCGTGCCGGCGCATCGGACAAATTCGCACCCGCGTCGGAAGTTCCCGCGGACGATTTGGCCGGCTTTCCGTACAGACCGATTTCGGCGTCGTAGGCGTCGAAAATCTTCCGCGCGATCGGCGCCGCGCCCCAGGCGCCGAAGCCCCCGTCCGGCACGACGACGGCGACGGCCAGCTTCGGTTTTTCCGCCGGAGCGTAGGCGATGAACACCGCGTTGTCCACCAGGCCGCGCCGGCCGACCGACTGCTGGGACGTCCCCGTTTTGCGCCGGAACGTGTACGTCACCCCTTCAAATCCCTGCACCGGCACCTGCGACATGCCCTCTTCAATGACTTCCCAATATTTTTCGGGCATCTCGACGGTATTCAGCACTTCCTTCTCGAATTCCCACACCACGTTGCCGTCCGCGTCGGTGATCCGCTCCACAAACTGGGGCTTGACACGCTCGCCCCGGTTCGCCAGCGTCGCCGCGTATTGCGCCAGTTGCAACGCCGTGTATCGTCCCTGCTGGCCGAAGGAAGCGAAAATCATCGCCGACTGGGTGCTGCCCTTTTCCGCTTCGTTGAAGTAGTCGATGATGCCGGCCGATTCGCCCGGCAGCCCGCTGCCCGTCGTCACGCCCAGGCCGAACTGCTTCATGTAACGGTCCCACACCTCAATGGCCTCACGGCCGTACTTGAAGTACAGCTCGTTGCCGACCATGGCCATGAACGCGTTGGACGACTTGGCGATCGCCCGCGCGGGCGACAGCCGGCCGTTGACCGCCCCCCGGGCGTTGCGCACCCTCGTTTCGTGTCCCTTGCGGCCAAACTGGAAGTACCCCGGGTCGTTCCAGACCGTGCCGGGACCGATCACGCCTTCATTCAGCCCGATCAGCACGGTCAGCGGCTTGATGGTGGAGCCCAGCGGAACCAGCGAAGAAGGATGCTGGCTCCGCTCCTGCGGATCCTCGTACGGCGGATACACCTGGCGGATCGTGCCGTTTTCGATAAAGGGCTGGACTTCTTCCCATTCCTCCGGGCTGATGCCGCCCTGCCAGACGTTCGGGTCGTAATCCGGCATGCTGGCCATCGCCACCACCCGGCCCGTGTCCACCTCCATGGCCACGGCGTAGCCGGTGATCGCGTACGGCGCCCGTTCGGACCGGTTGGAGCTCGTGCGAATTTTCTCCAAATGCTCCATGATCGCCTGCTGCGTGGCGAGCTGCACTTCCCGGTCGATGGTCAGCACCAGGTTGTTGCCCTTGACCGGCTTGGTCACCTCCGCCGGCCCGATGATCCGGCTCCGGTTGTCCACCGGATACGTTTTGAGGCCGTTCCGTCCCCTCAGCTCCACCTGATACATCAGTTCCAGCCCGTTGAAGCCGACTTCCTCGTCCTCCAGATACTTCAGGGTGGGGTCGGTCTGTCCCTCATTGATGTTTTTGTAAAAATCAAGGTCCTTGGCGCCCTTCAGCTTCTTCATGTAGCCGACGAGCTGGACGGCCACGCGGTCGGGCGAGTACTGGCGGATGCTCTCCTCCACGATGTCAATTCCCTTGAACTCGTCGCGATGCTCCAGGAAATAGGCGATTTCCCGCTCGCTCAGGCCCGACTTCAGCCGCCGTTGCTGGTAGGAAAAGTGCACCTTGTTGCCGAAGTCCATGTGCGCGAACACGTCCTCGGCGGTCACGGGCGGCTGGTCCGGATCACCGTACCGGTTGAACACCTCCGCAATTTTGGCGGCCAGCGCCCGGCCCTCTTCCTCCTTCGTGCCCGGCTCGATCGTGTAGTACAGCGATTGGGTGGAGGTGGAATAAGCGATCGGCCGGCCTTCCGAATCGTAAATGTTGCCGCGGATCGGAGGGATCGACACGGGCCGCGTGCCGATGCTTTCCTTCCGTTCCTGCATCGCGGGCCCTTCCACGAACTGGAGAACCGCCAGCCGCACGATCAGCACGGAAAACACAAAAAACGTCATAAAAAAGAATACGTTCAACCGGAAACTGAAATTGCGCCGATTGCGGATTTCCCGGCTCTGCGCCTCTTCGGACGGCGTTTGGGTCAAGGCGGTTCCCTCCTTTCGGTCCGATTTCCGTTGCCGGATGGCCAAGCGGGCGGCCACGGCCGCGGGCCAACCGGTCTCCCCGCCGCCGGCCGCGCCCCCATCCGCCGCAGGTTACGCCCGCTCGATGTGCGTTTCCGCAAAGTTCGGCGGATTAAACCAGTCACCGGCTTGCGCCCAGGTTGGATCCAGCGGCACCCAGACCCCCTTCTCGCGCAAATAGACCTCGTTCCACGCGTGCGGCCCGTAGCTGCCCCGCCCGTCGAAACCGAGGCCGGTGACCACGCGGGCTTCCAATCCGGCGGCACGGGCCATGGCGGCGTACAGGCGGGCGTAATCGATGCACACTCCCTTGCGGGTGCGGAACGTGTCCGCCGGCGTCTGGTCCCGCCATTCGCCGCGCTCCTCGTAAGCGCGGACTTTCTCGTGGTCGTAGGCGATGCGCGTACCGACCCACTCGTACAGCGCGCGGGCTTTCGCCTCGTCGCTTTCATGCCCTTCGGTGATCGCCAGCGCCGCTTTCGCCAGCTCCGCCGGCACCTGGGCGTCGATGACGTCGTAGCGCCGCTGCCAAAGCTGCTGCAGCTCGTCCTGCAGCGCGGAGGTGAACACGGGCAGCGTCGTTTCCAGCAGTTTGCCCGCCGCCGGCCGGATGACCCCTTCCGCCATCCGGCGATACGGTTCGGAAGCCTGGATGTCGTCAACAAAAGGTCCTTTCGGAAACAAAGCGCAATACCCGAACAGCACCGCGGCCAACATGAGCGCCCGCGCGGCGCCCAGCGCGGCGCCGAACGCACCTCCGGCCAGCCGTCCGAACACCCCGCCGGACGGCAACAGCGACAGCGGCAGGGCGCCAATGCGCGCGATCAGGCCGCCGACAAGCCCCATCGCGGCGCGCAGCACCAAATAGGCGACCAAAAAAAGGACCGAAAACCGCAGCACCGGCAAATCGCGCAAACCGGTCGCCAGCGTGTGGATCCATTGCGACACGGCGGACGCGTCCGGCAGCGGCCGGTTCCAGGTACGAACCGCCAGCCAGGCGTGCACCCGCGGCGAGGCCATCGCCGCCGCCCAAGCCGCCAGCACCATGGACGCCAGCGTGAACAGCGTTTCCGCGGCGAACAGAAAGAGGCGTCTGGCGGAACCCGATCCGCCCCGCCAGACGCCCTGCAGCAAAGACAGGACGACAATGGCGATCAGCAGGAGGGTCACGCCGTTCTGGAGCTGGTTCATTGCGCGGACGACCGGGCCCGTTCGACAAACTCCCGGATGGCGCCCTCCAGTTTCCAAGTGCCGAGCGGAATGCCGCGGTAGGTCACTTCAACCTCCCCGGCATTCGGAACGCCGGTCAGCTTCAGATTCGGCCCCGTCACTTCAAAGGTGCCGTCGTCCCTGAGCCGGTACCGGGCCTCTCCGGCTTCTCCGGCCATGACCGTGATCGCCTCCCGCTTCAGCGTTGCCGTCAGGTCGCTGACGCTGTAACCGCCGTAGGTCAGCACCCCGGCTGCGATGGCGATGACCAACACCCATTTGAGCACGGTCTTGACCAGCTTCAACACCAGCAGGATGGCCGCCACCGCCACGACCACCACCAGCCAGCGGTCTTGCAGCACCTGCAACCAGGCTTCCGGGTTCCACCAATCCGGATTCATGCCCCAACCCCCAGTGACGTGAAAATGCCAACCTCCATCTTTCATCCGTATCCTGATTCTATTATACAGACGCAATCTCCCGCAACCAAAGCGCCCGGGCGCGTCGGAAACCCGGGAAGCCGGTCCCGCGGCGGCAAAGCCTCGCCGGCGCCGGAAGGGGATCCCCGGCATGGCCAATCCGACGCCGTCAGCAAAGGCGCCGGACGCGTGCCGGAGCGAGCCGTCATAGGATGCGGCGATCCGGCGTACAAGTAGGGTAGCGGGCGCGGACAGGTTGGCGCCGCGAGACCGGAGGTGTACGCATGAAAAGCGCCGTCTGGCTCTATCTTTTTTTGTTTGTGGCCTTTTTTGATTTGCACGCGCAGTATCCGATCCTGACGCCCTTTGCCGTTTCGCTCGGTGCGGCGCCGTCGTTTGTCGGGCTCGTGATGGGCATGTACGCGCTGACCCATCTGCCCGGCAATCTGTTGGCCGGCTACGGCGTCGACCGTTTCGGCAGCCGGTTGTTCATCGCGGCCAGCCTGACCGCCGCGGGGGTATTGCTGATCGTCCAATCGCGGATCACCAACCCCTGGCATCTCCTGTATATCCGTTCCGTCAGCGGCTTCGTCATCGCGTTCCTGTCCCCGGCCTGTCTGGCGCTGCTGGCCCGGATGGCACGCGACCGCATTTGGCAGGGCAAACTGATGGCGGCCAACGGGATCATTCACACGGTCGCCTCGGTCATCTCTCCTGCCGCGGGGGCATGGCTTGCCGTGCGGGTCGGCTTCTCGCGGGCGTTTGAAACGCTCGGATGGCTGTTGATGATCACGGGTGTTCTGGCGCTGTGGATCATTCGCGAACCGGTCCGCCTCCCGCAAGCGGCGGCCATTGCGGCGGCGGAGCCCCGTTCGGAGACGCCGTCCGGCGTAGCGCCGCTTCGCGGGGCGGCAAGGGGCGCCAAATTTCCGTGGAGCGTGATGGCACTGCCCGTCGCCCTGGCTTGCGCGCAGGGCATTCTCGCCTTCGAGCTGCCGTTTGCGGCCGGAACCGCGGGAGAAGAAGTGATGCGCACGGGATGGCTGTTCACGATCATCAGCATCGGCGCGCTGGTCACGCTCAGTCTGCTGTCCCTGCAGCGGATCCTTCCGTACGCCCGGACGGTGGCGGGCGCAGCGGCGATGGCCTTTTGTTTCTACCTGCTGGCCTCGGGCGATTCGGCGCCGATGATGATCGTCGTGCTGTTTTTGCTCGGCATGGCCAAGGGCGTCGTCCTGCCGGCCATGAACACGTTCCTGCTCCAGCTCAGCGGTTCGTCGCGATACGGTCGGACGTTTTCGGCCCTGTCCATCGCCATGTCGATCGGCTCGTTCCTCGGACCGCTCCTGGCCGGCAACATTCGGGAGCTGTGGTCCCCCTTTTTTTTCGCCTTCCTGATCCTGATGCTCGCCCTGCTCGCGCTGGCGCCCCGTCCGCTGTTTATCACCGGCTGGCGCGACCGGACCTCCGTGCCGCCTGCAAGCGGATGACCCGCGGGGAAAGCGAAACGCCGCCGACGACCAAGGCGACGACGAAGGCGGTCGGCCAGCCCGCTTGAACGGGGCTGTCGGCGCCGGCCGGAGGCACAAGGCGAAATCCGCTTGCCCGTCCCGCGGGGAATCGCTATAATACACACAACCGAATACGGGGGCGATCAGCGCCATTCCCGCCGAGGGGGGCCGCCAGTGGACGTCGTCATCATCGTGGAAGGCAAGCGCGACAAGATTCGCCTTTCGCGTGTCCTGTCGCCGGACGTGCCGGTCTATTGCACCTACGGCTCGCTGAACAACGAGCGCATTGAGGCGCTGCGCCGCGCGGTCGGGAACCGTCAGGTGTACCTGTTTACCGACAACGACGCTTCCGGCCGGAAAATACGCGCCATTCTGCGTGACGTCTTTCCCGACGCCGAGCAGATTTACACCCGGAAAGGTTACAACGGCGTGGAAGGCACGCCGGAAGATTACCTGATCCGCGTGCTGGAAAAAGCGGGGCTTGAAGAGTACATCGTTTACCCGTCCGATTCGGACATGTTGGGGAACACCGCAACGTTTTCCGATCCCAAACGCAAATAAATGAAAACAGGCCGCAAGGCCTGTTTTCCTGTTTTTCGCGCCATTTGCACCGGACAGACGACGCCGGGGACTTCCGGGCGTCACCGCCGGAGGCGCCCCGCTCCGTCTCAAGTCAAACTTTTGACGTCCTTCACGATGCCGTTGACCACACCTTCGAGATCCCCGCCCTGGATATAATCATTGACGGAAATCCACTTGCGGATCCGGCCTTCGCGATCGAGCAGGACGATCAGGTTCATATGGCCGAAGTTGCCTTCGCTGTCCTTGGTCACCAAAATGCCGTAATCTTTTGCCAGGTCGGCCGTCGCTTTTTCCTCGCCGCGCAGGAACTTCCACCCCGCGAAATCGGCATCGAACTTGCCGGCGAATTCCCGCAGCGCTTCCGGGGTATCCCGCACCGGATCGATCGTCACCGAGAGGATCATCACGTCGTCGCCGAACAGCTTGATTTCCTTGAGCCTGTTTTGCACCTGCGAGAGCAGGAACGTCGTCGGCGGACACACGTCGGGACAATTGGCGAAAAAGAAGTACAGCAGCCGGACCTTGCCGTTGGTGTTGTCGAGGGTGACCGTCTGGCCGTCAATGTCCGTGAACGAAAACGGCGCCCCTTCCTTTTCCACGGGAAGCCTGGGGCCGAAAACCGACGATGCCAGCCAGTACCCTCCGATCGCCACCAGCACGATCAGCACCGCGAACGGCAGCGCATATTGTTTCCACCGGGGACTTGCGCTTTGCGAAGACTTCGTTTCCTGTCCGTTTTGTTGAATCTCCTCCATCGCCGATTACCCCCTGCCTGCATCCAAAATCATGACGATAAAGACAAGAAACAGGTAGTTGACCGAAATGAGAAAATCGCGCTTGGCCCATTGCGCGTCGTCCCGGGCGCGCAGGCCGGACAAAATGTGAATGAGCCAGATGCCGCCGAGCAGCACGGACACCGCAAGAAAATATACGCCCGCGTACCCGTACGCGTACAGGAGCACGCAAGTTGGAATGAGCAGCAAAATATAGACGGCCATCTGCCATTTGGTGCGCCGGATCCCCTTGACCACCGGCAGCATCGGAAACCCCGCCGCGGCGTATTCGTCTTTCCGGCGGATGCCCAGCGACCAAAAATGGGTCGGTTGCCAGAAAAAGAGCAGCGCGAACAGCAGAATCGCCCCGGCGTCGATCTTGCCGGTCACCGCGCAATAACCGATAACCGGCGGCATCGCCCCGGAAATCCCGCCGATGTCCGTGCTCCAGGGGGAACGCCGCTTCAGCCAGAGGGTGTACACCACCACATAGACGAAATGTCCGACGGCGCCGAGCAAACCGACAAGCGGGTTGACGAGCAGAAACAGTACGGCAAGTCCCGCCACCCCCAATACGATGGCGTACCGGAGGGCCAAGGCGGGCGACACCCGGCCGGCCGGCAGCGGGCGATGTTTCGTGCGCTCCATCCGGATGTCCAGATCGCGATCAAAGTAATTGTTGAACACGCAGGCCGACGCCATCGTCAGCGTCACGCCCACCAGCGTCCAAAGCAGGAGCGGCCAGTCGAGCTTGCCCCGCGAAGCGATCCAGAAGCCGCCGAATGAGGCCACCAGATTAAGCCGGATGATGCCCGGCTTGGTCAGGACGATCAGATCTCTCCACAAGTTGTGTTCTCCTCCGTAAGCCAAAACTGCGCGTCATTGCGCCCCCTTGCGATCATCCAACATCATACCCCAATGCAATACCGTTGACAACGTTCGCCAGCCTTCGTTCACCCATTCGTCATGAACCGTCCCAAAAAGCAGGAAAGTGGGACCGGACCGCGGCATACATTAAATACCGGCAATCGCCCAAGTGATTCGCACGAATCCGGAAAGGCAGGACTGGTCCATGGCTGTCGTCAAGGCGAACAGCGAACATGTGAAACTGCTGGCCCGGCTCATGCGCGCGGAAGCCGAAGGGGAAGGCGAACTTGGCATGCTGATGGTGGGCAACGTCGGCGTGAACCGTGTGCGCGCCAACTGCCTCGATTTTCGGAACATCCGCACGATCGAACAGATGGTGTTCCAGTCGCCCGGCGGGTTCGAAGCGGTACGGAAATCGTATTTTTACCAACCCGCGCGGGAGCGGGACATCGCCCTGGCCCGGCGGGTCATCAACGGCGAGCGCCAGCATCCGGCGACTTTTGCCCTCTGGTTTTTCCGTCCGGTGGACGACTGCCCGCCCACCTGGTTTAATCAGCGCCACGCCGGACGCTTCAAATCGCACTGTTTTTTCGTCCCCGATCCGGAGGATTGTCCGCGTGTGTATCAATAGGGGAATCCGTTTCAAATCTTTGGCGATGAAAGGAGGAAAACGGCCATGTATTCGTCCGGCACCCCCCGCTATCCGACGTATGCGTATTCCCCCTCGTACGCGTCGTACGCATCCCCGTCGTATTACGGGGGTCCACACCCGGCCTACCCGTCACCGGTCTACGCGACGCAGCCCCATCCCCAAACCGGGATGCCCGCCACCATGCCGTCGAGCGGCGCCCAGATCACTTCCACCGGCACGGTGTTGCCGACTCCGGCGACCGAGGAATCCTACGTCGAGAACATTTTGCGCATGAATTTAGGCAAAATGGCCACCATCTACATGACCTTCGAGAACAACCGGGAATGGAACGCCAAAATTTTCAAGGGCATTCTGGAAGCGGCCGGCCGCGACCATATCATCATCAGCGATCCGGCCACCGGTGTTCGCTATCTGCTGCTGACGATCAACCTGGACTACATCACCTTTGACGAACCGCTGAATTATCAGCTTCCGTTCGGGGCGGCAAGAACGCCGCCGTCCGGGGAGTGAGCGGCTCCGTTCGCGCCTTCGCGGGAAGAGGACGGCCGAAATCCGGGAACGTCGTTCGCCCGCGAATCATGCGATCATCTCCGGGGCTCTTCCGCAACGTGAACGGGGCGAAAACGCCAGACGCGCACCCCTCCGCGTCCACCGTGGACCCATTGTTCCATCGCGTCCCAGCCGGAACGCCCGCCGCGGCGTTCCGCTTCCATTTTCAGCGCTTCCTCCGCATCCCGCGCCCGGCGGATCTCGACGAACACGCCGGGTTGCGTCTCGTTTTCGGCGAGCAGGACGCCCTCCCATCGCGCCGGATCGGCGGCGATCCAACGGAGGAACGCGCCCCGGTGTTCGGCCGGCACCCGGTATTCGCAAAACAGCCACACGGACTCCTGCTCCGTCATCCGTATCCCTCCATCCGTTTCTTCGGTTATTCCTCCCCGATGTTGCCTATACTTTACCATACAAGGCCGGCCCGGCAAACCGGGCGCGATTCCGCCAAGGAGGGACAGAAGCGGCCAAGCCATGGATACGGGAACACATCTTTTAATGGGGCTCGGGCTCGGCGGGCTGGCGCTGAACGACCCGCAACTGGCGGCCCACACCGCCGGACCCTGGGCCGTCGTGGTCGGCACCGTGCTCGGTTCGCAGGCCCCCGACGCCGACAGCGTTTTCCGGCTGAAAAGTTACTCCTTTCACCTCAGGCATCACCGCGGCATCAGCCACTCGATTCCGTTCTGGTTCATCTGGACGGCGCTGATCACGGCGTTGGTCGCGGCGCTGTTCCCGGACATTCCCTGGACGCGTGTCGCTCCGTGGATCTTCCTGTCGGTGGTCCTGCATGTGGTAACCGACCTGTTCAACCCATACGGCACACAGGGGTTTTGGCCGTTCAGCCGCAAATGGATCGCCTGGAACGTCATCCACATTATCGATCCCGTCATTTTCCTGTCGCATCTGGCGGCAATCGCCCTGTGGGCGCTCGGCCTAGCGCGTCCGGGTCCGCTCTTTGCCCTGCTGTATGCCGGTTTGATCGTTTATTTCGCCTGGCGCACCGTGGAACACCGGATCATCAGCCGGCGGCTTCCCGAGCTGGACCCCGGGCATCGCCAGGAGCACCGTTACGCCCTGCTTCCGACGCTGTCGCTTTGGCGCTGGAACGTGGTGCGCGAATCGCCCGACGGCGAGTACGCCATCGGCGAATACACATGGCGGAACGGACTGAAATGGCACCAGCGGCTGAAAAGCGATGCGGGACCGGCCGTGGAAGCGGCGAGCCGGCATCCCGACGTGCAAACCTTGCTTAAACTGACGCCGTTTGCGTGCGTCCGAGTGCACCCGAAACCGTGGGGGTTCGAGGTGTGGTGGATCGACCTTCGTTTTCCCTTTCGCGAGCGGTACCCGTTTGCGGCCATCGTGATGTTGAACCGGCAAGGGGAAACGTTGCGGTCCTTCGTGGGATGGCCGAGCGAAAAACGACTTGGCGCAGACGGCGGGTAAACGCCGAGCGTAAAGCAAAACCCGCGCGGACAAGGTACGGGATGACAAACGGCGGCAGTTGCATTATGATAAAGGCGGCATCGCAAAGAAAAAAGCCCGAGGGTTCTCGGGCTTTTGGCCGGTGTCAGACGCGCCGGCCGGACAGTTGTTGCTCGGCGATCTGGATAAGGGACTTGGTGATATAGCCTCCGAGCGAGCCGGTGTCGCGAGCGCTCATGGCGCCATAGTAACCGTCTTGCGGAATCGCCACACCCAGTTGTTGGGCGGCTTCCATCTTGAGGTTTTGCAGCGCGGCTCTCGCTTGAGGCACAACCAGTTGATTGCGGCTGCTTCTTGCCATAGGTGTACTGCTCCTTTCGCCATGCAGGATGGGTTGCAAGCTTGCGTTTTTAGTATGCTGAGCGTCGAACATTTTATCCAAAGGAGAACCCGTTTCATGAGCAAACCGCTTGCCTTGTTTTTTGCCTTCACTGCCGCCATCTGGATGATCGCCACGGCCGTCGCCCTGAGCCATAACGGGTGGCTGGCCGCGCTGTTCGCAATCCTGACGGTGGGAACGATCGGCGGGGGCTTTGTGGTGAAGGCGCGCCTGGCCCGGCGCAACGGCCGAGCCGCCGATGAACGTTGAGTCGTCCGACCGCGGGCCTATCCTTGCGGCAGCAGGAAACCCATCGCTTCCTTCGCCTGACGCAACGTGACCTCGGCAACCGCCGCCGCCCGTTGCGCCCCGTCCCGCAGAATATCGCGGATCGCGCCCGACTGCCGGATGTCGTGATACGTGCGTTGCAACGGTTCCAGGACGGACACGACCACCTCGGCCAATTCCTTTTTGAACGCGCCGTACCCTTGTCCTTCGAACCGTTTTTGCACCTCGTCCAGCGAAACGCCCGCGCACTGGGCATAGATGGTCATCAAATTGCTAATTTCCGGCTTGTTTGCCGGATCGTACACCACTTCCCGCCCCGGATCGGTTTTGGCGCGGGATATTTTTTTTCGGACGACGTCGGGCGGATCGAGCAGCGAAATGTAACTGTTCGGGTTGGGGCTGCTTTTGCTCATCTTCTTGGTGGCGTCGTCAAGCGACATGATGCGGGCGCCCACCTCGGAAATGCTGGGCTCCGGCACAACGAACGTTTCGCCGAACCGGCGGTTGAACCGGATGGCCAGGTCGCGCGTCAGCTCCAGGTGTTGTTTCTGGTCGTCGCCGACCGGCACCAAATGCGCGTTGTACAGCAAAATGTCGGCCGCCATCAGCGCCGGATACGTGAACAATCCGGCCCCCACCGCAACTTTGCCCGCCGCCTTGTCTTTGTATTGCGTCATCCGCTCCAATTCCCCCATGTAGGCGAGCGTCGTCATCAGCCAACCCAACTGCGCGTGGGCGGGGACATGGGACTGGACGAAAATCGCCGCCTTGGCCGGATCGATGCCCGCCGCCACGAACAGGGCGGCGACCGCCTCGGTGTTCTCCCGCAACGCCTCCGGTTCCTGCGGCACCGTAACCGCGTGCAGGTCCACCACCGCGAAATAGCAGTCGTATTCATCCTGCATCTCCACGAAGTGGCGCATCGCGCCGATGTAATTGCCGATGGTGAGCTGGCCGCTCGGCTGGATCCCGGACAGGACCCGTTTTTTGTCGGACTTGTTGGTACCGGACATGCAATTCAAACCACCTTTCCCTCTGGTTTTTCCGCCCGCGGACCGCGTCTCATGAAAAAAGGCTTTCCGCCCGAAGGGACGAAAAGCCGTGGTGCCACCCTTATTCGCTTCCCGGCTCGGCTGCCCGAGGCCGCCGCCCGAGCCGTGAAACCTCTAGGTTCCGATAACGGGGAACATCCGGGAAGCATGGGGCCCTCCGCATGGAGACGCCGTTCCGCTGCCGGCTCCAAGACCCATTCCGCCAGGTTCGCGCACCGGTTCGCAGCGGCCACCGGCTCTCTGCAGCGCTCCCGCAGGCGTACTTGTTCTCTTCATCGCCTCATTGCCGTATGGTTTGCCGTTTATTATACTTCGCCCTTCGGAAATGTCAACCTGCCGCACGCCGGTCCGCAATGCCGGTGGAGGCGGGAACTTTTGCATGGCGTGCGGCTGCGGCCGTCATTCCGGTTTGCGGGCCGCTTCCCGGCCTTCGCGGACAAAGCGCGAAGCGAAAGCCATCCGTTCCTCGCTCACGCCCTCCAGGGTGACGAAGCCGTGCGGCTTGTATTGCTCCAGCAACCGCCAAAACAGGGGATATTGAAGTTCGCCGAGGCCGGCGGCCGTCACCGTCAGTCCGCCGTCCGCCTCCCGCTTCAAATCCTTGGCGTGCGCGCTGACGATTTTCGGCCCGAGAAGACGGAACGCTTCCCGGATGATGTCTTCCTGACGGTCAAAATTGCGCGCATTCATCAGATTGCACGGGTCGAGCACCACCCCGAGACATGTCGACGGAAACCGTTCCAGCGTCTCCGCCAGCTTGTCCGCCGTGTCGATCAGATGCCGCTGAGCCGCTTCCAGCCCGATAAACACGCCCCACCGTTCGGCTTCTTCCACCAACTCCGCCAGCGCGCGATTCAGCCGTTCCCAATGCAGCGGCTCGCACGCGGGATCCGCGGGAACGCCGACTTCCGTCGCCACGATCGGCGCCCCGAAATGCCGGGCATGCCGCAAATGCTCCTTGAACCGTTCCACATTGTGCCGGTAAAGTTCGTCATCCAATTCGATCAGGCTCGCATAACAGCCAAGGACGGCAATGCGAACCCCGTGGTCCGCGAACGCGCCTCCCACCTCGTTGGCCAAGCCCGGACTCAGCTTCCCCAATGAGAAGTCCACATCCTCGATCGCCTTTGACAAGGCCAGTTGCACATAATCAAACCCGAAGGAAGCCACCCGTTCGGCCAATTGGCGAAACGGCCGCTTCCCCAGCAAATGGGCCAAAATCCCGACGGACATGCAACTCTCCCCCATTTCCCCGCGAATCTCTGCTTTCTCAAAGCCATTATACAACGTTCGCGGCGACCGTCCTTGATCCCGGATAAATTTTGCCTTTAGGCCGGCAAAAAAGAGAAATGGGCCGCCCTCGGGGCTCCCATTTCCTTTCCGTCACCTGAAAGGACTTGCATGCCGTCAGTCTCCCGCCACGCCGCGCATGTCGCGCTTCTTCGGCTTCAGGCGGAACAGTTCGTTCGCCATGTTGTAATTGCTCTCGAATTGGACGCTCAACGACAATTTCCCTTGGCGAACGGCAAAATCGTAGCAGATTTCCCCATGCGTCCAATTGCGCTTGTGCCGGAGCGCCTGCACCGCCATCCGGCGCAGCGCCGTCACCTGCAACGCGGTCAGTCCGCCGCCGGATTCCGCCTGTTGCTCTTCGCACGCCAGAGGCAGATGTCGTATTCCGAATTTTCCGACATTATCGTCGCGAATGTGCATGACAATCGTTCCCGCGGTCATCCCTTTCAATTCTTCTTCCAGTTTTGAAAGGGCCAGATCGACCTGCCGGGCCAACGGCATCTGGTCCAACTCGTGATCCTCCTCGCCCGTATATTGTAATGATTTCTAGGTATTTCCTATCAGTGCTGTGGAATCATTATACACCAAAATCTTCTAATCGGGCAAGGGAGTTGTCCGATTTTCAAATCTGGTGTCTACTTTTGTGGATTTGTCTCGCGCACCGCGGACGGTTCCGCGTTCATTTCCGCCATCTGTTCCCGGATGGCCTGCCACTGTTCGCGTGCGGCGCGGATCATCGCCGCGTCCATGATGGCGGGGTCGTTCACAACCCGGGAAAACCAGCGGACCGCTTCATGATAGTTGCCGAGACGGCGGTTGAGCTCCCCGATCAAATAAAGGAGACGCGCGCTGCTGATCGTTTCCCGTTCCGTTTCGTACACGCGGATGTAAGCTTCCAGGGCGTACTGGAGAAATCGTCTCTCCTCCTCTTCCCGGCCTTCGTATCGATGCAGCCAGGCGATATGATGCAGAAGGGCGGCCACGACGCGGTCCTTTTCACCCACCGCCTGTGCCGACAGCAGGGCCAGCTTGTACGTTTCCATGGCCATCGCCGCATCGCGTTCGCCGCTGTAATCGCGCCCGCCTTGCCACTTCGATCCGATGCGGTCGAGGTAGGCCCGTTTCTGTTTGACCGACAGTTGAGGCGAGAAATTTTCCGTAAACGAAAAGCCGCAATACGGACACACCCGCACCACGTAATAATCCGGGTTGACATCCTTGAAGTACGCGCAGAAATCCGTGTCGGTGCGGATGACCTTTTTGAAACTGGGCCGCACGCGCGACGTCTCGAATTCGGATTCGCAGCACGGGCATTTCACTTTAGTTCGGTAAAGCGGTGCGATTTCCTTTTCCACGATTCCTCTTCCTTCCGTTGAGCGTTGAGCCTGGTATAACGGCCTTTTGGTCTCCCGCGGCCCCTTTACCTGACGCTCTGCCGTTGAACCCCGCGGCTTTTTCGTCAAATTTCGACAGCCACAATTGGGTCTATTGTAGCATATTTCCACATGGTTTTCATTAACGTTTTCACGTCACGCTTCGGACTTTGGTCACACATTGTTCAAACCCGTATCAGGACCGATGGCGATGTTGGACAACTTGGGCGTCTTTCCGCATATAGTGGGACAAAGGGGGGGGATGGACCTTGATCGCGCGGGGAACCGGTTCGTTTGCGCTGCTGCCGGCGCTGATTTTCGGGCTGATGGCCGGACTCATGCTGGCCATGCCGGACGTCGCGCTGGAGGCATCCCTCAGGGGCGTCGCCATTTGGTGGGATGTGCTGTTTCCCGCGCTGTTTCCGTTTTTTGTGTTGTCGGAACTGATGCTCGGATTTGGCGTCGTCCATTTGTTCGGCAAACTGCTGGATCCGCTGATGCGCCCGTTGTTCCGGCTGTCGGGTCTCGCGGGTTTCGTGCTGGCCATGGGGTTTGTTTCCGGCTATCCGGTTGGCGCCAGAATGACGTCCCGGTTGCTGGAACAACGCCTGATCGACCGGGACCAGGGGGAGCGCCTGGTGATCATGACCACCACCGCCGATCCCCTGTTTTTGATCGGGGTGGTGAGCGTTGGCTTTTTCGGCACGGCAGCGGTGGCGCCGTTGCTGGCCGCCGCCCATTACGGGGGAGCGATGCTGATCGGTCTGCTTTACCGGTGGCGAAAAGAGAAGACTCTCGCCGGAACTCTGGACGAACGGCCGGAGGGGCGTCTCGGACCGGCTGAGATGGCGGGGAGACGGTATGTGCGGCGGAAGATGACGGAAGGCGGGCGCGTGCAGCGGGAAGCGGCGGAAATTACGGACGGGAATTTGGACGAACCGTCAGAACCTGCGGCCCGAAAAGCGCGGGGAGCAGCGGATGAGCCTGTGCGAGAACGGATCGCCGCCGGACCCGCCGCCCGTGCCGGGCGTCTGAAGCAGGCCGTTGAGGCGATGCATGCGGCCCGGCTCGCCGACGGGCGGCCGACGGCCGTGCTGCTGGGCGATGCGGTGCAATCGTCGCTGAAGTTGATCATCGTTGTGGGCGGGCTCGTGGTCGTCTTTTCCGCGTTCATGGAACTGCTCCTGCGCAGCGGACTGCTGCTCTGGCTTCACGACGCCCTGGGGTTCATCCTGCACGGGCTCGGTTTGCCTGGTGGTCTGTCCCCCGCCCTGACGCAAGGGACGTTCGAGGTGACGCTCGGAGCCAAAGCGTCAGCGGCGCCGCCGGACCCGTTCGTCCTGCTCCGGGACCGGCTGGCGGCGGCCGCCTTCGTGCTGTCCTGGGCCGGATTGTCCGTGCACGCCCAGGTGGCCGGATTGATGAGCCGGACGGCATGGCGTTACGGCCCGTTCGCCCGGGCGCGGCTGCTGCATGCGCTGGTGGCCGCAGGGCTGGTGTACGTCCTTTGGCCGCTGCAGGGATGATGTTGACGGGAGACGGCCGGGCCTTCGAATCGGGCGGAGAGATCTTCCGCGCCGGCGGATGACCGGGGCCCGTTAGGGACCGATTTGATGCGCGAATCGCCTGATGGTGCGGCATTGAGTTCCGGTACAAGATTGAGTATGATCGTATTCAGAGAATGGGCAGCGAAGAAGGAACCAGAAGGGAGTCGCGACCGTTGATTTATTCGATTCTGGACAAGGGCGACGACGTCTCGCGCGCCCTTGCCGCGCGGTTCCGCGAGCAGGCGGACCGGCTGGGACTCAAGTCCGACGACGAGACGCCGGAATTGGTGGTGTCCATCGGCGGTGACGGCACCATGCTGCAGGCCTTTCACCGGTTCCGCGACCAGCTCGACACCGTATCGTTCGTCGGCGTGCACACCGGACATCTCGGGTTTTATGCCGACTGGCAAAAGGACGAGCTGGAAGAGCTTGTCCGACTCATTGCCGAAGCGAAGCCGCGCATCGTCCAGTATCCGCTCGTGCAGGCGGAAATTGAACAACCGGACGGGAAGACCGTCCATCTGGCGCTGAACGAATTCACGCTGAAAAGCGTGGACGGCACACTGGTCGCCGGCGTGTACATCAACGGGGAACTGTTTGAAATGTTCAGGGGCGACGGCGTGGTGATCTCCACCCCGACCGGCAGCACGGCCTACAACAAGAGCGTCGGCGGAGCGATCCTGCATCCATCGCTGGAAGCGATGCAAATTGCGGAAATCGCCTCGATCAATAACCGGGTGTATCGCACGCTCGGGTCCTCCATTGTCCTGCCAAAGCACCATTGTTGCGAGATCAGGACGGAAGAAAACGAACCGCTCATCTTCAGCATCGACCATCTGGTCATGCAAGTGGACCATGTCCGCACCATCCGCTTCCGGGTGGCGGAACAAAAGATCAGTTTCGCCCGATTTCGTCCGTTTCCGTTCTGGAATCGGGTGCGGGAATCTTTCATCAATTGATCCCGACCGGCAAACAAAAGGCCGCGCTCCGGTACGATCGCCCACGCGGGCGATGGCACCGGAGCGCGGCCTTTTGGGGCTCGGCGTAGTCATTAGCCTTTCGTCATCAAGGATTCGATAACCGTCAGAGGGCGCCGCTAGCCTTCCGAACGGGGCGGCTGGCCGGAAGACTGGCGATCCGGTTTCCCGTGGAAGCGCCCCCGCCGACGGTTCGGCCCCCAGTGGCCGCCGCGTTGAGCGGCCGGACGCACCTTGGCGGAAGGCGACGCTTCCTGTTGCCGGACGGCCTGAATGCCGGACACGCGGATCTGATCGTGCGGTTCCGCGCCCGCAGCGCGGTCCGGTTCGTCGCGCGGGGTCCAACCGGTTCCGGCGCTTCCCGTGCTGCCCGCGTCCCGCGGCGCTTCGCGTGACCGATCGGGAAGTTGCGCATGCGGCGTCCGCTTGGCCTTCGATTTGGACCGGCCGCGCGTGCGTCCCGGCTTGAACGAACCCGATGCCGCTCCGCTTGCCTGCGGCGCGCCGCTTCCCTGGCTTGTCCCGTGGGCCATCCCGGTCGCTGGCGGGGCGCCGCTTTGCTTCACGCCGCCGGCGGCGGCGTTCCGCGCGTTTCCGCCCGGCAACGTCCCTCCGGCCCCGGCACCGCTTGCCGCAACGGTCTTTTCGCCGGCCTCTGCCGGCCGCCTCTCGCCCGCCCGTTTTGCGCCGTTGACGCCTTGTCCTCGTCCGGACGCATGGCGCTGCCCGCTGGAAGCGGCTTCGGCCGCTTCCCTGCGCTTCTCCATCTCGGCCGACGCCCGCGCCAGATCGTAAGCGCTCACATGCGGACGTACAGGGGCGTTTGCCCGTTCCTTGGGCGGCCACCGCATCAACAGACCGGAACCGCCGTCTTCGCCGGCCGATCCATCCGAGATCGTCGGCAGCTCGATGGTTACGACGGGTTCGTCCGGCGGCAATTGCTTCCGGTCCGTTTTGGCCAGGACGAAATAGGCGCATCCGAAATTGCAATACTCGTTCAAATAGTCCACCAATCCGGAAATGGCGGTGTCCTTCGCCGCCTTCGGATGGTCGTCCCGGTAAAAACCTTTCAGCCGCAACTGGTTGTAACCCCAGTCCCCCACAATGAAGTCGTACCGGTTCAGCACCTCGCTGTAACGGTCCCGGAACGCCTCCAGATTCCAGCCGTTTTTGTGGTTATGCACCAATTTGTAAGCGTTTCCGCCAGCAATAAAAATCACAAACGGTCTCCTCCATCAACGCGATAACGGCGATGATGCCGTGCAGCCCGGGCGGGGATACGCCCCACCCGGGCGGGAATCGGTCAAACTTTGGCGACGCCAACGCCGGCCGTTGCGGCGCCGCCACACGAAGCGACCGGCGCTGTGCCTTGCGCTCCGATCGCCGCGGCACCGCGCACGACGGCCGATTGCGCCTGCTTGTGCGCATGGTAGGAACTGCGCACAAACGGTCCCGATTCCACATGGGCAAAACCGCGCGCCAATCCTTCCCGTTTCAGCATGGCGAACTCGTCGGGGTGGACATATCGCTCCACGGGAACGTGCTGCGGCGTAGGCTGCAAATACTGGCCGATGGTCAAGATGTCGCATCCTACCGCACGCAAATCGTCCATCGTCTGCAGCACTTCGGGAATCGTTTCTCCGACGCCCAGCATCAGGCCGGATTTCGTGGGAATGTTCGGCTGCATTTGTTTCGCCATCCGCAACAATTCCAGCGACCGGCGATATTTGGCCTTGGCCCGGATCCGGTCCGACAGCCGTTCCACCGTTTCCACGTTATGATTCAAAATGTCCGGTTTGGCGTCCATGACCACGCGGAGCGCGTCCCAATTTCCCTGAAAGTCGGGAATGAGCACTTCCACGCTGCACAACGGCAGCCGTTTGCGAATCGCCCGGATCGTCGCGGCAAAAATCGAAGCGCCGCCGTCCTTCAGGTCGTCCCGCGCCACCGATGTTACCACGCAGTGCCGCAGCGCCATTTTCTCCGCCGCTTCCGCCACCCGCTCGGGTTCCTGCCAATCCAGCTCGGTGGGCATCCCGGTCTTGACGGCGCAGAACCGGCAGGCGCGCGTGCAGATGTCACCAAGAATCATGAACGTCGCCGTGCGGTTTGCCCAACATTCGTAGATGTTCGGACATCTTGCCTCCTCGCAAACCGTATGCAGCGATTTGGCCCGCATCATTCGCTTCAGTTCCTGATAGTTCTCTCCGGTATTCAGCTTGATCCGCAGCCAGTCCGGCTTGCGGGTGCCGTTTTCGTTGGGCATGTCCGTTCCCCCGCTTTCTGTTCCCCTATTATAACACGATTCGGATAAAAACCAACGTTTTGCAAAATCTAACGTTCAGCGCTGACAAGGAGGGAACACGCGAGATGCGAAGTTTTCCGATGCTGTTGTGGCGAATGGCGGCGCTGGCTTGCGTTTGCGCCCTGCTTGGCGGTTACGCGTTGCCGGAGTCCCCGGACGCCCGGGAGAAGGCCGTTTCCCCGGCGGCGCAAACCGATCGGCGCTCCGGCAACCGGGAGACATCGAACGCCGGATTCTTCGGCTCCGCAACGCCTGCTGCGCAACCCGACCGACACGCCGGCCGTCCCGCGGATACGGCGGACCGTCACGCCCTGCGCATGCACCTTTACGAACGGATCGGCCTGGCCACCGGTATGCCCTGGTACATGATTGCCGCCGTGGACCAATACGAACGCACCCTGTCGCGCGCTCGTCCCGACGCACGCCCCGTTGACCGGGACGCCCTGAGCGGCGTCTACATTCCGCCGAAACAATGGGCGGGACCCACCAACCCGGACGAAAACGACACCCACCCCGTATCCATCCGTTTTTTTGGCGGCATCGGGCGCGATTTTTCCGGCGATGGCCGGGCCGACCGCGACAGCGACGACGACAAGCTGTACAGCGTCGCCCGCCTGATCGCCAAATACGGCACCAGCTCCGATGATTTCGCGATCGGGCTGTGGGAATACTATCATCATACCCGCGCGGTTCAGCGCGTCCAGCAATTCGCCAAAATCTACGCGACCTTCGAGCGCCTGGACTTGGACGAACACGTATTTCCGCTTCCGCCGGGCACCCGTTATTCATATCGCAGTACCTGGGGAACGCGTCGGAGCTGGGGCGGTGTCCGAATTCACGAAGGCACCGACATCTTCGCCCCTTACGGCACACCGGTCCGCAGCACCTGCTACGGCATTGTCGAAATCAAGGGATGGAACAAATACGGCGGCTGGCGCATCGGCATCCGGGACTTGGATAACCTTTATCACTACTACGCGCATCTTTCCGGATACGACAAAAACCTGAAACCGGGCGATATTGTCCGGCCGGGTCAGGTGATCGGCTGGGTAGGCAATTCCGGATACGGCAAGCCGGGCACGCAAGGGAAGTTTCCGCCCCATCTGCACTATGGCATCTATCGCGACCGCGGCTGGGTGGAATGGGCGTTTGATCCGTACCCGCTGCTGAAAAAGTGGGAAAAAGAAGAGAAAAAAGCCCTCCGGTCCAGGAAACGTTCGTGACCCCCTGGACCCCCTCTTCCGTCGTATGTTTGTTTTTCGGGAGGCTCAACGGTACCTGATTGGCACCTGTGACACCTTG